>MTLE01000006.1_pt1 | contig 137846 bp, 133 predicted proteins | sample 1982461 | NCBI WGS metagenome assembly MTLE01 (sample SAMN05712605, study PRJNA340218) | biofilm metagenome | isolation source: sample SPL anode biofilm adapted to -200 mV | place: USA | collected 2012-02-03
AGTGGGTGAAGTCCACGTCCAACACCAATTTTTTGTTATGCGCGTAATGGTTATATCGCATTGTAATTTATTTTATTGCCATCAATAACAAGAAACTTTTCTTTAACTAATTTATTAATGATGGTTTCGATATCTTCATCCTTAATGCTACCTTGAAATTGGAACATCGCACCAATGAAATTCGATAAGGTTTGTCTCTTTGATGGCTTAGATTTTAATAATCGTTCTTTTATATAGTCGATAGTGTTTTCTTTAGCTTCATTGATTTTTGGTACTGGTTGTTTAGCGTTTGAAGCAATACGTTTCTCGGGATGAAGCTCTTCTTCTTCTTTCAATGCAGCTTGAATTAGATATTGTGAAAGTTTCAATTTTTCACGATATGAAAGTTTGTCAGCTGCAAGTCTAATAACATCGTAACTCATTCAGATATCCTCATAAGAAAGTGAATGTAGAAATTAAATAAAGCATTTTTAAATAAGTGATCATTGATACAAGAAAGCGCATAACTTTGACATGTGGGGTTGCGAAGCAATCCCACACCATGTTTTTGTTGTGTGGCGAGCTGAAACAAAATTGATTTCGGTTTTCGCTGAACCTGCTACGACCACCGCTTCTAGGAATTACCCACTTGCGATGCTGAAGTGAGCGAGAGCATGGCAACTGCTATGCGGTAGCGAACATCGAACCAATAATGAGCGCATCAGTGCTCAGATGCCGCAAACCTAGGGCATTTACTCGTTTAAACCACAGAATTTCAATTCAACGTAATGTTGATAAATGCTCAAAAGCGAATAACCACACAACTTTTACTTAAATGGCGGCACGTAGTGCCGTCCAGTTTCAAGTTTTTGTTAAACTTTTTATGGCTTTGCTTGTATAGGTTGCCCACTGTTTGTGCCATAAAATTTACCAGTAATGACGCCTTGTTTGTAATAATCATTTAGCAGTTTAATAAAGTAAGCTGCATCATTAGGGTTTTCTAATATTAATTTACCTTCTGGATTTGTTTTTAACTCAATACCTTCAAACCTTTTTAACACATTTTTCATTTTGTCGAGTTCATTTTTATCAAACCCAGTATGATTCCCTTTTTTGCCGATACTGGATAGTGTTTTTAAGAGAGATCTGCTTGTATTTAAATTGTTTTCTATCTGCTCAATTCCGACAACTAGATCTGCATCTTTTATTATTGATATAACATCTTTTGCGGATTGAATAAATTCTTCTTCTAACCCTACGATTTGTTCGAAAGCGGCTTTTCGTAAAATTAAAAATTCATTGTTAAAATAAATGCAGTCTAACTTATCGTCAAAGCTAATGGTTTCATTTGCGGTTATTTTAAGTTCTGCATCATTCAAATCAAAAAATGAAGATATTTTTTCAAGTTTTGTTTGTGCTTCATCAGTTGCAATTTTTCCAGAGCTAGATTTTCTGAAAAGAAAAGCAGTATTAGAATTTCCTTCTAATTTCAAACAGTAAGCCCATAAATTGTTTTTAACTGACTTTAAAGAGTCGATAGTTTTTGTTTTACCTGGTAAAAGTTGATTTGTTATTACATCAGAAAATGATAAAGCATTATTTAATGCGTAAGTGTATAGCTTGTTATTCAAATCATCAGTGATTACACTATATTCTTCTAAATGATAACCATCAGTGCTTTTTGCTTTCTCTAATTGCTTTTTTGCTGTTTTTATAAAGAAGTCGTTTAATTCTGAAGAGGTGTCAATGCTGTTTGCTTGAAAAGTAAAACGATCAATCATTTTTGCGGTTTTATTTATTCCATTCTTTAAGTGTCTTGTTATAAAGTACATTTTCAGGGACACTTTATCATCATTAATGATGTTGATGATATTATCTAATTTTGATTTTGCTGGCATGTCTAACCTCATATATCTACAGCATAAAAAAGTTTGTGGCCTATTCTTCGTATTTTGATGCTATCATCTTCTTCGAGGTATTTATTTTTTGAAATGATCATGCCTTTTTTAGAAGATGAGCACGTAGAAGTTTCATACTCTATCATGTATAGAGAATATCTAATGCTGATTGTTGGATTTATTAATATCATTGATGAGTTTGAATATATTATGAATGTAACCAGTAAAAGCACACTAACAGAAACTACATTAATAACATCTGATAAATCTTGAAATACAAATGGTATTAAATAAGTAAATAAATATGATATTGATTCATTATTCATGTTTTCTATATCTTTTACTCTGACTGTGTCACCACCAGTTTGAGTTCGCCTGTCTATATTTTTAAATAAAAAATATAAGCCAAATAAGCCAAAGCATGTTAATAAACCTAATATGCTTATCGCGCCAAAATATTTAATAAAATTGAGGATTGATTGTTTTTCGAAACCACTAAAATGTAGGAGGTTTTGATATTTATATAGTTGCGAGAAGATCATTATCGAGAACAAAGGTAAATAAGAGACTAGAAACAGTGTAAGTCGAGCACCTATTTTCAGATCTGGTTTTCTATTGTTCATGTTCTTAATGGCATCCTCAAAAGTTTAACTTCGAATTATGGGGCCACGAAGTGGTCCCACATTAATTTTTTGTTACATTATTTTTTATTGGTTTAGAGATGCTGAAGTCACTAGGCAACTTTAACAATACTGTTTTTTTACCATCAAAGATTGCAATTTGAGATTGATCTCTCGTTATGAACAAACCTGATAAGATTAATTCATTTTTTGAGTTGTATACATCTACACAATCAGGCCAATAAACATCGTTTATATTTTTACACCCATCTTTAATGAAATGATTTATTTTATCATGGGCAACGTTTTCACCAGTTTTGTATGCATAATAAGGGGTTAAACACCATAAAAGACTGAACAGCAAGAAAATGTAAACAGCAAACAAAACCAAATATGATATTATTCCACTCAAATATAATGACTTTATGTAATCGTTTTTGCTTGGGTTGATTATGGATAATATTTTCTTAATTTTTCCATCGCCAGGTAATAAACTTTCATTTTTTATGATTTTTATGCTGAAGAAAATGACCAGCGATAGCGTAATAAATGAAAGGATTAAATATAAAAAAGCCGAGACGGTGAATAAATTTATTAAACCTACGAGCAGGTATGAAAAAAGATGATTTATTGCGCTGTAAAACGATGTATATATGTCATAAATAGAATAATCAAAGTTTGAAGAGTCTATTCCATAACCATTCATGTTACCTTGATGATATGCTAAGCCTATAATATAAGCAGCAGGTGATATCAATGCGATGAATGCAATTAATAAATTTATATGGCTGATTTTATCTGTTCGTTTTTCACCATCTATCTCTTTTTCATTCTCTGTCACAGACACCTCGAAATAATGTAACTTTGACTTAAATGGCGGCACATAGTGCCGTCCAGTTTCAAGTTTTTGTTATATTTAGACGCAACGGAAATGAATGAATCTATAAGTTGATGACACTGTTTGTGCCATGTAGCCTGTAGATGTTTTATTTATAAATGTTGTTGGGAGGGTTTCTGAATCAGTTTCTGCGATAATTTCATATTTACCATTGCATGAGTTAAACATCTGTTTATAAGCATCTTCTCTTCTTGCATCTACAACAAATGAAGCGCCTTCATTTAAATATCTTACTACACCGATAGAATCATTTGATGATTCATTTTGTGGGGCATACTTACTTGTTTCCTGGCTTTCTCCTGGTTTTCTTAGCATATCCGCTGAGGTGCAAGCTGTTAATGATAATAAGCTGATAATAAATATTGTCTTTTTCATAAAACCCCTTTATTTAAACACTGGTTGCATATCGTAAATATCGTCATCAATTAATGCTTTGACACTATAGAAACTTTTCCCTTGATAAATTCCTTCTTGTGTAAGAAGGATCGCTGATGGCATATAGCTGTATTTGTATCTGTAAGAAGAGCAAATCAATGTATAGCCATTGGTAAAATGGATGGGTCTTCCGTACTCACACCCATCAAACTGCCCATTTACTTTTGTAATTGCACCTATTGTCCAACCTTCTAAGCCGGAAAGGGTAGATGATAAATCAGTGCCATTTGCTAATGGGATAAACAATAGAAACAGTAAAATTAATCTATTCATATGTAGTGGCCATGGATATTGGACAAAATATAACTTTTACTTGTGGGGTGCGTAAGCATCCACACCAAGTTTTTGTTAAGTGACTTTTATTTGGCATCTCTTTTTTCAACCGCTTTGATAGCACCTAAAGGAAGCTTTCCATAAAGTTCAGCTATCTTTTTGGGGCGTGCAATTCTGTCTTCTACAATGAAATTAATCATTTCAAATAGACTGTAGGCGATTTCAGGATTATCTGATAATTCAATTTCACCAGGATGAACACCGTTATTTCCTATAACACGACAATAATCTAGTGCTTGTTGCACTTCTGTTGGAAGCCCTTTTTGAACCAATGAACCTATATCATCATTTATGTTTTTGCCCTTTTCACCTAAAGAGATCATTAAATTCTGAACGCATAGCCTTAATAGTGCGGCAGCTGCTTTCGGTGATCTAGAAACAATATCTCTGGCTTCGTTGTAGTCAGAAACACAAAGTTCGGGTAAATCAGGGTGAGATGGAGGTACTGGCGCCTCAGATGGTACAATCATACGATCTTTATACCAAAATGATTTTTCTTGACAGTGACTACAAAGACTAAATGTAAAATCTGTTTGGTAAATACGATTATAATTAGACCATGACAAAACAATCCAATCTTGTTTTGCATACACGCCACATATAGCGCAGTGGAAATTTTTCTGATTATGGACAGGTGGATAATATTTACTCATAGTTGATTAGAAGATCCTCTGATTTTGATATTACATAGTCACTTAACTTCGAATTATGGGGCCACGAAGTGGTCCCACATTAATTTTTTGTTAGGCCTCACACCAAACGAAATGGCCATTCTCAATCTTTGAAACATTTTTTAGACAACGCATCACATACCCATATGTTTCGTATGTATCTTCCACAACGGCCATCCATGCATGGTCCGGTATAAAAAGTTTGTCTGCACAATGGGGTTTAAGTGCCATATTTGTACCTCCTCCTTTTCTGGATCCATCGCCAGCTATGCTCGGATATAAAACACCATCAATTTGGGAGGAGTTCATAAGAGTTTCGGCGATTGATATAGATTTTTTATAATGTTCTTCTTGTCCATGAGGAGCTATTTGCATCATCAACTTAGCTATGCAGCTTCGAATCAGTAAGTTTTTTCGAATTTCTTCTTTGTTTCGAAATATATTTTTTATATTAGTTTGTTCTAGAAGTGGAAAGCTTATATTTAAGCCATGCTGAGATTGTGTTTCAGCAACTCCCAATTCCATCACATGGGGAAAAATCATGGGATCTTTCAGTTTAACTCTTAGTAAAGTAACTAAATCTCCAATCTTTGGCCGAACTTCTAGAATTGCAGTTTCATGTGATGCTGAGATATAGAAAATAGATTGATGTGTTCGATTTAATCGACCTAGTTTATAAATTTTTTCTTTTGGCGGATACCAAAGGTCATCCACTTTATCAAAAAATTCAGATCCATTGTTGATTCTCGCTCGATACGCGTAATGACTTTCTATTTTCTTCGTTATACAGGTATACCCATTTAAAATAGTATTTAGTTTTGCCTTTAGATCATCTATATCTAAATCAAGCGAGGCGATTTCAAATTCATATATTAGTTTTTCTAAATTATCGGAGTATCTAGTTTTTTTGGTCATTATCAAAGAATACCTACAGAGAGGCCTAACTTTTACTTAAATGGCGGCACGAAGTGCCGTCCAGTTTCAAGTTTTTGTTAAATTATGCATCACAAATTTTTGTTTCAACATATTGTTTATTTTTTTCTAATTCGATTTCTTTCATAATGGATTGCTTGGTCTCAAATTGTTTTTTATTCGACATTCCTTTCATTGAGAAACTTTTGAAGTCTATAACGAGTTCAGCTGATTTATTATCTTTAGCAATAAAGTCTGGGAATTCAAAAGAAACACGGCAAGAGCCTTTGTAATCTAGCAAAGTTATTTCATATGATGCAACTAGTCGAAACGCTTGAATGCTTGCGTGAATTTCTTTTTTTGATAAAAACAGCGTATTCTCTAAATTTCCTTTAATGATTAGTTCGTCAATGTTTTTTTCTAACCATTTTACATCATCGTCAAAAATTGAATTTTCATCAGGTTTAAATTGAAAATCCACAATTTCTTTAAAATAAAACTCACTATTTAAGTGTTTTGATGCCACATTTCGGAGGAATAAAATTCTATTTTCATTAGTAAAATCGTTAAACCTTATTTTTACAATGTTAGAATCTTCTCTTATATGTTTGTTTTGTTTTAATGATGTTTCCATTTTTTGAAGGATAAGATCACCCACAATTTTTGTCTCAGGCGATGTATGAGTTAAAGTTATGCTAATTGAAACCTCTTCGCCTGGGTCTTTAGGTTTTTGTAATTCTATTTTTCCTTTAAAGAACTTTTCTTGTTCAGTCCAGTTATCGAGCAAATCAGTTCTTTTTATCTCAAAATCTAAGGTTACATGGTCAGGATCAGAATCTAAACAATAGAAATCAGAATAATCACTAATCTCATAATTTAAAAAATTGTTTGTGATGATTGAGTCCTTGTCAATAGACTCATGAAGAGCATCGATTAGGGAGGTGCCTGATTCCCAGTGCAATGATCGCAGATTAAATTTTGAAGATGTTTCTTTTACTGTAATATTTGAAATGAAATCGTTATATTCATTAGGGCTTATGATTGTTTTAACTAAGACTGGCACAGTATCCGTTTTTTCAGAAGAGGAACAAAATACTCCTCGTGATCTTAAAATATGATTTATGTCAGTCTTATTGATTTTTGCCTGTGATAACAACATTTTGATGTTTTCACCAAAAGGTACAAACTTTCTATTATCCATTATTTTGCCCCAAGAATGATGTAGTAAAAGATCTGACATCTACAGTGAATTTTCTGTCATCTCGATTTAATGTCATAAGTACTTTTTCAATGATTCTTTGATCATTTGTTTGGTCAAAAGATGGAAATAAAAACAATAAGTTTGTTGTAATATCACATATTAAGTCTCGGGCACAACCCAATAACATTTCAAATGCTTCTTCAGTAAATGATTGCTCTGATATTAATGTGAATATAGGTTGTTTCGAATCCTGTTCAATTAGTAATGGTATAATTGGCGATGTTAAAAACTCAACTGGCATTATTTTGGAATGATAATTTCGATCTAAAGATGTTAGATTTAATGATGTTGCTGGATAATAAAAGTTAACTAGTTTTTCATCATAATTAGATCTTATATAGCTGATAGAGTTATAGAGAAAATTTGCTCTCTTATTGTCAATTACATAGATTGTTTTAAATTTAAGGGATGAATCCAATCTGGTGTTGCTAATTTGATCTATAATACTTTGATTGTTCGGGTCTCTATCATTATTTATATAAAACAAAACGCCGGTATCATTTTTTCTGAAGCTTTTGTTAAAAGATTTATTCTGCTCAGATCTTTCTTGTGACTTCGAATAACACTCGAGTGTATTTGCTAAATCCTTTAAATGATTTTTAAAGGTGGAGGGAACGGAAGAATATGGATTACTTGAGAACTTTGATGAAACCACTACGTTTTCAACTGTATTTGACTCAAGCGGTGAGTTATATAGAAATAAAACATCAATTCCATGGGTTTTCTTCTCGTGTGCTGAGGTTACGCAAGGCAATTCAATATTCTGGGAAAAATTGGACCAACCCACCATTTTTAGAATTGCAGCTACAGCATCTTCGCCTACATCACCAATGAATTTTGATTTCTCACCCATTTTCTCTCCTATGTTTCAAAATAATTTAACTTCTAATTGTGGGGCGGCATGAAATGCCGTCCAACACCAATTATTTGTTATGGGGCTGTAAGCATTAAAATTAATCACATATGTCAAGGTATGAGATTAGAGATTCTATTTATGATTTATATTAACGATTTTGAGTAGTTTCATAGCGAGCTGTATATCGATATGCAGGTCTTCCTGAAGCCGAATCTGTAATATTTTCTTTTTCGACGTTTAACACTGCTTCTGCTACTTTTTGAGATGGTATATTGGTTATATCAACTACGGCTTCAATATAAACAGTTTCAGCACCGTTCCTGCCAGCTTGTAAAACTAAATCTTCAATAACTTCTCGTAGTATTTGTTTCGCACGACCTTTGTTTCTCTCATTTTGTGGAACTGCATAGCCAACGGCTATACAACGATCATCATCTATATAACCATTCATAACGCATGAAACAAAAGAGTTTACCGTTTTATGATCTTCATTCAATCGAGCGTAGGTAAGACGATTTACACCAGGGGCTGGAGTGTCAACATAGCTAAACAGGTCTTTGTGCCCGCGTACTGGAGCTAATACTAAAATCTCACTGTTTATAGCTTGTTGAAATGAAACCATTCCGACATGAGGGTCTGCCATCGATGTACTCACATTAACTCCTTTGTAATATTTAGATTTTAAAATTGACTCGATTGTTCTAAACCTGATTAGCCCCATAACTTTTACTTAAATGGCGGCATGCAATGCCGTCCAGTTTCAAGTTTTTGTTAGGTTTACCTATGCTAATAGTCACGATGTGATAACTGACTGACTAAATCAACTAATTTTTCTTTATCAATCATAGATATGTTTTTGAGATCAATCTCAGTATCTAGGGAAGATAAAAATTCAGATTGGCAATTTGAAACAATGAAATTCATTAGCATATTTTCAAGCTCATCCGTGGCTGTTATGTATCTAGAGAATGGATATCCATCAGATTTACCTGGAAGAACAAATAAGCAGTCTTTATAAGTTATTGGTGCAACAATAAATGTACCCGCACTTATGGATGAAAATATGTTGCATATATCTGGTAACAATATTTTATTGTTAGGCGATCTAATTAAAACCCATTGGTTTTCATGTAAAGATTTGGCTAGCTTTCCGTACGCATCATTATTGCTGTAGAGGCTTTCATAAATCATTCTTTGATGAGTTAATTCATTGGCTTTATCTAAACCATAATGTTCTATAACTAATGGTCTTAATTTTTGTGTGTATTTTTCTATAAATGATGGATTTCTAATGTGCTGGATAACAATGAACCCAACCAAGGCATTTTTTTCTGGACCATTTAATGGTTCACAATTGATTATTTTACGAATCGGTTCTGAGGCATCACCCTCAATTAGTCCAAAATATGCCTCAAGCCAGTCGCTATATAAGTTGCGTACAAACCCCCATTTGCTAAAAGGGATTATCTTTGAAGTTATTTCTGTTGGGTTTATGATGTTTTTACGTATATTCCCTGCATTCGCCCAATATTTTTGTATGAAAGACTTTGGAATGAAATGATTATCACGTACCTTTTTTATAGTCAATTTTGTTGTTTTTTGTGTGTTTTCTTTAGCTAAGGCTGCTCTTGTTTTAAGTTTCCATCGTTGATGATATTTTGGAAGCCAAATGTGTTCAGCGATTATCTTGGCTGTATTTCGTATTTTCGCGAACCCATCTGGACTGAAACATTTATTTTCTTCATCGTGAATGTTTATATCATTAGGATTGATATCTTTTGTTTGAACTTCTATTACTTTATTTACAATGTAAAGATGTAGTTTGGCATGTTCAAATATCATTTCCTCTTTGAGATTAATGTGTAGCTCTGTCATTTCATCAGAAGTTATTTTATGTAACTCGTCAAGTATTAATGTTACAACCTTTTCCCAAATTAAAGACAGCTTCTTTGCTTGTTCTTCTCTAATATTTGGGAATAATTTCATTAACTGACGGTATACCACGAAACCTCCGTAAACCTAACAATTTACTATACCGCAAAAATCCACAATATGTCCGTTTGCGGTGTCCTTAATCTCAACCTGTAAGAATATGCAAATTAATTAAAATCAACAAGTTATGCGTTTTTCTTGTTTTGTTATACGGAAAAAATCAGCATAACTTGAAAACCCCTGTTACTCTTGGAGATACTGTTTTTACATACAGGTATTAGTTATGAAAAAACCTTCCTCTCCATTTCTGAGTTCCATTTTTGAGTATATGGTTACACGTCATTATGCGATGAATACGATAGAAGCTTATATCTATTGGATCCGTTGGTTTATCCGTTTTCATCAGAATACACATCCATCAAAAATGGGAGATGCAGAGGTTGAACATTTTCTTTCATTTCTGGCAAATCAGCGTTCCGTTGCTGTTAAAACACAAGCCTTGGCGTTAAATGCGCTGGCATTTCTTTATCGGGACATTATTGTTAAGCCCCTGACTCTCGGGCTGAATTTTCAACGCAGTGTTAAGCAGAGAAAATTACCGATGGTGTTAACGCCAAATGAAATTCGCAGTTTGTTTTCCCGTGTGCCGCCGCATTTGTTGCTGCCAGTCCAATTGATGTATGGCAGTGGATTACGATTAATGGAAGTCATGCGACTGCGGGTTCAGGATGTTGATTTTCACTCAGGTATCCTTATACCATCAGCAGGATCTGCTACATCCCGAATATGCAGGTGTCTGGATGCCTTATGCCTTGGCCAACAAGATGCCTGAAGCACCTAAATCATTACTGTGGCAATTTTTATTTCCGGCAAAAGGATTAAGCAATGATCCTGAAAACGGAGTGCTTCGCAGACATCATCTTGATCCCAGTACCGTGCAGAAAGTTGTCAAGAAAGCAGCATTAGAAGCTGATATCAGAAAGCAGGTCAGCTGCCACACTCTCAGACATTCTTTTGCTACACACTTATTATCCAGAGGCACGGACATTCGTACTGTCCAGGAGCAGTTGGGACACAGCGACGTAAAAACCACACAAATCTATACTCATGTCCTTCAGCATGGTGCAAACGGTGTCCGGAGTCCATTTTCTGATCTGTAATTAAATCTTCGGCATAGCTACCGCAGGACCACAAAATGCGATCTGGGGGCTGATAAAACTATCAGGATGTGGGTTTATCCTACGCCCGTTCAGGTCTGGCTTCAAATGAGAGTTGGCCTGGATCTTTGTTTTAACGCAATAAAAGTACAAAACATACCGGGTCCGGATGTGACGGCAGGATGTGTTACAATCGTCCCATCATTTTTTCGTGCCGGAATCTGCTTTTGAATACCGATTATTTTGCTGAAAACGGTCTGCTCGCCAGGGCCATTCCCGGATTTGCGCCGCGTCAGGCACAGGTCCAGATGGCGGAAGCAGTCAGTAAGGCAATAAAAAGTGCCGGACGTCTGCTGGTCGAGGCGGGAACGGGTACTGGCAAAACCTTTGCCTATCTGGTGCCGGCGCTGGATAGCGGCAAGCGGGTGATCATCAGTACCGGTTCCAAAGCCCTGCAGGATCAGCTCTACGAGCGCGATTTGCCGACGCTGCTGCTGGCGATGCAGTACGGTAAACCCGTGGCGCAGTTGAAAGGGCGTTCCAACTATCTGTGTACTTACCGGCTTGCCCTGTTGGAGCAGGAGATGCATTTTCTGGCGGCGGATGTATTTGCCGATCTGCCGAAAGTGCGCCAGTTCCGCGCCCGTACCGTAAGCGGTGATGTGGCCGACATTCCCGGTCTGCAGGAGCAGGCACCGATCCTGCCGTTTGTCACCAGTACCAACGACAACTGTCTGGGGCGCGAATGCCCGGATTACGAAAACTGTTTTCTGGTCAAAGCCCGCCGTAAAGCGCTCGATGCTCAGGTTGTGGTGATCAACCATCATCTGTTTTTTGCCGATATGTCGGTAAAGGACACCGGCTTCGGTGAACTGCTGCCGGATGCAGACGTGTATATTTTCGACGAAGCGCATCAGTTGCCGGATATTGCCAGTCAGTATTTCGGTGAATCGCTGTCCAGCCGTCAGTTGAGTGATGTCGCTGATGAGCTGCGCCTGGCTTACCGTCTGGAAGCCAAGGACATGTCGCAGCTGGGCAAGGCGGCCGATCGGCTGGTACAGGATTGTCAGGCGATGCGTCTGGCCTTTGGCGTCGATCCTTCCCGGGGCAATCTGCGCGAGGTGCTGGCTCAGCCGCTGATGCAACGTGAATTGCAGCGTCTGCAGGAGTCCATCAAGTTCTGTTATGACGTCTGTAAACTGGCGCTGGGGCGGGGCGAGCAGATCAATAACTGCTTTGAGCGTCTGGCTGGTTTCATGATCACGCTGGATCATGTCACGGCGGTCACCGAGGTAGGGGCGGCTTACTGGTATGAAACCACCAAACGGCATTTCACGCTGAACGTGACACCGCTGTCGATCGCAGAACGCTTTTCACAGGAAGTCATGCGGGCGGGTTGCGGCTGGATTTTTACCTCGGCCACGCTCACGGTTGGCGAGGAGTTTGACTATTTCTCGCAGCGTATGGGCGTGACGGATGCCGAGACCTGTCTGCTGGACAGTCCGTTTGATTATGCGCACCAGTCGTTGCTGTGTGTGCCGCGTAATTTGCCGGATACCTCGGTCTATCAGCGTGCCACTCAGCTGGCCGAACGGCTGCTGCCGGTGATCGAACAGGTGCCAGGCGGCTGCTTCTTCCTGTGTACCAGTTATCACAGCGTCAATCAGATCGCGCAGGTGTTGCGTGACAAGCTGGATCGGACGGTACTGGTTCAGGGCGATGACAATAAGCAACGCATCCTGGCCGATTTTGTTGCCGACGGCCATGCCGTACTGGTGGCGACCTCGTCATTTTGGGAAGGGGTGGACGTGCGCGGAACAGCGCTTTCCTGTGTCATCATCGATAAGCTGCCGTTCATGTCGCCGGATGAACCGTTACTGAAAGCGCGCATGGAAGATTGCCGCCTGCAGGGGGGCGATCCGTTTCAGCAGTTACAACTACCGGAAGCGGTGATCGTGCTGAAACAGGGTGTCGGACGTCTGATCCGTGATTATCAGGATCGTGGTATCCTGATCCTGTGTGACCCGCGACTGGTCAATAAACCTTACGGAGCGGCTTTTCTGAAAAGCCTGCCACCGATCCCGCGTTGCCGGGATTTAGCCCGTTTAACTGAATTCTGGAAAGAGATTGAAACGAATGAAAATTCTGGCGATTGATACAGCCACCGAAGCCTGTTCTGCGGCCTTATTTTGGAACGATGCTGTATTAACCCGCGAACAGGTGGCACCGCAGGCACATACCCGTCTGATCCTGCCGATGGTGAATGAATTACTGGTGGAAGCCGGTGCCACGTTATCCGGTCTGGATGCAATTGCGTTTGGCCGGGGTCCCGGTTCTTTTACCGGTGTACGTATCGGCATTGGTGCCGCGCAGGGGCTGGCGTATGGTGCCGGTGTGCCGCTGATCGGTGTTTCCACGTTACAGATGCTGGCGCAGGGCGCTTACCGTCGCACTCAGGCTGAAAAAGCCGTGGCGGCGATTGATGCGCGGATGAACGAAATCTACATTGGCGCCTTCATGCTGCGCGATGGTCTGATGCAGGCTGTGACCGAGGAAGCGGTGATCCTGCCGGAACAGGCCGGTGATTATCTGGCGCAGTCCGCGGCGACTGTTGCGGGAGGGATCGCAGTGGGCACCGGCTTTACCGCCTATACTGAACTGGCGGGCGGACTGGGTTTACTGCCAGCTGCGACGACACAGGAAGGTAATCTGCCATGGGCACAGGATATGTTGCCACAGGCCGTGGCGGCGTTCCGAGCCGGTGATTACTGTGAACCAGCGCTGGCAACCCCGGTGTATCTGCGTGACAAGGTGACCTGGAAAAAGCTGCCGGGTCGTGAATAAGAAGTGAGAGCTTACGATGAAGTGGATTGCCCTGTTTTTTGTTCTGTTTCTGACTGCCTGCGCTAATAACAAAACCGGTTATTATGCCGACGACTCGGTCCTGATCCGTCAGCAGTTCGCTCAGATGGCTCAGTCCAATAATCCGCAGGGCTGGCAGGTGAAATGGAGCGGGGTGATCGCCCAGACCCGCAATCTGGCCTCGGGAACCGAGGTAGAAGTGGTTTATCTGCCGCTGGGCTATAACGGTGTGCCGCAGCAGGCAGAGCAATCACCGGGTCGCTTCATTGCTGTGTTCCCGCAGCTGCTGGATCCGGTGTTGTATGCCAAAGGCCGCAGTATCACGGTATCCGGCGCAACAGCAGCGTCACGCGAAGGCAAAATCGGCGATATGACCTATCGTTTCGCGGTGATCAATGCCTCGCAACACAAGCTATGGCCGGTGATAAAAGAGGTAGAGGTCCGTTATGAAGATCCATTGTTTGACGACGGTTTCTATTTCCATCATCACCGCACCATCGTGCCTCGCTAACGCTGAATAGCGCCACGCTGATTATTAATTCCTAATTTTTGTGGCAACGATCAGTAATTGTTATCTGATTGTTGCCATTCTCTTCGCATCGTTTCATACTGGCCTTCACTTGTCGGAGTGCCCTAAGGGCTGAGACCGTTTATTCGGGATCCGTTGAACCTGATCAGGCTAGAACCTGCGAAGGGAAACAAGAGTTGGCACAGGAAGCCATTCCGGATTCAGATCACCTGAATTGTTACACCGCCAGACTCCCTCTCAACGCCACTTCCGGCAAGCCATCCGAATTCTTTTTAAGGTGAGCTTGCTATGTCGAAAAATTTATCTGCCCGTGAACGTCGTGAATCAGCGAAAGAGTATCTGTCTACGCTGGCGGCACAAACATTCCCGAACTCTGACCGTGAATATCTGGAAGGCCCACGCCCGGATATCCGCGTGCCAATGCGCCGCATTCACCTTACACCATCACTGGTAGGCGGTACCAAACAGGCGCCGATCTATGAAGAAAATGCGCCGGTACTGGTGTATGACACCTCAGGCCCATACGGCGATCCGGATCAGGCTGTTGATGTGACCGTGGGTCTGAAACCATTACGTCAGAACTGGATCCTGGAACGTAACGACACTGAAGAAGTAGCCGAACCTACCTCTGAATTTACCCGCGCGCAGGCCGAACAGCTGCAACTGGTGCCACAGATGAAAGTCAAAGCACCGATCCGTAAAGCCAAAGACGGTCTGTGTGTCAGCCAGCTGCATTATGCGCGTAAAGGCATCATCACGCCGGAGATGGAATTCATCGCTGTTCGTGAAAATCAGCGTCGTCTGAACGCAGGTGAAAAAGGGATCACCGCGGAATTTGTCCGTAAGGAAGTCGCTGAAGGCCGCGCCATTATTCCGGCCAACATCAACCACCCGGAAAGCGAGCCAATGGTCATTGGCCGTAACTTCCTGGTGAAAATCAATTCCAACATCGGTAATTCCTCAATCAGTTCCAGTATCGAAGAAGAAGTCGAGAAACTGATCTGGTCTACCCGCTGGGGCGCAGATACCGTCATGGATCTCTCTACCGGTCGTCATATCCACGCGACTCGTGAATGGATCCTGCGTAACAGCCCGGTACCGATCGGTACAGTGCCGATGTATCAGGCGCTGGAAAAAGTGAACGGTATTGCCGAAGATCTGAGCTGGGAAGTGATGCGTGACACGCTGATCGAACAGGCCGAGCAGGGCGTCGATTACTTCACCATCCACGCCGGTCTGCTGCTGCGCTATGTTCCTATGACCGCTAAACGCGTCACCGGTATTGTGTCCCGCGGTGGTTCCATCATCGCGAAATGGTGTCTGGCACACCATCAGGAAAACTTCCTTTATACCCATTTCCGTGAAATCTGTGAGATCTGTGCGCAGTACGACGTGGCTTTGTCACTGGGCGACGGTCTGCGTCCGGGCTCGATTGCCGACGCTAACGATGAAGCGCAATTCTCCGAACTGCGCACACTGGGTGAGCTGACCAAAATCGCCTGGGAATACGATGTGCAGGTTATCATCGAAGGGCCGGGCCACGTGCCGATGCATCTCATCAAGGAAAACATGGATGAGCAGCTCAAACATTGCCATGAAGCCCCGTTCTATACCTTAGGCCCGTTAACCACCGACATCGCACCGGGTTACGACCATTTCACTTCCGGTATCGGTGCGGCGATGATTGGCTGGTATGGCTGTGCGATGCTCTGCTATGTCACGCCGAAAGAACATCTGGGTCTGCCGAATAAAGAAGACGTGAAACAGGGTCTGATTGCCTACAAGATTGCCGCCCATGCAGCCGATCTGGCGAAAGGTCATCCGGGCTCGCAGATCCGCGACAACGCCATGTCCAAAGCGCGTTTTGAATTCCGCTGGGAAGATCAGTTCAATCTGGCCTTGGATCCGGATACCGCGCGCGCTTATCACGACGAAGATCTGCCACAGGAATCCGGCAAGGTGGCGCATTTCTGCTCCATGTGTGGTCCGAAATTCTGCTCTATGAAGATCAGCCAGGAAGTGCGTCAGCTCGATAGCGAAGGCGCGTTTGATGATGTGAAACACGGGATGGAACAACAGGCCGCGACCTTCCGCGAAATGGGCGGGGAACTGTATCTGGCCAAAGAGGTGGAGTAATGGAAAGCATTGCTTCATTTCCGAAGACCGATCACCGCTTAGGGCTCTATCCGGTGGTGGATTCAGTGGACTGGATTGCCCGTCTGCTGGAATGGGGTGTCACCACGCTGCAACTGCGGATCAAGGATCCGCAGACCCCTGATCTGGAACAACAGATCAAACAGGCCATTGAACTGGGGCACCGTTATCAGGCGCGCCTGTTTATCAATGACTACTGGCAACTGGCCATCAAGCATGGTGCCTATGGTGTGCATCTGGGGCAGGAAGACATCCAAATCGCCGATCTGGATGCACTGCGCAGTGCCGGTTTACGACTGGGGATCTCCACGCATGATTCGCTGGAACTGGCTGACGCGCTGGCGTTGCAGCCTTCTTATGTAGCGCTGGGCCACATTTTCCCGACGCAAACCAAAGATATGCCGTCAAAGCCGCAGGGTCTGATCAATCTGGCGGCGGCAGTCGGACAGGCAGGTGCCATCCCGACGGTGGCCATTGGCGGGATATCCGAGGAGCGGGTAGGCGATGTACTGGCCACGGGTGTCGGTAGCGTCGCGTTGGTCAGTGCCATCACCAAAGCGGCCGATCCGGAACAGGCCACCAAACGCTTACTGCGAATGGTGGAGGGGGGAAGCAGAGAGGACGCCGCCGATGTCTGATCTGCTGACTGATGATGAATTCCTGCGTTACGGTCGACAGATCCTGCTGCCGGAAATCGGAGAAGCAGGGCAGTTACGACTGAAAAAAAGCAAGGTACTGATTGTAGGGCTGGGCGGGCTGGGTTCGCCGGCGTCGCTCTATCTGGCGGCGGCCGGGGTAGGGCAACTCTGGCTGGCCGATGGCGATAAGGTCGATAGCAGCAATCTGCAGCGTCAGGTGCTGTACCGCACTGGCGATCGTCATCAGGCGAAAACCAAAACGGCAGCGTCCCATCTCGGCGCGCTGAATCCGACAGTCCGTTGTCATGTCTTGCCGGCGATGGATGAGACATTGCTCGCCAGCATAGTGCCGCAGGTCGATGCGGTGCTGGATTGCTCCGACAATATGCTGACCCGCCAGCGCGTGAATGCCGCCTGTGTCGCTGCCAGTAAGCCGTTGATCACTGCTGCGGCAACCGGCTGGGATGGTCAGTTGCTGCTCAGTGAACCATCGCAGCGTTCTGCCTGTTACCACTGCCTGTTTCCGTCGTCCGCTGAGCCGGGCCTGAATTGCCGCGAAGCCGGTATTGTCGGGCCGGTGGTAGGCATGTTGGGGGCGGCGCAGGCACTGCTGACCATTCAGCTACTGTGCGATTTACCGCGGGCAACCGGTGTGCTGCAGCGGTTTGATGGCCGGACACTGCAATGGCGACGGTTGCAGACACAACCCGATCCCACCTGTCCTGTCTGCCAATCGTCTACCCCCTTATCGTTTTCCGAACCGGAGTCACCAACATGCAAATCCGCTTAAATGGCGAGCCGTTGCAGCTTGCCGGCTCCTGCAGCCTTGAAGCGTTACTGTCTGCTCAGGATCAGCTGAAAGCCGGCGTCGCCGTTGCTCTTAATCAGCAGGTGATCCCACGCAGTCAGTGGGCCACTACATTTCTTTCAGATCACGACGACGTGGATCTCTTCCGCGCCATTGCCGGAGGTTAATCATGATTCAACCCCTTAAAATTGCCGATAAAACATTTAACTCACGCTTACTGACCGGTACCGGTAAATTCGCCTCGGCGCAGGTGATGCAGCAGGCACTGACCGCCAGCTCGACCGAAATTGTTACCATGGCGCTGAAGCGCGTCCGGCTGGATGAACCGGATATCCAGATCCTGGAGCCATTACGGGAGATGGGCGTACAACTGCTGCCGAATACTTCCGGTGCCCGCAATGCCAAAGAGGCCATTTTTGCGGCTCAATTAGCCCGTGAAGCACTCGGTACCAACTGGCTGAAGCTGGAGATTCATCCTGATCCGCGTTATCTGATGCCTGATCCGATAGAAACCTTCAAAGCTGCCGAAGAACTGTGTAAACAGGGCTTTGTGGTGCTGCCTTACTGCGGCGCCGATCCCTTGCTTTGCAAACGGCTGGAAGAAGTCGGCTGTGCCGCAGTGATGCCTTTAGGTGCTGCCATCGGCTCCAATCAGGGACTTTCCACCAAAGCGATGCTGGAAATCATCATCGACCAGGCGAATGTCCCGGTCATCGTGGATGCCGGTATCGGTGCGCCGTCACACGCCGCTGCCGCACTGGAAATGGGTGCTGATGCGGTGCTGGTGAATACCGCGATTGCGGTCGCCGGTGATCCGATAGCGATGGCGCAGGCTTTCAAAATGGCAGTGACAGCCGGCCGGATGGCCTATGAGAGTGGCCTGGGTGTGGTTAATCAGCAGGCTATCGCGTCCAGTCCGCTGGCTGCTTTCCTGGAGACACTGGCATGAGCTTTTTCGACGAATGGGAAAAGCTCGACTGGGCAGAACAGCAGCAGTGGGTGTTGCAGCAAACCGACGCTGATGTAGAGCGCACTTTAGCTCGTCTTTCCCGCCCGGGAAAACGGGAAATGGCTGATTTTGCGGCGCTTATTTCACCAGCAGCCGAAAAATATCTGCTGCCGATGACCGAGCTGTCGCAGAAACTGACCCGCCAGCGTTTCGGCAACACCATCAACATGTATCTGCCGCTCTATCTGGCCAACCTGTGCGCGAATGACTGTGCCTATTGCGGTTTCTCCATGAGCAACAAGATCAAGCGCAAAGTGCTGTCTCTGGAAGAGATTGACCGTGAATGTCAGGTGATCCGCCAGATGGGTTTCAAATCGTTGCTGCTGGTGACCGGGGAACATGAGCGCAAATCCGGTATGGATTATTTCCGGGAAGTGTTTCCGGTCATCAAGCCGTATGTTTCCTACCTGATGATGGAAGTGCAACCGCTCGCCACAGAAGAGTACCGCGAGCTGGTCGGCATGGGGCTGGATGGCGTCATGGTCTATCAGGAAACCTATCACGAGCCGACCTATGATCAGTATCACCTGCGGGGCAAGAAAAAGGATTTCCGCTGGCGTCTGGAAACACCGGATCGCTTAGGGCAGGCCGGCGTAGACAAGATTGGTCTGGGCGCCTTGCTGGGCCTGGGCGACTGGCGTACCGACAGCCTGATGGTGGCCTGTCATCTGCAATACCTGCGTAAAACCTATTGGCAAAGTCGTTACTCGATCTCTTTCCCGCGGTTGCGGCCTTGTACTGGCGGTTTTCAGCCGGAACATCCGATGAATGATCGCCAGCTGTTGCAGCTGATCTGTGCTTATCGCCTGTTTGATCCAGAAGTGGAATTATCGCTCTCGACCCGCGAAGGACCGGAGTTCCGAGATTTTCTGATGAAAGTGGGTATCACCACTATGAGTGCCGGTTCCAAAACCCAGCCGGGTGGCTATGCCGAAGATCATCCTGAGCTGGAGCAGTTTGCGGTCAGTGATGAGCGCAGTGCCGTCCAGGTGGCGTCTGTCATTCAAAAGCAGGGGATGGAAGTGATATGGCAGGAATCCAGTCCGCAACACTGGCATAACCATCAAATTTCTCAGTAAAACTATATAGTTAGAGTTAACGATGATGAATGCAAAATGCGAAAAACCAGCGAAGGTTTCTTTGCATTTTGCATTTTTTTTCATCAGGCCAAAGTGCATTTACTATGGTTATATAAATTTTTTATTAATTATCAGTTGGTTAGGGTAGATGTTAAAATTTATTTAAATTATTGGCATATTGTGTGCTTTGTTTCACCGGAAAAGATCAATTTCGCCAGATGTGATCGGCTTGAACTATTCCGGGGTTAAAATGCCAGTCATTACTTATACGATGAATCATACGCTGGTGCTGACGATCGATGGCGAACTGGACCATGCGACAGTTGAAGAGATCCGGCGGATTTTCAACTCACTGATACAAAAGCATTCTGATGTGCTGGTTGATCTGAGTTCTGTTTCCTTCATTGATTCAGCCGGAATCGGTTCCCTGATTTACCTGTATAAACAGCTGCAGGCCAATGGCCGCCGTCTGCGCCTCATCTGCAAACCGGGACAGCCCCGGGAGTTACTGTCTATCCTGCATATTGATCGCACCATCACCTGTTATCTGTCTATCCGTGATTTTCTGGCGGAAATTTCAGATAAACAATCAAAAACCTGCTTGTCTGACAGCGTTTCACTGGTTATTTAGGGCACTGGATGCTCGCCAGATTTTTCCGGTTTGGTTAAACTAGCCACATTGGAACTATCAGATTTTTCTCTATGCTGGCTGTCTGTCGTAATATCCTGAGTTTTGATGACCTGTCATGGAAAACATGGCTGAAAAAGCTATTGCTTCTGGGGCTGATCTGGTTTTGCGTCTGGCACCTGTGGGTTGTGTTACGCATCGTCAGCTACACCTGGTATAACCCATCCTCAACGTCGTTTATGGAAGAACAGCTGGCCATGTTGCAGCTGGAGAATTCAAACGTAAAGAAACGTCACACCTGGGTTCCGTACACCTCCATTTCCAAATCATTAAAACGGGCTCTGATTGCGGCCGAAGATGCCAAATTTCTCGATCATGACGGTTTTGACTGGGATGGCATTGAAACCGCTTGGGAAAAAAATCTGAAAAAAGGAAAGATAGTTGCGGGTGGCTCTACGATCAGCCAGCAACTGGCCAAAAATCTGTTCCTGAGTTCGGATAAAACACCATGGCGTAAACTGGATGAAGCGCTGATTACGGTGATGCTGGAAACCATTCTGGATAAACAACGGATATATGAGATATATCTGAACGTGATTGAATGGGGCGAGGGGATTTATGGCGCCGAAGCCGCTGCCAAATATTATTTCGGTGTATCGGCCAAACGTCTCAGCGCGTATCAGTCCGCCTATCTTGCGGCCATGGTGACCAATCCGCGTTACTATCAGGCGCATCGTCGTTCGGCGCATCTGTCACATAAAGCCGGTGTCATCCTGAGAAGAATGCGTCAGTCCGATATTCCGGACTGATTAATTTGATCCGGCCAGAAAAAACGCCAGGTTATGCAGACCTCCCTCGACTCGCAGAATCTCCATCGCTATAATGGCGCGTCATTTTGTAACCGTCGCAATTTGCGCATTTTATTTAGTGGTGGTTAACCGACCACCAACAATAGTAACAGCACCCGATGCTGAGTTTTACGAGGTAATGCAATGCAAGTTTCTGTAGAGACGACCCAAGGTCTGGAACGCCGTCTTACCATCACTGTACCAGCAGACAAGATCGAAAAAGAGTACAACAGCCGTTTGAATCAGGTTGCCAAAACTCGCCGTATCGATGGTTTCCGTCCTGGTAAAGCGCCAAAAGCACTGATCCAGAAAATGTACGGTGACGCTATTGTTGCTGATGTGGCTGATGCAGTTATGCAACGCCATTTTGTTGAAGCACTGGTTGCCGAAAAACTGAACCCGGTTGGCGCACCGACTCTGGAGCCAAACCAGCTGGTTCCTGGTTCTGACTTCACTTTCACTGTTTCTTTCGAAGTCTATCCTGAATTCAAAGTTCAGAACCTGGACGCTATCAAGGTAGAAAAACCAGTTGCTGCTGTTTCTGACGCTGATCTGGACAAAATGCTGACTACTCTGCGTAAACAGCACGCTACCTGGACCGAAACTGACGAAGCAGCCGCAAACGACCTGCGCGTAACCATGGACTTTGTTGGTTCTGTTGACGGCGTTGAGTTCGACGGCGGTAAAGCTGACGGTTTCGCACTGGTTCTGGGCGCTGGCCGCATGATCCCTGGTTTCGAAGATGGCATCCTGGGTAAAAAAGCAGGTGAGTCTTTCGATATCGAAGTAACCTTCCCTGAAGATTACCACGCTGAAAACCTGAAAGGTAAAGCAGCCAAGTTTGCTATCAAACTGACCAAAGTGGAAAAACAGGAACTGCCAGAGCTGGACGCTGAGTTCATCAAACGTTTCGGCGTTGAAGACGGTTCTGTTGACAGCCTGAAAGCTGAAATCCGCAAAAACATGGAACGCGAACTGACCCAGGCTCTGAAAGGCCAGGTTAAAGAACAGGTTCTGGCTGGTCTGCTGGAACAAAACCAGATCGACGTACCAAAAGCGGCAGTAACCCGTGAAGTTGAAGCACTGCGTCAGCAGGCTCTGCAACGTTTCGGCGCTGCTAACAGCAAAAACGTTCCTCAGCTGCCAGACGAACTGTTCAGCGAACAGGCAGAACGTCGCGTACGCGTTGGTCTGCTGTTAGGCGAAGTGATCCGTGAACAGGACATCAAAGCTGACGACGCACGTGTTAAGACACTGATCGAATCTCTGGCTACTGCTTACGAAGATCCGTCAGAAGTGGTTGATTACTACTTCCAGAACGAGCGCCTGCTGAACAACATGCGTGACCTGGCTGTAGAAGACCAGGCCATCGAATTCCTGCTGAGCAAAGCGCAAGTTACTGAAAAAGAAACTTCATTTGATGAAGTAATTAACAAAGCTGGCGCTGCTGCGTAATCAGAAATTGACTGATCACACAATCTAATGCGTATAATGGCCCGAAAGCGAAAGTGTTCGGGCCATTTTTTTAGGTATTCTGACTATGACCAATTTGTTCAATGATCAAATCTCATCTCCGTTGAATTCTCTGGTGCCGATTGTTGTAGAACAAACTGCACGGGGTGAGCGTTCTTACGATATCTATTCTCGCCTGTTAAAAGAACGAGTGATTTTTCTGACTGGTCAGGTTGAAGACCAGATGGCAAACCTGATTGTGGCTCAGCTGCTGTTTCTGGAATCTGAAAACCCGGATAAAGATATTTATATCTATATTAACTCTCCGGGTGGGTCAGTGACTGCAGGTATGGCTATCTATGACACGCTGAAATTTATCAAACCGGACGTCAGCACCGTCTGTATGGGACAGGCCTGTTCCATGGGCGCGTTCCTGCTGTCTGCCGGTACCAAAGGCAAACGTTTCTGCCTGCCGAGCGCCCGGGTGATGATTCACCAGCCACTGGGTGGCTTCCAGGGCCAGGCATCCGACATTCAGATCCATGCTATGGAAATCCTGAAAATCAAAGAAAGACTGAATACGTTGCTGGCAGATCATACAGGTCAGCCACTGGAACGGATTGAGCGTGATACTGATCGTGATAACTTCATGTCAGCTGATCAGGCTGTTGAATATGGTCTGGTCGACGCAATCCTGAACAAACGCACCTGACAGACTGTTCTTTCTGCGCTACATTCAGAGGATGTGTAGCCATAAGCACGGAATCGTAAGTACAAGAGGTTTTGAATGACAGATAAACGCAAAGACAGTGACCATAGCAAACTGTTGTATTGCTCATTTTGCGGCAAGAGTCAGCATGAGGTCCGTAAACTGATCGCTGGTCCGTCAGTTTATATTTGCGATGAGTGCGTCGATCTGTGTAACGATATTATTCGTGAAGAGATCCGTGATATTGGTGGTACACGTCCTCATGCGACGGAACTGCCAACACCGCATAAGATCCGGGCGCACCTGGATGATTATGTAATTGGTCAGGATCTGGCCAAAAAGGTACTGGCTGTTGCGGTATATAACCATTACAAACGTCTGCGTAGCGGTAGCGCGGCGGATGGCGTTGAACTGGGTAAATCCAACATTCTGCTGATTGGTCCTACCGGTAGTGGTAAGACGTTGCTGGCCGAAACACTGGCGCGCCTGCTGGATGTACCATTTACTATGGCTGATGCCACCACACTGACTGAAGCAGGCTATGTGGGGGAAGACGTAGAAAACATCATCCAGAAACTGCTGCAGAAATGTGATTACGATGTGGAAAAAGCACAGCGTGGTATCGTTTATATCGATGAAATCGACAAGATCTCGCGTAAATCCGATAACCCGTCCATTACCCGCGACGTTTCTGGTGAAGGCGTACAGCAGGCGTTGCTGAAACTGATCGAAGGCACTATCGCGGCTGTTCCGCCACAAGGTGGCCGTAAACATCCGCAACAGGAATTCCTGCAGGTTGATACCTCAAAAATCCTGTTTATTTGCGGCGGTGCTTTTGCCGGTCTGGATAAAGTCGTTGAACAGCGTACTGCACAGAATGCAGGTATCGGCTTCAACGCTGAAGTGAAATCAAAAGATAAAAAGGTTTCCCTGTCAGAATCGTTTGCGAAGGTTGAACCGGAAGATCTGGTGAAATACGGTCTGATCCCTGAGTTTATCGGTCGTCTGCCGGTTGTGGCCACCCTGACCGAACTGGATGAAGATGCACTGATCCAGATCCTGGTTGAGCCGAAAAACGCATTGACCAAGCAGTATCAGGCACTGTTCAAACTGGAAGGTGCCGAGCTGGAGTTCCGTGATGATGCCTTACGTGCAATTGCTCACAAGGCAATGGAACGTAAAACCGGTGCCCGTGGTCTGCGTTCTATCGTTGAAGGCGTATTGCTGGATACCATGTATGACCTTCCATCCGTGGACAACGTCAGCAAAGTGGTTGTCGATGAACATGTCATTAATGGCGAAACACAGCCAATCATGATCTATGACAATCCGGAAAAACAGGCTGCATCAGCAGAGTAATTGTTTGAAATATGAGCAAAAGGAAGGGGCTTCGGCCCCTTTCTTATTTTTTGGCACAAATGAGATTGAATATCAGAGAAATAGCCCCATATACTGATTCTATGCTCAGCTTTCAGGCTCAAGCCAAGAGAATAATTCTATGAATTTACAGCGTTCAGATCGGACAGTGTTACCTGTTCTGCCGCTCCGGGATGTAGTGGTATATCCCCACATGGTGATCCCGTTATTTGTCGGCCGTGAAAAATCGATCCGTTGCCTGGAAGTGGCAATGGAACAGGATAAAAAAATTCTGCTGGTGGCACAGAAAGATGCCGGCACGGATAATCCCGAGCTGTCAGATCTTTATCCTGTTGGTACCATTGCTAACATTCTGCAACTGCTGAAATTGCCCGACGGCACAGTAAAAGTGCTGGTCGAAGGCGCAGAGCGTGTGTTGCTGGAAGAATTGACGGACGAAGAAACCTATTACGTTGGTATCGTTCTGCCGATGGAGTCTGTTGATATTCCGGAAGCAGAAAGCGATGTCCTGGTTCGCTCTGCGGTTAGCCAGTTTGAAGGTTATATCAAACTGAATAAAAAGATCCCACCGGAGGTATTAACCTCCATTGCCGCGATCGATGATCCGGTGCGCCTGGCTGACACCATGGCCGCACATATGCCGCTGAAACTGGAAGACAAACAGAAGGTTCTGGAGATCCCTGAAGTTTCAGAACGGCTGATGTTTTTGATGGCGAAGATGGAATCCGAAATCGACCTGTTGCAGGTGGAGAAACGGATCCGCTCCCGCGTCAAAAAACAGATGGAAAAAAGTCAGCGCGAGTATTATCTGAATGAGCAGATGAAAGCGATTCAGAAAGAGTTAGGTGAGCTGGATGAAAACACACCTGATGAGTTTGAAGCGCTGCATAAAAAAATCGAAGATGCTGGTATGACTGATGAAGCCAGAGACAAAGCGTTTGCTGAACTGGCTAAACTGAGAATGATGTCGCCAATGTCTGCCGAGGCAACCGTAGTACGCAGCTATATCGACTGGCTGATTGCGGTGCCTTGGAAAGTCCGCACCAAAGTGAAGAAGAATCTGCAACTGGCTGAAAAAGTGCTGGATGAAGATCACTATGGTCTGGAGAAAGTTAAAGAACGTATTCTTGAATATCTGGCGGTGCAAAGTCGCATTAACCGGCTGAAAGGGCCGATTCTGTGCCTGGTTGGACCGCCGGGGGTGGGTAAAACCAGTCTGGGCCAATCGATTGCCAAAGCGACCGGACGTAAATATGTCCGTATGGCGCTTGGTGGTGTCAGAGATGAAGCTGAAATCCGCGGCCATCGTCGGACCTATATCGGTTCGCTGCCGGGCAAGCTGATCCAGAAGATGGCTAAAGTCGGGGTTAAAAACCCGCTGTTCCTGCTGGATGAAATCGACAAGATGTCTTCCGATATGCGCGGTGATCCGGCTTCTGCCTTATTGGAAGTGCTGGATCCGGAACAGAACAACACATTCAGTGATCATTATCTGGAAGTGGACTATGACCTGTCGGATGTGATGTTTGTGGCAACGTCTAATTCCATGAATATTCCTGGTCCGTTACTGGATCGTATGGAGGTTATTCGTCTGTCCGGCTACACCGAAGATGAAAAACTGAATATCGCCAAACGCCATCTGTTACAGAAACAGATTGAACGTAATGGTCTGAAGCCGAATGAAATCACGGTCGATGACTCTGCCATTATCGATATTATCCGCTATTACACCCGTGAAGCGGGCGTACGTAGTCTGGAACGTGAAATATCCAAAATCTGTCGTAAAGCGGTGAAAGCGATACTGCTGAACAAGGATCTGAAGCAGGTTACGGTGAATGCCGGCAATCTGAAAGATTATCTGGGTGTTCAACGTTTCGACTTCGGCAAGGCAGAGGAACACAACCAGGTAGGGCAGGTTGTTGGTCTGGCGTGGACAGAGGTTGGTGGCGATTTGCTGACAATCGAAGCCACCAACGTTCCCGGAAAAGGGAAGCTGACTTTCACTGGTTCACTGGGTGATGTCATGCAGGAATCTATTCAGGCGGCCATGACCGTGGTCCGGGCCCGGGCAGAAACCCTACGTATCAATCCTGACTTCTACGAAAAACGTGATATTCATGTTCACGTACCGGAAGGTGCAACACCGAAAGATGGTCCGAGTGCCGGTATCGCCATGTGCACCGCGCTGGTTTCCAGTCTGACAGGTAACCCGGTTCGTGCGGATGTTGCCATGACAGGGGAAATTACATTACGCGGCGAAGTGCTGCCGATTGGTGGTTTGAAAGAGAAGTTGCTGGCTGCTCACCGCGGTGGCATTAAACGCGTGGTGATTCCGTTTGAGAATACTAAAGATCTGGAAGAAATTCCGGACAACGTAAAACAAGACCTTGAGATTTATCCGGTTCGCTGGATTGATCAGGTTCTTGAGCTGGCACTGCAGGACCCTGTTGAGCGGGTCAGTGTTGCATAATCAGATGTTTTTTACGCGAAAGCGTGAATCCTGACGATTACTGATATAAAGCCGGTTGCAAACCGCAACCGGCTTTTGTATAACCGAGAGCTGTTTTCTAACGGAATAACCAGCCGCAAAAAAATCATAAGGGGAAAGAAGTGAATAAATCACAGTTGGTTGACAAAATTTCCGAAAGCGCGGATATCTCCAAAGCTGCAGCAGGTCGCGCTCTGGATGCTTTCATTGAAGCTGTAGGTGAAGCGCTGAAAGAAGGTGATCAGGTTTCTCTGGTCGGTTTTGGTACCTTCGCAGTGCGGGAACGTGCCTCACGCTCAGGTCGCAACCCTCAGACCGGTGCTACCATTGAAATTGCTGCATGCAAGCAACCTGCTTTCAAAGCAGGCAAAGCATTGAAGGACTCTGTTAATTAATTTGTCCCGGATGAATTCAATTAATAGTCTTATCGGCCGGAATACGTTTTTCTTTGTTCCTGCCGACCATAGAGCGCATCCTCTGATGCGCTTTTTGTGTTTATATCCACTGCATCAGGAGCATTAGATACATGCTGATGGATAAATTGCGCGATGGCGCCCAGAGCCGTGTCGCGAAAATTATTTTTTGGTTAATTATTCTGTCATTCGCATTGGCAGGTGTTGGTAGTTACATTAACCGTCCGGCCAGTAACGATCCTGCAGTCGTTGATGACGATGTCATCTCTGCTCAGATACTGGAACAAAGCTATCAGAATGAGCGGGCAAGAATGCAGGCTCAGTATGGTGATGCTGCCGCACAATTGCTGAACAATCCGCAGTATCTGACTCAGCTGAAAAAATCAGTGCTGGAACGTCTGGTTAACCAGTCTATTCTGAACAGCAAAGCTCAGAAAGCGGGTATCCATCTGGGCGATGAGCAGGTAAAAGAGATTATTCGTCAGATGCCGGAATTCCAGACGGATAATAAGTTTGATAACCAGAAGTTCGTGACTGTGTTATCCCGGGCAGGATATACGCCAGAATCATTTGCTAACTCTATGCGCCAGGATCTGGCTCGTCAGTACTGGCTGGATGGTGTATTGACCACCGAGTTTGCATTGCCTGCTGAAGTTAAACGTCTTGATGCTTTGTATCAGCAAACTCGTGATGTGAAAATGATCACTATTCCGGTCGAAACCTTCAGCAAGCAGGTTACTGTGACCGATCAGGAAATAGAGGCATTTTATAAAGAACATAGTAATGAGTTCATGCAGTCAGAACAGGTAAAACTGAACTATGTTCTGCTGGATTCAGCTGAACTGGCAAAGACTATCCAGCCAACAGACAGTGACCTGAAAGCTTACTATCAGAAGAATGCGGATCAGTTTACTGAGCCGGCACGACGTAAAGTGGCTCATATTCTGATTACAGAGAAAGACGACAAGGCTGCACAGAAGAAAGCGGACGAGTTACTGGCCAAGCTGAAATCCGGCGCTGATTTTGCCCAGCTGGCAAAAGAATCATCTGCTGATACTTTATCTGCCCGTCAGGGTGGGGAACTGGACTGGTTTGAAAAAGGCGTTATGGATCCTGCTTTTGAACAGGCGGCATTCGCGTTAAATCAGAAAAACGAGCTATCTGCTGTTGTTAAGTCATCTTTTGGCTATCACATCATCAAACTGCTGGATCAGCAGGATGCCATTGTCACGCCATATGACAAGGCTTTGCAGGTTGTTCGTCAGAAGTATTCGGATGAAAAATCAAAAGAGCTGTTCGCTGATCAGCAACAGAAGCTGTCCGATATCGGTTTTGAAAATCCGGATTCGCTTGATGCTGTTGTTGAGAGTCTGAAACTGACGCTGCAGAAAACAGATTTCATTACCGCACAGCAACTGCCTGCTGCGATCAATGTACCTGCAATCAGAGAACAGGCTTTTGCCGAGAATCTACGTGATGAAAACACGAACTCCGAGGTCATTGCTGTTTCTGATACAGCTGCGGTAATGCTGCATGTCATTGACTACAAACCAGCCAGTGCCAAACCACTGACCGAAGTAAAAGATCAGGTTGTAGCGAAACTGAAAGCAACTAAAGCAGCTGAAACAGCACGAGCTGAAGCAGTCGCCTTACTGGAAAAAGTAAAGGCTGGTCAGGCAATTGATGAGCAACTGACCAAACTGAATGCCAAAGTCGAGGAGAAAAAAGGAATGGCCCGTTTTGGCGCTGACATTCCGGCTTCTCTGGCTCAGGTTGTTTTCAGACTGGCAAAACCCGCGGACAAGATGGTAAGCGCGGGCTTGTATAGCGACGAACTGGGTAACCAATCCGTTCTGGTGCTGGAGAAAGTTATTTCTGCGCCGGAATCAGCTGATTCGCCGTTACAACAAGGCTTGTCTCAGCAAGTCATCAAGCTGAAACAAGAAGAGACTTATGGCGCACTGATCGAACAGTTGCGACAGAAAGCGGATATCAAGTATGCCGCTGAGACCAAAGAGTCGACTGATTGATATGTTGATGAGTCAAGGCAGAAGTGAATCTTCTGCCTTGTTTTTCGATAGATAAAAATTATGTGTAAAACATGCGCTGCTTTCGTCAGAATGCATGTGTGAAAGGCAGTCAGGCGTTGAAAATAGTATATAAGCACAGTATAACGTTCTTATATTTTATAAAGTCTGCTACATGAATTACTGGTACAACAATCTAGATTTTTTAAGGTCGTAAATGGAAAACAACGAAAAAATCAACAACAGCAAAGAATTGATTGCATATCTTTCAGAACTGTTTCCGGCTTGTTTTATAGCTACAGGTGAAGCTCGCCCGCTGAAAATTGGTATTTTCCAGGATTTGGCTGCCCGGTTGGCTGACGACCCGAGAGTTTCCAAAACTGTACTGCGTTCAGCACTGCGTCAATACACCTCCAGCTGGCGTTATCTGCATGGCCTGCGTCCGGGTGTGATGCGTGTTGATCTGGATGGTAATCCGGCTGGTGAATTGACAGAAGAGCATGTAACTCATGCGAAAAGTGCATTAAAAGAAAGCAAAGATAAAATTTTCTCTTCCCGCCGTAAAACCAGCAACGGTAAATCTGCTAAACAGAAAAGACCGACTGTCGATCTCTCTACCCTGAAAACCGGGCAGCAGATCAAAGTGATGGTTGGTAAATCACCTGTTACAGGTAGTATCAAAGAAATTACCCGGGATGATGTTCAGGTTGAATTATCTTCGGGTATGCAGGTGCGCGTAAAAGCGGAACACCTGGTTCCTTAAGGAGCGCTATTTTGAGAGTAAATTTGTTCAAGAGCACTGCAGTTGCACTTGGCGTATTCTGTGTGGGGCTGGCATATGCGGTGCCCCCTCCAATCTCTGAAAGTTCTTTGCTGCCGTTGTCGCAGGAAGAACAGCATTCAATTGCCAGCAAGCGTATTTCCGCTTTATTTACCCGTAGTCACTACAAGCATTTTGTTCTCGATGATCAAATTTCACAGCGTATTTTTGATCTCTATCTCCAGGCGCTGGATTATAACCGTAGTGTTCTGCTGGCTGCTGATGTCGCCAATTTCGAATCGTTCCGTAATCAGTTCGATGATGCGTTACAAACCGGCGATCTGAAAAATGCTTATGCAATGTATAACCTGAGTACGAAGCGTCGCTATGAACGCTATTCGTATGCGTTATCTTTGCTTGATACACCTATGTCATTTGATGTGACAGACAAATATGAGTTTGATCGTAGCAAGGGCGCCTGGCCGAAAGATGAAGCCGAGGTCAACGAGCTGTGGCGGCAACGGGTCAAGTATGATCAGCTAAACCTCAAACTGGCTGGCAAAAAGCCATCAGAAATTAAAGAATTACTGACCAAACGTTACAGCAACGCGATTAAACGTCTGAAACAGGATGAAAGTGAAGATGTTTTCCAGGCGGTGATGAATGCGTATGCCCGGTCTATTGATCCTCATACCAGCTATCTTTCTCCGCGTAATGCAGAGCGGTTCAATTCTGAAATGAATCTGTCGCTGGAAGGGATTGGTGCCGTTTTGCAGGCGGATGACGATTTTACCGTCGTGCGTTCACTGATTCCGGGCGGCCCGGCAGATAAAACCAAGTTGTTACGTCCGGATGATCGGATCACCGGCGTGGCGCAGGGCAAGGGTAAAGTCATCGATGTTATCGGCTGGCGCCTGGATGATGTAGTCGAGCTGATCAAGGGCCGGAAAGGCACTAAGGTCCGTCTTGAAATCCAGCGTGGTAAAGGGGCGACACATCAGACTCAGGTGATCGAACTGACCCGGGATAAAGTTCGTCTGGAAGATCGTGCCGCCAAATCACAGGTTATCAAGACCGGCGGTAAGAAAATTGGCGTCATTGAAGTGCCGAGTTTCTATGTCAATCTACATCTGGATGTGCAAAAAGAGCTGACCAAACTCAATGCACAGAAAATTGATGGGCTGATGATTGATCTGCGAAACGATGGCGGTGGTGCGCTCACGGAAGCCACTGAACTGACGGGCCTGTTTATGAAACAGGGACCGGTGGTGCAGATCCGCGATACCATGGGCCGGGTGGCTGTTAACGAAGATACTGATGGCAAGTCATATTATGATGGTCCGATGACGGTATTGATTGATCGTTACAGTGCGTCAGCTTCAGAGATTTTTGCGGCAGCCATGAATGATTATGGCCGTGCTCTGATCATCGGGGAAAACAGTTTTGGCAAGGGGACTGTGCAGCAGCATCGGGCCTTGGGCAAAATCTATGATTTCTTCGAAAATGAATTAGGTCACGTACAGTATACCATTGCCAAGTTCTATCGTATTGATGGCGGCAGTACCCAGAATAAGGGTGTTCAGCCGGATATCGGCTTCCCACCACTGGTTGACCCGACAGAAACGGGAGAAAGCGTGGAGCTGAATGCGCTGCCATGGGACAAAATCGAACCAGCCAAGTATACCAAACTGGGCGATTTCACCGCGTTATTACCGAAGCTGAAAGAGTTACATCAGCAGCGGGTAAAAACCGACCCCGAGTTCAAATACGCGGAAGAAGATATCGCATGGTATCAGACAGAGAAAAACAAGAAGTATATTTCTCTCAATGAGGCTGAGCGGATCAAGACCCGTGACGAGCAGGATGCGAAAGCGCTGCAGCGAGCCAATGAACGTTTGACCCGTATGGGTAAACCAGTAGTGAAATCGCTGAATGATCTTCCGACTGATATAAAATTCCCGGATGGTTATCTCCACGAGGCGGCGAATATCACCGCTGATCTGGTTCGGTTAGGCCAGTCCTGATAATTCTGCAAAGGGGATGAGAAATCATCCCCTTTCTTTTTGTGCTATCTTTTCCGCTTCTGGTTGCTCTGCTGTCAGATATTTGTATGATCGGCAGGCCAAACTTCCGTTATTTCATTCAGGGAACAGAGATTATGTCTTTTCTAGGAACTCCATATTCCAATGGCGCTACCCGTGCAATGCTGCTGGGTTCCGGCGAGCTGGGCAAGGAAGTTGCAATCGAGTTGCAGCGTCTTGGCGTGGAAGTTATTGCGGTCGATCGCTATGCAAATGCTCCGGCAATGCAGGTTGCGCACCGTAGTCATGTGATCTCTATGCTTGATGGAGAAGCGCTGAGTCAGTTAGTGCAGCAGGAAAAACCGCATTTCATTATTCCGGAAATCGAAGCTATTGCGACAGAAACGCTGCAAAAACTGGAACAGGACGGTTTCAATGTCGTACCAACAGCTTTAGCAACCCGTCTGACCATGGATCGTGAAGGTATTCGTCGTCTGGCGGCAGAAACATTGAAGTTGCCAACTTCTCCTTATTTCTTTGCAGAAACAGAAGCAGAGTATCAGCAGGCGGTGGAACAGATTGGTTTCCCGTGTGTGATCAAGCCTGTCATGAGTTCTTCCGGGAAAGGTCAGAGTGTTGTGCGCAAAGCCGAACAGGTAGCTGCAGCATGGCAATACGCTCAGGAAGGCGGACGTGCTGGCCGGGGACGTGTCATTGTTGAAGGTTTTGTCCCTTTCGATTACGAAATCACACTGCTGACCGTGAGCGCTGTTGATGGTATTCATTTCTGTGCCCCGATTGGTCACCGTCAGGAAGACGGCGATTATCGTGAATCCTGGCAGCCTCAGGCGATGAGTGATGCATTGCTGGAAAAATCGCAGCATGTGGCTCGTGAGGTGGTGAAAGCATTGGGCGGCTATGGTCTGTTCGGTGTTGAGTTGTTCATCAAAGGCGAAGAAGTCTACTTTAGTGAAGTTTCTCCTCGTCCGCATGATACCGGCATGGTGACTCTGATTTCACAGGATATGTCCGAGTTCGCCCTGCATGTACGCGCTATTCTAGGTTTGCCGATCGGCAAAATTACGCAATACGGACCTTCTGCCTCCGCCGTTGTTCTGCGCGAAGGCACCTCAACAGATATCCGTTATGGCAATTTGTCCGCCGCGCTGGCACAAATTCCGGGTTCACAATTGCGGCTGTTTGGTAAGCCGGAAATTGCCGGCCGTCGTCGTCTGGGCGTAGCTCTGGTGCGTGCTGAAAATATTGAGCAGGCAATCGGGCAGGCGAAACAGGTCGCTGCGGCGGTAGAAGTCAAATTCTGATAGGAACAGGTGATTTATGACGATTGCAGTGAGTGTTTTTCAGTCTCCCGTAGGATATTTTCGCTTACAGGCGACAGAGTCCGGTCTGCAATCGTTGCATCTGAATTACGTTCCTGATGATGCTGAGAATATAGAGAGTCCATCTCACCCTGTTCTTGTGATGGCACATCAGCAATTGCAGGAGTATTTTGCCGGGAGCCGGAAAGAATTTTCTGTACCGCTGGCTATGCAGGGTACGGAGTTTCAGCTGGCAGACTGGCAGGCCCTGCAAACAATACCGTATGGTTCTACCGTGAGTTATAAGGCGATAGCCGAACAAATCGGACGGCCTAAGGCTATGCGTGCCGTAGGCATGGCGAACAACCGGAATCCGATAGCCATTATCGTGCCTTGCCACCGTGTGGTTGGTGCTAATGGCAGTCTGGTTGGCTATGGTGGTGGACTAGCCATGAAGCAGTGGTTGCTTGCGCACGAACAAAAGTATCGCTGATCCGGTAGCTGATTATTACAGGCAAAAGTAACCACAATACATAAAACAAAGGCCAGTACATGATGACTGGCCTTTATTCTTTCCGGAATACCGTGATTAGTATTCTGCGTTACGCGGGGTACGTGGGAATGGAATCACGTCACGCACGTTGCCCATACCGGTAACATAGACCACCAGGCGTTCAAAGCCCAGACCGAAACCGGAGTGAGGTACGGTGCCGTAACGACGCAGGTCGCGATACCACCAGTAATCTTCCTTGTTCAGGCCCATTTCAGCCAGACGGGCATCCAGTACGTCCAGACGTTCTTCACGTTGTGACCCACCGATGATTTCCCCGATGCCTGGAGCCAGTACGTCCATCGCGGCAACAGTTTTACCGTCATCGTTCAGGCGCATATAGAACGCTTTGATATCTTTCGGGTAGTTTTTAACGACAACCGGCGCTTTGAAATGTTCTTCCGCCAGATAACGTTCGTGTTCGGAAGACATGTCGATACCCCATTCAACCGGGAATTCAAAGGTACGACCGCTGTTTTTCAGGATTTCGATCGCATCGGTGTAATCAACCTGCGCGAAATCGGCTTTGACGAACTGTTCCAGACGAGTGATGGCGTCTTTATCGACACGCTCGGCAAAGAATTCCATATCGTCACGACGTTCGTTCAGAACTGCGGTGAAAACATATTTCAGCAGTTTTTCTGCCAGTGCCGCGTTATCGTTCAGGTCGGCAAACGCGATTTCAGGTTCAACCATCCAGAACTCGGCCAGATGACGGCTGGTGTTGGAGTTTTCTGCGCGGAATGTCGGGCCAAAGGTGTAAACCTTGGACATGGCACAGGCGTAGGTTTCCAGGTTCAGCTGACCGGATACGGTCAGGAAGGCTTCTTTACCGAAGAAATCCTGGTTGTAATCAATCGCGCCTTTATCGGTACGTGGCAGGTTTTCCATGTCCAGCGTAGAGACACGGAACATTTCACCAGCACCTTCACAGTCAGAAGCAGTGATCAGCGGGGTAGCGATCCACATAAAGCCTTCATCATGGAAGAAACGATGAATTGCCTGGGCAATACAGTTACGTACGCGGGTAACGGCACCCATCATGTTGGTGCGGACACGCAAGTGGGCATGTTCACGCAGATATTCCACAGAATGGCGTTTTGGTGCCATCGGGTAGGTGTCCGGATCTTCAACGAAGCCCAGTACTTTGACATCATCAGCAGCAATTTCAAACTGCTGGCCTGAGCCTTCAGACGCTTTTACTACGCCGGTAACTTCAACGGAGCAGGAGGTGGTCAGACGCAGGACATCGCTTTCGTAATTTGACAGGGTATTTGGTACGACGGCCTGCACAGGAGCAAAACAGGAACCATCGTGAATAGCCAGGAACGAAATACCAGCTTTGGAATCACGACGGGTGCGGATCCAGCCTTTTACTGTCAGGGTGGTGCCAACGGCGTATTTACCCTGCAGCACGTCAACTACGGGAACGTGAGTCATCTGAATTACTTCTCCATTTAATAATTATATTTGGCTTAGCCAATATGAAAATGTCTCATCTTACCTTGGTGAGCGAATGTCTCAAGGCTAATGTATGACTGAATCGTCTTTTTATGCCGGAGCGGTGTTTTTTAGCTCAGCGGAGGGGGTCTTTGGTTATCATCCCATTCGGCCTGGGGGATATTCTGTCTGCCTTCGCCGACTTTCACTGACAGTCGTTCCATCAGCTGATTAAAGCTGTCATTCAGCTGATCAATTTCATCATTCTGAACAATCGGCAGACGGGTAGATATGTCATCAAAGTCGGTGACATCATCAATTGCCTGCCGCAATTTTTGCAGCGGCAGAACAATCTGTTTACGGATAATCGTCAGTGTCATCAGTAAGACACCACTAAAAATCGCAGAAAGCATGATGGCTGAAATCAGAATGTGTTGTTCCACGGCATCCAGCTGTTTATCCAGTGAGTACTCCAGCCGGATTGCCGCAATAGGCTTGGCGTTCGGAGCAGTCTGTTCCGGGCTGTAGTAGGACATCAGCGCGACGATAGTCGTCCGGCCATTGTGACTGATGGTTTGTTGTAGCTGTTGTCCCTGTAACGCCATTTTTTCCTGCTGATCTGCGGGCAGGTTTTTGTTATCAGCTGGAGTGGATGCGTCGCTGTTTTGATCCTGGATCCATTTTACTTTCAGGACATATTCCTGTCGGAGCAGGTTTTGCTGAAATGCTTCTACACGTTCAGGCTGATCATGAATGATTTGATCCAGACCATTCCGGTGACTTTGCAGCAGCGATGAGACATGTTCTGTACTCAGTTTAATAACCAGCTCACGTTCACGGAAAGCCTGATACAGCGTGGTACTGATTAAGACCAGAGAGAAGATGATCAGCAGAATGAAACAGATTTTTCCGGTAATGGAAATACGCATTACAGAATCTCGTTGCCTGAAACGGGTTTAGTCTAACAGAGCGTACTTTTCTGTTCGATATTTAATTCGGATTTGCAAATAAGAAAACCGGGAGTTAATACTCCCGGAAAAAACGCATCCTGCGTTTTGACACACACGGGTACACTTTAGAGAACTACCGGGAGGACGGCATTGCGCCGTCCTTTGTAACTTATTTCAGGTTGGCTTCGTAGTAAGCCTGGAACTGAGGCATATACTGAATGTTTTCACGGATAGTTTCATCCAGTGCGGCTTCCAGTACTTTGCCGTTCTTGACCAGCGGGTTCAGCGTCAGGGCACGCAGCGCACTCTGATAATCGCCGTTTACCGCGGCATCAATGGTAAAGCGTTCAAACGTTTTCATCAGTTGCAGCATGGCCAGTGTGTCCGGGTCAAATGGCGCCACGTTCAGCGGCATCGGACCTGACTTGGTGATCACAGACGTGACTTCCACTGCGCAATCATCCGGCAAACCGGCAATGGTGCCATTATTGCGGGTGTTAACGTGCATCAGGGTACGCTTGTCGTTATAGATGGCACTCATCAGATCACAGGCTGCATCGGAATAGTACTGACCACCACGGCCTTCCAGCTCTTTTGGTTTAACGTACAGATCCGGATTGCTGTAGATCTCGAACAGTTTTTCTTCCAGTGCTTTTACCACTTCACCACGGGTACCTTCGGTTTCTGCTTCATGGACAGATTTCTGGTAGGTGTCATCAGAGCTGAAGTAATAACGCAGGTACGGACATGGGATCTGATGGCGGTTTGCCAGCAGTTTGCGTGGCCATTTCAGTGACGGAATGTTTTTCGGATTGAAGGCCTGGTTGTCATTCAGGAATTCTTCCAGCGCGTAATCCATCTTGTCTTCGCCCTGATAATTCACCTGACGGGCAAAGATAAAGTGGTTAAGACCGGCCACCTGTACGAAAACATCTTGTTCTTCGGCATTCAGTACCTGAGCCATGCCTTTTTGCATCAGTACGGGTACGTTGCACAGGCCCACAGTTTTAACTTTGGTATGACGCAGGACCGCTTCAGTAACCATGCCTGACGGGTTGGTGAAGTTCAGCAACCAGGCATTCGGGCTGTATTTTTCGATATCGCGGCAGATGTCCAGCGTTGCCGGGATAGAACGCTGTGCTTTGGCAAAACCACCCAGACCGTTGGTTTCCTGACCTAACATGCCGTATTTCAGAGAGATGCGTTCATCACGGATACGGGCATCCAGGCAACCTACGCGGAACTGAGAGCAGACGAAATCGACATCGGTCAGTGCTTCTTTACGATCCTGTGTCAGGATGACTTTTACCGGCAGACCGGCATGTTCAAACATGCGACGGGTCAGGGAAAGAATGATTTCTGCTTTATGCCAGCCCTCATCAATATCAACCAGACGTACTTCAGAGATTGGCAACTGGCTGCTGCGGGCAATTAAGCCGTCAATCAATTCAGGGGTATAGCTGGAACCAGCACCAATAATGGCAATTTTCAGATCTTTTTTCATGACTGCGTTGTCCTTTGTTTGTGTCTATGAAAAAAGTGTAACCGGTTTCATCTAATCTAAAAGCGAAATAAATCACACTATGGATTAATATGATTAATGTATAGAGGGGAGAGGAAGCCATGTTAGTAGAACAGAGCATGCTGGCACTGTTGCATACCTTTGAGGTGTCAGCCCGGCACCTGAGCTTCACCAAGGCGGCGGAAGAGCTGTTTCTGACGCAAGGGGCCATTAGTCAGCGGATCCGCCGTCTGGAAGAGTTGCTGAAATTCAAGCTGTTTATCCGGCTGACACGCAAACTGGTACTGACACCAGAAGGTGAACAACTACTGCAGGCATTGACCAGCTCATTGCAGCAAATCAATGAAGTGATTGAGGATATTCGGTTTAACGAGCTCAGAGGCATGCTCTGTATTGGCTTGCCGTCTGCGTTTGGTCAGTTATGGTTAATGCCCCGGCTGACCAGTTTTAAAACCATGTACCGCTCGCTGGATCTGTTGTTTTACGGTCAGCATGGTTTGCCGAATTTTGAAACCGAGCCGGTGGATATGGCCGTTTATTATGGCAATGCCAGTCTGCCGCATCTGCATTCCTGGCCGTTACTGGAGGAGTGGCTGGTACCGGTTTGTAGCCCGGAATATGCGGCCAGCCACGGGTTGCTGAGCGAAGACAAGACAGACTTCAGAAAATGCTCGTTGCTACATTGTACTGAATCGCTGGAACAGTTTGAGTTTGGGTATGAATGGCAGCACTGGAGCCAGGCCACCGGGGTGGTGTTACCGCATACCAACCGGAAATATGTGTTTAATCAGCACGCCATGGCGTTGGAAGCAGCCAAGCATGGCATGGGACTGGCCATGGGGCGCTGGTTCCTGGCGATGCCGGCGGTATTACGTGGTGAACTGGTTGTGCCGGTGGATTATAAAATTCCGTCCGGCATGGGCTATCAGCTCTTTTGCTCCCGCGAACATGTGCAACGCCCGCGTTATCAGGCGTTTGCACAGTGGTTGCAGCGTACCATTCAGGAATGGGAGGAGATCAAGGAAGCATCGTTATCAGCAGAGCATCCTTTTATTTATTCAGATCATGGTATTGAGCCCGATGCCGATTGCGTGTGTGAGCTGCCTTAATTCGTCAGATGGCATAACAAAAGGCGGCATGATGTAGATCAGTCGCCCGAACGGGCGGATCCAGACGCCTTGTTCTACGAAAATAGCCTGCAGTTCTGCCATATTGACGGGGTTCCTGGTTTCCACCACGCCAATGGCGCCCAACACCCGGACATCTGCGACAGCAGGATGATCCCGGTAAATAGCCAGCTCTTCATGCAGCTGTTTTTCTATCTGACAGACGCGTTGCTGCCAGGGCGAATTCACTAACAGATCCAGCGAGGCGTTGGCGACGGCGCAGGCCAGCGGATTCCCCATGAACGTCGGGCCGTGCATCAGTACACCCGCCTTGCCGTTACAAATGGTCGTTGCGACTTTTTCAGTGGTGAGTGTCGCTGAAAGCGTCATGTAGCCACCGGTCAGCGCTTTACCCAGACACATGATATCCGGCGTAATACCGGCCCATTCACAGGCAAACAGTTTACCGGTACGGCCGAAGCCAGTCGCGATTTCGTCGACAATCAGCAGGATCTGGTAGTCATCGCATAACTCTCTTACCCGGCGCAGATATTGCGGGTGATAAAAGCGCATACCACCGGCACCCTGAACAATCGGTTCCAGAATAACGGCGGCAACCTCGTGCTGATGTTCAGCCAGCATTACGGCGAAATCAGCGATATCGTCTTCCTGCCATTCCTCATCTGGTTTGCACTGAGGCGCGTTGGCAAACAGGTGTTCTGGCAAAAAGCCGGTATAGAGTTCGTGCATACCGCTCTGCGGATCACAGACACTCATCGCACCAAAGGTATCGCCATGATAACCGTTGCGGATAGTCAGAAAACGATGCCGGGGCGTACCTTTGCTGTGCCAGTACTGAATGGCCATTTTCAGTGACACCTCAACGGCGATCGAGCCGGAATCAGCCAGAAAGACACGATCCAGACCTTCCGGCGTCAGTTCCACCAGTTTGCGGCACAAATCAATCGCGGGCTGGTGGGTGATGCCGCCAAACATCACATGTGCCATATCCTGTAACTGGTGCTGAATCGCGTTGTTCAGTTCCGGTACGTTATAACCGTGAATGCAGGCCCACCAGGAAGACATGCCATCGACCAGGCGGCGACCATCTTCCAGCTCGAGATAAACGCCTTCCGCGCGCTTCACCGGATAGACCGGCAGTGGTTTTGTCAGAGAGGTATAAGGGTGCCAGATATGCTGGCTATCAAATTGCTGATTGTTCATTATTTGTCCTGATGTAAATATCAGATTTTATTTTTGATTGACAGTTTACCGGGCAGACATAGACTATCCAAATTATTTCCGTCGCAGAGTACCGATAACAATGTCAGCCAATATTCGTCATAACTGGACAGTCACCGAAGTAGAAGCACTGTTTGCATTACCTTTTAATGATCTGTTGTTTCAGGCGCAGACCGTTCACCGTCAGCATTTCAACCCGAATGAAGTGCAGGTGAGCACGTTGTTATCGATCAAAACCGGTGCCTGCCCGGAAGACTGTAAATACTGCCCGCAAAGCGCACGCTATAACACCGGGCTGGAAAAAGAGACGTTGCTGGAAGTGGAAAAAGTGCTGCAACGGGCGAAAGAAGCCAAAGACGCCGGTTCTTCCCGTTTCTGTATGGGCGCGGCCTGGCGTAACCCGCGTGATCGCGATATGCCGTATATCATCCGCATGATCCAGGAAGTCAAAAATCTGGGCATGGAAACCTGCATGACACTGGGTATGCTGACCGAAGAGCAGGCGAAACAGTTAGCGGAAGCGGGTCTGGATTATTACAACCACAACCTTGATACTTCCCCGGAATTTTATAACGCCATTATTACCACCCGCACCTATCAGGATCGTCTGGAAACTTTGCAGCATGTACGTGATGCCGGCATGAAGATCTGCTCGGGTGGTATCGTAGGTATGGGTGAGCAGGTGCAGGATCGTGCCGGATTGCTGGTACAGCTGGCGAATCTGCCGGTACAGCCGGAAAGCGTACCGATCAATATGCTGGTGAAAGTGAAGGGCACGCCGCTGGAAAATCAGGACGAGCTCGATCCGTTTGATTTTATCCGCACGATCGCGGTGGCCCGTATTCTGATGCCAAAATCGCATGTCCGCTTATCTGCCGGCCGTGAAAAGATGAACGAGCAGATGCAGGCGCTCTGCTTCATGGCGGGTGCCAACTCGATTTTCTATGGCTGCAAACTGCTGACCACGCCGAATGCCGATGCCAACGAAGATATGCAACTGTTTGCCCGTTTAGGCCTGAAACCGGAAGCGCGTGCACAGAAACCGGATATGGTGGAAGAACATACCCTGCTGGAAGCGATTGCTGATCAGGCTGAAGGCGCTTTGTTCTACGATGCGAGCAAACCACGGACACCCGCTAATGCCGTTTGATTTAACAACGGCACTTGATGAGCGGGCCCGGGAGGGCCTGCTTCGTCAGCGCCAGATCCTGCAATCAGGGCAAAGTCGTTTCATCAGACTTAACGATCAGTCCTATCTGAATTTCTCCAGTAATGATTATCTGGGATTAGCCTCGCAGCCTTTCCTGGCCAAAGCCTGGCAGGAAGGACTGGATCGCTGGGGGGCAGGTTCCGGTGCTTCACCGCTTGTAACCGGCTATACGCAGGCGCATGCGGATTTAGAACAGACTCTGGCGGAATGGCTGGGGGTAGAAGCGGTTTTGCTGTTTTCTACCGGCTTTGGTGCCAATCAGGCAGTGATCAAGGCGCTGCTGCAGAAAGATCATATCCAGTATCAGGACCGGCTTAATCATGCCTCGCTGCAGGAAGCCGGCGCGCATTCGCCAGCGAAAATGCTGCGTTTCCGGCATAACAATATGACACATCTGGCCTTACTGCTGCAGCCGCAGTCCGGACTGATCATCAGTGAAGGTGTGTTCAGCATGGATGGCGATCAGGCACCGTGCCGGCAATTAGCCGATCTTGCGGCGCAAAGCGGAAACTGGTTGATGATCGATGATGCGCACGGGCTGGGTGTGCTGGGTGCAGAGGGACGGGGAACGTTGTCTCATCAGGATGTACCACCGGATCGTGTGCACATCCGCATGGCAACCTTTGGCAAGGCGCTCGGTACGGCTGGCGCCTTTATCGGCGGTAGCCGGAAACTCATTGACTATCTGGTTAACTTTGCCCGGGATTATGTTTACAGCACTCATATGCCACCGGCACAGGCGTATGCAACCAGTGCCGCTATCGAGTGGGTGAAGCAGGCAGACTCCGAACGGGCGCATCTGCAGTCTTTAATCAGAGAATTCCGCGCCGGAGCTGCAGAACTGGGGTTGAATGTGCCGGAATCAGAAACCGCGATTCAGCCGGTGATTATTGGTGATGCTGAGCAGGCGGTGAATACCGCAAACCGGTTACGAAGCAGAGGGCTCTGGGTTTCAGCTATTCGTCCGCCAACCGTGCCCAAGGGATCAGCCCGATTGCGTATTACACTGACAGCCGCTCATCAACAGGCTGATATTTCTTTATTGCTCAACGAGTTAAAAGAGTGTACGACAAATGCATGAGCCGGTAGATAAACAGGCATTAGCCTCGCGCTTTGGTAAAGCGGCGCAGTCGTATGATCAATATGCGTTGTTACAGAAAGAGGTCGGGCGTAATCTGTTGAGTCTTATCCCGGATGAAAAATATGGGCATGGTCTCGATCTGGGATGTGGCTCCGGCTTTTTTTTGCCTGATCTGCAACAATGGTGCAGCTATTTGCTGGCATTGGATATTTCCACAGGCATGTTGAAACAGGCCGCCTTGCGTGATAAAGCACAGGGGTATGTGTGTGGTGATGCGGAAGCATTACCGCTGAGCAGTGAATCGCAGGATCTGGTGTTTACCAGCCTGGCATTACAGTGGTGTCATGACCCGGTTCAGGCATTCCGGGAAATAAAAAGAGTATTGACGTCACAGGGTTACGCGCTTTTTGCTACGCTTAGCGAAGGCAGTTTATTTGAGCTACGGGAAGCATGGACAGCTGTGGATGAACATGAACATATCAATCAGTTCATGGCTGTACCGGAACTTCGTTCGGTATTACAGAGTGCAGGTTTGCAATGTAAAACCTGGCAGATTCGCCGTCATGTCATGCATTACGCCGATGTGAGTGCCATTCTGCAGAGTCTGAAACGGATTGGCGCAAGTCAGGTTAACGGCGAGCGGTGTCAGGGGTTGTTAACCCGGCAGAAGCTGTTCCGTCTGCAACAGGCATATGAACGATACCGGTTACCCACAGGATTGCTCCCGGTCACCTATAACGTGTGCTACGGAGTTCTACATCGATGAGCAAAACCTATTTCGTTACTGGTACGGATACGGATGCAGGAAAAACAACCTGTACGGTGGCTTTGTTGCAGGCAGCGGCAGCCAAAGGGTTAAAGGCGGTGGCTTACAAGCCGGTTGCTGCCGGGTGTGAAATGATAGAAAACAAACCCTGTAATCAGGATGTTCTGCTGTTACAAAAGCACAGCGCCTTGCCGTTACAATACGAACAGGTTGTTGCTTATTCTTTTGATGCCTTCTCGTCACCGCATATCGCGGCGGAAGAATCCGGTGTCACGATTAAACTGGACGTGTTATCGGAAGGGTTATCCCGTCTGAAGAAAAGCACCGGGGCTGATATCATTTTTGTTGAAGGCGCTGGTGGCTGGCGAGTACCTATCGGAAATGGTCACTTCCTTTCCGATTGGGTCAAATACGAGAATATGCCGGTGATCATGGTTGTAGGCGCGCGTTTAGGTTGCATCAACCATTCCGTATTAACCTATGAGGCCATTCATCATGATATGTTGCCTCTGGCCGGATGGTGCATGAACCGGATCAGCCCGTCCATGAATCATTATCAGCAGAATCTGGAAACCCTGAAAAGTCTGCTGCCAGCGCCGTTTATGGGTGAGATACCTCATATCAGCAAACCGGATGAGCATGATCTGGGTAAATATCTGGATATTTCCGCGTTGCTGTAATCTTCCCGGATAACCGAGGTATTTATTAAAATGCTTCGGTTATCCCGAACTCCATCGATTGTATTTCTTACATTTCATTTACTTGAAATTCCTGTTTGCACCCCTATGATCAGGGTGTGTGCGCTTGCACATTAGAGCACGTTTAAAGGAGCTGAAATGAAACGCGTGTTGCTGTTTCTTGCGACAAACCTGGCTGTCATGCTGGTCCTGTCGATTGTACTGAGTGTATTAAGTAGTTTCTTCGGAATCAGTACCCGGGGTTCAGGCGGTCTGTTGCTGATGGCCGCGGTGTTTGGTTTCGGTGGTTCTATTATTTCTCTGCTGATGTCCAAATGGATGGCAAAACGTTCATATGGTGTTCAGATTATTGAACAACCGCGATCAGAGGTCGAATACTGGTTATTCAACACGGTTCAGCGTCAGGCTCAGCAGGCTGGCATCGGTATGCCGGAAGTCGGTATTTATGATTCACCGGACATGAATGCGTTTGCCACCGGCGCTAATCGTAATCAGGCGCTGGTTGCGGTAAGTACCGGTCTGCTTTACAACATGAGCCGTGATGAGGCCGAAGCGGTGCTGGCACATGAAGTCAGCCATGTGGCAAACGGTGATATGGTGACGCTGACCCTGATTCAGGGTGTAGTGAATACCTTTGTTATCTATATCTCCCGTGTGCTGGCAGGTATTGTTTCGAATTTCCTGCGTTCCGATGATGAAGAGAGTTCAGCAAGCGGTGGTATTGCCTACTTTGCTATCTCCATGGTGTTTGAACTGGTTTTCGGTATTCTGGCATCGATGATCGTGATGTGGTTCTCGCGTCAGCGTGAATTCCGCGCGGATGCAGGCTCTGCCCAGTTAGTCGGCAAAGAGAAAATGATTGCTGCGCTGGAGCGTCTGGCCCGTAGTCAGGATTCTCAGCTGGACGGCACCATGATGGCGTTCGGTATTAATGGTAAGTCATCCATGACCGAGCTGTTCATGAGTCATCCGCCGCTTGAAAAACGTATTCAGGCGCTGCGTGAAATGCGTTAATCCTGAACCGGATACTAAAAAGGCCACTGAATTTCAGTGGCCTTTCTGTTTCTGATGCCTTGTAAACTCAGCCCGCTGCTTTAGCGTTCTCGGTCAGATAAGCAACCAGATCTTCAATGCACAGCACCGGCATAGCATGCTTATTGGCAAACTCGACGATTTCAGGCAGACGGGCCATGGAACCATCTTCGTTCTGCACTTCACACAGCACGCCGTAAGGTTTTAAACCTGCCAGCTTCATCAGATCGATGGTGGCTTCTGTATGGCCGCGGCGGGTTAACACGCCGCCGGCACGGGCACGCAGCGGGAACACATGTCCCGGACGATTCAGATCAGACGCGACGGCGCCATCGGCGATTGCTGTGCGGATAGTGGTGATACGGTCCTGTGCTGATACCCCGGTCGATACCCCACGCGCTGCTTCGATAGTCACGGTGAACCCGGTCTGATTGGCGCTGGTATTGTGTTCTACCATCATTGGCAGCGCTAATTGACGGATGCGTTCTTCGGTCAGACAAAGACAAACAATACCGGAACATTCCCGGATCATCAGTGCCATTTGTTGCGGTGTCATGTTTTCTGCCGAAAAAATCAGATCGCCTTCGTTTTCACGATCTTCATCATCAACAACCAGGACGCCCTGACCTTGCTGCAAAGCGGTCAGTGCACGTTCGACGCGTTGAAAGGGATTGCCAAAAGGGGTCAGTAAAGACTGATTCATGGTAAAACTCCTGTTTATTTAGTTACCAGAATCAGGGCATGGAATAACACAGCCCCCGCTGAACGCGGAGGCTTGTTGTATCCTCTTCCATCCGGACTATAACCGTCGGCTCCGGAATTACACCGGATCTGCTGACATTAATGCGCTTCATGACGCATCAACCGCTCGCGGGCTTTCAGTTGAAGACCTCTTCAGACTGTTTACCGCCGGTGGGGACTTTCACCCCGCCCTGAGAATATGCTCTGCTAGGTTAATCCCAATTTTTCAAAAAACCAAGTCATAGAATCGAAACAAAGGCATTTTTCTGACTCAGCTGAAGCATAGCTGTGATAGGATTTAAGATGTCACAACGCATTAACAAATCTGGCATTCTGGTATCGAAAGAATGAGCGGGGATTCGTTGAAGTATAAAAAATACCGAAATTACCTGATCGCAGGCTGCCTTGTTATGGCCGGGATTTCTCCTGTTTGCGCAGCGCCGGTCACTTATGATGTTCGCGGTGTGAAAGGTGAGTTACTGGATAATGTAAAATATTATCTTGCTGCATTGCCGGCGATCGATAGCCAACGGGTTGAAGGCCGGGAAAAGAAGATCACAGAAGCAATCCGTAAGTCTCTGCAGGCTGTTGGGTATTACTCTCCGAAAATCAATTTTAAGTATCCGGCTGAAAAGTCACACACCCTTCAGGTTGAGATCGAGCCCGGTAAACCGGTGAAAGTCCGCCAGATCCAGGTCGAGCTCCATGACGATGCGCAGAAGGATGCCGATTTCCTCAAAATTCTCTCTTCGCTGGATCTGGAAATGGGTGCTGTTTTACATCATGGCAAATATGAAAATATCAAACGGCGTCTGAAGACACTGGCTGCAACCCATGGCTATTTTGACGCTAAAATAGTTCGCTCTGATGTGCAGGTTTATCCGCGGGATGAAGTTGCGGATATCCACATTGTCTTCAATAGTGGTCATCGTTACCGCTTTGGCGCAATTAACATTGATGGTATTCCGCAGACAAAACTGATCCAGCCGTTGTTTCGTTTCAAACAAGGTGATGCTTACGATACCCTTAAACTGGCAGAGCTGAGTCAGTCATTATCTCAGACTCGTTATTTTCAGGTTGTTGATGTCCGGCCTCGTATCGGTCAGGCCAATCAGGCTAATAATTATCAAGTTCCGGTGAGTGTTCATCTGGAGAAAAGAAAATCGAATCTGATGGAAACGGGTCTGGGGTTTTCGACCGATGAAGGCCCGCGAGTGCAGTGGAACTGGGAACGCCCTTGGGTAAATGACTACGGGCACCGTTTCTCCTCGCAGATAAAAATTGCTCAGACTACGCAGACGGTGGATTTCAGCTATCGTATTCCGAATAAAAATCCCATCGACGATTATTATCAGTTGCAGACAACCTATGAAAATGTGGCGCAGGATGATACCCGATCACAGAAAATTGAAGCGGGTCTGCATTACTGGACGACGCTGATGGGGCAATGGCAACGGGATTATTTCTTTAAAACGGCGTACGAAAAATATGAACAGGGTGAAGACAGCGGGAACAGTCTGCTGTTCATGCCGGGCGCATCGATTACCCGGGTCCGCAGTAAAGGCGGTATTGACCCGTACTGGGGTGATCTGCAGACGGTCTCTGTCATGTTTTCGGATCCGCTCTGGGCATCCGATAGCCGGTTTGTAAAAGTTTGGGGCCGGACCAAATGGCTGCGGACTTATGCCAGTAACCACCGTTTTATCTTCCGGGCGGAGCAGGGGGCATTACTCTGGGGAAATCTGAGCGAGATTCCGGCGTCACAACGTTTCTTCACCGGGGGGGATCAAACAGTTCGCGGGTTCGGCTATGAAACGATTTCTCCGGTCGATTCATCGGGGCAACTTTCGGGAGCGCTGAATACGACCGCCGGAAGCCTGGAATATAACTATCAGATTGCGCCGAAATGGCGGATTGCCACGTTTGTCGATGTCGGGACGGCAACCAACGATTATCAGGATCCATGGAAAGTCGGCACGGGTATTGGTGGTCGCTGGTTAACACCGGTCGGACAGTTACGGTTTGATCTGGCATTTGGGGTCTCGGAACAATCGGTTCCGTTCCGGTTACACTTTGCGTTAGGGCCAGAGCTATGAGTCTCCGAAGCCGGCGTTGGGCTGTGTCTGCTATGTTGCTGGTGGCCTTTCTGGCAGCCATCTTCTTTTTTCTGTTGTTTTCTGCATCGGGCAGTCAGTTAGTCTGGAATCAACTGACCCGTTGGGTGCCCGGATTACAGGGCGAATGGGTTTCCGGTTCTCTTGCCGATGGCTGGCAGTTGCGTGATACCCGCTGGCAGAGCGATTCTGTCACCGTCTCTTTGAAGCATGTGCAAACCCGGTGGCGGCTGGCTGCTTTGCTGTCTGGTCAGGCTGAAATCGATTTACTGGAAGTGGATGGGTTGACCGTGAGCCGGCGGGATACGCCGGATTCTGCCGATGCGGCTGATGTCGTTCCGGAAGTGCTTCCGGTAATGGATCGCTATATTCCGACCCCTGTTTCTATCATGCTGCATCAGCTGAAATTATCCGGCTTTGTTTATGATGATCCTGTGGTACGGGTAAAAGTCGGACATCTGGAAACCGCCGCCGAATGGCAGGGGCACCAGATTGATATTGAATCGTCTCATTCTGAGTCGGTCGATGTCTGGCTCAAGCCGGCTGCCGCAGACAAAGATGTCATCTCTGATAAAAAAAATACTGCATTATCCAAAGAAAAAATGGCGAACACGGAATTACCTGAGGTCTTCGTGCCGTTTGATATTCGCCTTGCCGGATTAAGTCTGAAGCAGGGCCGTTATCATCAGCAAGCGTTTGATACCGGGCTGATGGATATCACGTTGCAGGCCAGATTTGATGGCACGGAACTGACTGTTCAGCAGCTGCAGATTCAGCAGGAGAAACGCCGTGCCGGACTATCCGGGAAGATGAAATTTATTCAGAATTATCTGATAGATGCAGATCTCAATGCGCAATCGGTAATTCCGGTTGTATCTCCTGATGTATCCAGAACTGCAACTCTTTCCGCCAAAGGCGATCTGCAGACATTAAAATTTACGGCGCTGCTGGAAGGCAAAGAAAAGGTGAAACTGCAGGGGGAACTGCAGCCTTTAACGAATGGCTTACCTTTTGTTCTGATGGGAGATTGGCTGAGCTTACCTTTACCGCCGGCGCTGGAAGGGCTTTCTGTCGGTAAAGGGAAACTGGATCTCCGGGGTTCGCTGCAAAACTACAAGCTGGCACTGGAAACAGAAGGAAAGTGGCTCGATTTGCCTGCAACCCGGTTGCAGCTGGCATTAAATGGATCATCAGACAGACTCGATCTGCAGCGTCTACAACTGGGTGATGGCGTAAACAAGTTGCTGGTCGCAGGTCAGCTGAACTGGCAAAAAGGTCTTCACTGGCAAGGGCAGACCGAGCTGGAATTGCCGGAGGTGAAACGCTGGCTGCCAGAGGCAAAGGCTGCAGTTTCCGGCAGTCTGAAGCAAGAGATCCATTGGCAGGACGAACGCTGGCAAGGGGATTTATCGGCGATAAATCTGAAAGGCGACTGGAATGGTTTTCCGCTAACGACACAAGGGGCTATCCAGGGGGATGAGCAGGGGAACTGGCATTTTCAGCAAATAGAGATCAAGAACGGTCCTAACTCGCTGGCTGTGAACGGTAATCTGGATAAAGAGTGGTCACTGGCGGGTAAATTGCGGTTGCCCAAACTTTCGCTGATCAATCCGCAGTGGGATGGCAGCATCGACGGTGATTTTCGTCTGAACGGTCCGGCCAAGGGGCCTGTACTGGCGCTACGCCTGGCTGCTCCCCGGATAATCATGCCGGGTCAGCTGGTGCGTAAACTTGAACTGACGGGACAGGCCACACTGAATAAAGCCCTGCCAGGCCAGTTACAGTTAAATATCGAGCGTTGGAATATCAACGGAACCCGTCTGCAGAATGTGGCGCTTTCACTTCGGGGGAATGCGCAGCAGCATCAGTTATTGCTGAAAAATGAGGGGAAACAGCTCAACAGTAATCTGAAACTGGCGGGTAGCTGGCAGAACGGCATCTGGCAGGGGCGTCTGCAGGACAGTCAGATTGGTGGCCTGGCCGGTGAGTGGCAATTGCAAGCGCCGGCTGTACTGCAATGGAAAGCCAGTACGCTGACTTTTAAATCGCATTGCTGGCGTTCTGAACCGGCGAAACTTTGTTTTGAAAACGCTTCATTGGCTGCTTCTCAGGGTTCAGTTCCTTTCTCTGTCACCAATTTTGATACTCAGCGTCTTAAACCCTGGCTACCCGATACGCTGAAATGGAGCAGCGCATTACAGGCCAACGGTGTTTTCGGCTGGCGGAAAGGCAGTCCTGATCTGCATGTGTCATTGCGCAGTCAGTATGGTGAGCTGATAACGGAACAGATCCATACACCTTACCGTGATATGCAGTTAAAACTTGAAGTGACCCCTGTGAGGGCGACAGGCCAGTTTGTGCTGGATTCAGCCATGCTGGGTAATATCAATTTGAATGCAGAAGTCAGGGATCCGCTCAAACGTCGGGTATTAAGCGGAACGGTTAATGTCAGCAACCTGCAATTGTATGGTATCGCGCCATTGGTCGATGCTCTGCACAGCACAAAAGGACAGGTTGATATTAATGGTCGTCTGGCGGGAACGCTGGATGTGCCTTTGTTTTATGGACAGGTAAATCTGAAGGATGGTGAGGTTGATACGGCCACCGAAATGGTTAGCCTGCGGCAAATCAATGGCAAGTTGATCATTGAAGGTGATAAGGCGGAACTGAACGCCGATATGCTGGCGGGTAAAGGGAAGGTCACGCTCACCGGCCGTTCCCGCTGGCCAGGCGGTCATCCTTCTGGCCAGCTCTCATTGCAGGGGCGGGCCGTTGAAGTGGCCTTTGCCGGTTATGGCAACGGCCAGATCGACTCCGACCTGCAATTGCAGTTTGATGCGGAAAAGGTTTCGCTGGAAGGCGATGTCCTGGTGCCATGGGCCCGGATTGACATCAAGAGCCTGCCGGAGAATGGCATTGAAGTATCAGACGATGTGCATATTGTCCGGCCATTGCAGCAACAGCAGACCACGGCGCCATTTCCGTTCTTTATGGATCTGAGATTAAAACTGGGGACAGATGTCCGGTTCAGTGCCATGGGCTTGAAGACCGCCTTGGCCGGCGGACTTCGTTTCCGCCAGAAACCGGGACAAGCTTTACTGACGCAGGGTGAAATCAGACTCGTGGATGGCCGCTTTAAAGCTTATGGCCAGAATCTGGTGGTTCGTAGCGGCAAGCTGATGTTCAGTGGCGATATTACCGAGCCTTATGTCATGGCTGAAGCTATCCGGGATCCGGCCACGATGGAAGACAGCAGTGTGACCGTCGGGGTGAAAATCAATGCGCCAATCAGTGCGATCAGTGCTCAGGTGTTCTCCGAACCGGACCTGCCAGATACCGATAAACTGTCCTATCTGCTGCGTGGACGAAGCTCGACAGCGACGACGAACGGTTCGACCGAAGAGGCGATGGCAGCCATGATGATCAGTGCCGGACTGGGACAGACCAACGGGATTGTATCCGATGTCGCTTCGACATTTGGTCTGAAGGACGCTGCGTTTGATACCACGGGCAGCGGGACAGATACCAAGGTCAATCTCTCGGCTTATCTGCTGAAAGATCTGCAGTTGCAGTACGGTGTTGGGGTGTATGACGCAGTCAGTGAAGTAAAACTGCGTTATTTTCTGTTACCTCAGTTGTACTTGCAGGCAGTAAGCGGCCTTAGTCAGGCGGTCGATATTTTTTATAAGTTTGAGTTCTGAGTCGGGCCAGTGCCGGAAACAGACCCGTGAAAAATATACTTGTCATCTAAATTAGATAAATCTAAATTAATGACATTAATCATCAGGGGAAGCGAAATGACGAAAATTATAATTATTGGTGGTGTTGCGGGCGGCGCGTCTGCTGCTGCCCGGGCACGCCGTTTATCAGAAGATGCCGAAATTCTGATGCTGGAGCGCGGTGAATTCATCTCCTTTGCGAACTGTGGTTTGCCTTATCATATCAGTGGCGATATCACTCAGCGTGAAGCCTTGCTGCTGCAGACTCCGCAAAGTTTTAAATCCCGTTTTAATGTAGAAGTTCGTGTTTTTTCTGAAGTGGTTGCCATTGATCGTCAGAAGAAAGTGATCACCGTAAAGAACCTGCTGTCAGGTGAAACGTATCAGGAATCTTACGATAAATTATTACTGAGCCCGGGTGCGGCGCCGGTGCGTCCACCGCTGCCGGGGATCAACTGCGAAAACGTATTCAGTCTGCGTAATATTCCGGACATGGATCGTATTCTGGCGGCTATGCTGCTCAACAAACCTAAACATGCCACCGTGGTTGGTGGCGGGTTTATTGGTCTGGAAATGGTAGAAGCGTTACATCAGCAGGGCATTGAAGTGACTTTGCTGGAACTTTCAGAGCAGGTGATGGCGCCGGTTGATCCTGAGATGGCCAATTTTGTGCATCAGGTGCTGGTACAGAATAAAACCGATTTGCGTCTGAATACAGGGCTCTCCGCTATCACCGAAATTCCGGTAACACCAGCCGAACCGGATGCAACCGGTGATTTTACGATTCAACCAGATCAACTTAATCATCTGGAATTAACGCTGAGCAATGGTGAAAAACTGGTCACCGGGCTGGTTGTGCTGGCCATCGGTGTTAAACCGGAAACCATGCTGGCTTCTGCTGCCGGTCTGGAACTGGGAGCGCGCGGCGGCATCAAGGTGGATGAAGGCATGCGTACCAGTGATCCTGATATTTATGCTGTGGGTGATGCGGTAGAGACACTGGATTTTGTGACTGAACAGCCGGCATTGATTCCGCTGGCGGGTCCGGCTAACCGCCAGGGCCGCATTGCGGCAGATAATATGCTGGGCCGTGAGGAAAAATATCAGCGCACACAAGGTACCGCGATCTGCAAAGTGTTTGATTTTGCCATTGCCAGTACCGGCCATAGCGAAAAGAGCCTGAAACGTCTGGGCCGCGCTTATGAAAAGGTTTATGTACATCCGGGCAATCACGCCGGTTACTACCCGGGGGCGTTTCCAGTCAGCTTTAAGCTGATCTTTGATCCGGCAACCGGTCAGATCTTAGGTGGTCAGGCGTTTGGTAAAGAGGGCGTGGATAAACGTATCGATGTGCTGGCTGTGGCCATGCGTGCCGGTCTGAAGGTACAGGATCTGGAACATCTGGAACTGACCTATGCTCCGCCATTTGGTTCCGCCCGTGATGTGATCAACCAGGCCGGTATGGTAGCGACCAATATCATCAAAGGGGATGAGCGCGTTTGTCATACCGACGATGTACTGAATATAACGGCAGATCAGTTCCTGCTGGATGTGCGTAATCCTCCGGAGTTAGCCAATATCGGCGCGATTCCGGGAGCGGTAAACATCCCGGTCGATCAGCTACGTAATCGTCTGGCGGAATTACCGAAAGACAAGGAAATTCTGATCACCTGTCAGGTCGGCTTACGCGGTCATGTTGCCTATTGCATATTGGCTAACAACGGCTTCAAAGCGCGCAACTTGTCCGGCGGCTTCAAGACTTTCCAGATGGCAACGAAGAAATTTTAATTTTTGTTTTTCTGAGTGAAAAAGGGCGACCAACTTGGTCGCCCTTTTTGATACGGGAGGAGAGCGTTTAAACCAGTTCTCTAATAATACTTTTCAGCAGCGTCATGCCTTCATCAATGATTTCCATTTCGGTGGTCAGTGGTGGCAGGAAGCGGATCACGTTACCACGGGTACCACAGGACAGCAGGATCAGTCCTTTCTCTGCCGCTTTGGCACAAATCGCTTTAGTCAGTTCAGGATTTGGTTTCTGAATATCGCCGTCTTTGACCAGCTCCAGCGCAATCATCGCACCCAGATTACGAATATCACCGACGATAGCCGGGAGGTCATCCTTGATATCACGCAGATGGTTAACCATGCGTTCGCCGATGGCCAGTGCGCGGTCACACAGTTTTTCTTCTTCGATGACATCAAACACAGCCAGACCTGCGGTGGTGCCCAGCGGTGAACCGGCATACGTGCCACCCAGACCACCCGGTTGTGGTGCATCCATGATCTCGGCTTTACCAACCACAGCAGAAATCGGGAAGCCGCCGCCCAGCCCTTTGGCCATGGTGACCAGATCGGCTTCGATACCGGCATATTCGTGCGCAAACATGCGGCCAGTGCGGGCAAAGCCAGTCTGGATTTCATCACAGATCAGCATGATGCCTTTCTGATCGCACAGTTCACGCAGTTTTTTCAGGAAGGAAGCAGGTGCGGGATGGAATCCGCCTTCGCCCTGCACACATTCAACAATAATTGCCGCAACGCGATTTGGATCGATATCGCATTTGAACAACTGGTTCAGGGCTTCGAAGCTGTCATCTTCGGTAATGTCGAGCAGCGCATTCGGGTAAGGCACATGATACAGTTCTGCCGGGAACGGGCCGAATCCGGCTTTGTAGGGCTGTACTTTACCAGTCAGACCAACGGTCAGCAGAGTTCGGCCATGGAAACCGCCATTGAAGGCAATCACGCCGCTGCGACCTGTATAGGAGCGGGCGATTTTGACGGCATTTTCGACAGCTTCCGCACCGGTAGTGACAAACATCGCCTTTTTCGGTGTGTTGCCCGGCACCGCTTTAACCAGTTTTTCTGCCAGTTTCACGGCCGATTCGTAAGGGGTGATAGTCATGCAGGTATGGCTGAAGTTATCCAGCTGAGCTTTGACGGCTGCAACGACTTTCGGATGACTGTGACCGGTATTGACGACGGCAATCCCGGCACCAAAATCGATATAGCGTTTACCTTCTACATCCCACAGTTCTGCGTTTTTCGCCTTGGCGACATAGATCCCGTAGGCATTGCCTTCACCACGGGCAAAAGCAGCTTGTTTACGTTGTTGCAGTTCAGCGTTATTCATTTGTGACTCCTTCAAATATGCAGTCAAATTCCGTTCAGACTTATTTCAGACCGCCCATACAGAGGTATTTAATTTCGGTAAATTCTTCGATGCCGTATTTGGAACCTTCGCGTCCCAGACCGGATTCCTTGACACCACCAAACGGTGCGACTTCGCTGGAGATGCCGCCTTCATTGATGCCGACCATGCCGTATTCCAGTGCTTCAGATACCCGCCAGATCCGGCTGATATCCTGACTGTAGAAGTAAGCGGCCAGCCCGAACGGGGTGTCGTTGGCCATTACGACGGCTTCCGCTTCGGTGGAGAAGCGATAGAGTGGCGCAACCGGGCCAAAAATTTCAGAGTGGAAAATCTTCATGTCACTGGTGACTTCTTTCAGTACCGTTGGCTGATAGAAGTTATCGCCGGTTGGATACACTGAGCCACCGGTCAGTAGTTTTGCCCCACGGGTAACGGCATCCGACACCAGATGCTGCACCTTGTGCATGGCCGCCTGATTGATCAGCGGGCCAATGGTAGTGCCAGGTTCCGTGCCCAGACCGATTTTGAGTTTTTTCACGGCTGTCACTAGTTTTTCCGCGAACCGATCGTAGATGCCATCCTGCACCAGAATGCGGTTGGCACAGATGCAGGTTTGACCGGCATTGCGGAATTTGGACACCATCAAGCCGGTAATCGCGGCATCGATATCAGCATCGTCAAACACGATGAACGGGGCATTGCCGCCCAGTTCCAGCCCCAGTTTTTTCACGGTTGCCGCGCATTGGCTCATCAATTGCTTGCCTACCGGTGTTGATCCGGTAAAGGTCAGTTTGCGGACCCGGCTGTCACCGCAGAAAACTTGACCAATTTCGACGGCTTTGCGGCTGGTCACTACCTGGAAGACATCCTCTGGAATACCGGCCTGATGCGCCAGCGTGACCAATGCCAGTGCAGAGAGCGGCGTTTCGTCAGAGGGTTTCACCACGATTGTGCAACCCGCACCAAGGGCGGGCGCCACTTTGCGGGTGATCATGGCATTCGGGAAGTTCCATGGCGTGATGGCTGCAACCACGCCGATACCCTGTTTAATGGTCAGGAGACGACGATCGCCACTGGCTGCCGGAATGATGTCACCATAGACGCGCTTGGTTTCTTCGGCAAACCATTCGATATAGGCTGCGCCGTAAGCCACTTCACCTTTGGCTTCCGCCAATGGTTTGCCTTGTTCCAGCGTCATCAGCAGCGCCAGCGCATCCTGATTTTCCATGATCAGGTCAAACCAGCGGCGCAGTAGTAATGCACGTTGTCTGGCCGGGAGTGCCTGCCAGGCTGGCAGTGCGGCACTGGCACGATCAATGGCAGTTAAGGCGTCGCCGACAGTCTGATTCTGCAGCGTAGCGATCACCGCGCCCGTCGCCGGATTGGTAACAGAGAAAGTAGCGCCAACTTTTGGCGTCATCCATTGCGAGGCCTGCCATTGGCAGAAGGGTGCCAGCAACGGATCAATAGATGGATAGCACATACGGGATCTCCGGTGACAGTGAATGCCCTGATATCTCGGGCTGATGGGTTCATACTAACGGGTTATACCGTTGTATAAATGACTAACAATTAACGCTTACATTGAGGAAGACTAAACAATGGTGCAGGTTTCACTGATTGAGTTAGGGCAGGTGGGCGACTATGAAATTCGTCTGCTGAAGGTGTTCAAGACTGTGGTGGAGTGCGGCGGTTTTTCAGCCGCAGAAACGGTACTGAATATCAGCCGTTCGACGATCAGTGTACATATGGCGAATCTGGAACACCGGCTCAAGCTGAAGTTGTGCAGCCGGGGCCGTTCCGGTTTCTCGCTAACCGAAGAAGGCGCAATTATCTATGAATCGGTACGCCGTCTGTTTTCTCAGCTGGAAGATTTTCGTTCCACGGTTAATGCCTTGCATGTGCAGCTTTCCGGTGAACTGAAACTGGTGGCCAGTGATACCATCAGTCTGGATGAACGCTGCTGTTTTCCGCAGGTGCTGGGAGAATTCTGCCATCAGGCTCCGGATGTCTTCCTGCAGTTTGAAACTGCGCCGATGAGCGATATCGAGCGGATGATCCTCAACGGTGAAGCCGATGTCGGATTTATCCCGTATCACCGCAAACTGGATGGTCTGATTTACCATTCGTTATACGAAGAAACCTGCTATCTCTATTGCAGTGACCGTCATCCGCTGTTCAATGAAACGGACGAGGATGCCATCCGGCAGGGATTGGTGAATGCCCGTTCGGTGCAGGCTGGCATTCAGAGTAACCCGGATGTGGCAATACAGATGGTCGGGCTGCAGAAGTCGGCGACGGCGTATTATTACGAAACACGGGCGACGATGATTCTGTCCGGTGCGTATGTTGGTTTTTTGCCTGAACACTATGCTGCGCGCAGTGTCGAAGAGGGGAAGTTACGTAAACTCTTACCGCAGGAGCGGTGTTATAAACTGGGGATCGCTGCCATTACGCATCAGTTTGGCCGGCTGAACAAACCCCGCGATTTCTTTATGAGATTGCTGCAGAACCAGATTGTCCGCTGACATCGGATAAAAAAAGCGCCGCTAAGCGGCGCAACAGGTGGAACTTGCAGAAAGAAACTTGTTTAACACGATCAGAATCAATGCGCGGTGGTACGCATTTTCTCCGAGCGACCCCGTAACCATTCCAGCGTCAGCAGCATGGCCACAGAGATCAGGATCAGTACCGTCGCAGCGGCGGCAATGGCCGGGCTGATATTTTCCCGGATACCACTGAACATCACCCGGGGAAGCGTCGCCTGATCCGGACCTGCCAGATAGAGTGTCACTACCACTTCATCAAAACTGGTCGCAAAGGCGAACAGCGCACCGGAAATCATGCCGGGTCCGATCAGCGGCAGGGTCACTTTGAAAAAGGTCAGCATCGGATCGGCGCCCAGGCTGGCGGCGGCACGGCTCAGGTTTTTGTTATAGCCCTGCAGGGTTGCAGTCACTGTGATGATCACGAACGGAATACCCAACACCGCATGCACCATGATCAATGAGAAATAACTGTTAGACAGACCCAACGGGGCAAAGAACAGGTAAGACGATACCCCGACAATCACCACCGGCACCACCATCGGCGAGATCAGAATACTGGTCAGCAGTGCCTTGCCTTTAAATTCCGCCCGGGTCAGGCCGATGGAGGCCAGTGTGCCGAAAATCATGGCTACCAGCGTGGCTGCCGGTGACACGATCATGCTGTTGGCCAGCGAACGCATCCATTCCGGCGAGGTGAAAAAGGTTTCATACCAGCGCAGTGACCAGCCCTGCAGCGGATAGACCAGAAACGCCCCGCCATTGAATGACAGCGGGATCATCACCAGCACCGGTAACATCAGGAACAGCAATACCAATCCACAGATACTACGATGTGACCAGTACCAGATTCGTTCAAAGTTAGAAGCATAGGGTCTTAACATAATGTCATCCTTGTCCGTTAGCCCAGACGTAAGCGGTTAGCGCCAACCAGCCAGGTGTAAATTACATACAGAATCAGTGTCGCCAGCAGTAACAGACCACCCAGTGCTGTTGCCATACCCCAGTTGATGGTGGTGTTGGTATAGAAGGCCACGAAATAACTCACCATCTGGTCATTCGGGCTACCCAGCAGGGCCGGAGTGATGTAGTAACCAATCGACAGAATGAATACCAGCAGACAACCCGCACCGATGCCGGCATAGGTTTGTGGCAGATAGACCAGCCAGAAACTGATCATCGGCGGGCAACCTAAAGAGATCGCGGCGCGCTGGTAGCTGGACGGAATGTTCTTCATCACGCTATAGAGCGGCAGGATCATGAACGGCAGCATGATATGCACCATGGCGACATAGACACCAAAGCGGTTGAAGACCAGTTGCAGCGGTGAATCAATCAGCCCCAGATTTTCCAGCAACGTATTTACCAGTCCGTTGTTCTGTAGCAGCACGATCCAGGCGGCAACGCGGACCAGTACCGAGGTCCAAAATGGCAGCAGAACGCAAATCATCAGCAGATTGGCAGTGCGCGCCGGTAAGGTTGCCAGCAGATAAGCCAGCGGATAAGCCAGTATCAGGCAAACGGCGGTAATAACCAGACTCATCCAGAAAGTGCGGACAAAGACACTCTGATAAATCGCCTGATCGTCAGAGACTTTGACGATTGCGCCGGCCTGATCTTTTTTCAGATCCAGTGCAGAAAGCAGATAATCGGCCGTATAGGAAGAGCTGTTACGGTAAATGGCCTGCCAGTAGGCGGGATCGCTCCAACGTTCATCCAGGTCGGTAAACGCCTGCTTGTAAGATTCAGGTGCCGGATCAAACGGTAAGCTGTCCGCGGTGTTATTCAGCAGACTGCGGTAACCGGATATCTCGTTGTTCAACCGTTTCCCCAGATTACCCAGTACATCGTTGTTATTCGCGGTTTCGATATCGGCAGCCAATGCCTGATAGACGTTTTCCGGCGGCAGATCCTTGCCGTCCCAGTCAGCCATAGCAGTGACTGTGGCAGGTAAGAGCGTGGCTACTTCCGGGTTATCGACGCTTTTTTTCAGCATCACCACCAGCGGTACTAAAAATACCACGATGAGAAAGATGATTAAGGGAAGGATCAGTCCGAAGGATTTCAGACGGTTAATGCGTTCTGCCCGATGTAATTTTGCCTTCAGGGATTCGGTATCCACAGGCTGGGGGAGTGTGTCCGTAATGGTTGATGACAGCATAGTTATATTCCTGACAGACGGCTCTCAGGCCTGGTTCATTCCGTGAAAATCAGCATTAATGTCCGCTCCGCGTCACTGACCCGGAGCGGAACAGTCATTACTTGGCAGCCCAGGCGTTGAAACGACGCTCCAGCTCTTCACCGTGGTCTAGCCAGAAGGTTGGATCGACCGCGACAGCCATGCTCAGGTTTTCCGGAGAAGATGGCAGCGTAGAGGCCAAAGCGGGTTCGATTTTGCCTGCAGCCCCTTTGGTGGTCGGGCCGTAAGGGATCTGTTTGGCGTATTCAATCTGGCTTTCCGGTTTTACCGTAGAAGCGATGAACTTCATTGCCAGATCCTTTCTCGGTGTGCCTTTCGGTACAACCCAGTATTCGACTTCATACAGGCCGCCATTCCAGGCGATGCTCAGGTTTTTATTACCTTCTTTCTGCGCGTTAGAGATACGGCCGTTAAACGCGGAGGTCATCACCACATCACCGGAAATCAGATATTGTGGTGCCTGTGCACCGGCTTCCCACCACTGGATATTCGGCTTCAGCTCATCCAGTTTTTTGAATGCACGATCCACGCCGGCTGGGGTTGCCAGTACGGTATAGATGTCTTTCTGGGCAACGCCATCCGCCAACAGCGCGGCTTCCAGTGCATATTTTGCGGTTTTACGCAGACCGCGTTTGCCCGGGAATTTCTCGACATTCCAGAAGTCTGCCCATGAGGTTGGAGCAGTTTTCAGCTTGCTGGAATCGTAAGCGATGACGGTAGAGTAGACGAACATCCCTACACCACATTTGGTTGCTGCACCGGGAATGAAATCACTTTTTGCCCCAATCACTTTGTAATCGAGTTTTTCGAAGAAACCCTCATCACAGCCGCGGGCAACCTCGGAAGATTCGACTTCCACCACATCCCAGGAGACGCTTTTGGTTTCCACCATGGCTTTCAGTTTGGCCATTTCACCGTTGTATTCACCGGCAACGACTTTTGTGCCGGTCGCTTTGGTAAAAGGCTCATAATAGGCCTTAACCTGCGCTTCCTTGTTGGCACCACCGAAAGAAATCACAGACAGTTCATCCGCTTGTGCCGCAAAACAGGAGCCGGCAGTCAACAGCGCTAATACAGTACGAGTTGCTTTCATCGATATCATCCTTGTTTAGTTATTCAGAGGGAGCATTAATCCAGCATATCGAGGGCGCGGACATGATCCTTCTGCCATCCGATAGAGAGTTGGTCGCCAAGTTTGATGGTTGGATCGAACTGGCTGACCGGCATTTTCACGATAAAATCAGAACTGCCGCAGGTATTGATGCAGAGGCGGATGTGATCGCCCAAGTAGATAAATTCTTTGACCTGTCCTTGAACGATGTTGTCGCAGTGCTGACTGGCCGCACCCAGCAGGATCCGCTCAGGACGAATTGACAGCGTGGTCTGTTCGCCGCGACCGGCGACATTGACACTCAGTGCCTTGATTTGTGAACCGTCAGGCATCCGCACCAGACAGTGGTTACCCTCCATCCCTTCAACCACGCCCTGCAGACGGTTGTTTTCACCGATAAACTGCGCCACAAACGCGTTTTTCGGCTCTTCATACAGCGTTTTCGGGTTGTCAATCTGCTGGATTTCACCTTTATGGAATACAGCGACCCGATCAGACATGGTCAGCGCTTCGGATTGGTCATGAGTGACATAGACGATGGTCAGACCGAACTTCTCATGCAGATGTTTGATTTCCATCTGCATATGTTCACGTAACTGCTTATCCAGTGCGCCCAGCGGTTCGTCCATCAATACCAGTTTCGGTTCAAACACCAGTGCGCGGGCGAGGGCAACACGCTGTTGCTGACCACCGGAGAGCTGCGCCGGATAGCGATGACCAAAACTGTCCATCTTGATCATGGCCAGGGCTTCCTGCACTCTTTCCTGAATATCGGCTTTCGCCAGACGGCGGACAAACAGTGGAAAGGCGACGTTTTCGGCCACGGTCATATGCGGAAATAACGCGTAGTTCTGGAACACCATACCGATGTCACGCTTATGCGGCGGCTGGTTGTTCAGTAATTTCCCGCCCAGGGTAATTTCACCGCTGGTGGCTGTTTCAAAGCCAGCCAGCATCATCAGGCTGGTGGTTTTTCCTGAGCCGCTCGGCCCCAGTAAAGTCAGAAATTCGCCGCGACGGATGTTCAGATTAAGATTTTTGACGATGAGCGTTTCGCCATCATAGCTTTTCTGTACGTTGCGAAACTGAACAAATGGCGTTTGTGGTTTCATAAAGGTTCTCTTCCCGTCGTTAGATTAACGATGCTTCAGCAAGATGCGTGCTAAAGAATTAAAAGAGCGCCAACTTTTCGGCCGAGACACAAATGTGCCTATCAGTTCCGTTGATGTAGCCAGCAGTCTGGAAACCACTATAGGGGCGGGGTTTAGGTGTAAAAACCGTAATCTGTAAATGTTTACATTGAGAAAAACAGAACAAAAAGGAAGCGTTCGGGGATTGTTAAGAACAAGACACTATGAGAAAAAGAAAGGTTTTTCAGATGGGATTTTGAGTGCTGTCTGGCGCTGATTTTCGCCTTTAGGGAGGCATTATACGGCTTTTCGCCCTGAAAGGTAGCCCCATAATGGGATTCATGTAGCAATTTGGTGCTGCAGGTTTCTGGTGCCCGATTTTTTGTTTAAATTGGTGCAATCATAGCCGGATAATTTCCGGATTGATCCTGGCTATACTGTAAAACGTATAGTTAAAAATCATGCTCAATCAGTGTGTTAATCAACGCCGACGCCATGTTATTGCCGGCTTAACCAGGAGATGAAGGATGTCTCAATTTAATACACAGCCAATACAGGTTGGCATCAGTGCCTGTTTACTCGGGCAACCAGTCCGGTTTGATGGCGGACATAAACGTTCCGAGTTTGTCGAAAAAGAACTGAGCCGTTACTTCTCGTTTATGCCGGTTTGCCCGGAGCTGGCGATTGGCCTTGGCGTCCCCCGCAAAGCCATCCGTCTGGTGAAACGGGATGACGTGATCCATGTTGAGGCAACCGATGGCAGCTTTGATGTCACCGATAAACTCACCGAATTTGCGCAGCAGAAAACAGCTGGTTTTGCTCATCTGGCGGGCTACATCCTGTGTGCCAAATCGCCCAGCTGCGGCATGGAACGGGTCAAGATTTATTCCTCTCAGGGCGCAGGCAGTGGCGCAGTAAAAGAGGGTACCGGTATCTATGCCCGCATTTTGATGGAACAAAATCCACTGCTACCGGTGGAAGAAGATGGCCGGTTGTGCGACCCGGTACTGCGGGAAAATTTTGTCACACGGGTATTTGCCTATCATGACTGGCTTACGCTGAAAGCAGAAGGCATCACCAAAGGGAAGCTGATCGCGTTTCATTCCCGCTACAAATATCTGTTGTTTGCACACCAGCCTGCCGCGTATAAAACACTGGGCAAACTGCTTGGCGATGCGTCTGATCTATCGCTTGATCATTTATCAGCCCGTTATATTTCTGGTCTGATGCAAGGGTTGCAGCAGCGGGTCAGCCGTAAAAACCACACCAATGTCTTACAGCATCTGCAGGGCTATTTCAAAAAACAACTCTCTGCCGCGCAAAAAGCCGAGTTACACAACACCATCGACAAATACCGGCGGGGACTGGTGCCGCTGATGGTGCCGATGGCGTTGATTTCGCATTATCTGCGGGAATATCCGAACCCTTATCTGGCAGCTCAGGTTTACCTGAATCCGCATCCGGAAGATCTTGCCCTGCGTTACGGATTATAAGGGGAGCGGAACATGTCATCACTGGTCTGGTTCCGCGATGATCTGCGTACCTTTGATCATCCGGCGTTATATGCGGCAAGTCTGCAGGCAGGAAATGTCCGCGCCATCTATTTTGTCACGCCGGAACAATGGCAACGGCATGATCTGGCACCGATCCGAGCCGATCTGCTGGAGAGGCACCTGAATGCCGTCGGTCAGACGCTGGCTGAATGGGGCATTCCGATGCATGTCATCACGGTTGCCGATTACGCGGCAATCCCGTCTGCGCTCGGTGATTTTTGCCGGCAACATGGTATCAGCCAGCTGTATGCCAACCGGGATATCGGGATCTATGAACTAAGCCGGGATGCCGCCGTGCAAGCGCACTGTGAACAGTGGCAAATCGCCTGTCACTGGTTTGATGCCCGTTGCCTGTTTGCGCCGGGTTCCATCCTGACGGGTAGTGGCGACATGTTTAAGGTGTACACGCCGTTCAGTCGTGCCTGGCTGAAAAAGCTGATGGCAGAAGGCTATCAGGTCTGGCCGCAACCGCAGGCACGTGGGCAAACGCTGGCATGGCAGCCGGTAACAGTGGATTATCCCAAAGTATCCAGCCAGAGCTGGCTTGGGCATGAAAATGATGTGCTTAGTCAGCTACGGCAATTTGCTTACGACAAGCTGATTGATTACACGACGAAACGTGACTTCCCGGCGATTGAGGGTACCAGTCAGCTTTCACCTTATCTGGCGCTGGGTGTCATCACTGTCCGGCAATGTCTGGCTGTGATGCAGGAAGTGCTGGAACAGATCCCCTTTGAGAAAAGCGAACCGGGATTTACCTGGCTGAATGAGCTGATCTGGCGCGAGTTCTATCAGCACCTGCTGGTGGCTTATCCGCGGGTTTGCATGCATAAAGGGTTCAAGCCGGAGACCGATCTCATCCGCTGGCCTAACAATGAACAGCTGTTCACTGCATGGTGCGAAGGTAAAACCGGTTATCCGATCGTTGATGCCGCCATGCGCTGTCTGAATCAGACCGGCTGGATGCATAACCGTCTGCGGATGATCGTGGCGTCATTTCTGGTGAAAGATCTGCACATCGACTGGCGCTGGGGTGAACGCTACTTCATGCAGCATCTGATTGATGGTGAGCTGGCCGCGAATAATGGTGGCTGGCAGTGGGCGGCCAGTACCGGGGCCGATGCCGCGCCTTATTTTCGGATCTTTAATCCGACAGCGCAGGGACAGAAATTTGATGAACAGGGGATCTTTATCAAACGCTGGTTACCGGAGTTAAGTCATGTGCCGGAAAACTATATTCATACGCCGCATGACTGGCTGAAGATCTTTGATCCGTCGAATAGCTACCCGGCTCCGATCGTCGATCATGCACAAGCCCGCGAAATCACGCTGGCTTTGTTTAAACCATAATCTGACCAGAAAGGGGGAAAGCAGTTTGCATTTCCCCTAGGAGATGTTAGTTACACCATCAGCAGATGCACCACATCGAACAGGATAAACCCGGCAAACAGCGCAAACACGGCAGCGGAAAAGTAATCTACCCAGCATTTATGCTCGCTGTAATATTGCCGGATGCGAGCCAGAGTAAACATTTTGCCGACCAGGAAAAACCAGAGCAGCGATTCAATAAAGATCAGCACGAGGATCTGTGAAATCAGCGAAGAACTGTTTCCGATCCCCGGAATCGATGAAAAAATGCTGGTGAAATAAATCACGGCTTTCGGGTTTGCCAGATTCGTCAGTACGCCTTTAAGCAGTACATTTTGTAATTGTTCGCCGGATGCAGAGAGCTCATTCAGCGGCTGTCTGGCCGAACGGTAAATATCCACCGCCAGTTTCAGCAGATAAATGGCACCCGCCGTCATGATCACCAGCTTGGCATACGGGAATCGCTCAAACAACAGGTTGAGCCCCAGCAAAGTCAGCGTTGCCCAGATCAGAATACCAATAGCGACCCCACTGGCCGATTCAACTAAATGACGAAGCCGGCCCGACAGGGCTGTTCTGGAAACAAAAAAGAAATCCGGTCCCGGTGCCGCCAGTGCGCACAGATGGATCACAAATAAACTCAGTAACATGAGCAACTACTCCCGCAAAACAATGACAGATGAACACCGGTGTGCGGGCAGTATAAGAATGTCGAACGGATGGTAACAGATGCAGATATTATGATTTTTGATGGGTACAGATTTATACTGTCACCATCACTCTCTATTCGCCGACGCCATGACAGAAACCGCACTGCTTTACCTGCAACTGGCCGATAAAATCGCAACTGCCATTCAACAGGGGATCATCGCCCCGGGCAGCAAGTTGCTATCGGTCCGCGACTGTGCCCGGCAACGCAAACTGAGCATTAACACCGTAACCGCAGCTTACCGTTTGCTGGAAGATAAGGGACTGATCGAGGCCCGGCCAAAATCCGGCTATTTTGTCCGCACCCAATTACCGGAGCCGACACAGCCACTGAAGCCATCACGGGCGGATGAACGGCAGGCGGATACCCTGAATGCGTTTATTGAAGCGATCCTGTCACATCAGGATCAACCGGACTATGTGGATTTTGGTCTGGCCTGTCCAAAAGGAAAAGCGTTTTATCCAACCGAACGACTATCTCGATTGACAGCGGGAATTTTGCGCAAGCAAAGCGATCTGGTGGCGAAATATGCACTGCCGCCAGGTTCACTGACCCTGCGGCAGCAAATAGCACAGCGGCTGATCCAGCTGGGGGTCTCCGTCAGTGCCGATGATTTGATCCTGACGCATGGCGTGCTTGATGCGCTGAATCTGGCTATCCGGGCCGTGACCAAACCCGGTGCCACCGTCATCGTGGAAACGCCTACCTATTTTAATCTGTATCCATTATTGGAAGCGCTGGGGGTGAACTGGCTTGAAATTACCACCCATCCGCTGACGGGGATGGATCTGGATGAACTGGAGGCGACGCTGCAACAGACGCCGATCGCCGCGATCATCACCATCCCGACGGTGCATAATCCGCTAGGTTTTACCATGAGTCGCGAAAACAAGGCGCGTCTCGCAAAAATGGCCAATCAATATCAGGTGCCGGTGATAGAAGATGCGCAGCACGCCGATCTACAATTTGTGAATCCGCCGGAGCCGCTGCTCAAAGCCTACGATGAAGGCGGCTGGGTGATGACCAGCGCCAGTTATACCAAAACACTGGCGCCCGATTTTCGTATTGGCTGGATCGCGCCGGGCCGGTTTCATGAATCCATCCGCAAACTGAAGTTTCTGACCAGTGTGGCGGAATCAAGTCTGCTCTCTGAAGCGATAGCACAATTTCTCGAAAATGGTGGCTATGAGCGTCATCTGCGCAATTTACGGCGCCTGTATTCCATGCAGATCAACCATATCCGCAGTCTCATTGCGCAATATTTTCCTGCCGGTACCCGCGCCAGCCAGCCAACCGGTGGCTTTATTCTCTGGCTGGAACTACCGGACAACATCAACAGCCTGGAACTGGCCCGTAGGGCACTGGCAGAGCATATCGTCTGCATTCCCGGTTTGCTCTATTCCACCAGCCAGCGTTATCAGAATTGTTTACGGCTGACCTGCTGTTTTGAGATGTCGGAAAAATATATTCAGGGTTTAAAGCGGTTAGGGGAAATAGCATGCGAGCTGGCGAATTGAACAGATAAAAAAGAGATTTTTGAATCAGGGAAAAATAAGAAGTTAAAACAGAGAAGAAAAGAAGATGGCTCCCTCGACTGGACTCGAACCAGTGACATACGGATTAACAGTCCGCCGTTCTACCGACTGAACTACGAGGGAAAAGTGGCTCCTCCTGCTGGACTTGAACCAGCGACATACGGATTAACAGTCCGCCGTTCTACCGACTGAACTAAGGAGGAATCGCTTGTCTTGATGTGGCTCCCTCGACTGGACTCGAACCAGTGACATACGGATTAACAGTCCGCCGTTCTACCGACTGAACTACGAGGGAATCGTTCTCTTCAAGACGGGGCGCATGTTACTGATTGGTATGGTGACTGTCAACCGAGGAAACAGCAAAAAGTGATGCTTCTGATTCGTTTGCCGAATTGATGAGCAGTTTCAAACAGGCGCATTGTTATCAACAGCGGGCTAATGCCAGTAATGGCAAGGGCTCGCGTCGTTTACCCACAGAATCTGTGGATAACCCTGTGTGTTATTTTGTTATATGCTGTGCTAAGCCGCGTGGCATAAGGCGTTCAAAAAACAATCGTAAAATTATTGCAAAATTAAAACACAATAAAATCAATGAATTATTTTTTTGTGCAGACCAGGAGAAAGAAGGGGGTGAATAAAGTTTGAGCAAAAATACAGCATTCCGAAATGTGCATTATTTTGGCGCACATGACGAAAAAACCGTGGATAAGTAGGGGAATGTGGCAGGATCTGCCAGGAAAGATGGCTCCCTCGACTGGACTCGAACCAGTGACATACGGATTAACAGTCCGTCGTTCTACCGACTGAACTACGAGGGAATGGGCGGACAATACTACGCATGGGCGGCAGGTGGGTCAAGCCATAAATAGATCACAGATCACTGTTTGGATGAAAAGTAATCTATTTTCGGTGTCCCGGCTGAAATAACCAATTCATCGGGATTGCTGAATGCGGAATAGTACCAAACTGGTAGCTAACATATACTATATGTCCATCATTTTTGGTGCGATAGTCGTATGAGCAAAACCTTTAAGTTAGCCAGCCAATTCCAGCCTGGGGGCGATCAGCCCAAAGCCATTGCGCAATTGCTGAGTGGTATTGATGCTGGCCTTGCCCACCAAACATTATTGGGGGTGACCGGTTCCGGCAAAACGTTCACCATGGCGAATGTCATTGCCAAACTCAACCGGCCGACCATGATCCTGGCGCCGAACAAGACGCTGGCGGCACAGCTGTATGGCGAGATGCGGGAGTTTTTCCCGGAGAATGCGGTCGAGTATTTCGTTTCTTACTACGACTACTACCAGCCGGAAGCGTATGTCCCGACCACCGATACCTTTATAGAAAAAGATGCATCCATCAACGATCACATCGAACAGATGCGGTTATCGGCGACGAAAGCGCTCCTGGAGCGGCGCGATGTGGTCATCGTGGCATCCGTTTCCGCGATCTATGGTCTGGGCGATCCGCAGTCTTATCTCAGCATGATGCTGCACCTGCGGCAGGGCGATATCATCAACCAACGCGATATTTTGCGGCGACTGGCCGAGCTGCAATATACCCGCAATGACGCTGTGTTCCAGCGTGCGACATTCCGGGTAAAAGGCGATGTGATCGATATCTTCCCGGCTGAATCGGACAAGATGGCCGTCAGAGTTGAATTATTCGATGAAGAGGTCGAACGGCTTAGTCTGTTTGATCCGCTGACCGGTGCGGTAGAAAAGGTCATTCCCCGGTTTACCGTGTTCCCGAAAAGCCACTATGTCACGCCGCGCGATACCATCCTGCAGGCAATCGACAATATTAAAGTGGAGCTGGCGGAACGGCGGGAGCAGTTGCTGTCGGCGAATAAACTGCTGGAAGAGCAACGGCTGACGCAGCGGACACTGTTTGATATCGAGATGATGCAGGAGCTGGGTTATTGCTCCGGTATCGAAAACTATTCCCGTTACCTGTCCGGGCGGGCTGCCGGTGAACCGCCACCCACGCTGTTTGACTATCTGCCTGCGGATGGCCTGTTGATTATCGACGAATCGCATGTGACGGTTCCGCAAATCGGCGCCATGTATAAGGGGGATCGCTCCCGTAAAGAGACGCTGGTGGAGTATGGCTTCCGTCTGCCATCCGCGCTGGATAACCGGCCGCTGAAGTTTGATGAATTTGAAGCGCTGATGCCGCAGACCGTGTTTGTGTCGGCAACGCCTGCAGCCTATGAACTGAACCAATCGGGTGGCGATGTGGTTGAACAGGTCGTCCGTCCGACCGGACTGCTGGATCCGGAAGTAGAAGTTCGTCCGGTCACCACTCAGGTGGATGATTTGCTTTCTGAAATACGAAAGAGAGTACAGATTAATGAACGGGTGCTGGTGACCACATTAACCAAACGCATGTCGGAAGATCTGACGGAATACCTGCATGAGCATGATGTCAAAGTACGTTATCTGCATTCCGATATTGATACCGTTGAACGGATGGAGATCATCCGGGATCTGCGTCTGGGCGAGTTTGATGTCCTGGTGGGTATCAACCTGCTGCGTGAAGGGCTGGATATGCCGGAGGTGTCACTGGTCGCGATTCTGGATGCAGATAAAGAAGGTTTCCTGCGTTCTACCCGCTCATTGATCCAGACGATTGGTCGTGCGGCCCGAAATCTGAATGGTAGGGCCATCCTGTATGGAGATCGGATTACCGATTCCATGAAAACCGCGATCGATGAAACCAATCGTCGCCGTGCCGTACAACAGGCATTCAACCTAGAACATGGCATTACACCGAAAGGGTTAAACAAGAAAGTGGTGGATGTCATGCAGCTCGGTGGTGTGAGCAGCAGTAAAACCTCAGGGAAAGCAGCCAGAAAAGTGGCGGAATCCGGCGCACATTATCAGCGGCTGCATCCGAATGAATTGGCAAAAGAGATCAAGCGGTTGGAAAACCAGATGTTCGAACATGCCCGCAATCTGGAATTTGAACAGGCGGCAACCCTGCGCGATCAGATCCACGAGTTACAGCAGCAACTGACGCTGGGTTAATGGGAAAACGGCTAATGAAAAAGACCACCTCAGCAATGCGGTGGTCTTTATTTTTAGAACCGGATATCAGGCGCGGCTGAGAAATTCGTGTCTTGTTGCGGCGCTGCTTTTGAATACGCCACCCAGAGCGGTGGTTGTAGTCTGGCTGGAGGCATCCATCACACCGCGGGATTTCACACAGTAATGAACAGCGGTCATGGTGATGGCTACGTTGTCGGTACCCAGCAACACTTGTAAGGCGACCAGGATCTGTTGGGTCAGACGTTCCTGAACCTGCGGACGTTTGGCAAAGAAATTCACGATCCGGTTAATTTTGGATAAACCGATAATCTTATCTTTCGGAATATAGGCGACAGTTGCTTTGCCATCGATAGTCACAAAATGATGTTCGCAGGTACTGGTGACACCAATATCCTGAACCTTGATCATTTCATCTGTGCCCATTTTGTTTTCAATCAGAGTGATTTTAGGAAACGAACTGTAATCCAGACCAGAAAATATCTCATCGACATACATTTTGGCGATACGATGCGGCGTTTCAGCAAGGCTGTCATCAGCCAGATCAAGACCAAGCAGGGTCATAATTGAAGTCATATGCTGTTCAATCTGCTGTTTCTTGTCATGGGCAGACAGGGATGAATGCTGCATAGGTGTTTCCAGTCCCTTTGCTTCCAGTGCAGAACGAACAATTACGGCTTCTTTGCTTAGTTGAGTCATTATTTCTCTATCTCCTGCATCGGATAGCCCTGACTGGCTATCTTTCCCGACGCATAGTTGCGACTATTGAGCTTATTATACACATCCCGCAGGCATTGGGCTTGAGGGACGAGAAGGAATGCAAGGTTAGAATACGTACCGCGTTCGGCAGCAGATTGCTTCCGGTAAAAATATTTTATGTCGGCAAAGTATCAGCAATTATATTCACTCTATACTTAAGGTGAATTTGAATTGTGAGTCGGTTTTGCAAAAATGCAATTCGGGTTCGGATTCATTTGCAAATTGCAAATATACGCAATTTGCAAAGTGTTTTACTTATATTGTGTTATAATAACCGCCAATAAAGAGACTCCAAAGAAGCCATTTTATTGGGGAAACGCCATAAAAAGCGTCTGATTTGTATCTTTAACGAAAAGATTTTTAAAAAAAAGCAAAAAATGAAAAGTTGGCATGACTATTTCATATATAATTGCGTAAACCAGTTTTATCCCGTGCTCTCTTCAGCAAAAGCTGAAGTTCGGTCAACTACCTTGTAGTTGACCTTTTTTTTGCCCGCTATTTTCCCTGCAGATATAAAGCCAGCGCCTTAATGATGTTCCATTCGCGGGAACCCTGAACTTTTCCTTCCAGCAGACTTTCCAGACGCAGCAGATACATTTCTGCCTGACTGTTGAGCGCATCAACGCAGAACTGGCGCCACTGCTGTTGCTCTTTCGGTGTGAGTGTATGCGGATAGTTCCGTGCCCGGTAACGGAACAGGAGCGTGGGTAACCGGGGATCATGGAACTGATAGCCGCCGGTTGCCAGCTGTTCCGCCGAAGATTGTTGTATCAGTTCGATTGCAGCCCGGTCAGCCTCAGAAAAGAATCCCTGATAGAGCATCTGTTCCGGATCCTGATCATTCGGGGGAAGGTATTCATCATTGAAGAGTTCAACCAGCTTTTCTCTGATCTGAGGATTTTGACGTAACACAGCGAGATTCTGCATACACAGATCCCGGTTAATATTTAATTGCTGTGCCCGTTCCTCACTCAGACTGGCCGCCGGTGCCAGTACGGGGCACTTATTGATATGAATCAGTTTGGCCGGAACGGCTGCACCATCGGTTAGATCACTTTTCTTGGTATAAAGACGTTCACGCAAGCTGATGGCATCCAGCTCCAGCAACGGAGATAAATCGGCATTAAGGTCGATCACAATCACGGCATTATTATTTGCCGGATGCCAAGCCATCGGTGCTATCCAGCTGACACAGCCCTGTGCGGCAGAATACATGCCGGAAACATGTACCAGTGGTTTGATATTAATAATATCGATCAGCGTTTTGAGCTTATTTTTTCCCCGGTGCAGTGACAGGTATTCGAATAAACGGGGCTGTGCCTGTTTCAGACACTTCGCCAGGCCGATAGTGGCATACACATCAGACATGGCATCATGCGCATTCTCATGCTGGATACCGTTGGCAACAGACAGTTTTTCCAGACGGAAAGAGGGTTTTCCTTCATCATCATAAACCCAATTGATGCCATCCGGTCTTAAAGCATAAAAAGCCCGGACAACATCCAGCAGATCCCAGCGTGAGTTACCTTGCTGCCAGCTGTAAGCATACGGATCCAGAAAGTTCCGGTAAAAACCGTAGCGGGTGAATTCATCATCGAAGCGAATATTGTTATAGCCCAGTACGCAGGTGGCTGGTTGCGAAAACTGCTGGTGGATCGCACGGAAAAAATCCGCTTCACAAAGTCCGTTCTGATTGGCGATTTGCGGTGTAATGCCGGTGATCAGACACGCTTCCGGGGCTGGCAGGTAATCCGGCGACATCTGACAATAGATAACCATCGGGTCACTACAGATATTAAAATCGGCATCGGTACGGATGCCTGCAAATTGCGCCGGACGATCACGGGCCGGATTGGTGCCGAAAGTTTCGTAATCGTGGAACAGGAAAGTATTTTCTGTTTTGGCAGTCAAAATAACACCACTTGTGGCTAAAACGTGTCTGGCGTCTATTCTGGATGAAATCGAAGAATAAAAAAACCCAGTCAACTTTGACGCAGACTGGGCTAAAGACTCAATGTTTAATTGCAGTGGCATTAGGTTAGAGGTCATTAAGCGTAAAAAGTTCCGTGAAATGACATAAAAATATGATTTTTTTTCAGGTTATAAACTATCAGCCGAACGCGTGTGAATTTTCGGTATATCCAATGGCAATTAATTGCTGGCTTTTTCAGCATAAATTTCGTTGAAATTCATAGCCCGGTCCATTAAATTAGGTTTATCTAATTTAGTTGGGCTTTATTTATGCATAATTTTACACCCTGGAGTGCATTAGGCGGCGGCATTCTGATCGGTCTGGCTGCGCTGATGCTTTTGTTGGGTAAAGGACGTATAGCCGGTTACAGCGGTATCATTTCCGGTTTTCTGTTTTCCGGCCGTCAATCCTGGAGAGCATTATTTCTTGCCGGCACAGCAGCCGGGGCCGGTCTGGCTGTATATGGTCTGCGGCTCAATATCGTCAAACCTGAAATGTCACCACTGCTTTTGCTGGCAGGGTTATTAGTCGGATTGGGTTCCCGCCTTGCGAATGGCTGCACCAGTGGCCACGGTATCTGTGGTATCGGTCGTTTTTCTGTCCGTTCAATTGTTGCGACCTGTTTATTCATGTTTTCCGGCATGTTGATTGTTGCCCTGGTTCATTGAGAGGTTTGATGTGATTGCTTTAGTTGCTGGTGTGTTGTTTGGTTTTGGATTGGCTTTCTCCGGCATGATGCAACCGGAAAAGGTCATTGGTTTTCTGGATATTGCCGGTAACTGGGATGCCTCTCTGATGCTGGTCATGGGTGGTGCTCTGGCTATTTTCACGCCGGGTTACCATTTCCTGGTCAAAGGACGTCAGAAAGCCCTGAATGGTGAGATGATGCAGTTGCCGGTGAAAAAATCACTGGAACCGGAATTAATTATTGGCGCATTGCTATTTGGCGCAGGCTGGGGATTGGCAGGAATTTGTCCAGGACCGGCTATCGCAATGGCTGCAATTGTCGGATGGCCAGCGGTGGGCTTTATTGCGGCGATGGCTGCAGGTATGTGGTTAGCGGGTTGCTGGATGCAGAGAAAATCGGTTGTCAGTCAGAGCGGTAGTCTGGCAACAGGCAAATAAGCAATTCAGCCAGACGTTCAGAAAAACCGAAGCGTCTGGCTGAAAACGGGAAATCAGGCGGTAACGATATTGCGGATTTCCTGAATGGATAATTTGTACTGACGCGGACATTCACGCCATTCTTCCAGCATGCGCTGATATTTATCATGCATGGCAATTTCAGAGTTCAGACCGGCACAGCATTTTCCTAAATCAGGGAACCGTTTTTCCACATCCAGCAGATAGCAGACATAATCGGCAAGCTCTTTTTCATAGCCACGGGCGTAGCCAATGAAATCGAGGCGGGAAGGGGCCAACTGCGCCTGATCTTCTGGTGGCAGATTTTCATAAGAGACTTTCAGTGCATGATGCATTTCAAGGGTGTCGATCACTTCACGACAGGTTTCTTCTGTCAGATGACCAAATTCTTTTTCCAGTTCCAGCATCTGTAAACAGTAGCCGCGTTCTACAATTGTTTTACAGCGATAATAATAATCAGCCTTTTCCGGATTCAGCTTACTCAGAATCTCATATTGATTGCTGAGGATCAGTCGCTGAGCATGGTTCATATTCATAGGTACTATCCTGCTGGTAATAGATGTATTTAGTGTATAAGTAATAACGGGTTACAGACCTTTATCTATATCAAAAAGCGGATGAAAAGGTTTGTTAAGAGTGTCAAGTTCTCTGAATGGATATATTTTTATGTGATCAAGCCGTCACTCTCTGTTGTTTCTCTGAGTTCTGAATTAGGATTGGCGCAAACAATAATGAGGTCAGCAGCATTATGACTCGCAGTGTTAAATTCATCTTTATTCTGACGTTTCTCGGCCTGAGCGCTTTTTATCTCTATGTTCTCTATCTGGCGAAGCATCCGGATGTTTCTATGGCATACCGTATGTATTACCTGGAGAAGAAAACCCGTATCTGGGATCGTAATCAATCCCTGGCTTATATCCCCGGTACATTAATGGACCTGACTAACGAGCGGGAACGTTGTCCTTATCTTTCCCGTGAAGGTTGGAGTATTCCGGAGAAAGACGGTTCCGGTTCCGCTTTCGCCGGTACTGGCGGTTTGTATTTCTCATTACATCGTGTGCCGGGAGAACTGACATTTGAAGGTGCCCTGACCGCGAATGCCGCAGATACAGAGCTGAAGATCAGTGTCGGCGACAAATGGTCACAGACGGTCAAATTTGATAAAGCAGGATCGCAGAAGTTTGAAATATCGCTTCCGGCCGGTTTATTCATAGCAGATCCGGCGGAGCCGAATTACCTGTCATTACAAAGCAATCATCCAATTATGTTTAAAACATTCAAATTATCCCGCGCGGGATGAGGTTACTATGAGCACTCAATCATTTACTGTTTCCCTGGTAGTACCTGTTTATAACGAAGAAGAGAGCATTGATACCTTTATTGAAACCATCGATAAAGAACTGGCTCCGCTGCGTGATCAGTTACAGATTGTCTTTGTAAACGATGGTAGTCGTGACAAAACGCGTGAAGTTGTGGAAAAAGCCATTGAACGTGACAGCCGGGTTACTTTAATCAATCTGGCCCGTAACTTTGGTAAAGAAGCAGCCATGACAGCGGGACTGGCACATGCCCGTGGTGATGCGATCATACCGATGGATGTGGATTTGCAGGATCCGCCTGCATTGGTACTGGAGTTTGTGCGTCTGTGGCGGGAAGAGGGTTATGACACGGTGTACGGTGTCCGTACCGATCGTAACGCGGATACCGCGATGAAACGTTTAACCGCTGGTGGCTTCTATCGTTTCTTTAATGCTGTTTCTACTACCACCAAAATTCCGGAAAACGCAGGTGACTTCCGTCTGATGGATCGCCGGGTTGTGGAAGCAATCAAGCAACTGCCGGAACGTAATCGTTTCATGAAAGGCCTGTTTGCCTGGGCTGGTTTCCGTTCGATTGGTGTGCCATACGCCCGTCCGGAACGCGCTGCCGGGACCACTAAATTCAATTACTGGAAACTGTGGAACTTTGCACTGGACGGTCTGTTCAGCTTCTCCAGCTGGCCATTGCGTGTATGGAGTTATGTTGGCGCCGGAGTTGCCGGTATCAGCTTCCTCTACATGCTGGTCATTATATTAAAAGTGATTTTCGTCGGAGTAGACAGCCCGGGATATGCTTCTCTGATGTGTGTGATTCTGTTTCTCGGCGGTGTGCAGTTACTCTCTATCGGTATTATGGGCGAATACATTGGCCGTATGTTCCTGGAAGTAAAACAACGCCCGGTATTCCTGGTTGAAGGGGTATACGGTCAGTATGCGCAACAGAACACAGTTGAATCCAAAAAAGAAGAAGATAAACAGGCATGATTTCAAGAGATGAATTCTGGCGTTTGTTCCGCTTTGGCATTGTCGGGGGCGGAGCAACCCTGGTGGACCTGGCAACAGCGAAATTCTGTTTGTTTATGTGGCCCGCTATGTCTGAACATGTGGTCACTTCCATCGGTTTTTTTGTTGCCTTCTGGGTTTCATTTTTTGGCCACCGTTACGTGACATTCCAGTCACATGGAAAAGTGACCAATTTTCTGGCTGTGGCTCTTTTTTCTCTGGCGGTCAGAAACGTGTTGTTATCGGGATTGCTGTGGATTGGTTTGTCAGGAATGCTGCCAATCGTAATAGCGACACTGGCGGTCACGATCCTGACTTATGTTTTATCCCGGATTTGGGTTTTTGCCTGAGTAAAAGAGGAGTTAGTCGTGCAGACAGATAAGATTGATGTAATTTACGCTCCTCTGCATATCAGTCGTCAGGACTGGGGCATTATTGCGCTGGCCTTTGTGGTCAGCCGCATTCTGTTGTATGCGATCGGTTATTTTGGCGCTATGCATTACAACGTGGAAACCGATCAGATCGGGCAGATCAACCTGCTCGATTCACTGGAAACGGACGTATGGAGTGTATTTTGCCAGTTTGATTGTGCGTGGTTTAAAAGTATTGCTGATGTGGGGTATGACGCCTATCCGCATGGTCTGACAACGGGGCATGCGGCAAACTGGGCGTTCTTTCCATTGTTTCCGATGCTGGGGCATTACATAGCAGAAGCGTTAGGCGTACCATCTTTGTATGGCTTTTATGTCATAACGAACATCGCTTCCTTTGCGATGCTGCCATTGTTCTTCCTGTGTCTGCGTCAGTTAGGACAGGAGGTGGATGTCGCCCGTTTTGGTGTGCTGATGCTGGCTTTCTCACCTTATACGGTCTATTTCATTGCACCTTATACCGAAGCGTTGTTCCTCGCATCGACAATGGCGCTGTTTTTATTCGCTTACCGGCATCAGTGGCTGTGGGTGGCGGTTGCCGGCATCATCATGACTGGTACTCGCAATATCGGTGTGATGGTTGTGTTCTCTGTCGGAATCCTGGCGCTGCAGGCATATGGCTGGAAAGAGCTGGTCAAACTGGGTGATCGTGGGATGCGGGTTATTCTCGCTATCTGGTTTATTCCGTTGATCATGTTCCTGTATATGTACTATATGCATTACCACGTAGGCGATGCCTTCTCCTTCAAGAATATCCAGCTGGCCTGGGGCCGTATTTTCGGTAATCCTTTTGGATACTGGTTAGAAGGCTTTGAAACCGGCGGCAGAAAAATCTATCTGTCGGTCATGATTGTGGTTGGCTGGGCTCTGAACATTTATCTGATCAAACAGAAACGGTATGCGGAAGCGCTGTTTATGTTTATTTGTACGTTCGTCCCCATTACGACCAGTACGAATACAGTGCCTCGTTATATGTTCGGCCTTTATCCGACATCGCTGGCTATTGTGCTGATTGCCCGTAACCGGCCTAATCTGAGACCGATCATGCTTGCAATTTCAGCGCTGTTGTCCAGTTACTTTGTTATTGCCTGGGTTAACGCCAAGTTCTTCACTGTATAAGTTGGTGAATCTTGCAAAAGAAAGCCGGATGAATATCCGGCTTTCTTGTTTTCAGAGCGAATCCAGATAATCGATGACAATCTGGTGGTGATTGCTGGTTTTGAAATCATCAAACACATGCGCGATCACGCCCTGTTCATCAATCAGAAAGCTGATCCGATGAATACCATCATATTCCTTGCCCATAAATTTCTTGGGCCCCCAGACGCCAAAGGCCTCTGCAACCTGATGATCCTCATCGCCCAGCAGCGTGAAATTCAGTTCATCGCGGGCTTCAAATTTTTTCAGTTTTGCAGAATCATCCGGGCTGATACCAAGCACAACGACCTTCCGCTGATCCAGTTCGGCTTTGCTGTCACGTAAGGAGCAGGCCTGTGTCGTACAACCGGGTGTCATTGCTTTCGGATAAAAGTAAACCAGCACTTTCTTGCCCCGAAATGAGCTCAGTTTGTTCAAAGAACCATTTTGATCCGGTAACTCAAAATCAGGAGCAACTGTGCCGGCTGTTAATGTGTTCATCGCCATATCCTCTCGTCTATTTTTGAAATCAAAATCGTCGTGATAACAATACGCTATCAGAGAAGAGAGAGATCAGCATTTTGTCACAGGGGAGGTGTTTTGCCTTGTTTTTGCCTATGGGGCGCCGTACCATTAGCTGCCCTCAAAAAGGAGTCTGTGCTTTTATGTTAACCGGTAGTCTTGTCGCTTTGATTACTCCTATGAACTGTTCTGGTTCCGTTGACTGGCAAGCCTTAGAGCAGTTAATTGATTATCACATTCAGTCTGGCACTGATGGTTTGGTCGTTGCCGGCACTACCGGAGAATCTGTCACACTGACAGACGATGAGCTCTTTACTCTCCTCGATCGAACACTTGAATATTGTGCCGGACGTATTCCGGTCATCGCCGGCTGCGGCTCAAATAATACGGCACATGCCAGCCAGATCGCGAAACAGCTTAGTAAACTGGGTGTTACCGCAGGTCTTTCAGTGACTCCGTACTATAATAAACCTACACAGGAAGGGTTATACCAGCATTATGCTGCTATCGGAGAATACAGCGGTTTACCACAGATTTTGTATAACGTGCCGGGCCGTACTGGTTGTGATCTGAAACCTGAGACTGTGGCCCGACTGGCCGGTAACTTTGGTATTTGTGGTATAAAAGAGGCGACCGGCGATTTATCCCGGGTCACTCAATTACGGGAACTGTGTGGGCGTGATTTTGCGCTGTATAGTGGTGACGATGCTTCTTCCCGTGAGTTTATGCTGCAAGGTGGTAACGGTGTTATCTCAGTGACAGCAAACATAGCAGCCAAGGCAATGAGCCGGATGTGTGCTCTGGCATTGGCAGGAGAACGTGAACAGGCAACCAGAATTGATATGTCTTTGCAGCCTCTTCATCGTGATCTTTTTATTGAATCTAACCCGATTCCTGTTAAATGGGCGGCTGCCAGAATGGGGCTGATCAACCATGCCGGTTTACGCCTGCCATTGACATTGCTTTCTTCCCCGGCACAAGCAATAGTTGAAGCGGCACTTGTGAAAGCGGAGTTAATCTAGCGTGCAAAATAAGAAAATGAAATTGTCTCTGTTGCCTTACAGTATTCTGTGTGTCTGTGTGCTTTCTGCCTGTAGTTCAGAGGTAGAAAAGAAGCAGGCTAACCGGGATTTTGACTATACCGCAGCTGTTTTGCATCCGCAGCTGAAGACGCCGGCTCCATTGCAGGCGCCTTCATTTTCGCAGGAGTATCAGTTACCTGTTGAAACCAGAAAAGGTGCGCTGGCAGAAGAGGTGGATGTGCGTCCACCGGAACAGATCATGCCGTTCATTACCAGCAGCCGTGCTGATAGCAGCCGTAATACGCTGATGCTCTGGTTTTCGGCGCGGACACTTAATCAGCAAATCGATGACGATGTCTGGGCATGGCTGAATGGTTATCTGGCGGCAAATAAAATTCCGGTAACCCGCCGGGATGAAGTGAATAAGGTTATTGAAACCGGTCCGGTAGCGGTCACCTTCGAAGGTGAAAAAGAGGATGATATTCCGCCTGCACCGGCACAACATTTTCGGTTTCAGGTCCGGAGTGATCAGTCGACACACCGTGCCGGGTTGATGGTCAAGTGGTTGCGTAGTGCTGATGACCAGCAGGCGACACCCACTATATTCGAGCAACGCCGCTATGCGACCCGCTTGCTGAATAATGTTAGTGCCTATGCTGATACTCATAGTCGCAATACCTATACGACATCATCAAGTGGCCCGATCCAGCTGGTATTGGGTGAAGACAGTTCAGGCTCCAAGGCGATCGTCGCACAGAATAGTTTTGTAAATACATGGCAGTGGCTACTGACAGCCTTACCGAAAGCAGGCTTGCCGATAGAGCAAAGCTCACAATCACAGGGATTGATTGTATTTAATTACGAAGGCGATGCCTCTGTGAGCATGCTTCAGGTACTGACTTTCTGGGAACCTGTTGAAGAAACGGACGGCCTGGCATTATCGTCCGGCAAGTATCGACTGCAACTGGCAGATCGGGGTAATGAAACATCCATTACCTTGCTGGATGACAGTAACAAACCGGTATTGGCCTCTGCTGTCGAAAAGTTGTACCAGCGGTTGCAGAAATACTCCAACGTGGCGCCTGTCGTGATAGCGGATACAGCCGGAACTGGTGCGCAGAAGGTGGCGGCACAACCACAACCAGAAGCTATCAGCCAACCAATTCATCTGGTGAAAACGAAGGATGCATGGGTTGCCGATGCGCCGGCGGATCAGGTGCTCAGCCGCATGTCGGCAGAATTGTCGCAGTTGGGGTGGGTCATTAAACAGACCAATACAGCCGCGCAACGTATTGATGCTGAATATACGGTACCGGAAGGCAGCTTGCTGGATGCGTTTGCTATCTGGAAACCGCTGGCACCGTATTATAAAGGTCTGGAATCAGGCTCCTATATTTTCCAGCTGACGCAACTGGAGAAAGGAACGCAGGTTGAATTGCTGACCCCGGCGCAACAGGCCGTTCCGGCAGCAACGGCGGACCAGGTATATCAGGCGCTGGCGAAAAAATTGCAGGTCAAGGCCAAAGAGTGATTCTACCGGCCAGCAGATGAAAAAAGGGGGTGTTACCACCCCCTTTTTATTTGTCTTCTTCTTCGTCGTCTTTGGGAACTTCCCGTATTTTGTCTTTATATTTTGGTAACTGTTTTTCGAGCCGTTTCATATCTTTGATGGCATTCAGAAACAGCCCGAGTAAAAACAGTAACGGAATCCCAATAATCAGCCACAGGCTCATAAACTGTTTTCCCCATTGATATTGATAATGAATTGTTCCCGGATCTGCGGCAATAATTGCAGGATCCAGTGCTGACCTTCCAGTGGATTTTCCGCGATAACTTCCTGCAGCATTTCCAGCGTCAGTTGCTGCTGTAATCGCACGGCTTCCGAGTGGTAGCTGAGATGCCATGGTTCCGGCGCCACGCCACCTTGATCGGTAGCATAAGGTCTGAAAAAACCAAACGTATTCATATGATTATTCAACCATTTGGTCAGAGCGCCGAAATAACCATGTTCTTCATCATATTCGGCAGGGGTCAGCTGTAATTTTTGTCCTTCAGGCAACAGATCCGGCGCATAAACATCCAGATCGGTTCCCCAGTGATGCCGGCTGGCACCGGGTAGGGCACTCCAGCGCAAGATGGCAAAAATACGTTCCTGTTCAGATAAAAACAACCAGTCGGGGATGGGTTCTCCTGCGCTATTGAGAACAACACTTTCGCCACGAAATTTGCGGTTCCAGATCAATGATTGCCGCTCATATGAACGGTAACTGGATGCGATAGCGATGTTAATCCCGTCAGATTGAGCTGCCTGTGCCATCAGCTGGAAGGCTATGCTGGTTGCCTGCGTCAGAAAATGCCCCGGAGTGATGGGGCATAGCGCAGAACTGTCCAGTCCAACCAGTTCCCGTTTAATCATGTTTAACCAGCAGTTGTTGCATCATGTGGTAATAGATATCGCTGAGTGTCTCAAGATCTGCCACGCGAACACACTCATTTACTTTATGAATGGTGGCATTCACCGGACCCAGTTCGATAACCTGTGCGCCGGTTGGCGCAATGAAACGTCCGTCAGATGTACCACCGGAGGTTGATAATTCTGTTTCCCGTCCGGTAATTGCTTTGATAGCGCGTTGCGTTGCTTCAACCAGCTTGCCTGAGCCGGTCAGAAATGGTTGACCGCTCAGCGTCCATTTCAGTTCATACCGTAAGCCATGGCGGGTCAGAATGTCCTCAACCTGCTGCTTAATCTGTTCATCCGTCAGCTCAGTGCTGTAACGGAAATTGAACTGAACCTGCAATTCGCCGGGAATCACATTGGATGCGCCTGTTCCGGCGTTGATATTGGCGATCTGGAAACTGGTTGCCGGGAAGAACTCATTTCCGTTATCCCACTGTTTTGTTGCCAGTTCATATATTGCCGGAGCTGCAAGATGAACCGGATTTTCAGCCAGATGCGGATAGGCAACATGTCCCTGAATACCAAAAACTGTCAGATCACCTGTCAGAGAGCCGCGGCGACCATTTTTAACGACATCACCGACATGAGCCGTGGATGAGGGTTCACCGACCAGACACCAGGTAATCTTTTCCTGCCGGGCTTCCAGGGTTTCAACCACTTTAGGTGTACCGTTGATGAACGGACCCTCCTCATCACTGGTGATCAGAAATGCAATTGAGCCCTGATGATCCGGATGATCAGTGACAAAACGTTGTACTGCCGCCATGAATGATGCAATGGAGCCTTTCATGTCTGCAGCACCACGGCCATATAACATGCCGTCAATAAGGGTTGGTTCAAATGGCGGGGTGTTCCATTTTTCGGCCGGACCAGCGGGAACAACATCTGTGTGGCCTGCAAAACAGAAAACCGGACCAGTGGTTCCTTTCCGGGCCCACAGATTCGTTGTGTCATGAAAAACCAGAGGTTCAATCGTAAAACCTAATGGCGCCAGGAAATCGGCCATCATTTGCTGACAACCTTCATCGGCTGGTGTTACCGAAGGACGCGCAATCAGATCCTTGGCCAGAGATAAAACGAGAGAGTCGGTCATGCACAATCCTTATTCATTTTTCTGATTAATTTATCAATGAGTTATACGCAGATTCAGAAAATCCGATCATGATTTTTTCTTCTGAAACCAGAACCGGGCGTTTAATGAGCAACGGGAACTGTTGCATCAGCGCGATCGCCTGCACTTCATTATCAATGACTTTCTGTTCGGAAGATAATTCCCGGAAGGTTTTACTTTGTTTGTTAAGTAGTTTTTCCCATCCGGCTGACTGACACCACTGAGATATCTGTGTTTCGTCTGGTGGTGTTTGCTTAAAGTCGACCAGTTCAAATGCAATGTTATTTTGCTTCAGCCAGTTTTGTGCTTTTTTGACGCTGTCACAGGTTTTGATACCGTAAATAGTCACTGCCACGGCTTACTCCAGCGTATATTGTGGTGAAAGGGCGTGAGCTAATCCTTTGTAGACATTAAAGACAGCCGTGGTTTTGGCCGTTGGCAAACCCTGTTCGTCAAGGAAATATTCACCTTTGAAAACCAATACACCCGCTTTCTCTGTAACATCAGTGACTAACATGCCGGCTAAATAATCGTCATGCTCTTTCATGATATGGTTTGCCAGTTCGAGCAGGGACTCTTTACTGATAGGTTGTTTATTTTCCATTTATAACCTCAGTGGACTGCAGATGAAACAAAACCGCACATATAGTGCGGTTTTGTGTACAGGCTATAGCTGAGAAAGATTATTTAACAGTAACTTTCTTAGTGCCTTTAACTTCGATGTTTACACGACGGTCAGGTGCCAGGCAAACAATCAGCTCTTTCTTGGCTTTGATCGCATTGCAGCTAGCCGGGCTTACTGGATCTGCTTCGCCACGACCTACCGCGGTGATACGGGTAGCAGACACACCTTTAGATGTCAGGAAATCAGAAACAGTTTTAGCACGTTCCTGAGACAGCTTCAGGTTGTAACCGTCAGAACCGATGCGGTCAGTATAACCGTAAACAACAATGTTTTTGTCGTCCATTTCCAGGGTCTGGACCTGGTTGTACAGCTGAGACAGTGCAGTTACACCGGCTGGTTTCAGAGTTGCTTTACCGAAATCAAACAGTACGTCTGAAGTCAGGGTGAAGGTTTTGGTTTCTTCAACTGGTTGTGGTGCTGGTGCCGGAGCTGGTTCCGGAGCCGGAGTTACAACTGGTGCCGGAGCGCTGGTACGGGTTGGATAGTAAACAACATCCAAGCCAAGGCTTTCGCTATCAGATTCACCGGTTTTCGCATCACCGATACCATCAATGTGACGGTAACGAACCTGTAAATCTACCGGGTCAGATACGCGGTAAGCCAGGCCAATACCGAAAATTGGTGAAACGCCGAAATCGCTGACATCAGTCAGTTCGTTGGCGACATTCCAGCGCATCACACCCAATTCACCCAGCAGAGACAGATCTTCTGTCAGCGGGTAACGTGGCAGTAAAGATACGTTGGCGCCGTGAGCTTTGAAACGCTCACCGTCTACACGGCCGTTACCCAGCCAGTTATAGCCAGCTTCTGCACCGATGTATTCATTGAAGGTGTAACCACCGAATACGTGAGCGGCAGGGGTGCTGCTTTTATCTGCTGTACCCACATCACCCAGTTCCGAGTAATTGTTACCACCGAAACCAGCACCCAGGAATGCGCCTTCGGCGTCATTTGCAGATGCTGAAACTGACATTGCAGAAGCAACAAAACCTGCAATTACTGATAAAACCACTGCTTTTTTCATGATTGTCTCCAGACTATGCTCAGAAGAATCCACGTTTGTTATATCTTTCATTATGTATCAGCTTACGAATTATGCAAGATGAGGTTCACCGTTCGCTGAAATGTTACGCACTCCACACTTTTTCTTACGGAACTTAGCAGTTCCGATGAGAACAACTATTTACGCAACATTATTTAGTGATTAATATGAGCCTCTTTTCTTGCATCGCAGAAATACAGACTATAATAAAAGTATAATAAAAAGGAGCCGGATAAAGCTGTTTAACACCAAACTAGATCGTTATTGGTAACAGTGAAATTCGCAAATGCGTGAGGAAATATATGAGTCTCGCTCCTGTGTCTGTTGGTCAGAAAATTCGTCATATTCGTGAAACTATGGGGCTCAGCCGTCCGAAATTTGCGGAGCTGCTGGGCGTACCACCAACTACACTGAAAAACTATGAATTAGGTTATCGTGAAGTTGGCGGCGCTTTTCTGGTGGCTCTGGCTCACCAGGAACAGCTGCATAAATTCACTTTATGGCTATTATCGGACAAGATCGCACCTGAAATCGGCCAAATCAGCCCAGCTGAATATGTCGCTGAAAAATAAGTCTGATTGAAAAAAGAGCCAGTATGACACTGGCTCTTTTTTTATGACCTTTGGAATATTATGAAACTCCAGCAGTTACGGTACATCGTTGAGGTTGCCAATCACAGCCTGAATGTCTCTGCAACGGCAGAAAGTTTGTATACATCACAGCCTGGTATCAGTAAGCAGATCAGGATGCTGGAGGATGAACTGGGTATTCAGATCTTTGAGCGTAGTGGTAAACATCTTACTCAGGTGACGACTGCTGGTCATGACGTCATCAAGATTGCTCAGGAAATTCTGGCTAAAGTAGAATCCATCCGTTCCGTTGCCGGTCAGTACACAAATCCGGATCAAGGGTCGTTAAATATCTCCACGACACATACCCAGGCGCGGTATGCCTTACCGGAAGTGATTAAGGGTTTTATCCGGCGTTATCCGATGGTCTCCCTGCATATGCATCAGGGGTCGCCGGCGCAGATCAGCGAATCTGTTGCCAAGGGAACATCTGATTTTGCTATTGCGACGGAGGCCCTGCATTTGTATGAGGATCTCATCACCTTACCTTGTTATCACTGGAACCGCAGTGTGATCGTGCCGGTAGGTCACCCGTTGGCTCAGTGTTCACAATTGACTGTCGAAGAACTCGCCAAATATCCGCTGGTGACATATACCTTTGGTTTCACCGGGCGTTCTGAACTGGATACTGCGTTTAGCCGGGCCGGATTGGTGCCCAAAATAGTTTTTACTGCCACTGATGCTGACGTGATCAAAACCTATGTCCGGTTAGGCCTGGGGGTCGGGGTGATAGCGACCATGGCGGTTGATGCGGAGGCAGATAAAGATCTGGTGCTAATTGATGGTAGCCATCTGTTCCAGCCAAGTACGACAAAGATCTGCTTCCGGAAAGGTATTTTCCTGCGTAGTTACATGTATGATTTTATAGAACGGTTCGCGCCTCACCTGACGCGGGATGTTGTCGATAAGGCTTTGACGCTGAAAACGCCGTATGAAGTTGATGCCCTATTTGCCAATGTTGAGTTACCGACATATTAACTGCACTCCGGAGTGACGTTTGTTCAGCATCATTCCGGAGCGAAGCGTCATTACAGCGCGGTGTTCAGAATTTCCTCACAAACTTCCAACGTAACCGAGCCATGTTCGCCGATACCGGTCATGCCATGCTTCAGTAACTTGGCGGAAACCTCCGAGAGCTGGTCTGCGCTGATATTATAGGCAGAAAGCTTGGAGTGCAGGCCGATAGACTCAAAAAACGCGACTGTTTTACTGATGGCCTGCTGAATAACTTCATCCGGATTTTCTCCCCGGATCCCCCAGACGCGATCCGCATACTGCAATAATTTCTCTTTCTTCTCGTGCCGGCGGACATGCATGGTTGCCGGTAGCACGATGGCTAAAGTTTGCGCATGCGCCAGACCAAACAAAGCGGTCAGTTCATGGCCAATGGCGTGCGTACTCCAGTCCTGCGGAACGCCAGCGCCGATCAGACCATTTAATGCCATCGTGGCACACCACATCAGATTGGCTCTGCTGTCATAGTTTTCCGGCTGGCGGTAACTTTTAACGCCATCGTCCAGTAATGTCAGCAGAATGCTTTCGGCGAATCTGTCCTGCAGGTTCGCATGAACCGGATAGGTTAAATATTGTTCCATGACATGACAAAACGCATCTGTAATGCCATTTGCAATCTGAACTTTAGGTAAAGTGAATGTGACAACCGGATCCAGCACTGCAAATTGCGGGAATACTTTCTCGCTTGAGAAGGCGAGCTTTTCATTATCAACGCGGCTGTGAATCGACACGACACCAGAACCTTCCGAGCTGCCGCTGGCTGATGGCAACGTAATCTGGCGGGTTTTACGACTGATGACCGCATGATGGTTCATTTCTGAACCTGTGGCCGGCAGTGTTAATACGCATCCGAAAGGAATCACAGTGCGGATACCTTTCCCCTGATGGCGCAGTATTTCCCATGGGTCGCCCAATTCCCAGCAAGAGGCTGCGGAAATGAATTTTGTACCGTCAATGACAGAACCGCCACCCACGGCCAGCAGATAGTTGATCCGCGCCTTTTTCACCAGCTCCACCGCCCGCATCAGCGTGTCGTAATCCGGATTTGGTTCGATACCGCCGAACTCCGAGATGTTCCGGCCGGCTAACGCTTTTCTGACCACGTCCATGGTCCCGTTGGCAATAACACTTCCCCCGCCATAAACGATCAGGATGCGGGCATCAGAAGGGATTTCCTGGCCAATTTTTTCAATTTGTCCTTTTCCAAAGAGAATTTTGGTTGGATTCTGATATTCAAAATTCAGCATATGGTCCCTCGATAAATGTGTATAAATTTATATCCGGTATATACAGTAACATTAACAGCTTAAGATCACCTGATTTTCATAAATCAGCATGCAAACAGATTTACGCTTGCAACTGCAGATTTTGAGCTATTTACGTGATCGCCCGTATATTTTTTGATTCTAACTTTATAATTATGAATCAGTTTTGCAGATAAAATAGTTGGAAATGCTAATAAACAGTAGCAAAATAAATTAAGTCAGAAGACTCAAGTGCCGGTATAGCTCAGTTGGTAGAGCAGCGCACCCGTAATGCGAAGGTCGTAGGTTCGATTCCTATTGCCGGCACCATTTAAATCAGTAAGTTATAATTAAATTAAGTGTCAATCTGTCCATTTTTTCTTTCTAAATCGCTTTCGGGTACTTGTCCGGGTACTTAATTTGCACTCGCTAGAGTGTGGTTTTTCAGTCAATGTGCGAGTCTTCTTGTCCATTCCTCACCAGCAAACCAAACTTTTGTTCTTCCTCAATGGCTGGTTTTGTCCGGCAACTGCATCAATAGATTGCCATGTTCTCTCGCATCATTGAGTCTTACTGGCAGATCAATATACACCTGCATCGTGAAATTATATGTTTCAAACATTAGCCATCTTTTCTGGCAAAAAAGAAATTAGATATCTTGCGACCCCATCAGCACTAATAGACAGATTTTTTCTTATCAAGGTATTGATGTTACACCGCGCATCTTGATCATGCTTACAATCATCGGATTACGTTAAAGCTGTTCAGTTCATGAGCTGAACCTATTTGGACTAAGCAATAGGACAAGCCTTTTGCTTAGTCCTATTGCAGCAATTATGAACTACAACTGTTTCTTGGTATCCATCATCTTTTTAAGTTCTATCCCCAACTGAATAGAACTGATGATGACAGGCAAATACTTATTAGCTGTCTCTGCTTGTTGCTGCAACTTAGGGTGCAGCTGTAGTGGCCAACAATATCTGGCCACGGTCTTTGAATTTTTCTCATACAGTCGTTCCGATTCATTCGGCGTTAGTCCGCCGTTATATTGATGGGGTCGAAACTGGGTGTTATAAGCCATGATGTAATCTGTTATTTCATCTTGGGCCTCAGTAAAACTTTTATACCCGATCTCTGGAATCCATTCACTTTTCAAGCTCTCTGATCCGTTGCTGTTCTTCAGTCATCGGTGTGGCTTTCGATGGGATCCCTGGGCGTTCAGAGTGCAATTGTCGGACCCACTTATCCATCGTTGATTTACCAACGCCCATGGCCTCGGTTGCTTCACGAACTGAGTAACCCTGTTGAATAACAAGTTGCACAGCTTCAAGTCGAAATTCAGGACTAAAATTAGGTCTGTTGGGTTTTGTCATTGAGTCGAGGAGGTGAGTTTATCACCTCTAATCAGGTGGCCAAATTCACTATGCCACTACAGGTTAATGGTGGCTGTATCGGCTGTCTGGAGCAGCAGGGAGTGACAGGAGATCGGCAGGGAAAACAGCGTCGTTGCCGCCAGGGGGGCAAGCAGCAAACCGCGCGCAACACGGTCGGGAAAAAGACGTTTCATTACATTATCCTTTTGCGGTCGTGGTAACCCGAATGGCTGTTGGTTACTATTCTGCATAGAGTTTTTCTGCCGGTGCAAACGCGCCTGCGGTGAAAACGGCGCCGTCACGTCCATCCGGAGTTGATTTCCACGATTTCCCGGATTGGCCACCACCGTGCCACATCACAATCGGTAAGAAATGACTGTGTGCCGGAATGAAATATGGTGCATAGCCATGGTCGCCATGAAACATCTCGCCATCCGCCGCCGTTTTAACATTACCGGCAAACATAAAACTGCCCATGTCCGTCAGTTGGATCAGTCTCGGGGAAGGAGTCACGTTATCAGCGCTCTGTGCTGTCATGCTAAGGGCAAACAGCGGGACAGAACACACTGCTGCGATGAGAGTTTTTTTAAGGATCATTTTAAGTTTTCTTCGTACAGGGAGAAATAAGGCAGTCCTTTCGGAGCTGCCGTTATGAAGTGATCAGGTTCTGAATTTTACTGAGCCAATCCAGCGGATTCGTTCCGGGTCCTCATGATCGAAGAAGCAGCTTTTGCCGGTGTCCAGGGTGGCTATCTGAGCCATATCTTCGTCGCTCAGGCTAAATGAGAACACATCCAGGTTCTGACGTATCCGCGCAGGGGTGACCGATTTAGGAATGACACAGATATTGCGTTCAATCAGCCAGCGCAACACGACCTGGGCGACGCTTTTTTCGTGGCGGGCCGCAATGGCGCTGAGAACAGGATGGGTAAACAAGCCGTTCATCCCTTCCGCAAATGGTGCCCAGGCCACTGTCTGTACTCCCTGGTCGTGGAGGAATTTCACGTGGGCGGGTTGCTGATGGAACGGATTGACTTCCACCTGATTGAGCATGGGAGCCACGCGATTGAAGAGGATAAGGTCGGTCAGGCGGGCGGGGGAGAAATTACTGACCCCAATCACACGTACCGCTTTTTCGTCGTAGAGTTCTTCCATGGCACGCCATGAGCCATGAACATCAGAATAAGGCTGATGGATAAGGTATGCATCCAGGTAATCAAGCTGGAGGCGTTCCAGGGAACGTTCAAATGCCCGTCTGGCTGAGTCATAACCGGCATCCTGTATCCACAGTTTGGTTGTGATGAACAGCTCACGACGATCAATACCGCTGCGTTTAATCGCCCATCCGACGGAGGCCTCATTTTCATAAGCTGCCGCTGTATCAATCATGCGATATCCGGCCTGAAGCGCCTGCAGCACGGCCTCTTCACATTGTTCCGGGTCCGGGATCTGATATACGCCAAACCCCAGAAGTGGCATCTCGATGCCATTACTCAGCTTTACGGTCTTCATTCCTGTTTCCTCATATAGTGAGACTGCTGTCTCCCGTCAGCATGCCGTCACAAGAGGGAGCATTATTCAGCGATGCACGCTCTGTTCTTGCTGAAGCAATTGCGCAGGATTCAATCAACGGAATGATTTTAACAAATGAAAAATGGTATTTTAATAACGATAAATCGCGATTACTTATTCAAGAGTCTAAATGGATCCATTATCTGATGTCTTACAACTGCTGGCCGCAAGCAGTTACATTACGACCGGACAGACCGCTGGCCCTTGCTGGTGCATGCGTTATCCGGGGTTCTCCGGCATGAAGTTTATTGCCCTGCGCAAGGGAACGTTATGGTTCCGCCTCGAGGCAGAGGATGAATGGCACAGAATGTCGCCCGGAGACAGCATCATCCTGACCCGCTCCGCCCCCTTCCTTATGGCAACCGATCCGACTTTGCCATCGGTGTCTTCGGAGAGCGTTCCCTATGAGAGACGTAATGGCATTGCTGATTATGGAGGGACTGACAGCCTTTTACTGGCCGGAAAAATGGAGATAGATCCGATGCCAGCCAGCCAGTTACTGGGCGTACTGCCTATTGTGATCCCCATTAAAACAGGCTCTGAATCCTCCTCAACGCTGTACTGGCTCATGGCGCGTCTTCACGAAGAAAATTTATCCTCACGCCCGGGATCTTCGCTTGCCAGTAGCCATCTGATGCAGCTCATCATGATTGAGGGAATACGCAGCTGGATCTTTTCTGAAGAGTCAGGTCTGAGTGGCTGGATGGGGGCGCTGAGAGATCCGCGGATCCTTAAAGCCCTCGGGGCCATGCATACTTCCCCTGAGAAGAGCTGGCAACTGACTGAACTGGCCACGATTGCGGGGATGTCCCGGGCTGGCTTTGCCCGGCGGTTTAACGAGTCAACCGGTACCACGCCCCTGAGCTACCTCACTCACTGGCGCATGCATATCGCCAGCAGGGCATTAAGGCTCAGTAGTGAACCGGTCAAGCATCTGGCATTCAGACTCGGCTATGCAACTGAGAGTACCTTCAGCACCGTCTTCAAACGCGTTTACGGCGTTTCTCCCACGGCACATCGCTCTGAATACCGGGAAGGGCCGGTGTATCCTCTCAAAGCTTACCCGAATAAGGAAGGACGCTGACCTTCCTGTTGTCACGCATAGAATGATACTTTTGCGAAAGTAATGTGGATTATTGATTATTAAAAATCTCATTTCGCAGGGGTATTATTTTCCCGGTACTTAACAGCCTCCGTGCATCACCCGAACAGGGTGCTGTTATCAGGTTTCAGTGACAGATGTTCTCCGTCATGCGACGGACAGACATGCATAAAAACGGGAAAAATGATGATGACTAAAACAATGGCCAGCAAAAGGCTGTTTACTACTGCGTCCTGCATGGGGATTGTTCTTGTCCAGCTTGACGTGAGTATAGTGAATGTGGGGTTACATTCACTGAAAGAAGCCTACAATGCCGTGGTTTCCGATCTGGAATGGGTAATTAATGCATATGCCCTTGTTTTTGCAGCATTGATGCTCGGTTCAGGTAGTATTGTTGACCGGTACGGCTCGAGAGCAACATTTATCAGTGGAGTCGCGATTTTCATTGTGGGGTCAGTCTGCTGTGCCCTGGCTCCAACCATATACTGGCTTGACATCACGAGGGGTTTCCAGGGCGTGGGAGCCGCTCTGTTGCTGCCCAGCTCATTGACCCTTATCCGCCAGTATTTTTCCGATCCGCGTGAACGTGCTTCCGCCATTGCCATGTGGGCGGCGGCAGGTTCGCTTGCACTCGTTGCGGGTCCCGTTGCCGGTGGGTTATTGATTAAGTATTTTGGCTGGAAAAGTATATTCCTTATCAACTTTCCACTGGGGCTCTTCAGCATTATTGTGATCCAGCGTCTGGTACCGGCCGGTCAGCAGTCCAGGACGGAAATGAATCTGCTGAGTCAGGCTTTCATTGCGGTGGGGTTGGCCATGTTGACCTTCACACTTACCGAGGCTGGGGAGTATGGCTGGACGAATCCGGTGATCCTTACGGCTCTGGTGCTTGGCGTATTACTGCTGGCGGCTTACCGTCGTATTGATAATCATGCGACTAACCCGGTGATCGCACGAGATGTCAGGGAGAATCCTCTGATTATCAGTGCCGTGCTTATCGGTTTCCAGTGTAACCTTGTGTTCTATGGCGCCGTGTTTATCTTCAGTATTTTCTTCCAGAACAAACTTCACTTGTCAGCGCTGGAAACCGGTATCGCCTTCATGCCGATGATGGCCTTAACCGCACTCGTTAACTTCTGTTCAAAATGGTTTTCAGCATGGTACTCCATCCGGACATTATCCATTCTGGGTAGTCTGATCAGCATGCTGGGATTCGTGATTATTTTCTTTGTGTCCCCTGAATGGACGGCGTATCAGTTGTTCATTCCGATGATACTTTTGGGAAGCGGGACTTCATTTGCGATGCCGATCATGACCAACCTGGTGCTGTCTCAGGCAACACAGCGTTCTGCCGGATCTGCTTCAGCCTTCTTTAACTGCGCGAGACAAATGGGGGGGGTCACCGGCGTTGCCGTGTTCGGCCTGTTCCTGAGTGCCGGGGGTGAAGATATGACGCAGGGATTACGGCTGGTCGCCTTTGCTGCAGGCGCGATCACGCTCTTTTGGATCATTACCAGTCTGAGAAAACTCCCGTCCTGTAAGTTACATGAACTGTCTGCACATGAGCAGAGCTCTTAATCGACGGAATGAAATGAACCACGGAAGGTTAACGGCATCGGTGGAGACAGTTGCTGTTTTTATCATTGGTAAAAAAACTGAGCCGATAGCCTTTTGATCGGACATAGTTCCCCATAGCCACACATGGAAAGTCCGCTTTTCGCTGTGAGTTCAACAGGCCGATGCAACGCTATCCTTAAACGAGGAGGTCGTTGCCATGAAACGAAGAACGCGTATTAACTACACGCCAGAACAGAAAGCGATTATCTGGGATAGATATAAGCAAGGTGATTCCTTGCATGATGGCATGGGGCTAGAGCTGTACATTAAGCCCAACGGAGCAAAACACTGGCGCTTTCGCTATTACAAACCAGTAACTAAAAAACGAACCATGATCAGCTTTGGTGAATGGGATATTATTTCTTTAGCTGAAGCCAGAGAAAAAAGAGACTCTGCCAGAGAACTGCTTGATAAAGGGACCGACCCGCAGGATCACCAGAAAGCACAAACTGAACAGGCTAAGGCTATTGTAGAAAATACATTCCGTAATATTGCTGCAGAGTGGTTTGAACTAAAAAAGGACTCGAGTTGCTCCTAATTATGCTACTGATGTGTGGCGATCATTAGAACGAGAGGTATTACAGTTCATTGGTGAAATGTCTATTGCAGAGATCAAAGCAAAAATCGTTATAGGTGCCTTGGAACCAGTAAAAGAAAAAGGGGCATTGGAAACCTTGAAACGTCTGATTCAACGAATTAATGAAATCATGATTTATGCCGTCAACACTGGGATCATTGAGCTCAACCCTACATCTGGTATTCGACATGTTTTTGCAAAACCACAAAAACAACATATGCCTACGTTAAAACCAGAACAATTACCTGAACTCATTTCACACTGGCAAAAGCAAGTATCACACTTCACACCCGTTGCTTGATTGAATGGAGTTTGCACACCATGGTTCGCCCCAGAGATGCCGCTGGAACGCGTTGGGACGAGATAGATATAGAGAATAAAGTCTGGACGATTCCCGCTGAACGCATGAAAAAAAGAAAGCTCACTCGATTCCTTTAACACTGCAATCACTTTCGTTACTGGAAGTTATGCGGCCAATCAGTGGTCATCGTGAGTTTGTCTTCCCTAGTCATAAAGACCTGAGACAACCGACCAATAATCAAACAGCTAACGCTGCACTGAAGCGCATGGGCTTTAATAAATTACTTGTTGCACATGGTTTGCGAGCTTTGGCAAGCACCACGTTGAATGAGCAAGGGTTTGATTCTGACATTATCGAAGTGGCTTTATCTCATGTCGATAAAGATGATGTCAGAAGAGCATATAACAGAACAGAGTGCTTTAACCGCCAAATAGAACTCATGAAGTGGTGGAGTAATCATATTCAACAGGCTGCTCGTGGTAATCTAAGTTTAACGATAGCAGTATAGCCTGAAGTTAATACGGTATGAATTAATAACTCTTCGATAAGTTATTAATTTAAATGGCTTAATCTTTATTGATTGGTACCTTTTCTATTTTTGTGACACACAGCGTAATCTGTCCCTCAATATCTATCCCTATCAAGAGCAGAATAATCCATTCCATCCCTAGATAATAAATAACGCAAGACCCCAACCTTTCTCCAATTTAAAACCTATTTAATAGGTGATTTGACTCATTTGAATTCGTCATCTATCTTTAGGTTAATTTTTCATTTATCCCGTGCAAAGAAGTACCTTTATGCCCCGGCAGTGATCTGTATGGGCTTTTTTATTTTCTCAGATTTGATATAGAACAACAGGCAACAAGCCAACAAGTGTCAAATTAGTTTCACTATGATGTTGGCTATTTTGCTAGGTAAGAATATCAGGCTTGCTAAAAAATAAGGATATCTAATGAAAAAATCGTTGCTTATCACTCTAGTTTTAGCTGTTAGTTTTGTAAAAGCAGCAGCACCAGAACAGGGTGAAATGCTTGCAAAAATCAAAGCCAGTCAAATGGCTCATAAAGAGCGAATGACTAAATTATTAGGGCATCCATACACAATACTGACAATTAAAGATAAAGGCGATATCTGTATAAAAGACACATCATATTGCGGTGATTACATAACATCCGTGGTAGAAAATGCTCTTGGCAACATGGATCGGTTCGCCGGATCGTCAATTGGCTTGCAAGTCTTTTTGGACGACCAAGCCAACATAAAAACAATCGAGGTTATTAAAAGGTGCGAAAATCTGGAGTTTGGAAAATATGTACTGAACAACATATACAAGTCTGGACCATTCTCAGCCTTGCTTTCTCTTCCTAAAGAACAATTTGAAATGCATCGAAAAATTAACATCACCCTACAACCATTCAAATTGGCAAAATAATTACTTACCAACAACAGATCTGCGCATTCACAATTGAAAAGATCTGTTCATCTCGGGGATTTAACCGTGGTCACCTGACACTGCACACTAATGCAATATGTGCTTAAATGTCCGTTCGTAATGCATAAACAGAGGCCATGTCTATTTCATGCCCTATTAACAACAGGGAAAATCCAGTCATGCTGAGAAATAAGCTCTCGAGTTAATGCCTCAATACCGACTCTCACGATTGCTCTCCGATACACAGTTGATCTTGTTATAACAAACAGAATGAATGCTACCCATCTATCCTTGAAATCCAGGATACAGGTCGGGGCAGAATATAGAGTACCCCGCATTGAAATGAGCCTATCTCCTTGTAGATTTAATCATTTCCGCTGAATAAACGTACTTTATTGCGGCCATCCAGCTTCGCATCATACAAGGCCTTGTCGGCGAAACGGAGTAATGTATCAATGTTATTCTGCATGTCAGTCAGTGTGGCAACCCCAATCGATACAGTAAAATGAAGCGTCACATCAAGCTCCAGAGAGAAAACGGCATTGGCAATCACTTCCCTAAGCCGTTCTGCGACCTCAATGGCCTGATGGCTCGCGGTTTGTGGTAACACGACTGCAAACTCTTCACCGCCGATCCGACCGATGAGATCTGTTTCACGAAGCGTATTACGACAAATAGTACTTAATGACTGAATAACCAGATCACCCGCATGATGGCCGTAACTGTCATTAATTTTCTTAAAATGGTCGATATCCATCATCAGTATCGACAGGTCTCTGCCATACCGTTTTGACTGCAACCGTTCATGTTCTGCTAACTGCATAAAATGACGCCGGTTGGCTAAACCAGTTAGCGGATCGGTTTGAGCTAATCGCTCCAGTTCCTTTTCTGCCTTCTTACGCTCAGTAATGTCTTGAACAACACCAAATAGAACTCGGCGTTCTCGATCAAAGGTCGCCTGGGAATGAATATCTTTGATTTCATTGGTGTCCGCAGCACGGATCTTGTATTCAACATCGTAAGGCACATCATGCAATAGAAGATTGCTCAGACTGGCGTCCAGCTCAGGACGATATTCTGGTAGGGCCATATGTTGGATCGCAGTCAAATCAAATTTGTCACTTGCGAGCCCATAGATTTTTGCGGCACCTAACGATGCAAATATGAGTCGTGCATCAATATGCAGTTCCCAGTTACCGGTCTTGGACGCCAACTCGGCCCGGTTCAGGCGAGCTTCATTCAAACGGGTGACTTCCTCTACCTGCCTGCGAGCGATGAGATCTTCATGGCTGATTTCAGGTGACACCAAAAAAAATCTGAGACTTGGCTTGATTGCATCCAGACAATCATCTGCGTTACCGCCATGGATCACTGCCTGCCGATACCCGACGTAATACAGCGACCAGATACCAATACAGCGTGCAGGCACATCGTCCAGACCCGCTTCCATCATCCAATCGGCTACCGGCTTAACCAGTTGGCCGACTTGTTCGATGACCCTATATTCGTGTTCTTTAGACCACATCCAACCAAACGCTGCACCTACTGAGCGGATCGGCAAATACTGGACGTCCAGGGTGTAGAGTTGTTTCAGATAGGAACAAATACGATCCAAGAGCGTAGTTCCGGTGACCTGCGCATAGAGTCGCGGTAACTCAGCGATCTGTTCCGAATTCAATGCAATGATGACATCAGCCAGTATGTCCGCTTTACTCAGATTAAGCCGGTAGATCTGAACCGGTTGCTTGCCAACGGCCTTGGCTATATCGCGCATGCCAACAGCCTCATACCCATGAGTCATAAATAGCGTTTTAGCTGCATGCACTATTTGAGCTTTAAGTGGATCAGTAGCTTTAGTTGACAACTGGAGCTCATTCGAATACATCATATTTCAAGTGTAAACATGTTCACACTGGGCGTCAATTCTTCAGACGAGCTATTACCAGTGCACTTCTTTGTGGCCCTCGCAGATGAGTACCTCAAGTACATTTGGTAGGTATCAGACAAAAATGTGATGATTCATCATGCAAATTCGCAATGACATTATCGCCGTGGTTGGCAGTGACTGAGCGATCAGCAACCAGTAAATCATCCGAGTAGATCCCAGTCTCAATCATCGAGATAGCCGGCCAGCATTGGCTCGGGCAAAAAAAAGAGTCTATCGACGACTCTTTTCAAACATGAACAACCGCCAATCAATCGTTTTGATGGGCCCGCAAGAACTCATTTTCCTTCTTGAGTTCGTTATATTCACAGTAAAAATCATACCCTTGTTTCACCACAACCCAGAAACCAATCGTTGCCAGAATATTTCTCAACATACTCATCCCCCTAAAATGCTGACCGGAACATGCAGAGACCCCGCATAAATTCCGTTTATGCCACTACATGAGTGACTGCCGAATAACCGGGTATTGATTGATAGTGTCACTTTAGATGGCGGATCAGTTTGCTGACTTTAGTGCCAATGTAGGTATATTTGATGAGTTTGTCTGGTTGGGTGAGGGTATCCCATGCCTTACTCACCAGACTTTCAACGACAATCCGTGATACGGGTTGTAATACATCATGTTTCCAATCGATTGAACCTTCCTGAGTCGATGATGCGCCGTTGATACACCATGCAACAAATTGCTCTTCAGTATCAAAACGAGTGGGGCTGGCGGATTGCAAGAGCTCAAAAGCACGCTGCAAGCTACCTTCCCGGGAATAAGGTCGAAAAGGATAAGGCCGTATAAAGTAATTCTGGTGCTGACAAAATTCCTCCAAATTAGAAATGACCGTGTAGTGATAGTGGTTTAAATGAATGACATTCCCTTCTCCAGCATATAGCCCATGGTGAGTGTGTCCTGATTGCGTTGTTATGAGGTGATCGGCGATTTGCATCTTCTTTCTCCTGATTACGGCATAAAAAGCCCCTTGAGGCCGCCTCAGTTCTTGAACGATTTACACTAGGTGCGAGTTCCCAGCTTTTCGGTCAGCCTGGTTGAGCGGGTTTGTGTGCGTGTCGTGGAAGAGGAAGTGGATGGATTGGCTGGCGTTGATAGTTCGGGTTCAATCGCTTGCCCTTCCGGATAGAACTCTTCCATGACGAGCGGGATTTCCTCTTCCGAGTCTTCGAACTGACCGTTTTGCAGCAGTTGTTTGGCTGTCAGTTCCAGTTCATCCATCAGTAAACCCGCTTCGGCATCTGACTCGGCGGCGTCTTTGGCTTGCTGGATAGTTGCGGCAAGTTCAGCCCCTTCCCGGAGGGTCAGGTCAACGTAATACACCGGAGTCTGATACGACAACGTAGTGGTTTTGGCTCGAAGTCTCAGCAGCAATGGCAGATAACGAGTATGGCCGCCACTCAGTGCCTGAAAATACTGTAGTCGGGCAGCCAGTGTGCGTACCGAGTTATAGCCGGTGGTACGAAAGATAAAGCTTGCCAGTTCATCGCCCTGACCATCCACCTGCACGTTAAGTCGACCATAGAGTTTGCAGCCATGCTCTCTCGCATACGGACAGAACTGTGGGCCAGCACAGGGATGTTCTTCTGTGCCACCTTGTTCATTGACCCGTCTGGCTTTCTCACCATCGCCGACACACAGTTGTCGCCCAGTTTGTCGGTCAAACGCACTGTATTCAGCCCGCAGGTTTAAGTCGGTGTCGTTGAATAACATCCGTACCGGTATTGCGCGGATTTTGCTATTCGGTGCGGTTTCAGCCAGTTTCTGATGCAGTGGATGGAGTAACCATTCCCCCTTGTTTTTGATTTGCGTGGTTAAGGTAAAACTATCGTCTTTCTCCGGTAGCCATTTATCGTTCTTACAGACTAAACGGCCAATGGAAATGCGCCCGATGACAGGCGGAGTAATTGCCAGTCCTTTAATCATACGGACTCCTGATGGGTTTAATGAGAAGGTTGAGAAGTGGTTTGGATGGTGAAGCGACGGGTGCCGGGAACGGGTTTGCAGTAGTGCTGGATCAACTCAGGATGTTCCTGACTGATTTTATCGACATCCGCCACCAACCGGTCTTTGGCTTTACGCCAGGTGACCTTGCCTTGCTGGAATAACGCTGCCGTACAGGTGCCTAACGCCACCTGAATGCGCTGTTTGATTTCCGACTCTTTGCGCTCGGTGAGTTCCTTCTGTTCCCGTAAATCGAGTAACTCAGTAAACAGCTGGTTGTATTCCGGTGATTCGGATAAATCGAGGGTTTGCCCATTATCGGAGGGAAAGAGAGACAACAGTGCTTTACCGGCATCATCCGAACCATCAGGTTCCGGTTGCTGGTCTTGCGTCACACAGCGCCAGAACGTTGCCTCTCGCTCGATTAAATCCGCGATTTTGTCGTCATCGCGCTCAATGCGATAAATCCGAAAATCCTGCCCACCGATGAGTACCGCCACATCGGCCCACGCATGACCGGTCACCGCCAATTGATGTAATACCTGACATTGGTAAGCAACCGGTATCCCGTCTTCCCATTGCGGTGCTGAGTGATACCCCGCCGTTTTGATTTCCAATATCCCGCAATCTGCTTTCCCCACGACTTCACGGTCAAGGTTCGCTAGCATAAACGGGTAGTCCGGATGCTGCAGTACCGCATTGACCCGCCGTACACGTCTGCCTGTTCTGGCGGCATACACTTTGGCTAATACCGGTTCTAATACCGTTCCCCAAATCACGGCTTCTTTCTCGGATAAATCCATCGCCGGTTTACGATGGGTTTTCTCCAGCCAGAGCGATAACGGGCTTTTATAAGGCGATAATCCAATGGCCACTGCCGCGTCCGATGAACCAATGCCTAACGCCCGAATGTTTAACCACTCGTCGCGACTAAGCCCCGAGGTTGAAGCCAAACGAATAGCTTGGTAATAACGTGCTTTCATAGAAACTCCGGATATGAAAAACCCCGAGGGCAAGACCGCTCGGGGTGACTGAATGATGGAAGGAATGGAATGAAAGGAACTTAGTGAATCAGCGTTAACGCCTGTTCTAACGCTTTTTGTTTCAGTTGGGCACCCTGACCAAACCACGCAGAATCGAGACGATTGTCCTGATTGCGAGCCCGGCGATGATGGTCCACATATTCCGTGACCGCATTCAGTAACCCCCAGGCGGTACCACTGGCAGCGGAATAATCCGAGCCCATGCCTTCACCAAGATAGAGATTGCTGACCTTCTGGAAGATTTTGGAATCCGGATTGTCCTCGCTGTAGTCCGGTTCATTTAACACAGACCGCAAATATTGGTCTGCTTCCATCGGCGAGACAAAACGCTGACCCAACTGCTTGAGGTTTTGCATAAATGAATCCCAATGCGCAAAGCCAATGCCCAACGCCTCTTTTACCTGCATCGGGTCAAACTTGGTGGAGTGCGGTACTTTCACGGCACCACTACTATCCCGCGTTGCCATCTGCAAGGTGTTATTACACACCACCCGCACTGAGGTGAATTGTGCTGTCGTACACAGCGTACCGTCACAACTGGTTGCCAGTAACAAATACGCCTTGATGCGGTCATTGCCTTTAATTCGTGCTTCCTGACCGGTTTTCGCCAATGCCCAGAGTTTACGTCCTCCTTTTAATACCCCCGCCGTTTCTAATTCAAAACCACCGACAGAAACCAAGTCTTTATAAAAGTTCAGCACCTCATGGGGCTGTACGACTTTATAACGATTGGAGACCACCGATAAGGGTTCTAATGAATCAGAACGGTAAAGTACTTTTGCATCAGAGTGCGAACGAATATTTAACGCGGCAGAGTCTGCATTAAATAAAACATCCGATTGTTGAATCGACCAATCCATACCAGCTTCTTTGAGCCAGACAGGAATGGGTTGTTGTTCGGTTAATTGATTGCCTAACCCGTGCCATGGTGTTGCACCGGTATAAGCCATCGATGAGATTTCGTGAGCCATAAACATATCCTTACTTGTAAGCAGTCAGATCTAAGTAATGATATATATTTACAATTAAATTGAATTGGATTTTTATTTCTATTTTAGCTCATGAATTGGTTGCTACTTCCGCTGCTAGTAGCGGAAGTAGCAAGTTTTGCTTTGGTTGGTTATATAAGCTTTTCGTTTTTCTCGTCTTTAATGTATTCGCTTGGGCTTATTGCTTTAAGCAGCTTTCTTTTTAAAAGTAGAGGCCATGAAACAAATCGATAAATTGAAGGTGATTTCATTATCATTTCATTGCTCATTGCGGAATAAATAAAAGTCATTTCTCTTAGTGCGAAATACAATGACATATTGGGGATGAATCCAATCACATTTTCTATTAATTCGTTTTTTGTAAGTGTTGAATTTACTATTTTCCTTAAGCTTTCAGCGTTAATTTCTCTGTACGCTAAATCTTCATCACCCAAAATTTTATATATTTTACCGAGTGACTCTTCAATATTCGATGTAAAGTTAATGTCATATTTTTCTGATTGCTCAATACTAATGCCTAGTTCTCCCTTTAGGTTTATATTCCATTCAGATAAACAATCGATTATGGTAAATAATTCCGCATCATTTGAAAATTTTGATGATTTATTGAAGAAGCTCATCCCATGCGATGGAATTGCTTTTTCTTTGAAGCGTTCTGTTGAAATCGCCTTGTAAATATAAGAGCTTAATGTGTTGTTTTTAATGTTGATGTTGTTGGTTTTAATAAGTAGGCTGATATATACCTTTGTGTAGGTAGATATCATTCTATAATTCGGGTGATTTTCGCTCTTTTTAATTATCCTTAATGCTTTTTGTTCTGCGGAATCAAAATCAAGTTCATGGATTTTAATTAGAACATCGAGCATGTGATAGGGGATGCTATCTTTGTGTTTAAAGTTTTGCTTCTGGAACCAAATTAAGTTTTCCTTGTCTAATTTGTGGTTGCTTAAATAATGTAAAATGTGTGCTGATTTATCCATGTGCTTCTCATTTAGAGTTGCGTGGTATCTAATTGATAAGTTTTCTGACATGTCTATTATTTTATTTATTCTTTTTTGTTGTTTTTTGTTTTCTTTTTTTAGGATTCTGAATATTTCACTTGTTAAGTTTTTTAATGATTTCCAATGTTCATTTTTTGTATGTTTTTCTTTGTTTTTAGCTGAGAGATAATAATAAGAAAATTCATCGATATGATTTTTGAAATATAATACAAGACGCATTCCCTGCAGCACTAATGATAGAGACGAGAGTTCATCTTCGTCTTTATTATCTACCTGCCTATTTTGGCGTTCGTTTTCTCTTTTGTTTAGTAATTGGTGTTGGGTGGTTAAATGTTCTATTTTTTCATTTATTGTTTTTTGTTTTAATGACGATTTAATAGAAATCTTGCCAACAAAATTATTGAATTCTGTTCCTGCTTTATTTGCTAAGTTTATGTTTTTAAAGCTTGATTTAATATATTCACGAACCAAGGCATCAAGTGGTGTGACGTCTGTTTTTTCATTTTTCAATTTGAAATTAATGAAGTTTACAAAGTGGTAAATAGGGCTGTTTGTACTAATCCTTTCAATTAAATTGAACAATAGTAATGCAGAGAAAGGAACTATTAAATTTGATTTAAACTCGTTGTTGTAATCTGATGTGTCCATATCAATCAGATATGGTGAAGAACTCAAATTTTTCATGGCTTCTTCAATCAGTTCTAATACATCACTAAGTTGAGCTATCAACTGTTCATCATCACCTGAAAGGTAATGAACAACCCGATCATGCAAGACATCAGAAAAAATACATTGTTTAGTTGTGAAGCTGCGCTTTATGGACAGTTGTTCTTTTCTGTCATCCACTAAATCACAAGCATCAAAAAGCGATGAAATAGCAAATTCATAAGTAATTGATTTTTCTGTCATTTATTTTTTATCCTTGTTTCTGCAGATTTTCGGAGGTTACATAAATTCAAAAACTCTAATCTTGTTTTAACTCAACAGCCCAAGGAAAAGACATGAAAGAGTTAAACGAAACAAGCATCAAGCAGAGACCAATTCATTCAAACAATCTGAGTCAATCGATGTTACCCGCAGCAATCTGCGGAAGTCGAATCATTCGTATCAAAGAATTATCTGCATTGATTGGGCTCAGTCGCTCAACTATCTACGATCGCCTGAATCCAAAGTCTCACCGTTTCGACTCTACATTTCCTAAACCAATCAAACTCGGTTCATCCGCTATTGGCTGGCATTTAGCAGCCGTTCAGCAATGGATCAATTCTTTGCGTTCAACACACTAATAAAGGCTCGTGAAAATGAATACTTTCGACAAAAACCCAGCTCAATTTCCGTTCCATGTGTTATCTGAGGAGCTTCAGCAGGTTATCAAGCGAGTGCATGCTGAAACACAGGCTCCATATCCCTTAATTGCAGCTTCTTTGCTGAGTACGATGTCACTGGCTTGTCAAGATCTCTATGACGTTGAACCCAAAGAGAACATGCGTTATCCCATTTCGCTATATCAGATGGTATTGGCTGAGTCGGGTGAACGAAAATCGACAGTCGATCGGCTATTGATGAGTAGTATTCGTGAACTGGAGGCTGAATGGGGATCTGAATATCATACTCAAATATCTACTTATCAGACGGATCTTTCGATATTGGAAGTTCAGTCCAATGCTCTTACCAAAAAGTTTCATCAAGACATCAAAAAAGGAGTAGATCCTGAAAAAACAGTGCAGGCGTTGAGAGACTGTAAAAACTCAAAACCGAAAGAACCGGTACGCAAACGTATTGTTAGTAATGACATAACTCCAGCGGCCATCAAAAGAGAGTTAGGTACTGGCTGGCTGTCGTTAGGGCTTTTTTCTGATGAAGCCGGCAGTATTTTTTCTGGTGGAGTACTGGGGGATCCACCTTTGCTGAACTCATTATGGAATGGTAGTTCCATTGAAATAGATCGTGCTAGTGCTGAGTCATTTAAAATCGAAGATGCCAGACTGAGTTGTATGTTGATGGTACAGCCAAAACTATTCGAAGCTTATATGGTTAAAAGAGGTGAACACGCTAGGGCTTCAGGTTTTTTTGCGCGGACACTATTTTGTGAACCAGTTTCGACGATTGGCTCTAGAACGAGTTTCAACGAAGAGTTTTTGCTTAATAACTCTAATCCTGCTGCATTAGATGCTTTTACTTCGCAAGTAAAAAAAAATTAAAAAAATCAGTATTACGAAGAGTTGTTGGAGAACCCCGAGAGATTCTCAAGAATTCACCAGAAGCCAGTGCGAGATGGTCAGCTGAGTTCAATCGTGTTGAATCACTGTGTGCACCATTGGGTCCACTAGAAAATTTTCGTGATTATGCATCAAAGCATGCTGAGCATGTTGCCAGGATTGCAGGAGTTTTGGAGGGATTTACTACTGGAAATGAGTTTATTTCTGACCAGACAATGTATGCAGCTATAGTGATAGCAAACTGGTATTTTGATTCTTTCATTTATTTAATGAATAAAAATTGCATACCGGAAGAGGTTAAACAAGCTGACTTTCTTGATGATTGGTTAAATGAGAACAAGTTTAGCTGGGGGAATTTTATTTTTCCAAAAAACCACATCCTAAAATATGGGCCAAATTGTATCAGATCAAAGTTTTATCTTGATAGGGCGTTGACGATACTCCAGCAAAGAGGGAAGGTTGTTCTTTTTAAATCTGGTAAAACAAACTACGTTCAATATCTTCAGTATACAGGTAGTGGGGTCTACCCAAGGTTTGGAGGTTAAAATAACTTCAGAGTAACTTTTCATGCTTTTAATGGTTTGTTTTGTTGTTTTTATTCATGGCTGCCGGAGGTTTTAATCAGAAATACACTTTTTTGATATTGTTTTTTTACGGTATTGTAATATATCTCGCGTAATCAATTGTTTAATTGAAGGGAATGGCAATGACATTAATGTCAGAAGTTCCCTTTGTTTTAATAACGAGGGGGAGTTAAATTGCTTTCTATTAAACTTACTGAGAGTGAATTAAGTTCACTACAATTTGAAATGACTAGTTGGTATGGTGAGTTAGAGCAATACAAACTCATGAGAATCATTGATGTAACCGAGAAAGTAATTGACTACTATAAAAGAGTCAGGGCTTTCAGAGTTGATTTGCGTTTTGCGCAGGATTATTGCCTTGGTGATTTCGATTCGCCAATACACTTTCAAAAGGCAGACCCAAAGGCAATCACTCGCTTTTTTGGGTCATTGAAAAGTCAGCTAACGGCATATCGGCGACAGAAAGGGATTTTCTCTATCCTGGATGATTTTAAATATATATGGGTACGAGAAAAAGATGAGGTATTTCATCACCATTACCATTTGGTTTTATTTTTTAATCGAGATATTTATTATCCTCTTGGTGACTACTCTAGCGATAGTTCATCAGGTTTAGCTGCAATGATTCAAAAGGCTTGGTGTAGTGCGATAAGCGTGAATTATCCTGAATACAGCTATCTTGTCCATTTCCCTGATAATTGTGCTTACAACCTTGAACGTAAATCGGCTATATTGCAGAATGACAATTATATGGGGGCATTGAAGCGGTTCTTATATCTGGCAAAAATGGAATCAAAGGTTGGCGATGATGGGTACAGAAACTTTGGCTGCAGTCAGTTTTAATACAAACAGTAACCAGACCTGCCTCGAACCCCTCTAGTACACAGTACAATGCACCTAACACTTTGTGATGGGTGCAAAATAAATATATCTACCAATGTCACTGAGAAGCGTTTAGATGCACTTCCGCAGGCGACGACGAAGGTTTTTATGTTCTACGGTGAATTAGCGCCGCAGAGCATTGAGTATGATGCACAGAGTAGGCTGCATGTTCGTGGCGCTCAATTCTGATTTTTCCTCATCTTAAGTTAAGATTCCAGTGACCGCAGTGAAATACTTGCCGCAGCGGTTCGGTTATCGACATTCAGTTTTTTGTAGATCTGCTCAAGATGTTTATTCACCGTTCTTGGGCTCATCTCGAGAATCGTGGCTATTTCCCAGTTAGTTTTACCGAACGACAGCCAGTAGAGAACTTGAGACTCTCGTTTTGTTAGATTTAACTCCCTTTGGAGGTCTTCTTCTGTTCCCCGCTTTTTAGGTGTTACTAAACGGATCAATGCATGTAGCTGATCATATTCTCCGGCATATTCGGCCTGAATCGGGGGGGTAAAGTGATTTAGCAGCAGGGGTTCTTTCCGATGCTCCGATGTGATCCAACGAGCGATGTCCGGTTGAATACTTTTCCACGTTTCCAGAATATCACCATTTATATTTCCGATAAGCTCTTGTGCATAGGGCGTAGCCCATTCCAGACGGCCTTGCTTTGAAACGCAGAAAATATACTGCCCGGCATAATCGAGTGCGAATTGTGCTGATTTTGCCAGTTTGGCGTTATGGCTGTGCACCTTAATTCGCGCGAGCACTTCGTCCGGCACGACTGGTTTGGTGATGTAATCGACGCCACCCACTTCAAAACCGTGAATAACATGCTCTGAGTCGTTGAGTCCAGTCATAAAGAGAATGGGGGTAGACGGCAGTTTCTCTTTGAGCTTTTGGCAGGTATCAAACCCATCCATTTCTGGCATCACGGCATCAAGTAACACCACATCTGGTTGCACTTTTTCCACGATGGCTAAGGCTTGTGCACCGCTCAGCGCGACCAGCACAGTAAGCCCCGCTTTGTTGAGCGTCGCGTTTAGCATACCGAGCGACTCAGGCGAGTCATCAACGACTAAGACAATGATGTTACTGAATTCAATAATGCTCATTTATTAACTCGTTCAGGTTATGTACGACTTTTTCAAATTTACATTGTGAAGCATCGCTGCGTATCGAACCGAAAAAAGCCTCATTGCTGGCACCAGAATGGATGATTTCATCAAGCTTCTCCAGGAATGCGGACATAAAGCCAATTTCAGCATAATTAATTAACTGGATTAGCTCTTCTCGCGAAGGAATTGCTGAGGGTTCTGAGGTTGCATCTGAACCCGCGGTGATGGGGTTATCCTCAGGTTCTTCTGCAAAAAGCCAGTCAACTGGCAATAAATTGCTTAGTTTGGTCAGCAACTGCTCACGAGAGATGGGTTTACTCAGGTAATCATTGTGATATTTGGCGAGCACGTTGCTTTTTTCCAGCTCATGAATGTTCGCGGAAAGCATCATAATTGGGCTGCGAATGCCTTTTTGTCGAAGCTGGATCGCTAGTTGCCATCCACTGACTTCGGGCATGGTGATATCAAGAATATAAAGATGAATGGTATGGCTCTCTGCCATCTTAAGCGCCTCTGATGCCCCATTCGCCTGCAGTATGTCAAAACCAAGCGGCGTGAGAATGTTACTCACCAGATTACGTTGATCGGCAATGTCATCAACCACCAAAATCGTCTGCCGTGCGCCGGTATAACCCGTAATATTCTGGTTAATCAGCACAGGAACCGAGACCGGGCTTTCGACTGCAGACATCATCATCGTTAGTGTGAAATTACTGCCCACACCTGGCTGGCTTTGGCAGGAGATATCACCGCCCATCAGATTAGCCAGTGCGTGAGATATCGTCAGGCCAAGCCCGGTTCCATGGATTGCGCGAGTGTTATGGGTCTGAATGCGTTCAAACGGTTTAAAAATCTGCTGGATGTCGTGCTCGGATAACCCAATGCCGGTGTCTTGCACAGAAAAACGTGCCACCTGATTGCGGTAGGTGACGCGGAAAGTCACTTTCCCTTCGCGAGTATATTTGATCGCGTTATTCAATAAGTTGATGAGTATTTGTCGTAAGCGTTGCTTATCGGTGGCGATGTAAACAGGCAGGTTCACGCAAGGCAGGTATTCAAATTCGAGCCCTTTCTGAGAAGCTTCCATGGTAAACATCTCAGCCAACTCATTGAGCATGGTTGCCAGATTAAATTCAACGCGTTGCAACTCAAGGCGGCCCGCTTCAATTTTGGAGATTTCCAGCAGCCCTTCCAACAGATCAGACAGGTGTTTTCCGTTACGCTGTAAAATATGGGCATATTCGCGTGTTTGATGATCCAGTTTGCTATCGTCACTTAATAATTGGGCGTAACCCAGCAAAACATTCAGCGGTGTGCGTAATTCATGGCTCAGCCCTGCAAGGTAGCGGCTTTTAGCGTTATTAGCGGTTTCTGCTGATTTTTTCGCTTGTTCAAGTTTTCGGGAGGTTTTCTCGTGCGCATTGATCTCTTGCGTCAAAAGCTGCGTGTGGGCTTTCAGCTCGGTGATGGCATTGCGACTGGTGTTCCGAGCCAGCACAAACAAGCCACTGATAATGCCAACCGGAATCAGTAACATCACGAACGCTTTGAACATGCCGCTCGTGATGGTGTGCATGTTATCGGAGGTAAGCGCGGGAATTTGGCTGTAGGCGATCATAAAAATGGCCGCCATAAAACTACTGACGATGGTCAACACAATCGTAAACTGACTGATGGGGCTGGAAAGTTTATGCAGCAACTCGTCTGGCACAAACGGATGCAGGAGTGTGTGTATCTGCTCATGTATTGTGGCTTTAGGGCGGCATTTATCTTCACAGCGCACATCGAGAGAACAGCATAACGAACAGATATGACCGCCATAGACAGGGCAATAGGCCATGTCTTCCGGTTCATATGCATTTTCGCAAACAGAGCAGCTCAATTCATCATGAGTATGAGTGTGTGTTTCAAGGTAAGCGCTCACCAGATAAAACCGGCCCTTGGTGAACCATGCAATCAGCGGTGCGGTGATAAATGGCAAGGCAAAGGCGATATAAGAAGCAAACGCTTTTATCACTTCATTAAAAACATCGAGGTGGGCGGCTATTCCTACGCATGAAGCAATAATCATCGAGCCGAGGCCAACAGGATTAATGTCGTACAGCTTCGAGCGCTTAAACTCGATACCCGGCGGGCTTAAGCCCAACGGTTTATTGATAATAAGGTCGGCAACGAGGCTACCGATCCACGCCAATACCAAGACGGAATAGACTTGCAGGGTTTTTTCCAGCAGCTGATAGATGCCTAGCTCCATCAATAAGAGCGCAATCACGACATTAAATACCATCCAGATGACACGTCCCGGATGGTTGTGCGTCAGTCGAGAAAAGAAGTTCGACCAAGCTAACGAGCCTGCGTAGGCATTTGCGACGTTGATTTTAAGCTGCGACATAATGACAAACACACCCGCCGCCAGCAGCGCCAGCTTGGTGTTTTCTGTCATATAGCTAAATGCATTCAGATACATATGCGCTGGGTCACTGGCTTCTGCGGGGTAAAATCCACGGCTGATTGCCAGCCACGCCAGATAGCTACCAAGGGCGAGTTTGGCTGCGCCAAATAGCATCCAACCTGGCCCGCCAAATAACATCGCCAACCACCATTTAATACGCCCTGTTTTTCTTTGCTCAGGAAGAAAGCGTAGAAAGTCGACTTGCTCGCCTAATTGGGCAATGACTGCCAGTAATACGGCAGAGGCGCTGCCAAACAGTAACCAGTTAAAGCTGTCACCATTTTGATTGATACCGGTATAAGCGAGCCAGTTGTCGAGCTGTGAATCGGGGTGACTAAACACATAGAACAGGGGAACGATCTGCATAGTCAGCCACAGTGGCTGCGAGAACATCTGGAAACGGCTGATATTGGTGATGCCAAAGAGCACAAGGGGGATCACGGCCACAGCACTGATGATATAGCCCCAAAATAGCGGGATGCCCAACAGCAATTCCAGCGCCATCGACATAATCGCCGCTTCCAGCGCGAAAAAAATAAAGGTAAACGAGGCGTAGATCAGCGAAACAATAGTGGAGCCGATATAGCCAAACCCAGCCCCTCGGCTTAACAGATCAATATCAACACCATATTTTGACGCGTAATAACAGATAGGGATGCCGCTGAAAATCACGACGACGGATACTGCAGCGATAGCCCACAACGCATTGATGGAACCATAAGAAAGGGTGATGGAACCGCCCAAGGCCTCCAAAACCAGAAAAGAGACAATGCCCAAAGCGCTATTGGCTATCCAGGTCGCTGACCATTTCCGGGCTCGTTTCGAGGTAAAACGCAGTGCGAAATCTTCCAGCATTTCATTAGCGACTAACTTATTGTATTTACGCCGATTAATAGGAATTTTTTGCATAATAGGCCGTGTTTCCATTCATGATAAGTAGCTCTTGATTGCACTCCTTGCGACCAAGTGAGGGAAAACATCCTCCGTGTCAGTGTATCGGATTATCAACCATTCACCTATGCGTCATTTGACGTAGTTCTCTGCCCGATCTGCGCATATTCAGCCCGCCGTTTTTTCTCAATACTGAAATGGCTTATTCAATGGGTGATCGTCTTGAAACTTCAAGTGAACAGATACCTGAACAGGGTTTGTTTACTACTGGAAAACTAATTTAAGGAAGAATACGCATGAAAAGGAAACTACTCGCAAGTTCTATTCTGGCTGCATCTTTGTTTGGTGGTCACGCGTTTGCTGCAGATGACACGATCAAAGTGGGTGTTTTGCACTCGTTGTCTGGCACCATGGCGATCAGTGAAACCACACTGAAAGACACCATGCTGATGCTGATTGATGAGCAGAACAAGAAAGGTGGCTTGCTAGGCAAAAAACTGGAACCTGTAGTGGTTGATCCTGCGTCTAACTGGCCTTTGTTTGCTGAAAAAGCGCGTGAGCTGGTTCAAAAAGACAAAGTATCTGCCATTTTCGGCTGCTGGACTTCGGTATCCCGTAAATCAGTGCTGCCGGTTGTGGAAGAGTTGAACAGCGTACTGTTCTACCCAGTGCAGTATGAAGGGGAAGAGTCTTCTAAAAACGTATTCTACACCGGTGCTGCGCCAAACCAGCAGGCAATTCCAGCGGTTGATTACCTGATGGAGCAGGGTGTGCAGCGTTGGGCATTGCTGGGTACTGACTATGTGTATCCACGTACCACCAACAAAATTCTGGAAGCCTACCTGAAAGCGAAAGGCGTGAAAGCAGCTGACATCATGGTGAACTACACACCATTCGGTCACTCAGATTGGCAGTCTATCGTGGCTGATGTGAAGAAATTCGGTTCCGCTGGTAAGAAAACTGCGGTGGTTTCTACCATCAATGGCGATGCAAACGTGCCGTTCTATAAAGAGTTAGGCAATCAAGGTGTTTCTGCGCAAGACATTCCAGTTGTGGCGTTCTCTGTTGGTGAAGAAGAGCTGTCAGGTATCGACACCAAACCGTTGGTGGGGCATTTGGCGGCATGGAACTACTTTGAAAGCGTAGATACCCCTGCTAACAAAGATTTCATCGAAAAATGGCACAAATTCACCGGTAAAAAAGACCGTGTAACCAACGACCCAATGGAAGCAACTTACATTGGTTTCAACATGTGGGTGAAAGCGGTTGAGAAAGCGGGCACCACTGATCCTGCGAAAGTACAAGATGCATTGATTGGTGTGTCTGTGCCTAACCTGACTGGCGGTTATGCGGCCATGATGCCAAACCATCACATCACTAAACCGGTGCTGATCGGCGAAATTCAGGACGATGGTCAGTTTGAAGTGGTTTCTGAAACCAAAGGCACTGTTGTTGGTGACGAATGGTCTGACTTCTTACCAGGCTCAAAAGACCTGATCTCTGATTGGCGTAAACCGCTCTCTTGCGGCAACTTCAACGTAAAAACAGGTAAATGCGGCGGTTAATTCCGTGACTGACAGGGCGGAGGGAGCTTCCGCCCTGAATTAAGAACACATTCGGAATTAAAGAGAGAATTCTCTATTTTCTCTGGGACAAGGAAAGCATGATGCGATTAGTACAGGCAGGATGCAGTCGGATCATCGTGGTTTGTTTAACCTTGATGATGGGTCTCTGGGGTGTCATGGCACAGGCGATGACCACCGATGAGGCATTAAAAGCACTGAGTGGTCGTGATTTCACGGCCAAGAAAGAGGCCATCACGACGATTGCTGCCAGCGGTGAACCTTATGCAGCAGATCTTTTCACTGCGCTGGATAACGGTGAGCTGTTTTTCCGTAAAAGTGATGAACTGATGGTCATTCGCCAGGACGAAACATTTGTTAATTTAACCGACAAACAAGTGGTTGCCGGTGACAGTTCTGATTTCAAACGGGTGGCCATGAATAATGCCTTGCGCCGCCAAATTGCTGAATTATCGGCCCAACTGGCTTTAAATGATCCGAATGCGGATAAACGCCTCAACGCAGTGAAATCTATGCTGGGGAAAGTGGCGGATTCTGATCGTGCCGTGTTGATTGCTCATCAACAAAAAGAGACCGATGCCAAGGTGCGGGCTGCCTATGACATGGTTATCTCGTTCAGCAAATTATTAGATGCTGATGCAGCGGTTCGTCTGAGCGCGGTTGAAGCACTGAGTGAAGTGCATAACCCTGAGATCGTGGGGCAGTTAAAGTCAGTGGCATTGAATGACACGGACAGCAAAGTGAAAGCCTCTGCTGCTGCGGCGGTGAAAAATCTCGAACGCAGCCAGGCTTTTTATAGTGGCATTGAAACTCTCTATTTCGGTATCAGCCTCGGTTCTATTTTAGTGTTGGCGGGCATTGGTCTGGCCATCACCTTTGGCGTCATGGGTGTCATCAATATGGCTCATGGCGAGATGATGATGCTCGGGGCCTACACCACCTTTGTGATGCAAAAATTATTACCGAATGAACCAGGCATTGCATTGTTGCTCTCTATTCCGGCGGCATTCTGTGTGTCTGGTCTGGTTGGTATTGTCATTGAACGCAGCGTGATCCGTTTCTTATATGGTCGTCCGCTGGAAACCTTACTTGCCACATTCGGGATCAGCCTGCTGTTACAGCAAGCCGTTCGCTCTATTTTCTCTCCGCTGAACCAAAGCGTGGTGATGCCATCGTGGATGAGTGGCACATGGGTGTGGAACGATTTTTTGTCTCTTACTCTGAATCGCATGTTCATCATTCTGTTTAGCCTATTGGTCTTCGCTGGCCTGATGTGGTTGCTCAAACGCAGTCGCCTTGGCCTGGAAGTGCGTGCGGTTTCGCAAAACCGCGCCATGGCCCGCAACATGGGCGTTCGCTCTGACTGGGTAAATGCCAGAACTTTCGGTCTTGGATCAGGAATCGCCGGAATTGCAGGCGTGGCATTGTCTCAGCTCACCAACGTCGGCCCGAACTTAGGTCAGGGTTACATCATCGATTCATTCATGGTGGTGGTATTTGGTGGTGTCGGTAATTTGTGGGGCACCTTGGTGGCAGGTCTGTCACTGGGTGTGGCGAACAAACTGCTCGAACCGTATGCCGGTGCTGTACTGGCAAAAATCCTGATTCTGGTTGCGATTATTCTGTTTATTCAGAAACGTCCGCGCGGACTGTTCCCGCAACGTGGCCGTGCGGTTGAGGGCTAAGAACATGCTATTCAATTCTGTACTCAAAGATAAAGCTGGCCTGAGTCTGCTCAGTGCCATTCTGGTTGGCTCGGTGCTGGTGGTGTTATCGAACCTGATGTTATCGCAAGACAGCATGCTGTATGTTGGCTCAAACACCGTCACCTTGTTAGGAAAATATCTCTGCTATGCCCTGCTTGCCGTGGCGCTTGATTTGGTCTGGGGTTATCTCGGTATTTTAAGTCTGGGTCACGGCGCTTTTTTTGCGCTGGGTGGTTACGCGATGGGCATGTATCTGATGCGTCAGATCGGCACGCGCGGTGTGTATGGCGATCCGGTTCTGCCCGATTTCATGGTGTTCCTGAATTGGCATGAACTGCCATGGTTCTGGTATGGCATGAATCATTTCTGGTTTGCGATGCTGATGGTGCTGTTGGTTCCGGGATTGCTGGCATTTGTGTTCGGCTGGCTGGCGTTCCGCTCGCGTGTGACCGGCGTTTATCTGTCGATCATGACACAGGCGATGACTTATGCATTGCTGCTGGCGTTCTTCCGCAATGAAATGGGCTTTGGGGGCAATAACGGCTTAACTGACTTTAAAGACATCGTCGGTTTTAGTCTGACCGAGGATTCAACCCGTGCCGCGTTATTCCTGATCACCGCGGTCGTACTCTGTCTGGCTTATCTGGTGTGCCGCGTGATCGTTGGCTCTAAGCTGGGGCGTGTTGCGGTCGCGATCCGTGATGCCGAGATGCGCACCCGCTTTATGGGATATCGGGTGGAATATTTCAAACTGGCGATCTTTGTGTTCTCCGCCATGTTGGCAGGGATCGCAGGTGCTTTGTATGTACCGCAAGTTGGCATTATCAATCCGGGAGAGTTTTCTCCGCTGAACTCGATTGAACTGGTGATCTGGGTGGCTGTCGGTGGCCGGGCCACACTCTATGGCGCGGTGGTCGGTGCAATTTTGGTTAACTACGCCAAATCCGTGTTTACCGGCATTCTGCCTGATGAGTGGTTATATGCCCTGGGTGCTTTGTTCGTGCTGGTCACGCTGTTCCTGCCAAAAGGTGTTACTGGTCTATTCAATCGCAAGGAGGCGGTGTGATGAACATGTATGCACAAACTAAAACGATCTTAACACCGACCTACTGGCGTGAACGGATGGCGCCACCAGTGCCTGCGAAACTCGATTTACGGCATGGCGTGATCCTCTATCTGGAAGATATAAACGTTAGTTTTGATGGGTTTAAGGCACTGAATAACTTAAATCTTTATATCAATAAAGGTGAGCTGCGTTGCATCATCGGCCCAAACGGGGCAGGCAAAAGCACCATGATGGATGTGATCACTGGCAAAACTCGCCCAGACACAGGTTCGGCATGGTTTGGTCAGAACATCAACTTGTTGGAACTTGATGAACCGGCAATTGCTGAAGCGGGGATCGGTCGTAAATTCCAAAAACCAACCGTGTTTGAACCACTGACTGTGGAAGAAAACCTCGAACTGGCGATGGCGGGTAATAAAGGTGTATGGCAGACCTTTATTAGCAAACTGTCTGGTGAAGATCGCGATCATCTTGAAGCAACGCTGCTGCTGATTGGTCTGGTTTCTGAACGTCATCGCCAAGCGGGTGTGTTGTCGCACGGGCAAAAGCAGTGGCTGGAAATCGGCATGCTGCTGATGCAGCGTCCGGAACTGCTGCTGGTGGATGAACCTGTCGCGGGGATGACACATCAGGAAATGGAACGCACCGCCGAACTGTTGAAACAACTCGCTGGAAAACACTCGGTCGTGGTGGTGGAGCACGATATGGATTTCGTGCGTTCCATTGCCAATAAAGTCACGGTATTGCACCAAGGCTCCGTGCTGGCGGAAGGCACCATGAGTCAGGTGCAGGCTGATCCGAAAGTGATCGAGGTATATCTGGGGGAATCAGCATGCTGAAGTTATCCGGCATTAATCAGTTTTACGGCCAATCACACACGCTGTGGGATCTGAATATTGAGATCGCCCAAGGCGAATGTCTCTGCTTGATGGGTCGCAATGGTGTGGGCAAAACCACGTTGTTGAATGTATTGATGGGCCAGTTACCGATCAAAAGCGGCCAGATTGAATTTGATGGACAAGACATCAGCAAATTTTCCGTCGAGCGTCGTGCGGAAATTGGCATTGGTTACGTACCGCAGGGCCGACAAATTTTCCCGCTGCTGACGGTGGAAGAGAACCTCAAGATCGGATTGCCGGCGCGTCGCGATGGTAAGCGCCAGATCCCCGATCAGGTGTATGAACTGTTCCCTGTGCTGAAAGAGATGAAACAACGTCGTGGTGGCGATTTATCGGGGGGGCAGCAACAGCAATTGGCGATTGGTCGTGCACTGGTGCTCGATCCGAAATTGCTGATTTTAGATGAACCCACCGAAGGGATTCAGCCAAATATCGTCAGTGAAATCGGTGACATCATCCGCAAGTTGAATCGGGAGATTGGCCTGACTGTGCTGCTGGTGGAACAAAAGCTGCCATTTGCGCGCAAAGTCGGTGATCGCTTCTGCCTGCTGGATCGCGGCCGCCGTGTGGCTGATGGACTGATGGCTGATCTCAACGAAGCGCTGATCAAGGAATATCTGACGGTATGACGATGCAACCGGCAGCGATATCAACGATGCAAACCGGCTGGCAAGCGCATTTGTCGCTAGGGTTTTCTCGTCGGGGCAATCAAACGGTCTTAGCGGATCGACGTCAGTATGGTCCGCTCACTGTGCAGCGATCTTTTTACCCTGAGGGGATGCCTTGTCATCTTTATTTGTTGCATCCACCGGGAGGTGTAGTTGGCGGCGATGAACTCGATGTTCAAATTCGGGTGGAACAAGATGCGCACGCACTACTGACCACGCCGGGTGCCACCAAGTTTTACCGAAGCATTGGCCCGAAGTCGACAGTGACACAAACCTTCCAACTGGCGGAAGGCGCTGCTCTGGAGTGGCTGCCGCAAGATAACATTCTGTTTCCCGGTGCCAATTTGCAACTGCAGAGCACCTTCCATCTGGAAAGTGATTCTCGGCTGATAGCTTGGGAGTGCATCTCGCTTGGGCGGCCAGTGAATGAAGAGCGTTTTTTGGAAGGACAATTACGCAGCCGTTGGCGCGTTTATCGTAACCAGCGGTTATGCCTGAACGAATCGTTACGCGTGCTGGATGCCGCTGATTTAGATCGACGTGCCGGATTGGCCGGTTACCCACTGGTGGCAACGTTGATTGCATCACCTTGCGCTGAAAGCGAACGCGAGTTGGTGCGTGAATTACTACAGAACTACGCAGCACCCGCCGGTGTGACTTTACTCAACGATTTATTGGTTGTGCGCATGCTCGGTGCTCACAACGAACCCTTACAAAAATTGATGCAGATGATTTGGCAAGCGTTGCGCCCAGCAGTCATTGGCTGCCAGCCATGTCGTCCGCGTATCTGGAATACCTGACTACGGGTTACAAGGAGAACAAGATGGATCTGACCCCCCGCGAGAAGGACAAATTACTGCTGTTTACCGCTGCTTTGCTGGCAGAGCGTCGCAAAGCACGTGGCCTGAAACTGAATCACCCTGAGTCGATTGCGCTGATCAGTGCCGCCATTCTGGAAGGTGCTCGCGATGGCATGACTGTCGCTGAACTGATGAATTATGGACGCACGATTTTGACCCGTGATGAAGTCATGGAGGGTGTGCCTGAAATGATCCCGGATGTGCAGGTAGAGGCGACTTTTCCTGACGGAACCAAACTGGTCACTGTTCATCAGCCAATCATTTAAGGAGCGCTTATGATTCCGGGAGAAATTCAGGTCGCAGAAGGCGATTTGGTATTAAACGAAGGTCGCCCGACCATCGAAATCACGGTTGCAAATACAGGTGATCGCCCAATCCAGGTTGGGTCACATTATCACTTTTTTGAAACGAATCTGGCGTTGCAATTTGATCGTCCAGCAACGAAAGGCTTTCGTCTTGATATCGCAGCGGGTACTGCTGTTCGTTTTGAACCGGGACAAACCCGCACAGTCACATTGGTGGCCTATGCGGGGCGTCGTCATGTGTATGGATTCCGTGGCGATGTCATGGGCCCGTTAGATGATGAAGAAGCGCAGAGCGAACAGGGAGTTCAGGCATGAGTATTCTTTCAAGACAAGCCTATGCAGATATGTTTGGTCCGACGACAGGCGATCGTGTGCGCCTGGCGGATACCGAGTTATGGCTTGAGGTGGAAAAAGATTTCACCATTTACGGTGACGAAGTGAAATTCGGTGGCGGAAAGGTCATTCGCGATGGTCAGGGTCAGGGGCAAGCGCTGAGTCGTGACTGCCTGGATTTGGTGATTACCAATGCGCTGATCATTGACCACTGGGGCATCGTCAAAGCCGATATCGGTGTGAAGAATGGCCGTATTGCTGGCATCGGCAAAGCCGGTAACCCAGATGTGCAGCCAGGCGTCACATTAGTGATTGGCCCCGGCACTGAAGTGATCGCGGGGGAAGGCTCGATTGTCACAGCGGGTGGCATCGACAGCCACATTCATTTCATCTGCCCGCAACAGATCGACGAAGCGCTCTGTTCTGGCGTTACCACCATGCTTGGCGGCGGCACTGGCCCGGCAACCGGCACCAATGCGACGACTTGTACGCCGGGCCCTTGGTATATGGCACGCATGTTGGAAGCTGCGGAAAGTTTGCCAATGAACTTGGGTTTTCTCGGGAAAGGGAATGCTAGTTTACCGGATGCACTGCATGAGCAGGTCGCGGCGGGAGCCATAGGCCTGAAACTGCATGAAGATTGGGGTTCAACACCGGCATCGATTGATAACTGCCTGAATGTGGCGGAAGAGACCGACACGCAAGTTGCCATTCATACCGATACGCTGAACGAAAGTGGCTTTGTTGAAGACACACTGGCAGCAATCGGTGATCGCACCATTCATACCTATCACACCGAAGGAGCGGGTGGTGGGCATGCTCCAGATATCATCAGAGCGTGCGGGCTGGCGAATGTGTTGCCGTCTTCCACTAATCCAACGCGCCCTTACACGGTCAACACTGTCGATGAACATCTCGACATGCTAATGGTGTGTCACCATCTCGACCCTGCCATTCCTGAAGATGTAGCGTTTGCGGAATCACGCATTCGCCGCGAAACCATCGCAGCGGAAGATATTCTGCATGACCTCGGCGCGTTTTCGATGATTTCGTCAGACTCGCAAGCGATGGGGCGTGTCGGCGAGGTGATCACTCGCACATGGCAGACTGCGCACAAAATGAAAGTACAACGCGGCAGCCTAGGTAGCGACCCAGCACGGCATGACAATACGCGTATCAAACGCTACATCGCGAAATACACCATTAACCCAGCATTAGCGCACGGCATTAGCCATGAAGTCGGTTCGATCGAACCGGGCAAATTGGCAGATTTGGTGTTATGGCGCCCTTCGTTTTTTGGCGTCAAACCTTCCATGATTTTGAAGGGTGGCATGATTGCCGCAGCGCCGATGGGCGATGCCAATGCGTCTATTCCAACGCCACAACCGGTACATTTCCGCCCGATGTTTGGTGCGCTCGGTCGTGCTATGAATTCGACACGCATGACGTTCCTTTCTGGCTTGGCCATTCGCTCTGGTCTCCCTGCGCAACTGGGATTAAACAGCCTGATTGGGGAAGTGAAAAACTGCCGTTCGGTGAAGAAAGCACACATGATCCATAACGATTGGCAGCCGTTGATTGAAGTCGACAGCCAGACCTATCAGGTGCGCGCCAATGGTGAATTACTGACTTGTGAACCCGCAGCGGTGTTGCCGATGGCTCAACGTTATTTTCTATTCTGAGAGATGAATATGATCCGATTAACACAACGTTTAACGACAGAAGCAGCAGCAGGAAAAGCGCTACTCACAACGCTGACACTGCCGATCGATCTGCGTATCAAAAGCCGCCTGAAAGTCACCTTAGATAATGGCGATGCAGCTGGCCTATTCCTGACTCGCGGTCAGCTATTACGCGGGGGCGAGTGTCTGACCGACGATGCTGGTTCTGTTGTGGTGATGGTGAAAGCCGCCGAAGAGCAGGTTTCGACGGTTCGTTGTGATGACCCGTTATTACTGAGCCGGATTTGTTATCACCTCGGTAACCGCCATGTGCCATTACAAATTGAGGCGAGTTTTGCCCGTTACCAGCATGATCATGTGCTTGATGAGATGGTGATTGGACTTGGTGGTTCGGTGGTGACTGAACGTGCACCGTTTGAACCGGAGGCTGGCGCATATCAGTCACAAGCTGGTGCAGGTCATCACCATCATCACGACCATGAACACAGTCATTCACACGCACATCCACATGCAGACAGCGCGACGGTTGTTGTGCCAATGCATGGTTTTTTGAAAACATCATAAGCAGAGAAAAGGACTTCACTATGAACAAATCACGTATGACGACAGCAATTGCTCTGATGTTAATGGCTTCACCTGCCTTTGCACACACTGGGCACATGGAGCACGGCTTTTCGTCGGGTGTTCTGCATCCGCTAACCGGTCTTGACCACTTAATGATGCTATTGAGCAGTGGTTTTCTGGCAGCATTGACTGGCCGTCGTTTATCACTGCCATTATTGACACTTCTGGCAATGGTGGTCGGTACTGGCACAGGCGTATTACTAGGCGCAAATAGTCTGGTGGAACCATTGGTACTAGCCTCACTCTGGCTAGCCGGCGCATTAATCTTCGCACCAAACCGTTTGTCAGTGCTGAGCTGGATGATGCCTTGTTTTGCGCTGTTTCATGGTTGGGCGCACGGCGTTGAAGCACCTGTTGGGCAGGTTGCGCTGTTTACTCTGGGTGCTGTGGTTTCTTCACTGGTGTTGCTGGCTGTGGGTTATGCGGTTGGCAGTAAAGCAAACCAATTTGCATGGTTGAAAAAAGGCTGGGCAGCGGCGGTATTTGCTGCAGCATCAGCGCTGTTGGTGGGCTAACTCATGACTTTTTCAGCGCTCAGTCAAACCTCGCCAGTCAGTTGGTTACAACTGTTCCAACTGATGAGCCCTAATTTGCCAGTGGGTGGGTTTACCTATTCACAAGGGTTGGAATGGGCGGTTGAAACGGGCTGGGTTAAAAATGCCGCTGAATTTGAACAATGGCTGGCTGATCAGATGGATGAAGGGCTGGTCTATCTCGACTGGCCGCTTCTCAACCACCTTTACACTGCGGCTCAGCAAGACGATCTTGCTGCTTTTGTGGAAGCGATCGATCTGCTGGTGGCGAGTCGAGAAAGCGAAGAGTTTCGGTTGGAAGAGGGGCAGCGTGGTGATGCGTTTTACCGCGTGATCAAAGATTGGGGCATTCCTGGAAGCGCAGATATGTCCGTTCATCTGAAACGTTCACAATTGGCCGGCATGGCGTGGTTTGGTGCAAAAAACAGCCTTAGTGTCGAGCAACTTGCGCTGGGCTGGGGGTTCGCACTGCTCGAAGGTGCCGTCATGGCAGCCATCAAATTAGTGCCAATCGGTCAGCAAGCAGGCCAAACGTTATTACGAAAATTATCAGCGCAGCTTCCTGAAAAATACAAGCAGGCTTGCGCCGTGCAAGACGATGAGATCGGCGGCAGTTTAACTTGCCTCGCCATCGCCAGCGCGTGCCACGAAATACAATACACGCGGTTATTCCGCTCATAACCAGATTGAAAAGGACATTGATTATGGCTCAGACATCATCCCCATTACGGGTCGGCGTAGGTGGCCCTGTTGGTTCAGGAAAAACTGCGTTGTTAGAAGTATTATGTAAAAAGATGCGTGATCACTTTGAGATTGCTGTCGTCACCAACGATATTTACACCAAAGAAGACCAACGTATTCTGACCGAAGCCGGTGCATTACCGGCAGAGCGGATTGTCGGTGTGGAAACTGGCGGCTGCCCGCACACTGCTATTCGAGAAGATGCATCGATGAATCTGGCTGCCGTAGAGGCATTGAGCGAAAAATTCGGCAATCTGGATGTCGTATTTGTTGAGAGTGGTGGCGACAACTTGAGTGCCACGTTCAGCCCGGAGCTGGCTGATATGACAATTTATGTCATTGATGTGGCGGAAGGTGAGAAGATCCCACGTAAAGGCGGGCCGGGTATCACTAAATCTGATTTATTGGTCATCAACAAAATCGATTTGGCACCCTATGTGGGTGCTCGTCTCGATGTCATGGAGTCTGATACCAACCGCATGCGTCCGGAAAAACCATGGACATTCGCGAATCTGAAAACCGGTCAGGGTGTTGATACCATCATCGATTTCATTGTTACCCACGGCATGCTGACCCCGAAAGCTTAGTCATATCTAAAGTCCCCCGTTGCCTGAACCCGGTAACGGGGTGATGCCCTGCCATAAAACCGCGCTAACTATCAATGCAGAGCTCAACAGGCTAAAGAAAGAGCTGAATCAAATCTTCTTGTAAACAAAAATAGTCACCAGGTTGAATTTGTTTTATTTTTTCTACTGGCGAAAAGACATAAATGAATTTGTTTGGCACCGCATTGAGTATTCGGGGATCACAAATGTATTGCGATTATTTGTATGTAAGGTAGAGCAGCCATGGCCACGCCAAAAGGACTAGTCTTTCAGTTGCACAGACACTGGGATGTTATTGAATCTCTTGTGCGTGCTTCTCGTGAATGGCCTGCATTCGATGAATCAAAGGTACTCAACGTCATCGGTAAGCTATCTTCATCAGCAAACAGCGAAACTCCGGCTGATATTCTGCGTAGTCTTTGTAATAACGAGCTTCTGCTGACAAGTAGTCGAACAACTAGCCTTGAGTTAAACCCTTTAGTTCTTGAGTTTGTTCGTGGCCTGACCCGTGAACATGAATTGGGTTTGTCTTCTGTACTTAAAGCCCGCGTTGAAGGAATTAAACAGGCAACTGAACAATTAAGTGAGGGGCTTAACCAGAAAGATCGTGATTTATTGCGTCAAGGAGCAGCACAGTTGGCTGAGCTTTTTCGACAGATTTCGCAACAACTGGATCAAGATCGACATGCCATTATGGAGCTTGCTGAAAATGCCAAAGCAAGTGATGTTTCCATACCTGTATCGAAACGGTATAGCTCAGTTCTTGAAGCTTATGATCAATATATCGAACCGATGAATGAAATGATGGATAGTGGATTATCCGGAACATTTTACCCGTATTTGGAAAAGGCAGAACAAGCTCTAGATAAAGCAGTTGAGGAGTTATCTATTCAGGGCGGTCTTTATTCTCACCGTCAGCAACTAAAGCAAATTGCATATCAAGCCAAAGAGCTTCGACGGTTAGGTCGTATCATTTCTCAACAATGTGCTGACACGTTACTACCGCTACGTGAAGAAGCTCGACGTCATAACGAGTTATCAGCCGCCGTCAGCCACTTATTGGGGCGGGTAAGAAAACAAGGGTTACACAGAGCCCTGAATATTAAAACAGCCCATAACCCTCTTCCATTGTGGTGGCAGGAACGTCCTCAACGGATCAGTGTTGGTGATGAAGTCCGGGTTATAATGGCTGATGCCATGTCATTTACCCCTGCACAAGAAAACTTTCCCGAAGATGCGGCAATCGGACAATATGTCCAGGAAAGCTTGATTGATGAACAAGCAGTCATAACTAGTCTGAAAGCATCGCTTCCGATTGAAAACCTCATGATCTGGTTAAAACAGAATTATGACGGCCTACCTGATAATGCAGTGTTACAGCTTTACCACGACCTTGTCCGAGAGCCTGAGTGGTCGAGCCATTATCACGACAGTGATACAAGCACTGATTTGAAGGAAATTAAGATAACTTATTACCCCCACCGGATAATGACAAAATGAATACGACTACGCTCAATATTGGAAAACTAAGCCATGTCGCTGATCTATTTCGCTGGTTTAATAGCGGTAAGCATTTGAATCGTATTGCCGAACCGGTCCTGTGGGCGGAGTTAGAATCTGAAATACACACATATCGTGAATTGTTTAATTCATTAGGGTATGAGTTGAAGTTTGATGAACGTGGTTTTGCATGGTTTCACACTGAAGATTCGTCCAATAATCCCGGTAAAAGAACGCGATCTCTAGCGCTGTTGTTTATGGTGATTTTTGACTTTCAGGCAGATGCAGGAAAACCATTAATTCGTTTTGGTGATTGGCGAATCGACCGCCCGTTACTATCCGAAATCTATAATCAGCACAATGAATTATTGATGGCTGCAAATCTTGAAAACCTTGAAAGTTTTATCGATGTGTTATCAGGTGCCGCCTGTAATTATGGATTTGCGAAACAAGAAGGGACGTTCTGGCGATTATTACCTGCTGTCTGTCGTTACTTAGACCACTTTGAAGAACTCGCTTCTGCAAGTTGGGAACAGAGAAGCGAGCTAGAGAGGTCGGAAGATAGTGATATGACGACAGATGAGGGGAGTGAAGAGGAATGATTCAGTATGGTTTTCAACGATTAGCCTTGTTGAACAGTGCCGGTTATTCACGCGCTGAGCTTCCATTAGATGATTCAGTATCACTGATCGCCCCCAATAACACGGGGAAAACGAGTTTAATAAATGCCCTGCAGTTTTTATTAATCAATGATCGCCGCCGTATGGATTTTGGTGCACATGATTTTGATAAAACAAGAAAATTCTACTTTCCCAACAACAGCTCCTATATTTTGTTAGAAGCGACACTGCCACAAACTGGTACGGTAGTTTTGGGCTGTGTAGGTAAAGGGATCAGCCACGACTATGAGTATTTTGCTTACAAAGGCGCCCTGGATATTGATGATTTTCGCTTACCTAATGGTTCGCTGGTAACGCAGACACAACTAGTCAGTCATATGGCTGGCAGAAGTAAGTTGATATCTCGTTATAGCAGTTCTGAGTTTCGTGATGCTTTATATGGCAGCAGAAAAACACGTAATACTAATGAGCCTGATCTGACCGTTTTCCGGCTTGAACACCCTTCAGATGCATCTGCATTTCAGCAAGTACTGACTCGCACACTCCGGCTGGATAAACTTAATTCAAGCGATGTTAAAAATTACTTATTACAAATATTTAAACGTGACCTTCCTGATGCCAACATCGATTTCAAACAGGAATGGGATAAAACGTTCGCCGAAGTGAACGCCGAACGGGCTCAATATAAAGCTGCCGTGACCCAGAGTAATCGAATCGAGTTGTTAGCGGCTGACTTTGAGTCACGCTTGGTATTGCGCGGAAAAATAATTGATTGGCGCCCCCGCATTGAAGAGGGGCTACGTCAGTGGCAGAGCTATTACAACGGCGCAGAAGAAAAGCTCAGCCAAGAAGTCACACACCTACGTGATGAACAATCGAAACAGACTATTCGCGATCGCGACCTAGTGAAAAGGGAAAGCGAACTAAAGCTGTTATTATCCAATATTGAAGATGCAGACCAGAAACAATCTGATTTAGCTCTGCGCTTTGAGTTAGTGAAAAACCGTAAACAACTTGAATACCAGTTATCCGCCATTCAGCAGGAGCTTGAGGCACAGATAACACTCATTGGCCAGGCTAACAGCAGAAGTATTGAAGCTATTCGCCGGGAGCAACAAAAGCTGCAGCGGGAACTGGCAGAGTTACAGCAACAGAAAAATAACCTGAGCGATAATTTGTATCGTCGACTGAGTGCTGCATTACCGCTTGAAGATCTTGCCCGATTAAATCGGGTATTCAGCCGTTCAGTCATGACGCTAGGGCCAGCTGATTTTGATCTCGATATTGATAAGTTGCGCCACGTCTTATCCCAGTCATCTTCCGATACAATCCATTTAGACGGATTGAAGCTAGCTGTATCTCAGTTGCCACAACAACATACACAAGTATCAGAAGCTGAGCTCAATGAACAACTTGCAGATGTAATCAATCAACTGGAAATGTTGAAGAAACAGCTGGAAGTTGCAGAGCAGATGGAGCCTGCCAAGGCTAAAAAGCAACAACTGGAAAATGAAAAACGGCAGTTAGAACAGGCATTAGCTGATTTCGACACATTGCTTCAATTAAAGGATAAATTACAAGAGCGTGCACAGAAGAAAGCTGAGTTAATTCAGACTCTCAACGAAATTACTGAACAGCTGGCTAATTTCAAGAAGTTGGCAGAAGACCTGATTGCCAGAATCAATACTATCAATGCTGAACACAGTTCATTAAGCCAAAAACATCAGGATATTGAACGTTTACGGAATCAACGTGTTGATGCTGAAGTGCCATTCCGTTTTCTGGAAGATTTAGACCATAAACATTGGATAGCAGAATCAGAATGGCCATTAAGTGAATTAGCTGAACGTTTAAAACAATACCAACGTGACTGCCGTCAGTTGCTGGATTTGAACAAAGACTTACAGCAAGGACTTCACGAACTGCACAGTGGTGGTCTGACTAAATATCAATACAGTGATACACCAGACGCCGAGTGGGAAAAAATCATTGAGTTTCATCAGATGCTTCCCAAAGAAGCGGAAGCACTTGAGAAAAAGGCACGTAGTGCGGTGATTAACGTTACGGCTAGCCTGAAAGAGTTGCGAGATGGGTTGTATTCCTTCAAAGGCAGGATGCGGGAATTCAATCGATTAATCAGTAGCAGGCAACTATCCGATTTAAAAACGTTCAAGATTGAACCTGTTGACGAAACACATCTGGTTGAAGCGATTGACTCACTAATCAATACAGCAGCACAAGTTGAGACGGGTGACAGTTTTGACTTATTTAATCAAAACAGTGTACTGGACGATGTGAAGTTAGAGCGAGCTAAACAGGTCTTGATTGATGAGGGTAATGCGCGGCAGGGACTGAAAGTTTCAGATCTGTTCCGTCTTGAGTTTATCGTTGGGAAAATAGATCAACCAGACGAATCCTTCCAGGACATCGATAGCGCAGCTTCCAATGGTACCGTGTTGATGGCGAAGCTGGTGACTGGCTTAGCTATGCTGCATTTGATGCAAGACAAACGACACAATGTGCAGACGATTTGCTATCTCGATGAGGCGTTAGCTCTCGATGCCCGAAATCAGCGAAGTTTGATTGAAACAGCCAAGCATTTTGGTTTTTCTTTGATATTTGCATCCCCATCGCCTCTTGCAACAGCACGTTATTGTGTTCCGATTTATCACACGAACGGACGCAATCACATTAGCCGGCAAGGCTGGCAAATTCTGACGCGTCATGACGAGATTTAGCCATGAGCCGGTCATTACAGGCAGCACTCGACAAACTCCGCAAGATGCAATCAGGCGTATTACCTGCGTCTGCTTTGAGTTCTGCACAACGTGATTCACTGGAACAATTTGCCCGGACTACCGGGAGCGTCCAGATGCGCCCCAATGGCAGAGGCGTTGTATTCGCGATAACTCAGCCTGAAGTTGTGGATAAACATTGGCGTGAATTTTCTCCCGTTGATCTCAAGGATCTGGATGACGCTTTACCTAATCGCGCCAGAAATATTGCTACCGCCCGTTCAAGCAAAAGTCGGGAGCATCAGCATGAAATTCACTATTTGTTACTGAAAGCGGGAAAGGGGGCTGTGACATGGTGTGATGATGCAGGTCATCAGCTTGATCTCCGTCAGAGCACCGATCAGCTAGGCGCGGCAGCGTTTGCCATTCACGAAAATAACTCATGGTCGACAGGCGGCTCTCTCTGGTTAGTTGAGAATCAGGCGGTATTTGATCGGCTTGATTGGTTACCGGATGCGCCAAATACCAGCGTTGCTTATTACAGCGGTCATCTGCGGAATAGCTTGCTGGAATGGTTAGCCGCCAAACCAAGAGCGTCTAAAATATGGTTCTTCCCTGACTATGACGGTGTTGGCCTAATCAATTACGCTCGCATTAAGGATTGTCTTGGTGAGATAGTTCAGTTCTGGTTGATGCCGGAATGGGAAACGCACCTAACTCATTTTGGAAATGCAAAACTTTGGCAAGATACATTCCGGGAGTTTCAATCTGCTCAGGTTCGTTTAGCACAGATACAGCCAGAACCTGAATTGATAAAGCTTATTCAATCGATGCAAACACATGGATTGGCGCTTGAACAGGAATCCATTTGGCTCGAAGCTGTAGATATCGGATAAAATGATTCTTCAACTTCGGTCTGATGAGCCAATCGACGAATGCATGAGCCGAGTCGAAGAATTGAACAAGCTGCAGAAACAAACCAACAATTTGCAAAACGAGTTGCTGCGCGAAAAGCAATTTAACCGCAAAATTGATTTAAACCGTGAACTTCGCGTGCTCAGGCAAACCCTGCAGACGCTGCAAATCACGAATGAATAATATTTGATCAGAACAACTGACAGGAATTTTCATGGGTAATCAGCGATTACAGCAACAGCAGGCAACGTTTGATCAACAAGCACGGCCGATCCCTGATGTCTCAGCAGAGAATAAGGAACACTGATGGGTACAACGTTGGATAAATTAACGATTCAGGGGTTCAAATCAATCCGAGAACTTAGTGGATTTGAGTTGCGGAATCTTAACGTGATTGTTGGCGCTAATGGTGCTGGCAAAAGTAACCTGATTGCCTTTTTTAAAATGCTACGTGCCTTGATTGATGGCAACCTGAATCGTTTTGTGCGAGACAGTGGTGGTGCTGGAGATATGCTGTTTAATGGCCGAAAGGTCACGCAGAGGATGTTTTTTGAAACACATTTCGGTGCGCGTGGTTATCGTTTTGCATTGGTGCCAACACCAGCCGATACCTTTGCTATTGAGGATGAAGCTCGTTATTTCCAAGGTGGAACGGCAGGTTGGTGGTTATTGGGCGACAGTAATGACGGCAGCTCAAAACTGGTTGCAGAGGTGCAACGAAATCAGCCAGATTCGCGTTATTCCAAGCCGGTTTATGACGCAATTTCATCGTGGCAGATTTATCATTTCCATGACACCAGCTCGACCACAGGTATGCGCAATTACGAAATCGTACAAGATGATAAAGTCTTACGTACTGACGCTGCTAATATCGCGCCGTTCCTGCTCAAGCTACGTAATGCTCATGCCGATGAATACAAAGCTATTCTGAATGCGGTGCGGTTGGTGACGCCATTTTTTGATGATTTTATTCTTGAACCTCGGCAAAGCGGCGCACGCGAAGAGCTTAATTTGAGCTGGAAGCAGAAAGGCTCTGATTACCCGATGCAACCTTATCATCTTTCTGATGGTTCGATCCGTTTTATCTGTCTGGCGACCGCATTACTGCAGCCTGAGCCGCCTTCTACCATCATCATTGATGAACCTGAACTGGGTCTGCATCCGGCCGCGATTGTCATTCTGGCTGAGTTAATTCAGCAGGCTGCACTTCGCACACAAGTGATTGTTGCAACCCAATCGCCTGCGCTGATGGATCAATTTGCCATTGAAGATATCGTGGTAGTGAATAGGAAAGATGGCGCATCGACCTTTGAGCGTCTGAACGAACAAGACTATTCACAATGGCTGGAAAGTTATTCTGTCGGTGAACTCTGGACGAAGAATGTCATTGCCGGGGGCCCGACCTATGAGTGATTACATCGAAGTGATCGCGATTGTCGAAGGCAAGACAGAACAGGTATTTGTTGAACAGGTGCTGAGGCCATATCTGGAAGAAAAGATGATTTTTATCTCGGCAACGCAGGTCAGCAAGCCGGGCCAGAAAGGTGGTGATGTTAAGTTTAGCCGGGTCATCAACGATATCAGAATTCACCTGAAGCAACGTGCGGATATCTACGTCACCACACTGGTTGATTACTATGGCATTAAAGAATGGCCTGGTATTGAAACACTGGCCGATCATCTTTCGCCTGCTCAGATAGCAGAGCATCTGAATGAGGCAACCAGGCAACAAGTGGTTTCAGCCTTTGCCAGTCAGCAGGCTGACCGGCGTTTTATTCCCTATATTGCTGTTCACGAATTTGAAGCCTTGCTGTTTAGTGACAGTGCAGTATTAGCCAGTGAGCTAGGGGTAGGTGAAGAACAAGTAAGACAAGTGTTGGCTGAATGTGGCGAGCCGGAAGCGATTAATAACGGTAGAGAAACAGCACCCTCCAAGCGACTGGATCACTGGTCTCCGAATGGCAAATTTGCCAAAACCACCGCAGGTATTGCGATTGCGCAACAGATTGGCATTGCACGTATGCGGGAGCAATGTCCGTTATTTAACTCCTGGTTGGCACAATTCGAAGCATTGGTAAGATAAGCATGAAGCTGAAATTCAAACATCAGGTCTATCAGGCCAACGCTGAGCAGTCCGTCGTCGACTGCTTTAAAGGCCAACTGCCGGATGACGCTGCAGGTCGTTACAAAATTGACCCTGGCTCACTTACAACGTCGTGGATAATTTCAAAAGCTTGATAAATATTGTGAAGTAATTTGGGGTTATTGCACCTTTGTAGTTCCGTCCGTTAATCCGGACGGGACTGATTTTGTCAGCGCTGGTCGTGATTAATCAAACTAAAACAATGACATATACTAGTGTGTGTCATTATGGCAGATGTTTTCAAGGCATTCAGATAAGAAGCTTCGAATTCCTTCTACACTTTTCAGCGCATTGTCGAAATCATATGAAACAACATATTTCTCCAGTTCCAGTGCTAAATCCGGACAAACCCTTTCAAAACAAGATTTGTGTTGAGAGTAATAAAACTCAGCTTCCAAATCACTATCCTCCAGCAATTTAGAGAAATGTTGTAGCTTGAGTAGCAGTACCGATAAATCCATATTTTCACATTCTAGAGATGGTACTTCGGTCAACATTTCTCTTGAGATTAATGCTTCATCTAGTTGGTTTCTCGCAACATCTAACAACGAGTGTTCAATGCTCAGCTCCATGATCAACCAAAACGTACTACCTACTCCACGTTGACTTTCAACACCAACCTTTCCTCCCATTAGATGGGCAATACGCTTACAAATCGCCAAGCCTAACCCCGTTCCACCGTATTTACGCGTAGTTGAGGAATCTACCTGCTGAAAATCATCAAACATCCTTAGTTGATCCTCGACGGACAAACCAATTCCGGTATCCTGAACACTCATGCGAAGCCCAATAGACTTTCCTGTACGGTATTCACTGCACACCCGAATAGTTACTTCTCCTTTGTTCGTAAACTTGATTGCGTTACTCACAAAGTTGAGCAATACCCGTTTTATTCTGAGTGGATCGCCCAACAGCATTGGCAGGTTGTTCTCCACATCAGTGTGTATTATCACTTGATTTTTCTTCGCGTTGTATTCAAAAATATCGCGTACATCGTACACAATGGCTGTAATATCGAATGGGATATATTCGAGCTCAAATTTACCTGCACTCAATTTTGACAAGTCGAGAATATCGTTGATCAACGACAACAAGTGATTGCACGATTTATCGATGGTCACTAAATTATTATGCTGTTCCGCATTGACTTTTGAATGCAACAGTACGTGAGTCATTCCTAGTATTGAGTTCATTGGCGAGCGTATTTCGTGACTAACTGTCGAGAGGAATAAGCTCTTTGCGACATTCGCATCTTCAGCCTGTAATTTGGCATCTTTCAATGCACTTGTCAGCATGTCGAGTTTAGTCCCCATTTGGATGATAGAATCAGCTGTTTCATCTAGCTCCTTCAGGCGAAAACCACTATGTGAAACATAAAAGTCACCCATACTGACTTTCTGTACCATGTTTTGGATCTGAGTAAGAGGTGTAGCAATCGCGCGACTCATTTTTTTCGATGAGAACCAGATAAAAAGCAGAAATATTGAATAGAAAATGACCAAGCCAAAAATCAGTATATAGCCAATATTCCGATATTTCTTCTCTAATGATCGAGATGCTGCGTACATTTTGTTTTCATCAACGATCATGAGTAGTTGCCAATGTGTTTCTGGGATCGTTACCCAGGAAACCAGTTTGTTCATACCGTTCAGCGTTATCTGCATGATGCCCTGAGCACTTTCATTCAATTGCTTACTTAACCCGACTGTCTCAGAATGTTTATTCAGGTTAAATTGCTCTGGCTTGAATACCTCTTTTGAAATTGCCTGTTGATAGTGATGATCGGTTAGCTCTTTCACACCAAAGTCTTGTTCTCCTTCCGGAGGCAAGGCCATAATCGTCCCGTTGTCGCTGGCCAGAAGTGCGTAGCCATCCCATGGTATACTTAAATGTTGAATACTCTCTACGATCGTGCTTACCTTGATATCCAGCCCGACCACGCCCTCAAGAAAATCTTGGTTGTAAACCGGAGCAATCGCCGATGCCATCCAGCCATGCCCGGCAGGATCAATATAGACATCTGTCCAGACCACACCTCGTTCAGGATTGTATTTGTCAGTTGCCAGATAATAGAAGTTGTAGTCAGGGATCTTCATATCTGTCGGGTATTGTTCCATAGTAGAGAACCACGGATAAATGCGGTTGTAAGAATCCCAGCTGTTAAAATAAATCGATGCAACCAGCTCATTATTCTGTTTTATTTGTTTCATGAGCGGATCCAGCATTGCCAGTTTATAGACTTTGGTTAGATCCTTTTTTGATGTGAAGGCAGAGTAAAACGAAGCTGCACCACCCCGATCATTGAGCGAAAACAGAACACCGCTGTTGCTCATTTTCAGGTTCGATTTTTCAGACGCAATTTCATCACCTGTTGCTGTCAACGCTCGTACTGTTTCATTGCGATACAATGAGGTCAGGCTTACTATATTTTTTAATTTTTCTCCGATAATTTCCATCTCACGCTTAGATGATATCTCCAGTTCATCATTGACCTGACTTTTAATGTATTTCATGTTGTCGGTACTGATAAAGTGGTTACTCAACAGATATACTGCGATAAGTACAGTCTCTACCATAATCAGAGGGATGATTCCGGTCTTAATCATGGAGCGCCACACCCAAGTTTGGGTACTAATCGTGTTTATTTTCATTGTTATTCCACATTGTCCAGAGAACATTGGGCGAACTTAGTCAGTCGCGGTACAGCTGAGTAGTCTGATAAAACTTATCCTCAATGGTACAAAATACGTCAACAATATCGGGATCAAAATGGGTTCCTTTCCCGTCGATAATCAACTGTACTGCATGTTGATGGGAAAAAGGCGGTTTATAGACCCGCGCACTGATCAGTGCGTCATACACATCAGCAACGGCCATTAAACGCGCTGACAACGGAATATCAGTTCCCGATAAACCTAATGGATAACCGCTGCCATCCCAACGCTCATGATGCGAATACGCAATTTCCTTGGCATATTTAAGAAACGATATTGTCTTGCCAGTAAACAACTCAGCCTTTTGAATAGCTTCATATCCAATTGTGGTATGAGTTTTCATTATTTTGAATTCTTCCTCAGTCAATTTTCCTTTTTTGAGCAGAATAGTGTCGGGGATACCAATTTTACCAATATCGTGAAGAGGGGCTGATTTATAGAACAAATCGATCGTTTTATCATCCAAAATGTTAGTGTATCTAGGCTTGAGACGAAGATTCTCCGCCAGAAGTTTGATGTAAATTTGAGTACGACGAATATGATTACCTGTTTCGTTATCACGAGTCTCGGCTAAAGAAATCATTGCATAGAAAGCCACATTTTGTATGGCATGTAGTTCTTCCTGTTGACGGAGTGATTCGTGTGTTCGGCGTTCAACTTCCTTCTCGAGGGATCGTTTTTCACCGTTCAGTAAATCTTTCGCCAGCTTCAATGACACATGTGTTTTTACTCTGGTTTTGAGGATATCAGGATTAAGGGGTTTCGTTACATAGTCAACAGCCCCTAGTGCTATGCCTTTGAGTTCATCAGTTTTTTCAATTTTTGCGGTTAAAAAAATAATGGGAATATCTGAAGTAGTGGGGTTAGCTTTGAGATTTTTACAAACTGTAAAACCATCCATATCCGGCATCATGATATCAAGCAAGATGAGATCTGGGCACGCAGATCCAGCGAGCTTGATACCACCGATACCACTGTTCGCGCCTTTGACTTTGTAGTCATCTTTGAACAACTGATACATTAGTGTCAGGTTTTCAGGAATATCATCTATCACCAATAATGTTGGTTTGGATAAAGATGTATCATGCATCATAAACTCCCTTCAAAAAACTTCCTTTGCTATTTCCGTTATCCGTTGCCAAAACAGATAAACATGCATAGAAACACAAACTGTATAACATCTCATGCCTGTAATTTTGAATAATTAAAATGTTAACTATTCTCACTGAGCTTATCATAAAAATGATACCTACCCTTTCCGGCTTGTTTTGCTCGATACATGGCTTGGTCAGCCTGAACAATCAACTGCTCTGCACTGATGTCTTGTGTTGTCGGGTGATAGGTAAACCCAATACTGGCACTGACCTTAAATTCCCGATGGCCTATTTGCAATGGCTGAGTAATGGTATTCAGTAAGCGCTTTGCCAGTTGTTCCCAATGTGCGTTGTCACTCGTTGTATTTGCAGTAAACATTGCTACAAACTCATCGCCGCCAAAACGAGCAACAAGATCTGTCCCTCGAAGGATTTGTTTCATGCGTTGTGCAGTAGTAATCAATAGCTGATCGCCTGCAGCATGACCATAACGATCATTTACTTGTTTGAAACCATCTAAATCGATGTATGCCACGGCGAGTTGATGTGTTGAATCGTCTTTTTGGTGTATGGCGAGTGTTAATTTATCCGTGAAAAATGTTCGATTCGGCAGCCCTGTTAACGGATCATAAAAAGCCTGCTGTTCAAGCTGTTTTTCATATTGCTTCTGGTTTGTAATATCCGAAAACAAACTGACATAATGGTGTATTTCATTTTTGTGATTTTTCACAGCACTGATCGTCAGTTGTTCTACGAAAATTTCACCATTTTTTCTTCGATTCCAGATTTCTCCTCGCCAATGCCCCTCTTCCAGCAATTGCTGCCAAAAGCTCTGATAAAAAGTCGCATCCATATATCCTGACTGAAACAATCGGGGATTACGCCCTATCACCTCGTCAAATGAATAACCTGTGATCTCAGTAAATGCATTATTCACCTTTACAATATTGGCATTCACATCTGTGATCATGATGGCTTCCTTTGCATGAGTGAACACACTGGCCGCCAACGACAATTCATCCTCGATTTGTTTTTGTGCGGTGATGTCATTAAAGCTACTGATCACAGCATATGGTTTTGTATCACCTACGTGAAAGATGGGCTGACTATTCACACTCAGCCAAGTCGTATGGTCTGCTGATTTTAATCCCATAATAAATCCACGAATGGGCTGAGAGGTATCCATACATTGCACAGCTGGATGTTCATTTAGTGACAAAATTTCACCATTTTCTCGGACCCGCACCCATGTCATATTTGCGAGGTTATTATGCTCAATTTCATTTCTATCAACCCCAAATATGGTGCACGCTTCGTCATTGATAGCCAGAACATTCATATCTGGATCTTGAGTTAAACAACCTGTTGGAATGCTGTTATGCAACGCCCGATAGCGAGCTTCACTTTCAAGTAATTGGATGATGGCCTTATCTCGGTCAGTAGTGTCATAAATTGTTGAATAAAGAAAATCCTGACCATTGACAGTGATTGGTCCTGTAGATACTTCAACTTGTCGGATTTCACCAGATGCCAACCGATGGGGAAAGAGAAAAAAAGAGCTGTGTTCTGCTTGTGCACTCGCTATTGCAGACAGGATCTGTTCTTCTGTCAGGCAATTGATATCACCGATTTTAAGTTGTAATAACTGTTGCCGTGAATAGCCATAAAAATTTTCCGCTGCCACATTGACATTTTTAATTGCCTGAGTATTGGGGTCTATTAGCAAAATAGGTGTTTTGGCTTGTTCAAAAAACAAGCGATACTCATCGTTATTTTGTTGTTGCAAGTACGTTGATATATCGTCAAGTAACGAGAATATGTGTTCAGGAAGGACATTAATACCTGATATGAGTTTATCCCGGATCGTTTTTATCCGTTCATGAATTGGTATTGCATTATTGACAGTCTTCAACATGCACGGGTTCCTGAACTTGATGCCAACAGTTGATTTTCTGCAACACTGGATAAGTTCAGGGTGGCTCGATGTTTAGTTATTGACATAATTAATTTAATTCCAGACCTTTATCAGAAAGGTCACTCATGATTAGGTAAAATACCGACTATCATCTCATTGTTTATTTTGAATCCATTATTTCCGATGCGGTACCCATTGTATTTTTTCTTGATGTCAGAACTTTTTTTTGAGATTGAAATGTAGTCACCTTCAAAGTGGGTTAACTCATTACACTTTAGACCAACCAAATCAGAAATAGAGTTTATGCCATATACAATAATGCTGGAGTTCATTGTTTTTACAGTAAGCAGCAAATCATTGAATGTTTGTTCGATAAACATGCTGTGGTGAATTAAGAATGGTCCAATATTGTTTTTTAACGATAAAGAAACACATGATTCAAGGTCGTTGCACATATTGATGGAATGTGAAGTATAAATATTTTTGGAGAGGTTTTTTGATATTTCATCATGATTCCTAATATTTTTCTCGTTTTTAACAAATAAGCTTAATGAGATTCCAAAACAATTAAGATCGTCAGCCAATCTGTTTATATATATCTGATTCTCTCTAGAATTAAGATCGAAATAACAGTCCAAAATAATCCATTTAAGCGTATTTATGCTTTTGAGGTCGCTCAGGTCTTGTTTTATTTTTGATAACTCATTTGAAAGATGAGTGTTAATTGAATTATTATTAATGCATTTTAATAAAAAATCATCAACATTTGACACATGATCGCCAAAAGAAAAGAGAGAATTGATCCATGGATATAATTTTACCTTTAATCTTAACGCATGTAATTGCCCATTTATATCAATGGCAGGAGAGTACTGCAATGAAAAATAATCATTTTGTCGGACCACATCTAAAAATTTCATTCTGCTCACCTATTAATTATGAAATTCATAATTTACTCTTGTATTTCTTGTAGATTATTTATGCTTTATTTAACAGGAGTTTTATGAATTGAAATGAGTTTGTTGAGTTCAGGCGGTTGATTGTATGTGAAGTTTTTAGACATGCTGATTTATCCTATTCTTATAATTCCAGTTTACTCTGGAATAACGATAAACAATTATCGCACTTTGAAGGGAACACAGCAAAATGATCAATAAAATCTAATTTTTTATTAACCAATGCAAACCCGCCACCATGACCATGATGATGGTAGACTGGAGGCTTTGCGTCCTGACTTTTCAGTGCAGTTTGCTGTTTTTTACTAAATTAATTCCATTATAAGATATATCAAAATTAAAAGAATTAGAAATTAGTAAAAAAATTATGATTTTTTTATAAAATTTAGGAGTGAGAATGCCCGCAGAGATTCAATACGGTGCGCCTGAAGCAGGGCTTTCACCGGGTACCGCAGCGCATCCAGACAGACAATGGCAGCGAATTCATATCTAAATCGATAGATCGCTGGGCCTATGAAAATG
>MTLE01000125.1_pt2 | contig 134969 bp, 124 predicted proteins | sample 1982461 | NCBI WGS metagenome assembly MTLE01 (sample SAMN05712605, study PRJNA340218) | biofilm metagenome | isolation source: sample SPL anode biofilm adapted to -200 mV | place: USA | collected 2012-02-03
ATTGCCGCCTGCCGTAAAACTTAATATGAAATGTTTCCCGTTCAGCTTGTCACCACCAGTACCGAATGCGAAACCGTGAGCCAGAACCTGGTCCATCCATTGTTTCATTATAGCGGGTACGCTATACCAGAACAGCGGAAATTGCATCACGATGGCATCCGACTGCATCAGTGCCTCCTGCTCCTTCTCTACGTCGATGTTGAAATCAGGGTATAATTCACACAGATTCCTGACTTGATATTCAGGATGACTATCCCTAATAACTGAAAGAATTTCTTTGTTTGCAACTGAATCTTCAAAAAATGGATGTGCAAAAATAATTGTTACTTTTTTCATAATGGCGGGTTTGTTAGATGTACATACAATTTAGTTGATACTAAAAAACTTATTTCTCGATAATCTGATTAGCTTTATTAATATCAGATGTGAGTTTTAAAGCAAAATCTTTTCCAAGAACTTCACAATAATGAGTGTATAAATTATATAATGATTCTCGAATAAGTTTGCTTTTCTCGATGCCAAGATCAGTAGGTGAAATATGATAATTACGCCCATGTTGTTCTTTTTCAATGAGCCCCTTTTGAAGAAGTTTATCAAGGAAACGCGTAATTGTAGAAGGCTTAAGATTCATCAAAGATGCTATTTCGTTTTGCGAGAGTCCGGGATTGTCGCATAAAAGCAACATAAGATGAGCATAAGACGGGTCAAGACCAGTGATAGCAAATTGCTCCTTAGCCATCTCGGTTATATATCGAGAAAGTGAATTAGCTGTAAAATAAAGACAGCAACTAAGATATTCGTGGCAAATTTGCTCCATTTCCAATTAATTTTTTTGCAAATATAACCTCAATAGTTGTATATACAAATATTGATTGAAAGAATTGATATTTTTTAACGAAAAAAATTGGGATTATCTACCAGATGATAAATAATCCCAAGTGAAACAGTATGCAAAATAAAACGTAAAATGATTGTTAGAAAGCAAATCCGATCCCGCAATTAATCCAATTTTCATTAAGATTAGAGTTGCTATGATTGTATTTCCACTGGTAATCGGCTTTAACCACTACTCCATGGGTAGGAGAGTATCCAAGTCCGGCTGTGATTTCAGAAAAGTGATATATATCGCTTTCAACATTGGATGCTAGTTTGTGCTGAGTGTTATAATCTTCGTATCTTACGAAAGGGGTGAGCTTTTGCTTGCCATAATATTTATTTTGAAGAAGGTCATACGCTAACTCAAGGTACCATCCTTGCATTTGGCTTCCTATATCATTCTTTTGACCATTGAATGAATTGTATTTATTTGTGTTGCCCAAAAAAGTGTGTATATATTCACCTCTTACTTCAAATGCTTTGTATCTATATTGGGCGTCTATGCCAATCATTGATATATTAACAACAGAAGAGTCGGCACGAGAGGTTGCTAAGTCATTATTTCTATTAAGCTTGTCAAATAATTTAGACTGACTCCTTCCAAAATATCCTGCTAAGCCAACCTTGAGGTTAGTTATGCCATTAAAACTTACTTTAGCTGATAGATTAGGTGATGTGATGTAGCTATTGATTGCTTTCTGACGAGCTTTTCTGAAGCCATCTTTCGCTGTAATGCGGTCTTGAGTATCATATCCGTTAAATCCAGTAAATATATAAGCTTGATATGTGAGAGACAGATTATCCAAACGGCCTCGTACTCCAGCTCCCATTTCACGCCAAGTGGTTGGCACTATGATATTATCAACGGATGGGCGTTGGACACCATTGAATCTTGTGGGTTCGTGGTACTCGTTAATTAAACCCATAGGAATAAGCATCACGCCTCCTCGTAACTGGAATTTATTATTTAAGGAAAAATTTAGATATGCTTGTTCAAGGTAGAATTCATTGCCATGCTCGACCTCAAATTCGCTTACCAAATGAATCTTAGGCGAGAATTGATATCCTAAAAATAATACTACCCGATGGGGATCAAGTTTTCCAGCATAGGAGGTGGAAGATGCCACTCGTTGTGTGTAATCCAATTGTCCGTAAGCTCCTACGCTTAAATTGCTCTCTCGTTCCTGTTCTAACTTCGATGCTATTGAAGAGTTCTCTTGTGAAAAGATTGTAATGCTTGTTAATGACAAGAATCCTATTGCCATCAAACTTCTAATAAGTGATTTCATAAATTATAATTAAAATTTCGATGCAAAATTAGAGGAACGAAGGTGTGTGTACAATCGTTATAAATGATTAAAATTAACAACAAAGTCATTATTTGTGAGGATAGAAATTGGCAGCAAATTTTATAAACTAGGAAATTAATAGCAAAAACAAAAGAGCACCATTTATGCGAATGATGCTCTTAGAGAATGTATATGGAGGAATTGTTTACTTAGTGGTAAGTTCAATAATGTAGTCGTAATCGTTTTGATTAGGGGCATGTACGATATTAAGAGTAACTCCATATTTATTTTGTTCAAAAAATACTTTTGATTCGGTGCCAAATACCTTTGCGTTTTTTACCTTTTTGGTCATAGGAAGGAAAATTGTATTATCCTTAGTATTAAGTATGTGGACAAATAATTTATTCCCCTTACGCGTGGTGACTCCCCATTCATGTGGAAGAACATCGCCTTGACGGGTGCCATATATTGTTTCACCGTATTTAGACATCCATTTACCAACTTCTTGCAAACGGTCAATTGCGAGTTCTGGAAGCTCTCCAGTAGGCATAGGGCCAATATTCATAAGAAGATTAGCATTATTGCCAGCAGCTTTCACGATATATTGAACAAGTTCTTTGCAGGATTTATAGCTCTGGTCTTCAATCTTATATCCCCACATTCCATTCATGGTTTCACACGTTTCCAATGGCAACGCACTTATTTTTTGTCCAGAAAACCCCGATTGATTCTGTCCAGGGAGGTCTCTTTCAAACATTTGGAAGTCTTCGCCGTCAAGTGGAGTTGAGTGGTGGTTGTTTCCAACGAGGCAAGCAGGTTGATATTTGTGGATGAGGTTGTAGAGCTCAGATATTTTCCAGTCAAAATCTTTTGGCTGATCCCAGAGTCCATCAAACCATATTCCATCAATTTTGCCGTAATTTGTTAGAAGCTCCGTTAGCTGATTGAGCATGAATTGATGATAAGTTTCCCATTTGCCATGATTCACGCGTCCAGTTCCTTGTCCTGTAGAACCCAATGGATAGTAGTCTTCGCGACTCCAATCAAGAAGGGAATAATACAAAAACACTTTGATTCCTTGCTTGTGACATTCGTCGGTTAGTTCTTTGACAATATCACGTTTAAAAGGCGTTGCATCTACGATATTATAGTCGGACCATCTGGTGTGAAACATTGAAAAACCTTCATGATGGCGTGAGGTGAAACAAATGTATTTTGCTCCAGAATTCTTTATTTCTTCAACCCATTTTTTTGCATCGAATTTCTGGGGATCGAAACCTGACGCAAATTTGGCATATCCTTTATAATTCAGGTTTTTGATTTGCATGTACCATTCTCCTTGTGCCATCATACTATATAATCCCCAATGTAGGAAAATCCCAAATTTGTCGTTTTGAAATTCTTCCCGCATTTTGATATTTTCAGGAGTAGGTTGATATGACTGCGCATTCATACTACCTGAATTGAAACATGCAGAATATATGATTGTGAGGATAGCGATGAAATTAAAAATACTTGTTCTCATTTCTATTTTAAGTTAAAGTCCAGATTCATTATTTAAAAAACAGGTAATTATTTACAAGAATGAATTACTTGAAATGGTTAAAAACAGGAATATATCTAATATTTATGATTGTAAAGGTAATAAAGAAATTTATAAAAGGCTGGTATAGACTTAGCGTATTTCTTGAAATCAAATTCTGTGTTAAAGTAATTGGAATCAAAATTCTAAAAATCAAAAGGCGTTACAATTATTTATTATTATTCAGCCATTCAACGAATTCTCGTGGAAGATAAATGTTTTCAATATCCATAGCGCGTTGAAACAATGGAGCTATTTCTTCATCTTTGAACCCCGCTATTCCACATCCAATGCGTGTGACCAAGAATTTGAGATTAGGATTGCTTTTAGCAAAGTTGATGAATTGGTCAACATAAGGGCTAATTGCATCTATTCCTCCGTGCATAGTAGGGATGGCATAGGATTGCCCTTGAATACCAACGCCACAACCCATAATAGCACCAAAAAATTGATGTGCGATTCGAGCAGCTCCACCAGCGTGATTGCCTTGTAGGTTGCTTCCAAAAACGAATATTTCGCCAGGCTTAAGACTATAAATTGTTTTAGGGCTGATTCTTACTTGGATGTTAGATTTATTTTCCATAAATATTATATTTTAAAATATCGAATGGATATTTATATGTGTTTGATTTCTCGATTAATTCATCTTTGTGCTCTGGCAGTATGTACCAATTGATGCGTTAATCTGACATAAATATAAATTATGATATTGAATAAAACAAATGAGGGGGGAAATAATCAGATTAATCATTTAGTTTATTTCCTTGGGTATTTTTTATGCTGAGCGGAGTGTATTTGGGGTATGTGTGAAAGTTGATTATCTTTGTGGAAAATAGGGTATGACTTGGCTCCCATGAGGATTACAAGTATATTTAGACCTTAATAATTTATTACTACTAAAGAAAACTTATTCATACGAGCGATGAAAAATATAGGAATCTATACATTAACTTCACCATTGCATGATGAAAAATCTGTGAAAGTATCTACAGCTGAATTTTTGGCAGGATTAAACATTGATTACGATATGGAGGGTGTTGACTTAAGAAATTATGGAAGTCATTCACTTGATTTGATATATGTGTGCACAGGTGGAACAGAAGGATTGTTTCGAGGAATCTTTGATCAGTTGCGTAAGCAATCAGATAGTCCAATTTATCTTCTTACTTCAGGTAAGAGTAACTCGTTGGCGGCATCAATGGAAATCTTATCTTATTTGCGCCAACTTGGTGTGAAAGGGGAGATTATTCATGGCGATGCAGATTATGTGAATGACAAAATATCAACATTGACAAAAGTAGGCGAAGCGAAGAAGAAATTGAATGGATGCAAACTAGGCATAATAGGGAAGCCATCTGATTGGTTGATTTCAAGTAATGCGAACCGAGAGGCTGTTAAGGCTAAATTTGGAATTGAATTGATAGATATTCCTATGGAAGAATTGCTCTCAGCTATGCCCAAAGAAGAATGCCAGGTTGAATCTGAGCTAATGGAAAAGGCATCCTGCAGGAATATAAAAGAATCGCTTCCTGGAGCAATGGCTATATATGAAGGACTTAAGAAATTAATAGAGGAATATGGTCTTCAGGGCTTGACTATACGATGTTTTGATCTTCTTACAACTCTCAAAAACACAGGGTGTATTGCGCTGGCAAAGCTTAATTCTGAAGGAATTGTGGCAGGATGCGAAGGTGATGTCCCCGCAATGTTGTCAATGATTTTGAGCCGAGCTATAGCTGGCGTGTCTGGATTCCAAGCAAATCCTTCGAAGATAAATCCAAAGACGGGGGAGATGCTCGTAGCGCACTGTACAATCCCATTTAATTTAGTAGAAAGCTATGAACTTGATACACATTTCGAATCGGGGATTGGTGTTGGAATTAGAGGTTATATGCATGAAGGAGATATAACCATATTCAAAGTGAGCGGTGATTTCTCTAGATATTTTGCAGAAGAAGGCCAATTGGTGCGAAATCAGGCCGAGCCTAATTTATGTAGGACCCAACAAGTTCTGAAGCTAAACCAACCCGAAGCAGCAAAATATTTCTTGACTAATCCGATAGGTAATCACCATATAATCATACCAGGACATTGTAAAGATATTCTTTCAACATTGATGGATTAGAATCTGAAGGGGTATTTGATATTTAAAGAATTTTTTTGCTTTGCGATTACTTAAATTTGTAGTCGCAAAATGAATGTGTGTAGTTTAAATTTATAGCTGTGCGATTGAATCTGCAGGATGTGAGTCCCTGAATGAAAAATATGTATTCCAGAAAATTTAGATTTGGATGGTTTCTTTTGTAGATGTGTGGCTATTCTTATCGGTAGAGTTTCGGATGTAAAGGAACTGAATAAAAAATAAATAGTAGCGACAATCCCGTCGCTACTATTTAAACAAATCAATTTGATTTTGCATGTAAATAACGCCTAATAATTAACCTAAATAATCAAAACCAAATCCCAAGAAATCAACCTGAAACATTTTTTTAGACCTTAGATTTTGCGTTCCAAACCAATAATAACAGTAGTACTGATAATATAGCCGAACCTATCCAAAACCAATTTATATATGTAAAATCATAGACCTGTACTCCATTAATTAGGTGCTTGTTGCCTTCTATTAAGGCTCCACTCATTACGTCTTGAATTCCAGCTCCAATATAGCTTGCGATTCCTACTACTCCGAGTGCTGCTCCAGAAGCGTTCTTTGGGGCAATATCTACAGCCATTAGTCCGCCAAGAAAACAGATTAAGACTCCAATACCGAGACCGAACATTACCATTGATAGGGCGTCAAGCCAGAAATGTACGCCTGGGACCAAAAGAAATAGTATTAATGCAATTACATTTAAAGTTCCGAATATGACTGCTGGAATATTTCTGCTTCCGTTAAATATTTTATCTGATATTATGCCTGACGATACTGTGCCAATTATTCCGCAAACTGAGCTGATGGAGATAATAAAACTAGCATCTAATGTTTCGTATCCTTTCTGCGTTTGGAGATAAAAGATACCCCAAGAATTTACGGCGTAGCGGCTGATATACATAAATGCGCTACTAAGTGCTAATATCCATATTGCGGGATTACATAGAACAGCTTTTTGTGCTTTGTTGAAATCAGGACTTTTGTCTTTTTTATTTTCTATGTTATTATCTAATAAGAAGCCTTTGCTTTGAGGCGTGTCGCTCATGAATACTACGAGCATGAGAAACCCAAGAAGACCAATTATTCCAGCCCCAATCATACCGAATTTCCATCCGAAAGAGCTTACTAAAACAGCTATAATAATAAATGTCAAAGCTTCTCCTATATTGTGGCTTGCGCTCCAAAATCCGTAATATGTTCCTCGTTTTTCAACGCTAAACCAGCGAGTGAGTGATACTACACCAGAAGTGGCGCCCATAGATTGTACCCAGCCATTCAAGCCCCATAATATGACGAATGCGTAGAAAGACTCGGTGAATCCTAATACTAGATTAATTAGTGCGGAGCAGAGCAGTCCTATTGACATAAAACGTTTTACATTGCTACGATCAGCTAGAAATCCATTTGTCAATTTACCGAATGCATATACAAAGAATAGGCAAGAGCCGATTATTCCGAGCTGAGTTTCAGTAAATATTCCATTGTCAACTATAGGTTTGCGTATGACATTCATACTTAGGCGGCACACATAATATACTCCATATCCTAGAGTGGCTGAAATGAAAGTAGCCATTTGGACCGATCTAAAGCTATGTTTGCTATTAGCTTCAGCGGCAGGTGATGACATACGAAAATAGTCTAATATCTTATTAAGCATAGTGTATATACCCTAAAATTAATCTTGTAATTTGCTTTTTCTTAAATAATCCAGGAGATATTGAGGACTATCAGTTTGTATCACTTTAGCACCAAGTGTGTCTCCCTCAGAATGTATGGTTTAGAAAGATTATTCCAGTTATCGCAGATAACATTGATATAAGGACAGCTGGAATAATCTATCAAAATTTATTATTTAATAATACATTTCTTCCCGTTGATAATGTAAATACCAGGTAGTGCAGGACGTTGTTCTAGACGCATACCTGAAAGATTGTAATAAACATTATTTATTGGGTCTAATGAGATATCATTAATGCCACTTACGATATTGATTTCGAATCTATCGATACCATTAGCTTGTGCATCAGTTAAAGCAAGATAAGCATTGTTAGCTTCATTAGTAAATGCTACACCTTCAGCTTCTCCATAAACGAATGCAGCAGAATTACTGCCGTCGGAAGATAGTTTATAATATTTATCTCCACCTGTTGTTGTTTCGCTTTCTTCTGATCCCTTCAATAAATTGTCAGTAGGAGATGCTGTTTCATCCAACGGCTCTATTTTACAATAATATGTACCTTCTTGTGGAGCATCAGCTTGGAGAAGAATACCTGTTGAACTTGGGACAATAGAACCGGCAGGATAATTTGAAAAGTCGGTATCGACTTTGTCACCATTTACTGCTTTGATAGCACTTCCACTGAAACCAGCTGGCATTCTAACTGCTGTGTTGCTGAAGTAGGAGGTTTTACCAGATGCATTCATCTGCATTGGAGCTACCTTTGTAACAGTTACATCACTTGGAATACCTGTGACAGTTTTATAGGCATAAACTTGAGCAGAACCAAAAGCAGAACTGAGTATTGTTGCGTCCCATTCTCCGCCTTCCTTTTCAATAACGATTATTGAAGGACCGTTATAGAAAGCTTTGTCGCCTACTGAAACTACATTCTTTGGAACACGTAGTATATTAAGAGATGTGCAACCTTGGAAATCTGTTGCGCCTATTGCAGTAAGGGACTCTGGTAAATTTATATCTTTGAGGCTTGCGCATCCGTTGAAAGTACTACCAGCTAGGGTGCTTAAACTTTCTGGAAGAATAATGCTTTCTAGTCCTGATTTCTGGAAATTGCCATGAAGAGTTGTCAAACCTTTCAAAGTTGATAAATCTATTGATTTAAGTGCTGGGCAACTGTCAAAAGTCCATGCATTGATATTAAGATCATTATCATTACTCTCAAATGTTACTGATGATAGATTAGGACATCCTTTAAACGCGCTATTTTTCATAGTAGTAACCGTTCCAGGAATAACAAATGAAGTAATTGCATTGCTATTGAATGCGCTTGCTCCAATAGTTGTTATTTTGGATGGTGAAGGAAGTGTTACTTTTGCCAACGATGTGCATCCCACAAACGCGTTGTCATCAATTATGCCAAGGTTCTGAAGAGGAGTGAGATCAATTTCTTTTAAGGCAATACAATTTCTGAATAACTGCTGATTTAATGTTGTCAAGACTGTGTTATTCGCAAAAGTAACGTTTTTGAGACTAGAACAATCTTTGAATGTTGCTTTGTCAGAGAATATTATATTTCCAGATAATGTAACGTCGGTCAAATTTTTACATCCTTGAAATGCGGTTCCAACAATATTTAATGTGTTGTCTGTACCTTCTATTTTCAAGGTCTTAATTGCAGCATTCTGGAATGCTGCGCTTGCCCAATAAGTAATAGGTAGTCCACCAATTGCAGATTGGATGACGACATCCGTAACGCTACTGTCGTAACCTGTGATGCTATAAGATGCACCATCGCCATTCAATGTGTAAATAACGCCATCTTGAGTAACAGTAGTTGACTGTGCAAAAGATAGGTTTGACATTAATGCAATCATAACGATTAGCATTAAAGACTTCAATGTGTAATTTTCTTTTTTCATAATAATTATTGTTTAAGAAATAATTAGGAATTTCCTATGATTCATAGATTAATTATTTATTTGATTTTCGTATTTGGTTATTTATCCTTTTTATTATTCATGAAGGCCTCGACTCCGAAGATAGTTGAGAAGATATTGAGGTCTATCAGTTTGTATCATTCTAGCTCCTAATGTGTCGATAAGGTATCCATATCCTTTGTTAGGGTCGGAAAGAGACATATCATCGTCATGACCTCCAGCCATAGTGTCCCATAGAGTGTTATACCAAATTAATGATTTCCCGGCTAATATTGATTTTATTTCAAATGGAAGTGGATTAGTGTCCTTAACGAATAATAATTCAAATGCTACAGAATTTATTTCCGTAACAAATTTTTCAATTTGTTCCTGCGCTCCCTTTTTGTCAAGATTGACAATAGGCATATAGATGACACTGTTAAGATATTTACCAAAGTCTTTTTTGACGTCTTCAATAGGTTTAGAACCCTTCATAATTATTTGTTTGGTGGTACCTGTCTTTTTGATAATATCATAAACCTGGTCGAAATAACTATCTGCTTGGTCAAGGTTAACCATTATTTTGCCTTTAGCATGAAGAAGAGCTTGTTCGAGAGTAGGGACTTTACTAATAGTCCTGATAGCGCATCCATTGAGAAGTCTTAGCTTGCTGATAGAATCCATAGTAACGTCAGAAATTCTACCTTTGCCATTAGTAGTTCGGTTCAATGTCTTATCATGCATTATAATTAAGATGCTATCTTTGGTTCGTTTAACATCAAGTTCCACAATGTCTACTCCCATTTTAATAGCATTATCAATGCCTTCAAGTGAATTTTCTGGGAAATTTCGCCAGTCACCTCTGTGTGCGGCAACGATTACAGTTTTTTGATCCCGTGATAAAATACGTTCTCTAATTTTATCTACTCTATCTGCAGCATATAGCTGAGTGAGTGCTAATACAGAAAATATTATAAATAGAATTTTTTTCATTTTAATTAGGTCTTAATTATTTTATGCCATGCTTGTTTAGAATTTTGACTAATTGCGGCTCAAGATGCTTGAGCATTATCCTAAATCCGAGATCGGTGGGATGAACTCCATCAACAGTACTCTCATGGTCGGAGCCAATTTCTATTCCAGGATTTATAAAATATAAATTCTTATATCCGGCTTTTTTGAGATCTCGAATACCTCTTTCAGCAGCTTCACGTTTTTCAAATTCATAGTGCCTTGCTTTTAGATTAAAATTTCCAGTTTCACGAACTTCTGTTTGTAGGAATATTAATGGCGTATTCGGATGTTTTGCCTGAATAATATCAACGAAATTTTTCAGTCTCTCATTTATTTGTTTCGGAGAAGGGTTAGAAAAAACATCAAATAAAAAAGCATCAGCTTCAGTATCAGCAGCAATCTTAGCGTAATATTGATCAAGTTTGCATTGTCCGCATGCTCCCAGGTTTGGAAATTCAAATCCAAGATGTCTATTGAGTTGGGCTGGATAGGCCATACCTGGGCGACTTGCGGCAGCACCATGAGTAATACTAGATCCTATTACAACTATTTTATGTCTAAATTTATTTTCTACTTTCTCTATTACTGAACCTTCATCGATGCCTAATTCCAACCGGTTTATATTAGCAAAAATTGGCAAATACAATAAGCATGTTTTTACTGATTCATCCATATTTTCGACAATAGGAGATTGGTGTCGGGTGCCAACGGTAGGTGTAGCTACTCCAGCAAATACCCATTTATTATCCTTTTTGATGTAGAGGTCGAAACCCTTCTGAAGAATAAATGTGGTATTCAAGCTAGGTTCTTCTTCTTCAGTATTCCACTTAAGAGCTATGTTTTTACTATTAGTTCTAAATGTAATAGCCAAGCCTGTGGAATAATTATAATATTGCTTAACGATTGGAGGAAGTTCAGGATATTTGATTGTGTCTAACCGTGCAAACTCTGGGCCTCCTTTTTGAGCTTTATTAATTATCGTGAAGATGCCAGCATCAATATATTTAAGATTCTTAACTTCATTAGCCAAGGATTGTGATGATAATTTTGGCATAATTAATAGACACAAAATTGAGCCAATCAGTATTAATTTAGATTTCATTTCTATTTTATTATTAAAGGCAATTTGTGTGATATATTATCTGAAGAATTCCCTATTGAAAAAATATATTTTCCAGGTTCAAATTTCCAAGAATGAGTGTTAACATCCCAAAAAGCGAGCTCATTTTTATTTAACTCAAATTCAACTACGGAACTTTTACCTGCTTTGACCTCAATTTTATTAAATGCTTTGAGCTCCTTCGGTGGGCGTATAACGGATGGATTGCTCTGTGTAGCATATACTTGAACAACCTCGGCGCCATCTCTAGTGCCCGTATTATTTAACTTTACTCGGATTTTAATAGATTCTTTGTCCTGTTCGATGTGTGGCTTTGCAAGAGAGAATGTTGTGTATGATAATCCGTATCCAAATGGATAGAGTGGCTTTATATTTTTAGCCTCATACCAACGATATCCGACCAAAACAGATTCATCGTATTTTACGTCATAAACAGATATTAATTTCTCATTATATGCTCGATAAGCTTTATTATAGAATTCAGCGCCTTTAGGCATTATTCCATTTGCTGGAGAATCAGAAAATTCTCGTTCGATAGTGAGCGGGAGTTTACCTGATGGATTTACCTTCCCTGAGATTATATCCACAATAGCCTTAGTCCCATTTTGTCCCGGATACCATCCGTAAATAATAGCGGCAGTCTTATCATTCCACCCTGTCATGCGTAACCCAGAACCTGAGTTTACTAAAACAATTGTGTTAGGGTTAGCATCTACAGCCATTTTTATAAATGCTTCTTCATCCTTGTCGAGTGCAAACGGACGTTCAAATGATTCCATATCGATAGTTCCAGCTGAAACCAATACTATATCGGCATTAGATAATTGCTCTTTGGTGGGCCTCTCTACTATATTTACAAGGTCACCATATTCTTTTTGCATAGCTTGTGCCAATGTGATATTATTGTATCCTTTAACGGCAGCTGACGCAGCTGGGTTATCTCCAGTTCTAGGTACTTCATTTAGGAATTTTCCAGTTAATAGAATTTTTTTACCTTGAGAAATAGGCAAAATGCCGTTATTACGTAACAGGACAACGCCTTGTGAGGCTACGTTATAAGCCACATTCTCGTGTTGTGGAAAGTTCTTTAATAATTCTGGAACATATTTATATCGGTCATAGAATCCCATTGCATAACCAGTGGCTATAGCTGGTCTAATCATTGTGTCGATATCTTTTTCAGAGATAACTCCTTTTTTTAATAAATCAGATACTTCATTGAAAAGATCTTTACGCCCTGGCATTTCAGTGTTTAGCCCATTTTTTATTACTTTTTTAGTGTCATAAACAGAGCTCCAGTCACTAATAATGCAGCCTTTAAATCCTAATTCATTACGGAGCAAATCTTTAAGGAGATAGCTATTCTGGCCTGTCCATTCGCCATTAACCTGGTTGTAGGAAGCCATTATATAGGCTGCCCCAGCATTAATGCCGGCTTTAAATGGTGGCATATATATTTCGTGCAATGCGCGTTCGTCCACAATAGAATTGGATCTGCGACGATAAAATTCAGTCTCGTTGCAGATAAAATGCTTAAGGCATGCTGCTGTGCCTGTGGATTGAATCGCTTGTACATAAGTTGCAGCCATCGAAGCAGATAAAAAAGGATCCTCCCCAAAATATTCAAAATTGCGACCACATTGTGAGTTCTTTGTAATATTCACTCCTGGGCCTAATAGAACCTCGATACCTCCTGCTCTGCATTCTTCGCCAACTGATTTTGCATAACTTTTAGCAAGCTGAGTGTTGAAGGTTGCAGCCAACATTAATGGGCAAGGGAAAGCAGTGGATTTATCTAATTGCTTAACCATTGTAGTGTCTGGGAGGTTGCGCCTAATGTTTACTCCTTGGGTGGCATCAGAGTGATATAGATATGGGATTCCCTTATCGGGCACACCATAAAAAAAGAATTCAGAATATCCTCTTATAAAATGAATTTTTTGGTCTAGAGAGAGGTCAGCTATTTTTTTGTCAGCAAGTTGATAGGCTTCGTCCCATGAGATTAAATGTTGCGCTTCTATGTTTACAGAGAAACATAGAAGGGCAACAAAAAAGATGGATTTCAAATAACTCATAAATAACGCATTATATTTTAATATGTGATTTTCTCTCCCCAAACAGGTAGATATGCTTTGTCATATTGTAAATCGGTACAGCACTTTACTCCATACTGATAGCTCCATCTCCATTTTTCAACAGGGTGCCCGAGCTCCAAAATATGGGATAATAAAAGCATTTTAGGCTGTATCTTACTAACGACTTCCTTCATATCCAATCCTACTGCAAGGTGAGGAATCATAATGTCTACTGCTTTAGTTGGATTAAGTTGATCAACGTTATAAGCGTCACCTGTGTGGAATATTATGCAGTGATTAGCGTCTTTTCCACAATCAATTTGATATGTAACGACAAAATTTGGTAAAGTGGCATTGTGGTCAACGATATTAACTTCCATTTGAATATCGTCGATAACGTTAATAACACTTTTACCTGTAATCTTATATTTATTATCTATGAAATTTGAATATACTGGTTTGCCAGCTTCAGTCATTTTATTAATTAATGCTGTAGTGTAGTGGTCTTCATGAGCGTGCGTGATTAAAAGGAACTCTAAAAGTGGCTCAAGTTTTGCGGCGTATTTATGCTTAATGTCTATGCCAAAGCAGTGCTTTGAAGTCTTAACAATATATCCCATATTGTATAATTGCCACAATACTACTTTGCCCTCAGGAACTTTTTCTTTAGGAACCATTTCTAATAAACGGTCAAGTGATTTTTTATGATAATATAAAATACTACCTTCTTCCATATGAGCACATAGTGTTGAATCTTCGCACGCATAATATTGGTTGAAATATACGTTCGTGCATAGATCTGCCCATCGCTGCATTTCATCCATAGTGGAAAGTCTCTTCTGGTCAAGTTTTAGATAGGATGTTTCGTCCCAGAATCTATTAACTAATTCTTCTATAGTAGAACCAGTATCTCCTTTAATGGGTTGAGGGTCAACAACACTATCATTTTTACTACAACCTTGCATGCTAAAAGTGAATCCGCAGGCTATTATTGCGTAGGTAATTAGTTTGATTATTTTCATAATTATGATTATTTATTAGTTATTGAGTTAATTATTAGTCCTTTTCAATTATTAAAGTATAGTGATAGGGTAGAAACACCTATCACTATACTCTACGATATATGCTAATTATAGATTATTCGTATCCTGGGTTTTGTGGATATGCAGTTTTACCAGCTATATCAATTTCTTCTTGGGGAATTGGATAATACATAAGATATGTGCGCCCGTTAAGAGTCTTGAGCAAGTCATATCTTTTGGTGCGTTTAATATCTTGCCAGCGCATACCTTCAGCAAAGAACTCGCGGCGTCTTTCATCTAAGATTAGATTTTGGTAATCTAAATCAGAAAGGCCTTTGATTGAATTCTCTGTAAGAGCATTCTTATAACGTGATTGTAGGAAAGTATGCAATGTAGCAGCTCCTAAGTTCTTGCCAAGAGCTTCAGCTTTAATCAAATACATTTCGGCTATACGAGATACGATAACAGGAGTGTGTCGATAATCATTGTTCTTTGCTAATTGTTGCTGGCCATTACCGAATTTGATAATACGTGCATAATATTTAGGATTTGAGCTAAATGTAGCATCTTTACGGATATCACCTACTTGAAGCGTGGCTGCATTATCAGCATATAGATTAGCATAGCAATCTTGAGATGGCCCGTAGCTCCAAGAACCGTCAGTGTCGTTAACAATACTTGCAAAATCAACATATTTTGAAGTTCTCGAATTATTAATGTACCCAAATATTATTTCAGTACTTGCAGAAGCTGGTAGGAATATAGAAGAGAAATCCATTGAATTCTTAACAAGAGCATAATTTGTGTTCTTAAGCACTAGATCGGCATAGTTGACAGCCTCAGTAGTTTTCCCTTGGAAAAGAGCTATCCTTGCAGCGAGAGCGTTAATAGCATCTGTAGAAACAAACCATTTAGATGATTGAGTGTCAGTTAGAGATAAAGCTTTATCAATGTCACTTTCCACGAATGCCCAGACCTGAGATTCTGGTGAGATAGGAACAATCTCTTCAGTGCGTTTGTTTAATATTGGTACATTGCCATAATGTGAAGCAAGACGATAATAAATGAATGCTCTGAAATAATAGGCTGTACCAGCAATCCTTTTCATAGTATCGCCATCTTTATTTTCGGAATTCTCATACATTTCAAGAATGAAATTTATCTGATTTATAATAGAATAAGAATTTCTCCAAAAAGAAAGAACACTTACATTAGAATTGACAGATAACGGAGACATATTACATGGGTCAGGCATATAGCTAGAACTATTACCAGTACCAAAATTTTCGCCTTGAATATCATCGTTCCACCAGAAACTGTAAACGTAATATTCCATTGATGCGTAAACACCATTTAATAATTTGTCAATATCAGATTCAGTTAGGCTTGATTGCGGAATTGCATGCTCTGGTTTAATATCGTCCAAATATTTTGAGCAACTAGACATGAGCAAAATAATACATGCAAAAGCCAACAGTATATTTATTTTTTTCATTTTTATAATTATAATTAGAAATTAATACTTGCACCTAGAATTACACTCTTTAAAGTAGCTTGCTCGCCGAAGTCAGCTCCATAAGCAGAAGAACTAGGGGTTGAAGAATAAGAGAATTCAGGATCATATCCAGAATATCCAGAGATGGTGAAGAAATTGTCTAAAGAGACATATATACGAGCGTTGCTAATTCCAGTAGAAGCTAACAAACTCTTAGGAAGGCTATACCCTAGAGTAATAGTCTTGAATTTGAAGTAAGAAGCATCTTCAAGATAACGAGTAGATGGTAGGTAGTTAGCAAATCCACCAGTAAATGAACCCTTAAGTACAGGACGAGGAACTGAGTTGCTTGTGCCTTCACCATTCCAATAGTGAGTTGAAACGTATTCGGTACTATTGTAGTATTGGCTGCTGGTAACAAGTTTCCCACCACTATAGAATTTATAGTCGAGACTACCACCGCCATAACCTAAACTTTCAGCACCTTCGTTGCTGCCACAACCTCTCCATGCAGCTAAAATCTTTCCTCCTACAGCGTATTGACAAAATACTGTGAAATCGAAGTTTTTCCATTTCATGTTAGATGTGATACCACCTGTAAAATCAGGAGTAACTTTTCCTGTGTACATTCTATCATCTGCTGTGATATCTCCATCATTGTTAATATCGCGATATTTGCAATCTCCAGCTCTTACGCCTTTTGCATAAAGTTTAGAAGGTACATCAATGTCTTTTTGATAAAGGCCATCCATTTGATACATATAGTAAGCACTTACAGGTTTTCCAACGATTAAAGCGTGATATGTACCACCTTGGATTCCGCTACCGCCTCTAATTTCCATGTCAAGAATACCGTCTAATTCAAGAAGCTTATTCTTAGTATAACTTATATTTGCTGATGCATCCCAACTGAAATCGCCTCTGATGATGTCGCCTGAAACTGCGAATTCAAGACCTTTATTTTCGATTTTACCTCTATTAGCTGTGCGGCTTGAATAACCAGAAGTGGCAATAAGGTTAGTTCCATACAATAAACCGTATGTTTTTTGATAATATGCATCTAGATTGAAACGCAATCTGCTATCGAACATTTCAGCATCAACACCGACGTTAAATTGTCTTGATTTTTCCCATGTAAGATTACCGGCTGTATTCCCAATAATGAAACCAGCTGAACCATTGTAAGAAGATGAAGAACTAGATGAAATCAAAGACATTGCTGACCAATCACTAATACCAGCCATAGAACCAGTATTACCCCAGCTTAAACGAAGCTTTAAATCATTAACAGTAGAGCCTTTTGGATAGAAACCTTCATTACTAATTCTCCATGCAAAAGAAGCAGATGGGAATGTTCCATAACGTTGGTTCTTAGGAAATCTAGAAGAACCATCACTACGAAGTGATGCGTTAAGAATATATCTATTGTCCCAGTTTAAAGCAATACGACCAAAATAAGATTCAATAGCATAAGCATTATATCCAATAGAACCTGGATAGATTGCAGTACCAGAATCAATTAATCCGAAGCTAGAAGATGGATAAGCACCACCCTTATAGTTATCACTGATAGCTCCGAAAGTACTATATGCATATTTCTCATATGAATGACCAAGCATTACATTATACATCAAGCGATCGACACTATTGTCGTAAGAGAATACATTATCGAAAACGATTCTATAAGTAGTGTTTCTTGATTGAGATACAGCTCCCCAACCTGGTGTTTGATAACGAGGATGTTTTTCTGTAATTGTTTTCTTTCCGTCTGAAAGTTTTCCATATAAGCTAAGAGAAGGGGTATATTTGAATCCTTTGAAAGGAGTTATTTCGATATTGAACGAACCGATACCTTCATATCTGTGGTTAAACAAATTTTCTTCATTAAGGACGGCTACAGGATTGTGCCTTAATAGACAAGTGGCCGTTGATGTATAATTGCCATTCTCGTCATAAGGACCAAACCAAGGTTGTTGCTCTCTCGCAGAACGGATAATCTTCAATGAATTATCGCTCTCTTCTGAAAGCTGCTCTTTAGTGTAAGAACCAGAAAGATTCAGGTTTAATTTAAAAAATCTATTGATGATGTGGGAAAATTTAGCACGAGCATTTGTTTGCTTAAAACTGGTCTTGCGAAGTATACCTTCTTGACCATTGTATCCTACAGATACAAAGAATGTTGTAGCTTTATTTCCACCAGAAAGATTGATGTTGGCATTAGTAGTTTGGGCAACGTCTCTTTCGAGTAAACCTACCCAATCGGTAGTAGGCATGTTGTCAGGAAGAACAAATACTGCTGGAGTTTTAACTCCTGCAAATTCAGTGTTATAATTATCCATAGCTTGTTTTATTGTGCGAGCGTATTCTTCCGAGTTAGCCATTTTTATATCGTGAGCAATCCAGCCAAGGCTGTGACGGGCACTTGCATTAATTCTTGTTTTCCCGTCAAGTGCACCAGATTTTGTTGTAATGATTATTACACCATTGTTGGCACGAGAACCGTAGATAGCAGTTGCAGATGCATCTTTCAAGATATCTACACGATCGATATCATTTGGGTTTAGATAAGGCATATTGTCACTAGGAACACCATCGACAACATATAAAGGAGTTGCACTACCAGAGATAGATGCAATACCACGTACGCGGACGTTTGGCTGCTGACCAGGAATACCGCTTGGAGTTGATATGTTGATACCAGGGGTTCTACCTTGAAGTAATTTGGCTACGTTGTAATCATTACCTTGGTCTATATTATCAAGTTTTACAGAACTAATTGAAGTAGTAACTAATTTCTCCGACTGTTTTCCATAGCCCACAACTACAACTTCATCAAGTAATTTGCTATCAACTTTTAGAATTATTCTATCTAGATTGCTTTTAGTAGCTTTTATATCGCGAGTAATGTATCCTATATATGATACAGATAGCGTGGAATTATCAGGAACATTGTTTAGAGAAAATTTGCCATCAATGTCTGTGGTGGTAATATTTTTTGTGTTTTTTACTGATACATATGCTCCAACCAGCGAATTGCCTTTTTCGTCATAAACCTCACCGGCAACTGCCTTTTTATTCCCTGTTGATTTTGGTTGAGTGTTGTTAATCAGTATAATTTGATTGTTCTTGATAACGTATGAAGGATTTCCGTTAAAAATTTTATCGAGTACATTCCTTACATCGTCCTTGTTTGCAGAAACGCTTACTTTATGATTTATGTTTACAAGATTCTTGTCATAAATAAAGCGATAACTAGATTGTTTCTCGATTTGATTCAATACATCCTCAACCATTACATTATTGAGATGTAAAGAAATCTTGTTGGAGCTTTTTTGCGCATAAATATTAGAACTAGGTGCTTGGATCAATGCAAACACAAATAGCGCTAAAAATAATTGCATCGTTTTTAGATTGAATAATGCGTTTAGTTTAGTTTTCATTTCATTGGTTAACTTTTACATGATTGTGATTAGAATAAATAATTACCTGGATTGAATCTATGGTGGGGAGGAGAATTTGAGAAAAAGCTCTAGATTCTTGAAGACAGAATAGACGTCAAGTTATTTCCATATAAATTTAGTTTTAAAGTTATAAAATTTGTTTACCATATAAAAGACGTTTCTCAAATAGAAATCCACATAATATTTTAATTTTTATTTTTCAACAAAAAAGGGTACTTTAGCACCGATAAAGATTCTCCTTATAATGAAATATCAGAAATCTATAACTAAAGATTCGGAAGAAAAACTTTTATTTAATGCAGTGAAAGAGGACAGCCATTTTGCTTTTTCCTGTCTATTTAATAGATATTATAAAGATCTTGTGTTATTTGGTGGAATATATATATCGGATCAAGGTATATGTGAAGATATAGTACAAAACGTATTTCTTAATTTATGGAAAAATAGAAAAGAGCTATATATACAGACGTCTTTGAAGTCTTATCTTCTTAGAAGCACGCAAAATAGATGCCTAGATGAATTGAGGCATAGACAATTGGTGGATGAGCATGCAAATTATGAGATTAGGTGTGGAATCATGGAATATAATGACACGGATAGCTATGTTTTATATTCAGATTTATATAAGCATCTTCAGGAAGCTTTAGAACAACTTTCTCCGGTGGATAGAAGAATTTTTGAACTTAGTAGGTTAAATAAGGTTAAATATCAAGATATCTCAAGAGAGATGAACATATCTGTACGAACCGTGGAGGTGCGTATAAGTAAAGCATTGAAGCAATTGCGTGTACTGATGCGGGAATATAATTTACAATTAATATTATTTTTATTGTCTTTATAATAGAAGTGTCTTTTAAAAGAATGAAATATTAAATATCGATTATGAGAGACGAAGATTACAATATAGAGGATCTTATTCCAAAATATTTCATGGATATTGCTAGCACAGATGAGCTAGAAACATTAAAGAAATGGATAGAGGAGAGCCCTCAAAATAAAGAGCGATTCTTTAATCTTAAAAATATATGGGATGTATCGCATACACCTTTTCAGCCGTCGGATATTAGTGTGGCCGAAGCATATGATAAGGTGATGAGGTCGGTATTGGAAGAACCGTCAGTTAAGCCTAAACGATCTTTCTGGTACTATTGGCAAAGAATAGCAGCTGTGGTTTTACTACCATTGATGATGCTAAGTGCATGGCTTATCCATCAGCATACTGCCACACCAGTGGAAAATATGGAGACTGTGATGTGTCCTTATGGTACTAGGTCAAATCTGACTTTGTCGGATAACAGCCAAGTATGTCTAAATTCAGGGAGTACATTGAACTTCCCTACTAAATTTGAAAAAAATGATAGGGTTGTAGCCTTGAATGGAGAAGCTTACTTTGAGGTGAAATCGGATCCTATGCACCCATTTATTGTGAAGATAGGAGAAATGTCGGTTAAAGCCACGGGAACAGCATTTAATATTGATGGCTATGACTCTGACAGTATAATATCAGTAACATTAGTGAGGGGAAAATTAGGAATAAATGTAAGTTCTGAAGATATTGCGGCTCTTAGCCCAGGGCAGCAAATAATATATAATAAGGGTACACATAAATATTCTATTAATGAGGTGGATGCCTATAAGATGTATTCATGGAAGGATGGAGTGCTAGTATTTAATGATGTCCCATTAGAATATGTATTCAAGAGATTGGGCGTGGTTTATAATATTGATTTCGTATTTAAGGATTCTAAAATAAGCAAACATCTTTATAGAGCAACCTTTAGTAAGGAGTCAATTGATGATATCTTAAGTCTTATTGAAATGAGTACCACAATAAAATACAAAGAGTTTGATCGAAATAATGGCAGAAATGACATGAAGAATAAGCGTAGAATAGAGATTTATGAGAAATAAAGAATAAAATTTCTGCTATTAGAAATATTATAAGGAGCAAAATATATAAATTAACTAAAGAGCCTATCTAACATTTTTATTAGATAGGCTCTTTAGTTATTATGTAATGCATAGCCAATATTCTTGGAAATTTTTCAAAAGAATGGATATATGCTATGTGATATATTTTCAAGATAACGGAGACTATTACATATTGTAGGGGTGCATACTCATGTTTTGTGCGGAGGGGAGGTAATTAATTCCCCACCAGCATATCTGCAAAAATATGAATGCTATTACAAGTAGAATTGTGGCGTTACGTGTGTTTTGTGGGTTGGAATTTCGGTAGTGGATGTAGAGTAGGTAGGTAAACCATGTAATGGCTGCCCAAGTTTCTTTTGGATCCCAAGCCCAGTAGTTACCCCATGCTTCTTTAGCCCAAAATGCTCCAAATATCATTCCTATAGTGAGAAAGGCGTAGCTGATGTACACAAGATCGTCGCATCCTCCCATGTCTTTTCGTTTCTTCGTTTGCAGATAAATTGCAGTAAGCACGGCTACTCCAAGCATAGCATAAGCAAGCATATATACAATTACATGTGGGGCAAACCAGGGACTTTGGAGAGCAGGCATGAGTGATTTGCTATGTATTTCTGGTTTGAATATATTGATGCAAATAAAAATTATTGCAAGAAGGGTGCTGAGACCCATAACCCAGCGATATTTATGCCGGATATATGTAATCATACCTGCAAGTGGAAGGAAAAGGGAGTACCAGAGTCGAGTCTCGCCCATTGTGCGCATAGGAGGTCATCCTAATGTTATCCACATAAGGATGATATAGGTCATGAAAATTGCTATACCGGCAGATGTGGTGCCGTAGATTAACCAACGATTGGAGTCCTTATATGAGGCTATCGCTCCGATAATCCAGAGTATAAGGGATGTAATAGCAAATATTAAGAAGTTATTCCACATGTGTTATTTGAATTTTCATTTTTATGGAAGAATAGGCATACTGCACCACAAAGGACCATTATTAATCCAATATATACTACTGGTAACCACGGATCTTTGACAAGTTTGAAGATACTTAATTCACTCCAACGTCCTTTTTCTTTGTCAAAGTCTAATTGATATATTTTCCAACCTGAAACATCCATAGGTTTATTGACTTCTATTGTACCCACATAAATATTTCCGTCTTTAGTATAAATTTTAACTTTTGATGAAAATTTCTTTGGCTCACGTTCAGCCATTACTAGAGATGATTTTCTATCGAGAGGAAGGACATGAAATGGGAATAAATAGCTACCACAGCTTACCCACCCGCATATTTTTTTATTGGAGCTTCGATTGGTTGCTGTGATGAAAGCAGATTCAGTGGCACCGCTTGACCCCCATGCTACGTATTTTACGCTCTTATTGGTTTCAATCGGAGCAGAGAATTCCATGTATTTGTCTATTTTGACATCCCAATCGAGAATTTTACCTGATTTATCATTTACTGTTATGATGTTAGGCTTTTTCTCTGGAAGAGAATTACCCGTATTATTACCGATAGCCATTATCTTGGCTGGATATTGTTCGATAGAAAATTGTTGAAGTTCAATAGCTAGTGGGAGTTCATGGATGGACTGATTATCATCTAGTGCTCTCCATTCAGGCTTGAGGGGATATGCTTGGAGTGTAAGTTCTTGGCGATCGGCATTTCCAAGTGTGCCAAAGACTAGCACAATGAATAGCCCCCAGTGATTTAAGAGAAAGGGGATATTGCGTAGATGGAATGGGAATGTGCGACGCAAAGATGTCATTACAAGGCACAACGTTAGCCATGTGAACGGCAGGATATACCACCAGGAATGGAGCATATCTTTGAATCCTAGCGAAAAATGTGGTATTATAGACAATGATGCTCCATCTTGTTTTATCATTCCCATTAATAAAGTTAAGGCAAGGACATAAGCTAGAACTATTACTGCCATTTTACCTTCGCTAAAGCAACGAAAAAGATATACCTTTTTCCTTAAAAGATACATTGCAATTATTACTGCAATAAATATTGCAAGAAGAACTATATTAGATGGGCACGAGATAATACTCCAATCAATAGGACCAACAAAATATTGAAGCATAAGCCCCACGAAAGTGAGGCCTGCTCCTATGAGTATGTATTCTGAATTGCTAAATGGTTTCTGCCACATCTTTGTATCATGATTCTTGGATGATCCGGCCTTTAGCCTTAGCTTCATTTATCCATTTAGGAACAATAGTGTTGATGAATCTCTGTTTGTCTTGATTGAGTTTTTTCATATCAAGACCGATGTATTTTTGAGCCTTTTCTTTTGTTGAGACGTCTGGTAATGGGATATCCCCTATGAATCCATGTTTTGCCACTACTTTAGAAATAGCCAAACGAGCCTGAAGAGCTTTCTCAAGTCCGTTGCCAAGTATCCTCATTACTTCCTGAGGTGCATGGAAGGAAGCTCCGTGCGAAGCAACACCGAAATCCCAGCGCCATTGGCTTTGGCGAATGAGTTTGAGTACCGGTTCCATTTCTTTGTCAGAGGCTCCGTGATTCCATGCAAATTGGGCTTCTAGATGTGCTTTGCATAATTCGTTTTCAAGATGACCACGTATTTCCTCGCATTTTCGTTGGCGATCATATACATTCTGCCTAAGCACATTTTCGTCTTGACGATGGCAAGTTTGACAAGTACGGTCAATATGTGCTAACGGACTCATTATCTGATGGTCACTATATTTAATGCCACCTTCGCTCTTATAAGGCATATGGCAATCAGCGCACGAAACTCCTCTTTGGGCGTGAATCCCCATCCGGGAAGTCTCATATCCAGGATGTTGTGCTTTTAGAATAGGAGTGTGGCTAAGAGGATTGATATAGTCGGAAAATTTTATAGAGTCATAATATGCTTCTATGTTTTCTACTGTCAGACCTTTATCCCAAGGAAAGGTGAGGTATTTACCTTCGCCCTTGAAATAATATTCCACGTGGCATTGAGCACAAACTAATGTGCGCATTTCTTGTTCGGATGCTTTTGTGATATCGCGTCCTTGGCGTTTGAATGCTTCAATGAGTGCTGGACGTGAAATGCGGAGTGTCATATCAGCAGGATCGTGACAATCAGAACATCCAATAGGATTTACAATTTCAGCTCCGAGGTCGCTCCATTTAGCTTTATAGAAATTAGCAATCCCGTGTTCCTTCATATATCTTGGGACATCAGGACTCTTACAGGTCCAACAAGTCCCGGGTTGTATATTCTCATCTCTTGTGAACGGTGCGCCTGTTCTCAGGGTGTTGCGCATATCTTCGATAGCATGATAGTGTCCTCTAGGAGAAGCGTATTCTTTAGAGAAAGCGTAGCCTGCCCAAAAAATAACTTCGGCAGGGTGTGAGGCAAGGTCGTCGTTGGCCTTGTTGCCATTGAATTCACTAGTGAAATCGGTGTTGGCTGTGGCTTTCCATGTATCATATTCGTTAGGGAAATCTGGTTTGAATTTTTCATTTTGAGGAACAATTCCGCTCATTTTAACCCGACGGTTATTGAATATACTGGCTACTTCGGATTACGTTCCATTAGAGATGACACAACGATGCCAAGACAGAATATGATTATCATACTGCCTCCGTAGATAAGCCATCCTTGGTATGCTTTAAGTTTTTTTGCCATAAAAATTTAGGTTAAACTATTTTTGAATCATTTTACGAAGCCATTCTGGTGATGGCGAAGCAGGATAAGGTACGATTGCATTAGGTGTTGATGAAAGACTTCGTGTTTGGGTGTGTGGTGTCATCCTGTGACAGTCCCAACAAGCTTTTCCTTCGCCAACTTTTGTCATCATATAATCTGAGCGACCATCCTTCACAAATTCTTGTGTGAGTTGTGTATGACATCGCACGCAATTACTCATTATTACCTCACGAGTCCCATCACTGGCAATTATAGCGTCGCGTTCTTGGAAGGTGACGAATTTATAGACGTGGTGCATTCCATCGGTTGCCTTAAACATCCAATATTTAAAGAAATTCTGATGAGGTACGTGGCAATCATTGCAAGTGGCATCACGAGAATGTGAGCTATGACTCCAAGTAGCATAATAAGGAGCCATAACGTGGCAATTCATGCAAGCCGATGGATCATTAGTAAGATAAGTTTGAGCTCTCAGCAGATACATAAACAAAAAAACGCACCCAGTGAATATGCCAAGAAGTGTAATGGCACCGACTTTCAACCAATATGACGGTAGTATAAGGTTTATAAGTTTATGTATTTTATTGATCAAGGTTGACCTCCTTTCCTTGGGAAGCGTTTCTAATAAGGTTTCAATATGCAATAATAATGAAAAAATTAATATAATGCATAAAAACAAAATAATTTTGTAAAAATTGTTAGTTATGGAATAGTGAATGATGATATCCAGAACAAAATTGTGAGACAACAACCGTGATTTTTCTACGTCGAATATACTTGTGGTGCGACGATATACCATGTTGTAGATTGAGCTGCGGATTCTAAATGTTTCAATGGCTTTGTTTCGGATTAGAATAATTGAGCGGCAGGATTATTATATAAAAGATGAAATCGCTGGTATTATATAACTAAAAAAAAGGGCACATCATTATTATAATGCGCCCTAGTTTAGAAATTATATGTTTTCGCTGTTATTTTATATTTCTAACTTCAACGTCATAATTGAGATTTGACAGAGATTCTCCATTTACAGCTGTGAGTTGGAGACTTAGCTTTAGAATACTGCCATCTATACTTGATGAAACAATAGTGAAACTTGGACGTTCTAAATAGACATCTTTAATCTCGCCATTGCCATATAGAGCTGTATATTGATCGTTCCATTCCAACTTATATATGCCTTTGTTCCGGCTAATGCTAAATTGGAGTTTCTTTATCCAAGTAGCGATTGTGGCTTTTAGGAGTTCATTTCTTTTATCTGCTGTTTTGGTGGTGAGTGACTTGCTCTTCATATAGTCTTCAAGTGAGCTTGAAGATACTGGAAGCAATTCATTCTTCAAATCGGAAAGTGGTTTGAATCCAGATATATTTTTGTGTAGACTAGTAATCAACTCTCCATTTTTGACATTCTGGAATTGAACGTTTAACCCGATACTGTTGGAGTGATTGTCTTCGTAGGAATCGGCATCCAGAATCGCAGCATAACGAGTGCGGTCATAATCAAGCAGCCCTTGTACAAATTCTCCTAGGCGATCGAAAACTCCACGCATATAGCGTTTTGAAATGAAGTCGCTATTAAGAGTGATTTTCATTCCATAGTACATCTCTTTGTCAAATTCAAGACTGCTTTCAACAGAGCTTTTAATGGATTGATATTCAGTGCGGAACGTTATGGTGTTATTCGCCCCGAAAGAAATATCTTTAATGCTAATTCCGTTGACTTCTTCAGGAGTGAGCATTCTGTGCTGACCGTTTGTAGATGAAGCGTAGAAGTTTACGAATTTCTTTAGATATTCAACAGTGAAAAATGCAGGATCCTTATCAAGAAGCAGTTTGTCTAGATTAAAATCCTTGAGATATACGCTAGGATCTACCGACCATTGTGCATATCCTCTACTACCGATTTCGTAGGTGGTAAGGGAAACTGAAGTTTTTGCGAATCCAGAAAATTCGGTATCTTTAGTAAAATGGTTACCATTAACAATTCCCTCTATATGAAGTTTCAATGTGCCATTTTGATCATCAGAAGAAATAACCTCAACGACGTCAATTTTGATTTTTTTAGAGTTGATACTTTTTTCTATACCTATTTTTTTGATTTGCTCGAGGGCGATACTTACCCCCTTGGCCTTGTCAAATTCAAAATATGTTTCGAATTCATTGATACTGACTTCGATTGCCGAAGCAGGGACTTTAGCGAAGCCTATGAATTCAAATGTTACGGAATATGCTTTACGATTAATAGATCCATCAAATTGTAATTTGAATGTACCATTTACATTGTCGGAGGAGATTACAGTAATTTTAGTAACTGTGATTTTTTTTGAATTAATCGTTTTTTCTTCACCTGTGGCTTTGATTTTATTTAGCGTTGCATCCACAGTTAAGCTACGGTCAAATGTAAAATAAGCTTCCAAATCATTGATTTCGACTTCTGGCTCAGGTGTGGGCTTTTGTGGTTCTGCGGGCTCATTAGAACAAGATATCAGAGACAAGATAATGACGGTGAAAAATAATAAATTCTTCATTGTTATTAAGTTTTTTGTGATTAAATACTAAAATAAAGTAGGGTTTCGGCTACAAAAATAATACAAAAAAGCCTGATTTCCAAATAACTATTGAAAAGATGGGTCTGAATCCTTTATGCAACTTACGGTTTCTTGCATAGAGAAAAATATTCTTATAGGAGAGCTTCTTACTGAAGGTGTATATATCAGTACCTGTTAAAATTTGCGGGGATGCAGATCTGCAGTGAAAATAATATAATGTAATAGGGCTTAAAATATTTGCCTCTTTTAGCCGCTTCTTCAATGGATAGTTTATCATACTTTGACTATTATTCCCTGCGCCACAAGTACAGAGAATAGCATAATCTGAATCTCAATATGTTATAATTAGAGGGACAAATAAATGATTTACGTGGTATATTATATATTTGCTATTTACTATGTGGCAAAGTTACGAGAAAACAAGTAAATGTGGACAAGAATGATGGAAACGGTTTGATGTATGGCTCAAATAATTGAAAAAATCGCAAAAAAATATCTGTTATCATCAAAATCTTGTGCAATAATTCTCTCAATTAAGATTATTTTACTAAATTAGGTCTTTGAAAATGATATAATCAAAAACAATGGTAAAATTAAATAGGATTAAAATCGTTTTAGCAGAGAAGGATCTCAACAACAAATGGCTTGCCGAGAAGATTGGGAAAGATCCAGCAACAGTCTCTAAGTGGGTGACAAATACTACCCAGCCAAGTCTAGAAATCTTAGTCAAAATAGCTAAGGCGCTTGAATGTGAGATCGGTGATTTGATAAGAATGGAATAAATTAGAATTGATGGCGAATGATTCATTCAATATCAGATCCAACTAATATAAGAAACTTCTCAGATGAGAGCTAAGAATACATTTACGATACACACTGAGTTGATTGATGGTACACTTGATGGTGCTAGAAATATCTACATGGGCGCCAACAGTACCTGTCACTTGTATGTCATTCCTCGCGATGAGATAACCCTTGCCAATAACCTCACGGACATTGCCGGTCAGCCAGCGTTCTACATCCTTCTTGGTGATGTGAACGAATCACAGCCACAGGCATACATTGGTCAGACAACCGACTTCGCTAACCGAAAGAACGACCATTTGCAGAAGAAAGACTGGTGGCAGACGGCTCTAGTATTTATCTCTGACAACCATAAAATCTACGGCGATGACGTGAAGTATCTGGAGTATCTCGGTATCGAGGTTGCGCAAGCAGTAGCATCCTTTACACTACTGAATGGCGCAAACCCGAAGAAGCCCAATATAGCGCCCTTCCGTGTGAACGATATGGAGGTGTTCTTCCGCGATATTCAATTGCTCACACACTTTTATGGTTGTGGAATATTCGATACACCTAAGGCGCAACCCGAGACAGAGCATTTGTTCTACGTCAAGGCAACCGACCGTCCAGCTCAAGGCACCGGTAATTATGACGAAGCCTCCCATCAGTTTATTCTGCGCCGAGGCAGCATCTTAGCCCAGCAGGTAGTGAGCAGCTACAAACCCATCGCCTCTCGCAACAGGTTTATCGCTGAACATTGCAAGACCGACAAAGGACAGATTGTTCTTCAGCATGATGTAGCACTAGAAAGCCCAAGCGGAGCCAGCGGTTTCGTCCTTGGCCGACCAAGCAACGGATGGGATGATTGGCGTGACCAAAACGGCAAAAGACTCGGAGAGGTGGTGAAACGATAAGTAAAAGAAAAATACTGAAATAAATTCATTTATGAGATACTTAGGCAGTAAAGAAAGTTTAACTGACTAGATAATACAACTATTGATAAACAAGGGAATTGCTGAGCGCAACCTTGTTTTCTGTGATGCATTTTGCGGAATGGGATCTGTTTCGGATTCCATCAAGGGAATTTATGACCATATTGTTGTAAACGATTCCTTGAAATGTTCCGTCACATTTACCTTGGGAAGATTATACTCTAATGGATGCACATTTGAACGATTAGGCTTTGATCCATTTGAGTATTTTAATGGAAATGATAATCGTCAAGAAGGTTTTATTTTCAAGAACTATTCTCCAGGTGCATCTGACAGAATGTATTTCTCCGAAGGGAATGCAGCAAGAATTGACTATTTCCGTTCTCAGATTGAGGAGTGGAAGAACGAAGAGCGAATTTCAGAACAGGAATATGTGTATCTTTTGGCTTGCCTTTTGGAATCAGTATCTGATGTTTCAAACACAGCAGGTGTATATGGAGCATTCCTAAAGCATTGGGATAGTAGAGCTTTGAAGCCTATTACTTTTAGTAGAATTGATGCAAAAGAAAGTGTATGTCGTAAGGTAACATCGTTCAATGATAAGATAGAGAACATAATCAGCGAGATTGATTGTGATATTCTCTATCTTGACCCGCCCTATACTCAGAACCAGTATGGTACTCAGTATCATTTATTAGAAACCATAATACTAAACGATGAACCGACTATCAGTAAGGTGACTGGATCAAGACCCACAGGACCTATGCGATCTGATTGGTCAAAGATGTACCATGCACATATTCTATTTGACAAGATAATTGAAGAAACGTCTGCAGAACACATTATTCTCAGTTACAACAACGATGGCTTCATGTCGCGAGACTTCATTGAATCTACAATGAAACGTTATGGCATTGAAGACTCGTACTGTTGCCTAGAAATAGATTATAAAAAGTATAACAACACCAAGTGTCAAGGTGCTGACGGCCATTGCGAGTTCTTGTTCTATATTCACAAAAAGCCTGCAACTGAGGTAGTAATAGAATCACCATTAAACTACACTGGAAGTAAATCAAAAATGATAGGAATTATCAAGCAGAATCTTCCCCAGAGAGGGGTTGGCACGTTGGTTGATGCCTTTGGAGGTGGTTTCAATGTAGGAATTAATATTGCATCTGACAGAACTATTTACAATGACATCAACCCGTTTGTTGAGAGGCTAATTCAATCATTCAGTGGTGATGTGTACAGCTATCTGATGTATGTTTCAAAACTCATAAACAAGTATAACCTTTCACCCAATAATAAGAACGGCTATCTTGCTTTGAGAAAGAAATACAATGAAACGTCAATGGAAAAACGTGACCCTCGTATGCTATATACCCTCATCTTGTATGGATTCCAGCAACAGATCCGATTCAACACAAGCCATGAGTTCAACAACCCTGCTGGTTCACGTTGGTTTAATGAGTTTCTTCTATCTAAGTTTATCGCTTTTGCTAGATACTCGCGAACAAAGAATGTGGAGTACCGCAATGTTAGTTTTGACCAACTTATTGATGAAGTAACTCCAGACACATTGGTATATGCAGACCCTCCTTACCGCTCAACTCTTGGTGTGTACAATGATGGTAAACGCGGATTTGAGGGTTGGACAATCACACATGAACGCAACCTTTGTGGATTCCTTGATTCGGTTAGTGAAAGAGGTTCTCTCTTCATGTTGTCCTATGTTTTGCAGGTGAATGACTTCTTCAATGAAGAAGTTTCCAATTGGGCAAATGAGCGTCATTATAACATAATTAATATAGAGGTTCCTCAGGGACGCTATAATAATCGTAGAGAAGTACTAATAACAAATTATTAATATGGCTGCAATAATATCATACCGTCCTAACGCTCAGAAAACGCCAGGACTTTATGACTCAATCCTTACGAGTCAAGTGCTTGATGACATCTGTCTAAAGGTGACAGGTCAGAGTGATTACACTGTTGTCAAAGATACCTCGGCCTACAATAAAGGTCGGTTGATCTTTGTGGAATTTGAAGGTATAGTCAACTACGTTTCTTTGTCGGAGGTTCGCATTGAGGGTCGCAATTCCAGTCTTCAAAGTGTACCTACAGCATTAAACATGTTCTATGCTGATAATCGTCCAAACAAGCGACTCTGCTATTATTTCATGCCACATGAAGGCAATGCGTTTACAGATTATCACCTGTTCGTTTATCGACTTTTGATGACTGCTGGTGTTGATTTTCTTAACATTGGACAGTACTATCACCTACCTATTTTACCTTAAACAATGTAGACGACTTAATTGTTGACAGAAGAGATAACCAGACAGGAAACTCGTCCAACAACTCATCTTACATTTCAAAGAGCATCGATAAGATTCAGATATACGCAAAAACATTTGGAGCTAGCAAATATGAGTCAACTTTGTTGGCTGTGGCAGTTTCGAAAATTGCTGATCGTCCCGTTGACCTCTTCAATATCTGTGAGCAAGATCTTACAATGTTACCAAAGGCCTCACGCACCACTATTGACTCACTGGGCAACATTGACATGCATTACACATCGCTTTTCTTCGATAAACACCAGTACATGGAGCAAGAGGATAAGACTGTTTTGCGTTCACCAACATACTTGTACAATTTATTAAACAGAATCGGATCTAAGCGCTGTGCTTTGTGTGGTTGTGAGATACCAGAGATTATTCAGGGTGCTCATATTTGGGGTGTAGCGCAAATATCCAAAGTTACGAGTATGGATGATGACAAGAAATTTGAGCACGCGATTAGTGGACACAATGGTATTTGGCTTTGCCAGAATCACCACAAACTTTTTGACTCAAACATCATCCTCATAGACAACGACGGAAGAGTTCGTATTAAGGACGGACTTGTAACAACGGATGTTGCATTTATTAGAGATACAACCTTCAATGTTGCTCTTGATGGTGCGGTACTTAGTGATGATTTTAAATACTACATTTCTCAACGTAATCAAAATCTTGATCTTGAGCATTCTCAACTCTTAGCAATTTAGGATATCATGCCATACTTTCAATCTTCTGACAATGCATTCACTCTTTACCAAGGAGATTCTTTGGAGCAGCTTGACCATATTGAACAACAGTTTGATATGGTATTTGCAGATCCCCCTTATTTCTTGTCAACAGGAAATGGGAAGGTCAATATCAACGGGCAATACATTAAGTTTGACAAGGGGGATTGGGACAGAGTGTGTTCGCGAAATGATAAGGATGCTTTCAACAAGCAATGGCTATCAAAATGTTGTCAGAAGTTAAAGCATAATGGCACAATATGGGTGTGTGGCACATACCATAATATTTTCTCCGTAGAGAAGTGTTTAGATGAACTTGGATGACTACAAGAACCGATTCGACGAGACCTGCCAGGGGACTATTCCTCCTGCCTTGCAAATCATTTATGAAAGCAATAGTTTTGAAGAAGCTATTCGCCAAGCGGTCAGCCTTGGCGCAGATGCTGTTACCTTGGGAGCTATTGTGGGAGGCATGGCCGAGTACCTTTGGACCATTCCGGAATGGATGAAGCAGAAGGTCATGAGCTACCTGACTGAAGAAATGAAGGAGGTGGTCACAGTATTCTACAAAGCTTGCGATGATCAGCCTGACTATAAGCCTAAAAGTAAGCAGCTGAAGCAGCAGGAAGTGATGATGCTCTGGAAGTTGGGCTATGGACACATGGGTAAGTTTTTGAATGGTGAGAATCCTATACCTTCCAATGGCACTAGGGCCACCAAGGAGAGTTGGGATATACAACCTATGCCAACCGATAATATTTCAGAAATTGATATAAACTTCTCAATGAAGGATCCGGATATGGCTATCATCCGTCAAGGACACATACCAGAAGCGCAGGAGGATCATTGGTTTATGTATTGTGACGATGAATATATTCGTTACTACCGCAGTTGGACAGGTCAGTGCGCCTTCGAGGCTCATTATGTATATGCTGACGGTAACTACACTATCGATAGACTTGTGATCAATAGAGTCTTGAGCGAGTTTGGTGTAAATGGAGACATACCGGCTAAAACGCTCTTCCTTTATCTGCTCTATTCAGAGATTACCGGTCCAAGTCAGAAAGCATGGCAGGCTTATTATGAATCTTGGAAAGAACGTGCCATCAAAGACTTGGAACTCAATGAGGAAGAAGAGAAAAGGAATAAAGCGGTGAAAGAGGCTATCGATCTATGTACTAAAATGGAAAGAGCTGAAATATTTGCTTCGGTTGAACGGGATGGGAAAGGTCGTGTCACTCCCGAGAAGATAGATTCTCTGGAGAAAAACGAGGTATTTGTGTTCGGCAGCAACAAAAACGGTCATCACATAGGCGGGGCAGCCAAGGCAGCTGTAAAGCTTTTTGGAGCCGTCTGGGGGCAACGTGACGGACTGCAAGGTCAAAGTGCCATATCATCCATGGAAGGACCAGTGGAAATGGCTAAGAACATCAACCGTTTTATCGAGTTCGCCAAAGAGCATCAGGAACTCCGATTTCTCGTAACTCCAATCGGATGTGGCATTGCCGGCTACAAGCCAGAACAAGTGGCTCCTCTCTTCAGAAAGGCGATACTTTTGCAAAATGTTACTTTACCAAAATCCTTTTGGGAGTATTATTGCATGACTGAAGCAAACTGATAATAATGTTAATCAATTAAATTCAACAATAAAATGAAAGATTATATCGTATCAATCCAAGAAGTTTTGGCTGGTCGGAACGATGATTTCGACAAGGCTGCACAAGCTAATAGAGTAAAGTTTGTTAGACAGAAAGACAACCGTAATGTGATGTACATCCATGGAGAAAAGTTTGATAACTTTTCTATATATAGTCTTTACAAGCATGATAGACAAAACTTTTTATACTACACAGGCGAACAAGCAAAGCCTATTTACAGTAATGTAGATTACATAGTTGTATTCTTAGGCGAAAATTCAACGACAGCCCGACTTGTAGGTGTATTCAATAATAATGGCCCTGAGCCAACAGGAAAGCAATACGAAGAGTGTTCTCAATATAACTATGACTTCTCAGAAGCCGAAGGTTTCGAAATGCTTAACGAAAAGGTAATCATAGATTGGGGCTCAGCAGCCGTGAGTTGGCATCAATACTACAACAATATCAAGCCTGTTATTCGTATCGAAGCGGGGCTTGAAGATGAGCAGGGCTTACCTGTATTCTCTTCTTATGCAAATGTGAATGTAACACTGGCGCAACTTAAGCAAATTGTTGAGAAGAATCTAGGCGACTGGAGATTGGCATTAAAGTCGGTCAACTGTATCTATATCATTACCGATCATAAAAATGGCAAGCATTATATCGGTTCGACATATAATCTTGCTGGTGGTATGTGGGAACGGTGGAATGGATATGCTACGACAAATCATAACGAGAATAAATCTTTAAAATTAGCAATGGAAGCTGACCCTAACTGTGAAGATAACTTCAGCTGGGCAATTCTTGAAACACTTTCGTTAAACATTGCCCCACACGATGCCATAGCACGTGAGAATCTTTATAAGGAGAAATTCCTGACACGAGAATTTGGCTATAATGATAACTAAACTAGTTTTGTTCAGAAGATTCAGAGGATATATTGTCTGGTGAGATATTAGTTTAAACCAATAAAAAATCAAATTATGTACAAATATAAACCAACAAATGTTGTCCAAGAGCGTGCCTTTGAAGGTTACGATGGTCTCCAATTACCACGTTCGCCACGTACCTACCTAGACGGATTCGCTTCGGAGTTTAGTGACATAGACAGGAGAACAAAACTTTATCACTTCGGTTTTCTTGCCACTCGTGGTGTGGATTTCTATCAAGATTTGCGTGACAACATTGACGAGAAGATGGCTGACCCTCGTTATCATGGTTACGAGGATGCTGCTCGAAATGCCTTTGTTGGCTACCTTGAAGAATTGTGTGGAGAGGATGACAGATACAACCATCAGTCCTTCGAAGCTTTGTACCATTTATTGGTAACTGAGCTAAAGGTACGTTACTACGAGTATGAGGATTGTGATTCACATGAGAAATGTTATGATTTCAAATGAATGATATGATCACGTTAGAAGAGTTGAAATACTCTCTTGGACTTCTATCATCAGAAACTGAAAGTCACTTTGTTATTAAAGGGTTCCTTGAAATAGCAGATTTACTATTCAAGTCATTTGCTATCAAGCACAACGAAAATGTTTGGTTGTTCTCTGACATAGAGTTCTACTTCTATAATAAATACCATAAGGATATAATTACTCATCCAAGAAATTGCGAGGCAATGCAATGGTATGTAAATGATTTTGGAGGAATCGACTTGTCTTTCAAAAGTGAAACTGATGTGGCTCGCTCAGTTGACTCCAAGCATAAACTATCAGTAAAACCGGTTCTCACTGATGACGGTTATTTCGGCGGCATTTTGATTCGCGAGCTTCGCAATGCTAAGACAAATGAAAGACTTGAAGGTCCTTGGGCTTGTTCCGAACTGTTCAGAAGTCATGATGCATCTGGGTGTCTTGAAGGTTATCCTGTGTTGATTCCTTATGAAGCAAAGCAGGAGATTGACCAAATGTGTCCTCGTTATAATCTAAAAAGAAGTAATAAAACAACGGAAAACAAGGCCAAGTATATCCTTTCAACCTATGCAAACAAGTTTAGCGATGAGGATATTTATGATTTTTCAGAAGAGTTTGATCGTTTCCTTAAAGCGAACTACAGATACAAATCGAGACCATTATGATTCAAGATAATCAAACCAACATAGTATTTTTCTCCGATTGGCTTCGTAGAGACCGGAAGGAGGAAATGGATGCTATCTGTGCGGTGCTGGATAAGCATGACGTAGAGTATGGTTTTCTGCAACATACAGAGGATTGGTGGTGCAGAGACTATATGCCAATACAGGTGGCAGAAGATAAGTTCATTCAGTATCGCTACTATCCAGATTATCTCGATAATGATAAGGATTGAGAGTTTATCACCAACCCAACAAATACATTGGAATCGCTTGGTATAAGCGCGATAAAGACAGATCTTGTGATAGATGGCGGTAATGTGGTAAAGTGTGGAGACAGGATAGTGATGACAGAGAAAGTCTTCAATGAAAATCCGATAAAGACACATGAAGAGATCATTTCTGAGCTGCAAGAACTGTTCGGTTGCAAGATTATCTTCCTGCCATGGGACAAGTACGAGAAGCATGGTCATTCTGATGGCATCGTCCGTTGGTTGGGTGCTGGCAAGGTATTGCTTACAGCATACGAACTGGACTTGGAAATGCAAACTCGCTTTGAGAAAATTCTATCCAAGCATTTTGAAGTGGAAAAACTCATTTTTACTCGTCCTCGACATGGAAAGAAGAATACATGGGCTTACATTAACTTCCTTCAAACTGATAAGGTCATCATTATTCCTGCTCTTGGGACTCCAGAGGATGAAGAAGCATTGGTTCAGTTCAAAGCGTTCTTCCCCAAATATGAAGGACGCATAGAACAATTGAATGTAAAACGTATTATCAATAAAGGGGGCGCACTGAATTGTGTATCTTGGAACATTAAGCAAACAGTGCAAAAGATATGAAGACATCCACACTCATAGGACTCTGCAGGCATCGCATTGGTGTGGATGGTACAGGCGTAACCACGCTTGTAGCTTTCCACGGCTGTCCGCTAAACTGCAAATATTGCCTTAATCCGCAAGCGTTGTCATCGAAGGGCATGTGGAAACAATTAACTCCTGAAGCACTGTTCAATGAGGTGAAAAAAGATGATTTATATTTCCGTGCTACAGGTGGTGGCGTGACTTTTGGTGGTGGTGAACCCCTTCTGTCGTATAAGGATATTCTTCTCTTCAAGAAGATTTGCACAGACAATGGCAAGCACTGGAAGATAAACATCGAGTCCTCACTGAATGTGCAAGAAACATATGTGAATGCAACGGAAGTCATTATTGACAACTGGATTGTGGACATCAAGGATATGAACCCTGAAATATACAGGGCTTATACTGGACGCAGCAATGATTTGGTGATTAAGAACCTACAGCATCTTATTAATAAGAAAGCTAAAATCACAGTTAGAGTTCCTCTGATTCCTGAGTTCAACACTGAATCGGATGTAGAAAACAGTATAAAAGCCCTTCACAAGTTGGGTATTACAGATATTGAACGATTTACATATACAATAAAAAAGCATTAATCATGGAGAAAGGCAAAAGAATATGCAGAACATTGAAGGAACTTCGTAAGCGCATTGCTGATGCGAACGATATTCCTTATAAGATTGAAGAATGTCCACATAAGGGTGATTGTCCTGGTACTTGTCCAAAATGTGAGTCTGAGGTACGCTACCTTATGGCAGCCATAGACAAACGAGATAAGGAAGGAAAGCCTGTGATTATCGAAGGCTTGATGAATGAGGAGGAATTACGTAAGGTCTTTGCTATAGGCCCGATTGTTGAATACGATCCAAAAGACTACGAAGCAGCAGGTTTACCACTTCTTGAGCCAGAAACTCAATGCTTTCATGAGATGGGTTCAATTGCAGAACCGTTGATGGGTGAACCAACACCATACCATTCCTATGAATTTGCTTCAACTATAGCAAATAGGCTATTGGCCAAGATTGATGGTAATCTTATATTCTCACCTGCTGGTCTGAGTTGCATATTGGAAATGCTTCGCGATGGGATGAATGAACAAAGCAACCTCTATAATGAGATCAGCAAGCTTATCATGTATACCAATAGCTTCATCGATACCACCAATGATGAGAACTTCAAATTGGAACATGCGTCTAGTATCTGGTACAATAAGCGATTAGGTGCCATTAAAGAGGACTACATTGATAATATTGAAGATAGTTACGATGCCAAAGCTTACAATGTTGATTTTTCACAAAAGATTAAGACCAAGTTGTGGATGGACAAGTGGGTATCGGACAATACAAACAAGATGATTAAGAAACTCGACACAGAACTGAGCGAGGATGCGCTAATGGTTGTACTGGATGCTATCTACATGAATGGAAAATGGAAGAATACTTTCGAGATAGATCAAACAGAAGTAGATACCTTCCACAATTCCGATGGAACAGAATGTGATGTTGCTATGATGTTTCAGGAGATAGAAGATGCAGAATATGAGGAAACAGATGATTACCAAGTTATCAAACTGCCATATAAGAATAGTGAATACAGTATGGTGGTAGTCCTTCCTAAAGAAAACCGTTCTATCGAGAGTGTTATGGCTACTACTAATTGGTTGGACTTTGATTCAGATTGTGATGATGTGCAACTATTTATGCCTCGTTTTGACTTGGACAACACTTTATCATTTAAGAATGTTCTGTCAGAACTTGGTCTTAAAGATATGTTTGAAACAGAGGATTCCTTGCCTAATATCACGGATTTGCCTGCTCATATCAGTCAAATAAAGCAACAATGCGTTATAAATGTTGAAGAAGAAGGTACAGAGGTCGCAGCCGTAACAATGGCAGAATATGAAGTAGGATGCTGCCCTGACGATGATATGCAACCAATAATCACAATGATGCTGAATAGACCTTTTGGCTTTGCAATCAAAGGTGAGACAGGTCAAATGTTATTTATGGGAGTCGTAAAAAATATGAAAGGAACAACCATATGATTGAAACATTAAGGCTCGCACATCGGTGACCACAATACATATTCGTAGTCTTCTTGGCAATAAAGGGTTTGCCTCACCATTGACAAATTTTTCTTACTTCCATATTTTCTCTTTTTAAAAGGTTGTTATATTGCTTAATTTCGCCTCCTTTTTGTCAACCCACGTAAACTAATGCGTCATCGTGACATTGCGGTTTCTGGTGTGCTTGTTCCGTGGTAGAAATACGGTAGAAAAATATGGTGAATAACTGTATCCAATTGGACTTAGTCGGATTTATGGCAAATAAAAAAAGCCGCTGAAAATCAGCGACTTCATTATAGTTGGTCCTAAATAGTTACGGTTAATAATGCATCATCATTTTCCGATGCACTATGTTCACATCTTTAATTATCAACACTTTAATGGTTTAATCGGTACGAGTGGTGAAAATATTGAACACAACATTAACAACATCGCTATAACAAACACATTTGTAGATACGCTGTTTACTAATGGCTATAGGCTTCGTTACTGTGATGTGATTCATAAAGCAGATAAGGATATAAACGATCCCACTGATGGATCTTCAAGGTTTTTTGAAAATGTGCCCAAGGAACTTATCGCTGATTTTATAAAACAGCTGAAGTGCTCAATGGCAAATGGTAATTTCAATATACCAAACATTCAAGAATTCCTTTCCAATCCAGATAACGTAGGTCTTGATTTATGGGATATTGTCATTGAGGGTGGCGATAGTAAAGAACATGCACAGATTCAAGGTTTGTCAAATATAAATTGTATGAAACGTTCTATATACTATGGTACTAGAAATGTCGTACAGATAAGTTCTAGAAGAAGAGCATTGAGTGGTAGTGCTGAAGGTAAGTACACATTGACAAAGGAACAGATAGGTGTTGCAGAGAATTGTCATAAAGAAAGTGGTGGCGGAAGTAGTACTCCTTTAAAAGCTTATTTTGAATATCTCCCCGACCGTAAGCCAATTCTAATTATAATGCCAATTCAGCCTGAACCTGCTAAAGGAGATGAACATCAAAGTCTAACTAAGTTCAGGGAAGAATTAGGTAGCAACAACATCATGGCTTTCGCCATTGGCCTTCCTGGTATAAAAGGTATGGAAAGCGCAGTACACTATAAAGTTAACAAAGTTTATCAACTTCTTAATATAGAGGATTCAGAAGAAGAGGAGGTGGATGATGAAGATTAAAATACTAACAATTTTGTCTGGTGATTTTGAAGCCAGTCATTTTATCCGAATAGGTGAAAACCATAAAATCAACCTATATGTGGGTAAGGATGAATATGGAAAATACTCTTTTGACTTTAGGGGTAAATTTAAGCCTGCAAAAACAAAAAGTTCCGAAGTTATCTGCGTAACACATATCCAAGGAAATGATGAGAATTTTCTTCGTTTCTCCTTGGAAAACCCTGCCTTATTGGAGTATTTCTGTACATTCTGTGAGGATCTCGTAGCATCTACGCAAGTAATCATAGATGATGAAACGGCTTATCAGACATTAAGAGCTCGATATTTTTCGTGGAAGCAACTCTTCAAGCCAAACCATGGAAATCTTACTGAGTACGAAATTATGGGACTTATCGGTGAGCTATTATTCCTTCGTGATGAAATGATTCCTACAAAAGGACTTGATACCGCTATTGATAGTTGGACTGGTCCAGAAAAGACTCATAAAGATTTTTCTTACGATTATGATTGGTATGAGGTCAAGACTATCAGTTTCGGAAAAGAATCTGTAAGAATATCATCAATAGAGCAACTAGATGGTAACAACGATGGGTACTTAATCCTTTACTCCGTTGAACGAATGAGTCCTTCGTTCAATGGGTTGAAGTTAAATTCGTTAGTCAACGAACTAATCTCAATGATAAAAGGAAATAACCAGAAGGAGACATTCCTTGCAAAATTGAGCCTTTACGGCTTTGACTTCTCTCCTGACAATGAAAACTATGTGTATGATTTAAAGAGTATGGCTGCATATAAAGTTAATCAAGACGGCTTTCCAAGGGTCACAAGAGAAATACTTCCAGAATCTATTATTAAAGTCCAATACGAAATTTTACTTTCGGACTTAGACGCATACCGAGTACCATTCAACTAAAAAGCTACCTTATGGAAATTGAAGAATACAGACAGGAGTTCATTGATGAGTTAAGATTCAATGCTGAACACGAAGGCACAGAACCTGAGACCCAATTTATTGAGAAAACGCTTAATGACCTTGAAGATATTGGAGTACTAAACGATCCAATCCCGATGTCTGTCGAAATGCGAGGAGCACGCAACCGCATCCTTGCTTTTGATGCGTATGCCTATGATGACGCAGATGGCGCACTTGTTTTAATTATCAGTGATTTTACCAATCAAAGAGATTTTGCTCCAACACTGACTAATACAAGGATTGAAGAGCTCTTCAATCGAATGGCTAACTTTGTAGAAGAAAGTGCCGCCGGTAATATCAGTAAATTTTGTGATGATTCTGATCCTGCTCTTTTGATTGCAAACGAATTTCGAAAGAAGATAGGTAAGGGTATGCTTTCAACGGAAATACTAAGATTTAAATTTTTCATTATCTCCAATGCTACTCTCAGTAAACAGGTGAAAAATTTGACCAAGGAAGATCTACTCGAAAGACCTGTAGAACTCAATGTCTGGACTCTTGAAAGGTTCTTCCAAACATTTGCATCAAATTCAAGTGAAATAATCGAAATTGACACAGCTGACTTTGGTTGTTCTGGAATACAATGCTTGAAAGCCGATATTGGCCATGACTCTGAATATGACGCTTATCTTGGTATTGTTCCAGGCCAATTTCTGGCAGAAATATATCTTAAGTATGGTAGTAAACTTCTCCAAGGTAATGTCCGAGCGTTTCTAAGTGTCAGAGGAAAAGTGAACAAAGGAATTCGAGACACTATAATCAACCATCCCGAAAACTTCTTTACATTTAATAACGGTATAGCTATAGTAGCTCGATCAGTCCGCTTCTCTTCTGATGGTACAAGGATCATTCAATTCAAAGATCCTCAAATTATTAATGGAGGTCAGACAACAGCTTCTCTTGCTAATGCTATAATTAAAAAAGAAGCAAGAAATGGAATGGAAACCCTATTTGTACCAATGAAGCTTACAGTATTAAATGTTGAAAATGACATGAACGAGGAACAGGTAAAGCAATATAATAACATAACACAAACAATTTCCAAATGTGCCAACTGTCAGAATCCTGTTTCTGAAGCTGATTTCTTCTCTAACCATCCTTTTCATGTTGAAATGGAAAAACTATCACAGAAGGTTATGGCTCCCGCTGTTGGTGGAAATCCTTATCAAACGATTTGGTTCTATGAACGTTCTAGAGGAAAATGGGATCAAGAGCAGATGAAATTGACAGTTTCACAAAAGAAGAAATATTGTGAAAGTCATCCTAAAAGCCAAGTAATCAAGAAGGAAAAGCTAGCTAAGTGTTACAATACAATTCTTATGAATCCCCATCAAGTCTGTCAAAGCTCAGCTATAAACTTTAGCAGATTTGGCGCATTTGTAGAGGATATGTGGGATAATAATAGAGATAGCATCAATGACGATTTCTTTAAGAAATGTGTTAGCACTATTATTTTATTTGACTCGCTTGATTCTATGGTTGGTAAAGCTTCATGGTATCCAAAAGGTGGAAATAAGGCTCAGATTGTACCTTATACAATTTCTAAGCTTATGACATTACTTCCAAAGGAATGTGATTTGGATTGGCAATATATATGGCAAAAGCAAACTCTCTATCCCGAGTTGGCAGAGGAATTGATAAGACTGGCCTACTGCACCCACGAATTTTTAATGGAACAAGCCAATGGAGGTATAGTTCGTACAATATCCCGTACGTTAGCTGTTTGGAAGAATTTCCAAGATTATAAGTATACCTTGAACGAAAACTTTGTGAGTACGTTGGCTTCTCTTAAGGAAAACAAAGCCGTAGCGCAGTCGGCTAATAAGACTCATAAGTTCAATTCTTTGATTGATGCGGAATTAGAATTATTCAAACTTGGAGTGCCTTATTGGATGAAGGTTTATAATGATCTCGTTAAAGAGAGTGTGCTTTCGTTTGGCGAACTTGAAATCATAAAGGGCATAGCATCATACATGAGTAAGGGTAATCTTCCATCAGCGGCTCAATGTAAACGTCTTCTTAAAATTATTGCAAAAGCAGAAGATAAAGGTTATATTATGCCAAATTAAATGTTAGGTCATCAAGTACAAGGGTAAATACATGATTACTTAAATCTTTAGGGTTTAATAAAATAGCAGTTAAATGGCTAAGAAATTTGAAATACGAAATAGTACAGCTGAGTTCCTAATTTTCCAAGCAGAGGGAAAGAAAATGGCATTCAAGTGATGTATCAGAATGAAACTATTTGGTGCACTCAGAAGGCTATGGCAACATTGTTCGACTGCTCGTCTGATAATATTGGATTACATTTGAAGAATACCTATGCCAGTGAAGAATTACAGAAGAAGGCCGTTACCGAGTTTTTCTCTGTAGTTAAAACAGAATGTGAACATCAAGTGATGCGTAGCCCAAAATTAGTTAAATAGTAACGTAACATGTAAAATAATAATATAATCATCTATCAAGATGAAAACGGCATCACAAAAGTCAATTTACGCTTTGCTGATGAAGATGTATGGCTCACCCAGTCACAGTTGGCTGAGATATATGATACCACACAAGAGAATATCTCTATGCATGTGACTAACATATATAAAGACCAAGAATTGGATGAAAATCGAACTTATAAGAAATTCTTATTAGTTCGCCAAGAAGGTCAACGCCAAGTGAAACGAAACATTGATCACTATAACCTTGATATGATTATCACTCTTGGCTATCGTGTACAGAGTCAGGTGGCAACTCGCTTCCGCAGATGGGCTACCCAACGTCTGCATGAGTACATACAAAAGGGATTCACAATGGATGATGAACGCTTGAAACAGGGTTACACCAGTTCTTTCGTTAGTCGCATCAAGCTATTCGTGACATTAGTGCATCTGAGCGCAACTTCTATCAGCAGGTAACAGACATCTATGCAACCTCCATTAATTATGATCCACGCAACAATTGGAGAGCGACTTTGACAAGATGATGAAGCAACTGCCAAAGAAATAACGATTCAATTTCTTCCACCACAGCTTGCTGCCTCTGCTGGTCAACGTCTGATGTGGCTCTGCCACCATCGGGTATTAGGCTAATACGTTATTAATATAATGCACAATACTGTAAATCAATAATATAAACTACTTTTATAAACAATACAGTAACAATATAGTAACATTTTAGGAATAGTCGCAAAAAAAGAGAACCCGTTTGGATTCTCTTTAGTTTTCATGCAAAAAGGAGCATTATCCTTGTTGCTATCACATTTTGTTTTTAATCTGTTGTGGAATGAAGTAAATCTTTCACATCTACTTCTAAAACAGACGCAATTTTTATTAGCGTTTCTAATCCTGGCTGAGCTGAATTGGTACACCACTTAGAAACGGTAGCTTGATCTTTCTCCAATTGATCGGCAAGCCATTTATTGGTCTTTTTCTTTTCAGCCAATACAATCTTTAATCTATTGATATCTTTACCCATTTCTATAAGAATTTGAATCTAACGCAAAATTAATTATTTATCAATTCAACACAAAACATAAAGAGTTTGTTTATTGATTTATATTATTCCAAAGTATCGAACAATAAGACAAATACATAAAGAGTAAAATCCTGCTAATACATCATCAAGCATCACGCCCCATCCACCTTTAATATGAGTATCTATCCAACGGCAACCTAAGGGCTTGAATATATCTATCAGTCTAAAAAGAACAAACCCTAAAAGAGCCATAATCCAAGTGTTTTCGCCACAAGGCGCTACAAGTAAAGGAATCCAGGTTCCAACATACTCATCAATTACTACAGTTCTGGGATCTTCGCCCCAATATTTTCCCATAACATTGGATGTCCATACACCTACAAATGTTGTTACAACAATGACAATTATGGTAATTAAAGTAAGGGTTATTAGTGATAGATTGAGAAAACCTATATACCAAACTAATAGTCCAATAAATCCAGCTGCTGTTCCTGGTGCCAATGGAACAAATCCACTACCAAATCCTGTCGAAATTATAACGTGTAGCCAAGGAGCTTTTCCTAAAGGGTGATTGTTATTATTGCTCATTATGATTCATCTTTAAAGTACCCACCTATTCTGTTTGGATAGATGGGTACTATACGGTCAATTATTTCGATTTGAAATCAAATGCCAGATTTCACGAATCCAAAGAACTACAGAAGATCCAGCAACGATGATTATCCAATCTTCACATTTCATTGGAACCACATTGAAGAATTCATATAAGACTTCAACAATCACAATCTGGCCAATAGCTATGACGCATACAATAGTTAAGAAACCAGTACTCAGCTTTGATTGGAAAATGCTCTTGCCAGTTTCAAAAGAGCGAGCGTTGAACATATACCAGAAGTGAGTCCAAACGAAGATCGAGAATATCAAAGTTTGTTCGTAAGGAGACACACCATTTGCTTCGCCAAATGACAAAGATAAGAAATCTCTCATAGAGGTTACATCTGTGTATTCAAAAGTGAGGACAAGACCTAGTAACATTAAAAAGAATGCCATACCAACACCAATAATGTTGCAATACATAGGTTTATTGAGAATAAAAGCCTTTCTGTCTCTTGGTTTATCTCTCATAACATTTTCTGTTGGCGGCAAAGAAGCCAGTGCCATGGCACCGAAAGTATCCATAATCAAGTTAACCCACAACATTTGTGTAACTGTCAAAGGAGATTCAGTTCCGATAAATGCGCCAACGAGAACGATGAAGCATGCAGATACATTTACTGTCAATTGGAACAAGAGGAATCGTTGAATGTTTTGATACAATGAACGCCCCCACATTACCGCTCTACCAATGCTGCTGAACGAATTGTCGATAATGGTGATATCTGATGCTTCTTTTGCTACAGAAGTACCATCACCCATAGAAAGACCGACATGAGCTGCATTTAATGCAGGAGCATCATTAGTACCATCACCTGTAACTGCTACTACTTGATTCTTTCTTTGAAGAGCTTCAACCAAACGTTTTTTGTCCATTGGGCGAGCACGAGCTATAATCTTTAAGTCCATCACACGCTCTTCGAGTTGTTTGTCAGACAGATTAGCAAATTCAGGACCTGTGATAATGTTTCGCTCTGTATCATTTTCTTTCCATAAACCAATCTGTCTACCTATCTCTGTTGCAGTTCCTGGAGTATCTCCAGTGACAATCTTAACGGAAATACCTGCATCCATACATTCTTTGACTGCATCAGGTACATCAAGACGAACAGGGTCGCTAATGGCTACTATACCCAAGAATGTTAGTTTATCAGCTACAACCTTTCCATCAGCTGTAGACTTATCTCCGTCTTCCAAAATTTGGTAAGCAAATCCAAGAGTACGCATAGCTTGCTTTTGGTATTCAAGAAGCTGTTTATCAATGTCAGATTTAGCGACGTTTCCACATGACTTATGGCACATACCAAATACGATCTCAGGAGCACCTTTTACAAAAAGAATTCTCTTTCCAAAAATACCGGATTTAACGATTGTCGCCATATATTTCCTCTCTGTTGAGAATGGGACTTCATCCAATCTTTCAGCACTCTCTTTTAGCTCACGATAATCAATTCCTTGTGAATGTAACCATAATAGCAATGCTCCTTCTGTTGGATTCCCAATGGCATTTGGTGATTTTGTAGAGAAATCCAATGAGGCAGTGGAATTTACAGCAATACCTTCAGCTATAAAACCACTCATTTCATCGTCTTTCAAAAGCTTCTGTTCTTTTAAATCATAGAAGTTTGATTGATAAACTTGCATCTTATTCTGGGTAAGAGTACCTGTCTTATCTGTACAAATTACGGTTGTAGCACCCATCGTTTCACAAGCATGCATCTTTCGAACCAAATTGTTTGTCTTCAACATGCTGCGCATACTATAAGCCAAGCTTAAAGTTACTGCCATAGGAAGACCTTCTGGAACGGCAACGACAATTAGCGTTACTGCAATCATCAAGGTATTCATTGTAAATGCCAATAATCCAGCCAACTCCTGTGTAGGCATCAAATAGCTGTGAAGACCAACAACCATTCCTACGAAAATTGCAAAGAATATGATAATCGTTGCAAGACATGTCTTTGATGACCAATCACCGAATTTCCTGATGACCAAATAGAAGAAAAGAGCTGTTGGTAAAACTAAAAGTAATGAAAGAGCATTCCAACTAAAATAATGGCAAACACGACCGACAATAATGAATGCAGCAAAACCATAACTTAAATTTGTAATTAAATCGCTCAATCCATCAAGTTGTTCATTCAAAGGTGTTTTAACTGAATCATCTATTTGTGCTTCTTCAAACACCTTACCATTTTCAGTCTTATCACCGACTTCAAGTACTCTAAATATACCATGACCTTCCATTACCTTTGTCCCACGCAGAACATGATTTGAGGGATAAGTTGCTTGTTTGTCGAAATCAACCTCGTTGACGGTCTTTCCACAAACTGGTTCACCAGTCAAAGTTGACTCATCCATATGAAGAGTTATCGCTTCCAATAATTCGCCATCAGCAGGGACTTCATCACCTGTGTTCAAAACAACTAGGTCACCGACAACAACGTCTTTTTTAGGAATCTCAATTACATTACCGTTGCGGATTACTTTTACTGGTTCGTCATCGTTTACCTGATTCAAGATAGAGAACGCCTTGTTTGCCTTCAATTCAAAATAGAATGCAAGTCCAGTAGCTAAAAGGATGGCAACGAAAATACCAATGGGCTCAAAGAATACTGCTGAACTTTCGTGTAGGTTCCAATATTCATAGCATGAGATGCCGATTGATAATACACCAGCGACCATCAAGATACGAATAAGTGGATCTTCAAACTTCTCTATGAATTGTTTCCATAGAGGTTCTTTTTCAGGAGGCGTTAGAATATTAACGCCATTCTTTTTACGGCTTTCGAGCACTTCGGCATCGGTTAGACCGCTAAAATGATGTTTTAATGACATATTATATTTGTTACTTATTAATACTGAACCACTTTGATAATAGTTCGAATCTTTTCATCGGGCGAGCCAATGTGAATTGGACAATATCAAATAGTAATGTTTTTATAGACATATGCTGATTTATTTCTAGAATATTCAATTTAAATCAAATTCTGTTTCGCTAATTGTCTCAGTCTCAAAATTCTGCTCTAAATCTCCATTTATCACATTTAGTTCAAGACTATAATTGATATACCCCTGAGAATTCTTTTTTCCAAAATCATAACAAGATGTACTTCTTTCAAAGAAAGGGGAGCGAGTGAATTTTCCTCTTGTCGCACCACCTTCAGAAGACTCCATCCAATCTTTTCCATAAGCCAATTTTAAAAAGTATCGACCTTGTGGGATTTGAGTTGTAGTAATTGTTTCACCTTCTGGAACAAATACATACCTTATACATTTACCTGTATTTGCGTCCATTATTTTTATGGCTACGCTAAAGCCCTCACCAATATGAATGTCAAAGTAATTATCTTGAATTCCAAATACAGGTTTAACCCCATATTTCTCACTGAGATCCCCACCTTCAGGATTTTCAAAAGTCCATCCTTTCTCGGTTAGATCTTTTTGTACTTGATTGTGCTCTTCTGATGCTGATGTGTTTGAGGTTGTTCTGTTGCATGAGCTTAGAAGGGTTATCATTAATACTAATATAAACCATGTATTTTTTTTCATGACATAAACACTTTAATTTGGTTGATTACAGTCCACACAATAATGGCTATACCTATAATTTTGCAAACCATAGACACCGCTTTATACTGATGCTTCTTTAATTTTGTTTTAAAGAACAACGGTACAGCTAACCATATTATTAACCCTATAACGATAGAAATAACCATATCTTTATATTTAAAAGGGCAGATAGTATGTAGGTACATATCTGCCCTTTATTAAAGTTTAATCTACAAGGCCTTTTTTGTACATTTCATTAACCTTGCCTTGGATTTCTGTATACTGCTCGCCTAATTTTTGCTTGCGTTCAATACCATTACCATAATTGCCTCGAATTACTTCCTTTGCCTTTTGTTCCAATGATCCAGAAGGTAATGAGCTTTCCGTTTTACTAATAGAGGAATTAGCATCATGACTAGATACTTCATTGGATTTTGGAGATGTCTGTTTTTCGTTTAGGGAAACAGATTCATTCTCTTTCTCAGTGCTAACTTCTGAATTAGTAGGATTCGATTCTTGTGCTTGATCTGATGATGAATTTTCCGAATTTTCAGGATCAGAGTTGGCACTTTCAGCTTGATTGTTATTATCTTTATTCGAATTAGAATTTTCTGTTACTTGAACAGTAGGATTTTCCACAGAAGATTCTGTTCGGTCAGAAAGAAGATAATAACCACCACATAGTAAAGCAACAACAGCAATAGAACCAATCAAATATTTTCTGCCATTGTTTTTGGATACAGCTGGCTCATTTGAACCTCTTGATGAAATATCTGATTGTTTCTCATGCAAAGATGGCTGAACATTCTGTTGAGTAGGCTCAGCAGGTTGTTCAGTCTTTGCTTTTAGAGTGACTTTCTTCTTTATCTGTACCATAGTTCATTAGTCATTACAGATAAGAGAAAAGCCTGGAATTTGTTCAAATGCGCCACTTAAGTCGAGAACGCGGCTTTCATTTTTTAGAGCATACTTTCCATCATTGTTCTTGATAGAGCATACGCAATAAACTGGGCCATCATCTTTTGAATCAGCAAGAACCTCTAGGTAGTCGCCAGAATCGCTTTGAAGTTCTACACGACCACCTTCTTCTGCGTAAGTTATATCTTCACCATCAATAGCTGCGTCATAGTTGACGATGCAAACATAAGCGGTATCGATGTCGTCAAGTTTTGCAACATTAATCTGCTCTGTTTCTTCGCTGCCTGCAGCTGGTTCCTTATTGTCTCCGAGGTGAAGCATAAATGGGAATTTTTCAAGGTTTCCTAAGTCTGATTTCTTACCTCTGTATTCATTTGAGAATACGCCACCGATTGAGCCATCTTTCTTTTTAAAGAAAAGGCAGAGATCAAGGTCGGTTGCAGAACTCCAAAATAGCTTCACTTTAAGTTTTCCTTCAAAAGTGAATGCAGCTTGCTCTTCTTTCTTACGAAGAGTAATTTTCTTTTTTAATGTAATTTCAGCCATAATTGTTATATTTATGTGATTATCTAATTGGATTAAAATAGATTAGCTAGAGTTTCCGGTAAACTTTCCGCTTCTGCTTTCAGCTTTTCCAGTAGTGCTTTTTCTGTTCCATCAACTTTACCATCAGCACCAATTCTTTTAAGTAACCATTCAGCTTCTTCTTTGTCGATTTCTCCTGGTGACACTTCGTCCTTAAGTAAAAAATCTGCTATAGCCTGAATGAAAAATGACTCCCAAGAAGCATCATTCGCTTTACCAGTTACGGCATCGTTCAATTCAAATAAGAAATCAGCCTCTTCTTTGTCAATGATGCCATCATTGTAAAGAACTTTTTTCAATTGTGCAACTTCTTCTGCGTCAATGATACCATCGGCAAGAAGTTCAGCCTTTAACGCTTCTAATGTTTTCATATACGATATATTTATTTTGTTATTCACAAATCATGGAAAAACCTGGTATTTTATCGAACGCTGTACTTAAATCCATAACTACGCCTTCGTTTAGTACAGAATTTTCACCATCCTTATTCTTGATAGAGCAAACGTGATAAATATGGCCCATGTTTTCTGAATCTATAGTAACTTCAAAATAATCACCTGAATCACTTAAAATTTCTATACGTCCAGAATCTTGTGCGAAATTTACCTCTTCACCGTCAATAGCCTTTGAATAATTCAGGACTACAACATTAGCAGTATCTATTTCATTGAGACTTGCAATATTTATCTGTTCTATAGATTCTCCACCTTCAGCTGGCTCAGGCTCATCACCCTTGTGCAGCATATATGGAAATTTATCCAATGAACCTAGATCGGATTTTTTCTGACGAAATGCTGATGAGAATACACCTCCGTTTGTTCCATCCTTCTTTGTGAAGAATATACAAAGATCAAGGTCTGTACTTGACTGCCAAAGCAGTTTAACCTTGAGTAGCCCCGTGAATGTGAATTCTGCAGGCTTCTCTTTCCGACGGAGAACAATTTTCTTTTTAAGTTGAACTTCTGACATAATTTATATTATTAGTTTTTTTTAAAATTAAAATCATCATTAGATACCTTTTTCGAAACTATCTGAGTAGTACTTGAAGTCGTTTTTCCAACTTCTCCAAAGTCTTCATCAAAGAAATCTTTTTTCTTAGTCTCCACTTTTGTTTTGAGTGGTGCTTGTGGCTTTGTTTTACGGTTTGTACGTTTCTTTTGCTGAACATCCCACTCAAACTCCTCAAGTGATATCGACTCTTCTTCTGGTTGACTAAAACCTTTTATTATTTTACGATGATCTTTGTGTGTATCTGATTTCTGACTATATTCTGTGTCAACAATATCCTTTTGAATGCTCTGACTTTGCTTGACTATTCGTGCGCTTTCTGCTTCATCTTCTTTTTGAAAAATCAATTGATTTAGACCTTTAACTTTTTCTTGATGAGAAGGGTCAAGATTCATTTTTCTAAGTTGATTCAATTTCGCTCTAGCATCGCTGAAATCAGATGAAAGAATTAAGTCCTTGATCTCTGCTATTGTGAAATCAAGTTCTTTAATTACGTTTTGAGCTTCTAAGCGTTCATTACCCTTTTTGAGCTTATCCAATATTGCAGAGTCTTCTTTTATTGCAAGCGACTCTTTGCACAGCATGACTAGGGTATTCCAATCTTCGCTCCATTGTGCTGCTTCGATTTTCGCATTAATATTTCGAAGATTTTTTTCTTCTTCTTCTTTCTTTTCTTGTTTATGACGGATATCTGCAATGCGAACACTCCATTTGCGAGAATTCGTAAAATCAACTTCTATCAATTCATTACAAGCGCAAATAGCATCATCATATCGACCATCGTCTAAAGATTTATTTAAAATAGTAGATAATTCGCTAACTTTCCTATTTACTGCGCTTTGTTCTTTTGCTATCTTCGCCTCACGTTCAACAATTTCTTTATCGTCAACATCGAGAAGTTTTGCTTTATTCAACTCTTGTTGAGCTTCTGAATAAGCTTTCTGAGCAAAAAACAAGTCTGCACGATCAAGATAACGTTCCAGCTCTTTAGCACATTTTATATGACGAATAGCTTCTTCTTTTATGCGTTGTGCATTTGAAGAGTCTTTGTCAAAACTGAGCGCTTCCTCTGCTTTTTGTTTAGCCAATTCATAATCTTTTTCATCAAGAGCCAACTTAGCCTGCTGGATTTTTTCCTTATAATTATCACGTATTACAGAAAACTCTGCTTTTCTTCTCAAAGCCTCTTGGTGCATTTTAGTGGCTTCGTCGTCATTTTGGCGTAAGCTTAAAGCTATTCCAAAATATTCTGCCATTTGATCGTAGTCATGTTCTTTCTCTGCATTATACCCTTTGTCCATTGCATCTTTATACTTACGGTCAGCTTCAATTCTGTTTTGTTCTGCTTTAGTTCGTTGTTCCTCTTCTTCTATAGCTTTTGACGCAGCAGCCGCTTCTTCTTCCGCAAGTTTAATTCTATGAAGTTCAGTTTCAGCATTGGCACGTAAGGAGTCTTTTTCCAAAGAAAATTGGCTACAATCAATAAAGTTATATGCTCCAACTAATGATGAAAGTTCCGAATCTTTATAACACAGAATCTCATTATTTTTCAAGTTGTAATGGTTGCTGAGTTCTGAGGTAAACTGAGAGTTTGTAAAAGTATTACCTAACAATATAACAGCCTTAATCTGATCATGGCTTATATTATTGTCCTTTACAAATTGAACAATTACATTGATTATATCCGTTACTATTTTCTTCGTTCGCTCATCAATCTTAGCTTTTTGTACTGAAACAGAATATGCTTTATATGGATCTTTTGATAATGTAATACCTGTTAACTGTATTGGAATACGATTACGAGCGGTAGAAAGTTTAATAAGCCATTCATCTACGTATTGCGTCATACGTAGATATTCAGCCTCTCGTTCTTCTGATGTTTTTAAGAATTGTTCTTTATCGTTGATATTGTCAACAACATGCTCAACAAGTGCACGACTCCGAACATCTGTACCTAATCCTAAAATTTGATCTTCGTTTTCACGCAAGAACAAGTCATCTGATTTTTGATACAGAGAGTAGTGGAGGTTTTCGTTACATGCATTGAGCACAATATAATAGCCCGCATCTACAAATCCGGCTTTCATGCTTGCATATTCTAATGCGAGTAAACCAATCCTAGCTGTGCTTTCTTTGATTACAAAGCCATAAGCTTTTAATTCATTCAAGAATACAAAACGAGCTGGTAAGGAAATGTCTTTTGAAAATGAAATATAAGTAGAAATGTCAGTATCTTCTTCTAAATCTTTTTTGATATCATCAAAAATACCAGAATCCTTAAATATAGATTCCATTGGCTGAGGACGATTAAACTTTATATATTTCTCAGAAGAACTAGTAATCTTTGAAAATACATCACCATAGTAGTGTACCTCATTGTTGCGAAATTTTGCTTGAAAACCCTTGCCATATGAGATTTCATTATTTGCGACATCTTCATAAAAATAAAGCCAAATCCTATCTTCTTTATTGGGAAGTTTTACAGAACGAGTTATACCGTCGGTGCTAACAGCACCAACGATATACCACTTGTCTATGTAAAGAGCTAACGATTTCATATAGTCAAAATTCTATCTTACTGATTGAAGGCTTTTCTGATAAGAGTGCTAAGGAAGCAGATACCTTCAGCAATAATGATTGGTTGATGATAACGGAAACCATCTCCAGTCCTTGCTTTTTCTTTGGCTTTCTTATACTCACGGTCATTATTACAAATGAAGCTGGCAATCTTGCTTGAAAGATCATCAAGATCATCACGTAACTCACTATCAGCCTTTGCATACATTTTAGTTTTTTGGCTAACAAACTCTATGAAAATATTCATAAATGTTTCGAAGTTCGTAATACCTGAGAAGTCGAAATTACCCATATCATCAGCAAAATAATCACCTGTAAGCTCATCTTCAACGGAAAGTGTTTTCATATTACCTCCAGGAACGAGATATTTTACGCCGATTTCACCGCAAATGTCGCGGTCTTCTGCTTTCATTTTCTTCACAACATCTTTTGGATCACAAAGTCCTTTTGCGACCTCTGCCTTATTATCAACCTCTATCTCATCACGATATTTAACAATAAGCTCTCTATTAATTACGCACTTGACTCCTGCATTCAAGCAAGTCGCATAGTATTCACGTGTTGCACGACTTCCTGCAGAATTACGTAACCAATGAAATATCCTTCCGCCCTTTCCAAAGCTCAGAATGTCGACACGTTCTATATTGTCTAAGTTATTCTCTTTAAGAGCCTTGCCAATCAACATTCCTGAGTAGTATAGAAGAAGACCTGTAACATAAGCAGGAATAGTAAATGCAAACTTTGCATCACGATCAATTGTTTCGTAGAAATTATTGTAATCCTCACTTGTCTTTAACTGGTCGAAGATATTGTTCAAATAGTATGGAGCCTTGTTCGGTTCTGTTAATACATCATTGATGTTAGAAACGTAAACAGTTTTTTGATTACTTTCATGGAAGTTTACAAGTGCTTGACGAAATGTTTCTGACTTTATTATAGCATCGAAAAAGACGCCAGCCGCCAAGCGGACGGAGCTTTCACGATACAACGAAGCTTTATTCCCATTTGTTGGATCTTTAGCAAGAAGAAGAATATCACTGGTACTACCACCAACATCAATTCCCAGAAACATATTATTACCAGCCAACCCAAAGTCTTGAGATAGAGCAAAACTACATACTGCTTCGGCTTCTGTTGGGAAGTCTTCATTGATTGTAGGTCTTCGACCTGTTGTTATCGGATTGATTTTAATAAGGTCATTAAATATCTTGTCGTAGTCATTTATGTCTGATTCCATCATAGAACCAGGATGACTCCAACTTATCTCTTCTGGACGAATCCTATTTTTATATAAATATGCACATGCTTGCAACCAGATCGATTTTAAGTAAGCTCTTTTCTTTTCAAGTCCCTTCTGATTATCTAGCCACTTCATGTTATAGTGTAATGTTCCGGCCTGAGTTTTAATCTGAAACTCATCCATTTCACGAACTACTACATTCGGACGGTTTACAGGTACACCGCCTGCAACCTCTTCTGACTGATTGTAGCAGTTGTAGCGGGAGTCATGTTCATGCAGCCACGACTTTAACTGACCATTTTCCGCTGGGTAATTTGTAAAAAACAGCAGTTCATCATTGCCCGCATTAGCTCGTTTGTCATCGTTTTCATTGCCTACTAGAACTGCACGATTATTTTCGAATCTAATAGGCATTGCCCCACGATCATTGGCATTATAGTAAATACAAGTGTTATTACTACCAAAATCAATTCCTACAATAGCAGAACTATTCATGTCTACAGATGTTAAGTCTTTTACGACATTGTGACGGAGCATTAAAAAGCCTGCACGCTCGTCATGTCCACTCTTCTGTATGGTTGCAATCAGTCCTTCAAATGGTTTATCAGAAGCTATAATGTTATATTTAGGAAGCTCTTCTCCTTGACCTGCAGGATATGTAATTAATGGTTTAATGTTCACACATATATCTTCGTTTGGCGCCGGCGTATATGCAGGAGTAAGGAAGTTAAGGCCACCATCAAGAAGAATCTGACCATTATGCTTGAAGATAGGTTGGAATTTATTTTTTGAATCAGCTGTGAATTCTGTATAGAGGTAATATTTATTCCATTTGTCTGATACGAAATTAGGCCACATGATTACTCTGCCCATATCCTCCATCCAATCAATTTGGTACTCACGTGTATTGAGTGTAACGCTTTCACCGTCAATCTCTACAACCATAGTAACAGATAGAATATCCCCATTGTCACTAATTGAAGCAGAAAGATGACTATTTCCACCTGCTGTGTAATCAAGCAATTCTCCAAGCCTGTTCTTGAAAATATCAATACCCATTTCAGAAAGAGGTATAGTAAAATAGCATATAGATCCAGAATGTAAGTCTTTTACTTGAAGGTAGTATACTGGAGCTTCTGAACGTTTTTGTCGCTGGTTTGAATCTTCAGCCCATCCAAGGATATAGCCATCAGAACTAAGCAAATTCTGAATATCTCCAATTTTTTGGTAAGGCACAGTAACCTGTTCTCCACTACTATATGTGAATGTATAGTCTGGTTTCATGTAGACAGGAACATCACTTTTGAAAAGTATAGTAAATGGGCACGATAATGTTCCATATGATGGAATTGGTCCCTTATCGCGTAGTTTGCCATTCGCTTGTTTCGTAATATCGTTTTCCCAATCTCGGCTCATATTCTTAAACCCTTTGAGCTCAATTGGATTGATGTCATTTCTCAAAAGATTAATTGTCTTTTCAAACGTATCAAGATTTCCATTGAAATTCTTGAGGAACAAATATAACTTTTGAAGTTGATCAGGGTTTAGATATGGCATTGGGTCTTCTAATTTACCATTGCGATACCAACTAATATCAGAAGTTCCCGTAAGGTTACTATAGTTGACTGACGTAAAAACACCAGTAAAAGGAGATGTTCCACCAATTAACTGGTCTTTATAATAAATCAAATGTATGAATGGCTGTGCGTCTGGATCTTTTGTCAGTTGATCTTGATTACTCCAAATATCCTTATCATTAAATAACATACGACCGAATGCGGCAGCAATATCATAATCACCCCCTTTGACATTCATAGTTATTGGTTTCGAAATTCGAATACGATCAGAATGAAGTGCCATCAGTGCAATGAGACCTCTCCATTCGCCATGAAGCATCTCATAGTATTGAGTTAAACCTGAGTTGGATATGTTAGGATCAGGACAAGCTAATGTATCTAGTGCAAACTTAAATAGTCTTGCTCGTGCCCAAGGAGTCGGAACTCCTGATATAAGAGCGGCAATCTTATCTGCACTTACATCCTCAAGAATCTTACCAGTCTGTATTCCTTGTATATAGGAAGATGCCATGTTAAGGTCGTTCCAATTACCTTGTGTGCCAGTTGTAAGAGTTGTATAACTCTTTATCAATAAAGCTTTAGACATAGCGATGTGATTTAATTTATATTATATATTTTGCAAAGCGTATCATAAACTATTTTGTAGAAACGCTCACCTGTATTTGTAATAGTAGTTGGAGCTCCGTTGTGCAACTGCTCAATGAATTTTTTCTTAAATGTGTCGAATCTTGAACCGAAAAATCCAACAGAGAACGTCCAATCCTTTCCGACACCTTCATTGCGATATAGATTCTTATTCCAATCGTATTTACTCAGCTCCTTCATTGTATGAAATGCAAAGAGTTTAGGATTAAACAAGAAGTTGTCATTACTACCTGCAGAACGCCACAATTGGCGAATCCAACCTTCCGCCAATTCTCCATTTACATTTCGAACATTCAGTAGACGGAAATATTTTTTAAGATATTCTACTTGGTTGACATCAATTCCATCGAAGCCTGTGATTTCTTTCTGTTTCCCACATCTTACACTCTCAACGAAGTCGTTATCTGGATCATTGCAGAGGAAAGAAAAAGCTATTAGCATACCAAACTTTTTGGCAAAGTCCTTGTCATAGTTATTTATATTCCCAACAAAATCTTTGAATTCCAATTTACCATTACTCTCAATTGAACGATAAACATAGTCTGTAGAGTGATTAGCTTTACTGGTTTTAAGATGATCTATATCAACATGATAAAAATCTAGTGCTGCACAAGCCGCAAGAAGTTCAATATAGTGGGAGTCGTTCTTCTGTTGTTCGCCGCCCGTAATTGTTTGGGTGATTTTATCTTTTTCGCGAACCATAGGATCCCAACCTTGCCCGTCTGTGCCCATCATATAAAAACGCTGATAGGTGCTTTTGACTGTAGTGTCGTCATCGTAAAACATCATTGCTACTTGTGAATTTAATGAAAATTTATCACTAGTAGCAATAATCTTTTGATTTGACAATTCATCAGCAGAAGGAGCTTTAAAACTAAAATATGCAGTAAGAAGAGTTGACGCAAAGTAAGCTCTCCCAAGTATATTAGCAGCTCCATTACTAATGATACTTGCAGCTTCAGAAATGGCTTGAGGTATAATAGGTATGGAAGAAGCGCCAGTACCGCCAAAAACAGAGCCTAAAATAAAAACTTTGGGGTCACTGCCACCATTTGTGGCAGCAATAAGAACTTGAAGGAATTTCTTTAAATCACTATCTCTTCTGTCTCTTGCTGCTTCTATTATAGAATGATACATCATCATTGAACCCAAATGTGTTTGGGCTCGATATCCATGACGAAGATTGAAATTTTCAACGTTGTTAGTTAACACAAGATCTGCGAGATCAGCTTCTTCTGGACAATTATACTTTGTGTTACCATAGTTAAAAACATCAATAAATGTACTCTTTGTTTCATAATTTGGACTGAACTCATAGTACTTAATGTCTGTAGAGAAAAACGTATCTGTCAGAGGTGTACGGTTTGCTTTATCTAAGTTTTTCGAATTTAAATAAGCATCCTTTACTTCTTTCAAACGAGAAAAATTTCCATTGTTTTTGTCGGTATCAAGTGCCAACAAGTGGATTTCAGTATCATCGAACATACCCATTGCACAGAGATGAATCATAGACTCTATACAACGCATGCCGGTACCACCTATACCCATTACGAAATACTGTTTAGCCATAATCTTAGATATTATTGTTTTTAAGGTTATGCATTCTTTTCCTTACCAAGAATCGAACCGAATTTAGAATGACGGAAGACAAACATTACTATAAGACTTATAATAATAGAACCATTGATAGTAATTCCGAAACATTGCATGTTTGTATCTGAAAACTGGCTCTGAAATGCAGTCTTTTTAATATAGCTCATCACATACAAGTTGTTATATAGCCAAAAGCCGATAGAGCCTATTGCTATAGAAATAATGAGCCAAATACGGCGAGTAATGTAGGACCGGTCGTTCCCACCACGATAAGAAGTGATATTCGCTAATAAAAATGCTACAGCGAAAATTGCAATGGCAACGATTGCTGCATAAACAAACGTGTCGTTTTGTAACTCATGGAGTTGGCCAATTGTTTGAATATTTCTCATTGTTTATATATTTTAATAATTTTCTAAATTATTTCTGTTCACTTTTAATATAGATAGAATAGATGATTTGTCCCTTCATTTTTTCAAGAACCTTATCATCAGCAAGGCATTGTTTAATACTTGATGCAACAGATACATTTTTTTCACCAGGTCTAGTAATTGATTCAAATTCGAACTGTCCTTCGTGCTGATCAAATATTGACTGAACATCGTCAATTACAACATCAAGTTTAAAGTAGTTATATGGTTTACCATTTAGAACACTAGGATCAAACCAATCTGAATTAAAGCTGATATTAATTTTACTATGTTTATTGAACTCTATGGGATCAATCTGCATAAAGTTTTCAAGTTCAGAAAGCTTGTAATCTTCTTTTCCGGTTTTTTCTTTTGCTTCTTTAGCATTGAAAAAATCCGAATATTCTTGGTTGATATCATACACTTTAAGGCTGACGTTCTTGATTCGATAACAACCAAAAGAGTTCTTATCGAGTCCCATTTCTATAATAGGGGCTCCATTTTTTAGTGGCTCGCCAGTATTTTCATCAATAGCATTTACTAACATATCTTCGATTGTTTTCCAATCACATCCATCCCAATCTTCAATTTCAAATGTTCCAAATCCCTTTGATTTGCTTTCAAGAATAGAATTTTGAATAGAAGAGTTATTACCATTACCCATCATTTGTGGGTGACTGGCAGAAATATGAAATTCGTCAACATCAGGAAATTGTGTAAAATCCACAGTTCTACGTATTCTATCATATATATTGTTGGACATCCTATCGTCAGTAAATAAAATATAAAATCGTTTCTTGTTATAGTTTTGACCATTATATGGTTCTAAATAAGGCTCTGATATAACATGCACATCGTATCCTCTTAAAATCCACGTTTTAAAAGCATTTGCAAGGTATGGGTCATTATCGTGCCCTTTTGCCATGGTTTGGGTATAGTATTCACAATCCGAAATCAATACCGATTCAGAATTGCTTTGAGCCATCATTTCAGCAGCTTTAGCTAATTCTGCATAATTTACTTCTTTTATGTTTCGAAGAAGTGTATATACCCCACCATTCACTGCCATGTCTTCCTTAGCAATCTGGTTACCTTTGATAGAATAGTATGCTGTAGTCTTATTAACTAATGAAGCTTCTATATTTTGAAAAAATTGAGAATTTTGACCAAGATAGTTGCATGTAGAGTAGTCTACATAAAGATCAAGACTACCTTCTTTGAGAATATTTTCTTGTGGTTCAAAGTTTACTATATGAAACTCCGCAAGATGAGCTACACTTTCAGGGGTATCGACACGACTTGAGAAAAAACTACATGATGAAATGCTTATTGTAGCTGTAGCTCCAATAATTATCGTTTTTACGACATTAAGTAATCTTTTATTCTTCATATTTATATCAGTTTAAAGTAGAAAATCTCCTCCGAAGAGTTGGTCATTTTCAAGAAATAGCTTGATTTTCTATGCTATCCAGCATATTTATGTTGCAATTCGCAAAACTTTTTCATTAAAACACACATTTTTCAGTAGATTTCTTGCAAAATAGGAAGCCATAAGAAATAAAATAGGTAACTTTGTGGCGGATGATTGACTCTTCGGAGGAGATTTTCTATTCTGATAAACAGTGCTTGCTTGACACAAACGGAATGATTTCTTATAGGTCTTTTAGTATCTTATCGTTTGCTTGGTCAATTACAGAAGTCTTGATTGAAGAAAGATAGATTTGCGTGGTAGCTTCTGAATCATGTCCTAAAGCCTTGCTGATTACAGATAATGGCACGTTCTTATCACGGGCTGCGCTTGCCCAACTATGCCTAGCTACATACATTGAAAGAGAAATGTCTAAACCGACCATCTTCCCAATCACTTTCAGTTTGCGATTTATAAAAAGCCCCTTGCGACAATACTGTTTTCGCTCCGTCCCATCTTCTACTGAAATGATGGGCAATAGGTATTGAGTTGCATTCTCTGGATATTTTGCCATTGTCGATTGCATATGAGTTTCCCATTGAATGATTAGCTGTTGGTCTGTTTTCTGACGACTATACCTTACAAATCCATTTTGTAAATCCTTTTTCTTGAGATATGCCATATCCACAAAAGGCATACCTCGAAGATAGAAACTCATCAGGAACATATCACGAGCATAGTCAAGAGATGTATTGCCTGTTAAATCCAACTCTTTGATTTTCTTTATGTCAGCCAAACTGATAGCTCGTTTCTCTGTTTTATCAATGCCTGTATATACTCTCTTGAATGGCTCGTTTTGAATGGTAAGTCCTTCTTCTACCGCTTTATTATATATGGTACGCAAAATACGCATATAGAAAGATGACGTATTGCGTTTCAAACCTTTGGCTTTCATGTGGGCTTCATACAGTTCCATTAAATCTGAATCCAATCTACCGAAAGTCAAGTCTACATTCTCACGAAAACGCATAAAACTGCTTAGCGTGGCTTGATAGGTCTCGCTAGTCCTGATTCTGTTTAAATTCCTTAGTCGCTCAATTTGTTTCCTCATAAACTCAAATACCGAGTCACATTCATTTGATGACTGTTGATACATTGCCACAACATCGTCTGTTGTATAATTACCTCCATTTTTCTCCAATGTAGTTATTGCACCTTGAATCTTACATTGCAGCCAAGTAGTTTTATCTTTTATGAGGCAAAGTTGGTCTTTGCGTAAAGTGTCTGCGTTGGGAATAATAATTTTACCACCATCTTCATTCCATTCACTTGCAAAGATGTGGTAAGAGGTAGGTATCTGACGGACAATTCTATCGTGAATTACCTGAAAATACAAAGATCCTTCTTTGTTTGCATCTGTAGATGCTCTGAATTTTAATTTTACTGACATAGTTTCTTTTTTTTGTTAGACATAAGATAAGTACACCATATATAATAGGTGACATACAATCGCTTTGAAGTATAAGTCCTATGGGATTTGATCAGCTTTCATCATCTGTATGATTTGCACAGCTTTCGCATTATCTTTTCTCAAAGTAGCATTCTCTGCAATCATAAAGCCAAGTAGAAATGCCCCAACAATAATCATCAACCATACGCATAGGCGAATGAACTTCTTGAGATAAGTATCGAACCAAAAGCTTTTGACTTTGTAATAGATGTACTTCCAAATGTACTTCTTCAAGCTACCATCCACTGGTGGCCAAGCTGGAGGCAAGAAAGAATGGACATTTGGTTTCAACGCATCAACTTTATCTTCTATGCTTTGCAGTCGTTTAACAACCTCGTCAAGTTTCTTATCAGCGGTACTTGTTTTGTTGGGATTTGATACCCTTGTTTTATCCTGCTTCTGTTCTTGTTCCATGATTCTACGAATTACATTGGTATTATCTACGATACGTTCTTGATGTTCCACCTTTACTGATTTCATGTTTGCCACAAACCGATTTTCCTGCATATCCATCAGCTCTTTCACACCAATACCGATAGTTGTAGCCAAGTCGTATTTCAAAGTGTTATAAGAGATTGACGACAACTGAATAGTCGGTTCTACAGATTGTTGAGCTACCTCATTCAAACCATCCAAGTCGATATTATCTTTTCTGCTGTTTCTTATTCCCATAGGATTTTTAAGTTTAGTTGTTACTATCTGTGCATACCTCTTGAGCGACGTTTACACATCTGATGAGCCATCCGAGCGCAACGATAAGCCCATTTGAGTTCATCTTCATCTTTGTCTTTTCCCCAGCCACTCATATCATTTCCTCCACCGCCACAAGTTGCTGACATGCTCAATGCACCATCAAGATAACCTGCGAATAGAAGCATTGCCGTTGCCTGAACTTTTTCAAGCGTTGCATACTCGTTGCCATCTGGTACAGAACATTCATTGGCGATGATGTCATCTGCTGATGCAGGTATATCCACATCATAATCGTGATACTCATCGGTTGAGACTGTATAGTGGTTTATGACAGGAACAGGCTTAGGTATAATTGGTTTGAGTACTGGCATAGAAGGCGAATGATTCGCTTTTGTCGTGTGAATAGGCGCTGTCCGAATTCTATCTGCAACTTTAGAAGTTGTAACTTTTGCATCATTCTCTGCATGAAGCTTAGCCCAAGTTTTCAAAATAGTAGATGGCATTAGATTACGACCTTTACCCAACTTCGATGATTTATATTTGGAGTTGCCCCTCATGATGGCATAACCGGTTACTTTATTTTTGGTATCACGATGCAAATATGGTTTATATCCATGAAGTTCAAGCCTGCGTTCATATTCATCCCAAGTGAACAAGTCCATGTTTGACAATATCTGAATACAAGCATCCGAAATCTCTTGAATATGTGCTTGCTCAATATCTTCGGGGTTCTCCCATCCACGTCTTTGATTGATAACTTGGGCAGCCATCACAGCTCGTCTTCCCACAAGGTGGTCATCATTGACATTGCCTTCCATGTCCACACGACTGGCATCAATGTGAAGATGCAGAATACCAGAGACACTATCACGATGAAGAGCTGCCACATACTGGCTGTTAGCCAAATGGGTAGCTTTGGAACTGGCACGTTGTGTGCTATCCGACAAATCAACAGAATCAAATGCTTGGATGAACTCTTTTGTCAATTGTTCCCAATCAGCCACAGTCCATCCTGCGGTCTCTTCATTGGTTGGGGATATTTCCATTCTTATCACCGTATTCTTCAAAGGTCTTCGCTTAGGGTTGTCACCAGCCACCTTTGCCAAATGGAAATCCATACGTTGCCACATGGCTTCGGCTGAAATACCTTCGGGCAATAGATTCGCTTTAATCAGGTCGGCACGGTCTTTATCAACCGCATAACGCACGGCATTTGCGCCATGGTCTATGCTTATAGCTTCGGCTACCATAATTGGCTATGGAAATTAGTTCTTCATGTATATGATAATCTCACTCCATCGTTGAATCAATGGAACGGCAGCTCGCATCCATCGTTCTACAAATGCTGGGTCTTTGAATACTAAACCTCGCTTGTCGCTTTGAATAGATTTCACGGCTGCTGCAATCTTTATCAAGTCCGCACGTGCATCGGACAGACTGCATAATGCATCTATTTCATGGTCATCCAAACGCTTGCGTGGATGCTGGCCGAATGCGACTTGTCGGGTGTACTCACTTACAGATAAGCCACACTCTTTTGATAGTGCTTCTATCTTTTCATATTCTGCTTCTGTTACTCTTGCCTCCAATCGCTTTATGCGCTTTGGAGCTTCATTCTTGGTTCGTTTCTTCATTTCAAAAGAGTTTTTTTGTGTTTGTTGTTGTATAAAAGTGACCAACCCAATGCGAGCCTGCGAGCGTTGCAAGAAAGCTAATGTGGTATGAACGAGCGAAGCGAATTTGTACGACATTGGCACTTCTTGTAAGTACCAACAAAAGTTCTGGTCACTATGGGGCGTTTTACTATCTGGTTTTCGGCATCCATCAACTCTGACTGGGAGTTTAAACTTCCTCTGCATGTGGTGGTTGGGTGTCTGTATATTGATTATCATGGGTCTCATCATCTTCAGCGGTTGTCATTGCCGATAGGCTGTTATTATGCTCGGCTATATGTGCATTGCCATTGTCTTGACTTGGGGTGTACAAATCATCATCAGCGGAAGAAGATATTCTCATATTATAATCATCGTTGGTAGATTGAACTATGGATAGCTGCGATAAACTGGTAGATTTATCAGTATTCATGGCAGACTTCTTCGTTGTCGTAACTACATCATCGTTTGCTCGTTCGTGTGAATGAACGTTAGGGATTGAGGATGCTATAGATTCAATAGACTGATTCTTGATATTCATTGAAGATTCAGCTTCATAGCTGTGGAAGTTGGATTGACCAGATGGTTCAGAAGCAGGTGTACTCTCACCAGCCGATAAATTGTCTGTACTTGCCACGAGTTTCGTAGTTGATTCATCAGCATTCGTACTTTTTTGTTGCCGGTCTTTTATATGAATGTAGTGAGGATTAAGAATCTGCTGATTGTTCACATACCATGCCGATACGCAATGTAAAGTATGGATACTTGTTCTGTTGTTCTTTTCAGAGGTGATAATACCTAGCTGCACCATACAATCGAGCAGTTTGGTTACAGTCTTCTTGTCATAAACCAATTGGTTACCCAGTTCCACTGCGGAGATAGCTACCTGACCTACATGCAGAGTAGTGGTGAAACCAGTAATCTTATAGGTGGTCTCTTTTGTAACTGCGTTATCAATCAGTAGCTTTAGAATCTTCATCCGATCGATGTGGTATTTGCTCTCAGCAAAGAATCTCAGTTGTTCGTTAGACAATACGATACAATAGTAATAGTCGTTTTTCATATACTCAGTGTTTCGTTTATAAATGAGTTTTTGGTTAGCCACGATACCTGTTACCTTCTTGCTTACTTATTCTTGCTTCTGATTATATTCACAATGCTCAAGTAAACAATTGTAGTGGTCAATCGGTAATTGATCCAATTAAGATTGTTGGGCATGATAATAGTCACTCATCAAGAATAGTCATTATGCAAGATGATAACAGGATGGTGGCAATTCAGTCATCGACACAGTGTCGTTTTCTGAGCCGATGGCTGAATGCATCTAAGGTTTAGAACGTTGCCAATCGTTTCATCAACTCTCTGAGGATAGGCTTACGAAATTCTTTAAGAAGCTTATCTTCGTAGATATTGGTAAGTCGATACGGCATACCGCCTTCCTTGAACATGGGATTCTCAATGTCGGGTAAGTTGCTCATGAACGGACAAATAATTTTAGCACGTCCAGACAAACCATAATACTCGGCAACCTCGAACCAAGCATTACCCAAATGTTTTCCAACAGAATCCATATTCACCACACAGCCGGCTCCATCATACAAGGTTATTAGAATGTGATAAGTACAATGCAAGGTTTCTGGATCCTTTGTGCAAGTGATGATGAACTGGTCAAAGTAATGACCTTGACGAGCGAATGTTGCGAGCAGATCCACAAATAGTTCATGGCGGTACTCATAGCACTCCGCTTCATCTTTCGGTGGACATTCCACTTCCATATCCACGAATTTATGGATAGCATCTTTGTCGTCTGAACTCTGCTCTACAAGGTCTTCTCCAGAAGTCACGTTCTGAGCATAAATAATCTCTGTTGCATTTGCGTCTTGCAAAATTGCGTCCAAAGCTGACTGAACGCTGTCGTGAAGTTCGATGTTACATCTCATCTTATTCTAGTGTTTTTAGACCTACATTCCCGATAGATCTGTTGTTATTGTAATCCTTCATGCTTCGTTGTATGTCAACCTAAGCAGAGAATGTGAAGGGTTGAATGAGTCTGTAGCTATGACTACTTCATTCGATAAGTTGGGTTTGTGAACTCGATAATGTCCATCATCTCGTTGAGCCTGTCAGCTATGCGGTCGCCATACTTCTCACGAATCTGAGCCAATGTCAGATTGGTTGTGAAAATGGTGAATAGCTGTTCGTCATAGCGTTTTGTCAGCAGGTCAACAACAGGATTAAGCACATTGCCGTAATCTAAAATCTCTCGTGGTTCTGTTCCGAGGTCATCAATTGCTAAAAGCGGAACCGTCATGATTCGTTGCCATGATGGAAAGTCATTCTTGTTCTTCCATGCAATTTCATTTGCTGTCATGATACGCAATCCATAGGTGGAGTTATCGTATGAATCATGGATTTGTAAGGCATTGATAAGCTGTTGCAATGCTTTCACGCAGGTAGTTTTGCCATTGCCACAATATCCACACAATGCTATTCCAAACTTGCCGTTACTGCTCGTCAGGTTCTCAGCCATCCGATCCAATTGTATTTCAAAAGCCTCATTCGTAACAAACTCACGATGACGGTGCGCTACTTCCGCTTGAACTGCCGTCTTCAATGCTGCTCGTGCATCATCTTTTGATAATGGAAGTCTAAAACGTTCCTTGATAGTCAGTTGGTGAAGCAACCGGTACATCAGTGCTTCTACGTTGGATTGTGGTTTCTTGTTGTTTGTGAACATTCTTCTTGTTATTTAAAATGGTTTTCTTTAACCAGTTGAAGAAATAGGTTCGTACTTCTTTTTCTTCCCTTCTTTCAATACCAGATATTTTAAGGTATTGGAAGAATTGGTTGATATAGTTCTCTATCTCGATATGACTGAGCTTGATTTGTTGAGAAGATGACAGTAGGGAAATGATAGATTCTTGCCATGATGTATCATTCGATAATCGCAATTCCAATTCATCCAAACTTGACTCATTCTCACGCGCGTTATTTATAGAGTTATCTTTATTATTGTCTTTATCTTTTATATTATAAGGGGACAACTGCTCCGACAATTCCACCGACAATTGCTCAGACATCTTCACCGACATCTCCACCGACAATGGGGATATATGCTCCATAATGGTATAAGTAGGAGCTACTTCCTTACCCTTTCCGGGAACAAAACTGATAAAGCCACGTTGTTTAAGACATTCTCTGGCCTTTACCAAATTTTGCTTACTCGTTTTGATTCGGTTACATATCATCTCAGTTGGACAACGGATGGGCATCTGCCATCTTCGTGCATTGGCTCTGTAAAGAAGAAAGAAGTAAAGCGCTACCTCTGTTGAAGAGTATGGCTCATATTCACCGTCTTGCCAGAATCGATTAGTTAACTCGTACAGGTTCATATCAATCCTATTTTAAAAGATCTCTCTTGGTGACATAAGCAATAGCTTCTCTATCGACTTCTTCCTGTGATGACACACGTATTCTGCGTAACCACTTATCCAAGTCATTCTTGTCAAAGAAGCATAGTTTGCCATTCGGCTTGTAAAACACTATTTCCTTTCGCATCATAAGCTTATGTAGATAGGATTTCTTTAATCCCAAATACTCGGCAGCTTCAACCGTTGTGAGGAGTTCATTTCTCATTTATCTTTTGTTTTTGATATTCTATTCGTGAAACCTTTTGGAAGCTATGCTGCATTTAAGCGGCTCATTTCTTCCTTTTGGTTACGATGCAAAGGTACGGCTATGTAAAAGTGGTGCAGCGTGGTGCGAACGTGGTTGAGAACAAAAAAGCGGTTTGCTATATCATTGAATTACAATGATATAGCAAACCGCTAAAGTTAAAAAGTATATACGGGCGTGGTTGCTACGTAATCGGGCGTGGCTTACATGAGATTATTAGCCATATTGAACGCATTTTTAACGTCTGAAACGAATTCTTTGTTCTTGTCGCCAGCTCCAGATGCAACAGCATCTTTATAGTGCGACCTGTAATATTCAGGGCTGATTTGGCATGCTTCCAATATAAGAGAGAGCCACTCCTGACCAAGAATAGGGCTGTCAAATCTTTTAGACACCATATATAATAGGTAGCACACACGGTTCTTTTCACGAAAACAAATCTTTGCAGATACAGATTTAAGGTTCATGAAATCTACAAATTCTGAACCTTTCATGTGTTCAAACTGTCGGCAGTTGCATACCTTATAAAGCATACAACACAAAGTCAAGTCCACAAGGTCTTTGTACTTGGCAGTTTCCTGTAGAAATAGTCTACTCATAGTGCGCCTTGTGCTTTGAGATTATCAATATCAACAATGATACCCTTAGCTATGCTATCAATGCGAGTGACCAATACTTCCAAAAACATCATGTCGAAATAATAAAGAGAGGCAGTTTTCCTGCGCTCCTTATCAAAACTATCGAATAAGAAATTAGTCTTTGCGTGTGCTTCATCGTATGCAGCCTTTGCATTATCGCATTTAGCTTCGGTAGGTTTAAAATCATCATCCTCATAAGCCATGAAGTCCAAACGATTGCTTAGTGAAGAGTAATCTTTCCAAAGTTGGGTAGATATATCCTTAGCTTCTTCATATTGCTCTTCAAAAGGTTTGAGATGGGCATCACAAATTGGCTTTGGGTTGAACGATTGAAAGAAATCAGAATGCCGATTATAAATGGCACTGAATGACGCTGTCGCCTCAGATAGTTGTTTGGCAGCGTTCAACAAATGCTCGGCATTGGTATTCAGCTCATCCTCTGCCATCGCAATAATGGCATTTGTATCCTTGTAATGGAGATAGAATGTCGATAGAACGAGAGCATCTTCATACACAAGAGCCTTGTTCTTCTCATATTTGACCAAAAGATTATTGATAACCTGCAGGTCTGTTGCTATGGATGATAAGTTTGTCATCGTGATTAGACTTAATTACTTGACCAATAGTTTGTCAATCAGTTTTTCACGTACCAATTCGTATGCTTCAACTGGGTTAAATGACATTTCTGGGCGAATAAGTAATTGTGTATCTCCTAAGAAGTCTGGATCTTGCATCTTTTCTTCCATATTGAGGATATATTGCTTATGTGTTGGAGGTTGGTTGACAACAAAACTCATGTACTTACGATAGCAGCGAATGACATCATCCAAATTTACATCTGTTTTGGTCAACGCTTCATACAAGTCGAATAAGTCACGACCTTTTTTGCGTTGATATAGTGCACGAAGTTTAGTGCCGAGCAATTCGGCAAAATGATAGGTGGTGATCTCACATGAACCTTTGAACCACTGACTGTCAACCGTAAAAGGGTGCTTTACGAGTCCCATCTCATTGAAATGCTCGAAACAATTGATTTCAAGTTTCAGTCGAATTGGCATGATTGGAGGAATTTCTGACTCCATGCGAAATAGCATAGTGTTATTGTAACGCTTCTGTTTGGTAACACGGTCGGGCATAAAGTCAAGGACTTCACCAAGACGAAACATGATGGGCTTGATTGGCCCTGATGTTATCTGGACAAGGTCAATATCTTCACTGTATCTTGGTTGTGGAGACATATAGAGTTTGTGAAGGGCTGTACCTCCACGAAATGCTAATTGACTAGCCAAAAACTCGTCGCTGAAAATAGCGACCAACGCACGTGATATAAGCAAATCTTGCTCAACCTGCACATTCTCTTTCCATGGAACCTGAATGCTCCATTCCTGTATAGATGCTCTGTCTATCATATATCGTCTGGTTCTATTGTTTGATTTATTATGACGTTCCATCGGTTGTCTATCTGGCATCCATCTGTAGAATGGTCAGAATCCAATGGAACTTTCTTCATTCGTTTATTGTTTGATTTAAGAAGGTTGAACAGTATATTTGCTTGCTCTGTCTCTTCCAGTATAACTTCTGTAATATATCCTAAACGCTGCAATGTTGGAATATTGGTTACAGAGAGTAAGAGCTCGAACTGTTTGCTGAAATCTGTATATTCCAAAAGTTCTTCTAAAACAGTGGCAACCATAGAAAGCCCTCCAATCAATTGATTATATTGAACTAAATCAACAGCTGTTAGTTCCGGTGAAGAGTATTTTACTCTACCTGTTTCTGAATTTTTTTGCATGAGTAGGCTTTCTGGTATCTCACGACGATAGTTCCACATCAACTGATTGTTATACTTGGTGGAAGTAGTAGCTTTAGGTAATATGGTCGTCACTGAAAACTTTTGCGGTCGTTGGTGTGCTGCACCATGTAATTCGGCGGCACTTAGCAGACTTATATAATAAGGCTTGCCCAAATAAGCCATCAATTGGTCTATATAATATAAAGGTGGAACAACACCGCGAGCAGAATATTGCACAGGTATTACTGTATAAAAACACTTATATACAGATACAATTATTGATTGCTTTGACAAACGATATAATTCAGAGGTAATAACCCTAACAGACGTATTGGAAAAGTCCTCCTTTACGTCCGCTATGGAAAATGTAGGTCTTCCTGCAATTTCACGTTGCTTTATCCAACTTCTTATAGTCATATCTGTCTGTTTTGGTGCAAAGATAAGCAATATCTGCTGATTACTGCACTAAAAAGGGCAAAATATGCAGCTTTACGACAAAATATTGTATGATTGATACGAAAATCAACCTATATGGGTTGAATTTTGTGTTTCAACTTATATAGGTTGATAATATGGATTCCATCAAGACGATGACTTTAGCCGTTTAGTTTGCCGAATGCTTCGTCTATCAAACTGACAGCATCATCTTTCTTTTTATTGATAATCTTAGCATAGATTTGAGTGGTCTCAATTTTGCTGTGTCCTAACAGCTTGCTAACAGTATAAATATCAACGCCTAAGGTGAGCATCATCGTTCCGAACGTGTGCCGACTGCAATGAAATGTTATCGGTTTGGTAATTCCTGCTGCATCCATCCATGGCTTTATATATTGTTTCGTATTTACTTGGACTGGCAATTTTACGAAGATACGATCATCATCCTTTGCATTGCCTCGGTCTGGCAACCAGTTGATTGCTTTTTGTGAGATGGGAAGATACAATGGGGTTGTCGTTTTCTGCATCATGATGTTGACGCGCCACTTATCACCATCTTTGATAAGGTCTTTCCAAGTGAGTTGACGAATGTCACTGATACGCAAGCCACAATAACAGGCAAATAAGAATGCTTGCTTGATGTGGAGATAATCGTGTGGGGTGGCTTCAATCTTTTTCAGTTCCTCAATTGTTAAAAACTCACGTTTACTTTCGGGTGCTTTAATCTTATCCTGCAAGGATAGCTTTTTCAGAGGATTGTCAGGAATGACATCCTCACGAACAGCCATATTCAGGGCATTTCTTAAACAAGCCATATAGTTGATGGCTGTATAGGTCTTTATAGGATTTCCATTCGGAGAACGATAATCATTCTTCAGGAAGTTCGTCAGTCCAATACAATACTTACGATCCATCTTTGCCAATGGGATATTGATGTTATAAGCGGTGATGGCATGAATCGTATTATGAATCAACTTCTTGTCCTTTACACCTTTCTGTTCCTGCTTCTGTCTGAATGTCTCCATCCATTCAGCAAGCGTCTGTTTGGATTTCAGCGTTGTAGTCTTTAACCCAGCCTTGTTGTTGGTGTATTCAAGTATTCGGGTGAGCTTGATTGCATTGGCGGCTTGCATGGTTGCTTCATTCTGAGTCTTAGTCATCGCATTAGTCTCTGGTACGAGGTATAGTTTCAAAAACTCATAACTGCGCTTGCCATCAAGATAGCAGTCCAGATATATAGATTGAACACCTTTAGCCAAACTCTTGAATCTGAGTCTGATCGGTTCTTTCGTGGATTTTACTGTAATTTTCTTTGCCATAGTGTTATCTAGTTTTGAGGTTTGTGATTTAAATTTCTGCATCATCCAATAGGGCGATGGCATCATCTTTCTTTTGGTTTATGATTTTTGCATAACGCTGAGTGTGACGAATACTTGTATGTCCCAATAGTTTTGAAACGGTGTAAAGGTCAACGCCAAGTGTCAGTAACATAGTTGCATACGTGTGGCGACTTGTGTGAAAACATACATCCTTATTGATTATTCCTGCTTCTTTAGCCCAAGGTTTTAGATATTGACCAATCTTATTTTCAGTTAAAGTAGGGAAAACTAAATTGTCTGGGATTCTTTCATCAGTTGGCAACCATTGCATGGCTTGTTGCGGTAATGGAATGTAGATAATCTTTTCTGTTTTGAGCATTCTGATTGCTACTCGCCACATACCATCTTCAAATGATATATCCTTCCATAACATAGCTTTAATATCACCAAGACGTAATCCACAATTACATGCAAACAGATAGGCTTGCTTTACGATTTCGCTCTCGCAAGGGGTTACTATCAATTTCTTGACTTCTTCAATAGTGAGGTATTCACGGATTTGTTCTATTGGTTGGATTTTGTCACCAGCCGATAAGAGAGTCATTGGATTCATGGGGATAATGTTTTCCCGAACAGCAGTCGTCAATGCCGTACTGAACTCCAATAAAGTGTTGAATCCTGATTTTGGGCTCAGATGATTGCCATTAGCACAAGTGTAGCCAGTTCTTAGAAAATCTACAAAGCCAAGGCAGAAATCCTTATCAATATCATCCAATGTAACATCTGCTTTATATTGCTGCAATAATGCCTTCACTCTCTTGATGGGAGTGAGATTGCGAACGCCTCGTTTCTTTTGAATCTCATAATACTGATCCATCCAATCGGCAAGCGCCAAACTCTGTTTTGAGTTGTCTGATTGAATATACTTGCTTTTCTCCTGTGATTGCCCATGCAATTCACGCATACGTTTTCTACGAAGCTTCTCCGCCTTATTTAAGGTGGCCTTGTTTTTCTTAATGGAAGCATCGTCAATTTCCATGAGCATAAACAAATCAGGGATACGTTCATAAGTACGTTTTCCATTCTCATATATCTCCAGATATATTGACTTGCGTCCATTCGCTTTATTCTTAAAGTAGAATTTGACAGCCTCCTTTTTATAGGTGTTTTTTGATGCTTCCATATCCGTATTATTTTTGTTACCGGTGCAAAGGTAACACAATTCCTTGAATCAGTCGCAAAAATGAGTAACAAAAATATAGCAAAAATCAGAAGTGAGAGTAATAAATAGGAAAATAATCAATTTGTATAATACATTGACATAAAGCATTATAAATTCTTATCGCTTCCTTTGATTTTCCTTGATTTTATACAAATGGGAAATAGGCTACCTAAATGATAAATCTTCTAGTTAAGAGCAAGCTCCTTCGATGTATAAGAGTTAAGACATTTTGTCACAACAGGAATGGATAACATTAGCCTTGAATGGGTATTAAGTTACACTATCCATAGTTGCAAAAACGAGTAACAAATAGTGGAAGATATAACGAAACTACCACCTGAAATCCAGTGCGGATACAAGTGGCAGTCAATCACAAAGTAAAACTGAAAGAAACTTTTCTTAGAGTGTGCTGACCAATCGAAGCTTTAATTTTTCGTTGATTTGGTTCCGGTATTCATCGAGCAACTCATCATCAATCGGTGCCGATTCTATCATATCGACATAGATTGTGTTCGGCGCAAGGTTAGGTTTCATGATAGCCTTGAATGGAATTTTGTCTTCAAAAGGCAACACTTCATTCTCGTTCATCAAACCATATCTCACGATTAGAATCTCTACTGCCTCATGCATAGCCTTGGTGATGTTTCGGAGATTGGCATTTGCGCCTCCTTCCAAAAGCGGATTGGCAATAAAGTGAATGGCAGGTGTATCCTCATCAGCATCCTTACGAATGGCAATGTATTGGTCAAACCGATAGCCCATGAACTTCATTACACGAATCCAGCAAGCTGTCAATTCTACCTGATTCAAGCATAGCATCTGAATATCGCTCGGAGCGAAGGTTAGGATGAAGTGAAGACACCAATCGTTGGCATCTGGACGAAGGTCGCCACAAAATGACTTGAAGTCATGGCTTGATGTTACATTCTTACTAAGGATGATTTCTGCTTCATCCAATGAGTTAATCACTTGGTTTAGTACGTTACGTACATTTTTTACTGACAAAAGTTGTTGTTTCATTTTGTGTCTGTATTATAGCAGCCATTCCTAAACTGCGATGTTGTTATTAATATTTTTCACTTTACTCTCAAGAATATAGAAAGTAGGGATGAAAGTGGTGCTCCTTGTGGAGCGATAATTTGGTTTCTATTTGTTTTTGTATGTATCGGTTCTGAAAGTGGCGTTGTCGAAGTGTATTCTTTCCATCATTTCATTCAATCGGTCGGCAATGCGGTCTCCGTATTTAGCACGAATCTCAGCCGGTGTCAAGTTCGTAGATATGAGCGTGGTCAACTGCTCGTCATACCTAATGGATAGTAAGTCTATCACAGGATTCGACACATTGCCGAAGTCAAGTAACTCCGTAGGTTCACAACCTAAATCGTCAATAGCTATCATTGGGCTCTTTGCCAAATCTTTCCAACTTTTGAAATTCGACTTGTATAGGTTGACAATGTCCTTGGCTGTAATGAGCTTAATGCCAAATGTTGAATTGTTATAACTGTCGGGCAACCGGAATAGGTTGAACAACCTTTGTACTGCTTTAATAAAAGTGGTCTTGCCATTTCCGCAGGTTCCGCAAAGCATCATACCATTTTTTGCGTTGTCATTGGCTAACCATTGCGCCATCTTACGAATACGCTCTTGAAAGCTATTCGATAGCTCAAATGTGCGATGACGAGATTCCACTTCTTCCATGATGGCTGCCTGTATATATAGACAGAGTTCTTCTTCGCTAATCGGGAACTTAAAACGGGGCCTCATAGTCCGTCGCTGAGCAAACATTAACTTTAATGCTTCCACGCTTAGTATCTTGTTGTCTGTTTGAGTTGTCATATTTAGTATTTGTTGGTTTACTGTTAATAATCTGTTTCTTGAGCCAATTGATAAAATGATTTCTACAATCCCTTTCATCCTTATGTGTGGTGCCACTTGTGCGCAGATATAAGAAGAATTGGCGAAGAAACTCATCCAAACTTTGTCCATCAGGAATTGATTTTTTCTCATTGCTCAACAGCAATAAAATGTCTCTTTTCCAATCAACATCAGCCACAAGTATATTTTGCAGTTCATCCATATCTTTCAAAATCTTCTGTTCATGCGCGTTAGAAGATATTCTTTTTGTCTTTGTATCTTCTGTCTTATATATAATGGTCTCATGAGCAGTATCACAAGCAGTTCCATCAGCAGTCACATGAGCGGTTCCACGAGCAGTCACACAAGCGGTCTCATCGGTGATGATTTCGTAGCATGGAGCTCTTGAATTTTGTGCACCTTTCTTGAAATTAATCAGACCTCGTTCTTTAAGTCCTTCACGAGCACGAGTCACAGTTTGCTTACTCAGCCCGGTTGCTGATACAATTACAGCCGTAGGGCAACTGACTGGCTGCTTCCAAAAATTCTGATTGCACTCGTTCAGAAGGTAATAGTATAGATCGCGTTCAGCTTGAGTAAATCGCTCAACCTTGTTGGCCGACCAAAGTCTGTTGATTAATTCTATATAACTCATCATCATTTATTCCAATTAGATTGTGGTTTATGTCTTATGTTACGTTGCATATCCTCAAGCATACTTTCTTTTGTTTCAATAGAAGTGGCTCGCTTGCTTGTTTCCACCCAAGCCATCAGCTCCGAGCGTTTGAACTGAAGCATCTTGCCTGGTTTGTAATAAGGAAGCTTGTGCGCTCTGGCCAAAGCATAGATAGTAGATTTAGCCTTGTGGATAATCTTACTTGCTTCATCTATTTCTATCAGTGGCTCATCCGTATCCTTAGGACGTTTCTCTTTTAATAGATTAACATCACTCTGAAGTGTATCCATCTTTCGCATCAGCTCCATGATGGCTTGAGGCATTGCCTCGAAACTTAAATTATCATTCATACAATTCGTTTTTTATTGTTCATGCTGCAAACAAAACAGGTTATTTTCGTCTGAGTTGGTTATAATTCTGATAACCGATTGTAACTGCTCAATCACCATAACCTTTTGCAATATTTATATGAGAGAATCATCTAATTTCACAATTTTGATACTGAAAGCTCCTTCATCGCAAGTCATCTTAGCATAGATGCTCGATTCTTTGGTATCTTTCATTATCGTAGGAAAAGCATTCTTCAGGAACCTTGCGGTGTTGCGTCGGTTCATAGGCTTTAGTCTTGCCCAAATATTCCAACCATAATGCATGAAGTCCTTCACTGTAAGACCATTTAAAGTAGATAGTGGTCGGTTGAATGTTGTTCCATTCATCTTGCCCCCAGCAAAGTCTTCTAATATCTGAAGTAGGATAGGAATATCAGTTGCTCTAACGTAAGGCTCGAAGATAAGACTGGTGTAGATTTTAAGTTCTTCCAATAATTCTTCATTCGATTCTTCTTTCTCTTTCAAATATGTATCATCGGCTAAAGCTTCTTCATATTCTCTTGTCTCTATCTGTTGTTCATTAAATTCTATTACTGAAATATCGTTCTCTTTGGTTGTTGTCATGGTTGAATCATCACCATTAGTGGCTCCAGTATAATCAATGAGTTTGGTTTGCTCATACTCTTCTTTAAAAGTAAAACACTCACTCTGTGGATAATCACATTTGGAAGAAATGAAGGAGAGTTCTTGATTCAACCAAATAGCCACTTGATATAAGATGAAACATAAAATAGAAGAAATACCAAAGGAACATACTCCAATGAAAGAATCACCTCCTATATCTTTCGTAATGTAGATATAACTACCGGCTCCTACACAGATAGCAAAGATGCTATAACTGCCTTTCATGATAACTTTAAAGATATTCATATATTTATTACTTAGATTCAACTGCATTGTACTGTCATCCCGTGAATGACGTTGCAAATATATGTGCAGAATATCTTTAAAACCAAGATGTAATATCTTGTTATATAATACTTTAACCTTCATACTCAAGAGTATGAAAACTGAAAAATACGCTGTAACTTGTTGATTATTATGCACTATGAAAAACGGATATTTGCAGATGTTATCCAAATGGTTTTTATCAAAACAGATGCTTTTTGCGATTTTGTACTCAACATAGCAAATTAGAAAGAGGTCGTAGAGTAGGTGCTCATTGAATAAAAACGGAGCATTAAGGAAGTCTTTTATTAGACTATATAAAAGTCGCCTTAGAAATCATCCATTCAAGGTGAATCTAAGGCGACAAAACATATTATATAAGGTGTGCTATTTCAACGATATCTTATTGACCGTTTCTCGCTTCTTTTCACTGACAAGATCGGCGTAGATTTGTGTAGTTGATACATTGCGATGGGTAAGCATCTTCGATACGGTATAAATATCTGTACCAGAAGCAATTTGTAAGGTCGCATACGTGTGACGAAAAGAATGGAAGGTTATCGGCTTCGTAATACCTGCCACGGTAACCCATTTTTTCAATGGATAATTGGTCATGCTGCGCTTCAATCCTTTGAACACTTTACCGGTTGTACGCTCTCCACACAACTCGATGGCCTCATTACTGATAGGCAGAGAGGCTTCGGCTTTCGTCTTTATGGTTCGAATTCTTATGCAATAACCTTGGTCGGGAGCAATGACAAGATCTTCCCATTCCAAATTGAGGATATCACTGATGCGTAAACCTGTAAGACAAGAAAAAAGTGATGCTTGTTTCAATACAGGCTTATCACAAGGAGTATTAGCCAATTGTTTCAATTCATCATGGGTAAGATACTCTTTCTTTACATCTTCCTTGTCAATTCGCTCCAAGAAATCATTAATATTCTCTCGAATCATCTTGTCACGATAGGCAATTCGAAGCAAAGCTCTGAAAGTCGAGTAATAACCTGCTGCCGAGTTTTTTCTCATTTTGAGATTTGTAAGGCGCAGTTGGTTGGCATTCAAAAGATAGGTCTTGAATTGAGTGCATAGTTCAATGGTGACATCACCAAACTTACATTTTCCATTGACGAAGTTGTAGAAATGACGATATACGGCATCCCATTTTTCATACTTCTTTTTGCAGACCTCTTTAAAGTAGGCAAGGAAATCTGCATTCTGTTTCTCATAATCTAGAAAGTCAAACTTCTCATTGATTAAGGATGTAACGCGCATACAACGAATGGCTTCGGCTTTCTCCAGCATTTCACGATTGAAATTACGTTGTACCTCGTTGGCTGGTTTGGCATAGATGTAGATGCCCAAATATTCCCGACGAGTCATTTTCATGGAATCTGGTTTACGGATAGCAGGATAGAAGTCGAGGTACAAGGAGATGCGACCATTTGAAATGGCTCTTCTTAATAATGATACTGTTGTGCAAGTGTGAGGGGTACTCATAGTTCTTTATTTTTTAAGTTTTTATTCTTGTTTTAGCTCATTTCTTATGCAAATAAACGGAGTGATAATCAGAATCATTGGTGATTATTATGCTAACCAATTATAACTGACGAATAACCATAACCTTGTGATTAGATTAAGGGTGGAGCAAGCAACTCATCCAATTCTTTTCGTGAAATCTTGGTGTACTTGCCTTCCTTTATCTTTGAAATGTTATGCCATTTTACATAGTGATACAGTTGGTCACGTGTCATATTATACTTGGCTGTAGCCTCAGGTATTGTATAATATTGTGGCGTTTCTAACTCCGTTTTATTTTTTGCTGCATCAACGTGAACTTTTGAATAAAAAACCTCTCTCTTGACTTTCTTCTTGGGTATATTGAATTTGGAGACAAATGAATAAACCGCATTGGTGGTCATATTGAAATTCGACTTGATGTCTTCAACCGAATACCATTCATTGATAGATTGGTTGGGAGCTTTCTTAGAAAAGTAGGCATCAAAGTGGTTCTTGCTCCAAAGTGTCTTACCACGATGGAATACTTTGGGTATATTCTCATCTTTAGCCACCTTGAATACCCACGAAGTACCCACGCTAAATTTCTGTTCAACTTCGGCAGTGGTGTAGAATTCTGTGATGGGAGCACGCTCTTTCTTCTGGCGTTTTTGGTAAGGACGAGATTCGTCAAACAGTTTATCAATATCTTGCCTACGGATAAATGTCTTTCCTTTAAACTGGATACATGATAAATAACCATCCCATAAATACCTGTAGATTGTAACTCTGTCAAGCCCAAACAGCATGCCTACTTCTCTTGGAGTTAAAAACTCTTTGGATGGAATGTTTCCTAGCGTCTTCACATTTTCGTTCTTAGAAATTTCATCTTGACAATTCTGAACTTTCTGTTTTCTTAGTCTGTCTTTGTAAGCATGCTCGTTGCAACGTTTACAACAGAACCTTGTTGAGCACTTGTATGCGGTAAATTCATTACCACACCACTCACATTTCTTTTGAATTCTAATTAAATTTCTCATTCCTTTTTGCTTTTTATTTCGCTTAAACTGTATCATTGCGTTTCACTGTGTTGCAAGGTGTTGCATTCATCCACTACCTTGCTGACGCATAGAGCTACCAACTTTCTCCGCGGTACGAGGGCGGTACGAGAATTGACGCAAAAAGGGTCACTAACGGTTATTACCGAGAGTGACCAGCAAAAAGAAAAGCACTCATTAAGAGTGCTTTAACTATAGAATGTGATTGTTATTAATCGTTTGTAATCGGCAATTATTTCCAATGCAATATAATGATATATTTGATTATCAGTAACTTACATTGATAAAGGTAGAAAACTATTTTATCAATTTTTATTCTGTGACAGAAAGTGAGATTTAACAGGTTTAACCTCTGTTTGGATATTATTTGAGCCATTATCTGCATTTGCTGCAAAGATACGACAATTTTGCCACAAGAATTTATTTCGACCAAGAAAAAGGGTAAGGCGAGCTATTATTTCAATCCTACTACACATTCTACAAAATATATTTCACTCATTCCACCGTGGAAAGTGAGGTGAATGTTTTATGTGAATTTAAATATATCCCAGGATAACATATTACAGGATGGTACTGAATAACTCTTCAAGTTTAGGTTTAAGTTTATTCCTTCTTATATACATATAAGGTAAACTTAAACTTGTACTCAGATAAAAAGAACAGGACTGATGAAATGAATGCAGGGTTATGTTTAAGTTTAATATTCATGTATATATCATGATGTAAACTTAAACTTATAAACTTAATTCGTTTATGCTGGATGCCGTAATTGTGCTGGATCTTTTTTTCTTGGTTGAATTTTTGATTAGCTATATACTATTGCTCTATCAGATTTAGTTATAACATGTAAAGTTAAAGTGTAAACAAGGATTCCTTTCTACCCAAAATTAAAAGTCATCTCCAATAACTATCATCCTACCTGCGTCAAAAGACTGGTGCTCATTCTGAAAAACATATCCAAGTTGGTTGCTAATGCATTGGGTATTGCCAATCACTCTGTCTATGTTTCTGTGTGAGTGGCCATAGATCCAACATTCGATAGGACTGGAAGCTATATAGTCACTAAGTTCTACGGTAAAGGCACCATTCAACGCACTGCCTTCAAATTCATCACTCATCAGTTTGAATGATGGTATATGATGTGAAGCAACTATTATATGTTTAGCTGTACTCTTTTCCACACTGGCTTTTAGAAATTGCACACAGCGGTAATGTTCATCATTGAAACGTTGCCAATCCAGTGGTTCACTTCCGCTTCTGATACGTCTGAAATCACTGATACAGTTTTCGGTCTGGTAAGCATCCTGAACTTTAATCTCTGACCAAAGTGTAGTTGCTATCAAATCAATGTTGCTGTCTATGTCGATTGTGCAATTATAGTAGCATGTTACGTTGTTGCGTATGTTGTATATCCAACCATTGTAAAGCTTGTCTAAGTCGAACATTTTATAGAACTCATGATTACCAGGTACAACTATTACTTTACAGAAGTTGTCAGATGCCCAATTCCAAAAAGGATGCTTCTCGTAGTTGTCATCACCTAAATAACCGATATCTCCAGCCAATACAAGAATATCTCCAACGGCTTTCATTGGGTTATGTTTCAGGAAACTGCTGTTCTCTGCAAATTCTAGATGTAGGTCTGAGGCATATTGAATGCGTTTCATTCTGATAAAAATGTTTGTTTAAGTTGAGATAGTAATTCCATACCAGAAATATTATTAAGTCCGGCTGCGCTCAAGAAATCTTTATTTGGCAAGTCCATTTCTACAGCTTTGCAGAAATTCTCAATGTCCGCTCTCAAGGTAGCAGGGACATCATACTTGTCAGATGGTGCCAGCATTCCTGCCAGTCTGAACACATCTTTCTTATGTTTGGCGATATGTTTGCTGTCAACACTCTCACCATTTTTCTTTCGCTTGGTCATTTCCAAAAATGCTCTACACTTCAAACAGATCAGACTTTCGACGTTGGCAATATGAATGCCATCTTCCGTTCTGCTGTGCTCAATGGTAAAGCGGTAGTAATCATCATCCATCAGTATAGCAGACAGACTGGACAAATCTTCATCCATTGGAATAGGAGTGATATGAGCATCGGCTGGGAAGTTTATCAATCCAATATTTCTCGAGAACAGCTCTATCTGAAATGGGAAGTCACTGTTCTGAGGTTTCATGAAACGGTAATATTCATGTTTATGCCCTTCTTCTGTTCTTTCACCTTTATTCTTCTCCTCGTATCCTGCAGCCTTTACGAATTCCCAGAAACGAGTTACAAAATCTGCATTGAGAGCTTCTACTATCAGTATGATATCAATATCTTTGGTGGCTCTGGGAATAAGTGCATTCTCTTCTTCATGGATTTCACAGGCTGTTCCACCGATAATCACATAGTTACCTTCGTAAGCAGCGAAATACTCTTTAAAACGTTCTATACCTTTTACCATTTTATTTCATTTATCATGTTATCTAATTCAATCTGTATGCGTTCATCTTTACTATCCTTCAGTGAAAGATAAAGAGATAGGCGATCAACAATACCACTCTTGCTGAGAATGCCTGGATTATATCTCCAGATTTCTATCACGTTCTCTCCGTAGTTTTTATCAACCTTGATATCCAATGTCTTCAATGTGTCCTTGCTGATTGCGTAATGCTCTCTGTTTTCTTCGTTAATCATACTGTAGGCAGAGAGTGCATTCACACCGCTTTTCATTAATCCTGGAATGATGGCATCAGTGCGTAATACCTTTTCTACAGGATTAGTAAAGAATGGCAAGGCTTTCGTCCAAAGGGCTTTCTTGTCCATATCAATGCAAATCTTTTTTTCTTTCGCTCCGGTTGATGAAATTACGGTTTGTGACTCCAACCATCTGACAGCTCTGTTGGCTGTAGAATAAGATATGCCAAAGATGTTCATCAGTTCCTTCAGATCCATTCCTGAGAGTGAAGAAATTTGGAGGTGATACAACACTATGCACTGTGCAATTGGTGTCATAAAAGTTTTGATATCGTCACCTGTATTCCTTGCCTTTTTTAGGTTGAGAAGAAGAGATGGAATAAACATCTGCTTTTGTGGAATAATAAAGTTTACACGTTGTGCAACCAATCTTTGCAGATTATAGGAAGCAACGTTGTCCAGCAAAACAATTACTGTTGTATTAAGTCTGCGTTCTACAACCTGCATCTGCTTTTGTAGCTGTGCAGGAGTGATATCACTGCTGTTCTTGCAGAAAGCAAAGGTTACAGGAGTATCGAGCAAGTTAGCGTTGTAGAACTTAAAACTTGCACCGATAGCAGTAGGAATATCGGCTAATTGCTTTTTATCAAAAGCTGTTACCTCTGTTCTATAGTCGAGAGTGGTCTTGATATAAAGGACCAAATCTTTTATATAATCATCGATATTGCACATAATCATTGGTGTTTGATTAGATGCAAAGATAATGCTTTTATTCTAAACAACAGTGATTTGTAATTCAAAATGTTGCATTTAGCTTATTCTATCTTCAAATAATGACAAATTGAACAGAAACAATGTCAATTTTAATGGAATTATTTTTTAATAGAGATTGCCTTTGTACAATCTGTTCTCAATATTTTGGCTGTTTGTCTGTCTTTTTATTACGAAGGTAGATGTTGCCTATTTTTTTTGTATGGTGTCAGTAATATTATTAGTTTTATGTAGTATTATGACAAATATTGCATGGTATTTATTCGATAAGCGATATAAAATGCTGAAAAACGTATAATTATTACCATAATAACAAATATCTTTCTTTCGTTCTAAATAAATTATGTACCTTTGCACCATTGAAAGTAACATTCTAAATATAAGATTCATATGATTAGAGAATTTTGGGTTAAGAACTACCTGTCCATTTGCGACAAACAAGAATTGAGTTTTGTTGCTAAAGGACCTGCATCGGAACTTGTTTCTGAAGTTGTTGATGATGTGTTTCTGTATAAATTGGCTATCCTCTATGGTTCTAATGCTTCTGGCAAATCAAATATGCTCATTGCCATGAATGAAGTATTTCGTTTGTTGGTCATGCCTAAATCAAATGCCAGCAAGAAGATTGAGGGTTATATACCTTTTGTATTGACATCCGACAAACCTACAGAAATGCATGTATCCTTTTATGCAGATGGCATCAAGTATGACTATGATGTAACTTTTAATAGAGATTATATCCTTAAAGAGGTCTTGAATTACTACCCTAAGAAAGCCAAATCGTTGTTCTATGAACGTACATTTGTGGAAGATAAGGTACAAGCCGACATAAAGTTTGGTTCAAGCCTAAAATTGCAAGTTAAAACGCAAGATAGTATTCGAGAGAATACGCTCAACAATCATAGTGTTCTTTCGGTTTGCAATAAGGCTGCCTTTAAAGAAGACATTGAGCCATTCAATGTTTTGAGCAATTGGATTATGACCAATTGTCATGATGTGGATGGAGATGGTGACAAAGAAAAAGGTATCGTTGAGATTCTGAATGAAGCTTATACTGATGGGAAGAAAAGAAAATTCTTTAATCAGATGCTTTGCAAGGCAGATTTAAACATACTTGAATATAAGCCCACTGTTGAAGACAGAACCATTTCACAGGAATTTCGTGATAGAATAAAGCAGGAAGACATTCCAGACAAAATGAAAGAGGCTCTTCTCAAATCTACAGTTGAATCCATCACTTTCTTGAATCATTCAGAAAATGGTAATTTTGAAATTCCCCTAAGACTCCAGTCTAAAGGGACAATGAAGTATGTTCGCATCCTTAATACTCTTTATGAAATGGTTACAAGCTCACATGTCTATTATTTGGACGAGTTGGGTGAAGACCTTCACTATGATTTGCTGTTCTATTATCTGAATGTCTTTCTCTTTAATTCAGATAAATCACAGCTTATCATTACCAGTCAGGAGACAGCTTTGCTTTCTCAAGATTTGATTAATGATAATCGTGGAGTAGTATGGTTTGTTGAAAAAAACAAAGAAACGGCATCTTCTGAATATTCTCGTGGTGATTCTTTCGGGCTTCATAAGAATCTATCATTATACAATTCTTATCGTATTGGAAGGTTAGGGGCGAAACCAGAACTGGGTAGTATTTTCATTGATATGGAGGATTGATATGGGTAAACTGCATAAGACAACATTGATATTAGGTGAAGGACCCACAGAATTCTTCTATTTCAAGTCATTGAATGATGTATTCAAGGGCTTGACTGTTAAACCTGATTATCCAAAGCATACAAGTATGAAAGAACTTGATTTAAAAATATCCGACGGAATTGCAATTGGTTATGATTACATCTTCTGTGTGATTGATATGGATACGAAGAATGAAGAACCAGAACACTCACAATATGCTCGATTGAAGAAGAAATATGAAAAGCCTATTTTAAAGCCGAAGAAAGGTATTAGTTGCGAGGTGAAGTTCTTTGAAACTCATCGTTGCACGGAACTTTTCTTCCTTTATTATTTCAAGTATACCTCTCGTATGTATTCCGATCAAAATATCCTTTTGAAAGATTTGAACCAACATTGTGAGTATCGTAAGAACATCAACTTCTTTGTCAAATGTAAAGGTTTGCATTCGTTCTTTGAAAAGAATGGTGGCAGTCTTGAAAATGCTATTGCTAATGCTGAGCAATCGATGAAAGAAAAAAATGCAGGAGGTCGTGACTATACCTACTCAGAGTTGGGAAAAATGCTTGCTGAGTTGAATGATATCCTAGCATTATAAAACTATTATATAAAGATTTATATCATTTTTTTACATTTAAATAGATAATATACAATGTATCTTTCAATACTTAAACTTTGGAATTTTAGAAAATACAGTGCTGGCCAAGATGGTGAGCCTGGCTTGGAAGTTCATTTTCAAGAAGGAGTGAATGTGCTGATTGGCGAGAATGATTCTGGTAAAACAGCCATAGTGGATTCCATTCGTTATGTATTGAAAACTCAGAGTGGAGAGTTTATTCAGTTTGATGACAAGGATTTCTATCAGGATTCTGATGGAAGAAGAAAAGATGAATTCAAAATAGAATGTGTTTTTGACGGTTTAAATGAGCAAGACTCAGGCTTGTTTTGGGAATGGCTGTCATGGAACGATGATAAGACAAAATATTTGCTGAAAGTTTGGCTGTTTGTAAAACGGAAAGATAATGTAATAATGCCGACTTTTTCTGCTGGAATTGATGGACAGGCGGATCGAATGGATTCTGAAGGCAGAGAACTTCTAAAAGTGGTGTACTTTAAACCACTTAGAGATGCCCTTACAGATATGACTCACGGCTACAAGTCAAGGTTAGCACAAATTCTAGGTTCACACGAACTTTTCAAAACTCAAAAAGATGCAGAAGGAAACAATGCAAAGCACAAACTTGAAACAGATTACGAGAAACTGAAAAAGGAAATAGAAAGCTATTTCAAGGATGGAGGTGGTGGAGAAAGTATAACAAGCGGCATCAATAGTTTTCTTCAAGAACACTTTCTGTTAAATGGTGATTCAAGAAATGCGGAAGTAAAATTGACGGGAGGAGAACTTACAGAAATTTTAAGGTTGCTCGACCTTATTTTGGAAGGTAATAAATCAGGTCTTGGTACGCTTAACCTATTATGTATAGCAGCCGAAATGCTACTTTTTAACAATCAGAAGAAAGGATTGAAATTGGCATTAGTAGAAGAATTAGAGGCACATCTGCATCCTCAGTATCAATTGAGACTCATTGAATATATCTCTTCACAACAGAAAAATGAACAGTTTATTCTTTCAACTCATAGCATTGCATTAGCTTCAAAGATAAAGCTTGCAAATCTGATTGTGCTGAAAGGGACGGAGGCATTACCAATGTCACCGGAATATACGTTGATGAAGCCTGCTGACTACAAATTTTTAGAACGATTTCTTGATGCAACAAAAGCCAACTTGTTTTTTGCCCGAGGATTGATTATGGTGGAAGGAGATGCTGAGAACTTGTTGATACCTGCTATTGCTCAATTAATTGGTAGAAATCTTTATAAGTATGGCGTATCTGTTGTTAATGTGGGAAGTACAGCGTACAAAAGATATGTTAATATCTTCAAGCGTAAAGACGGTAAATCATTTGGAATGCCCATAGCTGTTGTTTCGGATCTTGATGTTAGAGCACTGGAATATTATGATGATAATTGTAGTGATCGCAAGACACCAAAATATTGGTTGAAAGAAACATTAAGACCTGAGTTAGAGCAGATTTCACAGTGTGTAAATTATGATGCTATGGCAACTCTTTTTGGAAGTAAAACCTTTTTTGAAAAAGAAGTCAGATTGCATAAAAAAGAAAATTTTTATCCTATTACTGAAACTCTGAATCGCATGAAAGATGTCTTGAAGGTTGGTAATTTGACTACCTTAAATGAAGAAATGTTGACGCAGATTAGAAAAGAAAAGGCAGAGCAGTTAGAGAGTGAGATTAACGCTGATGGGATAAAAATATTTCTGCCTAAAGCGTGGACATTGAAGTATGAAATTGCTGGTAGTGGATTATATAGATTATTGGAAACAGCGATAAGAGCAGCTAAAAATGAAGCTTCTAGCCAAGAACTGGAGATAACAGATGAGGTCTTGAAGAATTTATGGAACGAGGTTATACATGATTACCCGGAGGAAAATACACCGACTAAAGAAGTGGTATACAAGATTTTTGAGCCATTAAATGAGGGAAAAGTCAGCAAAGCCATTACAGCACAGTATTTAGCGGGAATGCTTGCAGGAGAATTGCCTCCTGTTAGTAATAATATAATGGATAGAGAAGAAGTTAAACGTATTGTTGAGTCAGATGAAAAACTGAAATATCTGGTGGATGCAATTAATCATGTTACAAAAATTCCTTAACAACTTTAAAAATGAGGACTCATGCAATTTGCTACTGATAATGAAATAAAAATAGCTCATGATGCTTTATTGAAAGGAAAAAAAACTTTCGATAAGTCAAGGGAGAATATTATTAAGGAAAATAGAAGTTGCTATGTACAGGCGTGCCCTGGAAGTGGCAAAACAACGGCATTGCTGGCCAAGTTGGTTATTCTTTCTAATAAAATGCCTCTGCCAGAAGGGAAAGGCGTATGTGTGCTGACACATACCAATGTCGCTATCGATGAGATAAAAGCAAAGCTTGGTACTAAAGCAGATGTTCTTTTCAGGTATCCTAATTTTTTTGGTACAATACAAACTTTTTTACACAAATATATTACAGCAGCAGCTCTTCATTATTTTTATGGTAGTCAGATAGCTTATGTGGATAATGACGTGGCAAATGCAGCACTTTTGAAAATATATGACACCTTAACCTTTACAAACAAACTCAAAAAATTGATATATGCACATGTGGTTTCAAAGGCACATATTATTGAAACTGATGAAATAGAAATCTTGGGAGGGATAGATATATTGACGTCTGCTAATGTGATTAATAATATTGGAAAGAGAGTTCGTAAATATGATTTTCAATTGAGTAATTATGATTGGAATAAGATTCCCAAGGATAAGCAAGAATTAATTAGAACTAAGAAAGATAATATTATAGCTTGGCAAGGAAAAGAGTTGATTCTTTCGTTTAAAGTGGATTGGCTTAATAATAAAATTTATACTGATTCCAATCAGATAAGGATGGAGACAGAAGCTGGAGCCGAATATATAAAACTTAAAGAGGAAATGTTTGCAGAAGGTATTCTGTCATTTGATGATGCTTATGATTTGGCGTTTCGGTATATTCATGAAAAGAATTTGAGTTTTAGTGATTTCTCTGATAAGAGGTTTCAATACCTTTTCGTAGATGAAGTTCAAGATTGCGATAATCTACAGGTTGAACTGATAAAAAAGATATTCGCTGATGATAAAGTAATTATTCAACGTTTCGGTGATTATTGCCAAGCTATCTATGATGTGGAAGAAAAAGAATGTACAGAGAATAATGAACTGAAAGGTGATAATGTTTTATACATTCATGACAGTAATCGCTTTGGCGAAAACATCGCTAAACCGTTACGAACGTTATGTATGGAGAACAATCATGCACTTCATGGTAACCCTGACGTACATTCTGCAAAATCAATTATTATCACTTATGAAGATCCTCTTTCTGTACTTCCTAAATATGCAAACTTGCTTAGTACCACTTTAATTCCAGAAATGGGTGATCGCTCTGTTCTGGAAATCGCAGAAAAAGAGAGGGAAGAAGATCCATTACACAGAGTAAATCTTAAAGCTTGTGGATGGGTCGGCAAGAAAGGAATCACTAATAAAAGGAGATTGATAGAGTCGTATTTCCCTTCTTTTGAAAAGAAAAATGTAAAGCAAAGAGTTGAGGGAAATTCTTTCGAAGACTTCATTCTCAAGACCCCTAAGAAGAATGTAAAGGATTGTGCTATATCCATTATTCAGGGAATATTAAAGGTGTTGGATTTGTGTGATGTAAAAAATGGTTGTCGGCGTTACACAAGAACATCATTTTTAGATTTTTTGCATGAGACTGACATAGAACTGAAAGAAATGCTTTTACAAGATGTAATGAGTTGGTCTTTACTTATTACTCAAAGTCATAGCGATAAAGATATTCATCAGATAAAAGATACCATTTATCAATATATAGTAAATACTTTACTGCCTATTTTTGCTAAGAGCATAACGCAAGAAGCTACCGAGTTCTTCAATGTAGCTAACAGTGGAACTCAAGATGGACAAGTTGTAGAGCAAGGTAATGTTTATGTGAAAGATGGCATTGAAATCGAAATCGCTACAGTCCATGCCGTGAAAGGTGAAACACATGCTTCTACGCTCTATCTGGAAACATCTTATTTTGGAAAGCATGAGTCAGAACGTTTGTCAGCACAGTTTAAAGGAATACCATATATAGGTACAGACGAAAGGATACTTAGTAGTTTAAAGGTAGCATATGTAGGAATGAGTAGACCTCGTTACTTGTTGTGCGTTGCTATACAGAAAGACAGATTTGATAAAATGGACTGTCCTGAATTGAGAGAAATTTGGAATGTAGTTGAAGTTTGATAATTATAAATTATGGCAATCAATAATTCTTATAATAATTTTCTTGGTTGAAATTATTTATTTTAGTGGAACAGTTCAGTTGAAATGAAAAACGTAAGCTTAGGCGAACCCAGGCTTACGCACTTTGACAAATAACATGCAAGCGTTAATGAAAGATATATTCTATTATTTAGAAGCTTCCAATGATGCCTTTCTGAATTCCTTCAGAAGTTTTTCGATTTCAAGAGAAGCTTTTCTAGCTCTTGTTCCAGCTGTTTTGTTTCCTTTCTCAATTTGAGCAGCAGCATCCATTTTAAATGCTACATAAAGCTCGTCGATTTTTTCTACTAATTCGTTCATTGCTATCAATATTAATTCTATTTAGATTGTAAAAATAGTAAGAATCTGCATGTTACACAAATAAAATCCACGTTTGTTTGCCTACAAAGCCCTGTTTAGATTGTTTAGATGTTAATGGTCAATATTTCATTGATGTTCGACAGATAGTTTCCACTGCGATGCTCACTCTTGGAGTGCCATGATTGATAACCTTCTCCCTCTACCGCCAGCTTTATCTTCTTCAGTCCAAACTTATGGTTTATCTCATCGATGCTCTTCATGAGTTGGAAGCGCTGTGGTCGGTTCTTCACTTCATCAAAGAGGTTCTGCTGAATGGCTGACGCATCGGTGATATTGCCAAGGATTACTCCAGACTTCTTATAGAAAATGCCTTCCCGATAAATGGATTCAAGAACAGACAGGGCTGCTTGGGTTATCTCAATCGTGTCGGAGGTGGAAATGGGAAGGATAGCTGTTTGACCATTGCCATATTGAGGCAGGTCTTCTCGGAAGCGATTACTCATTACATAGACCGTGACAGTTCCTGCTACTGAATGCTGCCCACGAAGCTTATTGGCACAGGATGCCACAAACTCAGCTACCGATGCACGCAAGGAATCCAAGTCGGTCACCATTTCACCAAAGCTACGGCTGGTACTGATGGACTGCTTCTGTGCGATTTCAGCCGTATCAACACAGGGGATGCCATTCAGTTCCTTCCAAGTCTGCACACCCGGAAGTGTGAAATGATTACGAACCCAATTTTCCTTTTTATCGGCAAACTCCAAAGGCGTATGTATGCCATAGTAATTCAGTTTAGCCAAGATCTGACGGCCGATGCCCCACACATCCGACAAATCGAATAACTCCAAAGCCTTTCTGCGCTTTTCATCATTGTCTATCATGCAAACAGAACGATAGCCTTTGTACTGCTTGGCAAACTTACTACCCATCTTGGCCAACGTCTTACTGGGTGCAATACCTACGCTGACGGGGATGTCTGTGTATAGCTTTACTTTCTCGGCAACACCACGCATATAGTCTTCCAGATTGTATAGCTTCTCCATGCCATCCAAGTAAAGAAAGCTCTCATCGATGCTGTAGCTTTCACTATGAGGAACAGCAGAACGAAGGATGTTGTTTACACGCTTGGACATGGCAGCATAGAGATACATATTGGTCGAGAACAACTTGACATTGTTGTGCTCAACGATATCACGCATCTTGAAGATGGGATCACCTCGATGAAGTCCTATAGCTTTAGCTTTGGGAGTCAAGGCAACAATGCAACCATCATTGCACGACAAGACGCAAAATGGTTTTCCATTTAGTCCAGGATGGAAGACCTTCTCAACGCTACAGAAGAAACTATTGCAATCTACTAACGCTATCATATTAAATATCAATAAATACTATAATACTCTATTACTAAGATAATGTAATACTATAAGATGCTTATACTATGATTCTACTTATAGCTAATCAATAAATTGGCTTGTGAATGATATAAGTTACAACTCCCCACACGCAGAATTCATCACCCTCTGTTATCTCCAATTCTGGAAAATCAGGATTGGCAGGAACCAACCATCGACTTCCATTTTTCTCAACGACACGTTTTACGGTGTATTCACCATTCAGCTCACAAACGGCAATTTGCTTCTCGGTTGGAGTTCGCTGACTTTTATCAATGATGAGTAAGTCGCCATCATTAACACCAGCATCAATCATAGAATTGCCTTGCACTCGTATTAAGTAGGTTGCATCAGGATTGGGGCACAACATCTTCAGCACCTCTATATCCTGAGCCAGTTCATCATTATTCAGTGGAATGGGGAAGCCAGCTACAATCTTCACATCGAAGAATGGCAAGGTCATCGGCTTTACCCGGTTGGCAGGAATGACTTCACCAAGTTGCTCCAAAGCTTTGTCTTCTGCCACAGCTTCGCGAAACTGCATCTGTTGGAAGATACAATTACGTATAAATTCAGTCTTGTTCTCCTGCTCATCTATATAAGCAGCCACCTCCTTATCGGCACGGAAAGCATACAGCTTACTGGTGCCCTTGGGACGACCAGAGCCTTCACGACGACCACCTCTATTCTCTTTTTTCTCTTGGTTGACCATATATTCAGTATTACAGAATGCAAAGTTACAAGTTTTGTTTGATAACTGTTATACAATAATCATAAATTTGCTTGAATATTGGGGTTGAAACGCACAAAACATAAGAAAATCATACTTTTTCAAGAAAACTAGAAAATAATTTTGGGTACGCAAAAAGACTGCAGAACGGTCCTCTACCTTTGCATCATCAAACAAAGGAAGTATGGGTGAGTGGTTGAAACCGGCACACTGCTAACGTGTTGATCCAATAGGATCCGGAGGTTCGAATCCTTCTACTTCCGCTTTTTGATGGAACTTTGGCAGACATGGTGTATGCGCAGGACTGAAAATCCTGAGAATGTGGTTCGAATCCACAAGGTTCCACTTTTATTGGGGTGTTCTCCAGCGGCAACGAGAGCTGACTGTATATCAGCCGTCATTCGACTTCACAGGTTCGAGTCCTGTCACCCCAACAATTATAAATGCTTCAATAGCTCAGTTGGTAGAGCAGCTCACTTGTAATGAGCCGGTCGTAGGTTCGAGCCCTACTTGAAGCTCAACATCACGGGGTGTAGCAGTGGTAGCTAGTGAGTTTCATAAGCTCAAGGTCGGTGGTTCGAATCCACCTCCCGTAACTCTATTCGTGAGGATGCCCAAGTGGTTCAAGGGGCTGGTCTGCAAAACCAGTATTCATCGGTTCGAATCCGATTCCTCACTCAATGAAGAAGTCTTCAACGTGGATTTACGCCATCGTCGAAGACTTCTTTATCATTAACCACATTTGATCAGAAGATTCAGTTTCTCTTTTACTTTCGCCAACACATCCTTTAGCTCTTCCAATTAGTTTCCCTCCTGGCATTGCTGAATCATGGCTACGGCTTTCGCCATCAGTTCGAAATCTTCCGTCGATAATGGAGATTCCGAGATTGAGTAATCTGGATCTTCGTAGCGGTAGTATTTGTTATCGTAAACTTCTATTGGGGCATTGTAGCCCAACTTGTCCGACCTCATTATCTGAATATCGGCTTGTACGGTTCTCATGGACACGCCCTTCGCTATCCCCTCCATATCGTAGAGGGCATCAGAGCAGGCATCAACCAAGTCATCCAGAGTCCATCTTCTGTACCTGTTCCGCAGGCATCGGTCTATAGTTTTGTAGCGTATCAACGCATTCTTGTTTACTGGCATTGCTGTGTGTAAAATCTGATTGGTTCATAATTTTTGTTTTTGTATGTACCACAGTCTGCCAATGATAAAAGAGAAGGCCGGCCGATTGGGCACAAAAAAAAGTTGGAAAGCTTTTGAGGACTTCCCAACTATCTCCTTTATCTTGGATTAATCTTGTCTGTTGTTTAACAACTACAGTATCGATAGCAATGGAAACATCCTTCAAGCGTGCTTGTATAAGAGCAGCTAAAGCTATGAGCATAGCAACTCTTACCAAAGCTACTAAAGCTATGGTACTGTGTTGTTGTCTGTATGTTCATTCTTTGTTTCAGCATCGTTATCTGTTTAATACGTTGTAAATCGGGTGCAAAGGTAAGTGTTTTCCAGCGATTCCGATAAGGTTTCTGCCGTTTTAACCATTTGCGGGTGCAAAATTACTATGTTGGTACGCAGTCTTTTTGCGTAGCAATAATTGTTTGGTATAATTTTTCTTGGACTATCTATTTTATTGATAATAATAAACGGCGAAAATTCTCATACACCTTAACATCGCTTATACCAATATTCTGAAGAGTTCGCTCTATTGAGCAAATAGTATTGTATGGAGCATCAGTTTCTGTAAGAATTTTATCAGGCGGGATTCGCTCTATTATTTTTTTTCCATTATCTGTTTTAGTCATTTTCTCATTAATAGAAAAATAATATCCACGTTCTACTATTTGTGGAATAAGCGTAAGCGGACCTGAATACCAATGAAAGATAACATTCTTGATTTCATGTTCACACAACATTTCAAACAAGACCTTTTCTGCTCTTCTAGAATGAACACTGATGATTTTTTTCTTTCCTGTAAGTTGAACGAGAATGTTGTCTAATACAAATAACTGGTCTTCTTTTGTGGGTAAACCCTCGCTACTGAAATCAAGCCCTATTTCCCCGATGTAGCTTGTCTGATCTATATATTGACTAAATAATCGCAACTCACTTTTCTTTTCATTGGCATACAAAGGGTGTAAGCCAAGTGCAAGACGTGAATAACGATACGATTTCACGTGTTTATACCCCATAGCAAAATGGCTCGGTAAGTTTGTCATACCTATCGATATATTTCCTAAAGCATCTTGTTCGGAAAGATATATTTCCGGATTTGGAAACATATCAAAATGGCAATGTGTATCGATAATCATAATCCAGCTTTTTTTAATATATCTTGATTAGCTTTTTTCATTAGCCAATTTACTATTTGTTCGTAAGAATGTAATGCCAAAGAAGTGTAGTCTTTCAATTCCTGATTATCACTTATCCCATTTAAGAATAGTTCTCTTCGTATGGTTCTTTCATTCATTCGATTTTTGATAAAGTATAATAACGCATTAAAATCTCGATTCCTTTTTTGTATTGGGTTGTTGATACTGTACTTAATCCCGTTTAGTACATCAGTACCAAGTCTATTCTCATCATCTAATCCAATAGCATCTAAAGCTACACGCCTATAAAGACAAGGTAAACACATACCGCAATGTTTTATTTTGGCATCACGAATTTCAAATCCACTCTTATCCCAAAAGACATTATGTCCTCGTTTTGCACAAGAGCATGATAAATCATACAAAGATTTTAAAATAGATAGTTTTTGTGGATTTTGAGCACAATCAGACATCATATCGGCTTTTGATTTGAACCGATAAGGGTTTATCAATGTGTTATGGATACCAATAACAGAAAGAGCCTGTTGTATTCTTCGTATGAAAGTAGGATGAGTTGTACGTGTACTACAAGAACTTCTTCTTCCAGCATCCAATGGAATATTTATTGATATCGTTCCGTTTTCAGGTACAATTAAAGGAATGGTTGGACCTATTCGATATGCTACATAAATTCCTGCTGCAAAGAATAAAAGAGAACGTGATCTAAATGTGCTTTCTGTAGGGGTACAAATATTCCAACTTTTCTGTTTTAACCCAGCATTCAATAATAATTGATCATATTTCCCATCATAGATATTATGACGATTACAATAATCAAGAATACTGCTTTGATCACCATGCTCTTTTCCTAATTCCATATGTGATATCAATAGAATCTTCTTATTTTCGTTCAAGTCATTTGCTTTATCTATAAAACCGATCAAAGAATCAAGACCTCCAGAAAATAGTGATACAAACTCATATTCTGACGCATTATAAGAAGAAATCTTCTTTGAAGGAGAATAATTATATTCATCAGCCTTGACAAAGTTGAGATTCCAATTATCACCAGTTAAAAAACTTATAGCTCTACAAAGATAATCTGCGCCGTTTTGCATCGCATTTAGATTAATAACAGGTATATTTTCAAGGACGATATCTCTTCGCCATCCCGTATCTGAGTACAAACTTCTTTTTAAAATTCTATCAGCACTATATATAATGAGCGCCAGTATCAGGAAATCAAAAGCAACAGAAGTGGTATCTCTTGAAAAACTCCACAACTGCTTAAAATCAAATTTAAGATCTACTTTGTGTATTGCACTATTTGAATCTTTAAATGAAAGAGAATAGGTACCGAAAGTATTAGTATCTTCACTCTTTTTATATTCAATAATTATTCTGGTTTCCATATATCAAGAATGTCTGAAGTTAGTTTATCAATTCGTTCTCTTCCTTCTGGGCTATTAAGATTGACTCTATATAAGTCCTTTGAGATATTTTCATCAATTTCTTTATGCAACCAATTTTCGATTTCGTTACATATTTTATTAGGGTCGCCTTCTTTGTCAAATATATGAGACTGAAACAATTCTGCTGAATATTCCATAATATATTTCACCTCGTATGATATAATCCAATTAATTTTGTCATCATCTGTTGCAGACTTTAATCGATCTTCAATACTTTGTTCATCTTTACATTCATTCAATATTTCATGGAGAAGTGTATCCATTGCAACAGTGGCTGCCGTATCATCGAGGTTGGAATTATTGTCATCAGTTACTTTCTGAAGTATCAAATCAATGTATTCATTAACAGATAAAACTTGGTTACTATTCTCTTTAATACCCAAAGTGTCGGCTAAACCATTTGAATTTACCCCAGATATGAATGACATAAAGTTATTCAATCTATTGCCACCAGCTTTACCAAACGAACTGGTTCTACCACTATCTCCATGATTTCCGCCACCTCTATATAGGCTACTGCCTAAGCCTTTATTCATGCCACTCATGAATGAAGACATATTATGCTCTGTATTTCCTGTTTGCTTTGCAATACTAGTCATCGCCCTTTTCGCAGAAGACCAATTAGGTCCAGAGTTAAGCTTAAATGATTGAGATGTTCCCATTTGTATTAATTTTCTTTACGTGAAATTGCTTTTGTTAACTTGCTGTTAAGATTAAGATGATTTATATAATCAGAAAAATTATCTCCGAGTTTTTTTGTTCTAACGAAGAAACTATCCGCCAGACTATCTATATTATTAATAGCTATTCCCTCAAATAATGCTTTCATTCTATCAATTTGATTATTTATCAAAAGATTATCTTCATCTCCATTAAGGATTATCCATGAATTTTTATCACTTGGATTACTCTTCAAAGATTGATTGATAAGCATTATTAGCATATCAATTTCATTATCTTCCATTTTATTAATAACATCAGGAAGCCGTTTCTTTATAGTTGAAATAGTTTGACAAGAAGTCAATCCTTTATAGAATAACATAACCTTGTTTGTTACAACACTTGCTAATGGTACTTCTTTTTTAAGAGCATCTCTAGCTACCCAAAAATAATTTTGAAGATTAACGTTGTCAAGCATCGGTTCTGATGTTGCCCATCTTCTTAAATAATCTGAATCCCAAGAAGATCCCCATTGGCTATCTTCAAATTTCTTTTCTAATTGAGCCTGCTCCTTTAATTGAGAAAAATCGACATAACCTTTCCCTTCTCTTTGACGTTTATAGATATCTTCAAACCGACTAGCATACAGTATATTATATTCTAGAACCATTAACTTTACAAGAACATCAGGACGAATATCTGAAAATCCAGCCACGTCTGCTAACTGTAGACGAACATCTAAAGTATTCATGAAACGTTTAAGTTGTCTTGGATTTCCATTCAAAAAATTTTTCATCAATGGAACAACCGGTAACATATATTCAACACTACTCAAATTTATATTTGGGAGTGCTTGTTTTATGTCATCGATATTATATTTCGAATGTTTGTCACTGTTTCGGAAGCCGATATATTTTTCATGTAAAGAGTTGAAAGAAATATCATTTAGAGATTCTCTGCACAAAAGTAATGTTATGTAGGTTTCCTGCTCATTATCAGATAGTCTAGGGATTTTATAAGGTAATTGTATTAGCTTTTCTAAATAATCTGAAAATGGGCTTGAGATTTCCTCTTTTTTTTGTTCAATAGGGTAATGTAGCTTAATAGCGTATTCAATAATGCGTTCATCTGCCCCGATAACAAAAGCAGTCTTTTTTACATTTACAAATAACTTTACAGCTTCTAAACAATCAATTATTCTCTTTGGATCACATCGATCCAAATCGTCTATATAAACTACAACCGCTTTATATTTGGCATCTAAAACAAGATTTTCGAACATACTTCTGAACTCTTGAATGAATTTGGACGTGTTGCCTTTACTTATTGAATCTATCAGGTTGTTGTATTTATCTTTACCACATATTTTATCCAACTCAGCCTTATTAGGTAGAAAGTTTTTTATGTTTTCGGGAAGAATATTTGCTATTTTTTTTAAAATAAAAACACCAGATTCCATAAGGCTAATTCTTGCAATCAAATCATCAGCTTTTTCAAATATATCCATACGGGATTTAATATCTTTCGACAAAGCTTCTAATATACTTTCAATCATTGTAAGTTTAGTCGAATCATAATTTTCAAATTGCCAACTATTAAACTTGACTTGTAATATTTTTGTGTTCAGTTGATTATTCTCTTTATTCTCTTTTATCCAGTCCTTTATTCCCTCTTCTAAAAGAAGCATAAGGCTACTTTTCCCAGAGCCCCAATTACCAAAAACACCTATGGAGATTGGTAACATGGTATCTTTGAGAATTATTTTTTTCAGAAGATCTGCATGAACTTGATATCCTAGAAGATCTTGATTAGTTTCATTATCTGCCCACATCGTATCAATATTTTAATTTTCTATATAAATATACTTTACTATACATCTATTCCAAAGAAGCGCATGCCACTCTCAGAATTCAGATTCATCATTGGATATTTCTCTGGATAGTACCATGCTAATAATTCACAGATACTAGATTCACCGAAGAATTTGATGGCATCTTTGGTTTTATTAATCAGGATTCCATCGATATCATCACTCTCTAAAAGTTCACTCCAAGCATCTCGTATATCTGCAATGGAGTTATTATTGGGAATTTTAGTCTTATTGATAGGATAACTACAAAGGCAATGAAGTCTGCTTAATACACCTTTTACCTCAGTCATCGTCAGCTTGGATATATGTTTTGCATCCAATACCTTTTGTATGTACTCAGTTCGTTCCAAACGCCAATCTTCAGAATGAGGTTTGTATGGGATTTGACGAAAATACTTTAGTATTTCTTTTTTTCTTGCTTTATCATCTAGAGTACGTGCTTTCTTGTGCTTATACTCATTAGATGGTCGAGAATCATCATGGTATAAGAAGTTGAAAAAATAATCCACTTCTTGATAGAGTGAGAAACCATCTTTTACCATTTGCTGGTTTCTTCCCGTTACCTTTTCATAAAGAAGCGCAAACGAAACAAACTTATCACATTTCTGCAAAAATTTATCTGAGCGAATTGTTTTGTATTGAGGTAGCTTACATTTTTTGTTGAATGCTTTACCATCTTGATAATCCAAAATGGCTTTTGGTGTTCTTGTGGATAGAGTAGTAACAGGAGTTCCCATTTGCCACCACTCATCAAACAGCTTGACAGCTTCTACTACATCATCTAAGACCGTACCAACTTCATACCTTCTACAAAAGGCAGTACCTGTTAGGTTTGCAGAAGTTATCAAGCACCAATCATCAACAATATATATTTTGGCATGAAGGCTCAATATGGTTCTAATCTCTGTATTAGGTGATGTTTTCAATGCATCAAAAGTATCCTTACGAATAAAGCCGGCATCTACGTCTGTCAGCAATCTAAAGTCAATACTCGAACGCATCCATTTACCACCCATAATCTGCTGGACCTCCTTTAAAGAGCCAACATAGGGAGAAGCAATCCATATTCGCTTTTTTGCATGAATCATTTTCTCATTCAAGCAATCTAATAGTGTTTGACCACTATACAAAGTTTGATTATTGTCCATTGCATCACCGATTATATTGATTAATACTATTTCAAGTTAACCCTCATGTTTCTAAGTTGAAATATACCTACAATCTTACTCTTGTATAAATTATCTTTGTTTCTTTACAAGGTCTTAATGCTAACTCATAATAGCCCATCAGATAATAATTCTTGGCTATGGGTTGGTAGATGTGAAGACCTCTATCCAGAGAGATATTCCAGCCTGTGTCTGTTTCGATGTAACGAGCATGAATGATATCTGAGAATGTATATTCAAAATCAACACCTACTTCTTCCAAAGCGGCTTTCAGTTGTTCCAATCCATCCTGAACCTTTAGCGTATCTTCTGGTGTATCGCAAACCTTGGTCGTCAAGCTCAGCTTTTTGCAATCACCCACTTTAACGACAGTCTCTGCAAAACGGGTTAGGTCTTGCAACTGATAACCATTACTAAGATAAGGTTCTTGAATTTCTACAAATTTTGCGCCTTCAAGATATTCAGCAAAGAGAGAGTCGTAGCTATAACCAGTATCATTATAGCGAATATCCAGACTCTTGGCTTTTGGACCCTTTTCCAGAGATTCGGAATCTTTGGCTATACCGGTCTCATCTTCTGATGATGGTGCAATATCGGAAACAGTTTCTTCTGTTACTTCTTTTGGATTCTCTTCAACAACCTTCTTTGATGTTTCAATCGCATTAGACTGTTGCCCATCTTCTTCATTTCTTGACAGTGCAAGTTCCACATCCTTTCTTGGATTCTGTGTTGCTTCTGAAAATTGACTTTCTGGACAATAGACAATCACCTTTTCGCCCTTAGCGTTAATATACGACATGTTGATGTTCGCATACTCTTCATCTGGCTTACGCTTATTGAGCTGTTCCTTCACACGACGACGACCCTCCATAGCATAAGCTACAATCTCATCAAACTCTTCTTGTGTAGGTTCACCTGTTGGGAAAAGCAGTTTTGTGAAACCTAAGACTGATTTCTGAATGGCACGATTATCACGACCTTCTATGTTATCTCCCAAATGAAGATATTTGCCTACTACACTGAAATACTCACTATCATGAGTAAAGAGGTAGTGCAGGGCTTCGGATAGATAATCAGTTATCAAGCCATAGTTGTTGTTATAGCTCTTATCGTCAATCTTTGGAATTTCCCATCCTGGGATATAGTTGTACAAACGGTCTATGACGGCGATGTCAAATGCTTCAGGCAATGTTACCAACAAATCATGATCGTAGCTATTCACAATAGTCTGGATATTCAAATCGAAATTACCCACGAAAGAGAAGCTGGCATAACCGGTTACTTCCTGACCACGAGAGAAACGACCATTGGCCATGTAGTCTTTCATAATCTGTATGGTATCCGCATCCTTGATTTTCATCTTTGCCACTTCATCGAAGGCTACATTATCCCAAAAGCCTACAGCACCTACCTGCTTACGTTGATTATTGTAAAGCAAAGTAGCAGTACTGGCTTGTCCACCAGATAGCAAAGTAGAATAAGGAGAGAATTCAGAATAGAAATATGATTTACCTGTACTTCGTCCTCCTAACTCAATGCTGTTGTAATTGCTTTGAACCAAAGGTAAGAAACGTGATAGAATATGGAATTTAAGTCTTCGTCCGTTCTTGTCTCCCTTTAGTTTCTTGGAATAATTGGCTATCCAGTCAGGGTTGATACCAATACTTCTGATAAGCACATCTATCCATTCATCAGTTGTGAAACCTTTACGACCATTGAAATAGGTCTCTGCATCGAAACGAGCAATCTGTATAGGTCTCAAATCCTCTACATAAAAGGCATAGTCATCTTCCTGAACTTCATTGTAAGCCAAGGTCACTTCTGCCCAGATGCCACTTTCAAGCAGTTTTTCGTTCTTCTGATAGAACTGTGGATTGATGGCAATTCGTTTGGATGCAAAGTTTTCCATCTCTGCCCAATAACGTTTTTCTCGCTCCACATACTTGACGTGAATCTTATCAATAAACTTATGACGTTTCTTTTGCTCAACAATAGCTTGTGCCTTGTTCGATTCATCAGGACGTACATAACTTTTCTCTATGGTCTGCAACACCGCTTTCTTTCCTTCTTCCACCTCCTCTGGATCTTCACTGGCACAATAGCGCGACAGCAGAAATTCCAATACGAACGAAGGAACGTTTACTGCACGTTTTATCTCGTGTAGTAAATCTTTGCGGACTACTTTACCCGGAAAGAATTCATTCAACTTATTATCTAATCTATCCATATTTCAATTTTAGAAATCAAGTTCTGTTTGTAATCGTAATGTAGCCATCGTTGCATTGGTATCTGGATCCAAAGCCGAAACAATGATGTCACCTTGCAATCCTTGATCCAGTTCAATAGGCTGTTTAACTTTCTCACATCCTCCAGGAATAGTAATCAGTTCTGTCGTTTCATCGTAGAATGTACTACCTACAACATGACCTACTTCCTTGTTGTGCTCATTCAAAATCATGATGCGCAAGATACACTTTTCAGGCATAAATAAGGTATCGATACCACGAAGACATATCTCAATCAATGGTCTTTCGATTCTTACCACACCATCTTTCTTTCCCTTATAGGTCAAGTCGAGTGCAAATGAATCCTGTTGTTTGTCTTCATTCAGGGTAACCTTGAGGATAGGAACAATATTCTCTTGAAGCGACAAACCTTCGTGGAAGTAGATGATATTCTTTTCATATACTCCATATTGTTTGGCAAAGGCAAAACGGAATACATCGGTTTTAATGCCGAACTTACTTGGTTCGCACATCCATGAGGTCTCGTTTGAGTTCAAATCGCCACCCAAGCAACGACGCTCTTCCAACACCACAGTACCAACAGGCTTACTCATGTTGTCGCCTGCTTGGAATCCTGGCTGTATCATAAATCCATGATCGGCCACAATGAAGAACGTATCAAATCCTAATGTTTTGCATTTGCGAATGCTTTTGCTGAAATTCTTCAATTCGCTATCCATCTCTGATAAGCCAATATTGGTGATGTTCTCACCGGCAGAATCAATCTTCGTACTTCTGATAATCATCAGATTGGTAGATGAGTCCACGTTAGCGGCCAAGAATTTATCACTCGTAATATCAGCAACTACAATATGACTAGGTATATTTTCCTTGATGTGATTGATTCTATCGCTGGGCGTTTCCACTTTCTTACCATCAATGAATGGCATTAACTTTTTGTCATCGACTTTGAGTTCCAACTTATCGTTGGCATGAGGTAATAGAGCTGACATTCCGAACCTCGTTACAGTAGGAATATAGGCAGCCGATGGCTGACAATCCACCGTATAACTATTGCCTAAGCTGACAGAAAGGTCTTTGCCCATTTCGTATCTGAATGCATCAGCAAACAGCACCACCACACGTTTATTTTGATTCAACAATGGTTCAACATGGGTTTGCCAAAACGATATATTGGATTCGATAGAAGGTATAGGATATCCTTCTTCCATGATATCCTTCTGATATTTCTGCTGTATCTGTTCTGTAAAACTGCGATATTGAGCATATACGAATTTAGACAGTTCTGCAATTGAAGCGTTGTCTTCATCGGAAGTAGAAATCTTGTGTTGATACTTTCTAAAAGCAGCATCCACCTGATAGCCTTGTTCGGCATACCATGCGGTTAATTCTTTCAGATTATTGAGTTCTACATTCGATTTACGGATGCATCCGAGCATACGTTCACATTGCTCAGCCAAATCCCAGAACAAAGAGACTTCGGCATCAGCCTGATACCAGACGCTTTGTTTGTTCTTATTAAGAAGCAATGATGCTTTCTCGTACTCACCATTATGAAGGTCATCCAAGTAGATGTTATATTCTACTCGGTTCTCAAAAGCGAAAGTGACTATCTTACCCAAGTTTTTGGCTGTGGCAAACAGTGTATCCAAATGCAGTTTGGCAGTAATCGTCTGCGCTTGTTCTACATAATCATCTCTTAAATCGTTCTTATTTCGAAGATTCTTGCACAGGATGATGATGTTGTCATATTGCTCTTTTGGACAGCATGCCACCGTCTTGAGTTCCGAAGGCAGGTCACCTGGCAGGTCAAGAACAAATTCACTGAACAGCAGATATTGCCAAAGTTTCTGTTTAATGTCGCGTAAGGTTGTGCCATTGCAATCCAACCCAGGAAGATATCGTTCACCGAAGCTCTTCCATTCGCTCATCCACGCTGTATTGGCAGTTTCCATAAGCGTCAACATACCTAATGTGATTTCTACAAAGCTCTTTCCTTTGGTTAAGTTCTCCAATTCAGGATAACTAACGCCTTCTTGCAAAGCATTGATGTTATTGAAACTGTCTGTTCCATTCTTGAACAAGTCATCAATAGCAGCTTCCTTCCCGGGAAGAAAGTTCTTGCACATATTCACATAGTTGTCGTTCGGTCCAAACGGAAAGAACTTGCCTACTTGTGTAAAAGCTATATATGGATCGTTGACTTTCTTGTTTTCTGCCACTTTCATGGTTCTGTAGATAAGCATACGTGCATTGCTATCATTGACAAGTGTATTGATCCAATAATCACAAGCTTCCTCTCTGTTTGCCAATAGGTTTTTTGTCGTATCTATTACCTTAACACCACGTTCTGCAACCAAAGGCAACAACGAATAGTACTTACCGTCTGTGTCATAAACGGTAAGTATAGGATGGTTGGCATTCATGGTGCCCAACCATTTATCTATGATATATCCTTGAATATCCATAATCTAAATTTTTTATTCCAAATCCAATGACGTTTGCACAGGGTCATCAGCTTTTTTCTTTCGGGTTTTCTTTTCCTTCGGCTTGTTATCACACAATTCTTCCAATCCTTGTGTTAATGCTAAGCACCAGTCCTTCTTCACTTTGTCTCTGATTCTTTGAGGGAAAATAGAATAAGCCAAGTGACTCCAATCGTAATCTCCCTTGGATAATTCATCCCAATTGTCTTGACATTCTTTCTTCCATCCGTTATGTCGGAACACATTGAGCAATGGAGCTGCCGTTACAGGTACACCATCATCATGATTAGGTTTGTAGGGAAGCTCATGAACTCGCTGCAATTCGCTTTCCAAGAAGTTGATTTCCGACATCAGATTCATCAGTTTCGCTTCTTGTTTCTTGTCATTTGCCAACTGAGCATTGGTCAAATCACTTTGCAGAGCCGTATGTTCTTTGGATAGCATCAGCAGGATATGAGGTAATGTCTGATCACTCAATCGTGGGTAATACACCCATACCGTCATGGCTCCCGATGGCGATGAGATAGGCCAATAGATTGGAGCTTTTCTACGGCTCTTGGTATATCGCTTGAAGTGATAATCGAAGAACCCTTGTGGAGAGTCAAAATAGTCTTGAAGGTTATCTACACCAATCAGATGACAAAGCTCATATTCGTAATCGTCCGCTTTCTCGCCCCAGATGGTGCGCATCACTTCTTGCACTCGCTTCACAAGGCTAAGTGGGTGATTAGGAAGTCCCATCAAAAGACCATCCATCGGGATTTGAATATAATCCGCTGGCTGTGTTTGGGAATCTAAACTGACCACAGGCATGAAAGGCAATGCATCAAAGACATCACCAAATGCTGGTATCTCTTTTTTATGAAGAGCATAATCCATATTCCATCTACCAAAGGCCATGCCTACTAGCTCCATGACAATCTCCTGTGCCATGACTTGTTTGTTGATGATATTCTGGCTGCTGGCTCCATCTATTGACAATAATTCTTCATAAGGTCGTTTGCTCTTATAGTTATTCAGTGTTTCTCTAAACTCACTGCCTTCTTCAATATCGGCCAAATCCATCCATAAATCATCATTGGCTTTTACAAGTTCTTGATAACGTGAATAGTCATTTGAAAGCTTCTGTTGAAGTTTGTCGAGGGTCGAATCTACGGAGTCTTTTATTTTCAATTGCTCTATTAAACCGTGATATTCAAGATTCGTTTCATCGAGGCTGAACCAGTATCGTTTGATTGCAATTATGGAATATATCAGAGTCTCTATCTCTTTTTGCTTTTTATCAAATGGAGGCATTGGGAGGAGATTCATATTTCCACTAATTTTGTGTTGACCAGTATAGAGATTAACAGCATATTGTGCACATATGGAATTAGTGTATGAAAGACATACAAAAGAATTCTCTTTTGAAAGATTTGGCATCGCCATTCCTTCTCTAGAAAAAAACATTCCATTTTTTAGTATATGACTGTCGACAATCTCACCTCTTTTACCGTAACCTACTCCTTGTTTGTTTTGCAAGGAAGGATTTCGATATCCAAAATTTGAATCAGCTTCCATAACTTCCTTTACCCAGTAAGTAAAATCAGAGTATTGAGTGTAAAAAAGCGAATAGCTTCCTCCATTATAATAATGATGAAAACATACAGGACTAATTATTTCATAATAACTTCGTAGATATTTTCCAGCAGGAATGTGGTATCCTTCCTTTGCAGATAAATTTCTATCGTTAATATTAGAATTTAAAAATAATGACAATATTGGTTCAGTATAATAATAACCAATAACAGTATTCGGGAGATGTGAAAATTCAATTGATTTTCTGATATAGCATTTATTATTATTGCTCATGCTGTTTGTATATTCTTTTAGGATTTCTGATTTCTTAGAAGGATCAACATCAAGAATATCAAAGAATGTACCATTATTATTCGAACTATATTTAGAAAGAATTAATGTAGAAGTTTCAACACTGGCATCCAAAACTCCCCATCCTGTATCCGCACAAGCAGAAATGTAACCACATATGTTATTCTTTCTAAATGGCTCGTATGATGACTTTATCAATACTGTTCTATCAAAAATAGCACCTACAAGTCCATCATTTACTAATAGCTCCTGTGTTCTATCAAAGAAAGCACACACGAGATTTTTGCTCCAGCAAGGATAATTTATATCTAAATAGCCAATGGTTTTTTCTGAGCCTTCCCCAAAAGGCGGATTCATCAAAATCACATCATATCTCTTCTGACACAATTCAATAAAAGCAAAGCCACGAACTGCATCATTGGCAAAGAGAGAATTTTCGTAGCCATCTTCTTCTGATAGTTTTGATGACACAGCCCTCAATGCTTCTTGCAAGCGTTCTACCACCGTAGTGAAGAATTCTTTTTTTGCTTCTTTCTTTAATAATTGATTTTTCGCACGATTCGCTGCATCAATTTCTGCTTTCGTTTCCTCGGAATCAAACAATCCTACTGATTTAACAGCATTAACCTTGCTCCAGTTCTTTTTCAGTTCCTCAATTTCATTTGCAATCTCTTGCTCCATCTTAATAAGCAAACCAGCTTCACCTACATACTGCATTTTCTCCCAAATCTTCAGAAGAAGTTTCTGCATAGGTTTATCCAACTGTTCTGTCAATAGTTTGAGCAATTTCTTGTTGCCTGGCATAGGTTCGGCCAACACCAAGTGAGAACGCTCAATAATAGGTCGTTCTTCACGACTTACCCCAAGATTACTCCAAGACTGTTGCGCACGAAGCCACAAAGATAAGGCCGCAATCTGTAAAGCACGAGGATCAATCTCCGCACCATATATATTATTCTCTAAAATTAGTTTTGGCACCAATTTCGCAAATGTCTCTCTTGTCTCAGTATAACGATATTCGGCAAGCAGCGTAGGCTGATGATCCCATGCATCCATGTAGATAGCCTCCATCACATCAAATGTATATAGACCAAAGTGCATCGAGCCACAAGCAGGGTCGAGCATAGACAGTTCTGTTGGCTCTTTAATCGTTCTTGCTTGTAGCGTTTCGCCATCCCGATGAATCAAATATTGACATACCTTTACGATGTCAGTCTTTCCACCGGTCATCTCATACCATATTCTACCTAAAGAGTTGTCGGTTAAGAAACGAACCACATAATCAGGAGTAAAGAACTGGTTTCTGACAGCCATTTCCCTACTATTGCGAGGACGATTGCTTTCGTCACGCATCTTACGACGATCTTCCAATGAATTGTAATACTGGAATATCCATCCCAAGGTTTCATCTTCATTCCAGAAATCAGTTGTGTCACCGGTCTGTGGGTCATAATAAGCCACTAGATTTTCATTATTGATCAAGTCGAACAACTTGACCAATGTCGATTCGTCAGGCCACATCAAACCATAAGGAGAAAACCTATCGAATACGGCCGGTAACTCTATGCTTAGTTCATCATAAAGCGACTGGATATACCAGCAATAACGTTCGTATCGAGTACCTACCTTACCTTGTCCTGTCACCGCATCATAGCTTGCGAAACCTTCTGAGTCGAATCCTTGTCCTACAGAAGGTAGGATAAGTTCTCTTTCCTCACACATTCTCACTGCACAAAAACGATTCAGAATCGTAAAAGCTTGTTCGGCTGTGAGCTGTTTCACCGCTTCAGCGTCTTGATTGCTTGTGTCGATAGGCAAATTATTTTTGATATGTAATAGTCGCTGGCGAAGCATACGGCCACGATAGATGATACTGGCATCACTTGTAGTCAGTTTTTCTACAGGCAACACTCGTCCGTCAGCCCATATACCATAGTGCTGCTGCAAGGTTGCTATGATATTGTCCATCAATAATGCCTTCACATCCGTGACGAACTTCTTTAATATATCTCTTCCTGATGTAGAAATCATAATCTCAATAGTTAATCGTTCAACGACAGTTCAATAGAAGAACCTTCATCAATCTGTGGCAAGAGGCTTGTCAAATCGTCAATAACAGCTTGAACATCCTCACGCTTAGTCAGACGACGTTTCACAGCCCTTTTTACAACCTTGGTTTCTGGTTCATGCGCCTCTTCGCCAGATTCATCAGATTGAGTAGGATACCCTCCACCACCTGCTGCAGGCTGAGTAGCTGGTGCTTCTTCTTGTGGAGTAGCAGGATTTTCAGTTCCTGGTATTGGCTCCTCAGGTTGAGTAACAGCAGGTTTATTCTCTTGAACAAACTCTTTAATCATTCGCTCCACTTTAGAGAAAGAAGAGCCTGGAACAAAAACAGCAGAGAACTGATTGCACATGTCTTGTAACTGCTCTAACGTAGAACCTTCTTGAATAGAAATTTTTCCTAAAATGGTTTCTATCTCCTGTTTTTGAGTGTCCTTTAATGATTGGAAAACTTCGGATGCCTTGATATCATCTATCTTTTCAGTTATTATACGCAATGCCTCTGAATGGAAATGGATGCAAGCTTGCTCTATATTCTGATCCAACTGTGAGCATAAATCAGAATATTCTGCTGTATGGTTAAAGCAATCAGGATCGGTCATCAAATCATTGAAGGCTTGTTCGGTATCACTCACCTGTCTTTCCAATTCTTTCAATTGATCCAGCTTCTGAATCTTACCAAAGTCATCCAACTTTTTCACGATGTGTTTAATCGAGCTTAAAAGTTTTCCTTGTTTATCCTGCTTCATTACATTGTTTACATAACGAAACGAATCAGCACAAGCTTTGTCTTTGGCAAACAAATAAGGAGCATCTTGACCTTCATGCTCAATGATAGTATCCAGATAATTGGCAGCACGAGCTACACGGTCGTAGCCAGCCATATTCAAGACATGGAATGTCTCTTTCAACTGTTCATATTTAGCTTTGTTTAGGTTTGCTACTTTAAGCGAAGCCTTCACAATATTTGGCAACACTGGAGTCAACCCCTGAGGATTGAACAACTCTTTAAGCACCTTCATTGCCTCCATTACTTCCAAAGGAGATAATGTGGCATCAGTATTCAACGAGAAACCCAACTTAGAGAATAACGTGTTGTTCTTCATCGCCTCTGAGGAATTTTTGGTAAGCATCTTAAATGATTGTGCGCCACTTCTTACCACGAGCATACCGGCTTTCAGCATCAACGCTACAAGATATCGAATGGTGTCTTTGCTCCATCCATAAGGAGCACGGCTGAATTCCTCCAACAACTGATTACCGTTGGTATCTGCATTGGCCGAAATATAATCTTTGATGTCGGCAAAAGCAGGATAGTTGGTATTAATCGTTCCATCTTCACCTACTATATTAAAAGGATTCAATGAAGCAGGAAGTGAAGTACTCTCATCGTAAGAGAAGAGCGTTTCTACCACATTCCCGCTCATATTGCGAGCCGCCAATTCATATTTGTTATATACCTGTTCGGCAAATGATTTGAAAGACTGAGTCTTATAAGTTTCACCATTAACAGAATTAGGCGAGCCCTTGCAGATGGTTTCACTATTATTCTGAGCAAGACGTAGAATCTTGATGACCAAACTTCTTTTAGCTTCGGCATCTGCTTTCTGTGCACGCAAGTAATCTTGTATTTCCTTGTTTGCATCGTGAAGATGGCGGTTGTTAATCGTTTCGTCCTTGACGATATCAATTAATAGAAGTTCAATATCCTGAGGAAGTGTACAAATCCAATAAAGGGTCTGTTTGTTTTCAGATTTTGTACTCTCAGTAAGAAGCATCGTATGCTCCTTATCAAAATCCGCATTGTCAACGAAACGAACATTCAGTTTGATGTCACCTCCAGGAATCAACTGGTTGATCTTTCGATTGCGAACAAGTTCCACCGATGCATTGATTGTCTTAGAACCAAAGATGCTAACGGATGGTGCAGGAGAAAGTATATCTTTTACCGAATCCTTTAGAATATTGACCTTGTCATTCTCATAAGGATTAATCTTGGCACGTTCATCCTGAATAGACAAGATAGCATTCGTCATGAATCGGAACTTACCATCAATCTCTTGAAGCGTTACTCCAGGAGTTTCCTTAATTTGATTCATTAAATCTCTCAATTCGACTTTATCAATAGGATGATTTATCTGAGTGAAGAGGAGTGAACAAAGGTTCTCGAAGTTAAGACAGAAATCATCGAGCAACTGCATAATGGCTATCGTCTTGCACGCTTTAACAGCCATAGGCTTTGTGCTGAATATCTCCATAGCTTTTTTTGCCGAAATGACAATCTCTCTGAAGTTGTCGCTCTTCTCCATATAAGGATGGAGTACATCATAGAACAAATCAGGAGTAGCCATCATTCCTATCGGCTGATCGGCCAATTTAAAATCGACAAGCAGGTCACGAATCAATCGAATGATTGAACGTAAACCACTACCGCCACTTCGACTGGCTAACTTTTGCAACAAAGCCAGCAGCATATCAATATGCACAGGTAAGAATGGATATAAGTCGGCAAATTGCTCTGCAACTAGAGGTTTCAGATAGAGAGAACGTTCCATCCTGGTATATCTGGTTTCCAATTTTATGGAACCTTCATTCTTATTGAATAAATCAATAAGATATTGTTTGCCACTCGGAGATTTACCAAGTAATCTCTTCGTGATGATTTCCTTTATATCGTCAGCTTCTATATCAACCTTGATAGGGAAACGGTCGTTTAGTTTGAAAAGCTTATTGGAATTGATCTGAGCCATTGGATTATCTTCAGTCAATGTCTGTTGAGCTGTTGCAATCAACCAAACATTACCCTTGAATTGTGATTTCAGAATCTGCATGGTTCCCTGCATACTCGTAATCAGCTCATCGCTTGAAGCAACATATTGACCAACCTCGTCGAGCACATACACAATCTTATCATTGCCTAATTTATGCTTTACAAGGTTGATGAGACGTTTGAAACGATCTACTTCACTTTCTCTTGTCTCAACATTGATACTTGAATATTCTTCTGGAGAATCAAAGTAATCAGGTAAAACGATTGGCGCAAACTTAGCGGCTGTCTTATTGGCAATCAGACCATTGGTTTGAATGGTTTCCCAATTTTTGCCACTCTCTGAGACAAGCTTACAGAACTCATCATATTTACCCTCGTCTTGAAGAAGAGAGATGAAGTACATTAGTTTTGGATCTGTAACCTTGATACCTAACTGTTTTAATGTCTCGTAATAAATGATGTCGCTAACTGTAGAATCCATTTTCCCTGCTGTTGCCTCTGTTGTGAGGTCAATCAAGATTACCAATGGATTATATTTCTGAATGATAGTACGATGCAACGTTTTTAAGGTGCTATCACCAATGCGATTCATCAGTTTCTCACCAAAAGACAGACCATCAACCATCAAAGACTTTTGGAATGAATAGCCTAAATATTTAGCAAACGAACTTTTACCGGAACCATAGAAGCCGGATACCCATACGCCCACCTCATTTGATGAATCACGAAAGGCACATTCCAGTTCATCAATAACCTTTTCATAATTATTGTGCAGTTTCTCAGTAACGACATACTCGTTGATCTCGTTCTTTAAATTCTCTTCGCTGTTGTCAGCAAACGTAACGACACTCTCAATTCTTTTATTGAGGTCTTTGGACGTATCGAATGATTCTCTTATCGTATACATACAATTTAGAAGTTTTTAGAACGGTAACTGCCGTCCATTGGGTAAATATTTAAGAATGTGCGGGCATTTATACCTTGTGTATGACCAGGATACAAAACAAGAAATGGTATTTGTATCTGATTATAGATAATCTGCTCGACACGACCGATTTTATCATAAGGATGAAGAAGTTCTAAATCCTTTAATATTAGCAGAGGATGAGATAGTTGAAGCATCTCTTCTTGTATTTCCAACAATCTGTTTGAGAGAAAATTATTATTCAAGATTTCTTCTCTTATACTTTGGAAAAGTTCTTTCTCAGTAAAGTCATCATCACCCCAAAATTCAGGTTGATGATAATCATGATTCTTAATATACTGCTGTATTTCATCACCCAATGACACAACCCTCACATCTGTAAAGCCATGGAACTTAGCCTTAGGAACAAGTGATGAGTTAATCATGCGATAAACCTCCATTGCGTCTTCTACATCGTAGTTGACGTAACAGATAGGTTTGTCGCCTGTTGGGTGTAATATATCGGGACGGCTCAAATAAGAGAGCGCATCTTCAAATTTCTGTTCATAGAGTTGCATCGATAAATTCCTCCATTGTTTGATAATTCCAAGATATAGTAAGCAAATCACCCGAAGTCTGAGCTATATAGGCACCTCTAAGACTGAGGTCCATAATGCGAGCCAAGACTTGATGACGGTCGAGATTAAACAATTGCCATTCCTCCATATCCCAGATTGCCATGTCTGACAAGCCTGCAAAATGCTGTTCATGCATGAGATAAAGAATGGTAAAGTTAGAGGGTTCATAAGGAAGGATATTGCCCTTCTTATCAATGAATTCAAAATCTATTAAAATAGAGCGAATATATGAGGCATTTCTCTTACGCGTACTTTCACTCCAAGAAGCTTGACCAGATTCTACTATTTGAGTTACAAAATTCGGTATTGCAACATTAGAAAGAATCGTAATACCATCATTTTTTAAGGGATTAAGAATCTGGACAACAGTATTAAAGAAAACAGCATGCTCTTTTGCACAATAGACCATTAACAGCTGATTAAACTGCTTCAATGGCAAGCCATTATTCCTTATTCTACTGAGCCACAATGGTAATTTTGGATTATTTTTCATGTATCTAGGATAGAAAACTTCAAAAACAATATTTTTAAGTCTCCTATCTGTTTGACATGATAATGTATCATGTACCCGAATATATTCAAGAAAATCCTCCTTACTCATATTTTCTTGATATATAGGCAAAAGCAATAGTGTTTCATTTATCATGCCTTGCCCTTGAGTCAATTGAAGTGTATACCTAGTATTTCTCATCAGTTGAAATATGGATAACTGTTACTATCAGAAGTGAAAACATTTTTATAATGGAAAGCCATGACACGAATCTTGGTTGGCAAATCTTCATACAATTGACCAATATAAACTGATGCAATAGCATGATCACAGACAACAGTAGCCAATGATTCTAAAACAGTCATTGGCTCTTCTTGTAACTCAAAAAGATTCTCGTCCTTCAGGTGATCTTTCAAAAAAGAAAAAAGCTCTTCTTCCAACTGAATCGGGCATTTAAAGAGATTATACATCTCAACAGGAACAAAATCTTCATGCTTTTTCTGCACCACATTAATCATGAGATTGTAGAAAGCGAGTACAGAAGACTTGGGAAAGAGGTAATTCATATATTCTTTGGCAGCGTTATCTTCCAAACACGGCCAAAGTCCTTTTTTAGCACCTAACTTGTAAACTGCTATTCGCAATTTCAAGAGGTCGATCAATTCTTGATTCTCCATAATTTCAATTTTTGAACAATTTAAGGTTAGTCTAGCTCAGCTATTGCTTCATCAACAGCTCTTGAACTTCGACTTCTAGAACTTTAGCAATTTGAAGCAAAGTTTCCAAATTTGGTTGAGAATTATTAGTGCACCATTTTGATACAGTTGAATAGTCTCGTCCTAATTTCTCTGCTAGCCATTTATTGCTTTTGTTCTTTTCTGCCAGTACTACCTTAATGCGATTTATTCGTTCCATAAATCTATTCATTTAATTATTACACTCCAAAGGTATTGAAATAATTTCATATAATGGAAAGAAGAAGAAAATATTTGGTCTAATTTTCTTGTTTTTGTACTAATTCATATAGTTTTATTCTAAATAGCATAGATTTTTCTCTTTTTTTGAGTCAATCTGACTATTTTGTGGCTTTATCATCATTTCGCTGCAAAAGTATCTGTTCCGTCCTTATCCTTTCAAGGTCTGTGTGATACTCATTTCCTTTGAAATCTCCATCCATCTTCGGTGGTAGTATTTCAGAGGAAAACCTTGTAAGAACAGCCGTAACACCTTTTATCGCACCAAAATTATTAACAAGCCCCAAGTAGGTTCATCCTACGAAAGGGAAAAAATAACATTTTGGATATGGATATAGCAAGCAAATTTGTGGAGTGGGAAGTGCCTGCATTGGCATCCCTCAAAGAGTGTAAGGCGTACAAGGTTCGTGAACGTCTGAACGAGGGTGAGAAACTTAATCGTGCCGAGAAGAATTGGCTGACTGAGGCGGTAAATCATAATGCTTACTTCAAGCAGAGTGTGCCGGTATTGGGTTGGCGATTTTGCTTTGCCGATGCTTTGCGTCATTATTGGGTAAAGCAATATGGACAGATAGCTGAATATTGGGCAGCCGACAAGACAGCTTTACGCAACATTCTTTTCGGCAAAGTAGAACAGATTGTAGAACTCAAATAATGATGGCTATGTACGAATATGAAGAGCTAACTGAAATTATTGGTGCATATTGTTCTTTGGTTGTACCATACAGAGGTCACACGGAAGGAACAGTTGTTGCAGACTATGGAAATGAGTTGGTAGTGCATCTTTCCAATGGTAAAGAAATCGTTGCTTATCGTGATGAAGTAATTGTATATGAGTGAATACTATCTTACTCTTATACGTTTAAACTAACAAATGTAAATCCTACAAGTATGACAAAAGTATATAAGGTTAAGACACGTTTCGTATTTGAAGGTGTCTTTGAAGTCAAGGCATCGAGTAGAGTAGAAGCCCGTCAGATGGTTCAGGATAATTGTGGCATGGTGCTACATAGTGGTATTGGTATTCAGACCACACTGAAAGATGACGTGATTGACTGGAATTTCAGTTGCCATCCTGACAAGAAAATCGTTTCAGTAGTGAAGTAGGTTAGTGGCTATGCTCAAATGAATCAAGTCCGGATTTAGTTCTGGACTTGATTTAACTCTTCGAGGCTTCCTTTTTTATGCCCACACATATAGGGTGTCCCTACCCTTTTATATCTTTCATTGTTAACGCTCGCCATTTTGCGACCGATACTGCTTTATCGTCGAAGCAGTGTTTCTGCCTTTGGTCTTGGCTTCCTTTCTTCTTTTTCTTATCGTCGGTAGGCACGAATGGCTACTAAGAGATACGTGCTTGACACTGATTCATCTTTATCGGTTCTTCGGGTAGTCTTGGCATCGGGCAAGTTCTTACCTTTCTTTGTGGTCGGGCACTTCTACTTTTGCTGTCTCAATGGCTAAGTTGACATAGGTATCTTTATTCCCTATCTTCTCTATGCTACTGCCAAGGGTGCTTCACTTACTGTAGTGGACGGATAGCCTCCTTGACAAAACCACCTGCGATATTTCTGCACTGCTTCACATCCAATTTTTTGGCGAAGTCACATCATTTTTCTCATTGCAAAGCTATAATGCAGCACAGCTTTAGCTGTTACGGGACATTCCATTCTGACCAATGGCGTAGCTGGCACAATCTTCCTTTTTTTTCTGATACTCGGAATAAAAAGAGTATTGCACCGCTATCCTTGGTGCTGCCCTATGACTGCAATATCTTCTCGCAATATAAAAATTGATTGTTTAACTTCTAAAAATTACAGATATGAAGAAGATTGAAAATTCGTTCGCAGTTACAGGTTTCGTTGGTAAGGATGCTGAAATCCGTCAGTTCACTACCGCAAGTGTTGCAAGATTCTCTTTGGCAGTTAGTCGCACAGAGAAAGCAGGTGATGATACCACCAGAGTATCAGCTTTCATGGCCGTTGAGACCTGGCGCAAAAATGAGAGTGCCTCTTTCGACCTCTTGAAGAAAGGTCAGATGGTTACTTGCCGTGGATTCTTCAAGTCCGAAGAATGGTCCGATAAGGATGGTGTCAAGCATAACCGCATCATCATGGTAGCCACCTCATTCGGTCCTGCCGAGGAGAAAGAAGATCCTTCCGGACAGGAAGCTAAGACTTCAAAAACCAAGAAATAGTTATTGGTTTCTCCCATAGATAAAGCGGCTTTCGGGTCGCTTTTTTCTTACTCGCTCTCGGTTACTGTTATATCTGTTATTCGATTCTGTTATACCTATTCCTTGTCGTACTCTTATACATGCTGCTCTCACTGTTTGTTCACAGCATGGCATTTCTCTGATTCCCGTCGTCAGCCTATTTCATGTCGTTGATGCCGTAAGTACATTTCTCTTTATCGTTGCAAAGGTATTCATCCTGGGATGTACTGCAAGGTCGGACTTAGTTTCTATGCAAATCTCCACCTTGCAGGTAGTATTTACATAGAAAACCTTGCTGTGATACTTCTCAGGATACATTCTGGGGCAACATAAAGGCGAAACGATCTACTGGCGACAGATGACGGAATGAAAAAAAACTGCCTATGGGGAGAAATTTTTCTTTTAAAGGCTCTTCTCCCTTGGCTCAAGAATCAAGAATAAATTATTAAACAGCAAGTGTATGACTACAATTTACGACAATGACCTACGCAGTCTATCAGACAATGAGTTGATTTACAATATATCTAATAAGCAGGTGGAGAACGAGCAACCATCTTTTGAGGAGTTTATCAATTCGCTTACACCATCCAAGAAGAAATTGGCTCTGAATGTGATTGAACTTTTCAGAAGAAATGTGGAGAAGAAGAGTGAACAAACTACTATCACTTGTTCAAATTCTATCTATAATCTGATGAAGCCAAAGGTTTATGGATTAGACCACGAGGAATTTTGGGTTATCTATATGAATCAAGGTAGCAAGCCGATTAAGGTAGAGCGTTTGAGTAAGGGTGGATTGACGGCTACATTGGTAGATGTTCGCTTAATATTGAAGACTGCATTTCTCTGTAATGCTACTTGTGCCGCCATTTGCCATAATCATCCAAGTGGTAACACACGCCCAAGTATGGATGATGATAATATGACCAACAAAATAAAGGAGGCTTTCAAAATCTGTAACATCCGATTGTTAGACCATGTTGTTGTGAGTGATGAAAGTTTCTACAGCTATGCCGACGAGGGCAGACTTTAAATATTAAGATGAGATTCAGGCGACTTTCGGGTCGCTTGAATTATTCATGCCACTGCGGATCCATTTTTATACGACTTGTTGTCTTCTGAAGAATACTGTTATACCTGTTTCGCATCTATTCTTTTATATACTTTCACCCACACCGGAATATCTGAAATAGTTTGCGCATAGAGTCTCCACTATTGCATGGTTTCGACACTATGCTGCAAAGAGCCAAACAGAATCGTCTTTCATCCTTTGCCTATAGGGGCAATAGTGACTGCGTCATTATTCTGCCTCAATAGTCTGCTTTACGAAAGACCATTCTCTTGCGTTTGGCTTGGCTATTACGGATATTCCTGCCCACCCAAAGAATTGGACTGTTATATATTTCTTTATAAGGATATCCTTTTCTATATAGGCTCTATGATTACCAATGAATACCGTTTGGCATTGCACTATTAGGTTACAATAAAGGTTTATCAAGCCTTTCTGTTTTCCCACTGCAAAGGTATGTACGCTACATTCCTACCAATGAACCATGGTGGTTATTTGTGATCCTTTCAGGCAAATAACAACGATGAACCCTTGGCTTGAAAATTTTCAGCGCACCTTTTGTGGCAGTGTAAAACGAAGGCTTTTTATTAAACCTTCCATTGTATAACTTAATATTTTTTTACGCTATGCCAAACTGGTGCTCAACTGATTATCAGATAGTAGGGATAAGAACTGAAGTTCAGAATCTCTACAACAAGTTCAAAAAAGTGATTGCTACAGACCGCAGTTACGAGAAAGATGGTACTACCTTTTTGCCAAATTCAAGTTGGCTTGGGTACGTTGTCAAAGACATTCTGGAGATTGACCCAGAAACGGAAGTGATTCCTTGCAGAGGTACAATCGAGTGGTTACAAGAGGAACTGGACATTGATGAAGCCAATGATACTGCTTCTTTCCAACTTATGACAGAGACGGCTTGGTCAGACTGCCGAAAACTCTTCTTCACGTTGATGGAGAAATATGACGTTCAGATATTCTTCATTGCAGAAGAGCTTGGATGCGGTATTTTCCAAGGCAATGATGAAGATGGACGCTACCTCACATCCCGTTACATTGTGGATGACTTTGATGAAGGTATGGAGTATTATTCCACCTTTGAAGAAGTAGCCGAGATTCTTGAGAAACACACAGGAAAAATCGTCTATGACTTTAAGCAAGCCGAAAAGCTGATTGAAGATTGTGAGTTGGATGAAAAGATTGCCATCCACGAGATTGAATATGTCTCTTTGAGTGATTTCTAATCCCTTTGCTTATCCATACAGAGAACCCCGATTGCTTTGGTAGTTGGGGCTTTCTGCTTTCAGGACGCAGGTTACTGTTATAAATGTCCTTTGGACTGCTTTAAGCTTGACTACCTTTTATAGGCTTTTATACTGGGCTTCGCTTTTCCCTTTTTTACATCCTTCTTGATTACCTATTTATAGCTGATAAGACGATCATCTTGTTCACCAGAGCGATGGAGTATTTCTCTGCAAAGTTATCGAGTGTCTTTGTCAAACGCAAAAACACGCCATGGCTTGATGATTAAAAATCTTCCTCTGTAGCTAAAGCTATAGAGCGTATTTTCTATCTCAGTTTTGCCTTATTGCTGCCACTCACTTTGCCGGCAGATAAATAATCCCTCGTCAGGTTGAAAAGCTTGAATGTAAGGGAAATGAATCATTTAACTAATTCATTTTGAATATGGCTATAACAGATGAGAACATTTTGAAGCAGCTTAGGAAATTGAAGGTTTATTTCCTCAAATACTATCCGGTAAGGGTGAAGAAGAATATTGGTGCTGAGCAGATTGTAGCCCGTCAGTTGGTTTGGGACTTCAAGGATGGTAAAAGCTTTGAAGTGGTGGCGCAGAGGGCTGCCAATGAATTGAAGGCTCAGTTTGGTGACAAGGTCAGTGAGATTGTGTTTTGTTGCGTGCCGGCATCAAGCGCAGAGAAGAACGAAATCCGCTACAAGGCTTTTTCTGAAAGGGTTTGCGAACTTTCCGGTGCAATCAATGGATATCCACATATCAGTGTACAAGGCGAACGTTTGGCGGTGCATGAGCATAGCACCGAAAAGAGCATCACCAAGGTTCAAGTGGTGGATTTTGACAAACCATTCTTTGCTAACAAGTCTTGCTTAGTATTTGACGATGTAATAACAAGAGGTATCAGTTTTGGAACATTTGCTAATAAGTTAGAGGCTTTTGGAGCCAATGTCTTAGGCGGTTTCTTTTTAGGTAAAACAACATATAAAGTATCATAAGTATGGAGAAATTATTTTTGAATAAGAGTCAGTCTGTTGCATTCACAGGACATCGCGACATCGATGGAAACAAGCGACCGGAGTTAAGAGTTGCAGTTGATAATGCCCTCATAGAACTCTATCAATGTGGTTATCGGAATTTTATCAATGGCATGGCAATGGGGTTCGATTTATTGGCTGCATCTGCCGTGATAGCATTGAAACGTAGGTTTTCGGATATAAAGTTGATTGCCGTTGTGCCGTATCGTAATCAGAGTGAGAAATTCAGCGACTATGAGCATAAACGCTATCAATACGCTTTGCAGAATGCCGATGAAGTGATTGTGTTGCGTGAGAAATATAGCAATGGTTGTCTGTTGAGACGCAATGATTATATGTTGGCTCATGCTAGTGGATTGATTGCTTTCTATGATGGCAAGCACAAAGGCGGTACTTTCTACACCATCCGCAGGGCAAGTGAAAGCAGTATGCCAATAATCAATCTGTTTCGATAGTTAATAAATTATTCACATTAAAAATATACTGATATGGACAAAGAGTATTTGTTGGAAATAGTAGGAATCATTAAGAGTCAGTTATTAGGAACAACCCCTATCAATACCATTATGTCGTGGGGTGTTTCGGGGTTTATCGCAACCAATTTCAAGGATATGCCAACCTTGATGTTTCATGTGTCAGGTAGATTGTTCACCGGCTTTGTGTTGGTGGCTCTCAATGAAGGTGCGGACTATTACGAGATTTTTCTGAGAAATGAAGATGGTATTCGCCATCTTGCAACCGATGTTTGTTTTGAGGACTTCGGACGGCTTATAGATATAGCTGTGGAACGTGGTGAGAATCCTGCCGAATATGAAGCTTTTTGCCAGGAGCAATGGAAGAAACTTCTTACCGGTAATCTCTCATGATTGAACTTTTTCTTTATCTCCGATGGTAGGTACTTTATCTACTGTCGGAGGTAGGAAAGTAGTAAATACTTTTATAATTATTCATTTTTAATTCATTATAGTATTGTGTATGAACACTTACTACTCATAGTAAGCACTAAATAACTTTAAATAGTGATAGATATATTCACTATTATACGTCTATCCTAATTATTCATCGTATCTTTGTAACACATTTAAAAAGTTTAATATAATGACAAAAATTATAGCCATACTTAACCATAAAGGTGGTGTTGGAAAAACCACCACTACCATCAATCTTGCAGCAGCTTTTCAACAGAAGAAAAAGCGTGTCATGGTCATCGATTTGGATGGTCAGGCAAACCTAACAGAATCTTTCGGCTATTCTATTGAAGAAGAGAAAACTGTTTATGGGGCACTCAAAGGAGAATATGGACTTCCTCTTATAGAAACAGAGAGTGGCATCACCCTTGTTCCTTCTTGCCTGGATTTATCGGCTGCTGAATCAGAGCTTATCAATGAGCCGGGACGAGAAATGATTTTGCGAGGCTTGATAGCTAAAGTTCCTAACATCGACAAATTTGATTATGTTCTTATTGATTGTCCACCATCATTGGGTTTGCTTACGCTTAATGCTTTAACTGCATCTGATTACTTGATCATTCCGGTGCAGGCTCAGTTCTTGGCTATGCGTGGTATGGCTAAGATTATGAATGTGATTCAGATTGTGCAGGAGCGTTTGAATCCAAACTTGAAAGTAGGTGGCATTGTCGTTACCCAGTTTGATCAGAGAAAGACGTTGAACAAGAGTGTGAGTGAACTTATCAAGGATTCATTCTGCGATCAGGTCTTCAAGACATTCATTCGTGACAACGTGGCTTTGGCTGAAGCTCCTATCAAGGGACAGAATATCTATGAGTATAACAAGAATAGCAACGGAGCCAAAGACTATATGGAGTTGGCTAAGGAAGTGCTTAAACTAAAATAATTTGAATCATGAGTAAAGGTGATTTATTAAAAGACAGCATGAAGGGTGGATTGAATGGATTGATTTCATCCACCACTTCTGCAAAGGAAGAGAAAGCAACCTCCTCTTCTAAAGTGGTAGCTGCACCTGAAAAGGAATCTGCAGTACATTGTAACTTTATCATCAACAAGAGCATTCATAAACGTATGAAGTATCTTGCCATCGATCTGAACAAGTCTCTGAAAGACATTGTCAACGAAGCCATGGAAGAGTATTTGGAAAAACACGAACGATAATCCTCTAACCATCTGCTTATGCTAAAAATCCGTTGTGTAGTAGAACACATTACTTATCAGAATGCCGAGAACGGCTATTCGATTATGAAGGTCAATGTAAAGGGTTACAAAGACCTTGTTACCCTTGTGGGCAGTCTGCTGGATGTGCCTGTGGGGAGTGTGTTGCTGTGCGATGGCGATTGGAAAGTGGATAAGAAATACGGTAGTCAATTTGTTGTGCAATCCTGGGAAGAGGTGATGCCGGCTACCATCTATGGTATTGAGAAATACTTGGGTAGCGGATTGGTGAAAGGCATTGGCCCTAAATTTGCCAAACTGATTGTTTCAAAATTCGGATTGGAGACTATCGATGTGATTGAAACGGATATCGAGCGACTGCATGAGGTGGCCGGTATCGGCAAAGTTCGTGTGGAGAAGATTCGTGAAAGCTGGGAGAAGCAGAAGGACATTAAGAATGTGATGCTTTTCCTGCAAGGCTATGGGGTGAGCACGGCTTATGCTGCCAAGATTTATCGTCAGTATGGCAAGGAAAGCATTGGGAAAGTAAAAGGCAATCCTTATCGATTAGCCGATGATATTTGGGGCATCGGTTTTAAGACGGCTGATGGCATTGCGAATAAGATGGGTTATGAGAAGAACGACCTTCGCCGTTGTTGTAGTGGACTGCTTTATACGCTCAACCAACTCAGCAACGAAGGTCATGTGTATGCTGAGGAAGAACAATTGGTCAAGGCTGCCATTACGTTGCTGGAGGCTGATGAAGAGAATATTCGTCAGGCAATGGCTGATATGATTCGAGAGGAGAAGTTGATGATGGAACAAGAGGCTATTTATCTCCCTCCTTTTTATCACTCAGAATGTGGTACAGCCAAACGTCTCTTGACCCTGATGAATGCATCTGACAATGGGAAGCATCCTAAGTTTGACTTGAAAGCCATTGAGAAAGAGACAGGCATAGAATATGATGAAGTGCAGATAGCGGCCATTCGTCAAGCGGTAGATTCTAAAGTGATGGTGCTCACGGGTGGCCCCGGTACAGGAAAAACCACCACCACGCAAGGTATCATCGCAGCCTTGAAAACTGCTGGCTTACAGATTCTATTGGCTGCTCCAACAGGTCGTGCTGCCAAGCGAATGAGTGAGGCTACAGGTATGGAAGCCAAGACCATTCATCGGTTACTGGAGTTCAATCCTGCCGATGGTTACAAGCGCAATGATGAGAACCCTTTGGAAGGTGATGCGTTGATAGTGGATGAATGTTCGATGATAGACATCATTCTGATGAACAACCTTATGAAGGCAATTCCACTGGGTATGCGTTTGGTGTTTGTGGGCGATATTGACCAGTTGCCCAGTGTGGGTGCAGGCAATGTGCTTCGTGATATTATTGATTCACGAAAGATACCCGTGATACGTTTGACACGCATCTTCCGTCAAGCCCAATCGAGTAGGATTGTGATGAGTGCCCATGCCATCAATCGTGGAGCATTTCCCGATTTGAGCAATGGCAAGGATACCGATTTCTTCTTTATCAAGAATGATGATGCAGAACAGGTAGCTACCAACATTGTACAGTTGGTAAAAAGCCGTCTGCCGAAGGCTTACAGTATGCCGACTAACAAGATACAGGTGCTGACTCCCATGCAACGGGGTGTGGTGGGTGCATCGAATTTGAATATTGTGTTGCAAGAGACTATCAATCCAAGCAAGATAGGCTTGAACCGTGGCGGTTATTCTTTCCGTCAAGGTGATCGTGTGATGCAGATACGCAATAATTACGATAAGAATGTGTTCAATGGCGACTTGGGGTATATTCAGGCGGTAGATATGGAAGAACGCACCTTGATGGTGGATTTTGACGGAACGCCGGTAGAGTATGAGGTGAGCGAGCTTGATGAGTTGACGCTGGCTTATGCGACCACCATTCATAAATCGCAAGGCTCAGAATATCCTATTGTAGTGATGCCTGTACTGATGAATCACTATGTGATGCTGCAACGCAACCTCATTTATACCGGTATCACCCGTGCCAAGAAAATCTGTGTGCTGATAGGTTCCACTAAAGCGTTGGCTTATGCCATTCACAACATGACTGTTCTGAAACGCAACACCAAACTCAAGGAACGACTCAATCCTTTATTGGCTGTAGCAAAAGATTTAAATGTTTCCACCCCTTATCCATTGATGCCGCAAGAAGATGATTTTGGAATGGTAGCTGAAAGAAGCACTCAATATAAAATAACTTCAGAATAGTGTAATTTATAAAATATAATTATAACGATGGAATTAGTAATTAAATCGATTAAGGAACTATTGAATTACCATTTCAATATTCCAAATTTTCAACGCGGTTATCGTTGGGAGCCTGACAATTTTGAAAAATTATTGAATGATATTGTGGATTTTCACCAGAATCATCAAGATGGTACATTTTATTGCCTCCAACCCGTTGTTGTAAAAAAGAACCTAGAATTATCAAAAGACGACAACACGGTATATGATTTGCTTGATGGGCAACAACGTCTTACAACACTTTGGCTCATTTTAAATTCTAATAGCATAAAACCCTTTTGGCAAAAGCTTCATAAAAATTTGCCAAAATGCTTTGATCTGCAATTTGAGAGCCGAGATAATTTATTGGAGACAGCACTGAAAAAAGATAGCATCTCTTATGATAACATTGATTTGTTTTACCTTACACAGGCTCTGCAGTCTATTGAGAAGTGGGAAGGAAACCAAATAGAATTATTAAACGCAGTGGAAAAAGATATAGTTAGGGTGATATGGTATGAACTTGATAAAAATAAAGATATTGAAGAAGATGCGAAAAAACAGTCATCTTCCATTAATGTGTTTACTCGTTTGAATGAGGGAAAAATAGGTCTTACCGATACAGAACTTATTAAAGCTTTACTGCTGCAAAGTGATATCTATCCAGATAATCAAAATGAAATATATGGACGAGGTTTCATGAAAGAGCATCTGTTTCATTTGGCAACCGAATGGGACAAAATGGAGAAAGCCTTACAAAGACCAGATATGTGGAGTATGATTGTTGGTACAGATTACAATCCTTTGAGTCACATGGAATTTCTGCTTACTCTTGTTGCCAACAAAATTCAGAAAGAAAACGATTATAAGATAACTGATACATACCATCGACTATTTTATATTATATCTGAATACCTAAGAGTTCCAGTTAATGATAGTAGTAATAATACAGACAGTGTAAAATACAAGGCAAAATATTATTCACAAAAAGTTGATGAAATATGGTCGCAGGTTAGAGATGCATTCACGATTCTAAACAATTGGTATAGTTCTACTGAGTTATATCACCTTGTAGGCCTATATTATTTACTATGCGGTTCTGGTAATATTTTCCACAAGACACAAGAGCTATTTGACACTTATAATGCAGAAAACAAAACAAAGAAAGAATTTAAGAATGATTTAAAGTCAGCTATAGGAAAGGCTATAAAGATAACCGAGAAAAACACAGATGATAATATTGATGGAGAAATTCTTAAACTTAAAGAACTCTCATACGACATGGGACATCAAAGCCGGATGATAAAAATTCTTGAAGCGTTTAATGTTTACTTACATCTAGTAGAACGAGGAATATACACTAAATTTAGTTTCAGTAAGTTCAAAAATAACAAAGTAACAAGTCTAGAGCATATACATCCCCAACATTTAGACTTTGAGAAAGCAAAAATAACAGATGTGCAACAGTGGTTGGAGGCTCAAAAAGAACATCGTGCTGAATTTAACGAACAAACACTTTCAGATTTAAATACTCTTGAGAAGTTTCTTCAAGACGAAAAAATTTATAAGAATCATGTTGAAGACTGTAGAAATATTGTTGACAAAGTAGAGAGTTTCCTGGATAAAGAGGCGGGTATTGATGATGGGCATATGCACACTCTTTACAACATGGCACTAATAGACAAAGACACAAATGCAGCCCTAAGCAACAAACTTATGGATGCGAAACGTAAGACTCTCATTGATAGAGAGAACAATAATGGCATATATGTCCCAATCGGAACAAATTTTGTATTTAACAAACATTTTACTAAAGATGTTACTAGCATGAAATTTTGGATGTTGAATGATCGTAATGCATATTTTAAGAAAATTGAAGAAGCATATAATTACTTCATAAAATGATAAAGGTATGGCAGATAAAGAAATATTATTAAATGCAACTGTTGACGAAAACATAAATACCAATTTTATACAGTTTTTCAACAACAACAATATAGAGATTCCTCTTATACAACGTGATTATGTTCAAGGAAGTGATTCTCAAAAAAATAAAAGAGATAAGTTTGTGGATACATTACTCTCTGCTTTGACTAACGAAACAGAAAGAGCCGATTTAGATTTTATTTACGGTACGTCGGTACATGGTGCTTTTATTCCTCTTGATGGTCAACAAAGATTAACAACTCTCTTTCTTTTACATTGGTATATAATCGGTAGATGTATGAATATTGACGCCGACAAAACAATGGCCCTATTGAAAGGAACGTCTTGGTTCGCAAATGATAAAAAATTTGGTTATAATACCCGAATAAGTTCTTCTATATTCTGTGAACGACTAAAAACGATTTCGAAGATATCTCTTCTGGATGTTATAGAACAAATTAAAGAACATTCATGGTTTGACGACAATGATTGGATGAAAGACCCAAGTATAAAGGCTATGTTGTCTATGCTACAAACTATAGAGAACAAAATTAATATTCTAAACTGTGATTTAATGAATATGCTAGACCGCCTGCTGCATACATCTTCCATTAATTTTGACAAGTTAGACATGGGAAAATATAATCTCAATGATTCACTTTACGTCAAAATGAATGCACGCGGAAAACAATTAACGACATTTGAAAACTGGAAAGCGAGGTTCATTCAGCTTATTGAGGAGGAGTATGTTGATCGAAAATTCGACGGAGCTCAGCCTGAAAGAGTTGATAAGAATACTTATAAACAATACTTTTCACAATCTATTGAACACGAATGGACAGATCTGTTTTGGAATTATGCCGTAGATGCGTATGAAATAAAAATTGCAAACAAAGAAAAAGATGTAACAGTTTCTCCTCCTTTAATCGATGATTTATTCTTGAATTTCTTTAGGTATATTTGCAAAATGAAATCTTTCGAATTCATCGATAAGGAAAATGATAGCAATGAAGTCAAGGAATTAGATTTGACAAAAAGTGACAATTTGGATTTTGTTTTTCAGGTATTGGATTTGTTTGTACTGATTAGGTCTAATAAAAAAGATGGCATTAAGTCGTTCTTCAATAGCATTTTCTATGTACACACCACTTCTGATGATAAAAGCCAGATGGAACGATATGCAGAAGATGCAAAAACAAAAATAAAATTGTTCGCTTCAAAACGTGCTGACATTTTTCACAGTGTACTTGAAGATACTGCTAGTGTAGATGAACAGGTACTCTTGTATATCATCATAAAATATTGCCTTGAGAATAAATGCTATAGTGTATCTGATCAATTGAAAGACTATGCTCGTAAATGTCGAAATCTTCTTGAGAACGATAATCAGCGCCTTATGAGTGATGTAAAGATGCATAGTAATGTCCGCTTGTCAGAAATAAAAGAATATATAAAAAAGACGACATCGTTTGAGTCGTTACAACTGCCTTCTCAAGAAATTATGGCAGTAGAAAATTCTGGATATTTTCACGGATATTTAGGAGCATTTGAGAATGTACTTTCTGATGATATCAATATGTATAAAGCTTATATTGCATTCAGGGATGCTAAAGAAATAGATAAGGTTAGGGTTTTAATCGCATTAGGCTTTAAAGGTGCAAATTTTGGTTATTGTGCGCATGGCGATAGAATATTCTTCGGAAGCAACGAGCGATGGGATTTACTATTTAGACATGCTGAAACAGCAAAAAAATTGCAACCCGTTATTAGTGGTTTGGTGAAGAATTTAAATGATGGAAATAAAATATCTGATATCATCAACAATAGACTCCATGAACTTGAATCTCTGAAATCATATTCATTTGAATATTACATGTTGAAATACGATAGTTTCTGCAATAACGCTTTCGTTTGGGCTTATAACAAGAAAGATAATAATGACGTTCATTTTGAGATGAAAGATAATCTTTGCATAATACACTCATCTCACTTCTTTGCAAAAAAAAGCGATTATGAGGTAATGGCTCTGCCCCGGTTCAGTAGTAGCCCTGTAAGAGGTTACCATATTGAACCTTATGCTTGTGCAGTAGCAGTTGAACTTGCTCAAATGAAATACCCTCACATGAAAAAAGTCTATGATTCTGGTGAAAACCGGGATAGAGGAGGACTTTATTTAGAAGAAGAAAGAATCTTTTTACAAATAACTGATTATGGATGGATATTTAAGATTTATTCTAGTGATGGAAAAGAAATAGAATGTGGTACATTGGCAATTGAAAATGATATCGATGTAATTCAAAGTGCTGCCGAATATTTAAAAAAGAAATTGAATCTCTAAAAATTCTTGTTCGAAGAGAAATGAGAAGCTGACAAGTAAGTTGGCTTCCCATCCTCTCTTTAAATTACTATACTTCGCGGAACCATCCTTTTTTCGACTTTTCAATAAATCATAAATATCGATGTCGCTAATGCTACCAATATCAATAGGGTGAAGCAGCATCCACTATTACTAGCACTTCCTCTTTTACTGCCAGAGGCTGCCTTTGCCAAGTCGAAGATGCTGAATGTGGTTCTTCGATAGACTTGATTGTACAGTGCTTTCTTGGGATGTAATATTCCCATTCCCTTTCTTCCATATCCGGGGATGATGGCTTTCTTGACGGCTCTGTTCAGTCTGCCTGTTGTACGTGCGCTTATACTCTTTTTGAGAGACGGCGTTCTCATTCCAAATTTCATAGGCATTACTCTTTATAATCATTTTCATATCTACCAGCATAGGTTTGTTTAGCTAAGTAGGTATATTTATTTATGAAATCTGTCTTAGCATTCGTATATCCATCTCTGTCATGTTCAAATGGTTTCCAAAGAGAAAGTTTCAATGCTTCATATTCTTTGGCAATAGATGGATGCTCATTTAAGTAATCTCTAAAATATAATTCATCGTTATCACCTGAAAGTCTCACATGAATATGAAAGACTTTATCGGCAAAGCCAAATTTTGTGTAGCCTTTGTTGAAATCCATGCGTCTTTCAGATTTTATCATGCAGATATAATCATGTTCTAGCAAAATCTTATATATATCATTGAAGCTACTGTTATCATTCATTTCTATCAATATATCTATTATCGGTTTAGCCCAAATAGCTTGGATGGATGTACTACCTATATGTGATATACGTACCAGATTCATATTGCATAACAAATGAACTAACAATGATTTTTCTTCAGCATAATCATTACCCCAACGTTCGTTAGGCTTTGTCAGGACAATAGGAAATAGTTGCCAAAGTTCTTCAAGGCTCATCTCAGACAATTCCTTAGTACATTTTTGATTATTCATATCTTTGGGTTTGAACATAATTCGGAAATATAATCGATAAACTTACTTTCAGATGGATGCTCATCATAAAGATAGAGTAGTGCATCATCTTGAGCAGCCTTCGACTGACCAAGAATACGCATGTCAGTTACTATCATGCCCTGACTATAGCCAAGGTCTTGCATTTGTGCTAGTAGTGCTGATTCTTTGGAGGTCATACGAGGTTGTTTGTTTTGAGATAAACGAATACCACTATTCCTAGTTGAATCAGGAATATAGCCGGCACTCCATATTTGAATTTCTTATGCAAGGTCTTATGATGGAAGAGTTTGATACCTGTCCATGCACCGATGCTTCCTCCCACAGCTGCCATGATGAGCAGTGTGGCTTCGGGAATTCGCCATTTGCTATGTTGGGCTTTCCATTTGTCGATGCCATACATCATCAAGGTAATGACGTTGATGACTATCACATAGCCAATGATTATCTTTTCTATTGTACTCATTTTTCTATCGTTTCAATATAAAAACTAACAGGGCGAAAGCCATCATTGCAAGATATCATGGCTGATTTTGGGTTCTTCATCCAACCATCGTAGAAGTTCTCACCACCATGTGCCAACGTCATCACGAAAGACTGCATAGACTGCCAAGCACTCTCACAAAGACCCTCTGGCTTCTGGGCATCGATGGAGACAAACGTTTGTCCTTCCTGCATATTGCAGGCATGTTCAATCGGATTCTCATATCGAGCTGACAGATCTGTATGATTCACCTTTCTAATTACTGTTATCTTAATCCTTTTCATTGTCGTCTTCTTCATTTGAATGATTACGTTTCTTCAATGGACCTTTTGTATGGCCACGATTCAAATCTACTCCCGCTTCGTTTAAGATACGGAACAGGGAGCTTCTACTTTTGAATCCGCTTCGTTGCCAAATGTCGTCGATGGTATGGCCACTCTTGTACATGTTGACCACCATCTTGTTGCGTTCCAGTTTAAGCAAGGTTGCTGAAGTGTGTGCCTTGATTGGCTTTTTCAGCTTGCTTGTACTGCTGTTGGCTCTACGCATAGCCAAGGCTTCTTGTGGCAAGGTAGCCATCATATTAAGGATATCCGAGGAACGGGTGTCTTTGAACATTTCTCCTGTTGAATCTATCCTGTCACGGATGGATATCACTCGCACCATGTTCTTGCGGCAAAACTCCAGGAGAATGGATAGTTCTCTGGCTCCTCTCACGGCATTGCTGAATTTACCAACGACCAATTCGTCACTGGTGGTCAATGCTTCGATGAGTCGTTGCCATTCCGGACGAAGCTTCTCATGGATGTTCTGTTCTTCAATGATCTGTTCACAACCATTGTCCAACATCCACTGTTTGTCTTCTTCTAAATACTTATAGTGTGGAGTATTCCACAGGTATCCTATTCGTGCCATACGCAGAGTATTATTTATTGCTTGCAAATTTACTGGATATTTCTCGTTGAAAATCATACTTGGCACTAAAGATGCTTAATTCAGCGATTTTTACCTCGTTTTTATGGTTCTGCCGACAGATAAATTAGCTTCGGGTGGCATTTCCAAATGGATTAGTTGCTTTTGTACGTGTTCTATTTTCGCTTAAACGGCTGTTTTTTTCGATTGGACTGAAAATGGTTTGGATAACATCTGCAAATATCCTTTTATCGTACTCGATAATTATCAGCAAGTTACGACTCAAAAAAGCGTTTTCATACTTTTGAGTATGAAGGTTAAATAACTCTATAACAATTTGTTAGAGTTGGTTTTGATAGAATTTTGCACTTAACTTTGCAGCGTTGTTCTTTGAGACATGAACAGACTTTAATGGCAAATTCAGACCGATGAAGCGATGTAATTCATCAGAAAATTGCTCAGAAGTTCAATTATGTCAATTATTCGGAATGACAGAGTAATAATTATCATACTAATGCATAGATATAATATGTTGATAGAAGATGGAATTGAATTGTTCAAGATCTCTGCGCCATTGATGGTGCCGGAAGTATTTGCCATGAGTAATCTACAGGACGTGGAGATTCATGAGGATGAAGGTATTCTGATGTATGAGCTTCCTCGTCCCATAGAGTTTGAGGATATGCTCAACTATCTGGAAGACCAGATGGAATTCATTCTGTTGTACTATCACAGGGCGTTAGAAGATATGAAGTTTGGATTGAGCTGTTGTGCTTATTCCAATCCGAAGTATGGTCACATGTTCAAGATCAATGCTGCCACCAATGTGGATGGTCTTTGTGAGCAGGTGTATGTGACCATCTATGATTCTTTGGACGATATGTATGGTGAGATTTTGAAAGAGTTGCATAACAAACGGACGATTGGCAAGTATCTCTATGAGAAGTCTGAGGCCAGTGTCATGGGTGATTTCTTTTGATATGAACAGAGTGCTTTGGAAGAAGATGGCTATCCTAATTGACCGTTACCGTACATGGATTACTGTTCAGGGTATTTATCGGGATGATTGGTTCCTGTTTGTATCAGGTGGACTTTTAAAAAGGTATGCCAATCCGGTATTCAATCTGATTGTAAAGTGGCCGAGAGGAAACAAGGTTCGTGGACAGGTTATAGGCATTTCTGAATATGAAATGGATCGTGCTATCCGAAAGTTGAGCAATGCTGACACAGGTTTTGCCCGTCGGATTAGATGTCTGGAGCCAACCCCCGAAGATGTTGAAGCAATCGTTTTGGAAGCATCGTGGGGCTACGTTCAGCTGGAGTTAGAAGTATATGATAAAAATTTAAGAACCAATAAACAACCATTAAAAGATGATTTGGAATAGCTTACTATTGATTTTCCCTATCCTTATTCTCGTGGCAGCTTTGCGTTGTTACAAGAAGGATGGCAGGTGGATGAATGCCTTTTATAGGCGTATGAGTTTTCATGATGTTGCCAGGAGATTATATGTGCAGTTGGTCATGCTTCTGCTTATCCTGTTTCAGTTCATACAGATTCAGACGCACAAATCAGCCATCGATACTTTTATACCGTTAATCATCACGGCTCTGCTGATTCGCTTTTCCATGGCTGAGTTGGTGTTCTACGCTATAAAGAAACGTAAGGTGATGGTGTCAGTATGTTCACTGGTATTGGTTGGGCTCTTTATTCCTCACTGCTTTTCTATGGCTGTAGCACTCGGTATTTTACTGGTAGCTTCAATCTTCTATCCCTCTCGTGGAATTAGAAACATGGTGGAAAGTCCCGATGAGATTTTCTCTCTTACTTCCATACCGGGGCAGCTTGCCGCCAACTATTATTGAGCAACACAAAACTTTATATAAACAACATTTGAATTAAAACAAGTTGACCATGACTTCCCGGTTCCCTTGGGTCAGCGCAAACAAGTAGTATTAACATCCAAAACAATTGAAGATGAACAACAACTTATCTTATGAGGTCAGTCATGTCGTGATCACTCCACGCTTGATTGAATTCCTCAAGCAAAAGCCCAAGGGACGCTTTACTCGACTGGAGGCGTATTTCGACCTACTGAGTAGAGCCATGATCAAGAAGCCATTCTCGGTATTGCCCAAGGCAGCATCAGCTGAGCTACTGGGTGAATTTGACACCACGGTGACAGAGCTGGCTGGTGACTGGGCTTGGCAACGGGCTACTGTCCGTGACTTTCTGAGTGAATTATCCGCTATCGGTCAATTGGCAAGAGCTGATTCTTACAAAACAATGACCATTACTTTCGAGGCATTGAAGTTTCGATGGCTTCAGGAGGAACTGGTTAAAGAGGAAGCTACGATTGAACTGCTGAAACAATCGGATAAGAAGAAAGCAAAAGGTCACTCATCAGCTAATGAGGCTGGCTTATTACCAACAGATGCTGAAGGTGGTGATACTGGTAGTTTGGCTCCTAATAATGAGGACGCTGCACTGAATGATGAACCTATCTCTGAGATGGAAAAATCGCAGCGCAAGGTTTGTCGCGAGCTCTATGAGGAAATCTTCGCTGACATGAGCGAAACCATCAGAGAATGGGCATACACTCCCAAGGTGGAACATGCACTGTTTAGGGCGTACTACAATCTTTGTGGCGCAGACCGTAAGCGTTGGCAGGAATACCTTGGTCGTATGCCGAAGGACAACACGCTCAGCTTGACGATTTATGGCAATGAGACGATGCGCACGACAGCGGACAAGGTCGAGTCGTACTTCATTCGTTTCGGTACAGAATTTCTAAAGGATGAAAATGAGTAACAGATAAACGCATAGTCACGCTCACAGTGGCGTTGTTGATACAGGATGACGGGGCACATCATTCTCCCTTAGTTCAGGTGGCATACCGCTTAACAAGGGCATTTACGATAGACCCCAGGTCAGGCTGGTCGGGCTCGCCCGATTGTTCAGAAATGTATTAGAACTGGTAGCCTAATCCCCTTTGATGGCAGAGCCACAAAGGAGGTTTACCAGTAGGCAGCAAGCTGGGAATTTACTTAAAACGCTGATTTTAATGGCAAAACAGGTATTTGATTGTCGCCCAGGAAAGGGCTTTACAACGGCACAAAGCAATGAACACCAACGCCGTTGGACTGAGAAAGGTTGGAGCTTTGCACTCGGCAAAGGCAGTTATGATAGAACACGAGAGCATCTGAACTTTGAGATACGAAAAGGTGGCAGGGTACAAGCGATTGATAAGTCTCAAAGTATTCCTGAGAGAATGAAGGAGAACTTGGCCGCTCGTGGCATTAAGGATCCGAATGAAGGTAGGGAAAAGCCATACTACAGAACCACTGTGAATATCATTCTGGGAGGAAGCCGTGAGCGTATGCGTGAGATTGCATTTGGTGACCAGCAGGTAGATTATAATATAGGTGCGGGTAACAGTGATGTTGTGCGCACAAAAGATATTGAGCAATGGGCTAAAGACATGTATAAGTTCATAGCTGATAAATATGGTGAGGACAATATCGTCGGATTCTATGT
>MTLE01000067.1_pt1 | contig 133796 bp, 108 predicted proteins | sample 1982461 | NCBI WGS metagenome assembly MTLE01 (sample SAMN05712605, study PRJNA340218) | biofilm metagenome | isolation source: sample SPL anode biofilm adapted to -200 mV | place: USA | collected 2012-02-03
CATTACAGTTTGGTAAGGCAGGAAATATTTGAGGCGGGGAGAAAGGAGACTTATAGATGCGCAAACGCCCAAGAATGGGCTATTGAATAAGACATGACTTGTTAAAGTTACTCAGAAACCCATAGAAAAACATTAAATATACATGGGTGAAGGGATACAAGGGATAACGGCAAGATCAACATTCTTTTTTTAAAGATGTTATCACCTTCATCCTTCAGGCCCTTTGGGTCCTTTTACCCCTGTAAGAATGCCTCTTTTGGTTTTAAGCTGTCATTTCAGTAGCGCTGAACAAATGCCTGATTAAATATATCGATCAAGCAGCCTGGCCGGGAAAGCGCAACGTAATCGTGCTTCCCTGGCCATATACGCTTTGAATGGAAATCGTGCCGTTATGCATGTCCATGATGGACTTGACAATGGAGAGCCCCAAACCGGAACCCTGCGGATTATTGGCCGGACTGGTCGATACGCGGAAAAAGCGGTCAAAGATCCTTCTCAAGTCAACTTCCGAGATGCCGTACCCGGTGTCGCTGATAATGATTTCCAGATAACCGTCTTCCGCCGGCTGGACTTTGATATCGATAGTTACCCCGGGAGAAGAATAATAGAGCGCGTTTGACAACAGGTTGCTGATCGCGCGCCGGAAAAGTACGCGGTCGCCGTTTAACAGCCCATTCCCGTGATATGATAGCTGGGCCTTTTTGTCAGCTGCCAGTGCTTCGTAGTAACTGCATACCTTGTCGATCTCTTCCAAAGGATTGAACACGGTGTGATCAAGGTGGGTAGCAGGATTCTCCGCCCGCGCCAGGAACAGAATGGCTTCTATCAGGCGCGAAAGCCGCATGTTCTCTTCCAGACTCGATTCAAGCACCTTGCGATACTCTTCGGTGGTTCTCTCATGCGAGAGCGCGACTTCGGCCTCACCCATCAGATTGCTGACCGGAGTGCGCAACTCATGGGCCAGATTGGAGACACTGTTGGACAAGCGGTTAAACGAATCCTCTATGCGGCTCAACATGTCATTAAATGCAACCGCAAGATCCTGAAGCTCCAAGGGCCAACGTTTGGGGTCGGTTCTGACATCTATCTGATCTATGCTGATCTTTTTGGCTGTCTCGGCCAATTGATTGATCGGGCTGAGCACCCTGCGTGCAACCACAAAACTGTAAAGCGCTGCAAAGACAATCCCAAATAGGATAATCGCAATCATGCGCCGCTGATTGGTCTTGATGATATTTTCCTGGGTAGTGATATCGATCGCTATCTGGATTGCTATGCGCCGGTCGGCGTGGACCGTTTCCGCCCAGTAGGACTCAAGCAGGTATGTCCGGCCATTGATGACGTTCTTGACCGACCGTGACCTTTTTTGCGTTTCAATGTTGAACACGCAGGGATCAGGGAAGTTTTCGGGCGGAATCAGCTCGTTCATGTGAGCTGTTTCTATGATTGTGCGGCAATGGTCGTCCAGTAGGCGGGCGTAATATTGCGGATATTTTACAAAAGCGCCTTCCCATTCGATGTCGTGCATGATGAAGTAGCCAAAATCGGGGCTGTGCTCAATAATGGCTTGGTAGACGCGGATCCGGTCGTCAATGTAATCCTTTTCCCCTTTCAGGAGCGAAACATGAAGGGTCCAGGTCAGAAAAACAGCAGTGATGGCCAACATCGCAAAAGCGGAAAGCGTATAGGTAACCACCAACCGCCGGGTGATGGACCACCGCTCGTAAACCTTGGGACGAGAAGTTTTATCAGCGCTCTTCGAGGACATAGCCCACCCCTCTCAAGGTATGGATGAGTTTTGTTTCAAACGGATCATCCACCTTGGAGCGCAACCTGCGAACCGCAACGTCAACGACATTGGTATCGCTGTCGAAGTTCATGTCCCAGACCTGTTCGGCAATCAGGGTTCTCGAAACCACTTCTCCGGTCCTGCGGGCAAGAAGGGACAGTAACGCAAACTCTTTTGGGGTGAGATCAAGCCGTTTGTTGTCCCGCGTAGCCTTGTGGCGCACCAGGTCAATCGATAAATCACCTATCCTGAGTATGTCAAGCTGGCGTAATGGACCACGACGCAGGATCGTCCGCACCCTGGCGAGCAACTCCGAGAACACGAATGGCTTTATAAGATAGTCATCCGCTCCCAGCTCCAAACCTTTGATCCGGTCTTCAACCGCATCCCTGGCGGTAAGAAAGATCACTGGTATATCTTTGCCGCTACGACGCAATTCGGAGATTACCGACCAACCCGAACGTTCCGGGAGCCCGACATCAAGTATGATTAGCTCGTAATCTCCGGTTAGCGCCAGGTGCAGGCCATCTTCTCCACACCCTGCAACATCGGCGACAAAACCATTCTCAGAGAACCCCTTGCGAAGGTACTCGGCGGCCTTTGTTTCATCTTCAACAATCAATACTCGCATAGTGGCATACTACATTCCAATTCCCGACAATTCAAGTTGGTTTTAGCACAAAGATATCCAGCCCATTGTTTAGCGGTACAATTGGTTAAAATAAATTTAACTTTACTTTTCACCATGTTATCAATATAGCACATCTACATTAAAAAAACAGATTAAGATTTTTCCCTACCATAAAATTCATTGTAACCCTCTAAAATCAGTTCTGATGTAAGCCACTTAAACATGAATCTACTGCGCCACACCTGCCGCAAACACACTTGCGGACCGGCAAATTAAGTAAAAATAACCTCAATATCGTACAGTTAGGTTATTTTTTTGCATCACACCCAATATTCGTGATTTGCTTTTGCTATTTGGCGTTAGCAACAAACCGGATTTTAGTCCTTATCAAGATACCAAACAGCGATTCAGACAATAAATTCACTCTGATTCAAGCGAGTTACCAAACCCGAGTAGAAGCAGACCGGAAATCGCTCTGCCACGGTGAAATCGCGCAACCGGCAGGACAAAGACGGACAAAAATGAAATGAGCATGTCCGGACAAATCCGCATCACATGGAAACTGTTGAAGGGGATTTTTTATGCCGCTGTTTAATTGGAAAGAGGAGTATTCAGTCCACATTGAAGAGCTTGATCATCATCACAAGAAGTTCATGGATATTCTGAATGCGTTGTATGACGATTGTTTTGAACGGGATAAGGATCTATCGGTCGGGCACAAAATTGATGAATTGATAGCCTACACCAAATACCATTTCGTGGCCGAAGAGAACTTCATGAGATACGTTGGCTACGGGCAAATCAGTGACCACCTTGAAAAGCATGAACAGTTCGCCCGCAAACTGATGGAACTGAAACAGACTTCCAATGGCAACCAATTGGAATTGACGCAAGAATTGATTATCTGCTTGGGGACATGGTTACTTCAACACATTCTTGAAGAAGACAAACGATATTGAATGACATGCTTCGAAATGATTGCATGAGTAAAACAGGGCCGCTAAATCACTAGGCACCAATAAAAAAACCACCCATTGCTGGGTGGTTTTTTTATTCTTCGAAAAAGAAGAATTACTTGGCAGCAGGAGCAGCAGCAGGAGCTTCTTCTTTAACTTCTTTTTTCACTTCTTTTTTGGCTTTTTTAACTTTTTTGTGTTTCTTAACGGCTTTTTTCACTTCTTTTTTCTCAACAGCAGGAGCAGCGGCGTCAGCAGCAGGAGCTGTTGCTTCGGCAGCAAACACAACGGCAGAGAAAGAAAGGGCAACGATTGCAGCAACGAGTGTGGAAAGAACTTTTTTCATTTTTGAGGCCTCCAAAAGATATTGTTACTTCTTGTGTAAGCTAACTGCATCTCTGATGCCACATCCAACAACTTTTGTAACATACTGTTTCTAGTGCATTTTTATACCAGCACCGATATCCGGAAAGCAAATTCAAGACGCATATGGGCCAACAAATACCGCAAATAAGGTTTTAAACTTTTTATGCAAGTTTTCAATATCGGTCAATTTATGGAAGGATTCCGCAAAATGCAAAATAAATAGCAACCTCTTCATTACCGAATTGTAATGACCTGGTAACGCTACTGTAAGGTGAGAAGGTATAGATGTGTAGGCATGCAATTCTATGCACCATCCTGGTGAGGGGGCAGAATGCCGATACCTATACATGAATTGTCGGGCAGCGAGCCGGTTGAAGACAAATGTTTGACCGGTCCCGCATCAGAACATTTTTCCATCTGCCTGAATGGCAACTGGAGGTGCCGCTATTCGCAACTTGCCGACGATATCAGAAATTACTGCATACACCCACACCACAAACAATTTCAAAGAAATGAGTTTTCGATCCCAAACAAAATAGCACCTGGTCAAAGTAAGGAAAACAGCGCAGCCATGGCATCCAATGACATCATGGCCCAAACACGACAAGCTTCATCAGCAGACAAAAAAATACCCCCCGTATAAGGAGGTGTCTACGGGGGGTGCCAAGAGGCGATTTCCTGATTATGTAACATAAGACGGGTCATGCCCGCATTTGGTTACAAAGAAATTAATGGTGTTATCGCTTCCTTGAGCACCGAAAGCTTGTAAGGTTTCTGGATAAATCCGGCCAAGCCCTTGCCGACAAATTTCTGCGTAACCTCATGCTCATTGTATCCGCTCGATATGATCACCTTGACATCGGGCCGTATTTGCCGCAGTTCGCGGAAGCACTGCTCGCCATCCAAGTGGGGCATAGTCAGGTCGAGGATTACGAAGGCAATGTCAGGGGTCTCCTTGAATATCCGGATGGCTTCCAAACCATTGTCGGCAGTGACGACATTAAAACCGAGCTCGCGCAGCATTTCCCCGCCGATACCGCGCACCGTCTCCTCGTCATCCACAAACAAGACCGTACCGCTACCCTGCCAATCATGCCAAGGGACAGCATCGTTGAAGATCTCGCCAGGTTTGCCCGAGGCGGGTAGCAGAATCTTGAAGGTGGTCCCCCTGCCCGGCTCGCTGTAGATTTTGATGGCCCCCCTGTGGCCGCGTACGATTCCCAGAACAGCTGCCATCCCAAGGCCCCGGCCCGTGAACTTGGTTGTAAAAAAAGGATCAAAGATCTTGTCAACGGTCTCTCGATCCATGCCGCAACCGGTATCGGCTATCTCAAGGTAGACATACAGGCCATCGCTGAGGTTTTCCTCATACAAAACATCCTTCAGATAGCTCCGGTCGCAATCCAAACAGCCGGTGGTTATGGCAATCACGCCACTGCGATCCCCGATCGCCTCTGAGGCGTTGATGACAAGGTTCATGACGATCTGGCGTATCTGGGTCGCATCTCCCTCAATCGGAGGAAGCGACGGCATCAGGTCGAGACGCAGAATCGCCTTCTTCGAAATGGAAACCTCCAGCATATGCAGCATATTCTCCAAGAGGCGGCTCAGGTCCATGTTCTCGACAATGAATTTCCCCTTGCCGGAATATGCCAGCATCTGCCTGGCAAGGTCGGATGCATTGACGGCAGCCTGTTCGATGCGGCGCAGGTTTTCCACTACCGGGGACTCGTTGCTGAGCCGCATCAGAGCCAGGTCGGCATTACCGATAATGGCAGTCAGGATGTTGTTGAAGTCGTGGGCAATACCGCCAGCCAGCACGCCAAGGCTCTCCAGCTTCTGGACATGCAGGAGCTGACGCTCCAGCTTCAGGCGTTCTTCCGCTGCCTGCTTGCGCTCTGTCATATCACGATGTATGGCCAGTACCATGGGGCGGCCAACAAGCTCGAATTTCTTCAGGGATACGTGCACAGAGCGCAGGCCACCATCTTTCCCACGATGTTCCGCTTCAAAGCTGATTTCCCCGGTCTGATGCAATGTTTCCAGAATTTTGTCAACTGCCATTGTGTTTTCGCTGCAGTGTATTTCATGGACCGTAAGGGCGGCATACTCCGCGCGGGAATAACCAAGCAAGGTATGCGCTGCCTGGTTGAACTGGACCGGCTTGAGTTCATCTATGTCAAAAAGAATTACACCGTCCGGCGACTGCTCGAACAGGGTGCGGTAAAGTGTCTCCGATTCCTGCAGCCGACGATTGGCCTCGGCCAGTTGCGCGTAACTGGAAATCTCGTTATCAAGCATCAGCCCTGCATAGACAAAGAAGGGTTGCAGTTCATCAAAGATATTCCGGTCGGTAAGCTGCATCCCATCCATGCAGATAACGCCAATTTTCCTATCCCCTGCCAACAGGGGAAAGATCCAGTTTTCAAGAGCCAGATCCTCGTTTTGCCCTAGACATGGAACCCGTGACCCGGCGTCATGAATCCGCAACGGAGTGTTGGCGTCTAGTATTCTGGCGATATCGGGGTGATCAGTTGCGCAGATTTTCCGATTCACACCAAAGAGGTCCCGGAGCTGCCAGGAGTCATCCAAGCGGAAGATTATGGTGATATTGGCTGCCCCTATGGTCTGCAGCAGGATATCAAGTATATGCTGCACCATGTTGTCAAGACCGGCGACCGAGCTAAGACTGATGAGCAGGCGATTTATCAGCTCCAGCCTCGACTTGCTCCTGGCCAGCTCCGTCAGTCGCCGTTCCAACTCTTCTGCAGCGATCTGTTTATTTTGAATATCTGTGTTCATTTTCTGTCTGCCTTTACGCGTTCAAGGGTCGTTGCCAGGTTTGCTTCGAGGTGTTCGAGTCCCACATCAATCCAGCGCAACTCCAGGGATGTCATATCGCTGACGATCTTTGCTTCGGCACTGAAGTCCCCCGAACAGGGGGTGCGGATCGCCAGCAGGTACGTATGGGCACTGCAAAAGATGTTGCGCATGATCTCCGGATCGCCCGGCATCACGGAGCCAACGATCTCCTGCCAGTGAAGCGCCCAATCCTCGAACAGGAAAAAGGCCCCTTGCTCCAGTTCACGGCTGAACAGCTCGTGTCCCAGGTAAATATCAACGCAGTTCTGGCCAGGAGTTCTAATGACATGGGCCGCAGCCAGGATCTGGTCCATGCTGGGATGGCAGGCTCCGTAAAAAACTGCCGCCGGCCTGGCCGCATTCTGTTGCAGGCATGCTTCAAGGCCGGACTGCAACCTGTCAAAATCCACGTGCAACCCTGATGGCAGGAATTTAGTTTGCACATGCCAGCCGTTTTTTTCTACCAGACACCGGATTTCCTTCTTCAGGATACCGCATCCGATAATCAGTTCGGCTTGGCTCACATAACCTCCGGATGGTAACTGCCGTGTTTGATGGCAGCATCCATCATCGCCCGGATGTTCTGCTCCGGTATCCTGAAGGGCATCAGCAGGGTACCGAACAGGAAGCCTCCTGCCTGTTTGCCGGCATTCATAATTTTTCCCACCTCAACGTCGATCTCTTCCGGCGACCAATCAATCAGCCTGATGTCATTGATCGCCCCGGCGATCAGCGCCTGCGGCCCTAAAATGGTGCGGGCCTCGGAAATATCGTCAAAGGGATTGAGATAGTAGGCGCCAATGCCGGTATGTTCCCTAAGATCGGCCAGAATCGGGTTGATCCGGCCGCCGCCGTTGAAGAAGATCACACCGGTCGGCCCGGACTGTACCAGGTCCCTGATCACCCAGGGCAGGGCCAGCTCGCGAAACTTGGCAAGGGTGATGAAGGTGGCCGAAGCTACTGGGTTTATGTATACGATCAGGTCGGCGCCGGCCTCGCGCAAGGCAGAGATCTGCCTGGAACAGAAACGCGAGCAGGTTTCCAGCAGGCGATCGCGAAGCCCTGGGTCACCGTTGAGAAACAGTTCGAGCCACGGCCCGATCCCCATCAGCATGGCCGGCAGGGTGAATGACGCCGTTGCAACGCCGAGCACCGGCCAACGGCCCGCTGATTCACGTTTCAGGATGCCGATGCAGCTTGCCAGCTCCCTGAAACGGGGATGGTCGTTCAGGTCGTCCGGCAAGCTCAGTTTGCGGATGTGCTCAGGGGTATTGATAATCAGATGGCCGATATTTGGCGGACCGTCATCGGCATAGATGATCCTGCTGCAACCGAGCAGTTCTGCCTCCAAACCGGAATAAAACATGCCCAGCAGCGTGTCGTAACCGTACTTTTCCCGCATGCGCAGCTGACCTTCGGCCACCAGGTCGCCACGCGAATAGTACTCCTTCAGGGAAACCTTCATCTCCCTGGCCCCTTGGTCGAGCAGATTGCAGATGATCGGCACCCTGTCCGGTGTCGCACCCGACATCAGAGCAGCAAGACGATCCATGCCGGTGATCATGGCAAAACCTCCGCCATGAGTCGGGCAACGACTGCCGGCGCTTCGGCGGCAGTGTCTGCCCAGGCGTCGGCCCCCACCTCTTTGTACAGGCTGTCATGGAAACGGTAAGGGGCGCCGCCGACAATAATCCGCACCTTTTCCTCCAGCCCCTGCTCTCGCAATAGTTGGCGAACCCGCTTCGGGCCGAGCTCACCGGTGGCTGTATGCACCATCATGGAGGAAATGCCGATTACCTTGGCGTGATTTGAAAGTGCGGCTTCAACAAAACGCTCCGGCGCAACATTAATCCCCAGGTCCGTGACCCGGAACATTCTGGCCCGCAGGCAACCAATGACGATTTTCTTGCCCAAACCATGGAAATCGCCATGACAAGTGCCAATAACCACATTCCCCTGAACTTCGGGGGCCACAGCAAACAGGGGAATAAGCCTGTCCGTCACCTCTTCGGCAATTTGTGAGGCCAGGAAATGCTGCGAAAGAGTTACAAGATTGTCGGAGAGCATCCCACCGATCATCCGCTCCATGCCTGGGACCACTACTTCAAAAATCACGCTTTCAGGCGACATGCCGTTATCCAGGGCCTGTTGCACAATCCGCAGGGCAGCAGCCTTATCGGTATCGAAAAGGGCCTTGAGATAGTCGTCCAGTGCCTGCTCTTTAATACGGTCGGTCATGACGGGGTCTCCTGTCAGCTTGGCCATATTCCTTCAGACAGCCCATTACAAGCTTGATTTTCTAAGTTGTTATCCTACCACAAAGTATAAAGTCAGCAGAGATTATCAAAAGCTATACACGATACAGAATCTACCCGGAAGGATTTTTCGAGGCAAGATTAAAATAAATCCGAGGACTGGGTGAAGACCCCGGTTCATGGTTGATCAATATAAATACGACCATAAACTGAAACAGGGGCCCGGCAAAACCGACCCCCTGTTCTTTATCTTTACGCCAAGTACAGATGGCGCTGATCTGAAGTGTTGCCGATTACCCCTCGGTCAGCACCTTGTCTTCGTAGATCCCCTCGATCTTGCGACGATGGCCAAGTTCCACATCGGCGAAACTCATAAGTACCTTCTGAAGCCTTTCATCATCGGTCATGCCAGCTGCGGCCTTATAGAGCTGGTAAGCATTGTCTTCGGTCTTCAATGCATAAACCAGGATTTCCCGGTAGGACATGTCCGGACGAAAAGTAACGTCCGTCAGATATTTTGCTATGCTGGTCTCAGGTATCTTGCAAAGCTTGTGGTTCTCTGCCTTTTCCGCATCGATCTTGCTGAACACATCCTTGTGAGCGGCCTCCTCGGCAGCCAATTCCTCGAACATCTTGCGTGCAGCAGGCCCGGCACTCAATTCGGCAGCGCGCTTATAAAGACGATACGCCGTATCTTCCCGTTCTATTGCAAATTTGATTACATCTTCAAGGCTTACAAACTCCATTTATTACCTCCGATCATATGATGTAAAGTTTAGGTTAAATTTAATCCGCTTTGTCCTGTTTGTCAACACACATAAAAAAACCCGTCAGTGCCAAAATCGCACTCCACCGAGTCGTTTGATCAACCTAACTTCAAACATTTTATCCAGTTTGACTTATTCCGAAATCAATTCACATTTCAGACAAGCTCTATTACTTTCTTGTAACCAAACTGTGGCAAACAATACCAGGAATGTTAATTAATCTAACTTAACATACTGTTTTATAGATGTTTTTCCATGTCGATAAAGTTAACACCATAATTGTCGGCAAGAATATACCCAATTATTTTAGTGTGTTATTCATAGGCACGATAAATGCTATATGTCGAACAAAGCACTTTTATTCAGCTAACGGAGGTACTGCATATGAGAGTCCGGCTAATCGCAACCAGCTGCGCACTTTTCTGTATCATGGCAGCCCAATCGGCTATGGCTTTGACGATTAATTACTCTTACAGCGCATTTTCCAGCATCCCCACCTGGGGGACCATGGATATCAATGTTGTCAACGACACAACTCTTTCCGTACTCTACACGGCAGCGTCCCCCCTGCCGGCAGGGACCCAGGCTACGGCATTTGCGTTCTCGTTTGCCGGTAACCTGAGCAATCCCACCATCACCAATCCGACTGTTGCCGACAATGACCCTGACCTTACCTGGAAAGTATTCACCAAAGGGACCAACACATTGCCAACAATCACAAACAGATTTGATTTTAACCCTGTAATAAATGAACAGTACGCTTTTGAGATGGCAGCCACCGAAGGAGCGGCAAACACCATAACACCGCCTGGAATTGAGGCTGGGAAAAAGGACATTTTTTACCTCAACTTCACCGGTACCAATTTTTCTGCATCCGGGTTTGATCTTGCCTCCTTTGTTGACCTGACAGCAGTGAGACTGCAAAGTTTTTCGACACGGGACGATGCCGGCAATTGTGTCGACAGCTTGTTCCTGGCAGGTAAAGAAGAAGTGCCCAACACACCGGTTCCCGAGCCAGGCACCCTGGCACTGGCAGCGGCAGGCCTGGCAGGCCTGATTCTGTATCGCCGCAAACAAAAAATGTAGAATTCGTCCGGAACTTAGTCGCTTCCAAAATCAGAAGATGCACAAATTAAAGGCCCGCCGGGATAGTTTCCCGCCGGGCCTTTTTACATCACCTTCAAAGAATCTGATAAAAAGTTCATCGGCAAGAACCAAGGCAAGGAGACAAAATGGCAGCTATTATCAAACAGAGGTTTATCCTACTTTCATATTTAGAACATTGATTTGCAGATATGGTCCATCATTTATTGGTGCAATTCGTGTGTGGATCACCGTTAAAACTTACAAATCACCAACATTGCATTCAAACATTACATATACGCCATAGTGGCTGAACAAGCCTCCAAGTACTTGCAATTCCAATCTATAGAACATGATTAGTATTTATCAAAGCGACGTTTATTGCATTAGATTTATTTCATAATATATACCATAAAAATGTTTTGACCGCCGCCAATCAAGGATGCTATTTTAAAACAAAAAAAATCAACTTCTATGGCCATTGACCCCTTTCCTTTGCCGTCCCAAAGGAGGCAGAACTTTGAGCGTATTCAACCCCAATGAACAAATACAGTTGGTGACCTTTTTCCTGAACGGTGAAGAATATGGTATTGATGTCATGCGGGTCCGAGAGATCAGCAGCATGACTGAAATCACCAAAACCGCCAATTCCCCCCACTACGTCAACGGAGTGATCAATCTCCGAGGCTCCATCGTCCCCATTATTTCGCTACGCAGGCGCTTAGGTCTGCCCGATCCTGCCGATGACAGCATGAGCTGCATTGCCGTGATGGACTTCAAGGGCGAGTTGACCGGATTTGTCATCGACGAGATCTCCGATGTCATCCGCATCAAACGTAGTGAAATCCAACCGCCACTGGATATGGTCGCACAACCGTGGATAGATGGCGTCCTGAACATCGAACAAAAACTTGTGGTGTTTTTGAATCTTGAACATCTTGCATAGGAGTTGTCAATGGAGACAAACAATCAGAGACTTGCGCTACAAGACGCAATGGTGTTTCTGGGGGCTATCGCATCCGGAACGGAACAGGCGATTGGCGAATCAGCCAACAGCATATCCTACCTGGCAGGCGTGAACCTCGGCAAGAAGCTGTCCGAGGGGGTACCGCACACCAACGATATTCAACAAGCACTGGATTCGACCAGGGATGTCCTGATCAACAACGATTACCTTTGGATGTTCGAGCCGTTCAAGACCCATGACCAGGAAAACATTATTCAGGAGTGCGAAGACGGCACCCAGGTCATGCTGGTGTTCAGGGACTGCATGATCCGCCAGTCACTGTTCCGCTTCGGTCATGTGCAGAAGGGGTCTCTCTGTAACATGATGTTCGGTTTTTTTGCCGGCGCGCTGCAAAACATCATGGGACAGGAATCATCGCTGGAAATTATCCACGCCGGTGAAAACGCCTGCTACAAAAAACTGATAGTCAGGAGGGCACAATGAGCGAAGTCACCCTGAATACCGAGTGGCTGAGCGATTGCTCCGGCTGCCATATCGCAATCGTAGACCTGCACGAAAAGATCCTTAACGTCCTGCAAGCAGTCAAAATCCAGCGTTGCCCCGTACTCACAGATATCAAGGATTATCCGCACGCCACAGTCGGACTGGTGTCGGGCGCCATCCGCAACGAACATGACCACCATGCCGCCCTTGAAATGCGTAAGGCCTGCGATATTGTCATTGCCTGGGGGTCATGCGCGGTCTTTGGCGGTCCGGCCGGCGCAGGCAACATCCATACCCCGGCCGAGATCGGCAGAGCTGTTTACCTTGATAACAAAACCACCACTTCAGCCGCCCCTCCCAGCAAGGAAATCTCGCCAATGGAATCCCGGGTCACTCCCCTTGATTCCGTTATCGAAGTGGACCTGTACCTGCCGGGCTGCCCCCCCCATCCGGCCTTTGTCTTTGAAGCCCTGTCCGCATTGGTGGAAGGACGCCAGCCAGAGGTCAACAGGCGCTCTGTCTGTGCAAAATGCAAACGGCATATGGAAAAGACCGATGTCAGCCGGATAAAATCCAATTCAGAGGGCCTGCCGAATGCCGAGCAGTGTTTCCTGAGCCAGGGATACACCTGCATGGGATCGGTTACCATCGACCGTTGTCTGGCCCCCTGCCCTGCCAACGGCGTTCCCTGCACTGGCTGCGCCGGGGCGACCATGCAGATTCTGACGGAACCGAACAGAGATATCAGAACCGAAATCGCCGACCGTATGTCCCGCCTGACTAAAATCGACCGAGAGGAGATCGTGCACTCTCTCGAACGGGCTTCCAAGTCTCACTATTCCTACACCATGGCCACATCGATGATAGGCAGCAAACCGACATTCCACATCAAAAAGTGGATAGAAGACGAGAACGAAGATTACGAGGCAGGAGAGGCCACTGCATGAAAAAGACCTTTAAAATCGACCCAGTTACCAGGATAGAAGGACACGCCAAGGTATTCATCAATCTGGATGATAACGGCACGCTTGAAAACGCCGGGCTTGTGGTCAACGAACTGCGCGGGTTTGAAAAGATTCTCATCGGCATGGAAGCCGACCGTATGCCGCATATCACCGCCCGTATCTGCGGGGTCTGCCCGACCGCCCATCACATTGCCGCATCCAATGCCCTGGACCACGCCGCCGGTGTCAAAGCACCTCCCGCTGCCATGCTGCTGCGGGAATTGATGTACATGGGGCATATCATCCACTCCCATAGCCTGTCCATCTTTGTCCTGCAAGGACCGGACCTGGTAATGGGACTGGATGCCGATCCCGCAACCAGAAATGTGGTCGGCATTGTCCAGGCCAATCCGGAACTGGCCAAGATCGCCCTGCGTCTGCGGACTATCGGGCAGAAAATTAACGAAATGGTCGGAGGTCGCGGAACCCATCCGGTCACATCCGTTGCCGGCGGAATCACCTTTACCCTTGACCAGGAAAAACAGAAAGCGATCCAGGAATGGATCAACGAGGCCCGCGCCATGCTGCCGGCTGTCGTACCTGCCGTCAAGGGGTTGCTGCTGAAGGCATTGGAGCAGCACCCGGCCATGCTCAATGATTGGGTCGCGCCATCGTGGGGTTTGGGTACGGTTCTGAACGACAGGGTTTCCCTGATAGAGGGAAAATTAAGGGCAATTGACGAGACCGGCGCTACCCGTATCGAATTCGGTGTTGAGGATTACGACAAATACCTGGTTGAATCGGTCGTTGATTGGTCGTACATGAAAAAGGTGCACATCAACCTCGATGGCGGCCTGCATGAATACCGTGTCGGGCCCATGGCAAGAATGAACGCCATGAGACGTTTCGGCACGGAACTGGCGGATGCCGAATATGCCGAATTTGCCAAACTGGGCGGGGCTCCCTGCCACATTACTGTGTTCCAGACATACGCCAAGCTGGTCGAGATCATCTGGGCCATCGAGCGTGCCGGTGAAATCATCAACGACAAGGCTGTCTGGGGTGAAACCCGTGTACCGGTTACATTCAAGGGAGGCAGGGGTGTCGGCCACGTGGAGGCACCACGCGGGACACTGATCCATGACTATGAAATCGACGAGAACGGGATCATCCGTGCCGCCAACCTGATTGTCGCCACTCAACAAAACTATGCCATCATTAACCGCTCCATCGAGCAAGCGGCGCTTTCGCACGTCATTGACAGACCAGATGAAACCGCTCTGCTGAATGCGGTGGAGTTCAGCATTCGCTGTTATGATCCATGCCTTTCCTGTGCTACCCACGCACTTGGCCGGATGCCGCTGGAAGTCGCCATTACCCGTGGCGGTGAAACCGTAAAGACCATTAAGAGAAACAACTAAGCGGCAGTAGTTAAGCAAGCTTAAACTGCCGCTAATCGGAGGTAAATGCCATGTCACTGGAGATTATAGTTGACGAACAATCATGCCGCGGCTGTGAACTGTGCATAGATATCTGCCCGACCAAGGTTTTTGAACTGGATGCGGAAAAACGGCTTTGCGTTGTCAAGCATGCCGAGGATTGCATTGCCTGCCTTTCATGCGCCTACATCTGCCCTTCCAACGCAATCACCCATACAGACTACCACGCCGTAAAAAACTTCTATCGCGACGCTGAATTCTGCCAAAGGATGGGTAAATTTCTATGAATACGACAGACTCCAAGTATGTTCTCGATCTATCGCCGGAGGATTACCAGAAGGCAAAGACCGAGGTCGCATTCCTGTTGGATGCCTTTGCCAGCACGATTGACAATATCATGGGTGGCAATACGGCTCCGGTCGGCAGAATAGCGGGACGGGACACCGCCAGTAAACTTCCGGTGCACCTTGAAGACCCAACACTGCAGGACATTATTGCAACCTTGCGTGAACAGATGAAGGCTGGTTTCGACTTTTCCTTGGACAACAATGGACTATTGTTCAAATCCTGCATCATCAGGGAGATGTGTGCGGTCCGCAAGATCGAAACCGGCGGCGCCCTCTGCCACTTGTTCCACTCCTATTTCGACGGAATCATCAACGGCCTGCTGTGCAGGCCTGTTAAATCCTCGTTTGTCTCGGTTGGTGAAGAATGCCGTCTGCAGACCGCCGTACAATAATCGTCTGTATCGGCAACGAGTTGATCGCTGACGATGCGGTCGGCTTCGAGATACACAACCGGCTTGCAGGCTGCAGCGCCCGCCTGGAATATTGCGGCGTGGGCGGCATAGACATGCTGGCGCTGCTGGATGGAGAAACCGATCTGATTGTCGTGGATGCGGTTCAGCTTGGTGCGGCGCCGGGGACAATTCACGTCATTCCCTGGGACTCGCTGCCACGAACCGGCACAGCCGTCTCCGCCCATGGTCTTGGACTGCGTGAGACCATAGAGATAGGCAAGACGCTGTTTCCCCAAACCATGCCGGAACGCATTACGCTGATAGGCATTGAAGGGCGCTGTTTTAACCGTACCAGAGACCACATGAACAAAGATGTTTTTGACTCAATCGACTTGGCGGTTGAAAAGATAAAAGAACTCTTGCAAGGGGGCGCTTAAATGGATGCAACTGTTTACAACGTGGTGAAACAGTTATCTGAAGCCATGATAGCAGGACAGCTCGATGTCAGAGGGGACTGCAGCTCGTTAAGCGGCGAGGAGGCCGAGACTGTCCGGCTTATCAATGACATGATCGACGCCATGGTTACACCGATGCGGCTTGCCGGGAACGCCCTGGACGAGATTGCCCATGGCAAGCTGCCGCCCTTTGTCATAGATGACTGCAAAGGCGAATACAACACCATAAAGCAGAACATCAACACGCTGTTGGCGATACTCTACGGGATGCACGGTGAAACCGAACACCTGATCAGCAGTGTCAGCAAGGGGAAACTGAAAACTCGCGGCAATGACTGGGATTACGAAGGGATCTGGAAAGAGCTGATCAGCGGCATGAATACAACCCTGGACGCGGTTATCGCACCTGTAAAAGAGGCGGGCGCGGTACTGGACAGGCTTGCCAATTATGACCTGAAAGCACGAATGAGCGGTAAATATCGCGGAGAACATGCCGCCATCAGAAAGGCAATGAACACTACCGCAGTGTCGCTGCACGAAGCGATTTCCCAGGTTTCAGAGACGGTGGGACTCGTGTCGGATGTGGGCCGCCAGATTTCCCGCATCAGCTCGATTGTCTCAAAGGGGGCCGAGGAGCAGAGCGTGCAACTGAACGAAACATCCATGAGTCTTGCCACGCTTTCGGAGAGCGCAAGTCATAGCGTCAGCAGCACCGCTGCCGCGCACGGCAACGCGAAGCAGGCATCCGACGCCATTTTAAAGGCAAAAGAATCGATGAACCGCATGGTCGCCTCCATGAACGACATCAGCGGAGCTGCCGATAAAACTTCTACCATCGCCCATGAAATCGACGGCATTGCCAAGGAAACAGGCTCATTGGCCGGCAGCGCAGTGGAGAAGGCCGCCAGAATGCGCATATCCGCGGGAGGTTTCGGTGTTGTTGCCCAGGAGATACGCAAGCTCTCAAGGCAATGTACCGAAACCGCAACCGCCATGAAAGAATTCGAGAAAAAGATGGGGGCCGACCAACAGGAGGAGTTCGGAGAGTTGATTGCAAAACTGATGAACATCGCCCGTTTTTCCAACCTGCTGGGGGTCAATGCCGCTATTGAGGCAGCACACGTCGAAGGGGCGGGCAATGAATTCAAGATAATGACCGACGAGATTCATAGCCTGGCGGTCCGTTCGGCCGATGCCGCCAACAAGACCACTACCCTTACCAACTCATCCTCTTCTCTTTCAAAGAGCGGCATGTTGCTCTCGCAAGAGATTGACAAGCAGCTGGAAGGCGCCGTGCAGGGAGCCCAGGCGCTCAGCGCATTTTCGGATGAAATTTCCGCCAGCATTCACGAACAAACCGCGGGACTGGAGCAGATCAGCAAGACAGCATCGCAGATCAGCCTTGTTACGGATAAAAACGCCGAGGGAGCCGCCGAGTCCCTGGAAGCGGCCAACAACCTTGAACAGCAGGTCGGAAAACTGACCAGGATGGTGAATCGCTTCAGCTTTTAACCTACAAAAAACATTTCCCCCCAAAAGTCCCCCTCCCCCCTGGCTGATAAGTTAGGGGGGAAGTTGCCACGTTTCAGCCAATTGCAGCTTTCCTGCCACCTAAACCCTCCCGTCAAGAGAGTGGGAGCATATTCGTTTCAGTCTGGCGATGGATTGTCTACAGGTGGCAACGGACCATCTATAGACGATGGGTCTTGAATAAGACTATCTCCCGAAGTAGATGACCGTATAAACAAACCGTCAGCAATTATACCGCCGCTCAAAATTGTGAGAACACCATTCAGGGTCGTGCCACCAGTTCGCGTGCTGTAATCATCGGAATAACCGCCTCTCAAAGTAAAGACGACATCACGGTTGAGAGTCAGGTCCTCTTCGAATATCAGATCCTTAGCCTCTATAACCCCATTAGCAGCGATATCGTTATAGGCATTGGTAAGCGTGCCATAATTGACATTATCAATTCTGGCGTTGGGTATTACTGAAAAAGCGGCAGTAGCTGTTTTGTCAGAATCCATTGTGACAACACAGTCACTCGCAGTGTGATTACATGCACCGGTCCAGCCATCGAAAGATGATCCTGCTGAAGTGGTAGACATAAGAGTTACTGAAGTATTTGGGCTATAGTTGGCAGTGCCGACGTTGTCAATCCAGTTCAAAATCCCGACATTTGCTGTGATATCGCCGGTGCCGATGCCTAGCTTGGTTACACTCAGTACAGGGTTGGATGTGAATATGGCGGAAACCGCTTGGTTTGAGTTCATTATAATGACGCATTGCCCCGAAATGTTTGTGCAGGCACCGCTCCAACCGGCGAAATATGACTCTGCTGATTCGGTTGGTGTAAGGGTTACAGAAGTGTTGGTGGCGTAGCTGGCAGTCCCGACATTGCCATTCCAAATCACTGTTCCGATATCTGCTGTAACAACACCAGTACCGGTGCCCAATTTGGTTATGGTGAGCGTTGGCAATACGGCCGTAGCGTATAATGTTACCGTGAACGTCGGTGTTGCTGGGTCATTGGATGGGATAGATATTGAAGCGTACTTTGACCCGACTGAAGCAGGGGTAAATGCCGCCTGAATCGTGCAACTTGCCGCAGCAGCAAGGGTCTGGCCCGAACAGTTATCAGCTGTGATAGTTAATTCGGATACGTCTGCACCGCCAAGCGTAATTGCACCAAGAACGAGGCTGCCAGTTCCATTATTCCTAACAGTGATAACCTGTTCGGGAGAAAGTTGGTTCACATAGATATTGTTGAAGTTAACGGATGTCGGTGATACCGCGACAACTGGAATGTTGACGACCTTTGCCACCAACTTGCCGTTCAACAGAATGTAGTCCGTGAGAAGTGCCCCATTACTTTCTGTCTCGCTGATGACGTTTCCACCTTGGTCATAATGATACACGGTTGTTTTGCCGTTTGCTGTCTTGGTCACGCGCATTCCGTCGCCGTCATACCCATAGTTGGCAAGTGTTATACCTCCGCTCGAAACGCTGGTCAGGCTGTCATAGGCATTGTAACCAAAGGTGTAGCTTGTACCACCCCAAGTGCCGGTAAGCAGGGAACCATTACCATTGTATGAATATGATGCAGGTTCATTGCCGGTAGCCGAATCGAGACGGTTATTACTGTTACTTTCATTGTAGTTATAGGTTGTGGCGTTAGTGCCGATCTTTTTTGTCTTACGGTTCCCTACGTCATCATATTCAAATACCCCATTCCCCCATGCACCGTTAAATATCGTAAGTCGGCTTAAATCATCGTAATCAAGTCCCTGAGGACTGCCAACATTGCTGGTAAATACTTTTGTGTTACCACGGGAATCATACTCGTAATGGGCTGTCAATGCTGAACCTGATGTACCAACAGTAATATCTTTAATGAGTTGTCTGTTGTAGTAAGTAGGGGTGGTTATCAGATTATTATTAAATGTGTAGGACTTTGGAAGACCAGCAGAGACTCCCAAATACTCTGATGTATAATATTCAACATTTTTCACAAAGTTGGTAATTGAACTTACTTGGTCTTTAGTACTTATAACGTAGTCTACGACTCTACCTGACGGGTAAGTGATTTTGTCTATTATGTCATTTCCAGTATATTCGTACTTGGTTAAGTAACTTTTACCAGCTATGTTTTCTGTTTTAGTTTCCAGTCGATTTGTTGCATCGTAAGCATAGTCTATATGTGCATCGCTGGTTGAAAGCAACTTCCTGTTGTTCGCATTGTCATAATCGAAATCTATAATTTCATCACTTTTACTGATTTTCTTGAGTCGATCGATTTCGTCATAGGTATAGGTTGCCGTACCCGACGCATCCAACCTCTGTTTCAAGTTGCCGACATTATCCCTTACATACGTAATGGTGCCCGTTTCAGGGTTGGTTTCAGAAACCAGGAAAGCAGGTTTGGTAAGATCCAAGGTGAGATTTTTATACAAACCGTAGGTATAGCTGCGAGTCACACTGCCACTTGTCATGACCTGACTTGTTTTGGTAAGCTTACCGAGAATATTTCTGGAGTATGTTGTTGTTTTAGAATTCTGGTCTTTGACGGTCATGAGGTACTTTTCGTCTGGATTGCCAAATGCGGTATATGTGAGATAGTACGATTTACTATTCTTGTCCGTTACTTTTGTTGTCGTCGTGCTGCTGACAGCATTATAATCATATGACTCGCTGAAACTGTCCTTATCCGTAACTTTGGTTGGCCTGCCAAAGAAATCGTATTCGGTCTTGTCACCAATGTTCGAATTTGTATAGTCTTTAACGCCATATGCCTTGTAGGCTGTTGTTGTAGTAATGCTTTTTGAATTAGTGCTGCTAGTCTGGCGTCCAAATCCGTCGAAGTAAAATGTTGTAACAAACTGGCCACGAGTCTCTGTCTTTGTGGAATTGTCTGAAGAATAATCGATATTAGTAATGTTAGACGGTGAGCCGGAAACAGGTGGCGTGATTTTTCTTAAGCGTAGATTTTTGTCATATTCGTAGCTTGTTTTGAATAGTGTGCCTCTGCCGTCGGTCTCGTTCTTGACGGTACCATCTATGTTTATTTCACGTTTAATCGAAAATGGTGTCGGCAATGAATTTGTTTCCTTGGATATTTTGCCGTTTGACCATTCATAGGTCATGCTGTGACCGTTGGCATCGGTAACCTTTTTGAGATTACCGCCATTGGGTCCATACTGGTTGTAGATGATGTCATCCTTTGGGTAATATTCGTAGCCGGTTGTTACTCCGTTTATGTTTGTATTTGTCACGTTGATGCAATCGGAAGGATTGCCATAGGTCCAACTGGACGACGAGGTCCCGGTAAATACGTTACTTGTATTACTTACAATGGTTTCTGTTGCCACTTTACCTTTGACGATATTGAGAGAAGTGTTCGTGCAATAAGTTAAAGTCTTCGTTCTCTTTGCGTCGCCTGTTTCAACAATTGTTTGCGGGTCGCCATATGCGTTGAAATCGCTGAAAGCATTGAAATAGGTTTTACCATCTCTTGTGCTGTTATTTGTAATCATAAAGGGGGGATACACCTTGGTATCGGAGATAACAAAGCCGTTGCAGCCCCAGGTTATATTGCTTATCGGTATATCCGACAATGCCGCTGCCGGTTTATCCCAGTCAAATGTCTCGGACGAGGTTACGCCATTGTAATTGACCGTCTTGCTGATCGGCAGGCCAACTTTCCAAAGATTGTTACTGCCCGTGTTACCCCATCCATAATAAGTATAGGTTTCCGTTACACTATTTGGTGCCGTGACGGTCGTGATATCTCCTTTCGACCCACCTGAATTGTAATTGTACGTCCAGTTGCCACCTAATACTCCTCTAATACTCTGGGTATCTTTCTTCGAGATAACTCTGAAAGCGACACTACAGCCGCCAACATTGAAAAATTTGTCTTCGTAAGTGTATTTGATTTTTCCACCAGCGGGAAATGTGATGTCAGACAATTCATTTGTCGTGTCATAGTCATATTGCCAAGGATTGCCGACCGGCAAAACGACTTTGTTCACGAAGTAATAAGACCCCACGGTTTTGTATTCATAGGAAACGCTTCTCAAATCAGCGCCAGTACCGGTTGATATCGATTGGAGCATGAAAGTGGTTGGGTTATAGGTGAAGGTGACTACGCGGCCCAAGGAATCGGTTATGGTCTTGATGGTCGAGTCGGAGTAGGTTCTGTTGTAAGTGATTACTATGTTGGCAGTTTGGGCCGCATTAGTAATGGAGACTACTTGTGCCACGTTCGTTATGTTTTGGTTTGTGATGTTAGATGTTCGATACCCAGCGGTATAATTGGTAACCACATAGACCGTACCATCGGGAGCTGTTATCTCCCAATCGCAGTGATTGTTGGTATCGTAAATTCTGAGAGTCTTCAGCTTCCAGAAATCCTTGCTTACCATGTGTATTCTATCATTTGGAACTGGGTAAAAAATCTGCTTGGTCCCGTCAGGCAACTCAAATATGGGATTGTTACCCCACGTCATAGTCAGTGGGTAATTGACATCAGCCATGTTTGGTGGACTGCGCAAAATACCCATATGCATTGACCAGCCTGGCCCAAGAGGACTTTTGTCGTATCCTCCTACGAATGCTGGGAAGGAGTAATCTCTGCGGCCATATATCAGACTGTTATAGGAGCGATTGAGGGTCACGTCCAAGCCGCCTTTGCCAGGCAAATGCAGGTCGGTATGAACAATCAGCATGTTGCCTGAGAATGGGTCGATATGTTCGGTGATATTATCGTAGGTAGGAGCGCCGAGTTTTCCGCGACGGTCATAGAAAGGGTCGGTATCGAAGTCGGCAAAGGCGGAATTGGCTATCAAAACCACAACAAGCAAACTGATCGTTATGATGCCACGTGTATTCAAATCAGTGCTGAACATTTACCCTCCGAAAGTGTTTAAACTTGCCAGATTTACATTACTCCATGGATTAATCCGGGATTAATGCGAAATAGACTGTATTCGAGGTTTCTGCTTGATAGGCGCTTAGCGCCTAAATGGTCTGGCCCTAGGTCAGAAAAGGCGGAATCCATTCTATATTTACGTATGATATATGTTACAACTTTACAAAACGCAGGTGATTGACTAAGGAATAATCTTCACCACCTTGTTTAATTTCTGACAACTCATTTCCAGCCCAAGCTGGAGTCATAAAATGTATGTGATCTTTCTTGTTGCGTAAGTACAAAAGCTTTTCTAACAATATTTCGAGACCTTGTTCATCACAGCATATAGCAACCTCTGCAATGGCAACGCCTTTGGCTCCCTTAATTTCTACTGTAATCATAAATTCAGTCTCCCATTGATAGCTTTTTTTTCTGTAAAGATCCGTTATAAGACTTAACTCGATTGACATCTACATGTGGAGATTCTCCAAAACTATTAGATTCATCTATGTGATATGAACGACCAGTTTTAGGATTCACATATCCGCCCAATCCATTCTGCGGCTCAGGCCCTCTTGGTTCAAATCCTTTTGCTCGCAACATTGCATCTATTTCAGAAGATGTTTTTCCTTTGAACGGGCTACCTAATCCTTTTTCAACTGACGCAGGATTCTTAACTGATGTTACAGGAACACTTGATAGTGCCACCCCAAGTTGTTCTACACGCTCAAACCCTGTAAATTCATTTCCTCTAAAATCGTAACCAGTCAACGCTGCATTCAATCGGCTTGCTCCTATTGCCTCTCCAAACCGTATGAAAGCCTCGCTGGATACAACTTTTGACATTAATTCTCTAAGGACGGGCTCCTTTCCATCCGGGTCAATATATCTATACGGATTATTCATTCCATAGGCATAAACATTCAACCGCTGAGGATTAAGCAGCAGCCTCTCATTGGTCTTACCGGTCATAGGGTCTACTGCCTTCACCGGATCGACAGCGGTAAATCTCCCAATCTTTGCATCCTCATATCTGGCACCGAAATAGGAAAGACCAGTTTCCTCGTCCTTCTCCTTGCCGACAAAACGCTTGTCATTGGCAGCAGACCCGGTAACCGCGTACTCTTCTCCAAAGGGTTTATAATCTGCCTTCCAGACAACACTGCCATTGGAATCGGTCATCGACAACGGTGTCCCTGCCGGATCGGTATGGTAGAAAAATACCTGTTCAGATGCGAATCCTGTCGATGAGAAGCAGAAAAACAACAACATGGTTTGAATGGCTCGAAGGGTCACGGTGCCTCCCTGGAATAATATCAACTCACGCGTCCATATAAATACATTAAGTTGCGAGAGCAACCTGTCACCAGTAAACATTAAGATCAACCGTTGTTTTGTGTGTTTTTTACAATGCCATACTGTGCGGTTGAATTATCTACTAACATTTACTTGTATTTTGTTTATATCGTAGGTATTGATGTTTCCGGGAAAGACCCAATAGACCTTTTTTGTTGAATGACCATTAGGTGTCAATACTTCTTTGTTTATTATTATGTCTGCTACGCTATCGATATAAATTTTGCTACTAATACTACTGCCTAATAATAGTTTGTAATCTTCTATGTTGAATATTACGGGTTTTGTAGTCAAGTTTTTAACATCAATAACCCCATATATAAATGTTTGTAAGTTGCTAGTTAAATTAAGTTGTTTAACCTCATCTAAGTTATATGTCTTTGTTTGTACTTTATTGATATTACATGTCACTCTAATACCATTATCATTTACTTGAGATTTGTGATTAATAGTTTTAGTTTGTGTGCAAGCAACAGATGATATAACAATACTTATCATGGCCGTAACTAATAGTATTTTCATGTTATTACTTTAATTGGTTATCAAAATCACAATAAGCAAACTGATCGTTATGATGCCACGTGTATTCAAATCAGAGCTGAACATTAACCCTCCGAAAGTGTTTAAACTTGCCAGATTTACATTACTCCATGGATTACTCCGGGATTAATGCGAAATAGACTGTATTTGAGGTTTCTACTTGATAGTTGATGATATATTGTCTGGCCACATCAATACTTCTCGTCACATAATCTGAATTCAATTCTCCCTCTATTTGATCACAATACCAATTGTCGTAATTTGAATGAAATGTTTCACCATTTTTATGGTAAACATCTCCGCCAAGTATTGGAACTTGTATTTCAAGCAGTTTATCAAGAACTAAAAGAGCATCTTCTTTGGTTAATGCCCAATTATTTATTCCTATTTGAAAAAGAGGTTGACCACAACTTAAAACAGTGTCTATTTTTTCTGACCATATAACTTTCATATGCTCACTCCTTACTGGTTTTAAATAATCTATGGTTGATCGAGCCGTTACTATCTTTAATAAATTCAAAAGTTCCTTTTCGTCCCCCATACTCACCAGGTATCTCAAGCATTTGTCTTGTTAATCCATCGCCACCCCGAATTGTAGATACAACACCATCTGACTCTAAATGCTTTAACGCTTTCGGGAAAAGCATGAAAATCGCCTTGTTTCATTTGTTTGAGAACTTTATTAGTATATTTTGTGCCTTCAAAAAAACTTTTACTCTCATTTGCGCCCAATCTGCCAAGTATGGATTCTGTAAGACGACCAGTAACAAATCCACCTGTTTCCAACAGTGCAACTCCACCAGCAAATTCAGCGATGGACTGAGAGTGTATAGTAGATGTGCTTTTAAACTCAGGTGCATTCGCAACGCTCGGAAGAAAAAGATTAGCCATTCCTGCTAGAAATAGAGAGATGGCTTCATTACCATTAGGGTCAATGTAACGATAAGGATTATTCAACCCATACGTATAAACATTCAACCGCTGAGGATTAAGCAGCAGCCTCTCATTGGTCTTACCGGTCATAGGGTCTACCGCCCTCACCGGATCGACAGCAGTAAACCTGCCGATCTTTGCATCCTCATATCTGGCACCGAAATATGACAACCCAGTCTCTTCGTCCTTCTCCTTGCCGACAAAACGTTTGTCATTGGCAGCAGACCCGGTAACCGCATGTTCTTCTCCGAAAGGTTTATAATCTGCCTTCCAGACAACACTGCCATTGGAATCGGTCATCGACAACGGTGTCCCCGCCGGATCGGTATGGTAGAAAAATACCTGTTCAGATGCGAATCCTGTCGATGAGAAGCAGAAAAACAACAACATGGTTAGAATGGCTCGAAGGGTCACGGTGCCTCCCTGGAATAATATCAACTCACGCGTCCATATAAATACATTAAGTTGCGCGAAAACCTACCACCAGAAAACATTAAAATCAACTATACACCTGGAGCAGTGTTACGGGTGGGCAAAGCTGTAGGTCCCGCACATCCGCAACGCAAGTAGGCAAGAATGGAGAGTGCAAGGCAGAGGCCGGGCAGACGGGATTTGAAGGGATACGGCTGCAAGTAAAACTCCGACGACATGCAATACGTCTAGCTGGATCGGGAATCGGTCGCTATGGTCGGATACACTCCCCATGGGTTGCGTATCATAAAAATAGCCCGCCGGTCATAGGCGGGCTATTGTGAAACCATCATGGTGACGATAGCAAATTTTGCAGGTCAATGGGTGCCCGGGTGGATAAACAGGTTCGGGCCGCCGCGCGTCTTGCCCTTGTTGTCCATCAGCATATCCAGGACAAGGGTGGCCAGATCGTCGGCCATCGCCTCCATCCCGGAGTCCTTTTCCAGGTACAACAGCTTCAGGTAAGTGCCGCAGTCAACGCAACTCTCCACTTTGATGGCACCGTTGGAGCCTTCGATGGTGTGGTGTTCTATTCCGCCGGTGGATGCGCAGTTGCTGCACTTGATCCGCACCATGTGCCACTGCGAGGCGCAGAGAGAGCAGCAGAGGTAGCGCAATCCCTGCTCTCTCCCGCCGCTGCGTACGACACCTGCCATCGGGTATGATCCGCACACCGGGCATAGCCCCCCCTCTTCCAGGCGGGCAACCGCTTGTTCCCCCAGCCCCGACGCCATATGCACCCAATAGACCTGCAAAGCGGCAGCCACAAAAGGCAGCTCCTGGGGCAGAATGCCACTCAAATCCCCCGCCAGAACCCGATCAGCCAGCTCCTCCAACCCGGTTTCACTCACCAGCGCCAAGCCTGCTGCAGTCTCCTGGGCCGCCATTGGCAGGGCAGCCTCAGTCATCCGCTGGAGGATCGTGGCCAGCCCCTCCCGCCAGGCCTGGTCCCGGGGCCAGGAACGGGCAGCCAGGAGCGGCATGCCATGGGCGCGGCAGAGCGCCTGTTCCCCTGGATCGGGCAGAGGCAACGCCGGGAACAGGTCCAGGGCCACCTGCTGGGCATCCGCAAGCAAGGCCAGAAAGGCCAGGTACCCTCCAAGAGAGTGCCCCTCGGACAGATGACGGAGCCGTTCGGCGCGGAGGGTGAACAGGTCCCGGCCAGGGAGGCGGACAAAGCGGATCTCCCCCACCGGCGCTTCCATCCGGCCTGGCTCAGGGATGCGGGTTTCGGTATTCATTTGCCCCCTCCGGTCATCTCCCGGAACCAAGCCGGATGATGCTGTTTCGCCCAGGCCTTTCTGACCCGGCCGAACAGCATGGCGTCGATGCTCTCCCTGGTCCAGATGGCGAGGTAGATGTGACCGATTATGAGGGCGATCATTATTGCCCCTGCTGCCGCGTGCACCACGGCTGCGAGGCGGACCAGGCCAACCGGGAACAGGAACGAGAAGTAGGCGCGCCAGATAACTAAGCCGGACAGCACCAGCAGCACCATGCAGACCACCAGCGACCAGAACATCAGTTTCTGGCCGCCGTTCAGCTTGCCCGCCTCCGGCATGTTCCGGTCATCGCCGTTTATCATCTCGCGCATGTGGCCCAGCCATTCCCTGTCGGTCGGCGTCATGATGGAGAGCCGCCGGAACCGGAGAAACATGCCGCCAAAGAAGATGATCATCCCGGCCCCGAAAAATGGATGGAGGATGCGTGTCCAGACCCCACCGCCAAACAGCTGATTCAGGGGGTAGAAGAAGGGATGGAAGAATGCCAGCCCCGACAGGGCCAGCAGAAAGAACGTGATGGCAACCAGCCAGTGGTTGACCCGCTCCGATGCCGTAAAACGGAGCAGTTTATCGGAGTCATTTTTCATCTTCAAACTCCTTTTCGATCTTCTCCGAGACCTCTTTGGGCCCCGTGGTCACGTAGTGGAAAAACGCGCCGGCAGCGACCGCTGCCAGGGCAATGGAGGCCACCGGCTTGGCAGCACCCTTCCAGAGTTCGACCATCGGCCCAATGGAAGGATTCCCGGGGAGGCCGCTGTAAAGTTCAGGTCTGTCGGCATGTTGCAGCACATACATCACATGGGTGCCGCCAACCCCTTGGGGGTCGTAGATCCCGGCCTTGGCAAAACCCCGCTCCCTGAGGTCTGCGATGCGGCCTTCGGCATGGTGGGTCATCGCCTCCTTGGTACCGAACACGATGGCCCCGGTGGGACAGGTCTTGACGCAGGCCGGCTCCAGCCCCACCGCAACCCGGTCGGAGCAGAGGGTGCACTTGTAGACCTTGCTGTCCAGCTGCGACAGGCGGGGGATATTGAACGGGCAGCCGGTGATGCAGTAGCCGCAGCCGATGCAGTTTCCCTCATGGAAATCCACGATGCCGTTGCTGTACTGCACGATGGCGCCCGGCGCAGGGCACGCCTTGAGACAGCCCGGTTCGGCGCAGTGCATGCAGCCGTCCTTGCGGATGAGCCACTCCAGGCCCCGGTCCGTTTCCACCTCGGCGTAACGCATCACGGTCCAGGAGTTCGCGGTCAGGTCAGGTGGGTCGTCGAGCACGCCATGGTTGGTGCCTATGGCGTCGCGGGTATCGTTCCACTCCATGCACGCCGCCTGGCAGGCCTTGCAGCCGATGCATTTGGAGATATCGATCAGCTTGGCCACCTCCTGGGTGTGGCGCTGGCCGGGCGATGGGGTGGTGGTGGCGGAACAACGGGTTATGTCCAATGATTGCAGTGCCATGGTTATTCTCCTAAAGGCCAAAGGCCATGGAACGCGGATCAAATCTGATTTGAGCGGATTCTCACTGATCAAAAACAGGCAACTTCAAAAAATCTGCGTTCATCCGCTCAATCCGCGTCATCCGCGTTCTATGGCAACTTCTTTGGGCTATGCCTTCTCTATGTTGACCAGGAACGATTTGAACTCCGGGGTCTGGGTGTTGGCGTCACCCACGAAGGGGGTCAGGGTGTTGGCCAGATAGCCGTCCTTGGCAATGCCCTTAAAACCCCAGTGGATCGGGATACCCACATGGTGAACGGTCTTGCCGTTGACCTGCAGGGGCTTGATGCGCTTGGTCACCACTGCTATCGCCTTGATGAAACCCCGGTTGGACCAAACCTTGACCCAATTGCCCGCCCTGATCCCCTTTTCCCTGGCCAACTCCTCGCTGATCTCCACGAACTGCTCCGGCTGCAGGATGGACGACAGCCGGGTATGCTTGGTCCAGAAATGGAAATGCTCGGTGACGCGGTAGGTGGTGGCGGCATAGGGAAACTCCCTGCTCTTGCCAAAGGCCTCCAGATCGCCCTTGAACACCCGGGCCGCTGGATTGCTGACCACCTTCGGGTGCAGCGGGTTGGTGTCGATGGGGGTCTCGAAGGGCTCGTAGTGCTCCGGGAACGGCCCTTCCGCCATCTTGTCCAGGGCAAACAGCCGCCCCACCCCTTCCGGCTGCATGATGAAGGGGTTCATGCCGTCGCCAGGGGCGGAATCGGGCTTGAAGTCCGGTATGTCGGCGCCGCTCCACTTGGCCCCGTCCCAGCCAATCAGCTTGCGCTTCGGGTCCCACGGCTTGCCGGACGGATCGCAGGAAGCCCGGTTGTACAGGACGCGCCGGTTGGCCGGCCAGGCAAAGGCCCAGTTGAGCGTGGTACCCAGGCCCGATGGGTCATAATTGTCCCGCCGGGCCATCAAGTTGCCCTTTTCTGTCCAGGCTCCGGAATAGAGCCAGCAGCCGCAACTGGTGGAACCGTCGTCCCTGAGCTGGCCAAAACCGTCCAATTGCTGGCCTTTCTTGAGCAGTACCTTGGTCGGGTCCTTGGGGTCGGTGAGGTCAGCCAGAGCCTTGCCGTTGTACTCCATGGCCAGCTCCTCGGGGGCAGGCGCATGGGGAAGCCAGTAGTCCCAGGTAAGATTCAGGATCGGATCCGGGAAGGCGCCGCCTTCCTTGCGGTACAGGTCCCGCAGTTTGAGGAAGATGCCGGCGATGATGTCGGCATCGGGCCTGGCATCCCCCGGCGGCGGCGCACCCTTGTAGTGCCATTGCAGCCAGCGGCCGCTGTTGGTGAGGGAGCCGTTCTCCTCGGCAAAGCAGGTGGAAGGAAGGCGGATGACCTCGGTCTGGATCTTGGCCGGGTCCACGTCGTTGTAATCGCCGTGGTTCTCCCAGAAGCAGGAGGTTTCCGTGGCCAGGGGGTCGATCACCACCAGGTATTTCAGCGTGGACATGGCCTTGATCAGCTTAGCCTTGTTGGGTATGGAGGCCAGGGGATTGAAGCCCTGGCAGAAGTAGCCGTTCAGCTTGCCCTGGTGCATCAGCTCGAACACCTGGAGCACGTCGTACACCTTGTCCAGCTTGGGGAGCCAATCGTAGCACCAGTTGTTCTCCTTGGTGGCGGCAGGGCCGAACCAGGCCTTCATCAGGCTGACGTGGAACTTGGCGTAGTTCTGCCAGTAGGACATCTGGCCGGGCCGCAACGGCTTGAGGGCCCGCTTGGCAATGTAGCCCTGGAAGTCGGTCTCCTTTTCGCCCGGCAGGGTGAGGTAGCCGGGAAGCAGGTTGGACAGCAGCCCCAGGTCGGTGAGCCCCTGGATGTTGGAGTGGCCCCGCAGGGCATTCACCCCGCCCCCGGCCATGCCCACGTTGCCCAGGAGGAGCTGCACCATGGCCGCGGTACGGATCATCTGCGAGCCCACCGTGTGCTGGGTCCAGCCCAGGGCATACATGAAGGTCAGGGTGCGGTCCGGCACCGAGGTGGTGGCGATTATCTCGCATACTTTGAGGAACGTCTCTCTGGGGGTGCCGCAGATGTTGCTGACCACTTCCGGCGTATAGCGGGCATAGTGCTGCTTGAGAAGTTGCAGCACGCAGCGGGGGTGCTGCAGGGTTTCGTCCACTTTGGCGTAGCCGTCCGACCCAATCTCGTAGGCCCAGGTGGAGCGGTCATATTTGCGTGCCGCCTCGTCGTAGCCCGAGAACAGGCCCTCGTCGAATTTGTACCCTTCGGCCACGATGAAGGGGGCGTTGCTGTAGGCCTTGACGTATTCGTGCTGGATCCTGTCGTGGGAGAGCAGGTAGTTGATCACCCCACCCAGGAAGGCGATGTCCGTGCCGGTGCGCAACGGCGCATAAAGGTCCGCCACCGCTGCCGAGCGGGTGAAGCGGGGGTCCACCACGATGAACCTGGCTTTGTTGTGGGCCTTGGCCTCGGTCACCCATTTGAAGCCGCAGGGGTGGGCCTCGGCGGCATTGCCGCCCATGACGATGATGACATTGGCGTTCTTGATGTCCACCCAGTGGTTGGTCATTGCGCCGCGACCGAATGTGGGGGCCAAACTGGCCACCGTGGGGCCGTGTCAGACCCGGGCCTGATTGTCGAAGGCCAGCATGCCCAGGTTGCGGATGACCTTATGGGTGATGTAACCGGATTCGTTGCTGGACGCCGAGGCCGCCAGGAAGCCGGCGGACACCCATCGGTTGACTGTGTCGCCGGCGGCGTTCCTGGCAATGAAGTTCTTGTCCCGGTCATCCTTCATCAGCCGGGCCACCCGCGTAAAGGCCTCATCCCAGGAGATGCGTTGCCACTCTTTGGAGCCGGGGGCGCGGTATTCCGGATACTTGAGACGGTTGGGGCTGTGAATGAAGTCCACCAGGCCCGCGCCCTTGGGGCAGAGGGTGCCGCGATTCACCGGATGGTCCGGGTCTCCTTCGATGTGGAAGATGGAGGCTTCGGCATTTTTCGCCCTGTCCCCCAGGCTGTGCATGATCAGTCCGCAACTCACCGAGCAGTAGGGGCAGGTGTTGCGGGTCTCGCTGCTGCGGGCCAGCTTGAACTCACGCACCTCTGCCTGGGCATCTGCCACCGGAAAGCCAAGCGCCACGACACTGGAACTGCCCAGACCACCGGCACAAAATTTGAAAAACTGCCTTCGCGAAACTTGCATTGCCACTCCTCCTTGGTCAGGATGTCGCCGGTTCAGTATATTCAAATATTACCTTGATGTGCTTTGCTGTCAATTCCGCATGATTTTTTTTGATATATCAGCCAACATGCTGAAAACGCGGCCATAACCTACACGACACAAATTTATGGCTCCGGCAAAGACGCAAGAGATTTCAGCAAAAAAAAATTGGGTACCCTGGTGAAGTACCCAATTCAATAATTTTGGCGATCTAACGACTGAGAGCTATTTTCTGTCCTGATTAGCACTAATCTGCCGCTATTGTCATTCCGGCAAGCTTTAAGCCGGAATCCAGACGTTAAACTGATTGAAAAACATAGATCCCCGATAGAACCATTCGGGGATGACATCTTTTTGCGGGAGATCAGTACTAATCAGGTTTTCTGTTGATTTCCGCCATGATTTTCTCTACGCAATTTTCCGGTTTTATGCCACTTTCCAGTCGAACCTCAGGATGTTCAGGAGGTTCGTAGGCGCTGTCAATGCCGGTAAAATTCTTAAGTTCGCCCCGCCTGGCCTTTGCATATAAACCCTTCGGGTCGCGCCGTTCGCACTCTTCAAGGGAAGTGTCGACAAAAACCTCTATGAACTCTCCATCTGCGAACAGTTCCCGCGCCATCCGGCGCTCCGAACTGAATGGCGATATGAACGACACCAGCACTATCAACCCGGCATCAACCATCAACCGGGCAACTTCGGCAATCCTGCGGATGTTCTCAACCCGGTCGGCCTCGGTAAAACCCAGATCCCGGTTCAATCCGTGCCGCACATTATCGCCGTCCAGGATATAGGTATGACGTTCTTCGGCGTGGAGCCGTTTCTCAAGCAGGTTTGCTATTGTTGACTTGCCCGAACCCGACAGACCGGTAAACCAGATGCAGCATGGCTTCTGATGTTTTATCAACGCTCTGGCCTTGCGATCTATTTCCAGTGCCTGCCAGTGGATGTTGTTGGCACGTCTCAGGGCGAAGTCTATCATCCCCGCCCCGAGCGTTTCCAGGGAGAGCTTGTCTATCAGGATGAATCCGCCCAGTATGCGGCTTACCGAGTAGGGTTCAAACGCCACGGCCTGGCTCATACTGATATTGACAACGCCTATTTCATTCAACCCCAATGACCTGGCCGCCAGATGCGCGCCGTTGTTCACATCTTCTCGGTACTTGATTGCAGAAACCGTCGCCGTAACTTCCTTGGCATGCAGCTTGAGCAGATAGGGGCGCCCTGCCACCATTGGATGCTCGGACATCCAGAGCAGGCGAGCCTCAAACTGGTCAGCCACTTGCGGCGGGTCAGCAGCAGAGACGATCATATCCCCGCGACTGACATCAACCTCATCGGCAAGCGTTATGGTTACAGCTTCGCCGCCAATGGCACATTCCTTATTCCCTTGCCAGACCACGATTTCTTTGACCCGGCTCTCGACTCCGGAAGGGAGAATACGTATCTGGTCACCCGGCCGCACCTCCCCTTGTGCCACCCGACCACAAAAACCACGAAAGTCCAGGTTGGGCCGATTGACCCACTGCACCGGCATGCGGAACGCCGAATGAACGGCATCCGCATCCGTCTCCACCGAATCAAGGTATGGCAGCAGACCGGGGCCCGAATACCATGGGGTCCGGGAACTGGTAAACACCACGTTATCCCCCTCCAGGGCACTGAGGGGCATGGCCTGTATGGACAGAAAACCGGATGCCTCGGCAAACTGGCGGAAATCGGCAACGATACTGTTGAAGGTTGACTCATTGAAGCCAACCAGATCCATCTTGTTGACGGCCAGCACTACATGGCGGATTCCCATCATCGCAACAATGCGGGTATGACGCCTGGTCTGCGTCAATACCCCCTTGCGCGCATCAACCAGGATAATGGCCAAAACAGCAGTGGATGCACCGGTGGCCATATTGCGGGTGTATTGCTCGTGTCCGGGGGTATCGGCCACTATGAAACGCCGCTTGTCGGTAGCAAAAAAACGGTAGGCCACGTCTATGGTGATCCCCTGCTCCCGTTCGGCCTGAAGGCCATCCACCAGCAGGGCGAAATCGATCCGCTCCCCTTGGGTGCCGTACTGGCGCGAATCGGTCTCAAGTGCTGCCAACTGATCTTCGAAGATTGACTTCGACTCGTGCAGCAGGCGCCCGATCAGGGTCGATTTGCCGTCATCCACGCTGCCGCAGGTGATAAAGCGGAGGGTACACCTATCAACGGCCATCAGAAATAACCCTCCTGCTTTTTCTTCTCCATCGAGCCTGGCTGATCAGAGTCTATCAGCCGCCCCTGGCGTTCCGAAACCCGGGCTTGGAAGGTTTCGGCAATAATCTCCTCCAGGGTGGCTGCCGAGCTCTCGATTGCTCCGGTCAGGGGATAGCAGCCCAGGGTACGAAAACGCACCATGCGCATTTGCGGCAGCTCTCCAGGCTCCAGGGGCAGCCGTGCATCATCCACCATGATCCAGGTCCCGCCCCGCAGCACCACTGGACGCTCCTTGGCAAAATAGAGCGGAACTATCGGGATCCGTTCCTGATGGATATACTCCCATATATCATGTTCCGTCCAATTGGACAGGGGAAAGACACGCAGACTTTCTCCCTGCCTGATTCTGGTGTTGTACAGGTTCCACAATTCAGGGCGCTGCATTTTAGGGTCCCATCGATGGCCAGATGAACGGAAGGAGAAAATGCGCTCCTTGGCGCGGGATTTTTCCTCGTCGCGCCGCGCGCCTCCAAACACGACATCAAAACCATGAAGATCGAGGGCCTGTTTCAGAGCCTCGGTTTTCATGATATCCGTGTAGTAAGAGGAGCCATGGGTAAATGGGGTGACACCTGCCGCCTGACCATCCCGGTTAACATGGGTCAGGAGCGTCATGCCGGACTCCGCCGCCATTCGTTCCCGGTGCAGGTACATCTCGCGAAACTTCCACGTGGTGTCCACGTGCAGCAGGGGAAATGGGGGAATAGCCGGATAGAAGGCCTTGCGGGCCAGGTGCAGCATCACGGACGAATCTTTGCCCATGGAATACAGCATGACCGGATTGGCCGCCCCAGCCACAGCTTCACGAAGGATCTCGATGCTTTCGGATTCGAGTTGATTGCCGCATGGGCGGATCAAGCTATTCATAACAAGGCCTTTATAAGTGTTCTGATGCTAAGGGCACAGACAAGGGCACCCACCAGCAGCGTCAACGCACGGGGGGGCAGCTTGCGGCAACTACGGGCCGCCAGCGGGGCGGCCAGCGCTCCTCCGGCAATCAAGCCGGCGATGATATGCCACTGCGGGACCTTGAGCAGAAATATAAGGGTAAGAGATTCAACCACCGCTACAAAGAATTTGGCAAAGTTTATCGACCCGACAACCATGTGAGTCTGATTACCGCGAAGAATCAGAGTAGCGGTAACCACCGGGCCCCATCCTCCTCCGCCGATCACATCCACCAGGCCACCGGCAAAGCCCAGAGGGCCCAGCCGCGTTTCCCGTTGTTGCATCCCGGCCCGGCGGAAACCGGTATAAAGTATTCGCATACCCATTACCAGGAGCATCGCGGCAATTATCGGGCGCATGATCTTCACCGGAAGATACACAACGACAAAGGCGCCGATGAATGCCCCCAGCGCACCGAACAGGGCCAGGCGCTTAAAGACGACAGTGTCCACGTTGCCGTACCTGAAATGCGAAAGCCCCGAGAAAAGGCGGTTGGCAACCTCGGAAGAGTGGACAGTGGCACTTACCATGGCAGGCGGGATACCCATGGCCAACAGCACCGATGAGCATGTCACGCTGTAAGCCATACCAAGAGAGCTGCCGATTGACTGTGCGGCAAAACCCAGCAACAAGCTGTATAAAAATAACGAATCCGAGAATATAAGCACTGGGTAAATTGCCATTCCTCAAATGAATTTGCAGAGTATCAGAATCCGGTGATCCCACCGGGTTTTACCCGTAAGAGCTTGAATCGTTTAAACCCCATTGCGGCAAGCTTTTCAAGATCAAAATCCACCATGCCCAACTCCTCGCGCGGCATGGTGGCCTTGGAGCACATAAACTTGGCACCTTCAAACTTGTTCATACCCGAGATAGCCTGATAACAGATTTTAGCGGGGCAGTTAAATGCGCACCCCGCATTGGCGAAAAGTGTTATTCGTCGTTTTTGGGCAATCTTATCCAGAAAGTCGTAATGCAGATTCAGTCGCATGGGCAGAATCACTGTATCGTAAAGGTCAAGTGCCGCATTTATTTTTTCATGGGTATCGATATTTTTTATCACACTTGCTTCGAGATGGTAATCGGGATAATCGCGCCTTATCCAGCGAGCAAGATCATCGTCAGTGGTAATTATCGAGTTGCCCGCGCGATGATATTTATCAAGTAACCAATTATACTCCTTATATTCATCCGCACTGACAAAAAGGTTTGTCAAGGGGATACGCAGGCCTATGGAGTGCTCGTACATGGCAAGGACATCAGAGTCACTTAACTGCCTCCGCACAAATGGCCGGCCGCCGTATAAAGTGCAGCGTTCAACAAACCCGAAAATGCTGTCAACCCGGCTCAAGGGAATAATACCGAAATTCCCCTTGAGAAATGCCATAACCGGAATATCATCGGTCTTGCCACGTGCGGAAATGGTGTAGCTTATCTCATGCACGGCTCTGCTGTCATTCATGTTTACTGACCTCTGAATTGTAATTTCAATTTGGAAACGAGCAATTTTTCGTCCTGGCAAGGAAATCAAGGAATTGCGCGGAGGCGTACATCAGTACGCCGCACAAGCAAGGCCGAAGATTGACGCCGCCAGGGCGGAAAAGGGCCGTTTCCGTCCGGAAACTAAATAGGGCGCCCTGGTGGCGCCCTATCCAATTACTCCCTGCTTACGCAATCAGGGCTTTCTTATCACTACGGCCTTGATCCCGGACAAACCTTGCTCGCCACTATCTTTCAAGGCCTCCAGTCCGGCAAGAAGAGCCTGCTGCATATCGATTCCGGCATCTCCGTTTTGTGGCAGGTTAACAAACAATGTCCCGCCCGCGGACAGAGTGACCGTGAAAATTGCCACTTTGCCATCAGGCATTGAAAGCGTAAATGATGCGCTTGAAGAAACAGCGGAACTATCCGACAAGGACGGCGGGGAGGAAGCATCGGCAGGGCCGTGAGGGGTCACGGATATACTGTTTGTGCCGCCTTTGACAGTATAGGTAGCCTGCAGGGCTGGCTCCGCTTCACCAAGCTGGCTATAAACCGGGAGGTTTTGTACCATCACGGTCGTGCTCCCTTGCCCGGCGCCTGAATCCGGGCCAGTGGTTATGGTCATGGTAGTTCCATGGGTCGAGAATGCCACGGCAGTTGTCGTGGTACCATCCGAGAGAGTCATTGGCGCGCCCTGCCCCCCGGTTGCACCAGCTCCGCCCGCGCCGCCAATACCGGTGCCGGCACCTGTGCCAGTTGTGTCTGAAATAAAGACCTGACTTTGCACGTTACCAAAGGTATTCCCGCCACCAGTAGTCACCGGATCCCTATTGTCATGGGGAGGGTAGGCATGGGATGCTTCTACCATATCCTGAACTGCATTGCCGGCAATAATATTGGCTGTGAGGCCAAGGGGCTGGACAAGATTGTAGTTGCCGGCGTCTGTTCCGGTCAGCGTCAGGTGTGAAGTAACCGGGATATTTATGGCAACTTCGCTGCTTTCGTATTCCCCTCCGCCAGCCAGGGCAACATCATCGCTTCCCAGTATGCCCTGCAGGGAGGCGGTTATTATTGCCGCGGTAGTTGAGTCATACACCTTGTCATGGGCCACGGCATTGGTTGTCGTCATGGTTGCCGGCGTGATGTCAGCAGCAAGTCCGGTTGGCTGAACCAGGTCGTAGTTGCCGGCATCAGCACCAGCGAGGCTGGCCGTAACTACTTTGTCGTTACCCACATTCTTGTCGGCAAAACTGCCGGACAGGCTCAGATCATCGCTTCCCAGCATACCCTGCAACGTGGCGCCGGTTATGGTGGCGGCGGTGGTTGCATCATACACCTTGTCCTGCGCTTGCACGGCAACTCCGGTTGCGGTCACGGGCGCTTTGGTTATTTCACCCACATTGCCGCCCAAGGTATTTGCTGCAAGCTGATAGCCGTAAACTTCCTTACCGTTAGAGTCTGTGATTGCAGACAAGGCAACATCGCTTACGGTTACGGTCTTGCCGCTGCCAACGTTTTTGTTGTCAAATTCGGCCGCACCAATGGTAAAGACAATGTCATCATTATTCACGGCACCGCTGACACTGAAATTTTCATCTGCAAGAGCCGCTGTTTTTGTGGTGTCATACTGCTTGGATATGGTACCGGCAAAACCTATCGTTACGGTCGGGGCGAGCGTGTAAAGGAAGCCATTGCCGGTTTCCGGAGTTGGTGACTCATCGTATGTCTTGTTATATTCGATAAAATCATAATCCATTCCGCCGCGTCCGTCCTTGGCCGGGTCTTGAGAATAAACCAGCCAGCGGCCAGCGGAGGAGGCCAGAGCATCAACGCCGGCCTGGTTTATGAAATTGCCGCCCGTTGCCAGGGTGACGCCATCAGTGCCGGAAACGGCCTGACTGAGGGTGATATCTGCAGTATCCCCTACTGTCTGGACCTTTGCCGTGCCGGTTGCAGTTATGCCATTCAGTCCATCAACGGAACCGATGGTCAAAGCCCCCTGGTTCACCACTTCCACATGATTGCCGGCAAAAGCGAATGTGCCGATCGTGTTGCCGGAGCCGTTCAGGTAAGCGCTCCCATCAATGCCGATGCCAAGCTCCGGCGCCTGTATGGCGGCATCGTTGCCCTGGAAGATGTCTCCGGTGCCGGATATGGACAGGGGTGCGGTACTGACCATCGAACTGCTCCCCATGTTTATGGCCTTCCCGACATGAGAAGGGTCCCCATTGCCGCCGGAGCCGCTGTAAGCATATACGGATACCGCATTCCGGCTGACTATGGCAATGGTGCCTGAAGGCATGTCAATGCCATTTCCGCCGGATCCGGCTTCCTGGCCACCGGCATTGGGAGCATCCGGGTTGCCCCCCGAGGCATCTCCGCCCGACCCGCCAAATGCGTAAACCTGCGCATGACCATTAGTGGCAACATGTAAATCCACGCCATTATCCAACAAAATGCCACTGCCGCCGTTACCGCCTGCCGCATTGCCACCGTTGAGGACGCCGTCACCGCCGGCAGCATCGCCACCACTGCCGCCCCGGAATGCCAAACCGATGTCGCCGGCATTGGCGCTTATTACAACATCGAGATTCGCTTCGCTTTTAATTGTGCTCCCACCGGCGCCGCCAAAGGCATTGCCGCCTTTGTCGTTCGCCCCAAAAGCCGTTATGCCTGTTACGGTAACAGGGATATCAATGCCATTGGTAAAGGTCAGGGTATCGGAGGGATCAACGCCAATTCCCGTAACCCTGTTCGAAAGCATTATGGAATTGGAATAGTTGCCGACATAGCTGACGTAAGTGCCTTCCGGAATGGTGCCGGCAGCATCGCTAGTGACAGTCATCCCCTCCGTCAACAAAGCCAATTGCACGTCTGTCAATGTAATGGAATTGGCGCCGACAGCATTGCCGCCCCGGGCTCCGCCGCCGCTCCCTCCTAAAAGATTGACGTTTATGCCGCCCGTGGACGAGGCATTCAGGTAGACAGTACCCGGTGCCACGACCTGTGGTGGGTTGACCGCAACAGTACCGGTATTTTTGATATACAAGCTGCTGCCACCCGCGCCGCCGGTCGCATTCCCCGCAGCCACACCGGTTACAAGGCCGGTTACATTGCCGCCCATTGCATTGCCGCCATTCCCGCCACGGAAATTGAGCTCGGCATTGCCAACTGAAGTCGCGTTCAGGGAACCTGCCACCGCAATCCCATTGCCACCTGCGCCCCCAAGGGCATCGCCGGCGTGTGAGCCTCCGGTGCCACCGATCCTCGAAGGGCTGTAATACGAGGAAACGCTTAACATCTTGACAGATCTGCCAGCATAGCCGGCAAATCCGCCGTTACCGCCCAGCGCTGTTAAAACCAGGTCGCGACCGGCCGCAATATCCATAGTCGTATCGACCGCGATGTTTATGCCGTCGCTGCCAAGACTGCCTGTCGAATCCTGCCCGATCCCGTGTGCTGAGGAACCGCCGGAAGTTCCCGAGTATCTGCTGACGCTTTTGAACAGTTTGGGGCCATAACCTGCCGTACCGCCGCCAGATGCACCTATAACCACGTCGCGGCCCGCTTCAATGTCGATGCTCCCGGAGGATAGTGTTATGCCGTTGCCGGCAACGCCTGCCGTTGCCGTGCCACCAGCGACAATATGCCCATAGCCGCCGGCTGCGTTGCCGCTGCCACCGCCACGAATACCGGCCTGAGTGCTCGTGTATGTCGAGTTGTATGCGGGGTCGGAGTTGATGTAGTTGCGTGTAAGGGTGTCAACCAACAAGACATCCTCGCCGGCCGTCACCGTTAAATTGCCCGAAACAGAAAGGGAGGCTCCGCCATTGCCACCGGTGGCATTACCGCCCAAATTGCCGCTCGGTGAATTTCCGCCATAAGCAGAGCCGCCATATCCGCCCAATACGCTCAGCATGGCATTATTGCCGGCAGCCAATACCAGGCTGCTGCTTGCAACTTCGATCCCTTTGCCGCCACTGCCGGCTACGGCATTGCCGCCATCGCCTGCTCCATATGCATTGCCGCCTCTTGCCCTGCCGCCACCGCCGCCGCGAATGCCGGTTCTCGTGCGGGTTTCAGTTGTCACGACACTGCCATATGTGTAGGTGCCGACTTCGCGATTGGCCAGCACGACATCTCCACCGGACACCACTGACATGGCACCGGCCAGCTTGATGCCGGCTCCGCCGTCGCCGGCCGTTGCGTTGCCGCCATTGCCCTGCAGTGAATCCCCGCCGGTAGCATATCCGCCATATCCGCCAGACACACTGAGCAATACGTCATTGCCCGCATCCAGTGCCAGGCTGCCGCTGCTTGCGACTACGATTCCGCTCCCGCTGCCGCCGGCAACAGCGCTGCCGCCATTGCCGGTGCCATAGGCATCGCCGCCGCTTGCACGACCGCCGCGACCGCCGACAATGCCGGCATAAGTCCCTGTGTAGCTGCCATAACTATAGATTTTAGCCAGCGCAATGTCGCCACCTGCCTTCACATCCATGATGCCTGCTAAGTCAAGCCCGTCACCGCCGCCGCCACCCAAAGCATCGCCCCCATTGCCATTGCCAAAGGCTGTGCCGCCATTGGCGTAGGAGCTCTGGGAACCGCTCGCAGTTATGGTGACATTACCGCTTGCGCTCACGGTCAGGTTGGTTACGGCAATGCCGGAACCGGAATTGCCACTTGTGGCATTGCCGCCATTGCCGTCAGCAATGGCATCACCACCATTGGCTGAACCGGAACTACCGCCATTGGAGAAGATGGCCACATCTCCGCCGGCAGTATTGATGTTCAGGTTATGTAACTCCATGCCAAAACCGGCGTCGCCGCCAAAGGCATTGCCTCCGTCGCCGTACAGGCCATTGGTGCCCACTGCGTATCCTGCGTGACTGCCGCCACTCCTGATTTCCACATTACCGGCTGCCTCAACCTTGATCGAGCCATTGGGCGCCAGGATGCCGGAACCGGAATCGCCACTTCGGGCAGTGCCCGCAAACTTGGTCGGGAAGCTGGTTACCAAATCTCCGGCGCTGAAGGTCCCAGGGGTTGCCGCAGCAGTCAGGTGGAAAACGATATTATTGTAGCCGGTTGAAACAACATCCTTGATCAGGGTGCCGTCAGGAATGCCGGGGCCGGTCACCAACATGCCGGGACACAAAGGGTATTGGGCGTAGTATTCTACCGTGACCTGGGTAGGGTCGGTGGCGTCAATGGTCACATTAATCGGTACATCCACATACTGGGAGCCATTCCAGGTATTATAGGTAGGGCTCCAGGTGTTGCTTTGGACAACCTGGGCGTTATTGGCAGCGCCGCCAGAACCGCCGATCGCGGTAACAGCAACATTGCCTCCGGTCAGCTTCATCTCGGTGTCGCCAATGGCCATACCAGCGCCGCCCGCCCCACCCGCTGTATCGCCGCCGGTTCCGTTAAGCGCCGAACCGGCGCGGGCGTCGCCGCCATACGCACCGTATGCCTGCAGCGAAACATCTTTGGCATCACTGTTCAGGTCAAACGTAGCATTACTGCCGATCTGGATGCCATGGCCACCTGCGCCTCCGGTCGCCGAGCCGCCGTCAGCCTGTTCCGAGAAGCCGCCGATCGCACTGCCGCCTGCATTGCCGCCAACCGACACATAATTGCTGAATGTTCCGAACACAACCGTACGATTTGCCGACAGGGTTATGCCGCCGTTATCGGCATCAGCCGTGAAAGTGCTGCCCGCCCCCACCACCAAACCGGTGCCGCCTTTGCCGCCAATTGCACTGCCGCCGTTGCCGGTTGCGCCAGACCCGTTGCCGCCATCGGCATTACCGCCAGTGCCGCCATTGGCATAAACCTGAACAGCTGACTGGGTATAGTGATGGGTCTCAGGCAGCGTATCAATATATTGACCATAATTATTATAGATACGTTTCAAGCCATCCCATGCCTTATCATAGTCCTGACCGTGGGAGGTGATATCCAGTACACCGTCCACCAGGATGCCGCTGCCGCCATCCCCGCCGGTCGCGCCCAATGCGCTGGCGCCATCGGCAGTTGCAGCACTGCCGCCACTCCCACCGATGCCCCTGATGACAACACGCGAGTTACCGGCAACAGTTTCTGTGCTGCCAGGGGCACGGTAACCATCGACGTCATAATCCACCGGTCTCGTTTCCGTCACTGTTGGATCACCACCAACTATGGTTAGCGATCCGCCGGTTGCTATCTCGATGCCGGCACCGCCATGACCGCCCGTTGTACCGCCGTCAACTCCTCTGCCGCCCTGGCCGATGATTTCGACATTGCCGCCCTTGATGCTGTTTGTACCGGTGACCTTGACGCCAACACCGCCGGTTCCGCCATTCACATCACTGTCAGCCCCCAGACCACTCATGAATACGGCGCCGGCGCCAACGGTGCTTCCCGGCGTGACGGTGGTGTCAATTGTGGCGCCATTCAGCAGGACTCCGTCCGGTTTGCCGGCAGTGCCCTGTGCCGAAGCGCCGGGCACCGCAAGGCCATTCCATGTATCCGTTGCGGCCGGCCCGCCACCTATGAACAGATGGCCGCCCTTGGTAGCTATGGCGGTATTGTTGATCTCGACCACTCCGCTGCCGGTATTCTGGCTGTTCGACCAGATCACGACATTCAACTGGTCGCCCGTTGAAGTGATGTCAGCGGTGTCCGCCACTGCATCGGGATTTACGATGACATTTCTGTCCGCCCTGAGAGTCAGGGTGGTTGCACTGCCGGTTGTGGCGGTTTTGGTGATGTTATCCTTGACAAAGATGTCCCCGCCACCGTCAGTGGCTCCGGCACTACTCTGAATGATCAGATCCGTAGTATTCAAAGCCGCGCCTACCGCAGCGCCGGTCATATCTCCGTCAGCGGCAATGGTGAAATCCTTCGGGTCGATCAACCAAGTGCCGGTTTTCCCCTGGGAAGAAGCGGTGGTAACCTTTGCGCTGTCAGCGACCTTGACACTGGCCGCCGAAGTCTCTATAAAGCCGCCGTCACCGCCGTTGGGCGCCGAAGCATCCAGCGTTCCGGATATGGTGGTCCGACCGTGCTCCATATCGCCAAGCAGGAAAATCCTGCCGGATCTGTTGTCTATGGTCTGCGCTTCTATGACGCCTTCGTTGTTGACCACCGTTGAGATGATGTCGTTGGCGGTCCTGGCGGTCATAACAACGGTACCACCGTCTGCCTTGATCAGACCCTTGTTGTCGGCCAGCGCATCGATGGTGCCTTTGTCAACGGCCACATTGATGAGCCCGTCGCCGACAAAGTCCAGTGTGACCTGGTCTCCAGCAGCCATTACTACCGTACCTTTGGCCGCTTCCATGGTGCCCTCGTTAACAACCCGCGGGGCGATCAGTGCAACCACACCTTTGTCGGCAGCGTGGATGCTGCCCTGGTTGAGTATGCCGGCGCCAAGAGCGGTGTCAGTGCCGGTAAAGAAAAATCTGTTCGCCAAAAAGTCGCTGTCGGACAGGTTCATGGCCGAGGCAACCAGGCCGCCAACATTGACCGTGGCGGTTTTGCCGAAGATGATGCCGCTGGAATTGAGCAGGAAGACCTGCCCGTTTGCGGTAAGGTGACCTAAAATCTGGGAGGGATTCTGATCGGAAATGCGGTTCAGAGCCGTACTGGAGGCGCCAGGTTGTATGAACTGCACTGAGGCGTCTTTGCCGATATTGAACGTGCCCCAGTTGGCGATGATCTGCGAGGAGTTCTGGTTCACCGTCATGTTGGCGCCGCTTTGGCTGATCGAAGCGCTGCCGAAGGTTATCTGGCCTCCGGTGGGCAAGGCGGACGGGTCAAGGGCCCAGCCAGGCAATGCACCGGCCATGACCGCCGCCATCAAGGCAGCAGAGCCGATTATAAAGGACGGCATGCCGCTGCTCTTCACTTTCTCGGACACAACCAGCCATGCCTTCTTCGCTTCGCTCCAGATCAGTCTGTAAATCTTGTTCATACATGCCTCCCAGCAATATAATTACAATAGGACGTTACCTGATCACAGCTCCGGTGGTGCAGTCGGCCCCGGCATTGGCGTGGCCCCATCCATCGGAGCATCACCGTCCTGACGTATCATTATGACATTTGCGCTGCTTGCAGAGGTGTTATGCCAGAATGACAGCCGGGAATACTGGTCAAACAGATCAGGCGGCAGAACCGTCCTGCGGGCCTGGAACGACACCTCCTTGCGCACCTTGTGCAGCCCCTTGACACCAAGGCCGTCATCGTATTCCGGCGTGTCGAACTCGAGATTGTTGAAGTCATGGGCAAACGGTTCCTCGCCCAGGAATTGGTAGACGAGCGGCATAACCTCGGCAGGCCGCTGGCTGAGGATGTCGTAGTCTATTACCAGCAGGGATTTTCCTTCTTCACTGTAGAAGGCCTCCTTGAGCGATGACCAGCCGAGACCGACCAGACGGTTGCGCTGCCCCAGCGCCTCCACCCTTGTATATACGGTGCTTCGTTCAGCAGGGCTTGAAAAAAGCCTGGTCTGCTCGAAGGGGTTGGCGCGGTAGAGCCGCTCGATGCTATCCATTACCCAAGCCACGTTGCGTACACAGGCGATCATTTTAGAATCGGGATACAAGTCCAGAAGAGCGGGGAGCTTGGCACTCCAGTGCCTGTTGGTATCGAATATGACCGGACGGTCAATATCGGAATAGTATGCCTCGAAAAGGGCCTGTACCAACTTCCGCCGCTTAGGAATATCCACTTGTGGCGCGAATTCGCTGCCTGCGCTGACCTGGCTGAGGATCGTATCGGCAAAGGCGCCGACCGGGCTGCTTACGCTGGCATGAAAGCGAGGATTCTGACGCAGAATGGCGGAAAGCATGGTTGACCCGGAACGGGGCAGACCTGATATGAAATGAAATTTTTTCATGATAACTCCTAGAACCAGAACACGCCGTATATCCAGAAACGGTCGTCCTCACTGAGGTTGTCTGCATTTTTACCGGTGGTGCTGCGCCCAGGATTGTCGTCGATGGTATGGGCCCATGAAGTGCGTAACGAATAATATCCGGTTTTAGCCATATTCACGCCTAAACCGGCTCCGGAAAGCCAGTAGTCGTTCTTGCCGGTGGCAGTATTCACGGAGTTGGGCCAGGGATCTTTATGCAGGGTTACGAAACCGGTATCGAAGAAACTGGCCAGCTGAACCGTTCCAATTGCACTCCTTAGAGGGATGTCATAGCGAAGTTCGGCGGTTATGGTATGCCCCTCGTCACCGTTCCCCTCACCAACCGGATAGGAGCGAATGCCGTTGGGGCCGCCCACGATGATTTTTTCCGAGGAATCGAGATTGCTGCCGGCCAACTGCCCGTTAATTGCCGCATACAATGTGAATGCATCCGTAAGGCGCTGCAACCGAGCCAAGGTATAGTCGAATTTAAAATATGACCCGGCGGTTTTGGCAGTAGCTGCGTCGTACACGGCATCGACTGCAACGCCGGACAGATCCACGTCTCCGGTGCCGATAGCCAGCCGGATGCTGGTCAGACCTCCGCCGTTGAATCCGTCATACAGTGTGGCCGAAAGATCTGCCGTTCCCGAATGAATCTCGCGGTCGCGACTCTTTACACCCAGGTAATCATCCGTAAGCAGCCGGTATTCATAGGACAGGCCGCCCCACATGCTGACATTCCGGCTCCGTAAGAATGGGTAGCTGGCTCCGACGGCAATAGTATCCGCCCGACCACTGGCATTAAGGGATTTCAGATCACCGCCCAACTCATAATAGAGGCCGGTATAGGAAAGATTGCCGCGCAGACCGCTTGAACCGATGGGAAGACTGTAACCGACCCGGCCCTGAAACAAGTTCTCGGCGCCTGTCAAAACAAAACTGAGTTGATCGCCTATGCCAAGGGCATCATTAACCGTGGCCTGCCCTGTGCCACGCCAAAGGCCGGTGTAGCGGTCGCCAAAGTTGTCGCCTGTTATGGAGCCGCTGATCAATGGCCCTTCTTCCGCGTCTATCACCACCTTGGTTGTTCCCGGAGAACTGCCCTTTTCCAGCGTGGCGTGGGCCGTGATGCCCGGTATGTCATTTAGCAGCATGACTGAGCGTTCAAGGTTCTTGCTGCTGACCACCTCGCCATTGTGTACGCCAGAATCAGCCATGTCTTTCAGCACGTTATCGTGGATTCGACTGGGCTGTTTCACCCTGATATTCGTCCGCCCCTCTATGCGCCCGGCAATCACCGCTATTTCTACAATCCCATCGGAAATTTCCTGTTTGGGCAAATAGGCCTTGGCCAGCATGAACCCTTTCTCGCGGAGGTAATTGGTAACCGTCCCGGCAATGGCCTGCAGCTCGGATATTGTCAGTTCTTTGCCTATGGCATTTGCCACCAGAATCTGCAGTTCGGAATCGGTTGCTATTCCTTCGATGCCGGTAAAACGGAAACCTTTCACCAGTACTTTTACGGATGTCCCTTTGACAGCAGGGTGTTCGGTCATTTCTTCCGGCTTGGGAAGCCTTTCCGGCAGTGGGGGTTGCGCCTGTTTTTGCTCTCTGAGTATTGTTCCTGTGTCCGGGACTGTTGCCAGCGCCATCACAGGCAAGCATAAAAACACAGCCATAGGCATGCAGAAACAGGTCGATTTCCAACTTGAAATCATACTGAACCCCCGATTAAATTTAATAAATATCATTCAAGCCTGTAACTTTTATTAAGGATATTTCGAAGTTGTCTGGAACGGATCGCCAACCATCAGAAGTATCGTTTTCCACAACCCTGATAAACAGGATAAGTGCGTTAACGAAGTTGTTTTAAACAACTTCTAACTTGCTAAACAAAAAACGCCTGCTGGAAAATTGATTTCCGTTGCAGGCGTTATAAATAAGATGGTGTTTTCAAACACTTCGGCAACCCCTCTATCCCGGTGGGATGGTAGCTTTGCGACACATGGTTACCCATGCTGTGCCTTTTCGATATGATTAAATTAATGATATTTAGACAAAAAAGTCAACTCAATTACCAAAAAAACAAGATTATATAATACCAAGAAAACAATTATTATTCAGGGTGTTATGCTTACAAATCCATTGATTCAGGCTAGTTACCCCGGAGCACAGAGTGCATAACGCGGACACAGGGAGCGCCTTGTTCCCTGTTCGGCAATAGGCGACCAATGATTCTGGCCGGAAACGACCAGGCTTGAAGTCATTTCCGCCTAATGTTTGAGTATCACCCCTTGCTCATCGCCTTTTCCGATTTTCTAATACTGTCCTTCGCAGTTCATCATGATATATCTGTTGCTCGGCGGTTAGCAGCGGGCGAATTTTATTCTCGGTTACTTCACGCAATTCAACAATCTCAGCCTTCTTCTCTGCGATTGTTTGGGAAGGATCATCGCGAATAACCCTCATCTTGGTTGCCTCATCCAACAGTATCAACCTGACCTCCGCCTGCTGTTCCGTTGTAAGGTTAAACCTTTTGCTAACTCCTTCGAGGCGCCTTGTCACAAGTTCATTCTCGCGGGTCATATCATTTTGGTTCACAACCTGCGCACCATTCGGTTCAATGTCCGTGTCGGCGAATCCATTCCGTACGGCTGAAACAGAGCAAAGGATTATGCCGGCAATTGCCGCTACTTTAAAAACTCCCATAACTATGCCATCCTTTTATGTGCAAGGTTAGTTGCACAGATCTTGTCTTCTTGCCCGAGCTTTTTCGCCATCAATAGACTTAAGGGATATGGAAATTGTTAATATACCGTTTATCCACGTAGGGGCGAAGCAAGAGCTTTACCTGCTTCGCCCTTTTGCCACAGAGATCAAAGGTGGGCGAAGCAGATGAAACTTGCTTAGCCCCTACAATCAAATACGGTCAATCGGTAAACTCCGAGTCCCTAATATCTAAATCCGGACCAATGAACTCTCAACACAAACTGTGTGGTTGACACATCGCATAGGCAATCATCTACCAGTAGAGAGCTCTGAAGGTGTCATAACCTGACCATGGCGAGACCGCAGCCGGTATGGCTTTATCCCGCGCCTGCACACGCCAGGTATAACTTGCGGGGTAATCCCCTGCATTGATGGTCAAACTTGTCCCGGATTGCCATCCTTGCAGAACGCCATTCAACTCCACATTATATTCGATCGGATCACCACCAAAAGGAGACGGGGCCGTTACGGAACTCCATTGCAAGACCTTCGGGGTTTGCGGTGGCTCCGTGGAATCATAGCCGTAGTAGTAGCTCCCAGCCGGGGTGACGGTCGGCGCTGGCGGAGGAGTCAGGCCAACGACAATGGAGACAGCACCGGCAGCACCTCTCAGACCAATTCCCCCACCTGCCCCTCCGGCACCAGCCGTGGTTACGGCAGGATAATCGGTGCCCCCTCCTGCACCGCCGGAACCGGCGACATAATAACCACCATCATAATACCAATAATCATAATCATCATAATCGGAGGATCTTCCGCCCGCACCGCCTTTTGCTTGGGCAAGCAGTGTGGTGGAGAGAGTGATGGCACTGGAACCGCCGCCGCCAGACCCACCATAAGACCAGGCACCGGTGCCGACATCACCTGAACCTGGCGATCCGCTTCCACCGGTTACGTATCCGGTGCCGCCGGAGCCTGGATTAGTGTCATAATTATTGGTGACAAAACCGCCATCGGCAACGTAAACGGTCAGCTGATCGCCAGGGGCAACGGCAATGGTAGTGGAAACAAGATCGCCGCTTGCACCGGGGGCCTGGTTGCCGACATTGTCCTGCAATCCTCCGGCGCCGCCTCCGCCCTTGATGACGGTAGTTATTGAAGTGACGCCGGACGGGACAACATAGGTGTACGTCCCGGGTGTTGTCCACGATGTCTGACTGCTTGATGCAGTGAGGGTGAAACTGTATTCGGAACTCCAGGTGATGCCCCAGGCGTTTTTGGCCCCAACCTGATAATAGATCGGTATGCCGTTGGTCAGACCGGTAATTGTCTTGGGCGAGGTAGCCGGGTCGATTGTGGTGGTGTAAGTTCCGCTGGTCGTGCCGTACCTGATGGCGGATGATGTGGCGCCTATACCGGCAGTCCACGAGATGGTCGCCTGGGTATCGCCGGTGGTTACAAAGATGCCGGTCGGCGCCACTGCCGGAATCTGGGGAGTTGCACTGTACTCGGAACTCCATGTGGTGCCGGCTGTGTTATAGGCGCCAACCTGATAATAATAGGTTGTGCCGTTGACCAAGCCGGTTATCGCTCTCGGTGAGCTGGCCGGATTGATGGTGGTGGTATAGGTTCCGCTGGCCGTGCCGTACTTGATCAGTGACGAGGTGGCACCGGCACCGGCGGTCCAGGTGATGGTTATCTGGGCATTATCGGTAACCGAAGATATGCCCGTGGGTGCGGATGGTGGCGCTATGGGTTTTACGCTGTATTGGCCGCTCCAGGTGGTGCCGGCCGAGTTTTTGGCCCCGACCTGATAGTAGTAGGTCGTGCCGTTGGCAAGGCTGGCGATGGGTTGCGGCGACGCAGCAGGATCTATGGTGGTAGTGTAACTTCCTGAAGCGGTGCCGTACCTGATGAGCGAAGAAGTGGCGCCGGCGCCGGCAGTCCACGAGATAGTGGCCTGCGTATTGCCCGAAACCGAAGAGATCCCGGTCGGAGCGTTTGGCGGTCCCACCGGTGTCACGGTGTACTGAGCGCTCCAGGTGGTGCCTGCGGTGTTGTAGGCGCCAACCTGGTAATAGTAGATCGTGCCGTTGGCCAAGCCGGTAATAACCCTAGGCGAGGTGGCAGGATTGATGGTGGTGGGGTAACTGCCGGAACTTGTGCCATACCTGATGAGTGACGAGGTGGCATTGGCACCAACGGTCCAGGTGATGGTCGCCTGGGTATTGCCCGCAACAGAAGAGATGCCGGTCGGTGCGGACGGAACAGGCAGCACCGGTGTTACGCTGTACTGGACGCTCCAGGTGGTGCCTGCCGAGTTCTTGGCGCCCACCTGATAGTAGTAGATTGTACCGTTGGCCAAGCCGGTAACGGCTTGCGGCGAACTCGCCGGGTCAATGGTGGTGGTATAGGTTCCGCTGACCGTGCCGTACCTGATGAGCGAAGAGGTGGCGCCGGTACCGGCGGTCCACGAGATAGTTGCCTGGGCATTGCCCGGCAGCGAAGATATGCCGATCGGAGCGGACGGCAAGGCTACCGGCGTTACGGTGTACTGGGTGCTCCATGTGGTGCCTGACGAGTTCTTGGCCCCGACCTGATAGTAGTAGATCGTGCCGTTGGCAAGGCTGGTAATGGCTTGCGGCGACGCCGCGGGATCGATGGTGGTGGTGTAGGTTCCGCTGACCGTGCCGTACCTGATGAGCGAAGAAGTGGCGCCGGTACCGGCGGTCCACGAGATGGTGGCCTGGGCATTGCCGGCAATCGAGGATATTCCGGTCGGTGCCGATGGTGGTCCCACCGGCGTCACGCTGTACTGATCGCTCCAGACAGTGCCGGTTGAGTTCTTGGATCCGACCTGATAGTAGATGGTCGTGCCGTTGGCCAGGCCGGTAATTGTTTGCGGCGATGCCGCGGGGTCGATGCTGCTGGTGTAATTTCCTGAAGCGGTGCCGTACCTGATAAGCGACGAACTGGAACCTGATCCGGCGGTCCACGAGATGGTGGCCTGGGCATTGCCCGCAACGGCGGATATGGCGGTCGGAGCGAATGGGGACTCTGCCACTATGCAGGTCGCAATGTTGAATGTATTGTCACCGGATACGGTTTCATTGCCGACAATATCCACAGAGCGCACCCGGTAATGGTACGTAGAGTAGTTCGTCAGGTTCGGCAGAATTACGCTATGGTTCGTAACCAGTGCGCTATTTTCTATTGTGGAGCCATAGGCCGTAGTCAAGCCGTAATCCACATACGATGTCGAGTTGGCAAAGGTGGTCCAGTTGATGGTGGCCTGTAAATCAGTCGCGATAACCGAACATTGCTGTTGCGAGTGCAGTTGGATGTCAGCCGCGGTTAATGCCTTGTCATAAATCGCAACCTCATCGACAAGGCCGGAGAAATACCCGTAGGAGCCACCGCCTACTACATGGGAGGCATAGACATGCGACCGCAGAGAACGCAAGCCTGTGCGGACCAGTACGCCATTGACGTAGATGCTGGGGCGCTTATCCAGATACACGACTGCTATATGGGTCCATTGGCTGGAACTGATCGTGCCGCTGTAGACCGCCAGGGCCGGCATGTAATTATCGCCATGCTCATAAACCGAGATGCCGTTTGTCCCTGCCGAAACCCCCATGCCTCCATTGACCGCCCCCATCTGATCGGCACCGAACAGGTATCTTTGCCCATAGGTGCCACTGGTGCCGCTGGTCAATTCAGCGTCTATTTCATGGGTTGCAGTCGGCTGTATCCAGGCCTCCAACGTAAAATTGTCCATAGGCGCAGTTGCGGTGGAATAGGTTATCGGGACCGAAGAGTTGGTACCATTGAAGCTTCCTGCCCTGTTGCTTATGCCGCCGGCTACGGTATTGGCGCCATTATATGCGGTACCGTTATTATTCCCGCCTGAACTGTCCTTGACCTCATTGGGGGTCCCGTTCCATGAGGCTTCATCCATATGCAATAGCACCCGCAGGCCACCCGTGACGGCGGTGGGGCCCGAGATCATTGCCGGAGCCCAAGGCGTCACAGTATTCCAGCTCTGGTTAGTGCCGTCCGTACCATAACCGTTTGCATTGGCGCTATCGTGACAGGTTACGCTGACGTTGCCGGGAGCCGACAACCCCGGCAATCCCATCGGATAATCATCCCATCCACCGCCACTATAACTCCCCGGAATACGACCGCTGCCGCTACCGCCGTCTCCTCCCGAGCTTGCCGCGATCACCGGGGAGGGATTATAACCGACACGGCCTTTATGCGTGCTGTCCAGACAGTCTGTCACCATCAATCGGGGCAGGACCGAACTGGTATGGGCAGCATGGCATTTGGAACAGGAGTAGTTATGCTCCACTGTCGAGTCTGAAGTTTTCCACCCTTTGACCGATTCGTGAATCCTGTTTTTGCTCTTCCACGGATTGGGGTTTGAAGAGCTTGCAGCCGCGGTCAGAGTACTCTGGGGATGACAGCCGAGACACAACCCTGCCGACTGATTGACCGACTGGCTCATACCGGCAATCGCGCCCAGGATCCCCGAACCAAAGGTGTTCTGGTCGATATGATATTGCACTCCTTCGCCATACCCGGCAAAATTGGTCAGCCATGTATTGTTGGCCGGCGCCACGTCTTCCTTGTAGGGAGAGGTAATCCAGGTCCCCTTTAGAAGGGGTACGGCATACTGCTCGTTGGCGCCAAGGGTCGGGCTCACGCCATGGGGGTCGTGGCAGGGAGTGCAGAGTCCGCCGATGGTTGACGTGGGGGTGCTGGACATGGCATACGAGGCACCGAAATGGCCGCCGGATACGCCGTTCTTCTTCTTGTAGGGATATCTCTGCTCGGGACCGCACGTACTGTAACTCATGAACGGCGAATCCCAGTAGCCTAGGATTTGCTGCGTAGCCCCGTAAGTGGAGGTGTATCCCCAAGGGGTCTGCGTGGCCGTCGGGTTCATATGGCAATCGAGGCAGATGCTGGCGCCGGCGCTGCGTTTGTCCTTGTGCGCCTTGGATCCGGCCGAATAAGGTTTGTAAGAAATGGAGTAGCCGCCCTGGCCTGCCACCGTATTCTTCAGTATCCCGCCATTGACGGTTGCGCTGGCATAGCGGGTTGTGACCCCTTCAGCCGCGGAACCGTGGGAGTTGTGACAATCGTAGCAGAGGACACTGGCCGTGCCGCTGGTATTGGTGATTGCCCCGTCAACGCCATTGACCGTGTCCCAGCCGCGCTTGTTGGCAGCCGCGTTACCGTGGGCGGAATAGGCCTTGCTGATTCTCTTTTTCGCCGCATTGGTCACGGATGAGTACTTGCCCCAGGTGGTTGTGCCTGACTGCAGGTAACGGGCGGCAACGCTGGTGCCGTCCCAGGCATATTGTTTGGGAGTTTTCCCGTCGCCGAACGGTGTAGTCGTATTGTTCTGGTCACTGTGGCAACCCAGGCAGTGGCTGTTGATCTTCTGAATCTCGCTCCTGGTGCCGTTTGCCGTATATTGAATGGCCGTGACACCGGCGCTGTAAGCGGAAGGCCTGCTGCCGGCGCCGTAAATAACCAGTTCCACCGGTGCTCCGGGTGTTTTGGAATGATGATAGGTTCCGTTGACGCTGCCGTCGCTGTTTGCCTCCCAGTGGCACTGATAACATTGGGTATTGCTGAGCGTTCCTTGAATATGGTGTGAATTGGCGCTGAACTGCGAGGTTATCGCGGCCCTGTTCCCCTGCGCCACGCTATGGCAAACAAGGCAGGCAGCAGTCCCACCCCAGGTGGCCGAGGTATTGCCGTGACAGCTGATATTGCTGCAGGTGCCGCCCGAGGCGGCATAGGTATAGGTAAATGAGACGCCTGAGCCGGCCTGCACGTCATAGGCACCATTCATGTGCAGGCTGGTGTTGGAAATGGTGGCGCCATTTGCCGTTGTGCCACTATGGCATGTACTGCAGCCGTAAAGATGACCGGAGCTTTGGTGGCTGTTGGCTTTGGGGGTCCCGTTCGGATAGGCGGGCGGATAGTCGTGGCAGGTGTTGCAGGCCGTATAGACATTGACCGTGCCATTCATATGTAACGAAGGATCTGAAGTATTGTGACACATGCTGCAGTCTGAATAGGGCGGGTGCGCCGCACCGGAACTCGTTACCATGGGCGGATAGCCGTGGCAGGAGTTGCATGAGGCCGAGAACGCCCCTTTGGCGCTATTGTGGCTATGACAGGTGTTGCAGACTTTCGGGTCAGTGCTTGCGTGCTGCGCAATTGAAGTCGGGACGGTGTGGCACCCCTGACAAACGCCGGTGCCGGCTTCGTTCTTGTATTCCCTGCGGCTGCCGGTGTAGCGGAAGAAAATCTGGTTGGTCTTGCCCGGCAGGTTTCTGCGGATCAGGTCTATGTTCGGCCCTTTTGCACCGGTCGGATCATTGGGATCGAAGTCAACATGGGCACCATGGCAATCGACGCATTGAATGTCCTGGCCCCCGGCGTTATGGTTGGTTTTGCCGGCATGGCAGTTGGTGCATAGATTCAGATTATCGGGCTGCCCAACGGCTACCTTCTTGCCACGGGTGTCGGTGCGCAGGAGATTGCCGTCGCCGCTGCTGATCGTGGCAAAGCCGTCAACCGTTGTACTGCGCGAATCGGCGTTATGGACCCCGTGACAGGTGGTGCAAAGAAGCTTGCCACCGGATTTGTTGACCAGCCTGTAATTCAGGTCGGAAGAGGGATTGGCCGGATTGGCATTCTGGGGTGTTTTGTAGAACCCGGCTGGATTGCCTTTATAGGCCGAGCTGTAAGACACGAGAATCGGGTGGCTTCCTGCCGTATGGGTCCGCACATTGCGCGACCGATGGCAGTCCAGGCAGAGCTGGTCGTTATCATTGGCAATACGCTGGTATTTGTCGTTTTCCTGGGAGTGAGGGTTATGGCACCGAACACATGCCATTTCGTTGCCGGTGTATGCCATCACCTGAGTCAACGCCCCGGTAACAGGCGGCTGGGCCCCGGCAGCCGGCACCGTGTCGGAACCGCTCCATTTGTGGGACGTATTGACCTGATCGGCAACCGAGAACGGTTTGCTGCTTGCGGCATGCCCTGAACTGTGGCAACTGAGACAGTTGTTGTTGAAGCCTGTGCTATCGGGCGACAATGCCGCCGTATGGCAGGTTGAGCAGGTATTGACATGAGGAGCATCAACTGCACCGACGTGGAAGGGCTTTACAAGTGCAAGTAAAGCAAAGCCGAGTGCGATTGTTAACAGTCTCTTCATAGATGGCCCCCTGAGTCTCTTCATATATAAGTATCTGCAAAACAAATTTGTTTTCTAAATCTGTACCCTTATCTGATGACCACGTTTTCCACCCGCACTGTGCCGGATGAAATCCTCATTACACCCGACAAGGCGGAGATGTACCCTTTATTACTGGCAAACTTGCCGTCAAACCCTCCCTTGAGGGTGACGTCTTTGCTTTTGTTGAACACGGGGGATTCCGTCAAGTCCACAGCCTGTATGTTGATGGAAGCGCCGCTGATTGCTTTTTCATAGGCATCGTTTATGAGTGGATAATAGGCCGTGTCGAGATTTACCGGCGGGTGAACGCTGAAAGTTGCAGTAACCGATGTGGCACCGTTCATTTTGACCAGACAACTCCCGTTTCCGCTGCATCCACCGCCGGACCACGACTCAAAGAAAGAGCCGAAGCTCTCCGTTGGGATGAGGGTCACTTCCGTTGCCTCATCGAACTTTGCCGAACAAGTGCCGGTGCAGGAAATACCGACGGGGTCGCTGGTGACGGTTCCGCTGCCTGCCCCGGCTTTAGTGGAGGTCAGAAGATACTGCACGGGCGGAAGACTTCGTACGGGCCAGACATAGTAGTCAATGGTTTTGTAATCGTGAGAAATGATCCCGGAATAGATATTGACGAGCCAGGCAAAACTCGGGTCAAGGGCATCTGTCGTGGATGTCCAGTAGTAATCAGGAATGAAACTGGTGGATCCGGAAATGATCGGCGTTATTACAAATGGGTGCCCTGTTGGCAAGGCGGGGTTGTAATTGGCAAGATCGATCAGGCTCTCCAGTTCCGTCACATTGGGCAGGCGCCAGTCACCGGCCTTGGAACCGTCCGTAAGGCCGCACCGGCCGCTGGACAGTATTTTTGCATTATTCAGGGCCGTATCCCACGACTGGGTACCGGCATAGCAGTGGGTATCCTTCAGCCAGATCAAGCCGGTCAGGTTATCGGTAACGGAACCATTGCCATTATCGGTAAAGCGTTGGCCGGAAACAGCGACCCCTTTCTGAAGGTATCCGTCATCTCCCGTATAGTAGCTTACGGTCTGTCCGGTCCCGGGCAATTGTATTGTCCCGGCGTGCCCTGGTTGGGCACACAGACTGAGCAGAATCAAAGTAACTATGGTAAAAATTTTCATTTATGTTTCCTGCATCGAGATTTTGATGAGTTGCCGAATTTCAGTCGCAATTATTGACTGTCGCGCACCGGCCAGATATAGCCCGCGTAGCTCTTCACCGAGCGATTGATGCTGCTGTCGCCGAAATTGATGCTCCAGGCCATGGAGTCATCTTCCGCACTGGTTGTGGACGTCCAATACAAGACATCGGCCGTGGGTTGTTGGATGGCCGAAAAACCATATGACCCCAAATAGGCTATGCTGTTGCCCTGTTGCCGGTTGAGCAGGCTCTGCAGTTCCTTGCGGTTCGGCAAACGCCAATCTCCGGCCTTTGAGCCGTCAGATAGACTGCAAGCGCCATTGGACAAGGTGTTTGCCTTGTTGAGGGCCGTTGTCCATGGCTTGTAACCGAAACAATTGGCGTTTTTAAGCCAGACCAGGCCAGTCAACTTGTCCGTAATTGTGCCGTTTCCATTGTCGTTGAAACGAGTAGACGGCAAGGCGACTCCAACCTGCTTATCGCCATCCTGACCGGTTCCGGCGCAGGCAATTGGGCTTCCGCTGGCATCCCAGCAGGTCGTCTGCCCTGTTCGCGGAAGACTGACCAGCGCAGCCGCGTCAGCGACAGACAAGGAAAATGCCAGAACGGCTATTAGTTCTACCATCAGGAAACACATGGATTTGACGGTCATGTCTCATTACCCTTCCTGATTAGCGTTATTCTTCCGCTGAAAAGTGTCGTCCCCGAATGCTTCTATCGGGGATCCAGTCTTTTCAAGAAGTTAAAATCCGGATTCCGGCCTAAAGCCTGCCGGAATGACATAGCGGAAGATTGACGCTAATCAGATTACCCTTTGATGCAAGTTACATCTGTATCAGTGACAACCGAAACAGCTTGATTTGAATTTGGCCTGTATATTGACGGTTTTATTGCCGTGTAACGGATTTGCCCCTCCAACGATTCTGTTGCCGTTGGAATCAGTCGTTGCATCCGGGTGGCATAATTGACAGCCGTTTGTAGCAATGCTTGTGTTGCCGCCATGATAACCGCTGTGCCAGACCCCGGTCTGGGGCGGATTGCCGTGGCAACTGCTGCACATGGCCGAGCTGCTGGGATCCCAATTGGCAATGGCACTGCTCACCCCTCCGTAATTAACACTCAACAACAATGGCTCCCCATCGCCGCCAGGAAAGTAGTACTCGAAAGTACCGTTCGGAATGAAGTGACAGGCTATGTTTGAGCAGGTGGCAAACCGGAATGTCGCTGGAGGCGGGACATCCCAGTTACTGCTCTGCACATAAACAGGTGCCAGGGGATTGGGGTCGGTCGGCGTGGCTTGAATAAAGGCATCAGTCAAAGGATTCTTGAAGAATGAATCGGGGATGTAAAAAGAGTAGTTCAGGTCGTGGCAACCCTGGCAATTATTCATCACTGCCCCATGCTTGAGATGCATCAGATCCGGGCAAAGATTGTTACCGTCGGCGTCATAACAGAGATTGGTGGTGGAACCAAACACAACCTTATTGGCTTGTTGAGGAATTACATAGGTATCGATGGACGCATCATGGGGAACCCATTCCGTTCCGTTGAATATGTATTCCCGGTTTTCAGATGCATTGAAATCAAGCTGCCCGACCTTGGGGGAGGAAGCTGCGGCATTTGACGGGTTTTGCGCAGTGTTGCCAGTTGACATGCTCGGGTCACCGCAACCTGACATCAACAGAACAGCAGCCGCAAAAAGTACGGTGAGAACACCCATATAAACCCGTGCTCCATGGCTCATCTTTTTTGATTTCCGCCAATACTGGGATTTCATAACGTGGAATCTCCTTAAACGAGTTAACCCATTCAAATAAATTTATTATAAATTTTAAATATTTCGCAGACCGCCAACTAAGCCGGCAAATCTCCAAATGACTGACTTGCCAAAGGCAATATATTTATGCTGAAAAAAAGTCCAACTGGCGTCCGGTTTAATGAAAATGCTATTTATGCACAAATTATGCCTTTAAAATTGTTCCAAAGGACAAAGGTCTTACGGTAGATGTTGAGCTCGATTCTGACATGGCCATCCGCCATATAACCGAATAAGGCAAGCGTGATGACTCCGACTGCAGAACAAGTATTTATAAATTCACTAATTTAACCGCAGGTATATTTATCCGTCGAAAGCAACCGGGCAGGACAAGCCGAACCACCTGTTTGCGCCTGTAAAGCCGGCACCGACACGAGGGTGATTCGTCTATTTGCATGGATAATGAAACAAAGGAGGGTGTTGTGGAAAATAACTCGACAAAACAAGGCATTACCAATCATGCCATGCTCAACTGCCACACCATGATAATCCCATGATTTCAGATGGTTTCATTTTCAATCATCTGCTCGCCCAAACAAGCCGCACAGACGTAATTGCATACCGTATACAGCCTGACACCAATCTGTCAGAAATATCGTCACATTAATATATTAGTTTGTGTGAATTAAAAAACATGGCGACATAAAATACAATCATCTCGGGGCTGTTTGATTTACACGGCCGAACGTCATGTTTCCGGCAAAACCGCCACAACAATATATGTTATCATTACAGCAAGTTGTGGACAGCGCTAAGTGTAAGAAACTTCGACAGTTTTTGCTATTTTAATTAACCATAATCCAGGTTTCATGCCATTGCCACCATAAGTCCGAACCCATTCCCGCCCGAATTGCTCTTTACAAATGGCACAAATATCACTGGCACGATTATAGCATTTCGACACAACTGAAAAAGCCATAAGAACCGGTGCGTTGCAATTTGCCAACAAATACGGAATACCTCTCTTGGGCCATAAAAGGCAGCCCGTTGACACGTTCACCAAGGCATGTATGGCATTGCAACAAGAGTTAGGCACGACGCTGAAACAGAGGTGACAACTTTGAGCAGAAAGATTTACTTCCTTGTCCTGCTGTCCTGCATGGCACTCCCTACCCTATGCTTCGCAACCCCCCTGCTTACAACGCCTTCATTCGAGAACGTGGGACCTGGCCAGGCCACCCTGGTACTCCAATCCAGCGGCTCCGGCACCGGTTATTTCACCCTTCTGGCAGGAAACAATGCGACATGCGGCACAGGGGCCCAGGTTGCAGCAGGGCTGGACAGCAGCGGCACAGGGGCGCCATACCACGGGTCATTGCCTCTGGCTGCCACTACCACGGGCCGCTACACGGTCCGCAACCTGACACAGGGTACACCCTACACGGCCTGCTTCGCTGCCGACAGCCCCAGCGGCTCCAACCTGAGCCCAATCCCTGTTTCGGCCAACCTCACCACCGGAACACCCGCGACCCTGCTCACTCCATTTTGGGGAGCCGTTGGCAATGCCGGCTTCTCTGCTGACGTGGCCAGCTTTATCTCGCTGGCCTTTGCCCCCGATGGCACCCCCTATGTGGCCTATAGTGACTATGGCAACAGCGGCAAGGCGACAATGATGACGTTTGACGGCATGGGTTGGGGCATTGTGGGCAACGCGGGGTTTTCTGCCGGCAGGGCCATTAACATTTCTCTGGCCTTTGCACCGGACGGGACCCCGTATGTGGCGTATTGCGATCTGGGCAACAGCAACAAGGCAACGGTCATGAAGTACAACAACGGTGTATGGAGCGCGCTGGGAATCGCCGGATTTTCACCTGGCGCAGCCAATTTCACATCTCTGGCCTTTGCCCCGGACGGAGCCCCCTGCGTGGCATTTAAGGATGGTGCCAACAGCAACAAGGCCACAGTCATGAAGTTCGATGGCACGAACTGGAACATTGTGGGCAACGCCGGCTTCTCCGCCGGACAGGCCGACTACACATCTCTGGCCTTTGCCCCGGACGGGGCCCCCTGCGTGGCATATAAAGATGCAGCCAGCAGCAGCAAGGCCACAATGATGAAATTCGATGGCACGAATTGGGTCACTGTGGGCACCGCCGGCTTTTCCGCCGGCCAAGCCGACTACACCTCCCTGGACTTTGCCCCGGACGGAACCACATACGTGGTTTATGAGGATAGCTACAACAATAGCATGGCGACGGCAATGAAGTTTGACGGCTCAAACTGGGTCACCGTGGGCAGCGCCGGCTTCTCCGCCGGCCAGGCATATTTCACCTCCCTGGCTATTGCACCGGACAACACCCCCTACGTGGTGTACGAAGACAAAACGAACAATACCATGGCAACAGTAATGAGGTTCGACGGCTCAAACTGGGTCACCGTAGGCAGCGCCGGATTCTCCGCCGGCCAGGCTCTTTACACATCAATCGCCTTTGCCCCCGATGGGACCCCCTATGTTGCATACATGGACTATGGCAACGGCCAAAAAGCGACGGTCATGAATCTGGCAGCCGTGAAAGCCACCCCTGTCACAACAGTCATATCCAGTGCCAACCCTTCAACCTTTGGGCAGGCAATTACCCTCACCGCCACATTATCCCCGGAAAACGCCAGCGGCACGGTGACCTTCCTGGATGGCGCCAACAGCCTGGGAACATCCACCCTTGCCGGCGGCATTGCCACCTGCAACACCTCTGCCCTGGGTGCAGGCAACCACAGCATCACCGCGTTCTACAGAGGCGACAGCAACTACCACGCCTCAACTTCCTCATCCTTGGCCCAGACCGTGAATAAAGGCAACTCCGCCACAACGGTAAACCAGGATCTCAACGCCTCGATCCCGGGCCAATCCGTCACTTTCACGGCAAACGTAACAAGCGGGGCAACAGGGGTGGTGACCTTCACCGAAGGCGGTACGACACTCTGCCCCGAAGTTGCCTTGAACATCGGAATGGCATCCTGCAGCACCTCCTTCTTGAGCGTGGGCTCCCACACGATCACCGCTGCCTACAGCGGCGATGTCAACCATGCCAATTCCGGCGGATCGGTGGACCATAGCGTTAAAAGCGCGGCCACGATTACACTCGATGCCGCAACACTCAATACCAGTTACGACGGTACCGCCAAGACCGTTACCGCCACCACGAACCCAGGCGGCCTGGGCTACCTACTTACCTACAACGGCAACACCACTCCTCCGTCGGCCATCGGCAGCTATACCGTAAGCGCCCTGATTACCGACAACAACTACCTGGGCAACACTACCGGCATACTGGTTATCAGGGATCCGGCAATACCGGTCATCCAAACCTTCACCGCACTCCCCAGGGCAAATTATCTGATAGCGGACACAACCATAGTTGCCACTGATGACGTCGGGGTCACCGGCTATTGCGTCACCGAGTCAACCAACAGCACAGACTGCACCTGGAGTCCAAGCCCAACCGGCAGCTACACCTTCGCTACTGCCGGACTTAAGACCCTTTATGCCTTTGCCAGGGATGCCGCCGGCAATGTCTCGCCTTACTTTGTTACCACTCTCATAGTCAACAGCCCAATCCTTACAGTAGCTGTCGGGGGAACAGGGACCGGTACGGTCACCACCAGCCCTGCCGGTATTTCCTGTACAAACGGCGTCTGCACCGCCACCTTCACCGGCAAGGTCAACCTCTATGCCACTCCTTCCGTACTATCCAATTTCGTTGGCTGGGGAGAAGCCTGCAATGGATTGGTGGATGCATGCAGCGTGACCATGAATGGCCCCAAAACGGTTACCGCGACCTTCAACGCGGCAACACTTTTGCACATAGGCGGGACCACATACCCGACGCTTCAGGCGGCCTATGAGGCGGCCACCAGGGGCGCAGTGATCCAGATGCTCGACAATACGACCACCGGCACTCTGACAGCCGGCAAAAGCATTACGGTCACACTCAAGGGAGGGTATGACCCGAGCTATACGTCCATAACCGGAACCACCGCGCTGACAGGACCGATAAAGATTCAACAGGGCAAGATTGAGGCCGACAAGATTGTAATCAGGTAATGGCGCTCACCTCTGACCGCCATTTGAAGACCGCCTGGGTAGCGTTAATATCAAAAGGGAAGGATGATTAGCTTAATTTGAAGGACAAAAAGTGGATACATCACAGGTGGGTAATAAAGTCGGCAGGCAAAAAAATTGAGTACCCCTTGTGAAGTACTCAATTTCGATGACCTTCGGCTGCCTTCTTGAAGATCGTGTCCCCGCTGGCAGCTACAGCATAGGCGACCAACAGTGATTCATGGAAGTCGGGAAAAATGCCGATCGGATAGTTGGGACAAGCATTGAATTTTGTTCAACGGCTGAAAGGACAACGGTTCACAATAACCAAGGAACATTTACTGAGCACATAATCATTAATTCACCTGATTAGCACTATCTGCCGCTATTGTCATTCCGGCAAGCTTTAAGCCGGAATCCAGATGTTAAACTGATTGAAAAACATGGATCCCCGATAGAACCATTCGGGGATGGCACCTTATTGAGGGAGATCAGAACTAATCAGGTTAATTCATGACCCAAGTAAGTGCATCGTCAAAACTTCTGTGGACCGCATACTCATAAGGCATGTTTTTTATAGCCGCGAACGCAGTGTACATGCGGAACATCCCATATTCGTATTTATTGGGACAGGCAAATGCGGTCTTGCCGCCGTTTCTGTTCGTAAAATATTTATAAGACATGTCCGGAACACCTCTAAAATCGTCAGGAGTTACATTGTCCAGATTGCCGTTAGTATAGTCCCAAACCAGATGCCTTGTGACTTTTGGAAAGTACTGTTTTACCGCCGCGGAAATCTCGGCAAAGGTCGCTCCTCCGATTACACGAAGGATAACCACATCATTTTGAGTTTCGAATAAGATCATTGCCATTTTGATTTTACCTAAAAAGCTTCACGCGTAGTTCATTGACGCTAAAAGCACGATAATACGAGCAGTTAATATACATTAAGTAACTGAATTATAGAAGCTAAATATTTATCAAGACCTGTCCGGCTACAGTACTTATAGTTACGTAATTGCATTTTCCCAATACCCCTACCCTCTTCGTCCAGTCGGTACCCAGCCAATGTCGTACACATCAGATCCCAACTGAAAGCTGGGAAAAGGATATCGGCACACTCGATAGCATGCTCCAAAAGCACAAAACACTCAGAAAATACGCAGACAACACAAAAGGGGTTACGGAACATGCCGTAACCCCTTTATTTTATTGGTGCCCCAGTGACAAAGGAATTGTGAGCTGGGCGTAACTTTTAATATCGGCACAAACTCCCAAGAAAGTTTGCCATTTACTGAAACTCCTGAGCCATAAGGCCCCCGGCCACAAGCTTTCTAGTGCGCCAAGCCGATCTGTTTCATGAATGCAGCATTGTCCAGGTATAACTTCGCCTGTTTTGTATAAGGTGCCAAATGTGGCCCTGCGAGCGACCGCAGTACAATCATCTATCGGCCGGCAAAGCGTTGTGCCAGCTCAGCCACCCTCAGCCCCAGAAGCGCCGCTGTTTCATGATCATTGACAAGTGGTGCTTCATCAGGCCCTTGATCATTATTAGACTGGGCCATGGCCCCCATAAAGGAGCCAAGACGGTTAAGGTCATTGATACTGGCAGTGCTGGAATTGTTGCCGGGAAGCATGCCGAGACTGACCCAGATCATACCGTGCTGGGCGGCAAATATCGCCTGTTGCACCAGCGTATTCAGCTTGTCTCCACTTTGGCTGGCCGAATTGGTAAATCCGGCTGCGAGCTTGTCTTTCCACTTTTGCTCCATCCAGAACCCGGAGCTGGCTTCCATGAATTTTTTGAAATCTGCCGAAGCGCTGCCCATGTAGGTCGGGCAGCCAAAGATAATGGCATCGGCACTGTGAAGGTCATCCCAGCATTGGTCGATATCAGTTACAGATACCAGCTTCACCTCCGTGTCGCTGACCCTTTGTGCTCCGGCCTGTACCGACTTTGCCACCGCCTCGGTGTGTCCATACTTGCTATGGTAAACAACTGCGACTTTCGTCATGAGAAGTTCCTTTCTCCACTATTTGGGTTGGGCTTTGATCATTTCAATTTCGAGAGAGATGGTTATTTCGTCGCCAACAAGCACGCCTCCTGTTTCTAGTGCCTTGTTCCAGGTAAGACCAAAATCTTTGCGGTTTATTTTTGTACTGGCCGAGGTCCCGCGCCTGATGTTGCCCCAGGGGTCTTTGCTCTCCCCGGAGATCGGGGCCACGCTAAGCACTACCTCTTTGGTAATGCCGTGGATCGTCAAGTCTCCCGTAACCCTCAGAGCGCCCTTGCCGGCTTTAACCACTTTCTTTGAAACAAAGGTCATTGTCGGGTACTTGACCACATCCAGGAAATCTCCACTGCGAAGATGTTCGTCACGTTTTTGCACATTCGTGTTAATGGAGTTGGTATCGATGGTAACGTCAACCTTTGATCGGGTCACGTCTTTGTCGTTAAGCTCGACCACTCCGGAGAACTTCTCAAAGTCACCCTTTACGTTCGACACCATGAGGTGTTTAACCTTGAAACCAACATTCGAATGTTCCGGATCGATGTTCCAGGTTGTCGCCAGCGAAAGGGTCGGGAGCGCCAGGGTCAGGCATAGCGCAATGATTTTGATAAGATGTTTCATGTTTATTATTCCTCTCTTTTTTTTGTATGGTCATTTATTTACGACCACCATGCCAGCCGCCACTAGTAATAAAGTATTACAAAGTGGATAAATAAGATCTTGTTAAATAGACTTATAGCCCATATTCAACTGCGAGTGGTAATAATCACAAGACAAAGGCTGGTAATTTTATGCAGTGGTGATAATTGGTTTGAATTCGGAAGGCGTTTTTCCGGTGAGTTTTTTGAATACTTTTGTGAAATAGGAGTGTTCTTCAAACCCGAGCTCAAAGGCAATTTCCTTGATCGTCAGGTCCGAAAAGAGGATGAGCCTTTTGGCTTCAGCTATCAGTCGATCATCGATTATATCCGAAACATATTTGCCAGTGTAAAGCTTGACAACATCTCCCAGCTTACGTGGTGAAAGCCCTAACTGGTTCGCATAGAAGCGGACGGAATGCTCGGTTTTGAACTTCTGCTCAATCAGTGTATTGAGACTGTTCCATATACAAAGGGTACGTGTAAAGTCATGTGGCACCATATTGGAGTGGAGCAGACGCACTTCTTCCAGTTTTGCGATAAAAGCAGCAAGCAGGTACCTGAGAGCCTGAAGATGATAGTGGTCCACAACCTTGCTTTCGGCAGCGATCAGAGACAGGTATGTTTCCACGACAACGGCCTGATCATCGTTCAGAGGCAAGGCGGTATGTCCGGTAAACTGTGAGAACAGCAGATGTGATTGATTCGGAAGGAACTCTTCCTTGAACCTGATGACACTGCCGAGGCAGTCTGGAGTTGGGGTAAAGCGGTGAATGCGGCCTTTTGGAACTATAAGCAAGGTCTGCGAAGGATATTGGATGATATCACCATCAAGAAGATGTTCCGCTGACCCTTGCCGCAACCAGATAATTTCCTGATAAGAATGTCGGTGAGGCAACTGGGTGCTCAGGCTTAAATCCGAAGCCAGGTTCTGATCCAATTCAAAAAACAGGAACTGGTCGGGTATCTCCGCAAAATTACTGGCCGCTTGCTGAATAGACTTGGCATTTGCACGAAACATACGATACTTGTAACAAAGGTATCTAAAAAAGTGAAGCGTTGAAAAGGCACGCCTCAGTAGCCCATAAACGTTCGACCTCTGACAAATGCCGTACAGGATGACTTCGGAGCAGCGGCTTATATTTATGCCGAGATGCGGGGACGAGGGCACCGCAACCCCTTGACACTGCGTAGTTTCAGGCATAACTTGGGCACCACTAATCGTGACGGAGGTCATGAGCCATGAACTTCATCCTTGCCCTGGACCAGGGCACCACCAGTTCCCGCGCCCTGGTATTCGACCATGACGGTAACATCCGCGGCGTGGCCCAGAAGGAATTCCGCCAGATATTCCCCCAACCGGGCCTTGTGGAGCACGATGCTGAAGAGATCTGGGCCTCCCAGCTCGGCGTGGCAGTGGAGGCCATTGCCAGGGCCGGGGTGACCGCCGCCGACATCGCAGCCATCGGCATCACCAACCAGCGGGAAACGACCATTGTCTGGGACCGGGCAACAGGCAAGCCGATCCACAACGCCATTGTCTGGCAGGACCGGCGCACTGCCGGGGAGTGCGACCGCCTCAAGGCAGAAGGGCTTGAGCCGCTTTTTCGCGCCCGGACCGGACTCGTGCTGGACGCCTATTTCTCCGGCACCAAGCTGGCCTGGCTCCTGGACCATGTCCCCGGTGCCCGGAAACGGGCCCAGGCCGGTGAACTGGCCTTTGGCACCGTGGACTCCTGGCTCGTCTGGAACCTGACCCATGGGGAGCGGCACCTGACCGATGCCAGCAACGCCTCCCGCACCCTGCTGTTTAATATCCACGATGGCAAGTGGGACCCGGAACTGCTGGAGTTGCTCCGCATCCCGCCCGAGGTCCTGCCTGAAGTCGTCCCCTCCAGTGCGGTCTACGGCAAGACCGCGGCCCGGCTCCTGGCGGCCCGGGTGCCGATTGCCGGCATCGCCGGGGACCAGCAGGCAGCGCTCTTCGGCCAGCTCTGCGACCGGCCCGGCATGGTCAAGAACACCTATGGCACCGGCTGCTTCATGCTCATGCATACGGGCGACCGGCCCGTGGCATCGGCCCAAAACCTCATCGGCACCGTGGCGAGCCAAATCAATGGCCACACCGAGTATGCCCTGGAAGGGAGCGTGTTCGTGGCCGGCGCGGCAGTGCAATGGCTGCGGGACGGGCTCGGCATCATCCGCACCTCGGCAGAGGTGGAGGCCCTGGCCGCCACGGTCCCGGACAACGGCGGCGTCTACCTGGTCCCGGCCTTTACCGGCCTGGGCGCACCCCACTGGGACCCCTATGCCCGCGGCGCCATGCTCGGCCTGACCCGCGGTTCCACTGCCGGACACATTGCCCGGGCCACCCTGGAGAGCATCGCCTTCCAGACGGCAGACCTCCTGCAAGCCATGGAGCAGGACTCCGGCACCCCCCTGGCCGAACTGCGGGTGGATGGCGGCGCCACTGCCAACGCAATGCTCATGCAGTTCCAGGCCGATCTCCTGGGATGCGCGGTTGTGCGGCCCATGGTGCGCGAGACCACGGCGCTGGGGGTGGCCTACCTGGCCGGCCTGGCCACGGGCTACTGGGTCGACCGCGCCGAGATCGGACGGCTCTGGCAGGCGGAACGCACCTTTATCCCGGCAATGGAGCGCGCCAGGGTGGATGAGCTGCGGGGCCGCTGGAACAGGGCCCTGGAGCGGGCCAAGGGGTGGGAGCAGCCATGAGGCGCGAAGAAATGTTGAAGCAACTGGAAGAAGATCAGGTTTGGGACATGATCGTGATCGGCGGTGGCGCCACCGGCCTGGGCACGGCTGTGGAGGCAGCCAGCCGGGGCTATCACACCCTCCTCCTGGAGCAGCACGACTTTGCCAAGGGGACCTCCAGCCGGAGCACCAAGCTCATCCACGGCGGGGTGCGCTACCTGCAGCAGGGCAACCTGTCCCTGGTGCTGGAAGCCCTGCGGGAACGGGGTCTCCTGATCCGCAACGCCCCCCACCTGGTCCACAACCTCTCCTTTGTGGTGCCCATTTACGACTGGTGGGAAGGCCCCTTCTACGGGGTCGGCCTCAAACTGTACGACGTCCTGGCAGGCAAGCTGGGCCTCGGCCCGTCCCGCCTGCTCACCGTGGCAGAGACCCTGCAGCACATCCCGACCGTGGAGCAAAGCGGCCTGCGCGGCGGGGTGATCTACCACGACGGCCAGTTCGACGACGCGCGCCTGGCAATCACCCTGGCCCAGACCCTGGCCGACCTGGGCGGGGCGGCGCTCAACTACCTGCAGGTGACCGCTATCCTGTCGGAGAACGGCCTGGTTGCCGGTGTCGTGGCCCAGGACCGGGAAAGCGGCCAAGAATTCCGGATCAGGGGAAAAGCCGTGGTCAACGCCAGCGGCCCCTTCATCGACGCGGTGCGGCGGATGATCGAACCGGACGCCAAGGCGCTCATCACCCCGAGCCAGGGGGTGCATCTCGTGCTGGACGGCTCGTACCTCCCGGGCGACAGCGGCATCATGGTCCCCCACACCGACGATGGCCGGGTGCTGTTCGCCCTTCCCTGGCATGGCCGGACCATTGTCGGCACCACCGACACCCCCATTGCCACGGCCACCCTGGAGCCGCGCCCCCTGCCGGAAGAGATCGCGTTCCTGCTGACCCATGCCTCCCGCTACCTCACCCGCCACCCCACTCCGTCCGACGTCCTGAGCGTCTTTGCCGGCATCCGGCCCCTGGTCCGCTCCGGCACCGGGGCTGACACCGCCTCCCTGTCCCGGGACCATACCCTGCTGGTGGACAGCAGCGGCCTGGTCACCATTGCCGGCGGCAAATGGACCACCTACCGCAAGATGGGTGAGGATACGGTTACCGCAGCGGCCCAGGTGGCCGGCCTGGACGACCGCCCGTCCGTCACCGCCAGCCTCCATGTCCACGGCTGGCAGGCAGGTGGCAACCCCAACGATCCCCGACAGGTCTACGGCAGTGATGCCAAGGCCTTGCAGTTGCTCCTGGCAGAAGACCCTGCAAGGGCCGAACCGCTGCACCCGGCTTTCCCCTACTGCCAGGGCGAGGTTGTCTGGGCAGTGCGCAACGAATGGGCCAGGACCGTGGAGGATGTGCTGGCCCGCCGCACCAGGGCGCTCCTCCTGGATGCCCGCGCCAGCATGGCGGTTGCGCCTGTGGTGGCGGAGTTGATGGCAGGCGAACTGGGGAAAGACAAGGCCTGGCAGGAGGCCCAGGTTGCCGCGTTTTGCGAGCTTGCCCAGGGGTATTTGCTGGGGTGAAGCCCTGCCCTGTCGCACCGTCAGGCGGTTTCAGAGCATCATCCGGAAACGGTATCAGGCGCCCATCATTACGTCGCGAGAACGGAAGCAATGTAACGTTTCTTTACACTGCCGCAAACCCGCCTGCAGCAAGGGTTTGCGGGCAACATTAAAAATTGTGTAAAGAAACTTTACGTTTATATTAATCCTGTTATATCAGTCGGTTGCAGAACTTTTTCACAAAAGTGTAAAGATCCTTTACATTCCCGCCTCCCCCAAAACAACCCAAAATCCGCTCATTAACCGCCACCCAGTCTGTCGTACCCGGCAAACGCCCATTACATGGGCTTCTGTTAATTCTGGCACGAATGTTGGATTAGGGAGGTGTTTGTTTGGGGTACCGGAATGCAGGTGAGAGAGACTATCGCGATATTCCCTCGCGGTATGTAGGTATCCTTGTTGAGATGCCTGAATATCCTATATGGGATACTTCTGCCCATCTTATACAAGATGCCAAAAGCATATTATATAGGATGTTATTTCTCATATAGGATGCTTTTCTAACTGGTCAATAGGTAGTTGGTCGTCAAAAACACAGGAGAGTAGGTATGCCATTACCCGGAAAAATCTTTATATCTCATGCAAGCTCTGACAAGTCGTTTGTGGATAAGCTCGTCGGTGATCTTACTTCCAAGTCAATTCCAGTTTGGTACGATAAATTCGATCTGAGGATTGGAGACAGTGTTCCCGGCAGCATAAACGACGGGATTTCTGAGTCAAGGTATTTTGGTATTGTGCTCTCTCAAGCGGCTGTCGCATCTAAATGGGTGCGTGAAGAACTCAATGCTGCACTGATGAAGCAAGTCGCAGATGGCGGCACCTTTATAGTTCCAATGCTAGTAGAAGATTGTAATATTCCTCCGTTACTTGCACACCGAAGATACGCCGACTTCAGGGGGAATTATCAATCGGCTCTGGATGAATTATTAGCTGTATGGGAACAGGATTCGATTGCATGTATTGGGGCTGGCAAGGAGTCAGTACATCCGTGGCCAGATTTGGAAATGCCCGATATTGAGTACGTCTATCTCCATTCAACGAGGTTCGACAAATTCTTCCGAATGAGTTGCTCCTTGGATTGGACGGCTAATCGTGCAATCGATTATCTCGTAAACACGTTAAAACTTCCCTGGAACGTTGAAGTCCAGAGTGTTGGAATGAAATGGTCATTTAGCTACGGTTTACTCTACGAAGACGAGTCGATTTCATTAAATACAACATTACGAGAGGCTAGGGTTGAAAATGGAGCGACTCTCAAAATACGAATTAATGGAACTTACGAAGATCTTTATGAAAAAGAGCTTAAGGAGGCGTTTGGTTCAGATAAGCTTTACATGATGACAATGGACATTATCAAGCGCCACGAGTGGCTTAAGCAGCAAGTTGCTGCTCGCAAGCTTTTAACAAAGAATCGCTTGAAGGAAATCGCAGATGGTTGCTTCTCGCACGTATAGAAAGTAGCGGCTAAGTGGGAAATAGATGCGGTGGCAATTCTTGAAAGTGGAATATTTGAAAAAGAGATTCCCAACCACGCCGTTGGGCACTTCGAGAAGGTGATTAAAGATGAAGATAGATTTTTCAAAATTTTCTGTTAACGATTGTGCTGCATGGTGGGGAGCAACTGTTGCGACGCTTGCATTTGTTTGGAATGTAATCATAGCCATCAGAACAGGGGCACGCGTAAGAGTAAGGGCAGTTCCGAACATGATGGTGATTCCGCCAATAACAGAAGATGAAGACAAAACGTATATCTCCGTCACCGCGGTAAATCATGGGACCTCACCTACAACAATTACACACTTTTGTGGTTTCTACTCAACATCACTCTGGAATCTGATTAGAGGCAGGAAACAACCTTTCATTGTCAACGCACATCCGGTTCTCGGAAAGCAAACTCCACATGTTCTTGCTCCAGGAGAAGAATGGAGCAATATGGCAGACCAGAAAGGTCTTCAAGAAAAGAGCAAAGGTGGATATCTGTACTTAGGCATTATACACAATCAAAGGAAGCGTCCCATTTATAAACGGGTCAAGTTTGAGAAAGATGAATTATGAATTAATTCGATAGAAGGCCCAACAGCGGCGCGGACGCTGACGCGGCAAAACCCTGCCGCGCAGGTCACGCCGCGACACGTTGAGCGCGAGAAGAAACCAAAAAGGGAAGAACATGAGTTGTGATAAATGCCAGAATATTTCTGAAGTTTCAGAAGATCAGTTGCACGTCGTCCGTATTTGTGAATGTGGGCGTGAGTTAAAAATATTAGAGCCCGGAGAAAATGGTATAGGCATCCAAATTAGGGCCGGTGACCGTTTTGTAATGCCATCAGGCTGGTTAACGTTCTCCTTCAATCCACTGAAATCTAGAGGACAACTAACCAGGACCGGAATCGACATGTTCGCGAATATGATCTTTGTGGAAGACATGGACAAATACAAAGAAAATATTTCAGACCATCTTGCAGATCTCGAAACTAGATATGATCATATCCTTAAAAAATCTGATTTGCTTGCTGGACTCGATATTGAAAACCCAGAACATGCAGAAAAGGCGTTTAGCATTTTGATGGCAAATCAGAACACTGTGGAGTGGTGGGCTAATTTGACAGGCATGCTGGCCCAGATGTCTAGAGAAGCAATCCAATGTTGTGATGTCAACAAAGCTGTGTGGGCAGCAATGTTCTCAGAACGTGCACGGGCAATGCTTGTTTTTAAGGAGCAGTTGGAAGAGGTGGTCTGGATGGGAGGTTCCGCAAAACGATTAATAGATCTACTCCAAACGTGGGACTGCAATACAGAAAACTCAAACGAAGCTTTTTGGCAGATAACTTTGAATCAAAACACCTACGCCTTATCGCAGATATTCGCAGTACCTCTCCTATTCATCAAAGATGCTGCTTATGTTGGAGGCATGAATATAGATCGTCAAGACTCCAAATTCGTTGATTACCTCTTTCAGATCGAATCATCTAAGGAATCGGTGCTAATTGAAATCAAAACCCCCACAACCAAATTATTAGGACCAAAATACAGGGGCACCTACCGCCTTTCTAACGAGTTCTCCGGGGCCTTGATGCAGACTCTTGATTACAGAGCCAGCATTATTCAAAACATTTCAAATATCACCAATGGCACAGGCCACACCATAACTGCTTTTAACCCCAAATGCGCTCTTATACTCGGGAATGGAGCTAAGGAATTGGACACAAAAGAGAAACGTGCAGCTTTCGAAAATTTTAGAGCCAATTGTTCTAATGTCGAAATAGTTACATTCGATGAGTTGTTTAAAAAGCTAGAAACGATGGCAAGTCTTTTCAGTCTATCAAGATCGAAATCTAGGCCGAAAAGTGACTGAATTTGTTATCACAGAATAATATGCCCAACAAGGCCGGTTGACGCCGACCACCCGAAGAAGCCGGTCGGGCGGGTCACCGCCCAAGCCGTCTAGACAGAAAAAGAATGATGAAATCAGATTTAAAACAAGATCAGCCGAAGCCAACCAAAACGAGTGTAGTGCTCGGATGTAAGGTTGCGGGCGTGCATTTGCTGGCTTTTCTGATTTCAGTCATCTGGGCAGGGAAAGGAGAAGGATGGAGTGGAGTCTATATCTGGCCGTTATGGGCTTTGATTGACATTCCATGGTCATTTCTCTATGTCGTCCTTCTCAAGCAAGATATCAGAGAGTGGACAAAGCTAATATCTGCTCAATCAGACTTTCTACCTTATGTGCTTTATCCACCTTATTTAATCCATGGCATCATAGGCACGATCTGGTGGGGGATCGCCCCAGGAATATACCTGAAGTATCGACGACATAAATCGAAGGGAAATAAATAGGGACACTTCCCGTATTACGACTCAGAAAGTCGCGTTTCAATGTCCATATGTCCGTGCAGTACACGGACAATCTCGATCGAATCGGCAAGAGTTTGACGGTAAAAAATCGCATGGCCGCCAGCATTCAATTTCCGGTAGCCAATTCGAATATCACTGCAATCCTTCCCTTTGAGAGGATTGGCAGCCAACTGCTGAAACGAAACGTCCAGCATTTGTAGATACAAGTCGCGCTGCTCACGCCCCCAACTGTTTTGTGTGAACTTGGCGATCTCTTTCAAATCTGCCTTTGCCATGTTTGTGAGGGCAAAAGCGGGCATCAGTTAAAACTTTCACCGTCAAGTTCAGAAAGCAGGCTCTTGAGCGAATAATCAGCAGTGCCGCTTTCTTCGCCCTCAATAAGCGCACGGCGTAGAAGGGATAGCTTGGTTTCTCGCTCTTCCAAAAGTCGCAAACCGGCACGGATTGTCTCGCTTGCCGAACCAAAGCGGCCTTGGACAACCTGCTGAGAAATGAAATTTTCGTAGTGTTTGCCAAGGGTAACACTGGTATTTTTTGGCATAAGATTACCTCCATCAATGCCGTTATGACATCACCCTATAATATTTATTGGTATCGGTCAAGGCCCAGACTTATTCCCAATCGGAGGGAATTCCGGGGACATCCATGACAAGTTTTGTCAAGAGGAATGCAGTCTAAGTCAACCATTTGGAATGTTTTGCAAAACCAGAAGCCAGCTAGCTGATGTTTGAGCGGTTCTGGAATATAACTGTTTCCAATCAATCAGAATGATGATAAAAAATTCCAATGAAACCAGTGGACCAAATCGCTGCGATCCTGAGCCGGCACCAGCCGAACCGCTGACAACCATCAAACAAACAAGGAGAAGTATGATGAAGCTGAGAGGAAATGTACTGTTGGTTATCCTGATGTTATTTTTTGCCCTTTCTGCTCATGCCGCCGATTCGACCCCTGTGCAGCTGTCCCTTGTAAACCCGGTCCAACTTTTCCCCGAGGACACGACGGTTAATGGCTTGCGAATCAACTTGCTCTACGGCGTTAACAAAGAGGTGAATGGGGTGGATATCGGCCCGATCAACAGGACGACCGGCACGACCAGAGGGGTGCAACTGGGCGCATTTCCCTACGGCGGAATCAACGTGACCGGAAACCTCCGCGGTGTGCAATTCGGCGGTTTTTTCGGCGGCGTGAATATTGCCACCGGGGATGTGACCGGGGTTCAGTTAGCCGGTATCCTTGGCGGCATAAACGCTGCCGGGAATCTGCACGGCGCCCAAATTTCCGGGGCGTTCATAGGGATCAATCTGGCAAAGGATGTGAAGGGGCTCCAGCTGACAACCATGTACAACCAGGCGGACGCAATGGAAGGGTTGCAACTGGGGCTGGTGAATGTGTGCAAACGGATGAAGGGTGTGCAGATCGGGCTCGTTAACGTCATAAAGGAAAATTCCGTGCCTTTTATACCCATCGTCAACGCCAGCTTCTAGCCGGCCAGACTCAAACGCCATGCGCGCTGCCAATTGCTCCTTGAGTCCGGCTGTTCACGCCACCAACGGTTTTGGGGCGGGCTTGGCGAAACGCTGCTTGTTATTTTGCCAACTGTTTCAATAGTAAAATAACAAGCAGCGTGCCGCTTAATCTCGCAGCAAAACCTCACATCTGTCAAATATGAAAACAACACCGGGGGAATTCCAGGGGTAATACCGATTATGCAAAAGAACTGGGAAGTTCGGAGATTTCAAGGAATTTATTTCAATAATGATCGCGACACTGGGCAATCAAGAGGGGATCACCTTCGACTGCATACACCAAACGGTGGCAGCTGTCTATTCTGCGGGACCAGAAACCAGCCAGGTGATGTTTGAGCGGTTCCGGCTTACCGATACCGGAAAAAGGTTCTCGCTGTATGTCCCGAATAAGTTGATTGATGCGCTTGAGCATCGCCTTGTCGGTTATCTGCCAGTAAAGGTAGTCTTCCCATGCCGCGGTTGAGAATTTGATCATTCCGTCAAATCTCTAACCTGCCCACCTCCTGCCCGCAATTCCTCGACTGATTCAAGCAACCGCTTGGCCCCCTGGGGATTCCTGAGCAGATATGCTGTTTCTTCAAATGCGTGATAATCGTCAAGGGAAAGGATGACAACCGGTTTGCCACGCTGGCTGGTCACTACCACAGGATTGTGGTCTTCGTTAACCGAGCGCATGACATCTGCCAAGTGCTGTCGCGTATAGGTATAGGTCAGAGCATTCATAGATATCGTCTCCCTGGTGAGTATGTACATAACATAGTACATACTGGCCCAAAAATCAAACAAATTGACTGCCGGGAACACAACTGTGTCAGGCTTGACATTCGGATATTTTGAAAAAAGTGGTCACCGCAGGAAGCGCACCCATGGCACACCCGCTGTTTCTCTCAAACCGGGACATGCCGGGAGAATCTACTCCTCCACTATCTGCAGCACCATGTCGCCGTACGCATCGGGTACGGTTTCCTTGATCCTCAGCAATTGATACCATTTGATAAAGGCGGAGATGAATACCACGGCCATGAGAACCATGAGCACAACCGACATCAACGCCAGGAGCACCAGCCCCTTGGGAAGATAGTTGCCGGTAATGTTCAGGTAGCCGGCAATCATCGTGACCGGAATCATGAACAGGCCGGGGATGGCCGTCACCCATGCATACCGGGCCTTGCCGAGCCGGATCAGCATTGTGGTGCCTATGATCAGGCCGCTCGTGGCCAACAGTTGATTGCTCATGCCGAACAGCGGCCATATGGTGGTGATGTCACCGGTGTACACAAGATAGCCCCAGGAAAAGGTAAAAAGAAAGCTGGAAAGGGCGATTCCCGGCTTCCAGTTGTGTTTGCCCAATTGGGGCACAATCTTGCCGAGCATCTCCTGCAGCATGTAACGTCCCACCCGGGTGCCGGTGTCCACGGCGGTAAGGATGAATACCGCCTCGAACATGATGGCAAAGTGGTACCAATAAGCCATCATCCCCTCCATGAAAGGGACGGAAGAGAATATGTAGGCCATGCCCACGGCCAGGGAAACGGCGCCACCCGGACGCCCCTGCACCTGTTCGCCCACCTCCCTGGCCAGGTCGGGGAGATGCACCGGCACCATGCCGAGAGCCTGGAATGCCTGGGGGGCGGTGTTGATGGCAAAGTAATCGGCCGGCACCAGCACGCAGGCGGCTATCAAAGCCATGATCCCCACGAACCCTTCAGTCAGCATGGCACCATAGCCGACAAAGAGGATTTCGCGCTCGTTGCCAATCATCTTCGGGGTGGTGCCGGTCCCGATTATCGCATGGAAACCGGACAGGGCACCGCAGGCGATGGTTATGAAGATGTAGGGGAAAACAGCGCCCGGAATGATGGGCCCGCCACCGGCGGAGTACTTGGTTACCGCCTCCATGGCGAGGGGCGGATGGACCACGACTATCCCCAGGGCCAACATGACGATGGTGCCGATCTTCAGATAGGTGGAAAGATAGTCCCGGGGACAGAGCATGAGCCAGACCGGCAGGACCGAGGCAAAGAATCCGTAGGCCGGGATGAACAGGGCGATCTGTTTCTTGCTGAAGGTGAACAGGGTGGACAGAGACGGATTGGCCGCAATATACGGGCCGCTCCAGATGCAGAGGAAGAGCAGCACAACGCCGATGATGCTGGCCCCCTTCACATCGTCGGGACGTATTTTGTGCATGTAGAGCCCCATGATAAATGCGATGGGCAGGGTACAGACCACGGTATAAGTCCCCCAGGGGCTGGCAAACATGGAATTGACCACGGCAATGGAGAGTCCGGCCAGGGTCAGAATCAGGATGAAGAGGATGGCAAAGGATGCAACCGTGCCGGTCACCTTGCCGATTTCATACTCTGCGATACTGGCCAGGCTTTTCCCTTTGTGCCTGACGGAGGCGAACAGCACGATCGTGTCATGGACCGCGCCGCCCAGCACGCAGCCGATAATGATCCAGAGGGCGCCGGGGAGATAGCCGAACTGGGCCGCCAGCACAGGCCCCAGAAGGGGCCCGGCCGCGGCGATTGCGGCAAAATGGTGGCCAAAAAGGACAAACTTGTTGGTTTTCACATAGTCGATGCCGTCAGCCATCCTGACCGCCGGCGTCTCGCGATCTTCTTGGACGCACAGCACCTTTCGGGCGATGAACAGCCCGTAATACCGATAGGCCAGGGCAAAAACACAAAGAGCCACAAAAACCAGAGTCAAAGCGTTCATATATGACCTTCCTGCTGTTCTGAAATTCTTGACATGGTGTCAAGACCTGCTCGTCGGAGTTTGGTTACGGAGAACAAGCCGCTGGTTCATGGATTGTCGGCAAAACGAAAAACGCCGATCGGTCCGGTCAATGATCGGATCAGTCGGCGTAGATGTGCAAAAACGGCCAGGTATCATTTCAGTAACCCCTCTACCCCGTCTAGGGTGGTGGCTTTGCGACACACGGTTGCCCGTGCTGTGCCTTTTCGATGATGGTGTCTTTAATATACTATTTAATGAAAATGTCAGCCACTTAAAAATAAAAACGTTTTACAAAGCAGAGCCCTGATGACGCCATCGCCCGGCGCCAGCGTATCCGGATTATTACAACTCAGGGGCGCCGGAGGGGACGAGGCAGACAAAAATCAGCGTCTCACTCCCGGTGTTCCGTATCTGATGTTCTTCATTGCCGGGGACCAGGACAACATCGCCGGTTTTGAAGCTGCTCCATTCCTGATTGCCGAATACCTCACCAACGCCGCTGTGCACAAAGATTTCGTGTTCCCAGGCATGGGCATGCCTGGGAGTATGGCCACCTGGCCCCAACTCGAAAACGCGCATGCAAAAATTTCCGGCGCCGTGGGCTTTGCCGATGACCACCCGTGCGGTAATGCCACTGGCGATGTCATTGTTGATTGCTACGGAATCTGCTTCCTGGTAGTGCATTTTATGCATCGTGATTTTTCCTTCCTACAGCATCGGGAATAGTGGCGGCCGACTGCGCCGTTATCTCCTCAGGGTGGCACTTTAACCACACAAGAGCTTCTTCAAGACTTCGGATAATTACATCACCCTGTTTTTCACAAATGATCTCTGTCATGAACGATGACCTTTTACCTAATGATCATCCAGGCAGCGACGTTATAACACAATGATTTTGTTTTTTAAACAGGTCTTAGCGCCTGCGACGGGGTAGATAATTCCCATCCGGAACGAAGATTTTTGTTCTGGCAAGGATATCTAGTTTCCATCCGGAAACTCCGGATGAGAAACTGTAGGTTTCCGATTCGGAGAGCGGGGATTTTTTCTTCTGGCAAGGAAATCAAGGGATTGCGCGGAGGCGTACATCGGTACGCCGCACAAGCAAGGCCGAAGATTGACGCCGCCAGGGGGAAAAAGCACCCTTTCCGGACGGGAACTATCTAGGGATTGAACTGGGGTGTACATCAGTACGCCGCACAATTCCGCTTGCGAAATTGGACCGCCAAGTCACCCCACAGGGTGCAGCCACGGGCCGGATCACAAGCAAGACCGGTTATCCAGGAGTGTCGCAAAACTTTACACACAACAAACCCGTTGTCACAAAAAGTTATAAATACAGCAAATTACAGTTTGGCACTATAACTGCATTCACATTTCCGCATAGGTTAAATGTAATATATTATTGCTTGCCAATATATTGAAAAATATCGCAAAAGGAGCATTCAATGAAGATCAGAAATTTATTAATCATCGTTTCAATCGTGTCGCTCACCTTGGCAGGAATTTCAAAGCTTGGTTTTGCCACAACCATAACCACCAAATATTCCACAGGCCTGTATGGGTACGAAAATGGCTATATCAAGCCAAGTCCTGCCGGCGACAAGTATGCAGCGGTCGGTATTGGTGGTGACCTCTTTACCACCTCTGACAAATCATATGATTTTTCATCGACCGGATCTTTTGCTACCTGGTGTGTCGATATATACCACTGGATGTCAACCAACCAGGTATCATATAACGTTGGCAGCGCCAATGACTTAGCATCTGTTTTCGGAGCCACCGGAACCGATCGGGTAAACACCTTGCTGCAACTGGCCAACAAGGATTATTCGCTGGTAAAGGATACTGACACATCAGCAGCATTCCAACTGGCCGTGTGGTCGATCATGTTTGGCACGCCGGATTCTTCAGGAATTTATACTGTAAACAGCAGCACCTTTGCAGCCACCGTTACCACCTCAGGTTCTCATGCCATTGCAACAGCAAACGATTGGTTGAAAGATATCAATACCGATCCCATTACCGGGAACTACAAGTTGACGTATTTGTCGGACGGTGATTGCAATTACACTCAGGATATGGTTGTGTTTACATCTGCACCGGTTCCCGAGCCTTCTACATTCATCCTTTTGGGTGCCGGGCTTGCCGGTGTAGCCCTTCTGAGGAGAAGGAATAGAAAAGCATAAATCTTCCGACCATTCATTCTAGTAATGAGCAAAGGCCTCCAGGAATGGGGGCCTTTTTTTGCGGTAAGTGCGCGGACCGACGTCGAATACCTTTACACTCTGGCGCCAAACTACCCGGCACATGGTACTGCAAAGAGAAAGTTATTGGCAAATTGCCAGCTTTAGTTTCAACATGATTGCGCATTCCAATTTGGAGCCCTGACGAAGAAAGGCCACTTTTCCCGAGAAAAGTGGCCTTTTTGATATTTGGCGTCCCCTGAATGCGGCAATTTTTCAATGATCCACCGGTTTTTAATAGTCCAAAGCCTTTAAACGATACCCGACTCCTGGCTCGGTTGTAATGTACTGTGGACGAGAGGCATCCACTTCTATTTTCCGACGCAAATTGCTTATATTGACCCGAAGTACATGGGGCTGTTCAACATATCCGACCCCCCAGATTTGTTTAAGGATTTGACTGTGGGATATAACTTTCCCGGCATGTGTGACCAGCAAGCGCAACAGATCGTATTCGGTCGGGGTAAGTTGAATCTCTTCCCCCCTAACGGTTACTATTCTTCTGGAAAGATCGACCTCAAGTTCATCTACTTTATAGATCGGCTCAGACACTAGTTGCACAGATCGTCGCAATGCACCTCTGATTCGCGCTTTTAACTCGGCCACACCGAATGGCTTGCTCAGATAATCATCGGCCCCGGCATCTATAGCCTTTACTTTATCGCTCTCACGATCCCTTATCGAAAGGACTATGATTGGGACTTGCGACCACTCTCGTATCCTTTTGATTACTTCAACCCCATCCATGTCGGGCAAACCCAGGTCGAGCAGAATCAAGTCCGGGTGCGCTGCCACGGCCGCTGCCAAGGCAGCATGACCGTTTTCTGCCTGATGCAACGAAAACTCGCCTGTATCCAACGTGGTATGCAAAAACCGCTGAATCGATACTTCATCATCAACAATGAGAATTCGTGGAAGGTTATCGTCGCTTGACATTCTGCGCCTCTTTCTGAGGTAATTGCACTTTCAGAAGCAATCCACCGCCGATTCGGTTCTCGGCAATAATTTTACCACCATGCGCCTCTACAATACCCCTGCAAATCGAAAGTCCCAATCCCGTACCACTCACTCCCTCCGGAACGGAAATTCGGTGGAATTTATCAAAGATGCGAGTTAAATCCTGAACTGGAATGCCTGGGCCCCGGTCAGCAACTTCAATGGTTAATTGCCTGTCATCTGAGTAGGCTGCTATGTCGATAGTACTTTCAGCTGGAGAATATTTCAAAGCATTGTCAATCAGGTTGACCAATACCTGGGTCATCAGCACGAGATCCATTCTGGCCAGTAAAATGCCGGGCGGAAGCTGTACGTTTACAACCCTTGTGCCGAGACGCTGCCCAACTGCGGCCAGAGCGCATCCGACAAGATCCTGCACGTCGCACAGTTCCAGCTTCAACCTCATCTCTCCTGCCTCCAGCCTGGTCATGTCAAGCAGGTTACCGACGAAACGGTTCAATCGCCCGGCCTCTTCCCAAGCAGTATCAACCAAGTCCTGTTTGTCCTTATCATCAAGTTGATACCCATTATCTCTAATCTCCCCCAATACTCCCGTAATCGTTACCAGTGGCGTACGAAGATCATGGGATACAGAATTTAGCAGAGCCTGCTCCAGGTTTTCCCTGGCTTGGAGAATCTGGGCATCTTCTGCCTGCTGAGACAGCCGAACACGTTCAAGAGACAGGGCTGACTGGGTGCAGAATGATTCAAGCAGATGGCGCATTTTTTCATAACGGATGTTTGGATCTGATCTGAAGCTGATTCCAAGAACACCCAGAGGAGTCCCTAGTAACTGAATGGGCATGAAGAGCATTTTTGACGAGTGGAAAGCCGAAGTCCCCCCCCCGGCTGGCCGCATACTCTTGAAGGACCATTGGGCAATTTTTTCAGCTTCACCATCATCGTTCCAGTCTTTGCTGGAATCGGCAATAACAAGTTCCCCTTCGTCAGCTAAAAACAGCACGGCACTTGCTTCCAAACTGATTTCCACGTTCTTCACAATCGAAAAGACCACAGACTGTATATCCGCTGCAACGGCCAAGTCCTTGCTCAAACGATAAAGGCTTGCGGTCTCGGCTTCGCGTTCCTTGAGCTTCTCGGCCCGGTCCTGGACCTTAGCCACCAGGGTGCTGATAATGACACCAACGCCAAAGAGCCCCAAAAATGTGATGAGATATTCCTTGTCAGCCACACTGAAGGTAAGCCGTGGAGGGACAAAGAAATAATCAAAGGCCAAAACCCCCAAGAAAGCGGTTAAAATCGCCTGTTTTTGTCCGAGCCACAGCGAGGCCATAACAACCGTCACCAGATAAACCATCACCATGTTGGTGGGGGACACATACGGGCGAATCGCTGCACAAAACAAGGTTGCCGTCAGAGTCAGAATCAAAGCAAAAATATAGCTGACAGCAAGCCGCATTCGGTGCCCGGGCGAGAAGGATTCAGTATGAAATTTGAATGGCATGTCTATAGTCTATTCAATCATGTCACAACGGCAAGCACTTTTTCACGTGCCGGCCTCCCCGATTCATTGTCGATTTATGTTCGAACCCTGATAGGCATAATGACCGTAGTGAGACCTTCCCATTGCAAACGGCGTTGAATGGCAAAAGCGGTCTCATTATGCAACATTCGATGGTAAAACTTTTCCAAACGGAAGGTGAGCTGTCCGGTGAAAACCGTTGAACGAGGATACTCCTCATGGATCATTTTACAGAGCTCTGTTGCACCCTCTACAACATCAGTTGCTGTTTCCATCCTGTAGTCGGCGGTAAAACCAAGGCGACGGCCCAAGTCAACGTACTTTTCAAGCCCCTGCTTGACCGATGTTTCCAAGGCCTCGACCTCCTCTGCACCCTTGAAGGAGCCGGAATCGACAACCGCGATTGAAACAAAAATCACATTTTTGTACGTCTTGGGAAACGTGGATAATATTGAAAGCAGGGTATGCACACCGAAACCGCCATATCCTGAAACCAACTGAATAGCCGTTGGTTCATTATGATCAAGAGGCTCGCTGTTATAGTTGTGGTTAACAGGAAAATCCAGCAGTGTATTGTCAAGATCCGCGATCCCTCGTCGCACTTGGTTATAATGACCTTTGATAAGATAGCAGAGCGAGATCACAATTAAAGTGATTAGAAGTGTCATCCAGCCCCCCTCTGCAAACTTTTCAAAGGTGGTGACAACCAGAATAGTGACACAAAGGACCAATCCCATCAGATGTACCGCAAGATGACGAAACCACTGGGGGTCTTCTCTTCTGCGTTGGATGAAAAATTTTGACATCCCGAGTTGGGAGAGGGAAAAGGTGATGAAAACGTTGATAGAGTACATGACCACAAGCATGCCAACCGATCCGCCGGTATAGAACAGCAAAGCGATGGCAGCAAGCCCCATCAGCAGGATGCCGTTACGCATGGTCAGCCGAACCGACAAGGCCGCGAAGCGGTGTGGAAACCAGGAGTCGATCGCCATGTTGGACATCACCCTGGGCCCGTCCACAAACCCGGCCTGTGCCGCCACCAACAGGAGGGCGCCCTCGGAAAATATGGTGATAAAGGCGACCCAGTGCCCCATGGGCCAACCGGTGAAGAGATTATCGGCCAAGACAGCGTTGAGAGTCTTCCCTTCAACCGGTTTCAAGGCCAGGAACAGGTAGCAGAGCAGGATGAAGGAAGAGGTAAAAGCCAGGGATGTGGCCATGTAGAGCATGGTACGCTTACCCGTCTGCACCCGAGGTTCGCGCATGATCTGGAGGCCGTTTGAGACCGCCTCTATCCCGGTATAGGTACCGCCCCCCAATGAATAGGCCCGCATGAACAACATCAGAATACCGACCACCCCGATTGTGGAGAAATCGCGGTGGATGCCGCTACCAAGATCGTTCACCACCGGAGCGAAGCGGTCGGCGTGAATGCTGACCCCGTAGATGAGCATGATGACGTGGGTTGCCACGAAGACCATGAAGATCGGCGCCAGCACTGTTACCGACTCTTTGACCCCTCGCACGTTGAGAACAATCAGGATAACGATCAGCAAACAGGCAAAGGGAACCTTGTAGAGGTGATACTGAGCCGGCAGATAGCTGAAGACCGCATCTACGCCGGAAGCAATGGAGATGGTGATGGTCATCACGTAGTCCACCAGCAGGGCGCTGCCCGACACTACCCCGGCCTTTTCCCCCAGAAGATGGGTGGCAACAATATACCCGCCGCCGCCGTGCGGAAAATGCTCGATGATGCGGGAGTATGAATAAGATATGATGAATACCGTCAGAGCCATTACCACGGCCAGGAGAAGCGCCAGATAAGTGTGGGAACCGAGGGCCTTAAAGGCCTCTTCCGGGCCATAGGCTGAAGAGGAGAGCCCATCCGCTCCGAGTCCGACCCAGGCAAGCACGGGGATAAGTGACATCTTATGAAAAAGGTGGATATCTTTCAGTTGCTTTGGGGAACCAAAAATGGCGAGTAATGCCTTCTTGAACAATGAACTGCCAGCTTTACCGGATTCGGGATTCATTTAAGCCCCTGCATTTTTTCGAATAACATTGGTCGCACTTTGTCGGTTTCAATGACGGTCCATTTCTGGTTTTTGAAATCAAACACCGGAGTTTCACCATGATCATAGTTTGGTGGCGTAAGATCAGTTATACCTTCACTGATATTTATGTCTGCTTTGTCACCAAAGTCCTGTCCAAGATACAAGCCGGTTTCTGAATCAAACAGGTAGAGTTTCATGGCTAGTTCTCCAATAATCGTTGTCATCTCTTGACTTGATTACAGTTTAGCTATGAATGGATAAAGGCGGTGTCAAAATGGCAGAGAAACGCGTCAAGAAAATATCAAGAAGGGAGAAAATATGCGGATGTTGGGAGGGTAAACCGAACAATGTGTTGATCAGCATCAAGCATTGACCCGGCATCGGCGTTTGGCCTAACCCGCCACTTAAAGTAATATCTATGAGTTGTATGTGGTGATTGGGTCAACTGCAGTGCCGATATGGGTCAGATCCGAAAGCCGCTTGACGGTATTATAAGCGCGTGGACACATAATAGCCTCACAATCTCCCCTTCGCTACGACTATGAAGGAGGTGGCTGACCGCCCAGCGGCTCAACAGTAATATTCTAATATTCCCGTTAGTGAGCGAGCAGCAATTGAGGCTGCAGGATATTTTTCAGCTTTGTCAATGCACGCTCTTCTATCTGGCGCACCCGCTCACGAGAAATGGAAAAGTGGTTCGCGATATCTTGAAGTGTCGCGGGGTCATCGCTGGTAATCCTGTGTTCAATAATAAAGCGTTCTTTTTCGTTCAACCCCTGCAAGGCATGAGCAACAGCATTCTTTAAGACTTGTTCGCGTTGATACTCGCCTAGCATTTCTTCCTGATTCATCCGGTCATCTGCAATAGTCTCCAATATCGTCAAGCCATCGCTTTCAGTGATCTCTTCATTGAGAGAAACTTCGCCTTTAAGCCGTTGCTCCATTTCAACGACTTCATGATCCGGTACATGGAGCATACTGGATACTTCCAAGGCGTCGCTGTCACTGCCGGTCAATTTGAGTAGTGCTTCCTTTGTCTTGCGTAACCCATAAAACAATTTTCTCTGTGCTTGCGTTGTGCCGATTTTGACGAGACTCCAGGTGGAGACGATGAAATTCTGAATGTAGGCCCGTATCCACCACACGGCATAGGAAATCAGACGAACCCCTTTGTAGGGATTGAATTTGCGAACTGCCATCATGAGTCCAACATTGCCCTCCTGGATCAGATCGAGCATTTTCAGACCGTAATGACGGTATTCGGATGCAACCTTCACCACATAGCGAAGGTTTGAAGTAATGAGGGTATGAGCGGCCTCCAGGTCCTTTTCCTCAAAGAACTTGACGGCGTAGTTCCTCTCCTCGTCTTCGGTGAGTAATTTGAATGTGCGGATTTCGGAAAGATAGAGGGTGAGACTGTCGGCAACGACTGGCAGATTGGTAACCATGACGCACCTCCCGAAAGCTTGTATCATGATTAGCACTCTATAGTGCTGACTGCTAAAATCATAGCAAAACGTTATATCGATTTCAAGAAGAAAAATAGAATATACTCCATGATATCAGTGTGTTGAGATGGTTTAAAAAATCAGCTTCCCCCTCTTGACAAGCAAAAAGTGCGTACTTATGTATTGATCAGATAAACACTCATCGAAAGGAGGTAATCCACATGGCAACCTGGGATGTATTCAAGGAACTGGACAATCTGAGAAGGGAAATCGATGAAGCGTTTCGTGGCGTCGGTGTCAACCGGCCGTTTGGACCGACATTCCTTTCGCCGGTAACAACCCGTCGTTTTCCGCTGGTCAATTTCAGCGAGGATGGGGGGCATGTCTACATCGAGGCACTGGTTCCCGGCGTTGACCCGAAGGATGTCGATCTGACCGTACTGCGGAACACCGTCACCATTAGCGGAGAACGCAAGCCGTTCGTAGAGAAGGAAGGCCAGATCGTACACCGTTCCGAACTCGGCTCCGGCAAATTCTCCCGCACCCTCGAACTGCCGGTCGATATCGATCCTGAAAAGATCACGGCCAACTGCAAAGACGGCGTCATGCAGATCACCCTGGCCAAGGCCGAACACGCCAAACCGAAAAAAATCGACATCAAACTTTCGTGATAACGAACGTCATGACAAGGAAAGGAGGTAATCAATCATGGCAGCCAACAGCTTAACAGAAAGAAACGATGAACGGAATGTGCAGACACGTGAAGAGACGCGGTCCAATGAACGCTATATCCGCCCAGCAGTGAACATCATCGAGGATGAAGAAGGCCTGGTTTTGACCGCAGACATCCCGGGTGCTTCCAAGGAATCGTTGGATGTCAGCGTTGAAAAAGGCATTCTGACCATCAGCGCCCCTGCTCAACACTCGGTGCCAGGAACCTCGGCCTATCGGGAGTTCGAGCTGGCAAACTATTACCGCCAGTTTTCGATCCCCGAGAGCCTCAATCAGGAAAAAGCCCATGCCGACTACGTGAACGGCATCCTGACCCTGCGGATACCGAAGGCTGAAGTCGCCAAACCGAAACGGATCGCCGTGCAGGTCGATTGAGCAATGATGTTGCTTGGGAGGTGATCACCATGTCAAACCTGTTGCCCGAGAAATGGAGCGAGGCGCTGGAGCGGGTACATGGCAAAGTCGGCCATTTCCTGAACAAACTGAATCCGCTGAAGAAAGAGGAAAATACTCCGGAACGGATCACAGCCGATGCCCTGCCAGCCTTCATGCAGTTTGGTGGCCCGTCGCTCGACATGCACGAAACCTCTGATGAACTGATCATCAGGGCGGAAGTACCCGGACTGAAGAAAGATGATTTCTCGGTCGAACTTGTCGGCAGGCGGTTAACGATAAAAGGAGAAAAGAATATCGTACGCGAACGGAAAGGAGGTGATGGGTGCCTGATTTCAGAATGCAGGTACGGCAGCTTTGCCAGAACTCTCCAGTTGCCGTACGACATCGATGAAAAAACGATTGCGGCGGACCTCAAACACGGGGTCCTGACCATCCGGCTGCCCAAGCCGGACAAAGGACGGCATGCCCGCTACCAGGTGCCGGTATCCTGAACCAGCAGGGATAATTCGAGGGCTGCTTCAAGCGGCCCTCGCTGGTTCTGGGGAAAATAATAGTTTCAGGCGAGAGTGAAGATCATGGCAACGTATCAGGATTATTACGCCACCCTCGGCGTTGGAAAATCGGCAAGTCAGGAAGAGATTCAGCGAGCATATCGCAAGCTGGCCCGCAAGTATCACCCTGATATCAACAAGGAAAGCACTGCCGAGGAAAAGTTCAAACAGATCAACGAAGCCTACGAGGTGCTGGGCGACCCGGGAAAACGGGCCAGGTACGATCAGTTCGGCAGCGGTTGGGATGGGCAGTTTGCCAATCAGGAGCACCAGGGTGGCGATAATGTCCGGTTCCATTTTTCCAATGCCGATCCGGGCCAGTTCAGTGACTTTTTCCAGAACCTCTTCGGCGGCGGGTGGAGTTTTGACGAAGAGACCGAATTTCGGGGCAACGGCACCAGGCGGCGGCGAGGCCGTGATCACGAGACCGGCATCAACATCACGCTGGCCGAAGCCTACCACGGAGCCAGGAAAAACATCGAGCTTGAGAAGGTCGAAGCAGACAGCAGCGGAAGGCCGACCAGGACCAGGCGCACCTATGATGTCACCATACCACCTGGTGTGACTGACGGTTCTTTAATCCGGCTTGCCGGGCAAGGCGGTAGCGGCAGCGGCGGCGCGGAAGCCGGTGACCTGTTCATGAGGGTCAGCATCCTTCCCGATATCCGCTTCACCCTGAACGGTCATGACCTGGCCACGACGGTTGACATCGCCCCCTGGGAGGCTGCCCTGGGAGCAAAGGTGCCGGTGCCGACGGTCGATGGCCAGATCAATCTGACCGTGCCGGCCGGGACCCAGAGTGGCCAGACCTTACGGGTACGGGGCAAGGGGATGCCGGTTACTTCGGGCCGCTATGGAGATCTTCTGGTGAATGTGCGTATCGTGGTACCAAGGAGTCTCTCGGCCAGGGAGCGGCATCTCTTTGAGGAATTGGCCAAAGAATCGAGTTTTGATCCGCGTACATGACTGAGGACCGCTATGACATCACAACAGTATGAAATTATCATCAGCAGAAAACATGAACTGGTCTCAGTACCTGGCATCACCATCCATGAATTGAGCCGGCTGTGTGAGTGCCACCTGTCAGTGGTGAAGCGGCTCATAGCAATCGGGCTTATCGAGCCGCTGTCGGCAGGTACAACGCCTCTGTTTGCCCGGAACACCGTAGTCAGGGCCAGGAAAGCCTTACGCCTCAAACGGGACCTTGGACTCAACTTCGATGCCGTGGCCCTGGTGATGGAACTGCTGGACCGGATTGACGACCTGGAACGGAGACTCTGATTCCGTGGAGACAACTTGCCGGACGGTTGGTGGAATTATGCCCCTGGTACTATCGGTTGTGAACCGACGTTCAATAACCCACATCGGTGTCAGAAAACCAGGGGAAGTCCAGTGGAGAGCTTACATAAAACATTCGATTCAATTGCTATTTTCAATCAAGAGTACCAAAGAAAAAAGGCCACTCCTCTTGCGAAAAGTGACCTTTTGATTTTTGGCGGCCCCTGGCTTACGCACTTCGAGCTTTTTGCTACTTGAGGGGTAAAGTATTTCGTTCGGCTGATATCTGAACTACCAGATAGATAGCGGCCCCGGTTTTCTTGTGGCCCCTTTATACCATCAATGAAATGCCTTTGCCAAACATATGGGCATCCGACTCACATAGACAGGCTTCTGGGCTGCTGACTTTGAAGTAGCACCTGAAAACAATCTGCTTTTATAGACTGTTTTGACAAACACCCTTACTGCCGGTTCAAGCTCCACCCATAATCCAAATAGGACAATTATTAATCCGCACAGAACAATTGGTTCCATCTTTAGTTCTCCTGTTTACTTTAATGTTGTTCTGATTATCGGCTGATTTATTAAAGTTGCCGGTAAACGCCTATAACCTTACCTACAATCGTCACATCACCATCTTCTGGGTAAATGAGGATCGGCTTCATGTCCGGGTTCGCCGGCTGCAAACGAATGTGATCGCTCTCCTTGTAAAACCATTTGACTGTAGCCTCCCCATCGAACATGGCAACCACTATGTCCTTGTTTTCGGCAGTCGGTTGCGGACGAACCAGGGCCAGATCTCCATCTAAAATGAATGCGTTGATCATGGAGTTGCCACTGATCTTCAGAAAGAAACAGTCAGCTCCCTTGACTGCCATATGATCAACCGAGAAATATCCTTGAATATCTTCAATGGCCGTGGAGAGTTGACCAGCACGGACAGTGCCTACAATCGGCAGAGAGGTTGATCGGCTATTCGGCGTTGTCAGAGCAATGCCGCGGTTCACGCTTTCCCGCTTGAGATATCCTTTACGTTCCAACGCATCGAGATGCTTCATAACCGGCAGGGTTCCGGACACCTTCAAGTGACCAGCTATCTCACGCTGACTGGGGGGATACCCCATGCTGTCCGCGAAAGAGGTGATGAACTGCAGCACCTGGCGTTGGCGCTGGGTAAGCTCATTTCTGGATTTTGAGCCATAGGTAGTCATATGACTACCATATGGGATTTGATCTTATCTGTCAAGAGGTCTGAAAGTTATTTCAAATAAAAAACGGCGACCTCGCTACTTCAGAGAGTCGCCGTTAAGTGGCAGTCATTGTAACTGCCGGATACTATCTTTTCTTGGAGCGTGAATCGGCTTCGAAATTGGACCCGGCGTCGGCGTCCACGCTGCCCCATACCGGCGTTGCAGCTCTGGCCGGTGCGATCCGATATACCGCTCTAAAAAAGAAAATCCGATAACTCGAAAAAGAGTTATCGGACTCAGTGGCAACTGGCGTCCCAGTCAAGACGAAAATCACTACTGGATAATATCTATAAGTATCGGCAAGATATATTTACACCATAATTGCGGTTCGTGTATTCAATACATAAGGAGTGCAGGTACGGTCAGGCTACTTGGGCGGCCACTGATCGATTTTTTGTTCAACGACGCGATTAATTTCCGGGAACAGGGTTGTTTCTTTAGGCAACCGCCCCCCGCGCGCAATCGCCTGGCTCTGCTGCTGGGCATAGAGCTTCTGTACCTCCTTGAGCAGATCGTCGACAAAACCGGCAACCAAGGCATCCTTGTTGGCTCCCTTCACCCGCAACTTGCCAAAAACAAAGTGCGATGTGTTGTCGACGAAAAATACCCGCGATCTCTCACTGTTTCTCCGCAGCAACACCGCCGAGAATTGAAGCCTGGCAACCTTCCCTTTCTTGCTGACAAAATCCAGAACGATTTCTTTAAGAAGTGTCGGCTGCCCAACGAATTTTACGGCGCCTGCGCCCTCTTCGCCACGCAGGAATGAGGTTGGTGCATACCAAGGGTATTCGGACTCAAGTTTCGACATCAACTCCCGATATTCCTCCGTCTTCCGACGACCCTCGAGATACAGGACATGGGCCTCGTCGTACATGGCAGCGGCCTTCCGGTTCAATCCCCACCTGGTTCTTTGTTGCATCTTCTCCTTGTCATTGCCGGGAGCACGGAGATAGGGAAGGATATTTTCCCTGTGATCTATGAGGCCACTGACATTTGTCGCCAGCACCTTTGTTTTGCCCATGCTGCGAGGGGCGGAGAATTCGAGGTAGAGGTTGTTGTCCGTGTTGACAATTGCCCGGTCGCTGTAGGATTTCGTCCCGTTGCTGCCCATGAGGAAATAGCTCAGGAAATCCTCCGCACTTCCCATGTCCACCTGTTCCAGGTCCCTCAGGACTTCGGGCTCCCTGATTCGTTTCGCCAATTCATTCTCGTCGATGATAATGGGTGAATTGCTTCCGATGAGCTCTGCGTCACCATGGGTAAGCCAAATCATGGTGTACTTGAAATTCTGACGCAACGTCTTGACAACGGACTGCAGGTTCTCTTCGGACAGTTCGTAAAGCGGCAGCCACTGGCAGATGATGCCGCCGGGGTTGAGATGCTCGGCAGCGAGCTTAAAGTATTCGGCGGTGTAGAGATATCCAGCGCCGCTGAACCAGGGATGGACCGGATCGGCGGTGATGACGTCGAACTTGTCCCTGGTGGTCATCAGATAGTTGCGTCCGTCGTTGAACACGATCTTCAGCTTCGGGTTCGGCTTATTGATATTGAGCACATAGTGGTTGTAAATGCCGAACGCCCGTGCCACGCCGAGCACTTTGGGCTCGATTTCGGCCAGGGTTATCTGTTCCACGCTTGGATGGACCGACGTGGCCCCAAGGGTCATGCCGCTTCCCGTTCCGAGTACGAAGACCTTCTTGGGATTGGGATGGAGCAGCATGGGCAGATGGCCCAACGTGTACTGGCATTGCTTGTCCGGGCCGGCGTTGGACGCCTCGACCCTGCCGTTGGTGATAAAAAACAGCGCATCACTGGATTGTACGACGCTGATGATGGAGTTGGTTCCCTCAGCATAATATTTGATATCGTTATTGTTCAGAACTTCCCGCGTCTTCTCGGGGGTGCTGAACATCTGGGGGTTGTTGGATTGATACACCGCATACATTTGCGGATTCCAGATCTGCCAGAGATGGGAGAATGACACCGGAACCATAATGGCCGCCGTAACGGCCAGAGCCACAACCCAGTTGAGCACTCGGCTCCCCCTCAGGCTCACCATTACCAGCAGTCCGAACCCGATATTTATCAGGATGAGTATCTGCAGTGACCGCTGTATGCCGAAAAAATAGATCAGGACGAAACCGCTGACTGCCGAACCGAGTATCGCCCCAATGGTATTGAACGACAGGACGTCTCCGACAACCTTTCCCATGTCCTTCTTGCGCAAACTGTGTATTTTCCCCGCCAACGGGAAGGCAACCCCCATAAAGAAGGCAGGCACCAGCATGAATGAGAAGGCGGTGATGAAATGGGACAACTGTTTTGTCTTGAACGGTTGAATCCTGAATTTCAAGCTGTGGATGATATCGGAGATGTATTCCGCATGGGTCGGCAATTCCCTGATATGCAGCGACACGAGTAAGGCGGTCGCTCCGATGGCGATCTGCACGAGGCCGAAAATGAGTATCAGTTTTCGCGCCCGCAGCGCCGTTACGTCTCCCGTTGATCGAAACAACTTGCCATACAGACCCAGCGCAGAACTACCAAGCCCTATGCCCGCAAGAAACGCCATCAGCAGGATGGTGAAACCGTAGGTGGTGGCGCCGATGACGATGCTGAGGATGCGGGTCCAGAGCACTTCATAGCCAAGGGCGCAGAAACCGCTCACACCGATGCCCCAGAGCACAAAATTGAAGGAAGACCCAAGGGATGCGGCATCGCTTTCGGTAAGGTACGCTTTGTCCGTTTCGGGGGCCGGTGCCGGTTCTTCCGCTGCCATGGTTTCTTCCGCCACAGGAAGCCTGGAAATACGGGCCTGAAGCACTATGGCGGTCAAACCAACCGCGACATTTACCACTATCGGAATCAACAGCGTGGTGTTGACCGAAAAATATACGAGAAAATAGAACCCTGTGACAGCGGCCCCCACAACGGCACCTATGGTGTTGATGCCGTACAGGAAGGAAAGGCGATGTCCGATGCCTTTCATGTGTTGGGAGATAAAGGCGGACAAGACAGGCAGTGTCCCACCCATCAATGTGGTCGGCAGGATCAGCGCCATTGTGGCCAGACAGATTCGGACGACGGAGAGGTACAGGGGGGAGGTTTCGTTAATCTGGGCCAGCGGGATGTATATCTGGGGGTAATAATGGATCAGCCCCATGAATATCAAGGCCGACAGCGCAATCCCCAACTCCAGATATCCGTACAGTCGCAGCAGTTTTCCGGCAGTACCGACCCTTTTGCCGATAAGGTAGCTGCCCAATGCCAGGCCGCCCATGAACACGGCCAGCACCGTGGTCACGGCAAGGTGGGAACCGCCGAAGACGAGGCTCAGATAGCGTACCCACAGTACCTCGTAGATAAGAGCCGCAGCACCGGAGAGAAAAAAGATGGAGTAAACCGAAGCAATTGACAATCCCATGGAAACCTACGCTTTCATAGCACAGAGATTAACCAAATTTAGCCAGATAATTGTAATATATCTTTGTTTTTCAATGAGTTAGTGTGCCACATATTATTTTTTTGGTCAAGTACAGGTATCTACGCCCATCAAAACGAGAAATGATGCTTGGAAACCGGCGTGAAATACCGGGGATAGACTGGGGCAGGTTCGAGGTGGATCATCATTGATGATGGATTATTGGAATTGGTGCAACAGACACTGCAAAGCCGTAACCGGGATTTGTCCCATCCGCAAATGCCGGCATCGTCGCGACGGCTGACTATCCTCAACCTGTCGGCATGATTGCCTTTTCCAATCAGGAGCACCAAAGAAAAAAGGCCACTTCTCTTGAGAAAAGTGACCTTTTTGATATTTGGCGTCCCCGAGACGATTCGAACGTCCGGCCCCTTCCTTAGGAGGGAAGTGCTCTATCCTGCTGAGCTACGGGGACAGATAGATAAAAGCCGAATGGTTATAGCAGAGATGTGGCCTTGTTTCAACCCCATTTCAAATAACCGTATCAAAAGACAAGCAGCGAAAAAACCTTTCCGGAAGGCAATTTCTGGCGGCCGCCTAGAAAATCAAGTTCGGCCATGAAGCAGCACTCCACGATCTCGCCTCCCATGCTCTGTACCATGTCAACCACGGCGGACATGGTGCCTCCGGTGGCAAGTAGGTCGTCTGCGATCAGGATTCGCTCGCCCGGCTTAATGGCGTCCTTGTGGATTTCAAGGGTGTCAGTGCCGTATTCGAGATCGTATGTCTTGCTGAAGGTCTCCGAAGGAAGTTTGCCCGGCTTTCTGACCAACACCACTCCGGCTCCAAGTTTGTAGGCCAGGGCCGAACCGATGATGAAGCCGCGGGCCTCAACCCCCACCACCTTGTCGATGCGCTGCCCGATGTAACGATGGGAAAGCAGGTCAATCATGCGCTGGTAGGATTTGGCATCCTGCAACAGTGTGGTTATGTCCTTGAACACAATCCCTTTCTTGGGAAAGTCCGGGACATCGCGGATAATGCTTTTCAAGTCGTCCATCTGTCTGCTCTCCTTACATAACAGGTATCATTGTTGGGATTTCGATTCAGAACACTTTCGCAATTTTTCAAGTGATTTTGCCTCGATCTGGCGGATGCGCTCCCGCGTGACGCCGAAACTCTGACCAATTGTGTCAAGTGTCTGTGGCTCCTTATCATCCAGGCCGAAGCGAAGGGTAAGTATCTTTTGTTCGCTTTCAGTCAGTTCGTCGAAATATTCCGAGATCATTTCATAACGATCTATGTTTTCCAGCAGTTCTGAAGGTGGCACCATCGAGGTATCCTCAATGGTGTCGATCAGGAAGTAGTCGTTGCCATCTCCGATGGGGGTCTCGATGGAACAGGTACGCCGCAGCAAGGTCATGAGCCTGCGGACATAGGGAACCTTGGCGTTCATTGCTTCTGCAATTTCATGTACGCTAGGCTCACGCTGCAGGGATTGCGATAACACCCTGGTATTCTTGAGCATCCGGTTGATATCATCGGAGACATGCACCGGCAGGCGTATGGTGCGCGACTGATTGACAAGGGCGCGCTCTATGGCTTGACGAATCCACCAGGTCGCATAGGTGGAAAAACGGCACTCTTTGGCCAGACTGAAACGCTCCACCGCCTTGATCAAGCCCATGTTGCCTTCCTCAATCAGGTCAAGGAAAGGCAGGCCCCTGTTAATATAACGCTTGGCAATCTTGACCACCAGACGCAGGTTGGACTCTATCATCTTGTTGCGGGCCGCTTTATCACCCTTTTCGATCTGCTGGGCACATTCCTTTTCGGTTTCGGCAGTCAGGAGCGGCGTTCGCTGAATATCACGGAGGTAGATCTTGATTGCGTCGTCAAAGCTATCCAATTCCGTCAAAGGCAGCTTTTCATCGGCAACTTCTTCGTCCTCGTCTTCGACATCTTCAAAAACGAGAGGTTCCTCAACCTCGTCGAGCAGCAGGCCGGGAGCAGCCAACGGCACCTCCTCGATGAAGCCGTTATCCAGAAGATCGTCACCTTTCATGTTCTCTCTCCTTCTATGTTAGATCCACCTGCCAGCCCTGCTTGCCCACAAGGGGCACAAAGCGGCAACCGACAGAGGGAATTGACTCGATTGTCCCGTCGTCTTGCTTCACGATCTTCAGCAGACGCTGCTCAAATTCGTTTCCGACCGGTATTACCAGCCGCCCTCCCGGTGCAAGCTGGTCGACAAGGACATCAGGTACATAAGGCGCCCCGGCAGTTACCATGATCGCATCGAACGGAGCTTCTTCCTCCCAGCCCACCGGACTCCCCTCACCATCGTTGATCCTGAGCTTTACGTTGAATAATTTCAGTGAATCCAGGCATTTTCTGGCCCGGAGAGCAAGCTGGCGGATGCGTTCCACCGTGCAGACCCTCTCCGCCAGGGTAGCCAGGATAGCAGCCTGGTAACCGGAACCGGTTCCGATCTCCAATACCTTTTCCGATCCGGTCAGGTTGAGCAGCTCGGTCATGAGCGCCACCATGTAAGGTTGCGAAATGGTCTGTTTCTCGCCGATAGGGAGTGGCGAGTCACTGTAGGCCTGGGCTGCCATGGCTTCCTGGACGAAGATGTGGCGCGGAACCTTCAGCATGGCTTCGATAACCCGGCGGTCGGTAATGCCCCTGGAAATTATCTGGTCCTGCACCATCCTTTTGCGCAAAATTTCAAAATTCATCTTCTTCCCCTTGAAGAGCAGAACTATAGCAGACGAGCCAACCGATGTCCATATGCGTCACAGAGTCCAGCCGGCCAGGATTTTCATGGATTCGTAGTTGGTCAGGTCAAGATGGAGCGGTGTGATGGAGACGTGATTGCGGTTGATGGCATAGATATCGGTACCCTCGTGGTCGTTGAAGTCCGGGACTTCGCTGCCGATCCAGTAATACTTGCGGCCGCGGGGGTCGGTCTTGTCCACGATCTTGCCGACAAAGGAGCGCTTGCCCTGGCGCGTGATGAGAGGTGGCCCCATCTCTCCGGGAGGGCAGTTTGGTACGTTGATGTTCAGGAAGGTGTCGGCCGGCAAGCCGTTGGCCATGAGTTGTCGGGCCACCCGCACGGCCACGGCCGCAGCGGCAGTAAAATGGCCATTGTGGTCGAAGGTTGCCAGAGAAACCGCTATGGCTGGAATACCCATCAGGTTTGCTTCCATTGCAGCCGCGACAGTGCCTGAGTAGGTAACGTCGTCACCAAGGTTGGGGCCATGATTGATGCCGGACACCACCAGGTCCGGCCGGAACGGGAGCAGGCTGTGGATGCCCATATTGACGCAGTCGGTTGGTGTACCATCCACGGCATAGTAACCGGCTCGCAGTTCAAATACCCTCAAAGGCGAGTGCAGGGTCAGGGAATGCCCGACCGCGCTCCGTTCCCGGTCCGGGGCAACTACCGTGACGTCTCCCAGCTCTCGCAGGGCCTCTGAAAGGGCCTTGATTCCTTGGGCATGGATGCCGTCGTCGTTGGTAACCATAATGTGCATGGGCCATTCCTATTGGTGCATTTATTAACAAGCCGATTCTTTATGGCAGAAATCAACCTGCAAATCAAGCAGCTCATATGGGCTCATTTTGTGTTTACAAAATGAGCCGAAGTGGGTACATTCGGACTCCCAAACAGGGTTTTACGGTTTTAGGGTCAACTTCATACATTATCAGGAGGTCATGGTTATGAAAGCTGTTTTGATGAGCGGTTTCGGCGGGGTGGATGTTCTCAGCGTGGGAGAAGCCGAGCGGCCGGTGCCTGGCGAGGGGCAGGTGCTGGTCAAGGTGCATGCCACCAGTATCAATCGCCCCGATCTGGTGCAGCGCGAGGGGAAATACCCGCCGCCGCCGGGCGATTCCGAGATTCTCGGGCTGGAAGTGGCCGGCGAGATTGAAGAGCTGGGGGCGGGTGTCAGCGGTTGGCAAAAGGGTGAGCGGGTCATGACCCTGGTTGGCGGCGGCGGTTATGCCGAATATGCCGTAGCCTATGCCTCCCATCTGATGCGCATCCCGGAGAGCATGAGCTTCGAGGAAGCCGCCTGCGTCTGCGAATCATCCATTACCGCCTTCCTGAATGTCTTCATGATCGGCGAGATCCAGGACAAGCAGACCGCCATCCTCCATGGCGGCGGTGGCGGTGTCAACACCGCGGCGATCCAACTCTGCAAGGCGCTGGTTCCGAACAGCAAGCTGATCGTCACTACCGCGCCGGAAAAAATGGAGCGGGTCAAAGAAATCGGAGCGGATTTTCTGATCAACTTCCGCGAAACCCCTGATTTCACCGAAGTAGTCAAGGAATTCACCAACAAGAAGGGGGTCGATCTGATCCTGGACCACATCGGGGCCAAGTACCTGGCACCCAACATGAACTCCCTGGCCTACAAGGGGAGGCTGGTCATCATCGGCGTCACCAGCGGCATCAAGGCCGAGCTCAACCTGGCCCTGATGATGGTCAAACGCCAGCAGATAATCGGAAGCGTGCTCCGCTCTCGACCAGTGCCCGAAAAAGGTGAGATCGTTGCCGAATTCACCCGTCGCGCCCTGCCCAAGTTCGCCGACCGCACCATCGTGCCGATCATCGAAAAGGTCTTCCCCATCGACCAGGTGGTTGAGGCGCACCGCATGATGGAAGCGGACAAGCATTTCGGCAAGATTGTTTTGAAAATCCGGTAGACTATTCTTGACAGACCGACAAAAAGCCGGCTCGGGATTTAGGTTCCCGGCCGGCTTTTTTTGTTTAACCCTAGAATTTGGCTAAATATATTATCGTCTACAGCAAGGTTTCCGGAAGTTCAAGCCATTTCGCTCTGCGCCTTGAGCGCCTCCATTTGGTAGTGGGCCCGCAGGGCGTCGGCAATTTCGGCGATATCCCCGGTCATGATCGAATCCAGGCGGTAGAGAGTAAGCCCGATGCGATGGTCGGTCATGCGTCCTTGGGGGAAGTTGTAGGTGCGAATGCGCTCGCTGCGGTCGCCGCTACCTACTTGCTGTTTGCGATCGGCGGCCAGCTTATCGTTATGTGCCTGCTGGATGGTGTCGAGAATGCGGGTTTTGAGAACCTTCATGGCCTTGGCGCGGTTCTTGATCTGGCTCCGCTCCTCCTGACAGGCCACGACAGTGCCGGTAGGGAGATGCGTAATTCGAACGGCGGAGTCGGTTGTATTGACATGCTGACCGCCAGCGCCGGAGGAACGATAGACATCGATCTTCAGGTCGGCAGGGTTGATGTCGATATCCACATCTTCGGCCTCGGGCATGATGGCCACTGTGCAGGCGCTGGTGTGGATGCGTCCTTGGGCCTCGGTATCGGGAACGCGCTGCACGCGATGGGTGCCTGACTCGTACTTGAGCTTGGCAAAGACCCCCTCCCCTTCCACAGAGGCAATAACCTCCTTGAAGCCGCCCCGCTCCGATTCCGAGGCAGAGATGATCTCCACCTTCCAACGATTGGTATCGGCAAAGCGTGAGTACATGCGGAACAGATCGCCGGCAAACAATGCCGATTCGTCGCCGCCGGTACCGGCACGTATTTCCAGTATTACACTCTTGTTGTCGTTGGGGTCCTTGGGGAGCAGCAGCAGTTGGATATCGGCCTCAAGCTGCTCCTTCTCGGCCTCCAGGCTCCTCAGTTCCTCCTCGGCCATCTCCTTCATGTCCGGATCGGTAAGCAGTTCCCGGTTTTCCCCGATTTCCTCCACCACTTTGCGCCAGCGGCGGTAGGCAGCCACCAGCTCGGACAGGTCGGCATGCTCGCGGGAAAATTTACGGAATTCCGGCTGGTTGGAGATAACCGCCGGATCTGACAACAACGCCTCCAGCTCCTGGTAGCGCCGCTCAAGTTCTTCTATCTTGTCAAACATTTATTACCTCAAAATATAATGGGCCCCAAAGGACCACAATGAAATATTCAAAAAATCATGGTTCACCCGGAAGTGAGAATTTTTCGTCCTGGCAAGGCTGTCGAGCGATTGGGCGGAGGCGTAGCAGCGCTACGCCGCACAACTAATCGTGAAGACTTACGCCGCCAGGGCGAAAAAGGCTCGCTTCCTAAACGACTAATCTGTCATCCGCATACCCGGCGTTAACTTCCAGTGCTTCGTTCATGGAGCGGATAGCCACTTCCAGTTGTGCGTCGTCGGGTTCGCGGGTGGTCAGGCGTTGCAGGGCCAGACCAGGGGTGATAATCATCTTTACCAGCGGATGAGTGTCGTTTTTGGCGCTCCACTTCAAAAATTCGTACGAGATGCCGGCAATCAGTGGCAGCAGTACGATGCGTGAGCCGGCCTTCAGGTAAAAGGGCCACAACTTCGGGATCAGTGAGAACACGGCAATGCTGACCAGCATGACGATCAACAGGAAGCTGGTGCCGCAACGTGGATGCAGACGACTGTATTTTTTTACGTTCTCAACCGTCAGCGATTCGCCGGCTTCAAAGGCGAAGATCGATTTATGCTCTGCTCCGTGATACTGGAAAACGCGCTGGATATCCTTCATACGCGAGATACCCCAGATATAGAGCAAAAAGACGATCACGCGGATGACACCATCCACCAGGTTGAAAACTATATTGTTTGTGCCGATAATCGGCGTCATCAGTTTGGTCAGGTAGAGCGGGAACAGAAAAAACAGGCCGATGCCGAATCCGAAAGCGACCGCCATGGTGCCTGCCATGGCCCACGATGAAAGCTCGCCGCCACCCTGCTCGCTTCCCTTTTCCTCTTCGGTCATGGCCTCGTTGGCCGAGAAATTGAGTGCCTTGATGCCGATTATGAGGGAGCTGAAAAGTGCCACGGCACCCCGAACGATGGGGAGCTTGACCACAGGGTAGCGTTCGGACAACGGCACAACCAGCTTCCTGCTTACCACTATTTCGCCGCTTGGGCGGCGTACGGCAATGGCCACGGAGCGGGGTGCGCGCATCATCACCCCTTCGATAACTGCCTGGCCGCCTACATTGATCTTTTCCATAATACCTTTCTCGACACAGAGATCACCGGGGATCATCAGGTAACATAGGACCTATAAGGCCACAACGAACACGAAAAATACCCAGGTATTCTCTGGCTATTCCAAGTTTTTGAAGAATTCCCGCACTTCGGCTGTCTGGCCACAGCAGAACTGCCCCTCGGGGCAGGGTGCGCCAATGCAGCCGGGGCCGGCTTCTCGAAAGATGACCGGCGCGATCTTCTTCACCAACCTCAGCATCTCTATCGCCATTTCGTTAATCTCCCACTGGGCACGCTGGCAACAGCGCAGGGCAAAGAAATGGAGCAGTTCGCGAGCGTTCATGGTCATGATTATCTTGGTTTCCGTGGCATTGGGCAGTATATATCTGGCATCCTCCGGAGGTATGCCCATCTCGACCAACTGGGCATAGGCCTTGTGCACCGTTTCGGACATGAAGGCGAATATCTGACGGGCCTCCTGGTTTTCCGCGATGCTGTCCGGCATGATCGATGTAAAAAAATCCTTGTGTGAAACATAGCGTTGCGACTGCTGCGAAAACGATGCTATGCGGTGACGCACCAGTTGGTGCGACGTCACACGTGAAATGCCTTCAATGCCGAAGGTAAAGGAGGCATGCTCCAGTACCGAGTGATGCCCCAAAGACATGATCCTGTCCAGGAATTGCTCAATATCGGCTAATTCCAGCTTATCCCTCAATTCGCTGATGGAGATCGGGGAATAGCAAAGCCGAGCGGCAAGGGCTACAGTCAGTTCGGGATTGGGTGTATATTCGATTAGAGTAACGTTCATTTGATTTCCAGTCTATAGGATGCAAAAAAGGGGATTTGTCTGGCGACAAAACCCCCCTTACGCAGCAAACCTATGGCAAACTACAGCTGACCGTAACGCTTTTTGAAACGCTCCACACGCCCGGCAGTGTCAACAAGCTTCTGCTTGCCGGTAAAAAACGGGTGGCAAGCGGAGCAGATTTCGGTGTTGATCTCCTTGCGGGTGGAACGGGTTTGGAAAGTGTTGCCGCACAGGCACTTAACAGTGACATCTGAATAAACAGGGTGAATACCTTCTTTCATTATCTTCCTCCTTTGTATCGTCGCAAAAAATCTACCAGATATTCGCAGCAAATAATTATGTTAGCGATTCGATTTGATTATTGCAACCCTTTTTTCTATTTGCTCATTGAATCCAGAAAGTCCTGATTGGTCTTGGTTTCGGAGAGTTTGTCCAACAGGAACTCCATGCTGTCCACAACATTCATGGGGTGAATGACCTTGCGCAGAATCCAGATCCGGTTCAGGGAACTCTTCTCGATCAACAGCTCTTCCTTGCGGGTTCCGGACTTGTTGATGTCGATGGCCGGGAAGGTACGCTTCTCAACCAGCTTGCGATCAAGATGCAGTTCCATGTTGCCGGTGCCCTTGAATTCCTCAAAAATGACCTCGTCCATCTTGCTGCCGGTGTCCACCAGGGCCGTAGCAATGATGGTCAACGAACCGCCCTCTTCTATATTGCGGGCAGCCCCGAAGAAACGCTTCGGCTTATGCAGCGCATTGGAGTCCACACCACCTGACAGGATCTTGCCGGATGGGGGGATAACCGTATTATAGGCGCGGGCCAGACGAGTGATGGAGTCCAACAGGATCACTACGTCGCGCTTATGCTCCACGAGACGCTTGGCCTTCTCGATGACCATCTCCGCCACCTGGACGTGACGCGTGGCCGGCTCGTCAAAGGTTGAGGATATCACCTCTCCGTTGACCGACCGCTGCATGTCGGTCACCTCTTCAGGACGTTCATCGATCAGCAGCACAATCAGGTAGACTTCGGGGTGGTTGGTGGCGATGGAATTGGCGATGTTCTGGATCAGCATGGTCTTGCCGGTGCGGGGAGGGGCCACTATCAGGCCGCGCTGCCCTTTGCCGATCGGTGCGACCAGTTCGATAACCCGCATGGGCATATTGTCCGGAGCAGTCTCAAGCTTGAGTTTCTCCTCGGGATAAAGCGGGGTCAGGTTGTCGAACAGGATCTTGTCCCGCGCCACCTCGGGCGGTTCGTGGTTAACCTCTTCCACCTTGAGCAGGGCGAAGTAGCGTTCACCCTCCTTGGGAGGCCGTATCTGCCCGGAAACCGTATCACCCGTGCGCAGGTTGAAGCGCCGGATCTGGCTGGGCGAAACATATATATCATCGGGACCGGGAAGATAATTATAATCAGTGGCGCGCAGGAACCCGAAACCATCCTGCAACGTCTCCAGCACACCTTCGCCATAGATCGAGCCGTTCTGCTCGGTCTGTGCATTGAGGATGGCGAATATCAGGTCCTGCTTGCGCAGACTTGACGCCCCCTCGATGTTGAGCTCTCTGGCAATAGCGGTGAGCTCGCTGATTTTTTTCCCTTTCAATTCTTGTAAGTTCATCAGTTCTCCTGCATGTTGAGCGTACATGCGCAATGCGGCTGCAAAAATGAGCATCCAGCGGGGTTGGATGATTGAATGGATTGGTAAGTGACTATGTCCTCATAGTAGTGGCAATGGGAAGAAAGTGCCCTGGCAGGAGACTTCCTGTATGAACGAAATGAGTCATGGTATGTCAAGGATTCGATAAAATTAAGCTGTAACTTTGATAGGATATGCGAGGTCGAAAATAAAGCTATGACTTTAGATATCATCAACAGTGGGTTACTGCGAAGTTACCCCCAATTCATCGGGGTTGTCAACAAAAAATATTCCCTAATCCACCTGCTTGACGTTATTTGTCTTGACCATGCCAATACTGAGGCGATATAAATCGTTCAGGTGTTTAGTATCTGAAGGCATTCACAGCGCGGATCCCCTTCCAGATTTTTACCTTCCGCCATTGCAATTAGTGCATAATTTGCACCGCCGTACCGGCAGTTGACACCTCGTTGCGACCAGCCGCCGCAGAGTACCGAACAAGCCGCAATCCCCCCTATCAGGTCGGCTTGCCGATCAAACTTGCCAGCCAGGCCTGATTTCATGAAATAGGAAAGGATGCCAGTGAAAGGTCAGAGTCTCATCGAAGCTATCGGCAACACCCCATTGGTTGCCATCGCCACCATCAACCCCAATCCTCAAGTTGCTATCCTGGCAAAACTGGAAGGAAACAATCCGGGCGGTTCGGTCAAGGATCGTCCCGCACGCCAGATGATCCTGGCCGCAGAGAAAAGCGGCGAAATGACGCCTGATAAAATCATCTTGGAACCGACATCCGGAAACACCGGCATTGCCCTGGCCATGATTGCGGCAGCACGCGGCTACCGGATCAAACTTGTCATGCCGGCCTGCGTCAGCATGGAGCGCCGCAGCATCCTGGAGGCCTATGGAGCCGAAATCGTGCTCTCGCCCGGATGTGAAGCCACTGACGGAGCTATCCGGATGGCCCATAAAATTTTCGGGGAAGAGCCAGGAAAATACTACATGCCCAATCAGTACGCCAATCCCAACAATGTACTGGCTCACTTCGAAACCACTGGTCCCGAGATACTGCAGCAGTCAGGGAAGAGCATAACCCATTTTGTGGCAGGAATGGGAACCGGTGGCACCTTGATGGGGGCTGCCCAGTATTTCCGCGCGGCCAAACCGGATGTCCGGATCATCGGTGTCGAACCAGTGCTGGGACACAAGATCCAGGGTTTAAAAAACATGAAGGAAGCAATAGTTCCCCCTATTTACAATGAGAGCGCCCTGGATCGCAAGATAGTGATAGATGACGACACCGCCTTTGAAACGGCCCGCCAATTGGCAGACCAGGAGGGGATTTTCTGCGGGATGTCCGGCGGGGCAGCCATAGCAGGTGCCCTGAAAATGGCAAAAGAATTGGAGACCGGCACCATTGTCGTCATCGTCCCGGACAGAGGGGACCGTTATCTCAGCACCAATCTGTTTAAATCCATGTGCGCCCAGTGCCCGCCCTAAAGGCTGTTCCAATATCCATGTCCACTTCAGAAAACCCGGAAACAGAAAAAGAGGCTTCGCACACGGAAAGGCTTTATAACCAAGCCGCACTCCTGGCCCTGATCACTATTTTTTACAATGTGCTGGAAGGAGTGGTCTCAGTTTGGTTCGGTCTGGCCGACGAGACCATTGCACTGCTCGGCTTCGGTGCCGATTCCTTTGTGGAGGTCATCTCGGGCATCGGCATCTGGCATATGGTGCGCCGCCTCCGCTCGAGCTCGTGCCAACAAACGCGCGACACCTTTGAGCAGCGGGCTCTGCGCATCACCGGAACATCATTCTACATACTGTCAGCCAGCCTGGTCGTGACAGCGGCCATCAATCTTTACCAAGGCCACCGGCCGACAACCACGCTATGGGGGATCATTGTATCGCTTGTATCCATCCTCTCCATGTGGTTGTTGATACGCGCCAAATCAAGGGTCGGAAAGGCCCTCCGATCGGAGGCCATCCTGGCAGATGCCGCCTGCACCAGGACCTGCCTGCAGCTTTCCGTGGTCCTGCTGGCATCCAGTGCCGGTTATGCGCTGACAGGAATCGGCTTCTTTGATTCGGCCGGATCCCTGCTCATCGCCTGGCTCTCGGCAAAAGAGGGCAAAGAGGCCTTTGACAAGGCCGTTGGGAAGAGATGCTGTTGCGGCGGCTGAACCTCATCCATCCTTGACCGTGCTGTTCAGACCTGCTATTTTATCAATTTATTTATTCAGCAAGCAAATTTCTATACGCGGAGGAACATGGAGTGACCTTTCAGGACCTTATCCTCTCACTTCAGGGCTACTGGGCCAAGCAGGGATGCATCATCCAACAGCCCTACGACACAGAAAAAGGCGCCGGCACCTTCAATCCGGCCACCTTCCTGCGCGTTCTGGGCCCCGAGCCTTGGAACGTAGCCTACGTCGAGCCTTCCCGTCGCCCAACGGACGGCCGCTATGGCGAAAACCCGAACCGTCTCCAGCACTACTACCAGTTCCAGGTCATCATGAAACCCTCCCCCCTGAACATTCTGGACCTGTACCTCGACTCCCTGCGTGCCTTCGGCCTCGACCCGAACAAGCACGACATCCGTTTCGTGGAAGATGACTGGGAATCGCCGACCCTGGGTGCATGGGGCCTGGGTTGGGAGGTTTGGCTGGACGGCATGGAAATCACCCAGTTCACCTACTTTCAGCAGGCCGGCGGCATCGACCTGAAACCGGTTTCGTCCGAGATCACCTACGGCTGCGAACGGATCGCCATGTATCTGCAAGGGGTGGACAACGTCTATGACCTGGAGTGGGTCAAGGGGATCAAATACGGCGACATTCACCACGAAAGCGAGGTGGAGTTCTCTACATACAATTTCGAGGAGGCCGATGTAGCCATGCTCCTGCAGCTTTTCGGCATGTACGAGAAAGAATGCATTCGCCTGGCAGAGAAAGAACTGGTCCTGCCAGCCTACGACTATGTCATGAAATGTTCCCACACCTTCAACCTGCTGGATGCCCGTGGCGCCATCTCGGTCACCGAGCGCGCTTCCTACATCGGCCGGGTACGCAACGTAGCCCGAATCTGCGCCGAAGGTTATCTGCGGATGCGCGAGAGACTGGGCTTCCCGCTATTGAAAGGAGGTGTGGCCTGATGAGCACCAAGGAACTATTCCTCGAAATCGGCACGGAAGAGATCCCGGCCGGCTTCATCCCCCGCGCCATGGCTGAGATGGAGGCCATGATTACCAAGGAATTGACCAACGCACGCCTCTCCTTTGACGAGGTCAAAACCCTGGCCACTCCGCGCCGCCTGGTGCTGTCCGTAAAGGGTATTCCGGCCGTGCAGCCGGATGCCGAGGTCACCGCCACCGGTCCATCCCGGAAGGCAGCTTTCGACGCCGAGGGGAAACCGACCAAGGCGGCCGAGGGCTTTGCCCGTGGTCAAGGAGTGGATGTCTCCGCATTGAAGGTCATCAGCACCGAAAAGGGGGAGTATCTGGCGGTCACCAAGCTGGAGTCCGGCCAACCGACCTTTGAACTTCTTTCCGAGATATTGCCGACGATGGTAGCCAACATCCCCTTTAAGAAGTCCATGCGCTGGGGCAGCCAGGATGTGCGTTTCGCCAGGCCGGTGCACTGGATCGTGGCCCTGTTCGATGGCATCGTGGTCCCCTTCAATTTTGGCAACATCAACAGCGGCAACGTCTCCCGCGGCCATCGCTTCATGGCCAACCAACCGTTCCCGGTGCGGGATTTTGCCCACTACCAGGAAGAATGCGAACGGCATTTCGTGATCCCCGACCCGGAACGGCGCAAGGAGATCATCCGCCGCGAGACCCACCGCGTGGCCAAGAGCACCGGTGGCCATCTGCTGCCCGACGAGGAGCTGCTGGAACAGGTCACCTTCCTGGTGGAATACCCGAGCGCCGTAGCCGGCACCTTTTCCCCGGAATTTCTGAAGGTTCCCAAAGAGGTACTGATCACCTCCATGCGCAGCCACCAGCGCTACTTCTCCATTGTGGACGCCAACGGTAACCTGCTGCCCGGTTTCATCACCATCAACAACACCCTGACCGAAGACCCGTCCGTGGTGGTAAAAGGGAACGAACGCGTCCTGCGCGCCCGGCTCTCAGACGCCCGCTTCTTTTTCGAGGAAGACAAGAAAGTCAAGCTGGACGAACGGGTCGAGACCCTGAAAAAAGTGGTCTACCAGCAGAAGCTGGGCACCTCCTTCGAAAAGATGGAGCGGTTCCGGGCCCTGGCCGAAGGGCTGGCCGACAAGCTCAATCCTGCCGTCAAGCCCCAGGCCAGCCGGGCCGCCTGGCTCTGCAAGGCCGACCTGGTGTCGGGCATGGTGGGGGAATTCCCCGAAGTGCAGGGAATCATGGGACGGGAATACGCCCTGCTGGAGGGGGAAGATGCTGCCGTAGCCAACGCCATTGCCGAGCACTACCTCCCCAACCAGGCAGGCGGTGAACTGCCGGCCAGCGACATCGGCGCCTTTGTCTCCATCGCGGACAAGCTGGATACGATCTGCGGCTGCTTCGGCGTGGGGCTGATCCCGACCGGCGCTGCCGACCCTTACGCCCTGCGGCGCGCCACCATCGGCATCATCAGCATCATCCTCGACAGAGACTATCGGCTCTCCCTGCCAGCCTTGATCGGTCAGGCCCTGGAGCTGCTCTCCGCCAAGCTGACCCGACCGCCGGAACAGGTGGCCATAGATGTACTTGAGTTCTTCCGCGGCCGCTTTGTCAACCTTCTGGCCAATGACTTTGCCGGTGACACCGTGGATGCCGCCGTTGCGGCCGGCTTCAAGGACTTGGTGGATGTGCGGGCCCGCATTGCGGCCCTGGCCCAGTTCAAGGACCACCCCGACTTCGAACCGCTGGCCGGCGCCTTCAAACGGGTCGGCAACATCATCAAGGGGGGGACCGATGCGCCGGTGGACCCGGCCCTGTTCCAGGACGAGGCCGAGAAGGCCCTCTACGAAGCATTCCAGGCGGTCAACAGCGACGTTACGGCCAAGACGGCGGCGGGCGACTACCTGGAGGCCCTGACCGGCATCGCCACCCTGCGCACACCGGTGGACACATTCTTCGACAAGGTCATGGTCATGGCCGACGACGAGCGTGTCCGCACCAATCGCCTGGCCCTGTTGACCGCCATCGCCCGGATGTTCGGGCGCATCGCCGATTTTTCCAGGATTGCCGGGTAAGCACTATGATCGCAATTATCGACTATGGCATGGGGAACCTTCGCTCCGTGCAAAAGGGCTTCGAGAAGGTAGGCGCGGAAGCCATCGTCACGGCCGACCCGAGGAAGCTCGCGGAAGCGGAGAAGGTGGTGCTCCCCGGCGTGGGGGCGTTCCGCGACTGCATGTCAAACCTGGAACAGGCCGGTTTCGTGGAACCGCTGCTGAAGGTCATCGCCGAAGGGCGCCCATTCCTCGGCATCTGCGTCGGCATGCAGTTGCTCTTCACCGACAGCGTGGAATTCGGCCTGTACCGGGGGCTGGACATCATCCCCGGCCATGTGCTCAGGTTTCCCGAGGGGATGCGCGCCGCTGGGGAAGAGCTGAAAGTGCCCCACATGGGCTGGAACCAGGTTAGCTTCAGACAGCGGCCCCAGGCCTTCACCGGCATCGACGAGGGGGCCAACGTCTACTTCGTCCATTCCTATTATGTTGCGCCGGCGGACGATAGTGTCATTGCCACGGAAACCGACTACGGCATCACGTTCTGCTCGGCCATCTGCCGGGACAACATCGTCGCCACCCAGTTCCACCCGGAGAAATCCCAGGCAGTGGGACTGCGGATACTGAAGAATTTCGCTGAAATGAAGTAAACCTTTTTCACCACAAAGACACAAAGCCACAAAGGACTTCAAGAACAAGGCAAAATCACATAGTTATTGTTGGTTTCCTTCGTGCCTTTGTGCCTTCGTGGTAAATGATTTTGAAAGGTTCCCATGCTAGTAATCCCAGCTATAGACCTAAAAGAGGGTAAATGCGTCCGCCTCGAACAGGGGCTGATGACCAAGGATACCGTCTTCAACGACGACCCGCCGGCCCAGGCCCTGCAATGGCAGCGCCAGGGGGCCGAACTGCTCCACATCGTGGACCTGGACGGTGCCTTTGCCGGTGAGCCGCGCAACAAAAGCGCCATCGAGGGCATCATCAAGGCCATCGACATCCCCGCCCAACTGGGAGGCGGCATCCGCGACCTGGCCACCATCGAGGCGTACCTGGCCCTGGGGCTGTCGCGGGTGATCATCGGCACCGCCGCCCAGCGTAACCCGGAACTGGTCAGGGAAGCCTGCGCCAAATTCCCGGGCAGGATCGTGGTCGGCATCGATGCCAAGGACGGCCTGGTGGCGGTCCAGGGATGGGCCGAGGTAACCGGCATCACTGCAGTGGACCTGGCCAGGAAATTCGAGGATTGCGGCGTGGCAGCCATCATCTATACCGACATCAGCCGCGACGGCATGCTGCAGGGACCGAACCTCAAGGCAACCCAGGCCCTGGCCGAGGCAGTCGCCATCCCGGTCATTGCTTCAGGCGGCGTATCATCGCTCAAAGACATTGAAGACCTCATGGCCATCGAGGGCAGCGGCGTTGCCGGCGTCATCACCGGCAAGGCGGTCTACACCGGGGCAATCGATCTGGCCAGGGCAATCGCCATTACCAAAGGACGGTCCTGAACCATGCTGACCAAACGCATCATCCCCTGCCTGGACGTCAAGGGGGGGCGGGTCGTCAAGGGGGTGCAGTTCCTGGAGCTGCGCGATGCCGGCGACCCGGTTGAAATTGCCGAGATCTACGACCGCCAGGGGGCCGACGAGCTGACCTTCCTGGACATTACCGCCTCCAGTGACGAACGGGATATCATCATCGACGTGGTGCGGCGTACCGCCGAACGCGTCTTCATGCCGCTCACCGTTGGCGGTGGCATTCGCACGGTGGACGACATCCGGCGCCTGCTCAATGCCGGTGCCGACAAGACCTCCATCAACACCGCCGCGGTGCAGCGGCCAGAGTTTGTCAAGGAGGCAGCCGAACGCTTCGGTTCCCAGTGCACGGTGGTGGCTATCGACGCCCGCCGCGTGCCGGGAGAGGAGCGTTGGGAGGTCTATACCCATGGCGGCCGGAAGCCGACCGGCCTGGATGCCGTCGAGTGGGCCGCCAAAATGGAAGCCTACGGTTCCGGGGAAATCCTGCTCACCAGCATGGACCGGGATGGCACCAAGGACGGTTACGACCTGGCACTGACCCGCGCCATCGTGGACACAGTCTCCATACCGGTCATCGCCTCGGGCGGTGTGGGCGGCCTTGAGCACCTCTACGAAGGTTTTACTGTTGCCGGCGCCAGTGCCTGTCTGGCCGCTTCCATCTTCCACTACCGCCAACACACCATCGGCGAGGCCAAGCAGTATTTGAAAGATAAAGGCGTTGCAGTGCGGTTATAGTATTCGGCCGATGCAGCGTACACAAACCGAATCTAACGCAGCACGCACCACCAGAGGAATTTAATGAACAGTCATATACTCGATGCCCTTTATCAAGTTATCCTCGAACGCAAGGCCAATCCCGCGGAAAACTCCTATACAGCCTCGCTGATGCGAAAAGGGATCGACAAGATACTGAAAAAGATCGGCGAAGAGGCCACCGAAGTCGTGATTGCCGCGAAAGGCGGAAAACGCGAAGAGATCGTCTGCGAATCAGCCGACCTGATCTACCATCTGCTTGTGTTGCTTGGACATTGCGACATCCCTGCGGACGATGTGTATGCCGAACTGCGACGCCGATTCGGCATCTCCGGTATCGAAGAAAAAAACTCCAGGAGTTCCTCTGCCAGCAACGAATAACTTTGCATCTGCCGTCACATTTGTTGCGAAATGCCGGAAAAATGTAGTTCAAGAAACAATCCTGACAAAAACGTCATTTGCCTGTTGACAAGACCTCAATTATTGGTATTATTGCAAGCTCACTAATTTACGCCACGGTGTCGTACACATCTATGCAGTCACTTCACAATGGGGGGAGGGATAATGGATGCCGGGAGTAAAAATCAAGGAAAACGAACCATTTGAACTCGCTCTGAAGAAATTCAAAAAACAGTGCGAAAAGGCAGGGGTCCTTTCTGAGGTCCGCAAGCGCGAGCATTACGAGAAGCCAAGCATCAAACGCAAGAAAAAGGCCATCGCAGCCCGCAAACGCGCACTCAAAAAGCAACGTAAGATGCTGGACTAGGAAAGCGGCATGACACTTAAGGAACAGCTTAACGATGCGATGAAGCAAGCCATGAAGGCGCAGGATTCCCTGCGCCTTTCGGCTGTGCGCATGATTCGCTCAACAGTTAAGAACCGCGAAATTGAATTGAAACACGAACTGGATGATCAGGCGGTTATCGAGGTGATATCGACCCTGGTCAAACAACGACGGGAATCCATCCGGCTCTACAAGGAAGGCAACCGCCAGGACCTTGTGGAAAAAGAAGAGGCGGAACTTGCCATCCTGTGCGGATTCCTTCCGGAACAACTATCTAATGAACAGATTACTGAGCTGGTAAATCGAGTCATTGGCGAAACCGGGGCCCAAGGTATCAAGGATATGGGTAGAGTCATGAAAATAGTGACCCCCCAGACAACAGGACGAGCCGACGGCAAAGCCGTCAGCGACATAGTCAGACAGCAACTCTCCTGAGCAAACTCCTGCACGGATATGGGGCAACAGTAGCTGCACACTTGAACCGGCAAAGGGGCTATCAAACTGATTGCCCCTTCTTTGTAATTGTCACAAGGCTCCCTGATGAACCTTATTGACATCATTATCCTGGCAGTCCTGATAGTCTTCTCAGTCAAGGGATTGGCCCGTGGTTTTGTCAACGAAGCGGCATCACTGGCAGGCCTCATCTTCGGGGGATGGCTGGCGTACCGATTTTATCCGGTCGTTTCGGTCCCGATCCGGAACATCCTGCACGTACCAGAACATGTGTCAGCCTTTTTGGCTTTCATGCTGCTTCTGATTCTGACCGCCATCATCGCCCACATCCTCGGCAACATAATTACTGCCGCTGTTCGCGTTGTTATGCTGGGAAGCCTCAACCGCCTGGGTGGATTGTTGATCGGAGCAACTGAAGGCGCCCTGTTGTTGAGTATGTTGTTTTTTATCGGCACATCGAATTTCATGCCTGAACAACTGCAACATAAGATAAGGGCAACAAAATCGGCCAACATGTTTGCACATGCCGGCGACATCATGCTGTCGGCATTGCGCGGCAAATCCGGCAAAAAACCATGATACCTGACGACAAGGTACGAGAGGTCGCAGACCGGCTATCTATTCTTGAAGTAGTATCCGACTATGTACAACTGAAACGCTCGGGCGCCAACTACCTGGGTCTTTGTCCGTTTCACGCCGAAAAGACGCCTTCATTCAACGTCAACCCGGCACGCGAGATCTTTCATTGTTTTGGATGCGGCGCCGGAGGCAATGCATTCTCTTTTGTCATGAAGATCGAGGGGCTGAGTTTTCCGGAAGCGGTCAAGATGCTGGCCAGGAAAGCAGGGGTGGAGATAGAGGAACGCCAGCTCACCCCGGCCGAGAAACAAGCCCAGAACGAAAGACAAGCTTTTCAACGCATCAATGAACTTGCAGCCGACTATTTCAGGGAAGTTTTGCGCCGAAAACCGGAGGGGTCACCGGGACGCCAATACTTGGAGAAGCGAAGTGTTGACGACGAAACTGCCGAGGTCTATCGGCTCGGTTTTGCCCCTGAGCGCCGGGATGGTCTTGTCCGGTATCTGAGGGAGCATAATGTCGAACTGGAAGTAGCATTAAAACTTGGTATCGTGCGTAAGGGCGATGGCGGTTGGTACGATCAGTTCCGCAACCGGCTGATCTTTCCCATCCGTGACGCCAAGGGGAATGTGATCGCCTTTGCCGGCCGGGTCCTGGACGCTTCGCTCCCCAAGTACATAAATTCGCCTGAATCCGTGCTTTACCACAAGAGCAATGTTCTGTTCGGTATGGATATGGCGCTTCCGGCGGTCAGGACCGAGAACAGCGTCATCATAGTGGAGGGTTATTTCGACCACCTGGCTCTCTACCGGGCCGGAATTCGCAATGTTGTGGCCACCTGCGGCACTGCCTTGACTGCAACCCATGCCGGTCTCATCAAACGACATGCAAGCAAGGCCTTTACCTTGTTCGACAGCGACGCAGCAGGCCGAAAGGCAACTATTCGCTCAATGGAACTGTTTTTGGAACAGCACCTGCCGGCCTATGTCATCTCTCTTCCGCCAGGCGATGATCCAGACAGCTTCCTGATGAAAAACGATGCGGAGGCCTTCGGAACCTGCCTTCAAAAGGCCAGGCCGGCATTCGAGTTTTTTGTTCGTTCGCTTTTGGTGCAGACATCGCCGGACAGCGTTGACAACAAGGTACGGATCATCGATGAGTTAGCACCGCGCTTCCGCAAGATTGCCGATCCGTTGGAACGTGATTTATACGAAAAGGAGATCTGCCGCCTCTTGGGGATTTCCGTCCAAGCTTTCCGCAAGCGCCTTGGAGGAATGACCCTTGGGCCACGTGATCTGCATGTTGCCCAAAATACCGGTATTTTCAGGGGAGATTCGCTGCAGGAAACACTGCTGGGGCTTATGGGAGGTTATCCCGAAGCTCGTGCGGAAGCACTGAATTTTGGTATTGAAAACTTGTTTGACGGCCCGTACCTGGAACTTGCCCGGTTGATGCTGGACGCAATGTCGGACACCGATGATGCCCAGGTACTGAGCCGCCTGACCGACAAGATCGAATCGCCGGATCTCAGGACCCTACTCTCCCGACTCCTGATCTCAGACGAATATCTGGAGAATATCAACTGGCGTACTGTTTTTGACAACTGCAAAAAAAGCAGGGAAAAACGTTCGCTTTTGTCTATTCGGGACATTGCAGCCCAGTTGGCGGTATTGGACCCGGACAGCGAAGAATATGCTAAGCTTCTGCAACAGGCGGATGCCCTGCGCACCAAAAAATTCAAACTACAGACTTGAAGGCTGCATAGAGGTGAATTGAATGGCCAAAAAAAACTTGGATGAAGTCAAGCAACTTATCGATCTTGGCAAGGAAAAAGGTTTTCTGACCTTTGACGAAGTCAACGACATATTGCCCCCAGATATCGCTACCGAGCAGATTGACGATGTCATGGGAATTTTCGGCGACATGGACATCGAAATCGTCGAGACTGCGCAAAAGGTCAAGATCCCCAAGATGAAGATGGATATGGACGAAGAGGAAGAGATCGAGGGCGAGGCGGACGAGGTCGAATTCGAGCCAGGTTCCATAGGCCGTACCAGCGATCCGGTACGCATGTATCTGCGCGAAATGGGATCGGTTTCGCTGCTGACTCGTGAAGGCGAAGTCGAAATCGCCAAGCGCATCGAGGACGGTGAGCGTGACGTAGCCAGCGTTATCCTCAACACCCCCATCACCGTCCGCGAGGTCCTGCTGTTGGGCGACAAACTCCGCAAATTCCAGATCGGCGCCTCGGAAATAAGCAAAGAAGTCGAAGAAGAGGAGCTTGAGGAGGATGAAGAGGATGTCCAGAAGGTGCGCATCCTGGAGATTATCGATGATATCGCTGCCCAGGACCAGTTGCTGACCGAGATCAGCGATGAGCTGGAAGCTGCCAAGTCTGCTGCCAAGAAAAAGGAACTGGAAAAGAAATACCGCCAGACCAAGGATCGCCAGGCAGAACTGCTTAAGTCCCTACGCCTGAAAGATCGTCATATCAACAAGATTTCCGAACGGCTCAAGGAATTGTCGATAAAGGTTGACAAGCACATGGAAGAGCTTGCCGACATCGAGACCGTGATACCAGCCGATAAAATCAGGCCCCTTTTGGACAGGTTCCAGATCGACGAGGACAAGGCGGGAGCTGAGCTGAAAAAACTCAAGCTGGAGGCCGAGGAAACCCAGAAACTGGATAAACGCCTGCGTGCCCTGGCCCGCAAGCTGCAAAAAGTCGAACAGGAATCGGGCTTCAAAGCCAACGAACTTTCTACCGCGCTCCAGGCAATCGAAGAGGGTGAGTGCAAGGCCCGCATCGCGAAATCCGAACTGATCGAGGCCAACCTGCGCCTGGTGGTCTCCATAGCCAAGAAATACACCAATCGCGGCCTGCAATTCCTTGATCTGATCCAGGAAGGGAATATCGGCTTGATGAAGGCGGTCGACAAATTTGAATACCAGCGCGGCTACAAATTCTCGACCTATGCCACCTGGTGGATCCGCCAGGCAATTACCCGCGCCATTGCCGACCAGGCGCGCACCATACGCATTCCCGTGCATATGATCGAGACCATCAACAAACTTATCCGCACCAGCCGACAGTTGGTCCAGGAGAATGGCCGCGAGCCATCACCGGAGGAAATAGCCGAGCGGATGCAGTTGCCGCTGGACAAGGTGCGTAAAGTTCTCAAGATCGCCAAGGAGCCAATCTCGCTCGAAACCCCAATAGGCGAAGAAGAAGACTCCCACTTGGGCGATTTCATCGAAGACAAGGGGGTCATTTCGCCAATCGAGGCGGTCATCAAGGCCAACCTCTCCGAGCAGACCGCCAGGGTTCTGTCCACACTGACCCAGCGCGAGGAAAAGGTATTGCGGATGCGCTTCGGCATCGGGGAAAAGAGTGACCACACCTTGGAGGAAGTGGGTCAGGATTTCGAGGTTACCCGTGAGCGTATCCGTCAGATCGAAGCCAAGGCCCTGCGTAAATTGCGCCACCCCAGCCGCAGCAAAAAGCTCAAAAGCTTCGTGGAATAGTCTTCATGCCGTACCGCTGGCGCACAAGATTCGCGTTGTTGTTTCTGGCTGGGTTCATGGTCTCCTTCAGTCTCATGACCATGCCCAGCCTTGCCGCGGAACTGGATGATTCCGGTCTGTTTGTCGAGGCTTTCAACGCCTACCAGAAAAAAGACTACCTGCTCACCATCGAAAAAATCGACCAACTCTCCCAGATTTTCCCTGACTCCCCCTTGCGCGACATATCGCTATTGCTGCTGGCTCGGGCCGGACTTTATTCCGGGGACAACGAACTGGCTGCCAAAACCGCCAGGCAGTTCAATGACGAATTTGGCGACAGTCCGCTCAAGGCAACCCTGGAAGACGAGTTGCTTTCGCTTGTGACGCGTCGTGGCAAAGGCGAAAAGCTCCTGCCTGACACGCAGTTGCGGGCAGCTGCCCTCAAGGTACGCAAAGATCAGCTCGCCATGGAACAGGCCGCAATATTGAGGGCCGAACAGGAACGGCTGGCTAAAGAGCAAGCCGAGCGCGAGCGTATCGCCCAGGAAAAGGCCGAGAAAGAACGGCAAGAGCGTGAGCGCATTGCCGCAGAAAAACGGGCCAAGGAAAGCATCAAACTGGCCATTGTCATGCCGGCCGGAAACCATCTGATCGATGTGGGCAAAAAGGGGCAGATGCCATTCGAATTGGTCAACAACAGCGCTAAATCCGAGGAGTTCCTGCTTACCGTGCCAGCCCCACTTGAGTACGCAGCAGTGTTGGCGACAGACGACAAACCGGGTGACAAACTGGAGCGGGTGGCACTGGCAGCCGGCGAAAGAATCAAGGGGGTGCTGGCATTTCAAATGCCCCTTGACAGGGTTGACGGATATAAGGCGACCCTTCAGCTCAAGGCGATATCCGCCACCTACAATGACGTCGTGTTTTCAAAGGATGCACACGTCACCGCTTCGGCGCCACTGGTGCGTGCCGTGGCAAAACCGGAGCATATCGACGTTGCCAGGGGCGAACCCCTCACATACCATATAGCGCTGCTCAATGCGGGTTCTCTTACTGCCAGGGACCTTACCATGCGTGTCGTAATCCCGCCCCAGCTTAAATTAAACGAAGCATCCGGGACCGATTACCGCAGGGAAGCGGCAGGGGCCGTCATATTCAGCGTAGCAGCACTGGAAACCGGAAGCATGATGGAATTCAACGTTAACGTGAATGTGAAGGACAATGTGATGGCAAAACAAGAGTTGCGCTTACAGATGGATGTCATTGACGGACAACTTCAGCGGAAGGATACCTTTACTTCCAAAGCTGCCGTTGTAAAAGGCAAGTAATTTTTTTGCAGCTGTTCCTTAACGGCATTGTGCCGTTCTTTCCCGACCTCCCGGCATCTTGAACCAGGAGGTTTTGTTGTTTTCAGAGCACTACCAGATTGTCGCGGTGGATGATCACATCACCATAGCGGTACCCGAGAATATCTTCAATTTCGCGGCTCTTTCTACCTGCCAGACGGGCAATTTCACCGCTGGAATAATCCGACAGCCCGCGGGCAAACTCTTTTCCGTCAGGCCCGCACAGCCGCACACACCCCCCCCGGTCAAAGCGTCCTTCAACCTGAACAACACCTGATGGCAACAGGCTTTTCCCTTTTTTAAGCAACACCTCGCGGGCACCCTCATCGACAACTACCCTGCCAGCCGGTTTAAGCGTATAGGCGATCCAGTGCTTGCGCCGATTCAATCCTGCGTCCAACGGCAGAAACATCGTACCGACATCCTCGCCACGCAAGGCAGCACTGATGATCCCGCTTTGCTTCCCTGCCACCATGATGGTGGGAACACCATTTTTGCCGGCTTTTTTGGCCGCGGCAACCTTGGTTGCCATCCCTCCAGTGCCGACAGTGGATCCTGAACCGCCTGCCACCCGTTCGACCTCGCGGGACACCCCCTTTACCACGGAGATCAGCTTGGCATCCGGGTCCTTGCCGGGGTCGGCGCTGAAAAGTCCTTTGACATCCGTCAGGATCAGCAATAGTTGAGCCTCGGCCACATTGGTGACCAGCGCCGACAGATTGTCGTTATCACCGAATTTGATCTCATCAACCACGACAGTATCGTTTTCGTTGATCACAGGTATGATGCCGAAACCCAGCAAGGTGTCCAGGGTCGCACGGGCATTGAGAAACCGTTGCCGGCTGCCCAAATCTTCGCTGGTCAACAACACTTGGGCCGGCTTGAGACCATGGGGCGCCAGTCCTTGTTCGTAGGCATGCATCAGGCGTGTCTGCCCGATGGCCGCTGCAGCCTGTTTCTGCGGTATGGTTTTGGGTTTTTCGGTCAATCCCAGTTCGCTGCGTCCGGCGGCAATGGCACCGGACGACACTACCAGCACCTGCACGCCCTTTGACCTCAACACTGAAATGTCGTCGCAAATCTGGGCGATGACCGCAACATCAAGACTGCCATCGGAATCGGTCAACACCCTGCTGCCGATCTTTACCACCACACGCTTTACCTTGTTCAACAACTCCTTGCGCATTACCATTCCACCTCTGCCTTCCCCCACAACCGGCGTGCTATCTCATCCAGAAGCCTTTCGATCCCCTCGCCCGTGACGGAAGAAATTGGGAAAACCTTTATACCCCGGCTTTCGAACCAAGCGGTAATCTCGGAAAGTTTCTCCCGCGTTTGTGGCAAATCGGTCTTGGTGATAACCACGGCCTGTTCCTTATTGGCAAGTTCAGTGCTGAACAGGGCCAACTCCCGGTTAACCGCTTCGTATTCGGCCAAGGGGTCGCGGTCAGGCATCCAGGATATATCCACCAAGTGCAGCAGCATGCCGGAGCGTTCCAGATGTTTGAGAAAACGGTGCCCCAGGCCTGCTCCGGTACTGGCCCCTTCAATGATTCCGGGGATGTCGGCCACCACGAAGGAACGGTAATTTTTGTATTCCACCACTCCCAAGGAAGGAACCATGGTGGTGAAAGGATAATCGGCAATTTTCGGACGGGCAGCCGAGATCTTGCTGATCAATGAGGACTTTCCGGCATTTGGCAGTCCCAAGAGCCCCACATCGGCCATCAGCTTCAATTCCAGGCGCAGCTTGCGTTCCTCCCCCGGCTCTCCGGGTTGGGCAAACTTGGGGGCCTTGTTGGTGGCAGTGGCAAAACGGGCGTTTCCCTGCCCGCCCCTTCCCCCTTTGAGCAGGACGACGCGCAGGCCCTCATCGGTCATGTCGGCCATTTGTTCGCCGGTATCGACATCCATGATAACCGTACCTACCGGCACCTTGATGACCAAGTCCTCCCCTGCCGCGCCGTGGCGGTTTTTCCCCTGTCCGTTGTGCCCCTTCTCCGCCTTTTGATGCGGCCGATGACGCAATTCCAACAAGGTCGAAAGACCGGAAGTGGCAACAAAGATAACATCCCCGCCCCGACCGCCGTCACCGCCGGAAGGCCCGCCGAATTCTATGAACTTTTCATGGCGAAAGGCAACGCACCCTGCGCCGCCATGGCCGGAAGATGCAAACAGGGTTACTTCGTCGATAAATTTCAAGCTGATACCTCAATTTCTTCAAAATACTATTTTCAAGGGGATACTGGGTGATTAACAGGGCTATTACTTTATGCCGCACAAGTCAAAACAAAAATGTTCACGCCACGATGGGACTACGCAACGTTTTGAAACCACAAATCAAAGATTTGATTAATAGACTTTCTTTGCCTAGTTGCGGCATCGCGCGAGTGCAGTCTTTTTGTGCATTATTTCCCGTCCAGCCATGATTGAATGGTCTGCATCCGCCCGGTCCACGCTTCGCTCAGACGCTCCTTCAGGAAAGCTACGAACAGGCTGTCGAAAAGCTGCACTCCCTGTTCCAGCAAGTACATACGTTCGTAAAAGGCAGCTTCGCGCTCGCTCATCTCATCCACCGTGGCATCACGCTCAATGCGCACCTGTGGACACTTGAACGAGGCAAAGCCGAAGGTATCCCCTTTCAGCGTAAGCTTCCAAAGGTTTTCATCCTTTTCCATGCAAAAAGTGGCACTGGTAATTTTCTTACCACTCTTCAAGGCCGAGATGGCCTCCAGATAGCTGTCCTGGGAGCCGGATACCGAGACTTTCTGGATCCCCCCCTCTTCGCCACCACCCTGGAGCTGGATGCGGTCATCGATCCAGGCCGAGAAGCGTTCGCCTCCGCTGAAATGGCCAGGAGTGCAGACATTGAAATCCCCTTCTCCACCCAGGCCGCGCTGGAGCAACCAGGGCATGAAATCCCAGCCCAGCCACTGGTTGTCGCGGATCAGCGCCACCACCGAATCGGAACCGGCCTGGTTGGCCTTTTCCAGGCGTTCGAGCATCTCCCCTTCCAAAAGCTTCCTGGCACGCGCAAACGGGTGAATCGCCACTGGATGCAAGCCCTCGAAAGTTTTACGGAAAATCTCCTCGAAGCGCTCCACCACTTTGCTACCCAGACTAAAGAGAGTCAGCACGCCACTCTTCTGGTCCCAGACCACATCGACCGTAGATGGAACAGGCAGGCACTTGGCCATCAGCCGCACCTGCACCAGCTCCTTTATTTCGGCCCGTTTGTTCTTGGGAGTGCGCCGCATATTCGGATGCTGGGCCAGAAAGGCGCCCTCTTCCCGGCCGGTGTGTGATTTGAGCACCGCGGCCGGGATTTTGCGTTGGTCACGGCGCAGCGAAAAAAGTACGTAGTTGTCGCGCCAAAAATCCGATGGCGCTTCAAATGTGGCGTTATCCGGCTGGTCGATGTGGGTCCACCCTTCGGAGCTTTCCTCGGCCGAATTTTCTATGGACTGGAAACCACGACCAGCCAGCTTCTGTGAAAACCAGGCAAATTGGTCTTTCTCCGGCACGTCGCCGGTGATGTTGAATTGGGTTACGCTGACGGTATTCGAATAGACGCCCATGAATATAATTGATTCCTTTCGGTTAATTGCCTGCATCAGGGAGGTTAGGCGCGGTTATTGTTGTTATTGCGCCTGACAGGAATGGTGAGCTTGATCGAATTAACTTTTGGTTCTGATTACACAACCGGGGAGAGGCGGGCTGAACCGCCCCTCCCCGGGCCTTTGGAAATCAATCCGCACTCATGGCCACGTAATGCACGCTGCCGTCCTGGCGTCTGAGCAGAAGCCGTACCACATCTCCTTTTTTGATTTTGGCGACTGCGGCATTGAACTTGTTAAGGGTGTCCGGACGCTGGCCGTTGATCTCGATAATGATGGATCCTGGCACAACGCCCGCTTCCTCGGCAGAAGAACCCGGCTTCACCTCGGTGATCACCAGCCCCTTGCTGTCCCTGATTCCCAGCTGTTCGGCCATTGCCTTGGTCAGCTCCTTGACGGTGAGGCCGATCTTCTCGCTTTCATTGGCAGTGATGGCAGTTGCTTCCGTATCTCCATCCTTGAGCTTGGCCACGGTAACATTCAGCTCCAAGCGCTTGCCATCCCGGAACACCGTGATCTTAGTCTTCTTGTCAACCGGCGTGGTTGCCACCAAACGTGGAAGCTCGTTATATTCGTTGATCTTCTTACCGTCGAACTCCAGCACGATGTCGCCGGCTTTGAGGCCAGCCTTGTCGGCCGGGCTGTCTTTCACCACATCGGCAATCAGGGCGCCCTTCTCGGCATCCAGGTTGAAAGATTTGGCCAGTTCCGGCGTCACGGACTGGATCTGCACCCCGAGGTAGCCTCGGGTTACCTTGCCATTCTCACGCAGCTGGGTAATGATATCCTTGGCCATGTTGATCGGAATGGCGAAACCGATTCCCTGGCCTCCGGCGATAATGGCGCTGTTGATCCCTATCACCTTGCCGGCGGTATTGAAGAGCGGGCCGCCAGAATTGCCTGGGTTGATGGAGGCGTCGGTCTGAATGAAATCGTCATAGGGCCCGCTGCCGATCACCCTCCCCTTGGCGCTGACGATCCCGGCGGTAACCGTTTGCGAAAGCCCGAAGGGGTTGCCGATGGCCATGACCCATTCCCCAACTTCCAGGGCATCGCTGTCACCCAGTTCGGTAAAAGGGAGTTTGTCTTTTTCGTTGATCTTGATAAGGGCAAGATCGAGCTTTTCATCCACGCCCTTGATTTCTCCCTTTGCCTCCCGGCCATCGGAGAGCTTGACCGTCACCTCGTCGGCGCCGCTGACCACGTGATTGTTGGTCAGGATATAACCATCGGAGCTGATGATGAAGCCGCTGCCCAGGCTTTGTTCGCGGCGCGGACGTTGTTGCGGCATTTGATCGAAAAATTGGCCGAAAAAGTCATCGAAAAACTTGTCCGAGGGGTTATTGGAATGGGGCCGCTGTATTCGCTGCCTCAATTTGATGTTTTTCGCCGCCCGGATATTAACCACCGATGGCGTCAGTTTCTTGGCCAATGCGACAAAATCAGGGCTGACGGTTTTGGCTGGGGCTGATAACGGGACAGCAAGGGTAAGCATCACACCAACGATCAGAATACGTACAGAAGACACGATACTTGACGACATGTTCCAGACCTCCATAATTTTTGTAGATCGAACGGCGAGGGGCGGGTCGCTTTCAGCCACGACACCGCCCCGTCTCTGTTTCTTTGTTGAAACATACCCTATAACTGCAAAAAAATCAACCCGCTGCCGGTTACCCCTCCCTGAGGATGTAGCCTTGGCCACGTACGGTGTGGATCAGCTTGGTAGCATACTCCTTATCGACTTTTTTACGCAGGTAATTGACATAAACGTCAATGATATTGGTGAAGCTGTCAAAGGCGTAATCCCAGACATGCTCGGCAATCATGGCACGGGACAATACCGTATTGGGGTTGCGCATCATGTACTCCAAGAGCCCGTACTCTTTGGAGGTAAGGTCGATCTCAGTGCCGCCGCGCCATACCTTGTGGGACACAGGGTCTATACGCAGGTCGGCAAAACGGATCTCGGCGCCACGGTCCTGTTCACCCCTGCGCAGCAGAGCCCTGACGCGGGCCAACAATTCGGCAAAAGCGAATGGCTTGGTCAGGTAGTCATCGGAACCGGCCTCCAAGCCGGAAACGATGTCATCTGTGGTATCACGGGCGGTGAGCATAAGCACCGGGATGTGCTTGCCGGCTTCCCGCAGTTCCTTAACCACGGTCAAGCCGTCCTTTTTGGGCAGCATTACATCCAGAATCACCAGGCTGAAATCATTTTCCAGGGCCTGCTTGAAACCTTCAGCGCCGTCATGGGTAACGGTAACCTCGTATTTGTCTTCTTCAAGTCCGCGTTTGATAAAACCCGCTACCTTTTTCTCGTCTTCAACGACTAGAATTTTCATCTTCTGTTCTCCTTTTATTCAGTGTTGTGATCAAAAGCTTGGCTCAGCTGCCCGCGGCAGCATTCATACGCCTCATGATGTCGGAAGATGCTTCCTCCACCGATTTATTGGTAACATCGATTACCATCCACTCGGGATGTTTGCGATAAAGTTGTATGGAGTAAGCGATTTCATCCTCTACTTGCTGATAATCGGCATAACTCCCTCGGGGACTCTGGCGCATATTGATGAGCCGCGAGGTACGGATCTCGACCAACCGCTTGGCGTCAATGACCAATCCCACGATTTTGCTCTGGTCGATCTGGAACAGCTCCTCTGGCGGCTCAATACCTTTCACCAGCGGAACATTGGCCACCTTGTATCCCTTGTGGGCCAGATACATGGAGAGCGGCGTCTTGGAAGAACGGGACACCCCCACCAATACCAGATCGGCCTTATGCAGATAGCGCGTTTCCTGGCCGTCATCGTGCTTGACCGTGAAATTGACCGCTTCTACCCGTTTATAGTAATCAGTATCTATGCGTTGCAACAATCCGGGCTTTTCCCGGGAAGGGATTCCCAAATAACGTGAAAGGCTATATATAAGAGAACTCAACAGATCCACCGCTATGAGCCCATGCTCCTCGGCAACCCGCTCAACGACTTCTGCAAGATGCGGATCTACCAGCGTATAAACAACCATTCCGGGATCATGGACAGCCACTGACATGGCTTGCACAACTTCTGCCGGAGTACGAATCTGGAAAAGACGCTGAACCCTGACGTCATCATCATAAAATTGCGATAGGGCTGCCCTTATAACCCGTTCAGCGGTTTCACCTGTTGAGTCGGAAAGGACATAAATTGTTTTCATGATAAAATTGCCAGCTTTCTGTATCTCATTAGCTTCACGAGACCGTTTCTAATTAAAAGTAGACCTCAGCATTGTGATTTTGTCAAGATTTTTTTGTTGCCAACAAGCCGCAGTTCTGCTAACTTCTTGATCTTCTGAGTAATTCACCTTAAAGGCGACCAATTTTGAACGATTCCTGGCTGGAAATTGCCTGCGATGTTCCCACCGAACTGGCCGACATAGTTGCCGAATACCTGTCCGAACTCTCCGGCAACGGTGTCTGCATCGAGAACCTGAACGTAGACGCCTTCTCCCATAGCGAAATCACCCATTCCCCGTTCATGACGGTTCGGGCGTATTTCCCGGCCAATGCCGACACAGATGCCCTGGCTACCGAAATCAAACACTTTCTGTCCGGCCTGGCAGAGCAGCACCCCGGTTTTGTGCCGACAATGCCTGCCGTTTCAACGGTCAAAAGCGAAGACTGGAGTACCAGTTGGAAAGCCAACTTCAAGGCGCTGCGAGTTGGCAGGCGGCTATTGATCGTGCCGTCATGGGAAGAGGCCCGGCCACTGCCTGACGACATAGTGTTGCGTCTCGATCCCGGTATGGCCTTTGGTACCGGTGGCCACGAGACCACCCGCCTCTGCCTGGAGCTGCTTGAACAGATCATGGACGAAACTCCGACCTTGCATTCGCCCTCTGTTCTTGATCTGGGCACCGGCTCAGGCATCCTGGCCATGGCAGCGGTTCAGTTGGGAGCGGCCCGCGTGTGCGCCGTGGATATCGATCCACAGGCAGTAGAGGTCGCTCACCAGAATCTGGAGGCAAATGGCCTGGCTGAATTTGTCGAATTCAGCACCACCCCCCTGGAGTCGCTGAATGGCGACTTTGACATCATACTGGCCAACATCCTGGCCGAGGAGTTGGTCCGGCTGGCCCCGCATCTGACAGAACGCTTGGCGACCGGCGGGAAACTGGTTCTTTCCGGTATCCTGGCCGAGAAAGAGAATCTGGTGCTGAGAGGATTCGCGGATCAACCGCTGGAGCATGTCGAAACGCGCAAACAGGGAGAATGGGTTGCGATTCTCTACCGGAAAGGCGACACAGCGTGAGCACCCGGCGTTTCATGATCAGCTCCCGCAGCATCCGCAACGGATACGCATCCTTTGACGGTGAACTCTTCAATCACATTGTGCGGGTGCTGCGATTGAGCCCCGGCGATGCGGTAACCCTGGTGGATGAAAAGGCGAACGAGCATAAGGGAGTCATCGATCAGGTTGCCAAGGAGTGGGTAGCGGTCAAGATCGCAATGTCGGTCGAAGCGCCGGAAACAAACGCCAATGCGGCCCGGATAACCATCTGCCAGGCCATTCCCAAAGGTGAAAAGATCGACCTGATTTTGCAGAAAGGCACCGAGTTGGGCGTCCATGATTTCTGGGTCTTCGGTGGCCGACGCTCCGTGGTCCGCGTGCGGGATGACCAGCGCAACAACAAGCTTGAGCGGTGGAACAGGATCACTTCGGAAGCGGCGCGGCAATGCGGCAGGAGGACCATTCCGGCTGTTTCCTGGTTTCCGTCCGCGGTTGAAGCGGCAGACGCGTCGCATCACGATCTGCGCCTGCTGCTCTGGGAAGGCGAGCGCGAAAAAAACCTCAAAAGCACCTTGGCCGGAATTGGCCGGCCCGCCACGATCGCGGTAGCAATCGGCCCCGAAGGCGGGTTCGATCCACTGGAGGTGCGGCATTTCGCAAAGCACGGGTTTCAGCCGATCTGCCTGGGAGAGAGAATACTGCGTACGGAAACAGCCACTATTGCTATTACTGCAATTTTGCAGTATATGTTTGAAGATATCTAGGCAAGACAACTCAGCAGATTTAACTATTGCGGGTTCCTCACAGATAAGGAGCAGCAGATGAAATGCCCCAAGTGTGGATACAACAGTTTTGAGCACTATGATACCTGTAAGAAATGCTCACACGACCTGACCGGTTACAAGGCTACATTCGGTCTAAAAGCAATTGTTCTGCCGCTGGACGCCCGCGCTTCCATGGCCGAGGCACTGGCGGCCGAAACCGCCGCAGCCAGCCCGGCCCCTGAAGAAGTCGAAACCGCAGCTACTGACATGTTTTCGTTCGATCTGCCCGACGACGCAGCAACTGCAACCCTGGACACCGACAAAGACAATCCCTTCAATTTTGACGACGAGCCTGGCCCTGCCAAATCAACGATAGGTGAATTCTCCTTTGATGAGGAGGAAAAGTCGCCCCAGGCAAAAGCAGAGGAAGATGCCTTTGCCAGCCTGCTGGAGTCAACCTCACTGGAAGACAAAAACGTTGCCCCGAAAGTCGAGGCCCCGGCTAAAGCTGCTGCCGGTAGCAGCCCGGGTGAATTTGATCTGGACAATTTTTCCTGGGACGACACGCCGGAAACGCCTGCCGCTGGAGCATCAAAACCCGACGACGACTTCAACAGCCTCTTTGGCGACATGGACGAAACCACCAAGAAATAGCGTCATCTGCACATAACATACAGGCATCAGGAAAGAGCGGGACACCCCGCTCTTTTTTTCTTGGTCCGCCAAGGTCAAACACCCGCAACGGAGAACAGTCGTGTCCCAACGCATTAACATCCTTCCCGAAACCATCACCAACAAGATCGCCGCCGGCGAAGTGGTCGAACGCCCGGCATCGGTCATCAAGGAGTTGGTGGAAAACGCACTGGATGCCGATGCCAATGAAATACTGGTGGAGATCGTTGCTGGCGGCAAGCGGCTGATCAGGATCAAGGACAACGGCCACGGCATGTCCCGGGAGGATGCCCTGCTGTCGCTGGAACGGCACGCCACCAGCAAGATCAGGACCGACAGCGATCTGGACGGCATCATGACCCTGGGGTTCCGGGGCGAGGCCCTCCCTTCCATTGCCTCCATCTCCCGTTTCCGGCTGGCCACCCGCGAATCATCGAATCCCGAAGGGACCGAGATCGTTGTGGAGGGAGGCCGGGTGCGGGAAGTGAAGGCGTGCGGCATGCCGACCGGCACCGTCATCACCGTGGAGCAACTCTTCTTCAACACCCCGGCCCGCCTCAAATTCTTGCGTAGCGCGGAGACCGAGGCTGGCCATGTGGGAGACACGATGGCCCGGCTTGCCATCTCCCGCCCGGATGTGGGTTTTGTCTTCATCAATGACGGCCGCGAACTGATGCGTGTGCAGCGGAGCGATCTCCAGCGCCGCCTGACCCAGGCACTGGGCAAGGATGCCGCCACCGACCTGCACTGCGTGGCCAGTTCCGCCGCCGGGATATCCGTTGAAGGTTACATCTCCGGCCCGGCCGCCGTCCGCTCCACCACGGCAGCCATGTTCACCTACATCAACGGCCGTTTCGTCCGCGACCGGCTGATCCAGCATGCCGTCATGCAGGCCTATCGGGGAGTGATCGACCGTGGACGCTATCCGATCGTGGCCCTCTTCATTTCTGTGCCGGCCGGCGAAATTGACGTCAACGTCCACCCCACCAAGCACGAGGTGCGCTTCCGCAACCAGTCCCAAGTACATGATGCGCTCCAGGGGGCCCTGGAAGAAGTTCTGCGCCGTTCACCCTGGCTGACGCAGCGCCCGGAACAGACGCCGCCAGCCAGCGGGGCAACGGGGCAGGCCTATCGCGAACGGATCGCAGCCGCGGCACAGGCCTCCCTCTCCCTGCCCCGGCGCGAGCCCTCCTTCCATGGGGCAACAACAACCGACGTCAACGGCCAGACCGCCTTTGCGCCCTCCCCTGCCAAGGCCGGGACTGTCGGGGAACCTGCCCCATCATTCCGGCCGGATGCGACAAGAAGCGAGCCACTGGGCTATTTCTCCTCCATGGAGATCATCGGCCAGTTCCATGCCGAATACATCCTGTGCCAGTCAGGGAAAGAGCTGGTGATCATCGACCAGCACGCCGCCAGCGAACGGGTCGCCTACCAGCGCCTGCGGCAACAGTGCGAGTCCAGCGCGGTGGAATCGCAGCGGCTGCTCTTCCCCGAGACCGTGGAGCTTTCTTTCAGCGAAACCGCCGTTGCCAAACGTTTCCAGGAAGACCTTGCCAAAATCGGCTTCGAGCTGGAACCATTTGGCGGCAACACCGTCATTCTCAGCGCCGTGCCGCGCATTGCGGCCAACAGCACCGGAACGCAGCTGGTGCGTGACATCCTGGCCGAGCTGGCAACCCTGGGCACCACGGTTGCCTTCCGGGAAAAGCTGGATGACCTGCTGGCCCGCATCGCCTGCCACTCAGTGGTGCGCGGCGTGCACCCCCTGGACAACCGGCAGATCGCGGAGCTGCTCCGCAGCATGGACGAAACCGATTTCGCCGCCAGTTGCCCCCATGGCCGCCCGGTTTCCCATGTCATTACCCTGGCGGAACTGGAGAAGATCTTCAAGCGGACGTAACACACATGCCGAACTAGTGATACACTCACCTGAAACTTCAAATAGAATTATTGCAACCAAGAACAACAAACTTTCCATGAAAATCCTCCACACATCGGATTGGCACATCGGGCGAGCCCTGTATGGCCGCAAACGCTACGAGGAATTCGAGCGTTTTCTCGACTGGCTGCTGGGCTGCATCGAGGCCGAAGGGGTCGAGGCGCTGCTGCTCGCCGGCGATGTCTTTGACAACGGCACCCCCGGCAATCGGGCGTTGGAGCTCTACTACCGCTTTCTCTGCCGCTGTGGCGCTGCCGGGTGCCGGCAGGTGGTGGTTACGGCCGGCAACCACGACTCCCCCTCTCTCCTCAATGCCCCCCGGGAAGTGCTGCGCTTCCTCAATGTCCACGTGGTCGGCTCCATGACCGAAGAACCGGCGGACGAGCTGGTGGTGCTGCACGACCGCGACAACAAGCCAGGGCTGATCGTCTGCGCCGTCCCATACCTGCGGGACCGGGACATCCGGCGGGCCGAGGCCGGTGAGACCTTTGAGGACAAGGGGCGCAAGCTGGTGGAAGGGATCCGCGACCATTACCGGCAGGTGGGCGAGGCAGCGGTTGCACTGCGCACGGAGCTGGGGGGGCATCTTCCCATTGTGGCCATGGGGCACCTGTTCACCAGCGGTGGCCAGACCGTGGAAGGGGACGGGGTGCGGGAGCTGTATGTCGGCACCCTCGGCCAGGTGCGCGCCGATACCTTTCCCGATTGTTTCGCCTACCTGGCCCTGGGCCATCTGCATCTGGCGCAGCGGGTGGGTGGCTCTGACCTGCGCCGCTATTCGGGAGCGCCCATACCGATGAGTTTCGGTGAGGCAGGGCAACGCAAGGTAGTTATTGCCGTGGAAGCAGATGCCAATAAAATAACGGCACAGGAGATCATTGTGCCCGGTTTTCAGCCACTGGCCACGGTGCGCGGCGATTGGGACCGCATTGCGGAGCGGATTGCGGAACTGAAAAGGGCCGGCTCCTCTGTCTGGCTGGAGGTGATCTACGAAGGGGTCGAGGTCATGGGCGATCTGCAGGAAAGGTTGCGCGAGCTGACCGACGGGACTGCCGTGGAAATCCTGCGGGCAAAGAACATGGGCCTGGTGCAGCGGACCTTGAGCCGGATGGCCACGGAAGAGACCCTGGATGACCTCACCGTTGACGATGTCTTTGCCCGCTGTCTGGCTGCCCACGAGGTGCCCCGGGAGCAGCAGGCCGAACTGGTCGCAGCCTTTCGGGAAACAATTGCCGCCCTGCACGAAGACACCAGCCTGGGGGAACCGTGAAGATCCTCCGGCTCTCTTTCAAGAACCTCAACTCCCTGGCCGGGGTCTGGGAGATTGATTTCACCCACCCGGACTATGTCTCCAGCGGTATCTTCGCCATCACCGGCCCAACCGGCGCGGGCAAGACCACCATCCTCGACGCCATCTGCCTGGCCCTGTACGGCCAGACCCCCCGCCTGAGCAGGATCACCCAGGGTGAGAACGAAATCATGTCGCGCCAGAGCGGCGAATGCTTCAGCGAGGTGGAATTTGAAACCGCCAGGGGGCGCTTCCGCTGCCACTGGAGCCAGCATCGCTCGCGCAGGCAGGCCAACGGCCAACTGCAGCCCCCCAGGCATGAGATCGCCGTGGCCGAAACCGGGATGATCCTGGAATCAAGACTGAGGGCCGTGGTTGAAAAGGTCGAAGAGGTCACCGGCATGGACTTTGACCGCTTCACCCGCTCCATGCTGCTGGCCCAGGGGGGCTTTGCCGCCTTTCTGCAGGCCCGTCCCGACGAGCGCGCCCCGATCCTGGAGCAGATCACCGGCACCGCCATCTACAGCCGGATCTCCATCAAGGTCCATGAGCGCACCTCGGAGGAGCGCAATCTATTGGGTAAACTGCGGGCCGGGCTCGATGGCATCCAGTTGCTGGCACCGGAGGAGGAAGAGGCCCTGCTGCGCGAAAAATCCGGACTGTTGCAGGCGGAAAGCACTCTGGCTGACGAGGCCCGGCGGATCAGCGAAGTCCAGGCCTGGCAAGAGCGGATCGCGGCCCTGGAAGGTGATCTCCAACAACTCGATCAGGACCGACTGGCCTTTGGGGCGCGCAAGGAAGCGGCAGCACCGGAACTGGCACGCTTGGAGCTGGCAGGCCGCGCCCTGAAACTGGCCGGTGCGCATGCCCAGATTCTTTCGGTTCGTAACCAGCAGGAAGTTGAGCAGGGCGAACTGCTGGAAGCCACGGAACGTTTCCCCCAGCTTCAACAACTCTGGCAGACCGCCTTTGAAGCGTTGGAACAGGCCGAGTCAGGCCTTGCCCGGGCCCAGGTCGAGCAGGCGCAAGGGGCGGAGCTGATCCGCATGACGCGCGAGCTGGATGTCAAGTTAGGCGAAATCCAGTCCCGCTTGCATGGCTTAGGGGAAGAGATCGAAAAGATCGGGCTCAGGAACGCAGACTATGGCCTGGCAATAAGCGTGTGCGACCAACAGATGAACGGTATCAGGGAGGAGTTGCAGGGTGTTGCGACCTTTCTGAGTGAACATCGGGGCGATGCCGGCTTGGCCGAGGCCCTGGCCGGCATCGACCAGCAACTGAAGGCCCTCAAAACCCTTGGCAGGCAGTGCGACGCTACCCGGGAAAAGCTGGGGCAGCAGACCGCCCGGATTGAAAGCGCCACACTCGCATGTGGCCAGGCAGAAGCCCTGTGGGAAAAGACCCGGCAAGCCGTCACCGTGGCGGAACATCTGCTGGCCGGGATCGGGGTGGAGCGCGAAAACCTGCTGCAGGGATGCGATCTGCCAACGTGGCGCGCTGAAGCGGAAACCGTGGCCGGCAGGCTCAACCGCCTGGGAACCGTGCAAGAGGCCGCGGCGCGGGTGGAAGAGGTCAGGCAAAAACTGGCGGAACTGAAGCTGCGCGGGGAAGAGTTCGAACAGAAGCAACAGGCACTTGCCCGGCAAGAGGAGTCGCTGGTCAAGGAATCCGAACTGCGTGAGCAGGTTAGCCGCCAGTTGCAGGACAACGTCGTACTGCTGAACCGGGTGCGGAGCCTGGAGGAAGAGCGCAGTCAACTGGTGGATGGCGCACCCTGCCCCCTCTGCGGTGCCAAAGAGCACCCCTATGCCGCCGGCAATATCCCCCAGTCCGATGCGGCCCAACGGGAGCTGGAACTGGCCCTCGACGGTGTGAAACAGGTGCAAGGGCAGCTTTCCCTTACCAGGCAGGATCAGGTTGCCGTTGCCAAGGATCTGCAACGGGTCAACCAGGATCGGACCGAGGCCCGGGAACAATTGTCAAGGGATGAGACCTTCTGCGCAAATGCTTTCGATGGGCTGGGCATGGCTGTCGATCCCACGGCGTGGGCACAGGCCATCCAACAGGAGTGCGAGGTCTGTCAGGGCGAGTTGGTCAGGCTGCGGGGGGTCATTCGGGGTGTGGAGGAGACAGAGCAGGAAGAACGGGGTGCCCAGACAGCGCTGAACAAGCTGAAGGACGAGCTGGCGGAACTGGACAGGGCGCGCCTGGCCGCCAGGCTTGGGGAGAAAAACGCCCTGACGGAACGCGCACGCCTGGAAGAGGAAGCCACGGCACTTGGCAATGACCTTGACCGGCTGCTTGCAGAAGTAAAGGCTGCGGTTGCCCCGTACGGCTGCAAGGATATGGGGCCGGACAAGGCCGATCAGGTGCTGGCCGCACTGACTGCTCGCCGCGATTCCTACGTTGAACGGATGCTGACCAGGGAGCGCCTGGAAAAAGCGCTGGCCGATGCCACAGCGAACAGGGAGCAACAGATGGCCCTGTTCGCTGAGTCGGAAAAGATCCTTAACGACAGGGAACAGCAGTTCAGGGACAAAATCGCCCAGCGGGATGCCATGGTCGAGCAGCGCCTGGAACAGTATGGGGAACGCAATCCGGATACAGAGGAAAAACGGCTGGCTGAGGCACTGCGGGCGGCCGGAGAGCAGCGTGAAGCTGCGATGCTGGAACGGAACCGTCTCCAGGCTGAGCTTGACGGGCTGAACGGACAGATGGAAAGGCTGACGCTCTCCATTGCCAGGCGGGGAGAGCTGCTTTCCGGCCTGGAAGCGGCCCTGGCCCTGCGTTTGGCCGAGAATGGTTTTGCCAATGAAACAGCCTTTTTGCAGGCCGCCCTGCCCCAGGAACGCTTCGATGAACTCACGGCAATGGCCGACAACCTGCGCCAGGAGGAGATCACACTTCACTCCCGCCAATCGGATCGCAGAGAGGCGCTGAAAAGCGAGCTGGACAGGAATCTTACCGACAAACCCATTGACCAGGTCCGGGAGGAAAACGCCGCCATGAGCGCACAGTTGGCCGAGCTGCAGAAGGGGCTTGGGGCGCTCGACCAGAGGTTGCAACAGCACACCCATCAGCAGGAACGGCACCTGGCCCAATTCCGGGCAATAGAGAAGCAAAAAAGGGAGTGCGACCGCTGGGAACGGCTCCACAGCCTGATCGGCTCCGGGGATGGGAAGAAGTTCCGCAACTTTGCCCAGGGGCTGACCTTTGAGCTGATGGTGGCCCACGCCAACCAGCAGCTGCAGAGGATGAGCGACCGCTATATCCTGGTGCGGGACAGCAGCGAGCCATTGGAGCTGAACGTCATCGACAACTACCAGGCCGGGGAGATCCGCTCCACCAAGAACCTGTCCGGGGGCGAGAGCTTCATTGCCAGTCTGGCCCTCTCCCTGGGGCTTTCCGGCATGGCCAGCCGCAATGTGCGGGTCGATTCCCTGTTTCTCGACGAAGGGTTCGGGACCCTGGACGAGGATGCCCTGGAAACCGCCCTGGAAACCCTCTCGGGCCTGCAGCAGGACGGCAAGCTGATCGGCATCATCTCCCATGTCCCGGCGCTGAAGGAGCGCATCGGCACCCAGATCCAGGTGGAGGCCGGCAGCTCCGGCCGCAGCACCCTGAGCGGTCCCGGCTGCCGGCGGGTTTCTTGAAATGCGGAAGACGTGAGTTTACTCAGTTGCAGCGCAAGAGGCAATTTCGAATAACTTCATTTAATTGGCTTGTTTTTTAAAGCTGGATTTGCTACCTCCAATGACAGGGTTAAAGTGATGACCTGTTTGTGGAGGGATAATGAAGATGTGGACCGTACAACGATCAGGTTCGATCTGCCCCAGGATGTGCATGTGCGGTTTTTCGGGCGGGTATGCGGGTGTTGGCGGCTGGCAGCGGTTAATAGTGTGAGATAGGCCCCGTGGTGCTGAATTGGCAACCGGGGCCTTTCTGCGTTTCGGGTGGGGTGGGATAAAGGGCGAAGAATGGCAGTTTTCTCAAACGCCTCGAAATTCCGTAGAGGTTCTGCATATATTTAGCGCCAACAGTATGGGTTTCGGTGACGTAATCCTGGAATTCGCCAAGAGAATATAGCTGGAGAGTCTTTCATGGATCATGAAGAGGGAATCATGCTTAAGGAGATGAAGGCGTATGGTCACCTGAAGCCGGGACAGAAAGGGACACAGCGACTGGTGGCCCGGTTTGGGGCTGCGCTGGTCTGTGTCCGGTACAGATATGATGAGCGGACAGGGGACAATCTGACGACGGCTGAAATCATCGTGGACAGACGGCCCAGGGTGACGCCACGTTACCGTGACGCGGACATGGTTGCCGTTGCCGTGCCTTACACCGAAACAACGCTACGGGATAAGCTGAAAGCCGCCGGGGGGCGATGGAATCCGGAGGAACGGGTCTGGCGGGTCTGTTTTGGTGCGATTCGCGGGGACACGGCACTGGTGGAACGGATAATGAGGGAGTAGGCTGCAGGGCGGAGCATTGTGCGAGCAGACCGAACCGGCAGTGCAGGTATACGGAGTACAAGTCACTTATACCGGTTACCAGCTCTTGCCATAGGAAAAGAGAGAAGCCACGTATACAGGTGACTCTCAGGCAACTTATATACGACACCGATTACCTATATAGGTGACAAGTCACTTATATACGGATACCGATAATCAACGAGTTGAGCAAATGATTAA